>ERZ857480.55913-NODE-86509-length-400217-cov-47.9953_pt1 | contig 400217 bp, 287 predicted proteins | sample MGYA00519767_ERZ857480 | MGnify/ENA primary metagenome ERZ857480 (study PRJEB31778, sample SAMEA3449210) | human gut metagenome | biome: human gut; feature: human-associated habitat; material: faeces | place: United Kingdom | collected 2010/2012 ...
AAAGAAGCGTTATGCTTATCTTGTTGTTGAAAACGTAGGAAATTTTCAAAATGAGCAAGGATGGCATAGTGGTTCTCACGCTATAGCGTGGGCTGCTATTACTACATCTGCTCATTAGGGTTTTCCTACGACCTTCAACAAAGACGTGGCATTGCAGTTCCACGCTTCTGTGTAATTAACGGCTTTATTGGAACTTAATGAGCCATAGGAATAAAGAAAAATATGAAATTAATCAAACAAATTATACCTATCGCTATTATTATAACATTAATGACATCTTGTGCATCAAGCAGGATTGTACTATCAAGCAATGCAGATGTAAGCAAGTACAAGTATGTTATTTTTGGTAGTGAATCATCAGGTGATAGAGAATTAGATGATATTATAATGGCAGTTCAAAATCAAATTGCAGAAACAAATCTAAAAGTGTTATCTACCTCTAATATCTCAAAGGTATTGGAGTGTTCTGATAGCATTCTTACGCCTAATATCCATGTTACTTCTGAAAAATGGGATGGAGGACATACATATATTACAGTAACATTTTACGACTACAATAACAATCAACGTATAGCAGTAGTAAAAAGTAGTGGAATAGGAATGACTGTAAGCCATGACCAAAATATAGCGTTAGGCGCAATAAGAAAAGAACTTGACAAATTATTTAAAGATAATTGAGTGTCCACCACAATGAGAATAAGATATGTACCCACACGATAATATTTTTAATATTTATTACAATATAGGTAAGCGAACACCATTTTTAGTTAAACGGTGTGAGTTGGGTTTAGCACGCTCATCAAGTGAAGAGAGGCGTATTGACCCTAATCGAGATAGAACCTTTTTAGTTGAAACAGTAAAGCCACGTGGTAAATATGGAAAAGCTTATGGTAAATGCTTTATGAATGGTAAACCTGATGACACTTATAGGAAAGAGTGTTATCCAAATATCAAAGATGAAGAAATCCCTTGTGCCGGATGTGGAGAGTGGGTTTTAATTGATGTTCCTGGCGTATCTCTTGATGAAATATTTCCTATTCACAAAGCGGATGAGATACTTATGTTTGGGAAATATAAAGGGAAATCTTTGGGGGATATTTATAAAATGGATTATCAATATCTTTATTGGTTAGAAACGACAGATAGGCTTTTCAAAATTGACTTTAAAGAGCTTAAACGATTGTATCCAAATGTCGAAAAAACTTTGGATATATCTATTTCAGAAAGGATTATTGATTTTGGGAAATATAAGGGACAAAAATTTGGCGATATTAAAGATGATATTTCTTATCTTGAATGGCTTGTTTCAATAGGTAAAATATCTATTGAAGACTTTAATTTATTAACTACTATATAACCAATTAAATATGATAAGTATGAAGAAAATTTTAATCACCTTAACAGTACTCTTTGCAGTCATTGACATTATGGCACAAGAGCACCTTTCGTTTAAGGGTATTCCCATTGAGGGAAGTATGACAGAATTTTGTCAAAAGCTCAAATCTAAAGGATTTACTTCAATTGGTCGTGAAAACAATATAACTTTGTTTTCAGGGGACTTTACAGGTCGTCAAGCAACGGTAGGGGTAACTGCTACAGACGATGGAAAAAATGTTTTTGCAGTTGTCGTTTTATTTGACCCAAGTGGGGAGTGGAATACCCTTGTTAATACTTACGACTATTATAAGGATTTATATACTCGTAAATATGGCAAGCCGACAATTTCAAAAGAAAACAACCCTGCCCATTTAGATTCCAATACCGCTTTAATGGCGGAAGTGCATCAGGGAACGGTTGTATATGGTAGTGCATGGGAAGTGACAGGAGGAGATATACAACTTTCAATTGAAAAGTCTTCTGGAGTTTATGAAGGTATGGTAATGATTCGCTATCGTGATTCTCAAAATGTTGAAGCCAAAATCCAAAATGATTTGGATGATATTTAGACAAGGACAGCTATGAAAAAAGTATGTATATTCATTGGTGGTGTTGTCACTGGAGCTATTCTAGTGGTTGTTGTTTCCATGCTTATAGCTGGTGGAAATTCTACTTATAAAGGAATTACATTATTTGAAAAAGAGGGAGAATGTATAAGTGAAAATTCTTTTAAGGTATTTCAAGTTTTGGATTCAGGTGAAGCCTTAGCTAACGAAGTAAAACAAGGATACTTGATACCAACAGGATTAACTGTGTTATTTTTGAATGAGGATGGACTGTCTTACTATGACGACCAAGTTATTAAGATACCTTCAGGTAAATGTGCTAAACAAATAGGGATATTCAAATATTCCGCTAAATCGGGTATGGAAAAGACAGTTCCTATAGTTGGTATACGTAACAAATAGAAAAGGTGGTCATTGACCACCTTTTCTATTTGTTACATAACATAACCTCATGAATGGGATGAATGATTTTCTTTTTTCGCAAGCCGATTTTATAAAATTGCCACCGATAGTTCGTACTTTCGGAAAAAGATATTATATTTGCAAATGAAAGAGTTATTTGACAGTATAGCAACGCAAAACGCTGAATTTCGCACAGTTGCTAAATCGTTACCTCTATTTCTCAAATAATTCGCTAAAAGTTTATTCTTCAATCGGTTAAGTCGAACCGATAAAAATCTAAAATAAATATAGAAGTAATATGAAGAATAGATCAATGATTACTGCAATGATGCTGCTTACTGCCGTATCATCATGCTTGGCACAATTTTCCGTGAAATACAGTCCGGAAGTGCAACCTAAGGGGAATATACAGTATTTCACCCCGGTTGGTGGAAACCAATTCGTGGGCGATTGTATTCCTTTTTTCAGGGAAGGGACATTTTATTTGTATTGGTTACTTGACGAAGGACACCATTCTGCATTGAACGGTTTGGGCGGACACCAATGGTGCGTGAGTACAAGTACGGACCTTAAGAACTGGATACATCATCCTATAGCTATTGGAATTGACGAGGAGTGGGAAAAATCAATTTGTACAGGCTCCGTTGCCTATGACGGGAAGAAACACTATGCGTTTTATGCAACCCGGCTTATACTGGATGATAACAGCGTAAACGAGCAGTTGAGTTATGCAGTCAGTAAAGACGGATTGAAATACACCAAGCAGAAGCCGAATCCGTTTTATACTTCGGCACCGGGATATAGCAAGCGGCATTTCCGTGATCCGAAAGTTGTCATAGATAATGACGGTGTCTTCCATCTGTTTGTATCTACCGAGGCCGACAACTATGTGATAGGTGAAGGACGTGGCTGTCTGGTGCATTTGACTTCAAAAGATTTGAAAAGCTGGAAAGTGGAAGAACCGCTTCTGACCGGACAAAGGGATGTTCCGGAATGTCCGGACTATTTTAAATGGAACGACTGGTATTATCTGGTTTACGGACAAGCCGGAGATACTTACTATGTAAAATCGAAAAAACCGTATGGACCTTGGGAATATCCGGAATCGCAAGCCCTGCTGGAACAATGGGTAAACGTGGCCAAAACTGCTCCGTTTACAGGAAACAGAAGAATTGTGGCGGGTTGGATTCCCAGTAAACAGGACAATAAAGATTATGGTTGGGAACGCTTCGGAGGTAGTATCGTGCTTCGCGAAGCCATTCAATTGCCAAACGGAGATTTGGCCACCAAATTTGTTCCAGAAACAAGTTTTAGTACAGTAGCGGCCTCGAATGTGGAATTGAGAAGCGGACAGAATGCGGAAATTATAGAAAAAGGATTTGTGGCAATGAAAGCTCAGGGAGCCATAGGCGGTGCATACATTAAAGACTTGCCCTATTCTTGCAGGGTAACGTTTGAGGCTGATCCGCAAAGCATCTGTGAAGAGTTCGGGTTGTTTATCCGTGCCAATGAGAAGGCCAACGATGGATACAAACTTAGTTTTAACCCCAATAAGAGAACCGTGCGTTTGGGTGATGATGCGTTTATTGAGGCTGTGTCGGGATTGGACAAACATATAAAAGTGGAGCTTATCCTTAAAGATGATATCATAGATGTTTGTATAAATAATCAGCGTTGCATGGTGAACCGATTGCCCGAGCGTAAAGGAAACTACCTTTGGTTTTACACTAAGCAGGGTAATATGAACTTTAAGAACATTCAAGTTTATTCATTTAAGTAATAAGCCTGTTGGCAGAACTATATTTTTGATTGCGGAGCCGTTTTCTTCTCAGGAATTCATTCTGTCAACGGGTTATAATGAGAACAGTAGTATGAAAAAAAGTGTAGTTAGCAGTAAAAGCATTGTTCCTGTGATGCTTGCATTTTTTACTATGGGTTTTGTCGACTTGGTGGGAATTGCGGCCAATTACGTTAAACAGGATTTTGCTCTATCGGATACGGCAGCCAATTCGTTTACGGTGATGGTTTTCTTTTGGTTCTTTGTCTTTTCGGTTCCAACAGGCATGTTGATGAATAAGATAGGCCGGAAGAACACTGTGTTGTTGAGCATGGTAGTCACTTTTGTCGGTTTGCTTATTCCGCTTTTGGTCTATAATGACATTTCGATGTTTTTTGCTTTTTCGTTTATCGGAATTGGAAATACCTTGATGCAGGTTTCGCTGAACCCGTTGCTGGCAAGCTTGGTTAGCGAGGAACGGCAGCCAAGTTACCTCACCTTAGGGCAGTTCATAAAGTCTGTCGCTTCGTTCGTGGCTCCGTTGATAGCTGTACATGCGGCTGTGCAGATGGGTAACTGGAAACTGCTGTTTTTGATTTTTGCGGTGATAGATGTTATGGCAGTTTTTTGTCTGTTGTTTACTCCAATCGTAGAAGTTAAGGCTCAAAACAATTCTTCAACCTTCAAGGAGTGCATCCTGTTGCTGAAAAACGGGGTCATCCTTTTGTTGTTTGTCGGCATATTGGTTCACGTAGGTATAGATGTGGGCGTGAATATTTCGGCTCCTAAGTTGCTGCAAGAGCGTGTCGGCCTTTCTTTATCCGAGGCAGGCTATGCAACCAGTGTCTTCTTTCTGTTCCGTACATTGGGATGTTTTTCCGGTACAATCATCATGGCGAAATTCTCACCGGTGAAGTTTTTGGCCTGTAGCGTGGTGTTGATGTTTTTGGGGGTTGTGGGGTTGATGTTTGCTTTCTCCGAGGTGATGATTTATACCTGTGTGGCGATTATCGGTATTGGCAATTCAAATGTATTTTCTGTAATCTTCTCGCATGCACTGCTTTATATGCCTTCTCGCAATAATGAAATTTCCGGACTGATGATTATGGGCATAACCGGAGGGGCCGTTTTCCCGGTTTTGATGGGCATGGCTTCCGATGGCATGGGTGGGCAGATTGGTACTGTTATTATTTTGGCTGTCTGTGTAGCCTATCTTTTGTTTTTATCTGGCAAAATGAATAAGTGTTCTTAAAGAGATTGAATGTTATTATGGAATATATAGGAATCGATATTGGAACCAGTTCTATTTGCGGAATCGCTTACAGGCCTTCTGACAAAAGCTGTAAGACGATTGTCAAAGAGAACAGTGCAAACATGGTTTCGAGCTGTCAATGGGAGAAAATTCAAGATCCGGAGCGGATTTATTACATCGTTGAGCAAATAATTGACGAGTTACGAACTGTATGCACAGATATAAAGGGCATCGGTTTCTCCGGACAGATGCACGGCATATTGTACGTTGATGCGGATGGAATGGCGGTGAGCCCTTTGTATACATGGCAGGACGGCAGAGGCAATCTTCCGTATAAAGAGGGGGAGACCTATGTTGACTATATGACAAAGGTGACCGGTTGGCATGTGGCAACGGGATATGGACTTGTTACACACTATTATAACTTGCACAATGGCATCGTTCCCGATACTGCGATTAAATTGTGTACGATTATGGATTATGTCGCTATGAGGTTGTGCAAGCAGGCGAATCCAAGTATTGAACTGTCCAATGCGGCAAGTTTGGGATTGTTCGACAAGCAGCGATTAGCGTTCAAGGAGCCTTTGCTCGACAGGCTCCATATGGATAGTTCGGTATTGCCAACCGTTGTTGAGTCCCGGACAGTGATAGGACATTATGGTGATATTCCCGTTTGTGTATCCATCGGTGACAATCAAGCCGCCTTTCTAGGGTCGGTCAAGGATAAAGACCGGTCAATACACATTACAATCGGTACAAGCAGTCAGATTTCCGTGTATTCCGATGAATATATCGAAATAAATGGCTTGGACACACGCCCTTTTCCGGGTGGGGGCTATTTGTTGGTTGGGGCATCACTTTGTGGTGGGGCATCGTTTGCTCTGTTGAAGGACTTCTTCGGAAGGACCTTGAAGCTTTTCACCGGAGCAGAAGTGGATGATGGGTACTTGTTTCGGCAGATGACCTCGATGGCATATCGGGCTGATTCGGCAGAAGGCATCAAGGTGGAGACGCTGTTCAGCGGTACTCGTTCCGATCCTAATAAACGGGGGAAAATAGAAGGTATTTCTTTAAATAATTTCACTCCGGAGAATCTGATTGTTAAATTTGTTGATGGAGTATGCAGTTGCCTGTACGATTATTTCGTTCTGATACCCGATTCGATAAGTAAAGGCAAGACAGAACTGGTCGGTTCCGGTAATGGATTGAAGAATAATCCGCTGATGCAGCATACGCTGGAAGAGATTTTCGGAAAAGAGCTCAGGCTCTCCGATGTGAAGGAGGAGGCCGCTTTCGGTGCTTGTTGTATGGCAATGGGCAGCATGATAAATGCCTGAAAGAGGTGATGTCTGAAGAATTATGGTAATATATGGATAAAAATCAGTTTGATATGAAGAATGCATTAGGTATAGTCACGTTGAATTTGCTTTTGCTCGGTTGTCTTTCTGCTTGTGGAAAGCAACTTCAGCCGGCAGATGAGCATGGAGCAAGAGTAGAGTTGCTTAGCAACTGTTGGGACACAAGCACGTCCAACCCGGTGATAGCAGAGCTGGACGGTAGGAATTGCAGCGGTTCGTTGCCTGTATTGGAAGATGTTACAAAGGGCTTTTCTGTCCGTTTCAGTGCAGATTTGTCCGTCCCGAACAGAGACAGGCATCTGCTGCAAATTCCGGAAGTGCTGGATGTGTGCCTACGTCAGCACAATCCGTTGGATAGAGACAGGCAAAATTATCCGGCCTTTAAAATGGCCGACGGTTCGGTTCCTGTGCTGGAGGCGGTTATTACAATCAAGACACCCATGGAAGGGAAGGCAGAAAAGATGCCGATAGGTATTCCGTTGGCTATGCTGGACAATCCTTTGGGCAGGCACGACATTCTGCTGAACTTTACGGGAGCAAAATGGACGATGTATGTAGACGGGCAATTACTTGACAATGACTTCCCTTTGGGCTATCCTGTGGCCGAACAAATGAATCAGTGGGAAATCAATCCGGATTTTGTCTCGAAGGCAGAGCTGATTTATCCGGCAGTGACTCCTACGCGTCAAGAAGGAATGGCCCGGAGAGATGCTCCTCAGGTGCAATTCTGGACACCCGCCGGCCATAATACATGGGTGGGTGATGTCGTCAGCCTTTATCATCAGGATACCTATCATCTGTTCTATCTGTACGACAGGCGTGGTCATCAGAGTAAACTGGGCAGGGGAGGACACTATTTCGAGCACTTGTCTACAAAGGATTTCAAGCATTGGACCGAGCACGAGGCGGCGGTTCCTATCGAAGAGCAGTGGGAAACATTCGGAACCGGTACTCCTTTTGTCTACGATGACAAGCTTTGTATCAGTTATGGCTATCACACCACCCGTATCTATCCGAGGGAGCAGACTACGCTTCCCGAGCTTTACAAGTATTTGGGCAAGTGGGGACATACGGGAGCATTCGACAGGCACCGGATGGAAGGTGTTGCGGCAGGTGCCTCTTATTCTGTCAGCGAAGACGGGATTCACTTTGCCAAAACCGGCATATTGTTTCATCCATGTGAAAATCCGAGCATCTATGTGGATCCGGAAGGAAGGTTGAAGATGCTTGCCAACTATGGAGCGCAAGGCACGTGGGCGTCAGATTCGGTGAATGGCGGCTGGCACTGTCTGAGTGAGAATTTTCCGTTGGGAGGAGACTGTACGTTCTTTTTCCATTGGGGAGCTTACGATTATATCATAGGCGGATTCACTAGGTTGTGGTCTAAGCGTGCAGAGCAGCCCGACAGTACATACGAGGATATGGTGGCATCGGGAGTAGATTTCTATAACGGTCTTTGTGTACCTACCATTTCAAGGATATTCGACAATCGGTATGTGATGGCCGGATGGATGTGGATGAAAGCGTGGGGAGGGCCGTTGGTCATCCATGAATTGGTACAACAGCCGGATGGAAGAATCGGTACGAAATGGATGGACGAACTGATACCGGTAACCCGGCATGAGGCCATAGCCGTAGATGCATCCTCTACTCAGGCACAAGAAGTTCCTTGCCGGTCTTTCTTAATGACTTTCGATGTAAAGCCGGCTGCTACAGGAGGTCGGTTGTCTGTCAACTTGCTGCCGTCGGCAGACAAGGCTCTTCAAGATGCTTGCGAATGGCGGTTGGACAATAAGAACAGACGGGCACAATACTCATTCGTGACCGGTCGGGCGAGCCGTGATGAAAAGACACTGCGCGAAGGCGGGTCACCGCAATCGGGCAGGAACTATGCGATAGAACAGTTGTCGGATACCGATAAACCGTTTACCGTGCGTATGCTGGTTAAGGCTTCCGATAAATTTGATGGCACGATGGTGGATACGGAAATTGCCGGTAAGCGGACCATGATTTCTTATCGGGAGAAATTATTTGTAGACAGACTTCAGTTTGCGTGTGATAAAATGGAGATTACCAATCTGAAGGTAATGCCTTTGGCAGAATAACCCGGACAATGGGATAAGACAAGAGAGCCTCACCGTTGCTAGTGAATGGTGAGGCTCTCTTTATGGTTTCAAGAATCTGGAAGAATCTCTTATGATAATGTCCCCTCTCAGGTATACGCTTACCGGAGGACGGTTGTAGCACTTGATTTTCCGCATCATTAATTCGATGCTGATGTCTGCAATCTCTTTACAAGGCTGAACGAATGAGGTAAGGGAGCATTTCAAATGTTGCGAGTACTTCATGTCGTCAAATCCGGTAATAAGCAGGTCCGTCCTGGTCTTGTAGCCGGCCGATTCCAAGGAAGACATCAATACGGCGGCGGTTGCGTCGTTGGCGCATATGATGCCGGTCTTGCCTCGCTCTATCCTGATGCGGTTGATGAAGTCCATGTCTTCCGGATTGCCGCAATATTCATGCTGCAGGTCGAAGGGCAAGCCGTGTTCCTGAACGGTATTCTTTACAGCCAGGCAGCGTACTTTGACAGAGTAGGCAGAGCTGGGCCTGTATAGGAAATAGATTTTTTTGCATCCGGCGTCGATAAGGTGTTGTGCCATTACGCATCCGGCTCCGTAATTGTCTAGACACACGACATCAAACGGGCTTTTCTGAGGAGGAGGGACGATGTCTCTGTCTATCAAGATGAGCGGGATTTTGGCTTGGCTTATTTTGTGGCAGATGTTTTTGTTGATTACATCTGTATCCGACACCCGCTCTAAAGGGGAAAAGAAAATGCCGTCCACTTTCCGTCTGATATAGTTGTCGCAGCACGATTCAATCAGGTTCTTGCGTATCTGGGCATTGCTGGCTGTTGTTCCGTCCCATAAGCAGGTGAACTGCATGGCTTCCGATTGTTTCAATATTTGGTCGTTTATCATCGAGAAGATTTCCGATTCGCCGGCGCCAGGCAATAGCACCCCAAAGGTATAATTGCTTTTAGGTTCTTTTTTGTATAATATCACTGTTCCTTTGCCTTTGCTTTTATGCACCAGTCCTTCTTTTTGCAGTTGGCTGTACACCTTGGCAATCGTGGGCCTTGAAACATTGTATTTTTCGGCCAATGTGGTTTCTGTGGGGAGCAGTGTGTTGGTAGGGTAGGTTTGGTCAAGAATTGTACTCTTGACTTCTTGGTAGATGCTTTTATAGTTATGTTTGTTTTTCATATCGGTTTTATCCCTTTACTTTATCTCCTTCACAAAGCATCTTCTCCTCTTATGCTGTTCCGTCTTGAAGTACTCCCACTGCGCTTGCACCTTGCCGTTCAGCTCCAGCTCCGGATTACTCTCGGCATACTCGAAACCAAGTTGCTGATAGACGGGGATAAGGTCGGAGAACAACAATGCATTTACCCCCTTGTTCTGATACTCCGGTTTCACGGCAACCAGCAGCAAATCGAGCATCTTGGGATATTTCTTCAAGAAGATGGTCTTGGCCAGGTGATACCAACCCATAGGAAGCAGGCGCCCGTGGGCTTTTTGCAACGCTTCGGCGAGTGACGGCATGGAAATGCCTACGGCAAGCAGCTGGTCATCGGCATCGGTAATCAATGTCACCATGCGTAGGTCGAGGATGGGCAGGTACATCTTGACGTATTGGTCAATCTGCCGTTGGCTCAGTGCAGAATAGCCATAGAGTGGCTGATAGGCTTCGTTCATCAGTTCGAAGATGGTCTGACCGTAGTCTTGGGCAATCTTCTTGGCAGATGTGTATTTCTTTACCTTGAGGTTATACTTGCGCTGGATGAGGTCGGAGATGCGCTTGTGCTTGTCGGGTATGGCGTCGGGAATGTAGATTTTGTATTCCACCCAATCGGCATCCTTCTCAAAGCCCATGCGTTCCAGATGTTGCGGATAGTAGGGATAGTTATAAATGGTGGCCATGGTGCTGAGCTGGTCGAATCCTTCGATGAGCATACCTTCGGCATCGAAATCTGTGAATCCCAGCGGGCCTTGTATATGTGTCATTCCCCGTTCTTTTCCCCATTCTTCCACGGTGCGAATCAGGGCATCGGAGACTTCCGCATCATCGATGAAGTCTATCCAGCCGAAGCGGACTTCCTTTTTGTTCCAGGTTTGGTTTGCCTTGTGGTTGATGATGGCAGCTACACGTCCTACGATTTTACCTTCCCGATAAGCCAGGAAATAGTCGGCTTCACAAAATTCGAATGCAGCGTTTTTCTTCTTGTTGAAGGTGTTGAGCATGTCATCGAAAAGGTCGGGGACGGAATAAGGGTTGTTTTTGTATAGCAGGTAGTTGAAACGGATAAAGCGCTCCAGTTCCCGTCTTGTGGTTACTTTCTTGATTGTAATTGCCATAGTTGTTCAATATTGAGACCACAAAGGTAATGCAAACTGAGAGCATAAAAAATAAGCTTGCTTATTTTTTATGCCGAGGTACAGCTTGCCTTATTTAAAAATACGTGATAATCTTTAAAATACCGCATAGGGTGTTTGTAAATTTGCTGTTAGAGGTTGTATATTAGTACCGCTGTGTAGGCAATGTAGCAGAGAATCAGAATGCTTCCTTCCACCCGGGTGATGATGCGTTTCCCGAAAAAGATACCGAACAGCCAAAGCAGGATGCTGGACCCTACGAGTACCCACAAATCGAAATTGGTGATGCCCGTCAGACGCAGTGGAGTGATGGAGGCCGAACAACCCAGTACGAAGAATATATTGAAGAGATTACTTCCGATGACGTTTCCGATGGCTATTTCGGGGTTTTTCTTCAAGGCGGCTACGATGGAGGTGGCGAGTTCGGGCAGTGAAGTGCCGCCTGCTACGAGCGTCAGCCCGATGATGGATTCGCTGACACCCAATCCGCGGGCTATGCCGCTGGCACCGTCTACAAAGAAATTACCTCCGATGATGAGGCCGGCAAGTCCGCCGAGAATGTATAGGGCGGACTTCCACGCGGGTAACAGCCTGATTTCGTCTTCTTCCTGTAAGTGCTCCTTTTCCGGTTCCTTCATACTTCCATCCCTTTTTGCAATGGCAAAAGTATAACTCAGGAAAATGGTAAAGAAGCATAGCAGCAATAGGCCGTCGGTGATGCTGAGTATGTTCTCCCCACTGCTGTCCAGTAAGACGTCGTTGGCACAAATCAGCAGGGCGAAGGATGAAAGGATGCAAAGGGGGATTTCGCGTTTCAGTGTGTTACGGGTAATGGCTATCGGGGCAAAAAGGGCCGTACAACCCACAATCATCAGGGTATTGAACGTATTGCTTCCCACCACATTGCCAATGGCAATGTCTGCACTGCCTTTGAGAGCAGAGGATATGCTGACGGTGAGTTCCGGTGCGGAAGTGCCGAAGGCAACAATGGTAAGCCCGATGACGATGGACGGTATATGGAAACGTTTGGCAACGGATGCGGCACCGTCTGTCAAGCCATTGGCACCCAGAAGAATGAGGAGCAGTCCTCCGACAAGAAACAATATATCCATAGGTATGTCAATTTTGAGTACAAAGATAGTGCAAACCGGATACAGAACTTTCATGTTTGCATGAAAAAGTTATGTCGATTAGAGTAGGAAGTTAAAAACATTCCGTATGTTTGAAGCATTTATTGGGTATATTTGCATAATTAAAGAATCAAATCAAGAAGTTTATATATGAAGGTTATCCGTGCTTTCTGTCTTTGTTGGCTGTTGATGCTGGCGGACGGAGTGTCAGCTCAGTTGGTAGATAAAGTGCTCAGTGTTTTAGGTGAGGATAGTGTGGGGAGTGTCACAGTGGCAAGGACTGACTCCGATTCGATTCAGTTGTCGCTTGTCCGGCAGGAGTTGGAAACAGCCCGGCTGAATGAGGCGAACCTGCGGATGGAAATGGAGCAGATGAAGTTGGCGGGCTATGCGGCCGATTCGGTGAAGCTGGCATTGCAGAAACAACGCATTGATTCGTTGCGGACGGTGACACCGGGTATTCCGGTGGTGGTGGAGAAGGACACTTTGTTCTATCTGTATGCCAAGCGTGGAGGGCATACGCCCCAACAGCGAGCCAAAGATGTAAGCAACGTCATCGAAGCATTGGGCACGCGTTTCAATCTGCGTCCGGACTCTGTTTATTTAGAGAGTACGGATATTGTTACAGACTTGATGTATGGCGAAAAGGTCATCATTTCCTTTACCGATCAGGATGCTTTGTGGGAAAACTGTACCCGCGACCAGCTGGCCGCCAGCAAGAGGCATGTCGTGGTGGACAAACTGAAAGCCATGCAGAAGGAGCATAGCTTGTGGCAGTTGGGTAAGCGTATCTTGTACTTTATCCTGGTGCTTGTGGGACAGTTCTTCTTGTTCAAGTTTACCAACTGGCTGTTCAGAAAACTCAAACTACGCATCCAGAAGTTGAAGGATACCAAGCTGAAACCGATCTCCATTCAGGATTATGAATTGTTGGATACGCAGAAGCAGGTCAATCTGCTGGTGTTTGTTGCCAACCTGGTGCGTTATGTAGTCATGCTGTTGCAGTTGCTGCTGACGGTTCCGTTATTATTCTCCATTTTCCCTCAGACCAAGAGCTTGGCTTATACATTATTCTCCTACATCTGGAATCCTATAAAGGTCATCTTGAATGGAATAGCCGACTATATACCCAATCTGTTCACTATCTTTGTGATATGCTATGCGGTGAAGTATCTGGTCAGACTGGTGCGTTATCTTGCCAATGAGGTGCAGGCTGAACGGCTGAAGATAAACGGCTTCTATCCGGATTGGGCCATTCCTACCTATCATATTGTGCGCTTCTTGCTTTATGCGTTTATGATTGCCATGATTTACCCTTATCTGCCGGGTTCCAAGTCGGGAGTCTTCCAGGGAATCTCCGTGTTTGTCGGCTTGATTGTTTCGCTCGGTTCCAGTACGGTTATCGGCAATATCATTGCAGGACTGGTCATAACCTACATGCGGCCTTTCAAGCTGGGTGACCGCATCAAGCTGAACGATACTACGGGCAACATCATTGAGAAAACACCGCTCGTCACCCGCATCCGTACTCCGAAGAATGAGGTGGTGACCATTCCGAACTCTTTCATCATGTCTTCCCATACGGTCAATTACAGCCAGTCTGCCCGTGAGTATGGATTGATTATCCATTCGGAGGTCAGTATTGGCTACGATGTTCCGTGGCGGAAGACACATCAGCTGTTGATAGAGGCTGCATTGAATACTCCTGGAGTGATAGATGATCCCCGTCCGTTTGTATTGGAGACTTCCCTTCAAGATTATTATCCGGTTTATCAAGTGAATGCCTATATCAGGGATGCCAACAGCCTTAGCCAGATTTACTCTGATTTGCATCAGAATATCCAGGATGCCTTCAACGAAGCAGGCATCGAAATCATGTCTCCTCACTACATAGCTACGCGTGACGGCAGTGAGACGACCATACCCAAGGATGACTTACGGGAGAAAAAGCAGTAAGGGAGCCGGTTATCGTGCCAGTAAAATCTCTGCAAACGGTACGTAGAACATAAACATCCTCCATTCCTTTGTTTGGAAATCATAAGTTTCGATGAAGTCGCCTTCACGATAGCCTGCAAACTGCACGTAGAGTTTCCTTGTCTGCCCGTCCTTGGAGTAGTACATGGCAGCGGAGCGTACGGCGTTGGGGTAGGTGGCGAAAGGCTCTTTCAAGTTTCCGGCAGTAGTATCCCATAAGCAGAATTGCGTATCTCCACCATTGGCACGGGAAACGATATAGCCTCCTTTGCATTGCAGGCTGTTTGGGTTTTCGGGGGATGGTTCCATAATCCGGAAAGGTATCAAGGCTTCGGCCTTGATGGGGTCGTAGCAATGCATCTTTTCTTTGGCGATGTCTATCACGACGGGCGAGAAGGTGCCGTCGCCGTTGTTGGCCGAGAGCAGCATGTGGGCGTCGGCTATCACGCCCGGATAGCGTGAGAGGGATTCGGGCTTCAGTCCATCCGGTAATGGTATTTCGGGAGTATGTATCGGTGGCATATTCAACCGGGTATATACCGGATAAGAGATGCTACAGTAGGTGAGGAGCTTATCTCCGGCCATTTCCAGGGAAACAGTGTTGTTGAAGTCCGAGCAGATGGTAATTGCGTTACGTTCTACCGGGTTACACCAATAGTGCATGCAGAGGTCGTATCCGTCGATGAAACTACTGCCGTCTTTCTCCCGTATCCCGCAGAGGATGTTGGTGCCGGGGATGTTGGCGGCAAGGTGGAAATCTTCGTCGTCATGGAACTGGATTACTTCCGATATTTCTTGTGTTACCAGGTCGATACGGGTGATGCCGCGGGGAACGGTCGGTGTGTAAATGGCGTGGGAGTTGGTGATACCGTAGAGATATGGTTCTTCGGGGGATTGTCCGTCGGCTACCGAAATCTGGCCGAGAGGCTGAAGCTGTCCTGCCCGTTCCAGGAACATTTCTACCCGTGAGGCGGGCCAGTGTCCGGGGGCAAGGAAAGTAATGCTGTTGCTGGTTTGCTCCGTGGTGACGGCACGTGTGTAGCGTGAATACCCTTCGGGAAAAAGAGGATTGTCGGCTATCGGCCAGTAGATGTCCAATATGATTTGGTCGCCGCTCTGCAAGCCGTCGGCTTTGACGGTCACAGCATCACCGGGATTGAAGGTCTTTCCGGCATCGGATATGGTGATATTGGTCACAAAAGCGGGTTGTTTCTCTTTGTCGTCGTCACTGCAAGCGGCAAGTAGCAGGCTGATTAGTAGCAGGAAGTGTATCTTCTTCATCATATTTATGTATTGACAAATGCAAATATAGGGCTTTTTCTTGTATTCCTGCGGATAGGCTTTGTTTTTGTCGTATGAGATGGAAAAATCCTCCTACGAAACATACTCTTTTGCTTCGTGGGAGGAAAGTGGCTGTTTGGCAAGGCTTTAGGGAGTGTGTCTGCTTGCGTGCTGCTTTAGACTATTTGCGGCGCGTCACCGTGTGCAATACATTCCCTTTCTTGTCAATCATGCGCAGTTCCAGTGTCTTTTTGCTGGCCGATACAATGGAGAAACCCGGTTCGGGGCTGCAGAATACGGTCCCTTCGATGGGCTTCACCTTGCGGGCGAGCGAACCGGCAGAATTGGTGATATAGTCGATGTCGCTGCCTGCCACGCGTACATGCTGGAAGTTGTGGATGTGTCCGCAGATGTACATATCCACCTTGTGCTTGCGCAGGATGGGATCGAGACGTGCCTGCATATCCGCGCGTTCGCTCTCGTCCTTCGGGGTTTCGGCATAGATGGGATGGTGTCCGGCAACGATAACCCAGTCCTCTTTGGCGGCAGTCAGTACGGAATCTATCCAGGAAAGTTGTTGCTGGTAATCCTGCTTGCAGGCATCGGGATAGGTCTCGCTGTCGTTGCGGTATTTGTCAATCATCGGGGCGGTGTCTACCCAAAGGATGCGGATGGTAGCGCCGTTGTCCTCGAACGTCTTGGTATAATAACGGGCGGGCATGGTCCAGCGGCGGCTGATATTACTGTAGTCGAGCACAGCCTGCGTATTACCGCGGTATTCGTGGTTGCCCAGCAGGGGAAACCAGTCTATCATCAGCTCCGGGTGGCTGTAAATAAGTTCGTAGTTGGTCATCCAAAGCGGATCGTTCACGCTACGTACGCCTTCAAAGTGGTGTACATCGCCGGTGGCAAGAACGAATTCGGGGCCTACTTCTTCTGCCATTTGTCCCATCAGTTCGGCGATGGGCTTTTGGTCGTAGTAGCCGTTACGGCCGAGGTCGTTGGCTACGTAGAAGTTGAACTTCTTGTCGAAGATGGAGTAATCGGTGATTTGGGCAATGGCTGCGTTGCCGAGTAGGGCAATAAACAGTAAAAGGAATATTTTCTTCATTGTCATTATTAAATTGTTGAGTAGTTAATGTTGATAACTTGTTGAGATAGAATTCGCTGTTTAAAAATTAATCTTCACTCCCGCATTCACTTTCACGCCGTAGTATTCTGCCTGCATGGTACGGTCTTTTGTGCCCTGGTAGTAGCGTAGCGGCTGGTTCAGCAGGTTGTTGGCTTCGGCGTAGAAGGTAGTCTTGAACTTCTTTCCGAAGGTATAGCTGGCGTTTACGTCCATATAGTTCACCTTGTCGTAGTAGCGGTCGTAGAAGGTGCTTTCTCCCATTTCGTCGATGAAATCGGAAGCGAAGTTATAGCTCAGGCGCAGATTCAGACCGCCTTTCTCAAAGTATAGGGAAGCATTTGCGGTATGCTCCGGAGAGCCTGGCATGCTCAAGTCTTTCTCATTCTCGCGACCTTCGAAGTTGAAGTCTTCCACACGGGAGTGGGTGTAGGTGTACGTTCCGTAGAAACCTACACATTTCAGAGCGGGAGCAATGAAGCTGAAGTCGCGCTGGTAGGATAACTCTACCCCTACCAGGTTGGCGTTGCCCGCATTCTTGGGTTGGGTGAAGCGGGTGTAGGTGTTACCCTGGTATTCGTAGTTGGTGCTCACCTGGTCTACGATGAAGTCGTCTATCTTCTTGTAGAAGATGCCGGCGCTTATCAGACCGATGCTGCGGAAGTAGTAGTCGGCACTCAAGTCGAAGTTGTAGGAGACGGTAGGTTTCAGCTCCGGGTTTCCGATGGTGATTTCGTTGTCGGAACGTTTGATGTTCACACTGGGCACGAGGGCCGAGTATTTGGGGCGTGACAAGGTTTGGGTAAACGAACCGCGCACTTTGAAGTCATCGTTTACATTCCACTTTACGAGCAGCGACGGCAGGAAGTTGATGTAGCTGTTGCGCTGACGGTCGGTCTTGCTGGTGAGGTCTTCGTCGGCATCGTAGGTGCGTCCCGTATAGGCAAGGTTGGTGTTCTCTATGCGAAGTCCGGTCATCAGTTCCACGTCTTTTGTCAGTTTTTGGTCGAAGCGGAGGTAGCCGGAAGTCACGGTTTCGCGGGCGTTGAAGTTTCCGGCAAGTTCTTCCTGTACCTGCTCTTTCTCAAAGAGGGAAGCGTTGTTCAAGTCTAAAGAGCCGGTGTATTCCTTGCTGGCGTAGATGCCTGCCTGGTATTTGTTGTTGGGCATGAAGTTCTTGTTGGTCTGGTCCACTGTATTTGCTAGGCTGTTCGTCATGAAGGCATCCTCGTCCAGAGGAGAGTATTCGTAGAAGTCCACTTCTTTATCCTTGGTCTTGCGCACTACCTTTGCGCCGAACTTCAGCTTGTTGCCGTTCTTGAAGGGAAGTTTGAAGTTGGCGGAGAACTTCAGGTCCTGCTCCTTGATGTCTTCCTGCTGTTCCGTCAGCTCTTTCAGGCTGAATTCATCGTTCAATGTCATGGTAGAGCCTGTTTTGGGGCTGGCAAAGGGTTGGCGTTCGTCGCTCAGGTCCATGTCGAACTTCTGTTTCTTCAGTTGGAAGTCGATGTAGCGTTCGTTGGGACGTTCTTCGCTGGCTTTGGCATAGCTGGCGTGCCAGTCCATGGAGAGGGCGCCGAAGAGGTGTTCGCCGCCGAGGGCAAAGTCCATGGTGCGCTGGCGTTCCAGGCGGGCGTTACGGTTGTCCGGCGTACCGGCTTTGGTCTGTATGCGTACGGTGGCGTTGCCGTCGGGGTCAAGGTCTTTCAGCGTGGTACGGTAGCGGTTCTCCCAGTCGTTGCGGTTGTTGAAGATGCCTTTGAAGGTCAGTTTGTGGTTGGCATTGATGTCCCAGTCCAGTGCGGCGGAGTAGCTTTGGCGTTCGCGGGTGACGTAGTATTGGCGGATTTGGTAGTCGTTGACGTACGTCTTGCCGTTGTCATCCTGCTCCCATACAAATTCGGTGTCGTAGGAACCGGAAGGTGAGTTCTGATAGGAGGCCGATACAATCAAGCCGAGTTTGTCGTTGAAGAAGCGGTCGCCGTAGGTGAAGCCAAGGTTCAGTTGCGCCTTTTCGCTCACCCAGTTGTAGCCGGTTCCGGCGGTGGCGGCAATGGTACGCTTGTAGGGGGAGTTCTTGGTGACGAGGTTGATGCTGCCGCCGATGGCGTCGCCGTCCATATCGGCGGTTACTACCTTGTTCACTTCGATGGTCTGAATCATGTCTGCCGGAATGAGGTCGAGCTGTACGTTGCGCGTATCGCCTTCGGCAGAGGGAACGCGGTTGCCGTTGATGGTGACGGAGCTGAGGTCGGCACTCGTGCCCCGCACTTGCCCGAAGCGTGCCTCGCCTTGGTCGTACTGCACGTTGATGCCGGAGATGCGTTTAAGGGCGTCACCGATGTTGGAGTCGGGGAACTTGCCTACCTGGTCGGCAGAGACTACATTCGTAATCCCCATGTTGTTTTTCTGTGAGTTGATGGCACGGCGCTGTCCCTGGAAGGCGCCGCCTACCACCACTTCCTGCAACTCCACGCCTTCGTTCAGTACGACGTCTTTTTCCAGTGTACGGCCTGCGGGGATGGTGATTTTCAGTTCTACGGGAGAGTAGCCCACGTAGCTCACCTTTACTGTATAGGTTCCCGGGTCAAGGTTAGAGAAAGTGTAGAAGCCGTTGACGTCGCTCGTCACGCCAGTGTGTAGTTTCTCGATGTAGATGGATGCGCCCGGGAGGGTTTGTTTAGTAGCGTCGATGATACGTCCGCGTACAGTTCCTTGTTTCGTGACATTTGCTTTTTCGTCGGCAATGGCCGTATTGACGGTGGCGGTGAATAGGAGTAAGAATAAGAATGCTCTCAAAATCTGTTTCATACTTGTTATTATCTGTTAATAATCTGCCGCAAAAGTAGAGGGTTGCCGTTACGTGGAGGTTGCGGAGCGTTGAAGAACAGATAACGATTCAGTTACAATGAGGTTACATAAATTCTTGGAGGTAGTACCTTTTCGGCGGTATCTCCCTTTGCCGTCATCTGGCAGACTGATGCTAAAGATGCACGAGATGTGCATCTCGGATTGTATGAGATGTACATCTCGAGCAACATGAGATGTACATCTCGTGCAGGGGAAGGTATAGGGGTTGGTGTCTTATCCCGTAGCCTGGCAGCGGATAAGTACCTTCTTCTCGTCTGCCAGAGTAGTGGCAAAGAGATAAGTGCCTCCCCCTTCGGCCAATTTCAGTCGTTTGCGCAGTTCGGCCACGGTGGCGGGGAAGTTGCGCACGGTGAGGTTCGCCTTTTTCTCGGCAGCCAGCATCTCTTTCACTTCTTTCTTGCCGAAGCCGCAGGAGGAGGTAATCCGGAACTTGCGGCCGGGGAAGTCCGGCAGGAAGTGGTCCGAGGTGTAGAGGTGGCTGTTGGGATGCAGTTTTTCCACCTTATACAATGAGGAGAGGCTGCGGAATGCACCGGCTTTCAGCACGGAGGCATTCGGTTCGTAGAGGTATGATTTCAGTTGAGGGGTGTAGGGGCATGCACGCTCCTTCTCCTGCCGGCGGGTGAAGACGAGGGCTTGGGGAGCCGGTACACCGGTGAAGTTGACGCAATGGATGGGGATGTCGTCTGCCGGCACTCCTTCGCCTTGTCCCAGCAAGAGCAGCAGTTCCTTGCATTCGTTGCCCACGGAGACGATGTGTGCCTCTCGTACATGCTTCAAATCGTTCAGGGCAAGGGTGAGGTCGAGCATGGGGGAGAGTTTTACCAGTACGTGTCTTGCCTTGCGCAGCAGCAGTTCTTCGAGGGCGGCTATATCGGGTTCGCAGTCGCCGATGGCTACGGTCTTTCCGCCGTGTCCGTCGCGGCGGGCAGGGTCTATGAATATACAGTCCACGGGTTCCATCTCTTGCAGATGGCAGACGCTGTCTGCGTGGCAGACGGAGATGTGGTTCAGGCCGAGGACAGGGAAGTTGTGCGCGGCTATCTGGCAGAGGGTTTCCTGGCGCTCGACGTAAGTGGCATGCCCGAAGCGGGAGGAGAGATAGGCGCAGTCGATGCCGAAACCTCCGGTGAGGTCGGTAAAGGTGCCGGCTGATGCGGGGGTACTGTTCTGCGCGGGATGTTCTTGTTCTGTATGTAGCAGGTTAGTTATAATCTCCGCTTTATACTGTGCCGTTGCTTGGGAGGAGCATTGTTCCAGAGAAAGGTGGGCGGGGTAGAGTATATGCTCGTTCTCGGCCCATGCGGGTATCTTCTCTTTGGCAATCTGCCAGCCGGAAATCTGTGTGATGGCGGCGGGCATGTCTACCGAAGGGTAGCGGCGTGCCTGCAAGGCAAGGCTGCGCACGTCGTCGCGGCGATGCTCGCGGATGAAGCGGAGGGTGTCTTGGGATAAAGGCATGGCTTGGCTTATTTATTCTGATGCAAAGTTATCTCAAAAAGGACAAAGTGGGGCATAAATTCGCAGCTTTCTGTCTGATTATTTTTCAGACAAAGATGACGCTGATAATACAGATTAAGAATATTAAAAATCCGCGTCATCTGCGTCAAAGCGATAGCAAATTTAAGTTTCCGAACAAGCTGGGGGTGAGAGTTAAGGGATGACCCGGTATCGCTCCTTTGCCGTCTGCCTGCTGACGCGGTTGAAGTGCCACCATTCGCTGGGTAGCGGGTGGAATCCGGCTTCTTTCATTACCTGCCGGAGCAGCAGCCGGTTTTCACGTTCTTGTTCCGTCAGCTTGCCTTGTGCCACGAGCACGGCTTCTTCTGTGATGTGGGCTTCCCTGCCCAGATGGTCTACCGGGGTGCCCATGGGCAGAGGGATTCCTTTATCGTCGAGTATGCTGATGTCCACCGCCAATCCGTAGTTGTGCAGGCCGCCGCCGCGTGAGGGGTTGGAGACATAGATGTATTTGGAGGTTCCTTTCACTACGTTCCACATCTTCTGCTGTACGGACAAGGGGCGCGCTGCGTCGTAGACGATGAGGCTGTAGCCGGGGTACTGTTCTTTCAGCAGGCGTTGTGCCCGCTTCAGGCTTTTCATGGCATCGGGGTGCAGATAGGCTTCTTTCAGGTCTTCGTACAATAGGGTTCCGGTGAAATTGTCGGCACGGGTGTACATCAAGTCAATGGCGATGCTGCTGTCCGCTTCGGCGATGCTGACGAAACCGAGGGAGTCCAGGTAGCGGGCTGTCCGGCTTTTGGCCGGAGCCGGAGGGACGGGTGCCGCTATGGTGTCGGCGTACGGGATGGTGGTCTCCGTATCCGGGTCTTGTGTCTGCTTTGGCGCTTGTTTTCTGCTACAACCGCATAGTGAGCAGCCAAGCAGCAGATATAACAAGTAAAAGAAATATCGTTCCATCTTACAAGGCATTCTTGGCGGTAAGGATTGATTTCATCAAAGCTATGTCCGAACTGACTTCTCCCTGCATCAAGTATTTGTTTTTCCGTTGGCAGGTGGCTTCGTAAATCTCCTTTGCCTTTGCTGTGTCCTTGTCCCGGTAGAGTGCCAGGGCGCAGAGCAGCCGCTGTTTGGAAGACGTCACATCCTTATATTGCCGGATGTAGGTATCCAGCTCATCGGTATATAATTCTTCTGCCCGTGCGGTCCTCTTTGTCACCAATGCGGTGAAGAGCAGCTCGCAAGCGTTTTCCTTTATCAAAAGTCCGATGACTTCGTGCCGGTGGCTCATTATTTTCTCAAATGCATTGTAGGCGGCTTCCCATTCTTCGCAGTCGAGCAGGCGCGAGGCGCTCATCAAGGCTATGGTGACCTGCAGGGCATCTTTGTAGTTGATGTCTTCCGTTTGGCTGAACCATTCGGCAGGCATGTCCTTAGGACGCATGCCCTCTTGCACCAGTGCGTTGATGCGCAGCTGGGTGACCAGTGCTTGCTTGCTCTTGCTGTCCTTGAGAAGCAGGCGCATGTTGTCGGCATCATTGCCGATGCCGCCCATCTTCATGGGGATGCCGTTCATCCCTGCAAGGAGAATGCCAATCAAAGAGAGCATCAGAAGGAAGAATTTCAGCAGGTAAGGCAGCCCGTCTACGGTCAGCAGGGGGAGGAAGGCAAGGATGGCGGTCAGCAGGTTGGCAAGCACTCCACCCAGGTTGTACAAGGTGGTTGGGATATCTTCAAGAGGCCTTTCGGGTGGGGTAAGCAGGCATTGGCCTCCCGTTCCGGCAAGGCTGAAACGCTTGATGCATAATTTCCCGTCTTTCCGTATGAAGGTAAGGTTGAAGATGCGGAAGGAGACGAAGCGGTAGCCGGTTGCCAGTCCGCAGACAAGATGCCCGCCTTCGTGCAGAAGCACTTGCAGGAAGATGGAGAACAGCAGAATCAGTATGGCTAACAAGGAAACTCCTACTGTCTCCAGCATGCCGGTTTCGGCAAACTTGCTGTGTAAACCGTCGAACGAGTCTCCTAAAACCAGGACTCTTACACCTATTATTCCTACAAAGCCGATGCATGCCCCGACCATGAATCCTCCGGCCAATTTAAATACTTTCTTCATCCTGATATCTTGATAAATGTGTTTGCCGGCAAAGGTAAAGGATTTTATCTGAAATGCAACAGCTTGCCCCATGTATCATAAAAAGAAAGAGATTGTGATTGCCACAACCTCTTTCCGTCACCTAAACCCACTACGCAGGTTACAGATAGGGAATTATAGTAATATAGATACCCGTAATGATGGCCGAAGTGATTACTCCTGAAATATTAGCCCCCAAGGCATCTCCCAAGATGAAGGAATTGGGGTTGTCCTTGCTTACTATCTTCTGGGCAACCTTCGCCGTAGTAGGCACGCAGCTCACGGCTGCAATTCCGATGACCGGATTGTAATTGCCCCGCTTGATGAAGTACATGATGTACCCTCCAATGATTCCGCCGATACCGGAGAGCAACAGTGCGCCCATGCCCAATACCAACAATTTAAGAATTTTAGGGTCGAGCAGCAGATGTGCGTCGCAAAGTACGCCCAACAACAGGCCGAGCATGAAAGTAGAACCATACAACAGCGGACCGCTTACAAAATCGTAGATATGCTTCATCCCCGACTCGCGTACTGCCACTCCGAGGAACAAGGAGAAGAACAGCGGTGAGGCAACCGGGAACAGAAAACACAGTACAGCACACAATATAGCCGAGAAAGCCAGTTTTACTTTGGCATCATAGTTTTTGGGCGGCTTCTTGCTCGTCATCTTGATGGCGCGCAGGCGTTTCGGCACCAGCAGCTTCACCAGATAGGGGTAACCGCCATATGTCAGTCCCAGATAGAGATAGGCCACTACCGTGATGGGTACAAACAGATGTTTGGCCAGGGCCAAGGAGGTGAAAAGCACCATCGGCCCGTCCGCACCTCCTACCATGGCTACGGAAGCGCTTTCTTTCAAGGACAGTCCCAATGCAGATGCGATGGGTACAGTCAGGAAAGTTCCCAATTCGGCACATAGGGCAAGGAATATGCTGGCAAACGGTTTCTGTAGCAGGAAGCCCACGTCGAGCAGGGTACCGATACCCATAAATACGAAGCATGCAATCAATCCGTTGCTGAAGGTCAGGGTGTAGACCGGTTGCAGGAAGTCTATCTGCATGGTGTTCATCAAGTCGTCCGTATCCGAAAGCATCGGGTCCAGAAAGAGATTCCCCAATGTGCCGTCGGGCATGAAAAGGGTGCCGCAATTGATGGCGACCATACCCAGTCCCATGGGAATCATGACCATCGGCTCCAGTACGCCTTTCCATCCCAGGTATATGAGCAGCAGGCCCAGGGCTATTAGAAATACACGGGCAGAGGAGAGTAGCCAGCCGCTTTCCATCATTGTTCCGAATCCTTGGAACAAGGTTGCAAAATCTATATTCTCCATAATTAGTCTTTGTTTTTGGTGTCGTTGTTCTTTTTAGTCTTGTTCTTGTTGTCACGGTGGCTGATGGCATCTTCCAGATACATCATATGGGTATCTTCTGGGTAGAAGTAGTCTACCAGGTTTCTTTTGGAGACACCGTGGCTTACTCCGTGGTAATAGCCTCGAGGCTTTTCGTTTTCACGGTCCACACCCCGGCTGTAGTCTTCGCGCGTGTCGTTGCCGAAGATGTTTCCGTGCATGGAGGGGGTGTGTAGCATCAGTTCCATCTTCTGGCGGAACTTCTTTATGCGGCGCAGGCGGAGTAACTCCTGCTGGTGGGAACTGTAGAAATCGAGTGAATCGGCTGCGCTGGCTATCAGTTTGATGATGAATGCCACAAAGAAACCGATTGCAAAAGTGAGCCCCATCATCTCAAGGGTGGGGAGGAATAAATCGGACATAGTTATGATATTAATGTGATGAAATGGATAATAAAAAAGCGAAAGATGTACATGCAGTACACCTCCGGTAATGGTTTGCAATAAGTCCGATAAAGTCTAAATCAGGATATGCAGCAGTGCATAGATATAGTATCCGCAGGAATAGCGGAGAGCATTGGGATTGAATGAAAGGTTGGCGCTCTCTCCGGCAGACAGATGGCTGGAAAGCAGATGCTCCAGTTGCCCGGCTGGTTTCAGAATTCTCATCTTCAGGAATTTCGGAGAGGCGTGGTTATGTGTGTATAGGCTGTTCGGACACAACGCTTCGTTGGTCCAGCAGTCGGTATTTTCGTCATTGAATAGTGAACGGTGGGTGGCTGTGTACGATGCGCACTGTGTGTAGGCGGTAAAGGAGCATTCGGAGGCCGGACTTCCGACAACTATTCCCGCCGGACTCCCGGTAGTATTCCGTGAGTCTGGCTGTTCCTCCTGGGAGATGGCAGTCAAACCCAGACAGAGGAAGGTAAACATAAGTATGTAATACAGATGTTTCATCATAGCAAGATAAAGGAACAAATAACTTTGGACAAAGTTATATATTCCGCTGTATTTTAAGATTAATTGTCTTTTTCCTCTGCAGGAAGTATTCTGAAGGACTGGTTGCGGCATTTATATGCCCAACCGTTCCTTCAGTAACCGGTATCTGGAGAGGCTTACCCGTAGCTTGACGCCACTTTTTAACGTCACTTGGTAGGTCTCTTTTCCATACTGTTCTACTCGTGATATCTGGGTTACGTTGACAATGCTCGAGCGGTGGATGCGGACAAAGTTATCTGCTGGCAAATGTGTCTCGAAGTTTTTCATGGTCTGTTCCTTGATGTACTCTCCGTCGGATGTCACCAGGGTTGCGTAGTCCCCACAAGCCTGGATGTATAATAGGTCTTCCACTTTGATGATGTGAATCCGGGAGCCGTCTTTTACCGTGATCCGGTCAATACTTTCTTCTTGTGGCAGGGGAGCGGCCTTTTCTGCCTCGGGGGCGGTGAAATCTTCTGTTTGTAATGAAGTGTCTGCCACAATCTGCAGATGATACCACAAAAGGATAGCTGTCCAGGCAGGAATACCGAACAAGAGGCGGAAAGGAATGCTTGTTTGGCAGGTGTGCCTTGCCAGCGTTTGTCTTCACATCCGCCGCAAAAGCAGCTGCATTCTATGCGTACTTGCCAGTCGGCGGGTATGTGCAGTTCCACTCCTCCCCAACTGCAGTCCAGGTCTATGTAGGTTTCTCCGGGTGCTATGTTCCTCTTGCTCTCCCATTCTCTTGTTCATCATCCGTTGTACCATCTTGGCACAGCGATGCACTGTCCTTTGGTGTGTCCAGTTTCTCCTATGGTGATGTCTGAGAAAGAAGATGCCGATGAGGATAAGGGCCAAGGGCCACAGCATGGCTTGGAAATTGCCGGGGAATAGCAATAAGCCTGAAAGGATAAAGAGCGAGGCGGTCAGCACTTTGCCGGAGCCTGCATAGGATGGGAATCGGTGAATCCGGAGTTATCTGTTCCTCCACCAATACCAGATGAAGCGTAGCCCGGTGCCGAGAAGCGCGAGAGAAAGTCCGGTATAGAACACTGCGATGAAGGAGTCGGGCAGAAGGTGGCAGGTACGTATTACAATTCCCATTGCAATCATGCCTATCATGACAATCCATCCTTTTACGTCGAAAAAGGAAAAGGGGCAGTGCTTCCCTTTCTTCTGTGAGATACGGAGAGTATGTTTCTTGTATAGCCTATGGAAAATAATGCCGAAGAACAGAAGGAATACCAGGCTGGCTTCGCAGACTTTGAATAGCCAATAATGTCCGTCATCTATCCAGCAGGTCAGGCCTATACGCAGAATATTGACTCCTGCCAATGACCATATGGTTCCGGCAGTTATGAGCAGTGTATTTGGAGATACTCCGTATTTCATGATGAAGGTTGTTTTATTACACAAATACCGGGCTTGTATAGCGGAGTCCAAAAATTAAAAGAGGCTCTATTCTATTAAGAATGAGCCTCTTGTTTGTGGACCAGCCTGGGCTTGAACCAGGGACCTCCAGATTATGAGGCTCTATATTCTCCCTATTTATAGGGCTGTTAATCACTAAATTAATTATCTCTCTTTTGGCTTGTGTGAAACAATAGTGAAACACATAACCCGTACAAAGATAATTATTTAGAGAGCGGGGTGCAAGCCTTTCATGGCATTATTTGGTGTAGATTGCAAAGATATTCAGGTAATAGTTTCTGTACAGTATTTCTTTTTTTTGTAACTTTCAGCTTTAGCTTTATAAAAAGAAAAACAGCATAAGAGTTTCCTCAAATGCTGCTCACTTTTAGTATGAACTATAAATCTTTTATTCCACTCTCTGATAAGAGTACTTCTGACCTGTGGGTGTAACTCCGTCTGCTTCCAATTCTTGCACAGATAAGGTCATTGAATTAAGCAACAGAATATCACTGATAAGCCATTCGTCTTCATCGCTAAACATTTCATAGAGTTTCTTACCGTCTATCTTGTACTTGCCCACTTCCTTATAAGAATTATCTTCTGTACTTGTGTATTCAAATGTACCATCATCCTTATAAGTTACATGGGTAGCAACAGCATCACCGCTTGTCATCTTCCATTTACCGATAATAAAAAGAGAATTATAATCATCTTCTCCTTGTACTTCTCCATTCTCAATATTAACATTTAATGTGACCTCTTTCTTTGTGCCATCATAATATGTAATATTTACTTTGTATTTCCATGTGTCAGAAGATTTGTCCGTAATTGAATAAGACAATTTAGCTTTAGCTTCATAAACAAAAGGTAAGTTGATATATCTTTGTTCTCCCCACATATTTTGAGCTGTCCTATAATTAATTCGTGCAACTCTTAATTGGTAAGAGCCATGAAAATTATCTATATCTAATCCTGTTCCTACGGCTTCTTCTGCTGACACTTGTTCAAATTGGTATTGAAAAGAACCATGACCGTTGGTAGCAATTCTACTCCCGTACATATTTATATTATTATCATCATATTCTCCATATTTGATAGTATAAACAGTATCACCTGCAAGTGTGTAACAACAATTATGTATGAAGCTGTATTCATTATTGTACCAATTAGGAATGAATGTGCTTATGTGCCAAGAATCCACAGGCATAATATCACTCATTTTGGAATTTCCTCCATTTACGAATAATATTCTCGTGAATGGAGATGTTCCTCCAAAGAAATCAAGCAATATAATAAAATCCTTATTGGATGCTATATGTGGTTTACCTACATGAGAATGAGATAAGCCAATAGACTTTATTGTTACTTCCTCATATTCGCCATAGCCTTTGTAAACTTTATATATAGTATCAATCTTTACATTATCCACCCAATCAAAGACCTTAGTTTTAGTAGCTTTTTGGAATAAGTTTATCATTAGATACCCTTTGGCTGTAAGTCCTGTAAATTCGATAGTATCACCATTGTCATTGAATCTTTTACAGGTCATATTCTCGTAATCATCAATGTACTGCGAGTATGTCTTTTCTAAATTAGATGAATCATTATTCCCATTGGGGTCGAAGTTAATAATAGGCTCTTTCTCTAATTCATCATCGCTACAAGAACTAAATCCTGCGCATACAGCAATCAATAGTGAAGCTGCTAATAATCTCAATGTTTTCATTATAATTTTATTTTTGTATTAATAATCGGTTAGTATTATCCTTTGACTGCAAAAACAACTTTATAAATCAAGGCATCCAGCCAATTTGCCACTAATATAATTTTAACCGGAGAATGCACTTTTTTTAAGCGAACAATCTTTCTTCCTTTATTCTCTAAATTCTCATAACGAACAATTTCAGTTCCATTATAAATCAAGAGAGAAACATTTTTAAATTTCATTGCAGTAGCATCCCAATATATGGCAAATTCTTTTCTGTCAAAGATTATGTGTGTTTGCTTGTAGTTGGACGATGTTTCTTCCGTCCTCAATATCATTCTTTTATAATTAATAGTATTATTCAATCTATTTAATTCTTCTTCCTCTCGTTTGCTTTCTTGTTCAATCCATTGTATTTCATCACGCAGTTTTTGTTTTTTCATTTGCTGTGAGCGTAAATATTTACACAGTAATTTCTGTCGCAGCCACATAATAATCTTACGATAGACCAAGAAGTATAATAGACAAAAGATTATAGGTGGAACAATTACCCAAACACTATCAGTTGCACTGTTATAAGCTAAAAACGTTATTCCCACAGTAATGGCTATTATGACGATATAACCAATTAATTGAGCTATTAGAAATGTCTTGTGTTGTTTTAATATAGCTTGTTCTTTTTTCCTTTCAGCCTTTTTTTGTTCTTCTATTGCTCTATTAATCAGTTCTTCTTGTTTTCTTTCTCGCTGTCGCTTTTCTTGCTCTATGCGATATTGTTCTTGCTGTCTTTGCTCTTCTTCAATTTGTTTTTGTCGAGCTTTTTGCTGGGCTAATGCAATTCTTATCCGTTGTTGTTCCGCTTCTACTTTTTTACGTTCTATATTTTTAAAGTAAGCACTTAATTCCGTTAGAGATTTTGGTTGAAAGGACTGGCTTTGCTGTTCATCTATCATAAAAGCATATCTGTTTGTTCCGTCTTGTTGCAATGCGAATATGGTTTTATCAAAGAATGAGGGATGAAGCATATAAGCCTGCCCCTTAAAAGAAAGAATTATAGATTTGTTGGTTGAAATATACTGCCAAGTTCCATTAATAACCTTACCATTTATGGAAACAATAAGAGAGCCATTTTCTTGAAATATATATAACTCTTTATCTCCGGTGTCATTGAAAGCCAGCCAAGACTTATTGCATAATATGGTTTTTACATCCAAACTCTCACTGAATCTGTTGTATTTGTTAAGAATATCCAACAAGTAAGTTTTCATATTTGCACCTTTATGCTCACTTGTTCCCTACGGTAAGCCATAAATAAAAAAGATGTGGGAACTATATTTGCTTTATCCTGTTTCTTGGGCTTCTCGCATTGCCTTTTGGTACGGATAAAACAATAGCCCCACACCAAAAGGTATATAATTCACCTGCAAGATCAATATATATCAAATGTGTGGGTGCTATTGTTATCATCTTCGTACCGTTTTTAAATTTTGCGAGAATCTAAGAAACAGAAGATAATTTCAATAACACCTTTCGTTAAATATGTCCTTCCAACTCCCTAACGCATTAGTTCATTGGAATTGATGCAAAGATAATGAAAGGTTCTAAATTAATAAGCATGAAGTGAGGATTAATAGTGAATATCCTGTCCTCAAACATGCTTTGAATAGGTTGTAGAGTTAAAGTTTATTGTTCCGGCTGATTTTTAGGCAGGACAAATTCGGATTGGGGTATATAAGATTGACCTTGCTCTAAATTTGTCCTGCCTTTCAAAGCGGCTTCACGACATCAATCCTGCTCTGACAAGTAATCTCTTGACTTGTGTAATCTGAAACTTGCATCCCTTAGATGTAACAAAACCTTGCTCATTCAACAGACAAGTCATTTCGGATAATGATTTGCCTTGCATTGATAGTGACCGTAACAGTGCTATCGCTCTCATGTTATTTGGATTGTTATCTGCTTTAGCCTTGTTGGTAACGATACTATTCTGAACAGCTTGTTCAAATTTATTCATCAAGTTCTCCGATTTACCAAGCTGCACACCCCTTGCTTTTTTGGCTTGGAGTGATTGCTTGGTTCTCTGACTGATTAGCCCTGCTTCATATTCGGCTATGCTGCTGATAATATGCAGAATTAGTCTGTTGGCTTGTGGAAAGTCACAAAACACAATCTCAACATCACTCTCCAATAGCTTTGAAGTAAACGCTACATTCCTTGACAACCTGTCCAATTTAGCTACAATCAGAATAGAGTTGGTTTTCCTGCACATCGCCAAAGCTGCAAGAAGTTGAGGTCTGTTAGATTTCTTCCCACTCTCTGTTTCAATGTATTCAGCAAGTATGGGTTTATTCTTTACATGGTTGTGTATAATCTCCCGTTGTGCTTCTACACCAAGACCCGATATTTGTTGTTTCATGGTGGATTGCCTTAAATATGCTATGTATGTCTTCATAATTCACAATTATTAATAGTTGGTTACAAGTGCTGAATGTTCGTTCAGCTTATGTAAGTAAGGACACCCAACTTGGAAATTGAGTGTCCTTTACCTTATTATAATTCTCCTTCGTCTGCGAAGCTGTAATATCCTGCATCTGTAAGTATGAGGTGGTCTAAGACTTTTATCCTCATAATTTGGGCAGCGTCCTTGACCTGCTTAGTAATCTCCATATCCTGCCTACTTGGTTTCAGATTACCGCTTGGATGGTTATGTGCAAGAATAAGAGCTACTGAATTGGTAAGCAATGCGGCTTGTAGAATAATTCTCACATCAGCACAGGTTTCAGTAATTCCACCCTCTGAGATAAGAGTGTAACCTAAAACTTGGTTGGATTGGTTTAGAAACAAGACTTTGAAATATTCTTTGTAACAAATTGCACCCTCCTTATATGTAGGAAGCAAGTATCTATAAGCGTCCTCCGAGCTATATATTTTGTTCCGGCTCGTTGAAGTGGATTTGTAGGTGAGTTCCACTTCTCCAACAGTATAATCCATGTCTAATATTTTACTATTCATTCTATCAATATTAATGTGGTGGTGGAAGAAAAATTGGACAGTTAAAATGGTCTGTTGCCATATTCATAAACAAGAATTGAATTGCATACTCTATCATAAAATGAGAATCCACAGCAAGTATGGAAGTAGCTCTCATAAACTGCTGCATATTCACCATGCTGCCTGCTGTTCCTATCCAAAAATGAATCAAACTTGTGCAGCCAATATTTAAGTGCTTGCAAGCGTTTGATATATTGCAAATTGTTTTCACAGTAGCATAGTCTTTCTTGTAAAGAGATGATATGATTGATAGCATTTTCAATTTTAGATTTATCCATGATTGTAATATTTGATGATTAATAAAATGAAGAAAGGACAACTAACTGAATAGCTGCCCTTTCCTCTTTCAATCAACAATCCACTTAGCCCAAGAACCAAGCGTATTTGTTATCAAGTCCTTGCAGGACATTGTTAATTCCTACACTGACTTCCGTAGCGTTTACGGCTCGTTGCAGATAAGTATCAATGTAGCTTCCTTTGTTAGCCTGCGTCAAAAGATTGTGGAAATCGAACATTGATATGGCGTTGTCCTTTGCTCCGAACACTTCGTTGTGGTAGTAGTCGCGACAAACAGAATTAATCTGACTGTCCGTAATCAGAAGTCTTGGAATAGTTTTCTGCCTTGCAGGTGACAATGCTTGAAACATTCTCATTCGTCCGACAATCTGTGCAAATTGTGTTTCGGACAATGAAGTGTTGGTAAGTGACTGCATCAAGTGGATTTCTTTTGCAGGGTTGAAGCTGTGGAACAATTCAAGCACGTTTCGGTAAAGTTCGCTGATATTGGTTACTTCCATATTGAACTTGACACCTTCTCCCGTTAAAATTTGATTGCTACAAATTCTAACTCTCCAGCCTACAAAAACTGAAAACTTCTCCAAGCCTTTGGATGCACGATAAAGGTTGAGGTCTGAGTAATTCCTCACTCCACCGATGCACAGTTCAAGCCTTTGTCCTCTTACCGTTTCGATAATGGTTGGAATGGTAAAGGCAAATGCAAGACGTTGGTAGAATTGTGTCTTCTCACACTCCAGTAGTTCCGATGCTTTCTTGCCCAAACTTTGGGGTGTTCTGCCACGTACAATGTGTGAAACTCTAATATCCGGCTCATTCGCCCTTTCACCTGCATAGAATGAGCAAGCCGCATCATGCACACATGAAATAAAGTCTTGGTGTGCGATAGTCAATTCTTGGTTAGCCCAAGTTGGAACAACGCATTTGTTTGTAAGCTCGTCCATAGTGATTGCATCGGTGTTTGCTTCCAAGAAATTCACACTCGGCTGTACGGTTGGTTCGTCTTGGATAATGGCAGCTTCTTCTGCGTATTCACCTAAATTAAATCTCGATTGGTTCTGTGCCATAGCTGGCATAATAACTAAGTTTCTCATAATGATAACTGTTTAAATGATTATTGATTGAATTAACTCTGGAATTGTCAAAGCCCATATCGTCTTGGATTACTCCATAACGATTTGGACTTCACTACAATTCACTGAATTACTTTTAAGTGATATTACAATTAGACTATATTACCATTATGTCTGTATTGTGTATCTCTTTAAGAAGTCTATGAATGATGTGAGGTGAATAGTAAAATTTATAATGGTTGAGGGGGTGGGTAGGTGTCTGACCAATCTTATTTTTCTTTTACTTGGTGAGAGGGGGTGTAAAATAGTGGTATGGTAGTGCTTGTATAGTTGGGTAGTTCTTCTAAGGAGAGCCTTAAAACCAATAATTGGAGTTTATAGCCACCTTAACATGATTATTCAACATTATTCAATTTTCATTATCTTATGATGTCGGGATTGATTACTTTTGTTGTATCAATAAAGAAGGATAAGGGAGTTTAAAAGTTACAGTTATTGTCCTAAAACCTATATATAAGTGTGCACAGATTCAGAAATAAGACCGGAGAATACTCTGGTTTTATTTTATTCAAATTGTCCAATTTTAAGTCCATGTCCTCCTTTATATTAAGATTAATATCCATGAAATATTGGACACAACTTCAAGATGTTTTTTTATTAATCAGCTCACTAATATGTAGAATTTATGATAAGAACTGATATTGAAATTCCTAAGAACATTAAGTATTTAGGTGAGATTAGGAATATTGAATTACCTTATGGAACATTTGACAGATTTGAACTTCCGAATGGAATATTAAACAAAGATGTACCTAATTGTGGAGCTACAACTTTGGCTCTTGAAGATAACCATAAGACCATTATATGTAGTCCAAGGAATAATCTGTTACAGAACAAAAGTGAACAGTACCCCAATGTTTTGTTGGTAATTGGTGGAGTGAATATAAATGAGGTAAGGACTTATATTGAGCAAACAGAAATCCCCAAGATTTTGGTGTCCTATGATTCCATTTACAAGCTGACAGAGTGTATAAAAGATACTACGGATTGGAGAATTGTAGTAGATGAGTTCCAATATATGTTATCCGATAGTGGCTTCAAGTCAGAAGTGGAATTGAAATTGTTGGAGCATCTAAAGAAATTCCCGTATGTCACTTACTTGTCGGCAACACCAATATTGGATAAGTATTTGGAGCAGATAGATTATTTTAGGGATATGAACTATTATCATTTGATTTGGACAAATAAAGAAGTTGTAAAAGTGTATAGGGAGCGTTCAAATAACCCCATAAGTGCTGCGATAGAAATAGTACGGTCATATCAAAATAAAAACTATCCTTCTGTATTCATGGATGGGGAAACTTATTACTCCAAAGAGTGTGTTATATTTCTTAACAGTGTGAGCAACATTGTGAATATAGTCAAGCAGACGGAACTATTACCTGATGAGGTAGATATAATAGTGGGGAGTTCCGAAGAAAATGATAAGTCGATAGCCAAACTTGGTAATGGTTTTCAGCGTGGAAGAATTCCTCTAAAAGGTGAAACACATAAAATGGTTACCTTTTGCACTTCGACAGCATTTGCCGGGTGTGATTTCTATTCAACCAATGCTTCAACCTTTGTTATCAGTGATTGCAAGCGTATCAATACTGCGATTGATATTTCAACTGACCTTGTACAGATTGCAGGTCGTCAGCGTTTGGCTTGTAACCCGTTCAGAAAGTTCCTCACATTCATTTATAATGTGAATAAGGAGGATGTATCGGAAGATGAATTTAGGAAATATCTGGATGATAAGGTTTACTTGACGGAGAGAGAAGTTGATTCTAACAATGATGAAACGGACATCCAATTAAGAACTAAGCGTATTAGAGATTGCTTACGGGAACAAAAGATGCTTCAATATCAAGATTCGTACACTATGTATGATAAGTCTTCTGACAGATTCGTTTTTAATAAATTGGCATATATAAGTGAGCAATATGTCTATGAATTGCAGAAGTACAATTATAGGAATGGTATTATCGTTAAGAAACAATTGTCTGAGAATGATTTTGATGTGACGGAGAACCAAACTTATGGTATTTATAAAGAACAATTGAAGCATATAGTTAAGAAAGAAACGTTTGTTGATAGAATGACTCAGTATTGTGAGTATAAATCTAAAGGTCTGTGCTTTGATTTGGCTGCATTTACTTTGGAGCAAAAATATCCCGAGTTGAAGTATTATTATGATGAACTGGGTGGTAATAGGATAAAAGCTCTTGGCTATAAGGAAAAAGAACTGAAGAATGAAATTAGTATCAGACATTCGGATGCTAAGATTCGTTATAAAATGGGTACTGTCTTCCAAATGGGTATGGAGCTTACAACTGACAGGATAAAGGAGTTGATGAATGAAGTTTATCAAAAGGTCGGGGTAAAGAAGAAGGGTAAAGCCACTGATTTAGAGAAACTATATGGCTTTAAGATTCATCCATGTAAAATACTGCTTGATGATGGTAGCAGGAAAAATGGATATAAAATTATAGGGGTATAAATAAAAGAAGGGTGTTTCGATTAGTTCGATTCACCCTTCATTTATTTTATGTACAACCTTATTTGACTTAATTAGTTATTGTTGGAATTTTTGTGCAGTGTATGAACCTGCTCAATGATAATTCCTTGAAGGCATTGAACTTTATCCTCACATTTGGAAGCATCCAATTTAAGTTTCTCGTCAGCTTCAATATTGTTAAGAGCCTCACAGATTCTATCAAAACCGTATTGTGAAATGCAATAATTAATGGCTTTGATGTATCTGGTCTGTTTGGCTGCTTTTGCTCCAAATGCTTGAACGGTGGCTTTCATTAAAATTTCAGCTTGACTGTATGTTCGGTGCTCTCCCTTTGGCAGCAGAGTACTTGCTACAATTGCCTTGCTTTGCATTAAGGAAGTTGTGGTATCTAAACCAAAATAACCTTGTGCGGCCGTGCCGTTCATTCCAAAACTATTGCTGAACTTTTTAATCTGCAACAGAAGCTCATCTTTGGAAACGATTCCGGCAAGTCCTATCCAATCATCCTTTGATGGGCATTGGGATAGATATGCTGTCGTTGCCACCCGTTGATAAGCATCAGCTACGCTGTCACACTCCACTATTTCTGCTTTGATTGGAATATCTAAGCTCCAAAGATTGATGTTATCCGACTTGTCAAGATAGACTAATATTCGTGGTGCTCCTTCGGGAAGTCCATCAATCTCTTGACCATTGTAGTCGAATAGCTTAACATTTTCCTTAATGAACACTTCCGCATCTGTTAAACAGAAAATGGTAGGTAAAATTTTAGATTTATCCATTGCTGTATAAACCTTATCTTTACTAAAGTCTTTCTGTTTAATAGAATAATTGGTGAATGCCGGAATAATATCTTGTTCTTCACCCTTTATGGAAACTGTGGCTACTGAGAACCACTTAGGGGCTGTTTCCGTACCCAAATTTAATAAATTCATATCCTAATATATTCAAATTAAATAAATAGTCAGCCTTTGAAGGATGACCGTTGCTATTCACTTTGATTTAAAAGATATGCTGTTCGTCTTCTTTTAGACGACCTACGCCTTCCGTAGGTGGAATAAGATTGTACATGATTTCAAAGACCTATAGTCTTTATCAGAAGACCAGTCGGCTGGTATCAAGAACCTTTCGACAATGCAAAGATAAGGCATATTATTAGAAGTGTCCAAACCTTTCGGTGGTAATTTTATGTATCATCTGAAAACTGTGCGGATTAGTTAAATTATGAGTATATCCCTTAACGTCAGCAAATGAATAATCCCCACCTGCATTGCTACAAGTGGGGAATTATTAGCTTACTTACCAAACACGTACTTCACAACCTTAGTATTAGCCTTGTTCTCATTAACGAAGTCTCGTTCAATATAAATGTCTGTCACCTTCATAGAATCATCTATGTGATTGAGTGCTGCATGAACGATGTATTTGTCTATGCCTACTTTGTTGAGAGCGATAGTAGCCCATGAGTGCCGGGCTGCATAGTATTCCAAATCATCTACTTCTAATATTGCTCCAATCTCTTTTAGACCGTAATTGATAGCTTTATTAAAAGTCTTTTCATCCCCATAGTATTGATAGAAGTTGAACAGACGTTTGCCTGTGCTGTCTTTGTACTTATCAATAAGAGGTTGTACTATCTTAGGAATATCTACCATCATCTTTGCACCATCCAATCTACGAGCCTTGGTCTTGGTTCTGTTATAGATAATAGTGTTCCCTCTCATTTCAGTAGCATTGTAAAGGTCTGCTGAATTGATTCCCATAAGACAGAATGATAGAATGAAACAATCCTTAGCCAAATTATAGCGACACGTGGATTTATAGCCTTTCTTCATGTCTTTATAAGGCAGCTTCCACACCTTCTTAATAATGTCTGCTGGAATGGCTCTCTTACGTGTAGCTTCCTGTTTAGGTATCTTGAAGTCCTCAAAGGGTGAGTTGGAAATAAGAATAAGGTTCTTGTCTTTCTTATTGAACTTGCGTTTAGCTTCATTGAATAGCTTCTTAATGCTTACCAAATAGAGGGAAAGGGTACGGTTAGAGGTAACACGTTTACCCTGCTGCATCAGTTTCTTGGTACGTGCATCACGTTCTTCAATTAAGAATGCTTTGAACTGTTCCAAGAAGTCTAAGGTGATAAGATTTATGTCCAAAGTCTCTTTGCCTATGAAACGGACTAAGGCATTAAGGGCAGAAGTATAATTGGGCGCACCTTTAATAGTGGTAGAAGCTATCCACTCACGACTGAACTTTATAAAGTCAATGGTTTGTTGCTTCTGATGTTCACCGTCCAGATAATCCATTATATCTTCAATGGTGTAATTGTTTAACTCAACTTGGAGTTGTGAACATTTCTCTTGATAATCTCTGATTAGACGTTCAACTTTACCTTTCAAAGGTGATGAGGACTTGATTTTGAAGTCTTTAGTCAAATCCTTTTGGGTGGCGAACAGACTTGTAGAAAGCCTTTTCATGCGTCTGTCAAGAGTGAATCTAAGGCGAATGGTGAAACACTCGTTGGATTGTCTTTTAGTCTTAACGACTTCTGCGTTGATTGTCAGCATATTGCACACTGTTTAATTGGTGAAACAATAGTGAAACAACAGCTATATATTAGGGCTAAATCAACCAAGAGCAACAGATTCATATCTGGAGGGTCTGCAAACAAAAAAGGCTCTATTCTGTTAAGAATGAGCCTTTTAGTTTGTGGACCAGCCTGGGCTTGAACCAGGGACCTCCAGATTATGAGTCTTTTTGAGTAATATTTCATAAAATTCCGTGTAGTATAAAAGTATTGATTTACAACATATAATGTATTTGGCAGTTTGCAAGGAAATACATATATTTGCAGTAGTTTGCTCCCGAAAAGGTCACCTCAAGGTCACCGAAACGAGTAAAGTTTGGCTTATAAATTAACGTATTATGAAGAAAGAAGGAATTGATAAGGTCACCGAAATGGTGAATAAGGAGGTAAAATCCACTTCAAGAGGTGAGAAATGCCTTGCTAAATTCACAGCTTCTAATGGCAATGTATATGGCTCATTGACTCTTGACATACGAAAAGCTGGAGATTATTCGCAACCGCTTCCTGTGGCTGTACGTGTGTGTCATGCCGGACAGAAAGTCTTTCTTCGTTTGGGCAAAACATACACTATGGAAGAATGGTTGGCCTTGTGCGAATACGAAAAAAGTGGCCGTCGTGTTCAACTGACAGAGAGAAACGACATGAAAAATCTAATGGACAGAGTGGAACTTATCGCCAATCAACTTATTGCAGAAAACAACTTCTCTCTTCGCAAGCTGCAAGACAGATTTCAGGGTAGAAAGGATGATAACAGTACCATCATTACGGTGTGGGATTCATATATTCAATCTAAGACCAATGAAGGTAAGGCAGGCTCTGCTCGTTGCAGTAAGGATGTGCGCAACCGTTTTGTCAAAGATTTAGGAACGGACATATCCTTTGCCGATATAAACCGTGACTTTATCTTGAAATGGGTAAAAATCATGAAGGAAAACGAATTGAGCACCACGACTATTGCCATCGCACTCCGTAGTCTAAGAACCATTATCAATATGTGTATTGCAAATGGCTTGATGAAGGGAGATACCAAGGAAATGTTCAAAGATACAGGTTATAATAAAGCTCAAAGCCGTAAACATGAGTTTCTTGATGTGACTACTATGCGCAGACTTTATGACTTCTGGAAAGCAGGCGAGGCAAAAGACAAAGACGGCAACGAACTATTTCTGGGTAGAGAAAAACACGCTATATTCCGTGACCTTGGTTTGTTTCTCTTCATGTACTTGGGTGATGGGCAGAATCTTGCCGACACACTACGACTTACCTATGACGAATTGTACTATGCTACTCACGGCAAACAGTTACGTTTCCTTCGCCACAAGACTCGTGAAAGAAACGAGAGTGCCAGCGAAGTGATATTTCCCGTTACATCCGAGATTCAAGAGATTATTAACCGATACGGCAATGTTCCCAAACTCGGAAGGCGAGTATTCCCAATAATGAGCGAGCTTATCACGCCCGAACAGGAAATATGGGTTATCCAACGCTACAATAGATATATACGTGAGCACATGGCAAAAGTTGCCAAACTATTGGGGATGGAACAGATGCCTTCTCCTACTTGGGCAAGACACAGTTTCGCCACCAACCTCAATAATTCAGGGGTTGTACCTTATAAGTATATAAGTGACAGCATGGGACATAGCGGTGGTGGGGACATTACTTCCAATTATATTGGAGCTTACCCTCTTGAAAAGATGTTGGAGTACAATCACTATTTGCTCAATGAGAAGCCCAAAGGTATTACTACCCATATAGATAAGAAAGCTTTGCTTGAAATGTTGAAAGGCTTGAGTAAAGAAGAACGGATGGAATTGATGGCAGGTTTGGCTGACTGATGCAATCGTTTATCGCAAGAATACCAAACAAAACACCGCAAAAATGCGAAACGAACAACCACAAAAATACCAAGCAAAATACCACAAAAATACCAAGCAAATAGTCGCATTTCAAATAAAATCAGTATCTTTGCCATAAAAATAGAATAATCGTCATGAAATATTTATCAAGAGTCGCTGATAAAATGCTTCGAGAACGCTTGGAAACATTTGGAGCAGTGCTAATAGAAGGCCCAAAATGGACCGGGAAAACAACCACAGCGGAACAGCAGGCCAAAAGCGTAATTAAGTTGCAAGACCCAGATAAAGCGGAAGAGTATCTTGCCACAGCAGCTACCAAGCCATCTTTATTATTGAAAGGAGAGCAACCGAAGTTGATTGATGAATGGCAAGATGCTCCGATGATTTGGGATGCTGTACGTACAGCTGTCGATAATGCAGGAGGTAAGCCTGGGCAATTTATTCTGACGGGAAGCAACACCGTGGATAAAACAAAGATTCGGCATACTGGTACAGGACGCATTACACGAATGAAGATTTACCCGATGAGTTTATGGGAATCCTTGGAATCATCAGGAGAAGTTTCTATTCAGGAACTTTTCAACAACCCTGATTACGATATTGATGGTGCTTCAAGCAAATTAGATATTCCAGGGTTGATTATGGCAGCCTGCCGGGGAGGTTGGCCTGCCACGTTGCAGATGCCTGCGAAAGCAAGTATGCTCATCGCTAAGGATTATGTGAATAGTGTTTGTGAGAATGATATTTCGGCAGTGGATAACAGACAGCGAAATCCGAAAATTGCCCGACAAATCATGAAGTCGTATGCCCGAAATATCAGTACACTGGCCAAGAAAAGTAATATTCTTGCAGATGTCACTGCATCAGAAGACATCAGTTTGTCCATGAATACCTTTGATGATTATATTGCTGCCTTTGAAAAATTGTTCGTTATCCAAGATATTGATGCGTGGTGTCCCGCTATCCGTAGTAAGACAGCCATCCGTAGCTCTCCCAAGCGTTGCTTCGTTGACCCATCTATTGCAGTAGCTGCCATGAATATCAATGCAGAAGCATTAGAGACTCAACTCAAGACCTTTGGCTTTATCTTTGAACAGATGTGTATCAGAGACTTGAAGGCATATACAGCTGATTTCAATAGCCGTCTTTCCTATTATAGAGATAGATATGGTTTGGAAGCTGATTTGGTTCTACATCTGGAAGATGGCCGTTATGCTCTAATTGAGTGCAAGCTCGGTAGTAGCGAAATAGATAATGGTGCAGAACATCTGCTTGAACTTAAAAGACTTATACAGGAGTACAACAAAACGGAGAAGCAGGTGCCTATTCGTGAGCCGGATTTACTTATCGTCATGACCGGTGGGACTATGGCCTACACTCGTTCCGATGGAGTTAAAGTGATTCCTTTGGCATGCCTCAAAGATTAACCATTTAGCGAAACAGTTTATATGGGAGATAATATGAAAGAGCTTCCCTATGAAGAGCATCCTTTTCAAGTGAAAATGAAGGAATGGTTTGAAGCGAACCAAGAAATCTATTCCAAGTTCAAAAACAAGATTCAATCTGTTTTGAAGGACTCATTGTATGGGAATGACAAAGAACTGATAGACGATAAGATAGCTGCACTCCAAAGCACAATATTGGAAGTCTTAGATAAGGAAGATGGGACGCTTGACGAATTGGCAGAGCGATTCACAGCAGCCATAAAAGACGGCAATGTGTTCGCTTGCTGTTTGTATTGCTATTTGGAACTGGACAATGGGTTTGAAGAGATAGCGGATGCCATGACGGATTTGGAACTACCGACTGATGCAAAATACGCCAAAGACGGCATTAAGGCTTATTTGCAAGACAAAAGACGTGAAACACAAGAGGCAGTCAACAAGGATTTGAATTTACTGGGCTTACGCCGTTGGCACTACGACCATCCCAAAGACTACCAAGAGTTTATAAACCTCTTTGTCAAAGCATACGATGGTGATATGAGTTTTTTCATCAAAGGTATGTCGTACTTGACAGAAATGTTATCGCTTGATGGGATAGAAGGTATATCAGAATTGTTGGAGAGCCTCTGTCCCGGTACTGAAAGTTACAACAAAGCCCAGTTCTCAAACGACAATCAGCAGGTTCACGAAAGACTTAAAGCCTTGTTTACCTCTACGCTTAACCAAGAGACCGTAAAGCAGAAGTTGCTTCACAACAATCCCTTCATGTGCAGCACATTCTACTGGATGATATTTGATGATGGATTTGTAAAGATGGGAGATTTACTCTCCAAAACAATGATGGGAGATGGCTCGTCCATCTGGCAAAAAAGTTTTGGTGGGCAATTTATGCGCTCTTTAATGTTGACCAGCTTTGAAAAAGCGTCTTATACCAAAGGCGCATGGAAAACCATGAGTAAGAACGGTGTGGCCAAAGAGGTTGTTAGTTCCACGTTACAAGAAGCCAAAGGAAGACGTGGACGCAAGCAAGTCAGTGTATTGCTTGAAGAAATGTTCATGCCACCTCATGCAGAACTCTTTACCAAAGAGATACGGAACATACTTACAGAATGGATGGAAACCAATGGAACGGATTCCATTCTTGCCTATCTCTTCGCTGCACTGACCAGTTGTAATTTGCTAAATGACTCATATAATTACCGTACTTTTCATACCGCCATATTAGAAAAGTTTCCCGACTTTGGCTTTAAGTCTGGTTTTGATTGGGCAGAAGCCCTTTATAATGCCATCATCAATGAACATGATTGCGACTACAATCTGAGCCTATCAGAAAAGACTGTGACAAAAGGGAAAGAACAAGCAAACCTGATAGGCATAAGGTTACGCACATTGCTTTCCACGGATGTGTATTGATGCCATTCTTAAGAACAGGAATCGTTAAAGAAACCCTCTTTTTAGTTAAAAACACCTCGGCAGAAATCGCCATGATTTTTACCGAGGTGCTTTCTTTGTGTTCCATTATAATTTCGCAGCATAAACTTTTAAACAACATAATATGCAAGGCAATTTTATAATGTTACAAAAGGATGATCTAAAACAGGTTGTTTCCGAATTGGTGGAAGAACTGGTAGGAAAGAAAACTCAGTCCGATTTGACACCAGAAGAGAGTGACGAGTATTATACACGTGACCAAGTTTGTGAACGGCTTCACATCACCTATACAACTTTGTGGCGTATGCAGAAAGAGGGAACAATTATCGTTCATAAGTTGGGTGGGCGAAACCTTTACTCAAAAAGAGAGATTACTTTACTTGTGAAATCGAAGGTTCAAGGTTCTGGCTGTAGTGAGTTGAATGTATAATCCAAAAAGAAACAATATGGAAGAATTATATATTCGGGTAGGCACCACAATATATAAGGTAGTACAGCAGCCTTTGGTCGATGGTACAACTATTACCCGTCGGATTCAATGGAGCTTTGGTACTATCCGGCAGGACTATGGAAAGAACAATATTCCTCCCATTACCAAGTATAATGGCTTTTGTACGGTACCGAGCCATATTAACTATCAAAAAGAGGTTGCAGGTTTCTATAACCTTTACGAACCGATAATCCATGTACCGACAGAAGGGGATTTCCAACATATCTGTTCTTTGGTGGAGCACATCTTTGGTGAGCAATATGAGTTGGGGATGGACTATTTTCAACTGCTATACCTAAAGCCCACGCAGAAGCTGCCGATACTTTTGTTGGTTTCTGAAGAACGGAATACGGGCAAGAGTACGTTTCTGAATTTTCTGAAAGCATTGTTTCAGGAGAATGTCACGTTCAATACCAACGAGGATTTCCGAAGCCAGTTCAATGCGGATTGGGCTGGCAAACTGATGATTGTCGTGGATGAAGTATTACTCAATCGCCGTGAAGATAGTGAACGGCTAAAGAACCTGAGTACGGCACACTCCTACAAGATGGAGGCCAAAGGCAAAGACCGCTATGAAGTACAGTTCTTTGCCAAGTTCGTGCTGTGTTCCAACAACGAGAACTTTCCCGTTTACATTGAGCCGGAAGAAACACGTTATTGGGTGAGAAAGGTCAGCAGACTGGAAAAGGATGACACATCATTCTTGCAGAAACTAAAAGACGAGATTCCGGCCTTTCTGTACCACCTGCAACATCGGAATATGACCACCAAAGAAGAAAGCCGCATGTGGTTTGCGCCGTCACTCATACGCACGGACGCATTGGAGAAAATCATCCGCTGCAACCGTAGTCGCATTGAACTTGATATGGCAGAGCTGTTGCTTGACATCATGGACACCATGCAGGTGGATGTGGTGGATTTCTGCATCAACGACCTGTTGGCATTGTTCAACTATTCGATGGTGAGAGTAGAACGCCATCAGGTGAGGAATGTCCTGCAACAATGCTGGAAGCTGGAGCCTGCCCCTAATGCGCTGTCTTATTCCACCTACCAAATATCTGTGCTGCCGGGGCAGAAGTATTCCGTTTCTCCTAAGAAGGTGGGACGCTTTTATACCGTTGCCCGTGAAAAGTTGAAGGACTACCGTTGAATTTGTTGAATTTGATGAAATATAGGGAGAAACATATGAGCATGGCTTATATGATTCAACAATAGTCTCAACAGTTTTCAACAGAAATTGCTGGTCAAAAGAGAAAAATAGAATCCTAAACCGTTGGATGCAATTTTTATTTTCCCTTTTGTCGGCTCTCTCTCAACAAAGTCAACAAAATCAACGAGAAATAAACAATCACAAGATTCCTAAAATAACAGTCACATGAAGAAAGAAGATTTAATACCAATTATCGAGCAACATAATCCTCTCTTGGCGAATGCGGTCAGCCGAATGGTTGACTACATCCAAGACCGATGGGCAGCACCGTACCCATCCAAGGAACAGACGGAAGCGGTGAACGCCTACCTCCGTTCCGTCCATGCGGACGGCGGCGGCACGGTGAACGAGACCGACATCGCCCACCGCAGGATTGCCACGCAGAAGATAACCATCAACGCTATCCGTGTGCTTGACCATGACCAGCTCAACCGCTTGCAGGATGTGCTGAACCACATAGCGGCGGACAGGGAGTATTACATGCCCGAACAGCGGCAAGGCATGGGCAGGTAGCCGACCATTGTAACACCTAAATATCATAAATTATGGACAAGGAAAAACAGAGCATACATTACTGCACCATCCTTTCGGACGAGCAGTGGAATTTTATTTTGGAGGGCAGGTTTTCCGCCCAGAGGCAAAGATGCCTGCACAGGCTGATGACCCATGCAGTGAGGACAAAAACCGTTTGCAACATCAAGGGCATAGAAATCGCCTTGGAGGTGGGAGAAGTCGCAGCTTCCGATGTGGAGCTTGCAGAATATTTGAAATGTAACCGTAAGACCATCGGCAAACTCATAGACAGCTTTAACAGGCTCGGTGTGCTGACCACCCGAACCAACAACCGCACTTCCATACACACCCTGCATTTCCTTACAGGCTGGTATGTCGGTGGTGTCCTCCTGACCAATCCCCATTATGTCAGACCATCGGCTAATGCCAACGGACAGGCTGACGGCAGACGGACACCATCTTCCGATGAAAAGTTGCCACAGGACGGACAAAGTTTTATGTCGGATAATCGCCAATGTCGAGAGCAGGAAGTGAACACCACGGAAAGCGGCGCAGCAGCCCTTTCTTCTTCCCTTTGTTCGTCTATGTTCTCCGACCGTTCCGCTGACGGGCAGGACAGCGAGGACAATGCCGACCATCCCCGTATCATAGACAGTGGGGATGCGATGCCTGACGGAAACCACATAGAGAGCCACAAAGAGCTGCAAGACGGCACGATTGACGGTACAGACAATACCGATACAGGTACAGAAGATTGACGGGCTCAGAGGGCGGATTTCAGCGGTACTCCGTTGTCGTGGCGTGAATGAATGGGCTTGCCCATGTATAGCTCACTATAACTTCTCCGCTTCGCTCCGAAGTTGTGGGCTCTCCCGAGGGGCTTATGGCTCTGCCCTAAGAACCCGCAAGGACGCTGCCCTTGACCCGGCAAGGACTTTCAGCCCTGTGCAACCCGACCAAAGAGTGACCCCCTCTTTGGAAACTCCGCTTAGTGGTTTCCACCCCTAAGAACCCGGAGCAGGAAGTGACCCTCTCCCTGCACCCTCCGATTAAGGCTATGCCCTAAAACCCGAAGTAAAACCCAAAAACAGACAAGCCCTATGGCACAGAAGACATCCATCAACATAAAGCCCTGCAATCTTGGAAGTAGTAGCCCGCATAACAAACGGTCAGCAGAATACCTCGCCAATATCCGCAAGGAAAAGTTCTATATCCGCACTGACCTCATGGCAAGAAACGAAATGTGGGTATCATCACAATTAGGCGATACATCACTGACTGACTACTACAATCAGATAGCCGCAATGGTCAAGGAGAAGACAGGCCGTGCGATGCAGACCAAAGACCGTGAACGGGTAAACAAGAAGACGGGCAAGGTGACCATCGTTCGTGGCAGCACTCCGCTCAAGGAGGGCGTGGTGGTAATCAAGGAAGATACCACGATGGAGCAGTTGCAGAAGTTCTGCAAGGTGTGTAACGAGCGTTGGGGTGTCACAGCCCTGCAAGTGTTCATTCACCGTGACGAGGGGCATTACGGAATACCCGGCGACAATGCCACGTGGAAGCCAAACTTACACGCCCACATCGTATGGGATTGGATGAACCACGATACGGGCAAGTCCTGCAAGCTTGACGAGAAAGCCATGAGCGAAATGCAGACGGTTTTGGCTGAGTGCTTGGAGATGGAAAGGGGCATCTCAAAAGAGATTACAGGCAAGGAGCATTTGGAACGCACGGATTTCATCCTTGCCAAGCAGAAGCAGGAAGCGGAACGAGTCCAAGCCGAAAAGGAAGCAGCCCTTGCAGCCAAGGAGGAAGCCGAAAAGGAACGGCAGATCATCGAGGGCGAAAACAAAGCAAAAGAGCAATACCGCCGAGCGCTTGATACCGAGATTGCCGACAAGGAGCGGCAACTCAAAGACGAGCGCAAGGCGAAAATGGACAGCATCTTGGACAGCGTAAACAGCCTTGTCGGTGTGGGCAAATCCGCAGCAGTCGAAAAGGAAAACGCCAAGCTGAAAGCCGAGAACGAGCGCATCAAAAAATCCTTTCCCGATGCCGTCAAGAACAAGGTAGAGGAACTGACAAAGGTGTTGGTTGCCGAGAAGCAGAAAGTCGAAGCCGAGCGTGACAGGGCTTTGGTGCAAAACCGCTCACTTACCATTGAAAGGGACAAGGCGGTGAAGCAGCTTCAGGAACAGCAAGCCAATGAGCAGAAGCATATCCGCCAAGCAGTGGGCCAAGCCACAGCGGAGAAAGACAAGACCATCCGCCTTTTGGAAAGCGCATTGGCAATCAGCCGCAAGCTTCTGAATGCTTTTGCTAACTTTCTGTATCACACGAGCGAGATTTTCAAACGGGCAATCCAAACGATTATCCATTTCGGTACGGAGCAGCACCAGTCGTTCTTTGCCCCGTCCGAAGCTGCCGACATCAAAAGCGTCATGCAGGAATACGGGGAAACAGCCGAGCAGCAGAAAGCCATTGGCGCATGGCTTTGCGGTTATGCGGAGAGCCGACAGCCTTTTGACGAAATAAAACATCGCCACACACTCAAAGAGGTTGGCGATGTCGCAGAGGGGAAGTATGATTGGAAAATAGAGAGTATACAACAAAGATTACAAAGATGATATTGGATCTTAAATATATTATTTGGCTATGGAGTAAATATGTAAAACGAAGACATATACCTTATATGGAACTTGAGTTTCATTATCCCAACTATCTCTTTATAACACTGGGATGTCTTGTCGTTGCCATTTTCTTCGTCATAGCAATTACTTATTTTTCAATTAAATAAGGAAAACAGAATTATTGCAGGACTATTATTTGTCATGATAGAGTATGTCTTCAGATCGGACTATCCGCTGCAATCCCTAATGCTTTATGTGTAAATGCCTGAAGCCTCCGGAGAGTTACCCCGCCGGAGGCTTTAGTTATATTATTTTTTCTTAATAATCATACCACCCCATCGATTCTCTAATTTTCCTGCTAAAATAACTTCTCCTCCTTTCATCCGTTTAACAGGTAGGCTTTTTAAGCCGTTCATAAAATCTATTACAGCTTTTAATGAAGTTGAATTTGATATGATATTACTTGAAATATAAAATTTGACTCCTGAGCTGAAAACTTTTCTTAGTTTATCGGAATTATAACTGTTTATTTGATTATCTAAGATAACGACATATACTTTTGATTGAGTCAAGATTCTTACAGCTTGTGTTTGTCGATTTACTTCTCTGCCAAGCCATTTCTTTAATATTGGCATTGCTGTTTTTAATCCAGTTCCTGCTAGTTTCATAACATCTGCATCAGTAATTTCTTTTCCACAGATATCAATACAGAATAATTGTCTACCTATTCCAGACATATCTACTTTTACATTTTCTCTTATCAATGTCGCTTTTTGTGGTATCTGTATACGATCGGGTAGTCCTGTTTTCATTTCAAGTACAATCCCTTTATATGTGATACTTAACTCTTGAGCATTTGTTCCTTTCCATCCGTTTATCTTTTTGAATACACCTCTCCTTTTTTTACGCATTGCAACAAATGTACCAACTTCTGAATATACTCCATAATCATAGTCATATAATGAGCCTTTTACTCTATATCCGGGCATGAAATTATGATGTTTAACTGAACGATCTCCGAATATTTTTCCTGTAAGTTTTCCTACAAATGTATGGCTTTCACTAGAATATCTAGGGAATGAGTTATACGGTATTTGTTCTGTTGCCGTTCTTGATTGTGGTTGAGAATTCGTTTCAGTTTCATAATATTCTGTTATATAATCTGTATGGTTGAAAGAATTTATTAATACTACTTCATCATTGATTTTGTTAGAATAATCATTACAAGTAATATCTATGCTTGCACTTTTCAATTGCTCATAAGCATTGTCTATTAATTCCCGATGCTCTACCTTTCCACATAAAGTTCCCCAAGGAGTAATTCTATAAATAGAATCATTGACAATTATTTCACCTTTACTATTTAATAAGCGAGCAAAATTTTCATTAGGTATAAAGTCTTCTAAACCTAAAATATCATAATAGGTTAATGATTCATTTAGTATATATGTTTTCTCTTCTTCGGTAAATTGATTTAAAATAGAATCATCCTCTTGTATTTTATCTAATAAAGAAATGAAATTATTTGGAGCTTCTATTGTGCTTCTTGTTTTTGCTGATTTATCATTCCAAATAGTATTGTATAACTCGTTTTTAGTATTAAAATTGTAAGTTACATCTTTATCAAATGATATATTATCAGAAGATTGTCCATTCTCTTTGTAAGAGAATTCAGATAAATTATCATTTCTGCAACTCATTGTGAATAGCATTAATGATATAGATGCAAAAAATAAATTGATATTTTTCATAAGATGAATATTCTAAAGTGAAGATTTTATTGGGAAAATACAAGATTTATGTTTATCTTTTCTTTCCAGCTCCAAAGGCATATCCTACAGAAACTCCAATATTATTATAACCTCTATAACCTAATCTGGAATAGGCTGTTATTCTAAAATGATTAAGTATTTCAACCCCAAGACGTGGTGTAAAGATTGCTTTTACTGCGTCATCTCCATAATATCCTTGAACGACCTTACATGATGCAATACCAATACCAATTCCGATAAATGGGGAGAATTTCTTTCCTCTTCTGAAATTATAATCTGAAAATGCAGATAGAGATAAAACTCTGTTTGACAGATTGGTGTCTTCATAATTTCTTGCAGTACTACCGCCATATAACTCCATACCAACATCTATTGGGCTGTTATAGAAGTTGTATCTTCCTTCGAGTGCGAAAGCAGGACCAATCTGTTTGTTACCTACATATTTGTCGATACCATAGGTTCCACCTAATGAAATTTCAAATTCGAAAGGTTTTAATGGGGTATTTGCTTTTGTTTCTGCTATTACAAATAGAAAGCTAAGTATAATAAGATAAAGATACTTCATTTTTGCGTTGTTTATTGTTCTTTTCAGATAAAAGCTTCCGATAGCATCTATTCGGAAGCTTTTATTAGCTCTATATTATTGTTAGAATATATATGTACAAGATATATCAAAACTTCTGTTTTTATAATCCATAGGATACGTTTTTGTCTTTAGATTTTTCAATCCCCAGTCATATCCTGCTGACAGTTGTATGTGTTTAGCATATTCAACGCCTATTTTACCCCCTATACCATAGTCAAATCTTTTGAGATAGTCTTCAAAGATATTATCAGCGACAGTGGTATTCTTATTGCTGGAGGTCATGTTATATTTACCGAACAAACCCACGCCCAAATATGGTCCGGCATTTACAAATACAGAAAATTTCTTTGAAACCGACATCATATATCCGATATGAATAGGGATGTTAAGATAATGAGGATTTGCGCTCCATTTGGTTGCGGATTTATCTCCGTTATTGTAATAATAAGGTGTTTCCCAATTCTTGTTGGTTAGCATTATACCCATGTCAAGATACAGCCCTTTGTCATCTTTGAAAAAGTATTCGCCCTTAACACCTACATTATAGCCAATCTTGTTTTCGTTGTTTGTTATGGAGTTCAGATTCATTCCTCCTGATACTCCAAATTTGAAATCCTGTGCGTTTACTGAAAGAATACAGGTTAATACAATAAGAAGTGAAAATATTTTTTTCATATATTACATTACTGTTATATTTTTAAATGTCTGATTACCTCTTGCATCTCCACATTTTCCGCTTTGGAAGTTTTTTACAGTAGAGTCAAATGTTTTACCAACTTTTTCAGGTGGCAGGTTTAATATGCAAACACCTGAGCGTGGTCCGATAACTTTATTAGAATAGTTGAATTGAGGACTGTTGAAAGATAATGATTCTATTGAATAATTTGTATTAATGCTTTTATTCCATAAAACTACTTTCTTTTTTGTTTGGAAACTGATTGCAAGAGAATGACCGTTTACAATGCGACCTATTGTCATTGTACTTTTATATTTTCCTTTTTTAATGGTGAGTGAGGCATTCTTAAATTCTTTCCATCCAGGTTGAATAGGACCGGGTGCTCCGGCTCTGCTTGCCTGAATATCATTTGTCATAACCACTGTATAGTCATCGTATGTTGGATGTGCATTATCGGCTTTTTTTAAAGAGTTGCCAATCACTACATATCCATTGGTGCTACCTGTTATTGAAAGTTCTTTGTCTGTGAAATTTAAATAAGGTGTCAAGTCATATTGGTCTTCTGGGTTGAAAGACAGCATTGATGAATATTTCTTTTTGTATTCATTTGCTTTGGTCTCAATATCGTTTAGATCATCGCTATCTAGTATTAAATCAGCTTCATTATTCGCTGATTGTAATAAAGTAAAAGCTCCATCGAATCCTATTTCTTGGAAGTAAGAAGTTTTTTCTTCATCAGTCATACCGCTTAGTTTACTTAATACTTTACGATAAGTTTCTAAGTCTCTAAAGCGAAGAACTTTTTCGTCTTGCGTACCATTTGAACTTCTTGTTCCATTACTCCATGCGCTCAGATTAGAGACTTCAACTTCTGGTAGTTGATTTTCTTTTGCGCTGTTCAGAATTTCGTTCTCATTGTTACAAGAGAACAATCCTAATACTAAAAATCCTAATACAGTTACATAGGATAATTTCATTTTCTTTGATTTGTTCATTTCGTATAATTTTTATGATTTTGATTTGATGCAAAATTAATACGATATATGCTATTACCGATTTGCAACGGACTTGTTTTTTCTTGGAATGCCATTCTTAAAAGCACAGTAAATCAATCTGTTAAGATTTGAATGTTTGTAATGTCGTAAAAAGCAGTTGGAAGACGAAATTCAATATAAAAAAACAACGAAATTAGTTGCTTTTTGGAGCCTTTCTGAATAAAAATTATTGGGTAGTTTTAGATTGGGAATAAAATATAAACAGCCATATTTATTATGGCTGTTTTGTATTCTTATTTGTCGATGGTATTTTGGATCATATTATAAATCATGCCTCCCATGTCTATTCCAATACTGAATTTATTAAACTTATAATATGGGGTTACGATTGGGGTAATTTGCCATCCTTTTTGTATGTCATAATATCTTTGAATGCCTACTTCCATTCCAAAACGGTCGGTAAAGTCATACCCTATAGTTGTGCCGTAATAAATATTATTGAAGTTATATCTGCTGTTCGGGGCTGTAAGCACCAAATATTTTTATGCGAAACACCTCATTCGGATGGTATGTCAATGAACCAAACATCCCGAATGACTGACCTATACTGTATGGAAGATTGAATTTTACTGCATTAATACCTGCATTTATATCAAAAAAGGCATTAAGCTGTCGTTGGTAAAAGATTGAGACTTGATTTACCCTACCGATGCCAGGTATTGTAGTTTGTGAACCGCTGCCGTACAGATTGGGAAAAAGCTGTCTGCAAGAACTATAATCTCCATAAAACATAGGAGACGAATTTATATGATAAGCCGGGATATAAAACGGACTTTCGGTATTAATATCCAAAACAGTGGCAGAATCATAATTTTGCGATCCGCTTACTTTCACGTTCTTAATTACTGATGTCTCTCTGTCAAATGATATAAAACCTTTATCTGAAGATGTTTTTATTGTGGTATTATGCCCGATAGTGTCTTTGTTTACAACTTCCTGCCCTAAAAGATTTGTACAAAAGAAGCATGACATTAATATGAAAGCATATATAAATTTCATGTCAATGTCATTTGAAAGTAACTTTTACCTTTTCAGTCTTATTAAGCGGACTGTAACTAAGGCTTGCACATCCTGACAGGTATATTGATATAAAGCCTGCCAACAACATTAGTAATAACTTTTTTGTTTTCATTTGTGTAATTCTCTTGATTGACAATGCAAATATAACATTAAAAGACGGATTTACAGTTTGTAAATCAAGAGAATATTATTGTAATTTCATTTCATAATATACTAATAATCAGATACATTTATGAATAAAAACTTGTAATCGTACTAAGTTTTATTGTAATGACAATTTCTCTTTAAGAAAAGCTATAATATCCGCTCCTTCAGGAGCATTAATCTTCTTTCTTACATTGGTCTTGTACTTGTGTACAGAGAATACGCTGTTCATCCAGATGGCCGCTATCTCTTCGGTCTTGAATCCTGATACGAGCATACAGCAGAGCTGGAGCTCTTTCTCGTTGAGTGCAGGATATTCTTTTGTCAATTTTGAGTGGAATCCGCCAAAAGAAATGTCTATGTGCTTATAAAACTGCTCCCAATGCGTGGCCAGCAGGTCATTTCCCTTAACAATATTGTATTTGTCAAGGTCTTTCAGAAATTTTGCGCTTTGTGTCTGTTGTGTAGCTCTCAGCATGGCTATTTTCTTGGCTATTTCAAAATCACGCAAGATAAAATTCTTTATCTCATCCTTTACGTTCCTCAGATTTTCAAGGGTATTGATTTGTTTCTGTAAAGCCAGCACTTCGTAAACCTGTTTCTTTCTTCTGCGTATATGTATTGCCAATCCCACACATAAAGCCAAAAGAAGCCCTGTAACTCCGTATCTGTATAATGATAATCTTTTGTGGAAAGCTTTTTTCTCCTGTATGTTGGTGTATGCCTGTATCGCCTCATTCAACGACTGCCCGCCTATGTTTTCGATAGCCGTTTGGTACAGCCTGTTTGCATTTTGCAGACAGGCTATCTGTTCCTCCCGGTTACCGTTTTCCCCGGCAAACTCTGCGCATATCGTGTAAAACTCCGTTTCCGTAAATCCGATGCCTGTATCGGTATTGTTTTCTATCGCCAGTTTTTTATGTCTTTCCGCATTTTCCAGATCTTTCTTCAGATAATAACAATAGGTCAGAATGGAATGACAGGTAAATTTATGTTCTGGCAACTCTTCCTCATTCAATGCCTCTTCCAGATTGTCGATGCACGAATCCAACAAGTCCATCTTAAAGAGGGCTATCCCTTGCAGACGCTTGATGTCGTTATAATACACGTTGTCTTTCTTGACCTTGCTTTCTATTGTTTGCAGCGTGTCGTATGACTCCTTGTATTTGCCTACATACAAAAAACTTTTTGCAACATTGATTTGCGCCAACAAGCTTATATCCTGAAAGTCTATGTCCTTCAGGCATTGGTTGGCGAGTGTCTGATATTTTATGAATTTCAGAGTGTTGTATTGACGTATATACATATCCCCAAGGTAGCTGTACAGATAGAACAGCCACTCGCTGTCTTCTTCGCTCTTGGCTATTCTGACTGCGTTCTCTATGGTATGCACCTCGCTTGATAGGTCTTGTTCCTTCCTGTATATCTTGGCAAGAAGAAACAGTGCTTCAAGCTGTTGTTGCGGCAGATTTCTCCTTTGGAATGTTTGAATACTTGTCAATAGCAGTTCTTTTGACGGATAATAGTTTCTGTTTATGTAATTATGTGCCAGAGAATACAATAGGAAGTCCGTAGCCTCCTTTTCGTCATTGACGCTATTGGGTCGTATTGTGTCAATCCGTGCGAGATATTGCTGCGGATTGTTTTCAATAAGAATTATCTTGTCATCAAATGCAGTGTTTGCCGTATTGTCTGATTTACAAGAGTATAAAGTACACATCAATAGTGTGTGTAAGAAAATGAAGCCTACCTTTTGTCTCATATAACTTTATGTAAAGAGATGATTTATAAATAATATGGCAAAACACCTCTCTTACTATAATATAGAGAGGCTCTCAATCTTGCTTCCTTGGTTCGCACAGCAAGGTATACAATTGCGATGGTAAATATACCTCTTTCTTGTAACATTTTCGCAATTTGATAAACTTTTTTATTATCCCTTACCATTATAGGGAAAATGGGATTGACTGATTTACCTATATCGAAACCTCTTTCTGTCAGTTCTTTTCTGAGATAGCTGGTGTTATCCCATAACTTTTTTCTGATTTCAGGCTTTGTTTTGATTAACTCCAGTGCTTTCAATACGGAGGCAGTTACTTGTGGGGTAGGAACGGCAGAGAACACATTACTGTCTGCATAAAAACGAAAATATTGTATGAGCTTATTTGAAGCGGCAACAAATCCACCTACACATCCTAAATATCATCCAAATCGCTTTGAATTTTGGCTTCTACATTTTGAGAATCACGATAGCGAATCAGCACCATACCTTCGTAAACCCCAGAGGATTTTTCAATTGAAAGTTGTATATCTCCACCTGTCACTTCCCATGCACTACCATATACAACTGTTCCTTGATGGACTTCTGCCATTAAAGCAGCATTGGAATCAGAAAGGGCTGGATTTTTTTCTTTTGAGATAGACGGCTTACCATATTTGCGAGTATACAAATCTTTATAGTAGTCATAGGTGTTAACGAGAGTGTTCCATTCTTCGCTCGGATCAAACAAAACAACTACAGCAAAAACATTTTTCCCATCGTCTGTAGCAGTTACCCCTACAGTCGCTTCACGGCCAGTAAAATCCCCTGTAAACAAAGAGATATTGTTTTCCTGCCCGATAGAAGTAAATCCTTTGGTTTTTAGTTTTTGACAAAACTCGGTCATGCTTCCTTCAATAGGAATCCCTTTGAATGAAAGGTGTTCTTGTGCCATGATGTTAATGGCAGCTAAGAATACGGCTAAAGAGGCAAGAATCTTTTTCATAATTTATGATGGTTGATTTGTTATAGTTAAAAAGTTACTCATTTTTAGCTATATAGCAAATTATTTTAGCAATAATCGTCAATTCCATCTTCTCCATCCCATTCTAAACCTTGGGCTAATGTAAAAGCCTTTCGTGCGCCCTGTTCCTCAAAGAATGTTTGTCCCTCGTGAATATATTTATCACCTTCAAATAACACAGTAATCAAAGAGAATTTCTTGATACCATCGTCTGCATGGGTTCTGATTAAAAGGGAGTTCCCTTTCAAGGCGAAATCGTCAATATAATGAGTGGAATATTCATTCTTGGTAACGATAGCCCCTTTTTTAAGCACCTTGGAATATGTTTCCAATGGTTCTTCATCCCAACGAATTGGGCATAGCGGAAATTCTGTCGGTGTACGCCAATACTTTTGCATCGCAGTCGGTGATAGCGATTCAGTCAGAATGTCTTGCTTGTATTCTACGGCAGAGAATTCTGATTGGTTACTGGGTACAGAACTGTACTTAGAAAATGGCTCAATGTGTTCGTGGCGTTTGGTCGATGCATAAATCCACTCGCCCATAGTACCATTGCTTGTGCTTGTTGGAGCAGATGGTGTTTCCGCCCATAATTTCAAGCGTTCATATGAGGCCTTTGCTTCCTCGGCGGAAACAGTCCGCATCCATGCAAAGTTTGGATTGTCATTGGCAAATTCCTGTATGATTGAAGGGTCGTTTATGAATGCTTCAATACTCCCACATAGAAACTCTATTCTCTTTCTTGTAATAGGATTTAGCAAAACATTTTCCAACTTTGTTAACCACCTTAGATTTTGAGGGCGATTGTTTCGTCTATTGGTGTCTATATGGTCAACAACATGTTGGGGTGTAGGTGGCTCCCCTAAGAAAGCATAGGCAACAATGCGATGTACTCTTTCGCCGCCAATAATCATATATCCAGTTTGTTCATTAGCTTTTCCGAATGTCCAAATATCATCTTCTTTCCTTACTCTTTTACCTATGCGAGAATGGCGCAATACCGCCCCATTGTCACGGACAGAATAGGTTTCACCTTTGTAGATGCAATCCTTAATCTCCTTATAATCATTCAATAAATTTCTCATTATTACCTCCTTCCAAATCTGTCATAGGTTTCAAAAGCTAACAGCAAGACTTTTCTCCATTCGTCTTGTGTCTTGTAATCTAGCTTCACATTTACACAGACTGACCCATAGATGACATTAGTGCAGACTTCGACTTCACAGTTATTCGTGCTGTCGTGGACTACTCCAATAGGAAGCGCAAGGTTGTTGCCGATTCGCTCTTGGAGAGTGTCTCCGATGGTGAAAGTTATGAAATAGTCAGGCAATCCAAAATCTGGTGTAGCACAATCTTCATAGCCAGGTTCGTCCAATTTACAGAAGATAATTGTAGACGGTTTTCCCAATTCTCGCAATATATTCGGTACGACCTCAAAGAATTGTGATACTGCCTTTTGCTTTTTTACATCAGCCCCACTCATTTCTTCTTCATTTATCAATTCAAGGTCATCGGCAAGCTCTTTGAAAAAGTTCCACCTTAAAACCTTTGATATCTGTTTAAGCTGTACGATGTCAATTTTGCTGCGCTTGAATATGTCATACACATTGTTCCTTTGGCAGCAAATCAATCGTGCAAACTCTGTGATTGGAATTTGCTGTTTCCTCACCTCCTTTTCGATGAGTTTGCCAATGGTTAATTTTTCACTTTCCATATTGCATAATATTTATGGATACAAAGTTACAGAACAAAATATACGCAAAGAAGAAATAGGTGTATCATGTTATTGTGCATAATGTATTAATTTCAAGAATACTCAATAATTCCCCGACTAGTTATTGCGGTTTCATCTTATCCCTTACACGAATAATCGCAGTGATTTATTTAAAAAGCCAGATTTGGCCACTCTTTCCCTATTAAAAATCCATAAGAATTTTCTGCAATTCTATGAGATTTCAAAAGGTCACTAACTCAGAGTTTCGGTTCAAAAAGGTCACCTGAAGGTCACCGTATAAAAGAAAAAGCACCTACAAATCTTTGTAAGTGCTTGATTCTTAAAGTGGACCAGCCAGGGCTTGAACCTGGGACCTCCAGATTATGAGTCTGTTGCTCTAACCAACTGAGCTACAAGTCCGATGCATCCTTGCTTGGATAGCGGGGACAAAAGTAGCATTTTCTATTGAAATATGCAAGACTTTTGGATAAAATTCCTTATAACCTTTGTCCTTAGAACTTATAAGTTCGTTTTGGATTCTTGGGAAACCAGCCTTTTTCCACTCGTTCTTCCTGCTCGAATATCTCCTTGATGGTCCAGAACGAGGAAAATGCAAAGACGCCCAAAAGGGAGGCTATCATGATGTTCTCCGTATAAAGGGAGGCAATGATGCCGCCGATGCCGAGTAAAAGGAAAATCCACCAGCACTTGGTGCCCCAATAATATTCGGCTTTCACAACTATGGGGTGAAACAAGCCGATGATGAGGAATGTGCAGATACCTATGACAAGGCCCGACAGATGATATTCGTTTAAGAAATCCATTGTTGTTCGTTATTTCTCGGGGCAAATAGGAATCTCCTTCTTGATGCTCTGTTCCAGGGAAATCAAGGTCTCGGTAGCGGTTACGCCAGGAATCTCCTGCATCTTGTTGTTCAGCAAATCCATCAGATGCTCGTTGTCGCGGGCATATACCTTGGTCAGCATGGTGTACGGACCAGTGGTGAAGTGGCATTCTACGATTTCGGGAATCTTGCCCAGCTCGGCAACTACCGTCTTATACATGGAGCCCTTTTCCAGCTTGATTCCTACGTAAGTGCAGGTTCTGTATCCAAGGGACTTGGGATTTACATGATAGCCTGAGCCAACAATAACGCCAAGGTCAATCAGGCGCTGTACACGTTGATGGATGGCAGCACGTGACACGCCACATTCAGCAGCTACGTCCTTGAAAGGGATACGGGCATTTTGGGAAATGATTTCCAGAATCTGCCGGTCAAGATTGTCTATTTTTTCCATAATAGTAAATAAGTAAAGTTCTTGTTGTTATCAAATAGTAAGCAAATATAGGACTTTATTTTAATTTATCTATAAAAAGGGACGGAAAAATGAATAAAAGTGAGGGGTAACGATAAGGCGCGGATTACGCGGATTTCACGGATTTAGTTTACCAAATCCGCGTTATTCCGCGTAATCCGCGCCTAAAAGAAGTATCAAGAGGGTTTTGCCCCTCCCTTCGGATTGTTACATTACTTCTCGATACCCAGCAGTTCCACTTCGAATATCAAAGTAGAGAACGGCTTGATTTGGCTACCGGTTTCTCTTGAACCGTATGCCAGGTCGTAGGGGATATAGAGTTCCCACTTAGAGCCGACGGGCATCATGGTGAGGGCCTCTGTCCAGCCTTTGATTACCTGGTTGGCACGGAAAGTAGCAGGTTCGTTGCGCTTGTAAGAGCTATCGAATTCTGTTCCGTCAATCAGCGTACCTTTGTAGTTTACTTTCACCTTGCTGCTGTCGGCAGGAACGGAACCGTTACCCTTGGTGATGATTTTGTATTGCAGACCGCTCGGGGTAGTTACTACACCTTCTTTAGCCTTGTTCTCAGCCAGGAACTTTTCACCGGCAGCTTTGTTGTCAGCATACTTTTCTGCGGTTGCTTTTTCTTTGATGGCATCCATCTGAGTACGCATGTACTCTTGAGCTTTCATCATATCCATAGCACCACCCTTGCCGATGACACCTGCTACGAAACCTGCCAGCAGATTTTCGCGGCTGATGCTCTGTGTGGAGTCGTTGCCGAAGATTTGTTGGTTGAAGCCTTCCACCCATTGCTTGCTGACCATCTGGCCTACTTGCAGACCGGCCATGTAAGCCACGTCTTTCTTATCGATTTTGGCTGCGCCTTCGTTGAAACCTTTCAAGAATTCTGACATCTGGGTTGAGTCAATGCCTTGTTGTGCAAGATACTGGTCCAAACCTTCTGTACGTGCCATACCGATGGCGTAAGATAATGAGTCGATGTCCGTCTTCAAATCAGCTTTCGGACTTTGAGCAGTACAAGATGCCATGCCGGCAGCTACTGCAAGAGCCATGAGAAATGTTACTTTTTTCATTTTGCTTTTACTTGTTTGTTTATTTAGATAAAATTTTCTGTAATTCGACTTCGAATACGAGCGTGCTGTGGGGAGGAATCATCTCGCCGGCACCCTGCGCTCCGTATGCCAGGTCGCTGGGGATGTAGAGTTTCCACTTGGCACCTTCGGGCATAAGCTGAAGGGCTTCCACCCAACCGGGTATCACTTGGTTTACACCGAATGTGGCAGGCTGGCCGCGCTTGATGGAGCTGTCGAACAGCGTTCCGTCAATCAGTGTGCCTTCGTAGTGGCATTGTACCTGGTCGGTTGCTTTGGCATAGTGACCGACGTTTCCTTCTGTGATAACTTCGTATTGAAGTCCGCTGGGAAGCGTAACAACTCCCTCGCGTTTTTTGTTCTCTTCCAGGAACTTTTTGCCGGCTTCTATGTTTGCTGCGTTCATCTTCTCCTCCAGTTCGGCGAAGTACTTGTTGACGATGTCACGGGCTTCTGTGTGGCTGATTGCCGTCTGGTTGCCCTCCAAAACGTCTTTGATTGCTTGTGCAAAGTCATCTACTGCAATGCCTTTGGCACCCATGCTTAAAAGATTCTGACCTATTCCAAGGCCGATAGCATAACTGAATTTGTCCATAAGATTCTTTTGTTGACGACCGGATTGGTTTCTTTTCCAGTCTATTGCAAATTTATGAGTGGCAAAAGTACGTCTTTTATTTGAATGATAAGGCTTTTAAGTATTTAATTTTTCTTATTTATATCACAACTTGAACATTCTTCTTATATTTGTCTTACTTTAATAAAGGAAAGGAGCAGAAAATGAAGAACTTGGTCATATTGTCGGGTGCCGGTATGAGCGCCGAGAGCGGCATCAGCACATTCCGTGATGCGGGCGGATTATGGGACAAATATCCGGTGGAGCAGGTGGCGACTCCCGAGGGGTATGCACGTAATCCGGAACTGGTCATTAATTTCTATAACGAACGTCGCAAGCAGTTGCTCGATGTGGTGCCGAATGCCGGGCATCTGGGTGTTGCCGACCTGGAAAGGGATTTCAATGTGACGGTCGTCACCCAGAACGTAGATAATCTGCACGAGCGTGCCGGCAGTACGCACGTGATACACTTGCATGGGGAACTGACGAAGGTTTGTTCCAGCCGTGACCCTTATAATCCGCATTTCGTCAAGGAACTGGCGCCGGAGGAATATGAAGTAAAGTTGGGCGACAAGGCGGGCGACGGCACGCAACTCCGCCCGTTCATCGTGTGGTTTGGCGAGTCGGTGCCGGAGATTGAGACTGCCATCCGGTATGTGGAGCAGGCGGACATCTTCGTCATCATCGGCACCAGCCTGAACGTTTATCCCGCTGCGGGACTGCTGAACTACGTGCCCCGTGCCGCCGAAGTGTATCTGATAGACCCCAAGCCGGTGGACACGCACGTCATGCGTCCGATACATGTCATTCAAAAGGGAGCTTCGGAAGGGGTAAAAGAGTTGAAGGCGCTGCTTACAGTTACCCAGCCTCCTTTGCCTTAGGACTTAATCTCCTACGTCTTAGGACTTAGCCCCTCACGGTATAGGACTTAATATGCAGAACATCCGGATGTCTTTCTCCAAAACACCCGGATGTTTTACCCCAAAACATGGGGATGTTTTGCTCCATTACATCCGGATGTTTTAGGTGAAAACATGGGGATGTTTTGGGTACTCACTCCTATACTGTAGAGAGCTGGGTATAGGGGAGATTCCCGCAAGGTATAGGTCTTGCGGGAACAAAGTATATTTGTCCTCGAAATTTGTGCTATTTCTTTATCACGGCCCGTAATACGAACCAGGCATGATGGGCTACGGTACTCATCAGTCCGTAATGCCGCGCCATGATGCGGAAGCGTTCGCGCAGGGATGCTTGCCGGTTCTGGGTGGTCATTCCCTCTTCCAGATAGTCGATGAGGGTGAGATGGGTATTGTGCAAGGTCCGTGCCTTCTTCATCACCCGGATGCACCAGTCGAAGTCGGCGGAGAAGCGGTATTGCAGGTCGTAGGGTTCTACAAGGGAAGCTTTGGCAAAGAAGGCCTGATGGCAGACCAGCATGCCCTGCTTGAAGCTTCGCCAGGTAAGCACTTCCGGGGCGGCGAGGCGGCGCATGCGGATGAAGTGACCTTCCTTGTCCACCAGTTCCGTTTCGCCGTACAGCACGTCGGGTAGTTCGTTGCCGGAGATGGAACGCACCATCTGCTGCAAGGTGTCGTCTTCGTGGAAGCTGTCGCCGGCATTGAGGAAGCAGAGGTAATCGCCGGTGGCAAGGCGGATGCCTTTGTTCATGGCGTCGTACAGTCCCTTGTCCGGTTCGCTCACGATGCGGGTGATGCGGTCGCGGTAACGGTCGATGATGGAGAGCGTGCCGTCTTTGGACGCACCGTCCACAAGGATGTATTCTACGTGGTGGTAGGTTTGCGAGATAACGCTTTGAATCGTGTCCTCCAGTACCGCTTCGGCATTGTAGGTCACGGTGATGATGCTGAATTTCGGGGTGGGGTGGTTATGCATTTCTTCCGGTCACTTTGTTGTAAAGGTCAATGTATTTCTTGGCGACGACGTTCTCCGAATAGTGGGAGATGGCTTTCCGGCAGGCTTGTTCCGAGAGGCTGGGGTAGTCGGGTTCGGTCAGCGTCCAGTAGATGCCGTTGGCAAAGTCTTCCGAGGATTTGTATTGTGCCACGTAGCCGTTGTGCAGATGGTCTATCATCTCAGGGATGCCGCCCACGTTGAATCCGACGCAGGGAATGCCGCATGCCATGGCTTCCATGATGGTGTTCGGCAGGTTCTCTTCCAGCGAGGGGGTCACGAAGATGTCCACGGCATTGTAGATGTTCACCAGTTGGTGTTCGTTGCTGACGAAGTTCAGCGGGTAGACTTTGAATGGAAGCAGGTTTTCCAGTTGTTGCGATTGGTTGCCGAAGACGACGACACCCAACTGTTCCCGGAGTTCGGGATGCTTGTCAGCCAGCAGTCGGCACGATTCTATCAGGTAGTCGATGCCTTTCCGTTTGTCCGTAATCTTCACCGAGCCGAACAACATGAGCTTTTTGTCTTGCGGCAGTAGGCAACGGCTGCGGGCTTCCTGTCGGTTGCGGGGCTTGAAGAGGTTGGTGTTGATGGGGTTGGGGATGCACGTCACGGCATGTCCGCAGAAGAGGGCGCTTGTCCGGGCACGTTCTTCCAGCCAGCGGCTGCAGGTGACGAAGTTGATGTGACGGTTGCGATATAGATTCTGCTTTTTCCGGAAGATGCGGTAGGAAAGGTCACGCTTGCCTCCGCCTCCGTGGATGAAGGGGCAGTTGTGGCATTCCTGCCGGTAACGGGTGCACTCGCGAGCATGGTGACAGATGCCGGTGCAGGGCCACATGTCGTGCATGGTCCAGACGACGGGCTTGCCCGAGGCGAGAATCTTCTCGATGTTCTTCAGCGAGAGCATCCCTTGGTTTATCCAGTGCAGATGGATGACGTCTGCTTGCTGGAATTCGGGCAGTGAGGTGATGTCTGTCCCCGTGTTGGCTATGTCGACGGCAAAGATGTTCTTTTTGTTGAAGCGGTTGGCGCTCCAGATGACGATGCGCTCCCAGACGAACTTCCACACCATTCGCCAGTTATGGTCCAGTGACACAACGGAGATTTGGTCGGTCTGCTTGTCGCGCACCAGCAGCTTGGCTTTGATGCCGTGGTTCTTGAGTGATTCCATCAGACGGCTGGCGGCGATGGCTGCGCCGCCGATGCGTTCGGATGTATTGATAAGTAGTACTCTCATGACTGTTGTTCGTTTCTTCTTTTTTGAATGTTTTTTCTTGTTACAGATGCCGGTCTTGTTTCATCCATTTCCGGATACGCTTTTGCAGCGTTTGCCATATGATGGTGAAGTTGCCGTACCGTAGGTTCAACGCCAGTTCCTCGAACGACCGTGCAATCTTTATCCAGGGATGCCGCCATGCCATGATGCGGTAAACGCTATCCTTGTAGGCAGTGTTCTCGATGACGTGGCGAGGGTGCTTCAGCGGAAACTCCACTTCGTGGCGTTTCATGGTGAAGATGCGGCGGTAACCGCGCGGCATGGTGTGCACGGAGCCGGCAAAGTGGGTGGAGTCGGCAGTGGCTCCCAGATTGTTTATCATGTTGCGGGTGGGCACGATGCTCAGACCCGAATTGAACAACATGGAGGCGTGGAAGATGGTTTCGTAATAGGCTTTCCCGTGTTCGCGGTGGCGTTGGCACATGTAGATGAAGTCTTTGCGGTAGCGCCGTGTGTGGATGAGGTTCTTCAGTTGCCGCATGTTCTCCTTGTCGTCCAGGAAGGTGTAGAATTCATCCCATTGGTCCGTCACCCGCCGCCAGCTCGCCCATCCCCAGATGGAGAAGGTGGTGGCGAAGAAGTAGTCGGAAGTGATGTCGGGTGTAATCTCCTCGTTGTTGAATCCGGCAATCATGCTGATGCGTGTGTCGTGCTCATACTTGTCGAGCAGTTCCTTGCAGAAGCCGAAGAAAGAGACGGCGGGCACGTCGTCATCCTCAAGCACGATACATTTGTCCGACAAGGAGAATGCCCACTTCTGTGCCATGTATTCCGATGGGTCGCAGCCGTAGTTCTTCTCCTGGTAATTGTGGTGTACTTCGCATTCCCAATCGATGTCTGCCACCACTTTGCGACAAGCTTCTATGCCCGGCATGTCACGCTCGCCGCGCGGGCCGTCCTGATAGAGAAACAGTCGTGCGGGGCGTGCTTTCTTCACTTGTTCGAATACTTGCGCCAGCAGTTTGGGGCGGTTGAAGAAAAGAATCAGTACAGATACATCTACAAGGGCTGGTTTCATGGCAATTTTGTTGGATTAGGAGGTGGCTATATGGTCATTTGGTATGTTGAAAGAAAGAACTGCCGGATAATGATTGTTTATCTTGTCCTGCTCTTCTTCTGTATACCGGTGTAAAGTGGGATAGTTGTACCGTAGAAAGCTTTCCAATCCATCAGGTGCTTTCAGATAAAGTGGACCGAATTTGATTGGTTGTAAATGGTTGAGACTCGTCTCCAAAACATGGTCGGTAGTGGTAATCACATTGTTGTAATACAAAGTTTTCCATGAGTTGAAACAACTTTGCATTATCACCATCAAACGGTAGATTGTCTTTTTAGAGAGTGTCATATCAACTATCCGGTTTAGAAGGCAGGCAACAGCTCCACGATTGGTAGGGTTGGATATTTGACATTTTCCGAAGTGTTTCCATAGCCATACCTCTTTTCCCATCAGGCAGCATTTCAGAAAGTTGACAGCTCCATATTGTATCTTCCTTAATAGCTTATTGTTTGGAATACGGTCAAAAGGGAATATATCGACAAAGATTCCCTGATGCATAGGTACATCTTTAAACATCTCTTCGACAAACAAGGTGTTGTTTTTCTTGACTTTGGCAAAGTAATAAGGACTATGAGGGTCGGTATGTATCCATGAAAGAAAGTATGGTTCTCTCAGTTCTTGGGAGGCTATCTGGAGAAACTTATTGTAGTCTTCCCGTTTCATACCTATATCTATGTCGTCATCCCAAGGAAGAATCGCTTTGTCATAGAGTGCCCCTATTGCTGTTCCGCCGATTACAAAATAGGGAATATTGTGTTTGTCGCAGATGCGCACAATCTCTTCCAGTATTTCGTATAGCACCTGATGTAGTTGGGTCAGTTCTTCTGGGGTATATTGCTTCACCATGGATACCATTTTTGATTGATGTCTGCAAAAATAATGATAATAGTTGAAAGGAGCACTTTCCATTTCAATCTTCTTTTGCGAAATCGGACTTGAGTTTTTCTATCAGTGTGTCGGACTCCCCGCTTACCACTTTCCGGCAGAACATCTTTCCAGACTGCTGCAATACCGGCAGGTCCTCGAGTGTCATCACGCGGATGGATGCGCCGTAGTCTATGTAGTGCAAGGGGGTGAGACGGGTAAGTCCGGGGTATTCTCCCTCTAAAAGAAGCCCTTTTGAGGCAAAAGGGGAGTTGAATACGATGGTCTGTATGCACAGTTCGCTGGGTACAAAGCTGGTTCTGAAATACTTCACCAGCTTCTCCTCCGTGCACAACTTTTCATATACATATCGTGCGCAGGGCAACGTGATGGCCCAATAGTCGGAACCGAAATAGACATCTGCCTGCTTGCCTTCCAAGGGTGCAAAAGGGGCTTTCCGGATGGGGAGTATCTGTACCAGCTTGCGCGATGCTACAATGAGTTTGTTCTTCCACCATATACTCTTCCAAGGCAGGTCACGGAAAGGGTGGTAATGGGTTATCTTGTGCAACTGCTGTTTCACGGTGCAGTGTGTCAGGTTGAAACCGCCGATGAATTCAGTGTCTTGATGCTCCTCGAAATAGCGGTGGATGGCGTTGTTGCTCCATAACGGGTAATCTTGCCCGCTTAGGCATACTACGCGGGTATAGGGGATACCGCTGTGCAATACGGCGGCAAGCAATTCTTTCTGATATTCCACTTGTTCCCATCCTCCCCAGCTTATCCGGTGGCGGGGCACGAAAGTAACCTTGTCTCCCAAGGCTTCTTCAAAAGGGTGTATATCGGCATTGAGGTCGATGTGCACGTAGAAGTCTGCCCGGTCATCCAGTGCGGCAACCAGGCGTGCCAAGTGTGGGGCATCCTTGTAGGCGGATATGATGTAGGCTATGCGGCTCATACTCTTTTTTTCTTTAAGAGGAATTCAATGCTTTCCCGGAAGATGGTAGATTGTAGTTTCCACAAAACCAGTGCATAAAGCCCAGCTACCATAATGATTTTGGCTGCCATATTTAAGTATAGGTTTTCTATGGGCTGAGTGGCATAGTGAGTTGATACTACGAGTACAATGGATAGGGAGAGATAAGGAGAGATGTCTTTCAGCATATCGCGCAGTCTTAATCCTATCTCCCTCTTGACAAAACGGAACCATACAAACAGCCAGCCGATATTGATAATGACGAAAATACGCAGCATCCATTCCAACCCGTATGGGTATATGGCACATACAGCTACTATTTGCAGCAGGCTCAAGCTGATGGTGCTCCACATATAGATAGAAGAATGCCCCCGGCTGATGAGCAGGTTGGAGAACAGATTGATGACGGGAATAAATGCTCCCCAAATACATAACAGTTGCAAGATATCGGCACTGGGCAGCCACTTCTCCGTGATAGTGATTATAATCAGTTCTTTCGATACCAAGCTCAATCCCAGCATGGCGGGGAAAGAGATAAAGGCGGTGAAGCGCAGCAGCTTTCTGAATACGGCAAGTTGCCGTGCCTTGTCGTCGGCAACCCGGGTAAAGACGGGTTGTGCAATGCCGTTTATCATGCCCGTAATCGTGGTATGTCCCATGCCGTTCCACTTGTTTGCCTGCGTAAAGTTACCCACTTCCCGTTCCGAATAGAACTTACCCAACAAGACGGAAAACAAATTGTTATTGATTATGGTGAAGATATTCGTAATGATTATCTTACTGCTGAACCCTATCATCTCCTTAATGGGTGTGAAGTCGAACCGGAAGCGGGGTCTCCAACGCGAGAAGTAGAAGTTAAGAATCGTCATCACGGTGACGAATGAGATACTTTGCAATGCAATACCCCAATAGGCGAATCCGTTGACAGCCAGTGTGATGCCCACAATGCCGGAGACTATCAGACTCGAAATGGAGATGACGGTAGTGTCCTTGATTCTGAGATTCTTGAACAGATACGCTCTCGGTGCGATGCTCATGCTTGAGATGACGAATCCGAGGAAGGAGAGACGTGACAGCGGTATCAATTCGGGCGTATCGTAGAAGTCGGCAATCAGCGGTGCGGCAAAGAAGAGTAATATATATATAGTAGTGCTGCACATCAGGCTGAACCAGAACACGGCGTTGTAATCCTTGTGCAAAGTCTCCTTCCGGTTGGTCAGTGCCGAAATGAACCCACCCTCCTGCAAGGCGGCGGCAATGGCGGAGAAGATGGTAAGCATCCCTACCATACCATAATCCGAAGCATCCAGCAGACGGGCAAGGACTATTCCGAATCCCAGATTTAACAACTGCTGTATGCCGTTGCTGAATCCTCCCCAGAAGAGACCTTTGGCTGTTTTTTCTTTGAGTGATGTATCGGACATAGTTTATTGGTTGATAAGGCAACGAGTTAACAAGGCCACGAGGCTTTTCCTTCCTCCTTGTAGCCTTGTTAACTCGTTACCTTGTTACTGTTTTATTTCACCTCGCTGCCCGGCTTCACCTCTTTCAGCAGTGAAGTCACCGCCAGCGAGCCGTCATAATTCTCGGCAGAGAGAATCATTCCCTCACTTACCAGCCCGTTCTTGAATTGGCGTGGAGCGAGGTTGGCGATGAACAGCACTTGCTTGCCTACCAGTTCTTCCGGTTTGTAGTGCTGGGCAATGCCGCTGACGATGGTGCGGTTTTCCAGCCCGTCGGCAATCTTGAACTTCAGCAGCTTCTTCATCTTGGGCACTGCCTCGCATTCAAGCACTGTACCTACGCGGATATCCAGCTTTTCAAAGTCTTCGAAGGCGATGGTCGGCTTGATGGGGTTTGCCTTGTAGGTGGCGGCTTCGTTTGCCTTCTTGGTGGCAAGCAGCTTGTCTACTTGTGCCTGGATGACGTCGTCTTCTATCTTTTCGAACAGCAGTTCGGGGGTGCCCAGCTGATGTCCGGCAGGCAACAGGTCGGTGTGTCCCAGCTCTGCCCAGTCAAAGCTGTCCATGTTCAGCATCTTGCGAAGCTTCTCGCTGCTGAAGGGCAGGAACGGTTCGAAAGCAATGGCAAGGTTGGCGACCAACTGCAACGAGATGTGGAGAATGGTGGCTACGCGCTCCATGTCTGTCTTGGCAAGCTTCCACGGCTCGGTGTCTGCCAGGTATTTGTTTCCGATGCGGGCAAGGTTCATCGCTTCCTTCTGTGCGTCGCGGAATTTGAATACGTCCAGCAACTTCTCCACTTCTGCCTTGACGTCGGCAAATTCTTTCAGCGTCTCGCGGTCGTAGTCGTTCAGTTCGCCTGCGGCGGGCACTACGCTGTCGAAGTACTTCTTGGTGAGTTGCAGGGCGCGGTTCACGAAGTTGCCATAAACGGCAACCAGCTCGTTGTTATTACGTGCCTGGAAGTCCTTCCAGGTGAAGTCGTTGTCTTTTGTCTCCGGTGCGTTGGCGGTCAGCACGTAGCGCAGCACATCCTGCTTGCCGGGGAAGTCAACGAGATACTCGTGCAGCCATACCGCCCAGTTGCGTGAAGTGGAAATCTTGTCGCCCTCCAGGTTCAGGAACTCGTTGCTCGGCACGTTGTCCGGCAGGATGTAGCTACCCTCTGCCTTCAGCATGGCGGGGAACACGATGCAGTGGAACACGATATTGTCTTTTCCGATGAAGTGTACCAGACGCGTTTCGGGGTCTTTCCACCATTTCTCCCATGTGTCGGGCAGCAACTCTTTGGTGTTGCTGATGTAGCCGATAGGGGCGTCGAACCATACATAGAGCACTTTGCCCTCGGCACCCTCTACGGGAACGGGAATACCCCAATCCAGGTCGCGGCTCACGGCACGCGGCTGCAAGCCCATGTCGAGCCAGCTCTTGCATTGGCCATAAACATTGGGACGCCACTCCTTATGGTCTTCCAGAATCCATTGGCGAAGCCATTCCTCGTGTTTGTCCAGCGGCAGATACCAGTGCTTCGTCTCGCGCATCACGGGCTGGCTGCCGCTGATGGCACTCTTCGGATTAATCAGGTCCGTGGGGCTGAGGCTGGTGCCGCACTTCTCGCATTGGTCGCCGTAAGCGCCTTCGGCATGGCAGTGGGGGCACTCGCCGGTGATGTAGCGGTCGGCAAGGAAGGTCTTGGCTTCTTCGTCGTAATACTGCATGCTGGTCTTTTCGATGAATTCTCCCTTATCGTACAGCTTGCGGAAGAAGTCGGAAGCCGTGTCGTGATGCGTCTTTGAAGTAGTACGGCTGTACACGTCGAAGGAAACGCCGAACTCTTCGAAAGACTTCTTTATAAGCGTATGATAGCGGTCCACCACGTCTTGCGGGGTGATGCCTTCCTTCTTGGCGCGGATGGTGATGGGCACTCCGTGTTCGTCGGAGCCGCCGATGAAGATTACATCTTCCTTTTTCAGTCGCAGGTAGCGGACATAAATGTCGGCAGGAACATAAACGCCTGCCAGGTGTCCGATATGAACCGGGCCGTTGGCATACGGCAATGCCGAGGTCACGGTGGTACGTTTGAATTTCTTTTCCATTGTGTTATTATGTATCTCTTTTGTTATGAACGCTTTTAGTGGCACAAAGATAGCTGTTTTCTGCAAAATATGAGTATTCTTCCAGATTCTTTCCAGATTTAGGCTTCATCTTTGCCATACAAAATGAACAAACTTGGTATTGATAATGTAAAAAAACGAAATGACTATGAAACTGGAAAAGTACTTCTTATTATTGGCGTTAGGCGTGTTTGCCTTTGCCTTGCAAAGCTGTGATGATGACGACAACGACGGAATCTCCGTGCCCGCGGAACTGAGTAATGCGTTGGCCAAGGAGCATCCCAATGCCCAGCGTATAGAATGGGAAACAAAAGGTACATATTATGTGGCTGATTTCCATGAGGACAATTTCGAAAAGGAGGCCTGGTTCACCAAAGACGGTGTATGGCAGATGACCGAAACCGACCTCCGTTATGCAGACCTTCCCGCTCCGGTGAGAAGCTCTTACGAGAGTAGTACCTATTATAATGTATGGAAGGTGGAAGATGTAGACAAGCTGGAACGTAAGGAAATGGCTGTTGTCTACATCATCGAAGTGGAGAAAGGTAATCAGGAAATGGACCTCTATTATTCGGAGGACGGCATTCTGGTGAAGGAAGTGGCCGATGCGCACAACGGCGGTTCTCCCGAAGATTATCTCCCTTCTGATATTTCCGCTGCCATCAAAGATTTTATAGCAGAGAAATATCCCAATGCCCGCATTGTGGATATTGAAAAAGAAAAGAACGGTATGACGGAAGTCGAAATCGTGCACGGAAGTATCAGCAAGGATGTGATGTTCACCGCTGAGGGTGCATGGGCCTATACTATCTGGGATATCAGTAAGAGACATCTGGAGGATGTAGTGAAGAACGCCGTTACGGCTGCCCATCCCGGTTATGTCATTGATGATGCCGACTTTATTGAGACTCCCGATGGCAGTTACTTTTTGGTAGAGATGGAGCAAGGGGAAAGGGAAATCTACGTAAAGGTGACAGCGGAAGGTGAAATACTGCCATAGTCTTATACTGAATACTTCCCTTTAAATCAGCGTATTGTATTTACTGCTTGTTTACCTTCTAATGTAAAGCAGTTTACCATAGGGTGTAACGGCCGTTACGCCATATTGTAACGGTCGTTACACCATAGTGTAAAGCCTTTTACCTCGTAGTGTAAATGAAGTTACCGTTTGGGGTAACCGGAGTTATCATGTGAGGTGACCGGAGCCGTCATGTGAAGTCGTACTCTTCTACATAAGCGTCGAAGTACTCCGCCCGTTGGAGTCCTAAGTTACGGGCAATTGCAATGACTTGTTGCTGCTCGGTTGGTGAGAGCAAAGTTTCCCCTTTCCGCTTCTGATAATATCTTCGGATACCCCATAAGCCGATGAGCCGGTAGCGGAACGTGCCGGACTGGCCGACAGAGATGGCTTCTGCCGTATGGATAAAGCCTTTGGCATAGCGCACTTTCTTATTCGAGCAATAATATTTGCATTTTCCCGCTGTGGACTCTATTGCTTTCGGATTCAGTACATATAGGAAGATGTTGTTTGAGGGTGCATACGTATATGCAATCCGGCGCAGGCAGGTGTCAGTATAAGGGCATGTGTCAGTAGCGCATAAGCCGAAGTTATGGGGAACTTTGGAATAATCGAAAGTTTCTTCTTTCATCATTTTTTTGTTTAAAGTTCCGCAAAGGTACAATTAGTTTGGAGATTGATGGGTGCTTCACCTGATATTTGTTTTATCCCGAAAATATTATGTATTTTACGTAACGTGAAATGCGTAACGTAAAACATGGAATCATTCCGCCTTCCGGTTTCCGCATTTCGTCCTCCCCATTCCGCACCCCGTCCGTAAATGCTTCCCGCTTACTTGCCGCAGGACTATATTTGCAGAAAACATTTGCATATTCCCATGAAGACAAACTCTGTGATTCTATTGGTGTTGTGGCTTGCGGCGTGGCCGTTCTGCTGCCGGGGGCAAGGCTATATCAGTTACGACTATCTGCCCGAAAGTTCGTTGAAGGATGACCTCGGCAACGAGTATGGTTCGGGCAGCTTGATGATGGTATCGGGAAGGTATAACCTGCCGCTTTCCGTCAGGCATGACGACAAGGGCAGGCTGGTGGCGTGGTCGGCAACCGTCAATGCTGCCTATGGCGTATTCCATAATAAGGGGCAGGCGCGGGAGTTGAATCCGGACAATCTGCTGAATGCCAGTCTGAATATCTCCCACATCCGTCCCCTGTCCGACAAGTGGAGTATCATAGCCTCTGTGGGCGGCGGTGTCTATGCCCCGTTGGACGGGGTTTCCATGAAGACCCTACTGGCTAATGGAGCAATCATCTTTGTCTATAAACTGCGGAAGAACCTCGACTTGGGCATCGGTGCGGGGTTGACGAACTCTTACGGTATCCCGATGATACTGCCCATGATGTACTTCAGTTGGAGGAATGCCGGCAGGTATGAACTGAAAGTGGATATGTCCAGCGGCATGAAAGTGTCCGTCGCCACCTGGCTGAACAAGAAGCTGAAGCTGGAACTGACCGCCCTCGATATGGACGGCATGTCTGCCGTGATGGAAGTCGACGGGAAATCGAAAATCTATTCTACCGTCATGCTGAGGTCATACATCAGTCCTTCGTACCAGTTGAGTAGGAAGACGGCTGTTTATCTGGGAGTGGGCGGTAACTGGATACGCGGAATAAGTATGTCGGACCGTAGTTTGAAAGGTTTTCTCAATAACTTCAAGAACGATGAGGACGAGCCTTGCTTCAGACCGACTCTGCGCCTGACGGTGGGATTCAGGTATACGCTGAAATGACAAATGCCATTTTAGTAAAGACAAGAGGTAAAATAGTATCTTTGTCGCAATAACAGACACGTTTTATGGTAAAGTATTTATTAGTAGAAGATGAGCGCTTCGCCTACGAAGAGCTGAAGCGTATGATGCAACGGCTGCGCCCTTCCTGGCAGTTGGCGGGCTGGGCAGAGAGCGTGGAGCAGGCTGTACTGCTCTTGCGTCAGGGCAGCCTGGACTTGATGATTGTAGATATCCGCTTGTCCGACGGGTTGAGCTTTGAGATATTCGAGCAGTGTCCCGTCGATTTGCCCGTTATCTTCACCACCGCCTACGACGAATATGCCATCAAGGCTTTCAAGGTAAACAGCATCGACTATCTGCTGAAACCCATTGAAGAAAGCGACCTAGAAGCAGCCTTGTGCAAGTTCGAGCGCAACAGTGCCCTCCGTTCTGCGGCTCCCGAATATCGGCAACTGGAACTCGGCTACTTGGCAGCCAACAAGAAGAACCGTTTTCTGGTGCAGGTGGGCGATACCTTCCGCTACGTAGAAACTCCGGATGTCGCTTTCTTTTATAGTGAGGACAAGCTGACTTATCTGCACCTCTTCTCCGGGAAACGGTATATCATCAGCTACTCGCTGGACCAGTTGGAGGGAATGCTGGATAGGGATGTTTTCTTTAGGGTTTCAAGGAGCTGCATATCCAACATTAGGTCCATCCGGAAGAGTTCCAGGTACTTCGGCAGTCGCTTGAAGCTTTACTTCGAGCCAGAGTGCCCGCACGAGGTATTGGTGAGCCGCAGTCGCGTGGCCGATTTCTTGAAATGGGTGGACGGAGTGGTATGAGTTATAAGTTATGAGGCATAAGAGATACATATTCCTTTTTATACTGACGGTTTCCGTCTCGTTGCTTGTCATAGGGTGCGTTTATAACGTCATCAGCGGTAAGCCGTGGTATGCGAATATCATGGTGCAGTTCTTTCTGAATCTTCCTTTGTGCATAGGGCTGGGGTTCATCGACTTTGGGGTTATCAACTTGATATATAAAAGACTGAAACAGCGCAACAATGCGGTGAGGATTCTGGTGGATATCGTGTTGACCACTGCACTGGCTGTTCTGTTGACGTACATCTTGAACTTCCTGCTGATGGGCGGGCATGGAAATTTCTGGCATATCCTGAGAAACTCCCTGCCGGTAGTGCCGTGGAACTGGATTATCGTTCTGCAGATAGAGATATTCTTCTATAGCCTGCAACGTTCGGAGATGGAGAAGCAGATGGCTGTCATCGAGAAGGAGAAGGCGCTGTATCAGTTCGAGGTGCTGAAAAACCAGATTAATCCCCATTTCTTATTCAATAGTCTGAATGTCCTTGCCTCCCTTGCTTATCAGGATACCGAAAAGACGAACCGGTTTGCCAAGAAGCTGTCTACGGTGTACCGTTATCTGCTCACTACGCATGGCAGAGCTACGGTGACCGTGCAGGAAGAACTGTCGTTCGTAGAGTCGTATTTATACCTGGAGCATATCCGCTTTGGCGATGCGCTGCATGTGGAGATAGAAGATGATTTGCGGAATCATCATTGTCTCGTCATTCCTGCCAGCATACAGATGCTTGTGGAGAATGCCTTGAAGCATAATATCAGTACAAAGAAGTCGCCGCTGATAGTCCATATATCCATAGGAAACGAAGGGATTACGGTACGCAACAATCTTCAGTTGCGCAACTATGTGGCCAGTAATGGAGCGGGATTGAAGAACCTGCAACGGCAGTATGCCCTATACGGCACGCTGGTGGAGATTCTTAAGGACGAAAAGGAGTTTGTGGTGAAACTTCCCTTTGTGTGCGAAGACGTGAACCGTCTCAGCACAATATAGTCCTCTTCCCGAAGAAGAATCTGGAAACGTGCATCTTGTCCATAGCCCACGCCATACCCATGCAGCCGCTAAGAGTGAAGGCGGTGGCAGTGACAAGGAACAGCATCCCCGTAGGGTCGAAGGCGAACACGGGCAGAAACGCCTTGGACAGAATGGTGAAAATGGGTGAGAAAAGGAGTATGACCAGCGTATTGCGCCCTATAAAGAAGGAAAGCCGTTTGGCTTGTACCGGCAGATAGCCGTAGGCTGCCAACAGCAGGCTGATGGAAAGCCAGGTGATGGCGACTCCTGCCAGAGTACCCCTATCCAGATTGGCGGGAAAACAGCATAGTATTACGAATGGAACAATGGCGAAGGTTGTGGCGCGAAAGACTTGTGTAAAACGAAGCCCGCTTTGGCTCACTGTCATGCCGATAAGGAAATAGAGGGCATTGGAGAAGTTCATCAATCCTCCCCAATGGGAAAGGGCAAACAGGCAGACACCGGTCACAACCAGCCGGGAGACAACCGACAGCCGTACATAGCGGAATGTGATATAATAGATGAGGCTGCACAGAATCAGTGTATGCAGATACCAGTAAGGCCCCATCGGATGGAGGAATATCTTGTCGAGCAATACGGTAGGAGTAATGGCATCTACACTTTCGCGTACGGGCAGGAAATGCGACATCACCGTATAGGCCGCCTCCATGCAGGCATACGGAATGAAAATCCATAGAAACTTGCGGAGAAAGCTTCGGGCATCCTTCCGGTTATTGGCCAGATAGCCCGAAATAATCAGGAAAGCGGACATGTGGAACGTATAGACGATTTGTTTCGCATACGGATACTTGTCGCCTATATATACAAGGTGGAAGATAATCATCAGGGTGATGAAGATGCATTTCAGATAATCTATCTCTTTGACACGGCTTTCCATATAGGGTAGTTTTCTGCGTATTGTTATTGATGGCACAAATATATATACTTCCGTAAACTTATTTATATTTTGCAAAGGGATTAAGCTTATTTTCTCTTTTACCGATTGCTTTTATGTATGGAAAATGTATATTTGTGCATGAATCATTAACTTAATGTAAAACAGACTATGATAACAAGCCAATTACTTCACCCGGCCAGTATTGTGGTAGTGGGGGCATCCAACAATGTACACAAACCCGGAGGGGCTATCCTGAAAAATCTGCTTAGCGGCGGATATACCGGTGAGCTTCGTGCCGTGAATCCGAAAGAGACTGAAGTGCAGGGTGTTGCTGCCTTTGCGGATGTGAAGGACATTCCCGATACGGACCTTGCCATCCTTGCCATACCTGCCGCGCTTTGTCCCGATGCGGTGGAGATGCTTGCTGCGGAGAAGCAGGTGAAGGCGTTCATTATCCTTTCTGCCGGTTTTGGTGAGGAGACCCATGAGGGTGCTGTGCTGGAAGATCGCATACTGGAAACGGTGAACCGGTATGGAGCCTCTCTGATAGGCCCCAACTGTATCGGTTTTATGAACTCGTGGCATCACAGTGTATTCAGCCAGCCCATCCCGCAACTGCATCCGCAAGGGGTGGACCTGATTTCCAGCTCCGGTGCCACAGCGGTGTTCATATTGGAGAGCGCCGTGACCAAGGGATTGCAATTCAACTCTGTATGGTCTGTGGGCAATGCCAAGCAAATCGGCGTGGAGGATGTGTTGCAATACATGGACGAACACTTCAATCCGGAAGCGGATTCCAGAATAAAACTTCTTTATATAGAGAGTATCGGTGACCCCGACCGTCTGCTGTTTCATGCATCCTCGCTCATCAAGAAGGGCTGCAAGATTGCGGCCATCAAGGCGGGCAGTAGCGAAAGCGGCAGCCGGGCGGCGAGTTCGCATACGGGGGCCATTGCCAGTAGCGATTCGGCGGTAGAGGCTTTGTTCCGTAAGGCGGGTATTGTGCGTTGCTATTCGCGCGAGGAGTTGACGACCGTAGGTTGTATCTTCACACTGCCGGAACTGAAAGGGAAAAACTTCGCCATCATTACCCATGCCGGCGGTCCGGGAGTGATGCTGACCGATGCATTGAGTAAGGGTGGACTGAATGTTCCGAAACTGGAAGGACCGGTGGCGGAGGAACTTAAGGGTAAGCTTTTCCCCGGTGCGGCTGTGGGGAATCCCATTGATATTCTGGCTACGGGTACGCCGGAACATCTGCGCCTCTGTCTGGAGTATTGTGAGGAGAAGTTTGACAATATTGATGCTGTAATGGCTATTTTCGGCACTCCGGGGCTGGTGACCATGTTTGAAATGTATGATGTGCTGCACGAGAAGATGCTGCATTGCAAGAAGCCGATTTTTCCGATTCTTCCTTCCATCAATACGGCGGGAGCCGAGGTTGCTGCTTTTCTGGCAAAAGGCCATGTGAACTTTGCCGATGAAGTGACTTTGGGCACGGCACTTTCGCGGATAATGAACGCCCCGCGGCCTGCCAATAATGAAATCGAGCTCTTTGGAGTGGATGTTCCCCGTATCCGCCGGATTATAGATTCCATTCCTGCGGACGGTTATATCGCCCCGCACTATGTGCAGGCATTGCTCCGCTCTGCAGGTATTCCTATTGTGGAGGAGTTTGTTTCGGACAACAAGGAAGAAGTGCTTGCCTTTGCGCGTCGCACGGGATTCCCGGTGGTGGCAAAGGTGGTGGGGCCGGTGCATAAGTCGGATGTGGGCGGTGTTGTGCTCAATATCAAGAGTGAACAACATTTGGCATTGGAATTCGACCGTATGATGCAGATTCCCGAAGCTAGTGCTATCATGGTGCAGCCGATGTTGAAAGGGACGGAATTGTTTATCGGTGCCAAATATGAAGAGAAGTTCGGACATGTGGTACTCTGCGGTCTGGGCGGTATTTTTGTGGAGGTGCTGAAGGATATATCTTCCGGTCTTGCACCGTTGTCCTACGAGGAGGCTTACTCCATGATTCACTCGTTGCGTGCCTATAAGATTATCAAAGGTACGCGTGGGCAGAAGGGAGTGAATGAAGATAAATTTGCCGAAATTATTGTACGGCTTTCCACCTTGCTGCGCTTTGCAACGGAAATTAAGGAGATGGATATCAATCCATTGTTGGCGACTGAAAAGCAGGTGATAGCGGTGGATGCGCGCATTCGGATAGAGAAATAAGGGTTAGAGATTAGGGATTAGGGATTAAAGGGGCTGGCTGTTAATCGCTCACCGCTAATCCCTTTTTTATCCTGCCCAGTCCTCCCTATCCAGATTTCTATATCCGATAGCTTCCGCCAAGTGTGCCGGCTGTATCAATTCGCAGCCTTCCAGGTCGGCGATGGTGCGTGATACTTTCAATATACGGTCGTAGGCGCGGGCCGAAAGGTTTAGGCGGTTCATGGCAGTTTTGAGCATGGCAAGTCCTTTGTCATCCGGACGGGCGTGGCGAGCAAGCAGTTTACTGTTCATCTGGGCATTACAATATATGCCGGGAATGTCTGCATACCTTGCTTCTTGAATTTGTCGGGCACGTATCACACGCTCGCGTATGGTGGCGCTCGATTCGCCGGGGCGGGAATCTGCCATCTCTTCAAAGGGGAGTGGGGTGACTTCAATTTGCAGGTCGATACGGTCGAGCAAAGGTCCGGATATGCGGTTCAGGTACTTTTGTACTTGTCCGGGACTGCATACACAAGCCTTGGTGGGATGCGTGTAATACCCGCATGGACACGGATTCATAGAGGCTACCAGCATAAAACTTGCCGGGTACTCTACATTGCATCGGATGCGTGACACGGTAATCTTCCTATCTTCCAGCGGTTGGCGAAGAACCTCCAATACGTTGCGGCTGTACTCTGGCAGTTCAACATAAAGAAATCACTTGCATAGTTCTGTGACTTTTGGTAATTTCGCTTCCGAAACGAAGATAACGAATTTAAAACCAACAGAATATGAAGGCAGCATTTCTAATCAGATGTTCTACTAAGAATCAAGATTTAAACAGACAGACCAGAGATTTAACTAGGCTGGCTAAATCTATGGGTTATGAATATGACCTAGAGAATTTAGTATATGGTGAAAAGATTACTGGTAAGGATGATGTTACTAAGAAGAATAGGGATTCTATTGATAGATTGCTAAGAGCAGCTAAAGAGCAGAGGTTTAATGTAGTGTTAGTATCAGAAGTAAGTAGAATGAGCCGTGACCCTGCTTCTGGTCGTATCTATGTGCGTCTACTTATTAATATGAATATACCTGTTTACTTTAAAGATATAGACCTTTGGACTATTAACCCAGAAACAGGTAAGAAGGTAAGGGATGCAGAATTAGTTATCGGTGCAGCCTTCGATGCAGCTTGGAAGTATCTAAAGAGTATGAAAACTCAAATAGCATCTGCTAGAAGAAACGAACTAGATAATAACAGAATATCTATCGGGCAGCCTTACTTTGGCTATAAGAGATATGAAGGTACTGATAAGAGTAAGAAGAACCAGATAGTAGTTAATGAAGAAGAAGCAGAAGTAGTACAGGCAGTATATAATGAATATCTAAAGGAAGGTGCTACTTTAAAGTCCACTGCTTTGGCTATTACTGATAAGTATGGTGAGAAGCTAAATAGGAAATTCTCTTTAGGTACTATCGAACATATTCTTACTTATGAAAGCTATGCTACTGGTATTAAGAAGGTGAATCTTAAAGACCCAGATACTGATGAAGTAGAAGTATTCGATGTTAATACACCTATTATTATAGATAAGGAACTATATGAAGCAGCTACTAATAAGAGAAAGAAGAATAGGGTAAAGGATGAACCATACCCAAACCAGCAAGTATATCTGTTATCTAAGCTGATTAAGTGCCCAGATTGTGGATATACATTAACACCTAGAAGGAAGGCTGGTGAATTTGGGCAGACTTATAGATTAGTAAATGGTAAACCTGCTATTAGTTGGCTTTGTATGAGTGGTATTAACAATATTACAGACTGTACTAATAGAACATCTATAGCTAATGAAAAGCTAGAGCCTATAATATGGGAATTGGTAAAGAAGGAACTGATAGGTTATGCTAATATGAATGATGAGAAGCGAGAAGAGCAGATTAGAGAATGTGAGGAGAAGATAGAATACCAGAACTACAGCATTCAGAACTTCACTAAGGAGATAGATAAATTAAAGAAAAGACTATCTACAGCCTACCAATTCTCTATTAATGCTGCTGAAATGGCTGGGGATGATGAAGATATGAGAACTATGGCTATGGAAGAATTTAATAGAACCGCTAAGGGTGTTAGGCAGGAAATGAAGAACTTTGAGAAGTCAATAGAGCAGGCTAAAGGTGAATTAGAGAAGCTAAGAGATTTAAAGACCTTCTATAGCCAGCCTACCTTACCTAAAGACTATTTAGAACAGATAGAAGGTAACTTCACTGAAAAGCGTAATCTAGTGAAGCAGCTTATTACTAAAATAGTACCTTATAGAATCACTACCTTTAAGAAGAAGGAAAGGGAAAGCGGTGTTAAAACTTGTAATAAGATGATTACCGTTAAGAATGGTGCTGTACTACTGGAAGTCTATACTATTGGCGGTGTTTACAATGTGTTCTATAATGCTAATAGTAAGTTCCAAGTAAAGACAGCTTACTATGTTCACGGTGAATATGCTACCTTCCAGAATGGTATTAGAAAGTTTCCTGCTTATGATGAAGGTGAGTACTTTGTAATTAGTAATGCTAATATGGTAATGGAAACAGATGATATAGATGAAGTAGTAACAGTGAATGAGTTTGTAGATATAGCTATAGCTAATAATTGGGTTATAGAATACCAGTATCAATAATAATTATCCCCAGCCTATTAAATAGCTGAATTAGTTAAGGTTTAGCCTATTGGATATTTATCTGATAGTGAACTATTGACAGATTAAGTATTGACTAATTTGAATAATAAAATATTTTGTATATTTACTTATTATTCCTATATTTGTAATATTTAATTAAATTATACTATGAATGCTTTCTTTGATGGCTTATGGCTGTATCTTAAACTATTATTACTTCTTCCAATTTTGGGGTTGGGGGTTACGATTGTAATGTTTGTTATAGGTGGAGTAATTACTGGAGCATCAAACGTATTTGGATACATTTTTACAAAGTTAGATGCAATATGTACAAAGAATATAATATTGCAAAAGATTTGGTATATGATACTTGCTATTGGGGGGATTATTGTAGCATTAGGTGTTATTATTGCAATAATAAGTATAAACATTAGAAGTTGTAATGTGGATAGGTATGATAGTCATTTAGAATGGTATAGAAGATAGTGTAAAATGCAAGACAATAAATCCCCCAGCCTACTTTAATTAGTAAGCTGGAGGTAATTGTATTTAGTTAAATTTTTTAGTTTTTAAAAAGAGTAATTCCCCAGTGTATTAAGTATGGTATTAACAATGTATAAAATATAAATTCAGAGCCATCATAATATCTTAAATCTGTGGATATAAATGGAAATACCCAATCACGTGCATCTCTATTTTTATCATAAAATATTAAACACATCATATTAATAACAAACCAAATCATATAGTAAGAGAGAGTGGTTTTAGCTTTGTTCGATAATTTAACCTTCGCCAATGCAGAAAGTAATAGAGAACATTTGTTAGTAGCATCTGCATTATTTACTAGCTTAATACCACAATGCTGACAATATTTAGAATCGTCGGCAACTTCTTTTCCACATCCTTTACAATACATAGATTTACTTTTGTATTTGTTGATATTAATTTATGGTACAATTGTGTACTATTTGCTCTTCATCTATAAACTCTACCTTCTCTTGAGTAATATTTAATCCTATATTTGCATCCTCAGATGCCTCACTATTATTTAATTTGATAAGAATCTTCTTACGTTTATTTCTTGCAAACCAATACATTTCACTAATAAGTCCTATTGGTTCGCCTACAGTGGGAACATAGTTAACATATAATCTAAATTTAGCTTCTTCTTCTGACAATAAGTCATTATAAACAAACATTTGAGATAATATTGGCTCTTTAGATGTTAATTGATATTTTAATTCACTTTGTAATACACATTCTATTTTCCCTTCTGTCAATCCTTCTACCCTAATTTCAATAGCTGATGCAACTCTTTTAAGTTCTAAAGAACATATATTATTTGATTTTGGGGAGAATTTATCTATAACACCATAATATCCATCTCCTTCTATCAAGTCTGTAGTATCATATAGTGTATTGGGAATATACCAATTAGTTATACCGTAAAATAGTCCATTGCTAGGATAATATATAAGTTCATCTGTATAAGTCTTATGGTATTTAATAGAACTTGTAGCACCTTTAGCACGGAACTCCCATTTAGAGAAGAAGTCATAATATAATGCGGCAGATATTCTATATTCTCTATTCTTCTTTAATTTCACGGTTATATTCTCTAAATTTCTAAAGAATCCATAAGCATAGTCACTAATTAAAGAAGTATTTGGATTTATTTCTTGTACTTCTATTGCATATACAGGATTTTGATTACCTGCCCGACTTATAGGTTCATCTGTTATATCTATAGAAGCATCTATAGATAATTTTAGTGGTACATCTATATACTCTTCTTCTATAGGTGGCACTACTGGTTCTTCATCATTATTGCAAGCTGTGAAGCTGGTGATAATAGAAATGGCAATCAGAGCCATACTTAATAATTTAAATACCTTCATTGCGATAACAATTTAAAAAGAGTTATTAATCTTTCGTCTAACACTTTTGCAAATATATAAATTAAACCAAATTTAACCAATAAAAATGCACAAATAATAATAAGAACATTAAAGCCTAATCTACCAATCAAGGCAGACTAGGCTCTTTAAAGTTCATAACAATTTATTTCTTCTTCCATCCACCATTTACTAAGGTAAATCTTTGAGCCTTATTAGAAGGAATCATAATAACCTTCTTATAGTAGCTACCGTTATGGGCTGCTGTAGTAGTCGGACAGTATTTATAATCTATAGTACCAAAGTTCCTAACAGTATTAGTACTATACCAATAGGCATTAACTTTAGTTCCATCTGTAAAGAAGTTAATGTAGTATGCTGTATCTGACTGGCTATCTTTCTTATCCTTTACTAAGGACTTATATTTAGATACTTCCATTAAGTGAGTATCATAGCCTTCATACTTAATATCTCTTACCTTTATTTCGGCTACTACCTTCTTATCCTTATAAGTAAAATAGTAGTCCACTGGTGCAAACTTATCTTCTGTAGGATGCAGATTAGTAGCACCCACTTGTATTAAAAATGATTCTAGTAGTTTCCTTCCATTTAGTTCTAATTCATCAAATTTATCCATTTAAGCTAGTAGTTTGTACTAGCCTGTATTCCATTATCATAAGTCATAAATCATTCACATTAACCATATACCATTTACAGGCTAATGGGTTATTCTTCCTTAGCAGGTTCTTCTTTAGTTTGTAAATCCTGCTGTACCATCTGTAACAGTCCAGCCACATCTTTATAAGGTTGCTGGACTAAGTAGTTAATAATTGCGTTAATAGTTTGTTCTGACATACGTTTCATTCACTTAGTATATTTAATGCTTCATCTGATTCTGATATAACTGCATTTCCTTCTTCATCTACCCACATAGTTCTTATCTTTAATAGCCTTAATAACCCTATCTGTTTCTTCTGTGATATGTTGTTTAATCTCATTTACTACAGTCCTAATAAGGAAATACATTAGAACTGTTAAGAATGTTAGTAATACATAGGTTGTAAACATAGTATATATAGTTTAAGTAGTTAATAATCAAAGTAAAGTAAGGCTATCTTCACAGACTACCTTACTGAATGAATAACGAATCTTGTTAATAATCTTTATGTTCGGATAATCTATAAGACAGTAAATCTAAATACAGAATTTGGTGTGTAAATAAATTGATAGAATCTTTGTAGTAGGAGTATCTGTAGTATTATTACTTTGATTAGTAGTAAAATAGAACTAAATTACTCACTAACCAGAATGATAAAGCCATTCCCATTTAACTCTTTATCATATTGCAAATGTAACAATAATATTTTACATATCAAAACTAAATTACAATAATTTTAATAATTCATTTAAACACTGTCTTAGGTCTGATTATTGGTTCTAATCTTACCTAATTTTAATGTACTGAATAATATAACCTCTTACCTGCTTACCATCTATTCTTTTCCTAGCTTCCTTAATCTTAGCATAATCTTCAAAGTCTTTAATGCTAGCTTTTCCTTTGATTCCTAGTGTACCATAAATACTATTCAAGCAATCTTTAATATCAGCAGAAGGAATAAATTCACCGATTCTAAATGCAGGAATAGTAAGCAGTAACTTAGCTACCTTAGCATTATTATCCATCTTTTCAGAAATACTAATAAGAAGTCTTTGAATATGTGAAGTATGATATTTAAGTTCCCTAATCTGTTCCATACCTAGTAGTTCATAAGCATCTTTGATATAGCTATATTTCTTCTTTAATAAGGCTAATCTATCATTATCTGTAAGACTGAATACCATACCTTCCTTTCTTTGCATTATAGAATCATATTCTTCTATGGCATCCTTAAAGGTAGTTCTGGCTGAATCATTCTTTAATAGCTTATCAGAAGTCTTATCTGTACTGCATCCTACAGCCATACCAGCCTTATTATATTCAGTGCTTAAATTAACTTGTAAACTGTATGTATGGTTAAGTATCTTGAAGTTATAAATATCCAGTTTCATCCTATTAGGGTCAAATACAAATTCACCAGTTTCTTCATCCTTCCAAATGTAATGATAGATACTTTCTTTAGTTCCTTCCTTAATTTCCTTATCATTATTAACCTTAGTAATATATGATTTGGCTTTCTGTTCTTCTTCCAGAACTACCTGCTTATATTCTTCATAAGTAAGGTCTGTATTGTATCTGGTAGCTTTATAAAGATGTGTAATAGTATCTGCATACTGGGTATTTCTAATTCTACCTGCTATCTGTCTTACCTGTGTACTAATATCCATTAAGGTTTGTGCCTTGGTGCTTTCAGAGATGATATAAATTTTACCTTCTGTATCAAATAAATCACAGCCTTCAAAGCAGGTGGAAGTATAAAAGTTTATCTTCTTTACAGGGTCAGTAGTTTCACCGTTAGTAACACCTTGACAAGTATGCTTATAGCTTTCATTATTCTTGCTAAAGATGATTCTGGTATTCTCATTAGTAAGGTTACAGTTCTTAATCATAGTAGCAATAAATTCCACCGAGTTTACAAAGAAGTGGGCATTACCGAATACTTTACCTTCTAAGAAGTCATTGATAACTTTCTTTACTGTAGCACCTACATACTTACATTGTACTGCATTTACCTTTACTTCGGTCTTATCTTCCCAGTCTATTTTAAAGGTCGGAATATCCTTTAGTTCTTCCAGCATTAAATCATATTCAATAGGGGTAGCTGTTAAGAATGACCATTCTTTGAATTTCTTGTATTCGTCTAATACAGTCCTTACAGCCTTGTTTCTAAAGACATACTGGATAAATAACAGGTGTAGTTCATCTATTAGTAAGAAGTAGTTATAACCAGTAATACCAGCAACTTTAGCTAAACTATCATAAGTACACATAATCTTTTTAGCACCTTTCTTAGTATTCAAATACTCTCTAATTTCGTATGTGGTAACACCTTCATAAACACCTAGTACATTAACCTTACCATCTGTATTATATTTCTGCATCTTATTCTTAATTAGTGATACAAAGGGAACACATATAATAGTATCTTTACCATCTTCTAAAGCTATAGATGTTCCGCCACAGCCTACTTTACCTTTATCTATTAAATATCCTACTGGTAAACCATTCTCTTTGAATAATGGATATTCACCTAAATACTTGTACTCTTTAGTAATAATAATGTTTGTCATAATTGTAAATTGTTTGTTTAGTTAGTCGGTTTAAAATCTGGAGTTTAGAAGCATCTGGAGTTTGAATTATGGGTGTGACATTTTTGGGTATTCTTTCTATAGAAGATTGAGGTTTCGCTACCAAAATTTGTCACACTTGAAATAAAATAATAAGCGTATCACTACGCTTACTATTCTACGCTTAACTAACCCAAACTCAAAAATTATGATGAATAATTAACATTCAGTACCTAAAATATGCTCAAAAGGTACTTATGGTAATAACTTTGTGATTCTTAGATGTGAATTAAGTGGAAGAACTGGCTAATCAGCTAGCCAGTCCACTTAGATAATCGAATTAAAATCTATGTTTCAGTATGATAGTTTCCTTCATTTATTGTAATACAAAGATAGTGAAAGATTTTGACATATGCAAATTAATTGTAACAAATTTTAAAATTTATATTGAGGATGTTATAACAGCTATATTCTTGTATTACAGTATGCAAAGTGATGGATGAATGAAGTTAAAGTAAAGTTTCTTATCACTTCTTTTCACTAGACCAGCTTCTAAAGCTGAATATACTGTATTATGTTGTACCCCTATTTCGTGAACTATTCTATTCAGAGATAAGTCTACAATATTGGATGCTATTCTAGACCAGCATTTGAATCGGATTAAGAAGCCGATTACTAATCTATCTACATCTGTATCTAACAGGCTGCTATCTATGGTTACAAAGAACTTGGTAGGTTCTGTATAGCTATACTTATTACTGCATCCAGTTCTATCTATTGTTAGGTTGGCTACTTCTTCAAACTTCTTTAGATGGTTAAAGATGGTAGTTTCACTAACACCTGTTATTCTTACTATATCTTTAATAGTACTATCTGGATTCTTACTAATGGCTACTAATGTGCAGAAGTAAGTAAATGCTTCATTATTGGTTAATGCTTGTAATACTGGTATGCTTAATTTAATGTTCATAGTGATGTTCTTTTGCGTGGCACTCTTTACAGATAGACATAAGGTTATTAAAGTCAAATGCTTTGGCTAGTCTTTTAGTGCCAGTATAATTCATAAAGGAATCTATGTGGTGAATATCTTCTGCTGGCTTAATGATGCCTTTGGCTAAACAGAGTTCACATAATGGCTGCTGCATTAACTTTGCCTGCCTTAATTCCTTCCATTTGGTAGATTGGTATATCTTCTGTCTTTCTTCCCTGTTAAATGTTCTGGAAGGCTGCTTATTCGGTTTCTTTAGGTATGGCATATAGTTCTGATGGTATTATGTATTCACCTTCTTCATTCTGTACTTCCAATGGTGCTAATTTACTATTCATTGTATAGCTGGACTTCTTAGCATAGCATCTTATAGTATTGAATTGCATTCTTAGTAGTTCTAATACAGATTCTTCTGTTACATCTTCCAGCCCTACTTCCATACATCTTATTACTGCTTTCTGTAGGAAATCTTCTACAGTCTGGGACATATAGATAGTATCTTTATAGTATGTGGTGTATTGCTTTACTAATTCGGGATAATGCTTGGCTATTATATCAGCTATCTTAGAAGCATTCTTATGAAGTGGCTTATCTATTACTGTATTGTAGCTGTACTGGTCATATTGTGGCTTCCAGTTAATTATCTTATCTGCTGTTTCTGTATCAATGTGAAATAATGATGCTGCTTTGTCTAGTCCGTAATCATATACATACTGTAGAAGGACTGATTTAGGTGGTCTTATCATTCTTGAATTTAATGTACTGGTTAATGGTTTCCCTGTTATAATTGAAGAAGTCTTTTAGTATGGCTTCTATCAGTGGTGCTTTATCTGATTTGTGGTTAGTATGTTCATCTATAATATCAATATTTCTATTAAAGAAATCTGCTATTATCAATCTTAGTAGTTTAGACCTGTCTTTGCCTAGTAATTGCTGTAGTTCTGTTAGTAGCAGGTCGGTATTTAGGTCTATTTTAGCTTTAATTTCTATTGGGTAATTACTTCTTCTTTCCATAGTTTAGCCTTTAATTGTATTACAAATTTACTAATACCTTAACAGACTTCCAAATAAATAATTCACATTCTTTAATAATTGTATTGTAGTGATTATAAGTCAATTAGAGCCATTACATAGCTTTATAAATTATAAAAATTAAATAGACTATAATATGATAAATTACACTATTCCAAAGGACATTGAAAAGGATGCTAAGGTATATATGCAGAATGTACTGGAACAGCTAGATAGTACTGGTATGTTAGAGAATGTGGATAGTGCAGCTTTAACAATGCTGGCTAGAAACTACAGTATGTTCATTAAGGCATCCAAACAGTTAGAAGATGAAGGTTTGACTGTTACCAGTGATAGGGGTAACATTGCACCGCACCCAGCTATTAAGATTGCTAAAGATGCTCAAACGCAAGCTATGAAAGTTATGCTGGAGTTCGGACTAACAGCTAAGGCTAGAACTAAATTGCCTAAAGTAGAACAGGACGGGTATAACCCATTTGAGCAGTTTATAAAGGAAGGAAAGGAAACTAGGTAATGAATACCAAACTTTACTATGAATATTGTAGTAGGGTTCTTAATGGTGAAATAATAGCTGGTGAAACTATTAAGTTGGCTTGTAAGAGATTCCAGAATGACCTTAAAAGGGATGATTTAGAGTTTAGAGAAGATAAGGTAGATAGAGCCATTAAGTTTATAGGGACTTTAAAGCATTATACAGGTAAACATTCTGGTAAACCATTCATCTTAGAAGGATGGCAGCAGTTTATAATAGCTAATATAGTTGGATTCTACTGGAAGGGAACTACTACCAGAAGATATACTAGCAGCTATATAGAAGTAAGTAGGAAGCAGGGTAAGACAGCTTTAGCTGCTGCTTTATGCTTGTATTATTTAATAGCTGATGGTGAAGATGGTGCAGAAGTATTACTGGCTGCTAATAGTAAAGAGCAGGCTAAGATAGCCTTTGATATGTGTAGCAAGTTTAGTAAGGGATTGGATTCTAAAGGCAAGTATCTTACAGCCTATAGAGCTGATATTCTGTTTAACCTTACTAATTCCAAGTTGAAAGTATTGGCTGCTGATGATAGTAAGCTGGATGGATTTAATGCCAGCTTTGGTTTATTGGATGAATATCACGCTGCTAAGAATAGTAAAGTACGTGATGTTATTAAGTCCAGTATGGGGATGAGGATGAACCCGCATCTTTGCACTATTACTACTGCTGGCTTCGATAAAACTTTACCCTGTTACCAATTAAGAACCGTAGCTATAGAGGTGCTTAATGGCTTAAAGGTAGATGATGAAATGTTTATAGCTATCTATTCTTTAGATGCTGATGATGATTGGAGAGATGAAAAGAACTGGGTTAAATGTGCACCAAACTTGGATATTACAGTAACTTCCAAATACATTAGAGGACAGGTACAACAGGCAATAAATAACCCTGCTGATGAAGTCGGAGTTAAAACTAAGACTTTGAATTTATGGTGTGACAGTTCTAATGTGTGGCTACCAGAGGACTATATTATTAAGTGCAGTCAGGAAGTAGACCTTAATAAGTTTGCTGGTATGGATTGCTATGTAGGTGTGGATTTAGCTGCTACTTCGGATTTGACTGCTGTAGCCTACTTAGTAGTACTGGATGGTACTTACCACTTCAAAACACATTACTATCTTCCAGAATCGGCATTAAAGGATAAGGCAGATAAGGAACTTTACAAATACTGGAAGCAGCAGGGGTATCTTACTGTTACCAGTGGTAATGTTACCGATTATGACTATATAACTACTGATATGCTTAGATATGCTGATGTAGTTAATATCCAGTCTGTAGGATATGACAAGTATAATGCTACACAATGGGCTATAGATTCTACAGAGCAGGGATTACCATTAGAAGAATATCCACAAACACTAGGTAACTTTAATATGCCTACTAGAGAACTGGAAAGGCTAATACTATCTGGTAAGGCAGTTATTGATAACAATGAAATAAATAGGTACTGCTTTAGAAATGTTACTTTGAAGTCTGATTATAATGGTAATGTTAAACCGAATAAGGCAGTAGATAAGAAGAAGATAGATGGAACTATAGCAATGATACAGGCTTTAGGTATGTATCTGAGAACACCACATTACACAAATGAAATACTGACTATTTAATGGGAATTTTTACTAATTGGTTTAAAAAGAAAGAACCAGAACAGGAAACCAGAGGGTTATTCTGTGATTCCTTAATGTATAATATGAATGGCAGCTATACCACTAATAAGGCTATGTTATTATCTACAGTCTACAGGTGTGTAGATGTTATTAGTGATGCAGTAGCACAGCTTCCATTAGAGCCATATTATATTACTGATTCTGGTTATAAGGAGAAGTTTATTAAGCATCCTACCTACTACTTACTGAACAAAGAGCCGAACAATAAGATGAGCAGGTTTACTTTCATTAAGACTTTGATAGTAAGTACACTGCTTAAAGGCAATGGATATGCTTACATAGAAAGAGATGCTAAAGGAGATGCAGTGGCACTTCATTATTTACAGCCAGATTATGTTACTATTACTGAACAGAAGGACGGAATTAAATATAGTGTTGTAGGCATTAAAGGACTGGTAGAGCCTTGCAATATGATTCATATACTGAACTTTAGTTATGATGGTATTACTGGAATCAGTACTTTACAACACGCCAGACAGACTTTGGGACTGGCTACAGATTCCGAATCACACGCGCAAGGATTCTTTAAAGGTGGTGCTAATCTGGCTGGTATTCTTAAAGTACAATCTACTTTAACTGGTAAGCAGAAGGCAGACTTAAAAACTAGCTGGCAGACTGCTTTTAGTCCTACTACTGGTACACCTAATGGAGTAGCTGTATTAGAAGGTAATATGGACTTCCAGCCTATTACAGTGAATCCTGCTGATGCACAACTATTAGAAACCAGACAGTTTAATGTAATTGATATTTGTAGGTTCTTCGGGGTATCACCTGTAAAAGCATTTGACTTATCCAAGAGCAGTTATAGTACTGTTGAGGCTACCCAGCTGGCTTTTCTTACTGATACATTATCACCATTACTAGAGAAGATAGAATTAGAGTTTGAAAGGAAGCTGTACAAGCCTTCTGAAAGAAGTAGAATAGATGTAAGATTTGATACTTCTGTATTACTAAGAGCAGACAAACAATCTTTAGCAAACTACTACAATACACTGTTTAATATCGGTGTGGTTAGTGCCAATGAGATTAGAAAGCAGTTGGATTTACCTGCTGTAAATGGTGGAGATTCCCATTTCGTACAAGTGAATCTAATGGAGATTAAAAATGCTGCTAATAACATTCCATCTAATAACAATATAATCAATGATACAGACAATTTACAAGGGAACTGACTTAGTATTCAATATTAAGTTGGAAGATAAGGACGGCATTCCCTTTAGGGTAAGAAACACTTCTGAATTTATACTTAGACTTTACACCACAAACCCAGCAGAGTTTATAGAATGTAGTTTTAAGGGTGGCGATTTGACTGGTATAGTAGAAGAAGATAGAATAGATAAGGCGGTTATAAATTCATCTGACCTAGATAAGCTACAATCTGGACTAATCTATTACAGCTACAGCTTTAAAAGTCCTAATGCTATGTTTAATGATGCTTATTATGATGAGGTAGTTAAAGGGCAGACTAATTATTATTTGAAGTAATGGAACTACAGAGAGCAACTAAAGAAGGAGTATTAGAACTGGATAGAATCAGTGCCAAGATTGGTAGTACAGTTAATGCTGTATGGGGTACTATAGAAGGTGATATTACTAAGCAGACCGATTTACAGGATGAACTAAAGAAGGTAAAGGATAGTATTCCTACTAAAGTTCCTGCTGATGGTGGTAATGCTGATACTGTAAACGGACATACAGTAGAATGTGATGTACCTGCTAATGCTAAGTTTACTGATACTGTTTATGATGATTTTACTATTAAGGCTGGCATAGCTAATAAGGTGGATAAGGTATCTGGCAAAGGTTTATCTACTAATGACTACACAACACCAGAGAAGCAGAAACTGGCTGGACTTAGTAACTATGACGATTCTGCATTAAGAAAGTATATTGAATCCTTAGAGGAACAGAACAAGCTATTAAAGGAACAGGTAGCAGCATTACAGAATCAGATAGATAATACTGGTTGGATTCTATTGGAATAATAACAATACTATGAGAGAACTAAGAAACTGTAATGAAATTGTAAAGATGGATTCTAGGACTGTAGAAGGGTATGCTTTAGTATTCGGTAAGCAGTCTAGGGATTTAGGTGGCTTTACTGAAGTAATAGAACCTACAGCCTTAGAAGGTATTTTAGAAAAGTCTGATATACTATGCTTACTGAATCACAATGAGGATAGAGGTATATTAGCCAGGTCTAAATACGGTACTGGAAGCCTAGAATTAACTATAGATGATACTGGACTTAAATACAAGTTTGAAGCACCTAACACTGCTTTAGGTGATGAACTGTTAGAAGGTCTTAGAAGGGGTGATATTAGTACTTCTTCATTTGCCTTTACTATCGGTAAAGATACTTGGACTAAGAAGGAAGATGGTAGCTATTTAAGAACTATCAATAGCTTCAAAGAATTATTCGATGTATCACCAGTATATAAGGAAGCATATCCAGATACATCTGTAGCATTAAGAAAGATGCAGGATTTAGAGAGCGAGGATTTAAAAGATTACTTCGCTGGACTTAGAAACAAGGTGGCTTAAATGAACACACTGGAACTACTAGACAAAAAGGAACTGCTTAAAAAGAGAGCAGAGGAAATTATATCTGGTGCTGAGAAGGAAGTAAGAAAGCTAAATGCTGGCGAGCAGGTAGAATTTGATGCACTTACTAAAGAAGTGGCAGATATAGATATTCAGATTAGGAAGATTGAAGAAGATAACCTTAAACAAACAACACATACAACTAATACTATGAAGGAAAAGTTTTCACTTTTAAAGGCTATCAATGATGTAGCCAATAACAGACAATTAGACGAGAGAGCACAGGAAGTAGTAACTGCTGGTATCGCTGAAATGAGAAAGGCAGGTCAATCTTATAGCGGACAGATTGTACTTCCTATCGAAGAAAGAGGTGATATTAAAGCTACTGTAGCTACAGCAGGACAGGAGAATGTAGCAGAAGATAAGTTGGGTATTCTTGAACCATTGAGAGCAAGTTTAGTATTGGCACAAGCAGGTGCTTCTTATATGACTGGACTTGTAGGTAATGTTTCTATTCCTGTTTATTCTGGTTCAAATGTAGGTTGGGCTGGTGAAGTTGATGCTGCTTCTAATGGCGGTGGTACATTCTCAGAAGTAAACCTAGAGCCTAAAAGACTTACTGCATATATCGACGTATCTAAGCAATTCTTAATTCAAGATTCTAATTCTGCTGAGGAAATGCTAAAGAGAGATATTGTTTCAGCTATTGCCAACAAACTTGAAGCTACTATTTTGGGTAGTGAAGCTGGTGATGCAAAGAAACCTGCTGGTATGCTTAATGCTGTAGTAGCAGATAGCAATGCTATCACTTACAAGGATATTGTTAAGATGGAAGCTGATTTGGAAGCTAAGAATGTGAGAGGTGATATTAAGTTTATTGTTTCACCTTCTGCTAAGGCTGATTTAAAGACTACTGACAAGGGTACTGATACTGGTAAGTATCTGATGGAAGGTAATGAGGTAAACGGTTATCCAGTTCTTTCTACTTCTGCTGTAGCTGGTAAGGGCGTAATCTTCGGTAATTTCGCTGATTTGGTTATTGGTCAATGGGGTGGAATTGATTTAACAGTGGACCCATATACACAAGCTGCTAACGGTAAAGTAAGACTTGTTATCAATGCTTACTTTGATGCCAAGCCTAGAAGAGCAGAAGCATTTGTTAAGAAGGTTCTTAAAGCCTAATTATAGTCTGTTTAATAAGTAGTAAGCTATGTATATAACTTTAGAACAAGCAAAGAAACACCTGCTAGTAGATGAGAATTTTAGGGCAGATGATATGTACATTCTGGACTTAATAGCTGTAGCAGAGGATTCAGTATCTAAACATTTAGACATAGCTTTAGATGAATTAGAAGTAGGTGGTATTTTACCACCTGCTATAATTCACGCTATGTTACTAATGATAGGTAATCTTTATGCAAATAGAGAACCTGTTAGTTATGGTACAGTAGTTAAGATTCCCTATAGTTATGAATATCTGATAGGACTTTACCGTAAATACACAATTAAATGAGAGCAGGAACATTACATTATCCTATTACCATACAAGAACCTGTAGCTATTAAAGATGGCTATGGTGCTAATTCTATTGATTGGAGAGATGTTATTAGCACTAGGTCTAATGTTACTTATAACAGTGGTAATAGACAGAATCAGAATAATGAAATAGTTCATTCTTATACTGTAACCTTTACTGTTAGATATTATCATAAGGTAAATGAGAATATGAGAATCCTTTGGAATGGAAAGAAGTACAGGATTCTTAGCATAAATCCAGAATTATATAAGCAATCAACCACTATAGTAACTGAATTGATAAATGAATAACATAGAAGTAGATGCCAGACAGGTAGTTTCTATGTTTGCGGATTTGACCAGTAGGCAGCAAAAGCAGGTCTATAGAAGTGCTTTGAGAAAGGGTGCTGGTATCTTAGTCGGTGAAACTAAAAGACAGCTAAGGCAGACTTTAGGCAGGGCAGCTTCCAGTAGAAACTGGTGGAATGGTAAGACCTTAATAAGTGGAATCAAAGCTAATGCTGATAGAAACGGAGAAAAAGCTAAGGTACATATTATGGGGGACTTTAGATTAAAGTTCTTTGAAATGGGTACTAGAGTTAGAAGAACCACTGGTAGTAATACTGCATCTGTTAGGGGAAGGAATCCCATTAGAAGGCAGAGAGCAGCAGCCAATAGAGGTAATATCAATGCGGCACATTTCTTTAGAACAGCTAAAGCCAATAAGGAAAGGGAAATCTTTGATAATATGGATAACCTTATAAGCCAGTCAATTCAGAGAATAGCTAATAGGAACAGACGATGAGTTTACAAGTAGGTAAAGCTATCTATAATATCCTTAGTAATGATGCAAAGGTTATAGATAGTGTAGGACATAAAATTTACCCTTTAATAGCTGATACAGGTACTACATTTCCATTCATTGTTTACAGAAGAACAAGCATAGAACCATCTGATAGTAAGGATAGGTTTATATATAGTGAAGATACTTATGTGGAAGTAGTTATAGCTTCTGATAAGTATAATGAAAGCATAGAAATAGCTGATTTAGTAAAGGATGCCTTACAAGGTAAAAAGGGTAACTATTCTGGTATTAACATACAGGATATTAGAATGACTAATGCAGATGAAGATTACATAGAAGATACGTTCATTCAAAACCTTACATTCAACATAAAGACAAATGGCAGGACAAGTAATTAACGGTGGTGACTTAATGCTATTTATTGACGATAAGTCTATAGCATTTGCCACTAGCCACAAACTAAGTATAAATGTAGAAACAGTAGAAACCACTTCTAAGGATAGCGGTGGTAAATGGGTAGCTAAGGCTGCTAGAAAGATTAGCTGGAACTGTAGTACCGAGAACCTTTATTCTAATGATGGTGAAGGTATGACTTTTGACCAGTTATTTGACAAGCTGACAGCCAGAACACCTATTAAGGCTGTATTCTGTTTAGAGAAAGAATATTCAACAAAGAAAGATGAAGTGCCAGAAGGGGGATGGTTGCCAGCCACTACTGGAACATATTCGGGTAATGTTATTATTACAGCACTTGAAGCTAATGCACCTAATGGAGATAATGCAACATTTACAGCTTCATTTGAAGGTGTTGGAGCACTTACAAAGACAGCATAATTATAAGCCTTTATATCTCTAGGTTATGGAGGTGTAAAGGCTTTATTATTTAATACTTATTGATATGACTATTAAAGGACAAGACTACAAACTGAAATATACTCTTAGAGCCTTATTTATCTATGAACAGATTACAGGTAAGGCATTTGAGTTAAAGACTATCACAGATGAATATCTATTCTTCTACTGTGTCTTAATGGCTAATAATCCAGACAGTCCACTAACCTTTGAGGAACTGATAGAAGCCATAGATGAAGATATGGGTATTATGGTAGAGTTCCAGAACTTCTTAAAGAAGGAACTGGAGAAGCAGCAGCTATTCATTACTAATAATATGGATGCTAAAAAAAAGTCCTAACCACTAAGGAGATATATTCAGCCTTAGTAATAGAAGGTGGACTAGACCCAGAATATGTACTAGACAAGATGCAGATGTATGAGTTAGAACCATTGATTAGCAATCTACATAGGAAGGACAGAAATAGCTGGGAACAGGCTAGAATGATAGCTTATGTAATTGCACAATGTAACAGCACTAAGAAGTTAAAGCCTACTGATATAATGCAGTTTACTTGGGATAGTGATACTATAGGAGAAACATCTATTAGTAATGAAGATATAAAGAGATTGAAAGAGAAAGCTAAACAATATACAACACATAATTAAATATGGCTGATTTAGTAACCAGACTATTATTAAATAGTAGTCAATTCGATAACAACATAAGACAGTCCACACAACAGGTACAACAGTTTCAGCAGGTAGGAAGGAATATCACAGCCACTATAGGAAGATTTGCTGGTGTGCTAGGTATAGCTATGACTGCTGGGGAAGCATTTAATGCTGCTGTTAATAGTTCCAGAGAAGCACAACAGGATTGGAATACTGTAGTAGGTACTGCTAAGACTACTGTAGATAATTTCTTTTCGTCTTTATATAGTGGTGATTGGACTGTATTTGAGAATGGGATATTAAATGCTATCGGACTTGCCAAGAGATATACAGAAGCCTTATCTAATGCTAAGATGGCTATGGCTATCGGTGAATCTAAAGCAGATAGATTAGAAGCAGAAAGAAATAACTATGAATACCTTATTACTAAGAAGGGTATTAGTAATGAGGAAAGGACAGCAGCCTATAACACTTACATAGAATTATCCAAGAAGGAAATCTTAGAGAGGGAAAGTAAAAGTAAGTACTTCTGGGAACAGATTCAAGAAGTAATGAAGGCTAAAGGTGTTACTGGTATTAATGATGCTAGGGAAGCACAGAAGCTATATGAGAGTTTATTAGACCCGTCTACTAAGGAATATGCAGATTTAGAGAAGTACAAGCAAAGGAAGTCAGATGCTAAAGGTACTAGGAATCTAGGTTACTTAATGATGATTAGCGGTGCTGGTATAGGTAGTGAAGGCTTAGATACTTATACTAAAGGTGTTAAGGAACTGGAAGAAGCTACAGATGAGAGCCTAGAGAATATGATTAGATTCCAGAATATCTTTACTTCGGAAGTCGGTGAAGAAGTAAAGGATATGTTAGATAAGGCTATAACCTTTACTGATAAGGCTGGTACGATTAAGAAAGATATATCAGATGCAGGACAGGATTTAAAGGATAATCTTAATAATGGAGAGGTTAAATTAAAACCTGTTATTCCTACTGGTTCATTAGCAGAACTGGATGCACAGATAGCATCTTTAAGAAAGGAATTAAACCTAGCTATTAGTAATGAAGATAGGATAAGAATCAATGCTGAACTAAGTGCACTTACCGAACAGAAGAGGGTAATAGAGTTCCAGTACAAATATCCTAATGCACCTATTGGTAAGTTAGATGGCAAACCTGCTGGTTTGGCTGGTATGGTGAAGCCAGAAATACCTACTTCACTTCCTAAGTTTAGTAGCCCTATTACTAATAAGAATATCAAACTGAATAATGAGTATGCACAAAGTTTAGGTGCTATAGCTTCTATTATGGGTTCTGTAACCAATATGACCAATGAAGGTGCGGCAGCTTGGTTAAGTTGGGGTGCTAATTTGATTAGTGCTGTAGCGGCAGCTATCCCACAAATTGTAGCATTAACTACAGCCAAGAAAGGTGAAGCTATTGCCAGTGGTGTAGCCAGTGCAGCCCAAACCCCGTTTGTAGGATGGTTGTTGGCAGGTGCAGCAGCGGCGGCTGTAGTAGCAGCTTTGGCTAGTATTCCTTCCTTTAGTACTGGTGGTATATTCGCTGGCAATAGTACTATTGGAGATATGAATCTAGCTAGGGTAAATGCTGGTGAAATGATTCTTAATAACAGACAGCAAAGGAATCTGTTTAACCTGCTTAATGGTAATGGGGTTATAGGTTCTGCTGGCGGTGGTCAGGTAGAGTTTAAGATTAGAGGCAAGGAACTTGTAGGAGTTCTAGCCAATTACAATAATAAAACAGCTAAAGTAAGATGAAATATACAGCACAATTCTATGATATAAATGAGAAGCTATACACATTGGAAATAGGTTCTGGAGAAGTGCAGAACATTACTTTATCTGCTACACCATTCATAACCGAGTTAGAAACTTCTGATTCACATCTGTATAAACCTTGTAAGTATAGCAGTGCTACTATAGGAATGATTACAGACGATTATAAGTTTGATTTGTATAGTAGTACAGCACAACAGAATAAGGTAGTTCTTAGTAATACTGATGGTATTGTATGGGTTGGGTATGTAACACCCAATCTATACAGTCAAGGCTATGAGAATGAATTAGAAGAAATAGAGGTAGAAGCCATAGATGCACTTAGCACATTACAGTATTATAAGTACACCACTATAGGCGGTAAGAAAGATATAGTATCTTTTACCCAGATTATAAACCATCTGCTTAGTAAATGTAATGCTTATAGTTCTTTCTATATTTCGGATAATACACAATTAAATGCTACATCTGACTTTTGTTTACCTAGTAAGATGTATATCAGTGAACAGAACTTCTTTGATGAAGATGATGAACCTATGACTATGCAGGAAGTTCTGGAAGAAGTTTGTAAATACCTTAATGTAACTGCTGTAGCTGATGGTGATAAGGTTTACTTCTTGGATTATGATGCTATTAAAAATGGAATCAATACTTACTATAGATTTACTTTAGGAACAGAAACACCTACTAAGGTTACTTTGCAGCAATCTAAGGAAATAGAAGCCAGTGATTATGTTGAAAATGGTGGTCAGTTATCCTTAGATAATGTATATAATAAGGTTACTGTTAAAGACAGTCTATACAGCTTTGACAGCATTATACCTAGTATCTGGGATGAGAAGTATTTAACTAACTATGGTGGTAGCTGGTCTTATGTGCAGGAAGTAAATGAAGATGGTAAAGGTGGTATGCACAAATGTTTCTTTAAGTATCTAAAGAACAGTAACTATAAATGCTACTATTATAATAAGACCACATTAGCACAAATATCAGCACCTTCTAGTATTAACTATGCTACTACACAGAACTATGTAGGTGCTACTATCTGTAAAGCCTTCTTTGATAAGGTTACTGATTTTAATAAGAAGTACAATAATATCAATTTTACAGACTATGTACTATTACACGTTCATAATACTTATGATGGTAAACTAAGACCATTGTTTGAACTGGAAGTAAATGATAATAATGTTAGCTTTATTGGTGGTTCTACCTATCTGATTATTAAGGGTAATTTCCTATTTATGGATAGGGAAGGTGAGATGTATATAATGCAGGGGTATAGTAACAAGAATGATGACTTCAACCCAGATAATCTTTACATAGACTGTAAGTTAAAGTATGGTAGTATGTACTGGAATGGTTCTAGGTGGACTTCTACAGATAGTACATTCAAACTATACTTTGATAATCAAGGACAGTCAGACCATTGTATTAACAGGGTATTCCCAGTTAAAAATAACATTGATTGGAAGATGGGAATAGATGGTGAAGGTTACGCTATTCCAATGCCTAACACTAATGAAGTGATTACTGGTAAACCTACCTTTACATTATATCATCCGCACAAGGTGGATAATAGCTATAGATGTGATGCAGTATTCCTTAGTGACTTCGATATACAGGCTAAAGTTCAGAACTTTCAGAAGGAAGCAGATAAGGATTCTGATACTGAATACAGCAATATTATAAACGAGGACTTTGTTAATGAGATGGATTCAGAAGAATTTGCTATATGTACTTGGGATAATAAGGAATGTAACTATAGTGCAGTTTGCTATAGTGCTAATGGTACTAGCTTTACTTATCTGGATAACGTATATAATAAGGCTACTAAGCAGATGTATAGACTGGAAGAGCATCTTATATATAGGCTAGTAACACAATATAGTACACCTTCTGCTATTCTGAATCTGAACCTACAGAACAAGTTTAAAGTATATGCTACTATGACTGATAACCATCTTCCAAATAAAACCTTTATAGTGGATAGTATTACTACAGATTATAGATTATGTAAGCAGGAAATACGGTTAATAGAGAAGAAGTAATATGCAATTTACAAGAACAAACATAAATAAGACATTTCGTAACGGTGTAGTTAATGCCAGTAATGTAGCTGTTACTAATGTTGGCGGTGGTGGGGGAAGTTCTTCTTTAAGTGGGAACTTTCTACCTGCTGTTAATAATGGTGATGGTTCTTATACTGTAGATTTATCAAAGGTAGTGTTTACTGGAAACTTAATTGGTGAAGGTGAAATTACTGCTTATGGTCAAGGCTCTACAGGTGGTGGAAGCACTTCTACAGGTTCAGTTACTATTTATGATGGTTTGGATTCTGTGGCTGTAGATGCTGCTTTATCAGCCAATCAAGGTAGGATATTAAGAGAGATGATATTAGAAGCTGGAACTGGTGGTAGTACACTATTATCTAAATTGGAAGATGTAACACTAACCAATCTGGCAGACGGACAGATATTAAAGTATGATGCAGCTTCTAAAAAGTGGGTTAATGGTGATGGTACTAAGGTTACTTGGACTAATATAGAAGGGAAGCCAGCAGCACTTACAGATGCTAATATAGCTAAGTGGAATGAGAACAACCACACACATACTAACAAGACTACATTAGACAAGATAACAGAAGCCAATCTTACTAGTTGGAATAACAAGCTAGATAAAGCTGTATGGGACAAAGCATTTTACTTTGATAGTGCAGGTGATTTAAGAGCAAAAGTTAATGTAATAGGCGAGAAAGAAATTAGTGCTTATGGTGCTGGAACTACTTCGGGTGCTGGAACTGTAACTATAGTGGATGCACTTACCAGTACAGCTACTGACTGTGCTTTAAGTGCTAATATGGGTAGAATCCTTAAAGATATGATAGATTCTAAAGGTGCTGTTTCTAGCTGGGAAGATATAACCGATAAACCTAGTTGGATAACATCTACAAAACCTTCCTATAGTTGGAATGAGATTACTGGTAAACCTAGCACCTTTACACCTTCTGAACATACACATAATTATGCCAGTTCGGTTAAGGTAGGTAATACTGCTTATAATGCTGCTAGCAATGTTATTAGTTTACCAGCTTATCCTACTTTATCTAGTTTGGGTGCAGTTAGTTCTACAGACTTTAACGCACATACAAGTAACACAACATTACATATTACCAGTACGGAAAGAACTAACTGGAATGATGCTAATAATAAGAAGCATACACATTCTAATAAGTCTGTATTGGATGGAATAACATCTGTTAAGGTTACTAATTGGGATGGTGTAGTAACTAACTGGAATAAGGCTTTTTACTTTGATTCCAATGGAGATTTGAAGGTTAAAGTAAATGTTATCGGTGAGAAGGAAGTTTCAGCCTATGGTGCAGGTGCTTCTGGTGGAAGTGGTAGTATTACTATAGTAGATGCTTTAACCAGTACGGCTACAGATGCAGCACTTTCAGCCAATCAAGGTAGGATTCTAAGGGAATTGATTGATTCTAAGGGTGAAGGTGGCGTTACTAATTGGGCAGACTTGGCAGGAAAGCCAAGCTGGATAGGTGCTAATAAGCCTTCATATACTTGGAATGAAATAGGTAGTAAACCATCTACATTTGCACCTAGTTCACATACTCACAACTATGCTAGTACTGTTAAGGTTGGTTCAACAAGTTATAATGTTAGTGGAAATACTATCAGCTTACCAGCATATCCTACAGTACCTTCTGCCTTAAAGAATCCTAATGCACTTACTATTAGCTTGAATGGTACTTCACAGGGTGCTTATGATGGTAGTGCTGCAAAGAGTTTCAATATAACAGCAGCTAGTGTAGGTGCAGCAGCCAGTTCGCATAGTCATTCAATTAGTAATGTTAGTGGTTTACAAGATGCCTTAAATGGTAAAGCAGCTAGTAGCCATAATCATAATAGCAGTTATGTATCTTCATTGGGAACTAATGGCAATTACCTTACTTGGACAAAGAATGGCACTACTAATAATATTACTATTCCTTATGCTTCAAACTCTGATAAATTAGATGGTTATCACGTTAGTAGTCTAGAATCATATAAGCTAACAGTTATAGATGCTTCTGGATTGAATAATAATACTTGGTATCCTGTAACTATGGTTATTGGAAACTCACAGCAAACAAGAATCAGAATTGAAGGCAATACTAGTGCTAATGCTACTTGGAATAGTAGAAGTGATAAAAATATGGCTCTAATACTGGACTATACAGTTAATGGTTCACAATGGGGCTGGACTCAAGTAGTAAGAACTATACACGCTTATCAAGAGGGGGCTGGAACATCTAGCTGTTTAAGAGGATTGGGACAACTAACAAATTCTTCTACAGAATATGTATATGTTAGAGGTGGGGCAAAATATAACTTTTATGTTAGTAGATTTATAACGCCTACTTTGAGAACATCTACATATACTACTAGTAGTCAATCTGTAGCACCTGCTACATCTGCACCAGCAGCTATAAGTAGAAATGTGGCATATATTTCTGATACAGTAGCAGCAGCTAATAAGGTTACTAATTCTATATCATTTGCAGCAGGTTCATTTGGTACTAAGTCCTATAATGGAAGTGCAGCAGTAACAGTTAATGTGCCAACACATACCAGCCATTTGACTAATAATAGTGGGTTCATTACTAGTAGTGCCACTGTAGCAGCAGCCAATAAGGTTACTAATACATTAACCTTTACAGGCTATCAATCCAAGTCATTTAATGGTAGTGCAGCAGTCAGTGTAGCTATACCAAACAACACTAATCAGTTAACCAATGGTGCAGGATTCATTACTAGTAGTGCTAGTATCAGTGGTAATGCTGGTAGTGCTACAAAGCTACAAACAGCCAGAACTATTAACGGTACTTCATTTAATGGTACTGCTAACATTACTACGGCAAATTGGGGTACTACTAGAAGTATTTATATCCAAGATGCTACAGCTACTAATACCAGTTCGGCGGTTAGTGTAAACGGTGGTGGTAATGCTTATTTGAAATTACCAACTAACATTAAAGTCGGTACACTTACAGCTACAGGTGAAGTGACTGCTTATTCTGATGTTAGACTTAAAACCAGCATTCAGCCATTAGAGAATAGGGGTTACATTAAACCTGTTACATATAAGAAGGATGGTAAGGATAGTATAGGGTTCATAGCACAAGAAGTAAGGGAAGTATATCCAGAACTGGTTATAGAAGATAATACAGAAGATAAATATCTATCTGTCAATTATGCACAGTATGTAGCAGTATTACAAGCACAGATTATAGACCTTAAAAGAGAGATAGACGAATTAAAGAATATAAAAACTAAATAATATGGCTTTAGCGAGTTCGGGTATAACAACAAGTTTAGTCGGAAACACATTAGGCATATCAAATAGAAATGTAGGTGGATTATGTACTAGTAGTAATGTGAATCCGTGGTCAAAGTGGAAGCCTATACATAGTACTGTATCTACAATGACTTTAGGAGAGTTGAAGAATAGGAACTATGGAATCCAGATAATTCAAGCCAATAACCCCACTTCATTAGTAAGTGCTATTAAGGCTAATGGGAACTTAGGCTATAAATATAATAAGCCTACTGGTGGTTCTAATAGTCCTTATAGATTGGGTGACTTTAGAAACTATGAACATAGTGCAGCTATGCCTTTGTATGCTACTTATAAAGATGGTGCAGTACAGAATATAGGCGGTGTAACTTCTAGTAATCACGCTTCTTATGAAAAACCACTAGCAGGTATAGAATCTAGTACACCAGGGGGTGATACTTCTAGTTTAGCTTATCTTACTAAAGATGATATATATGTAGTATATGGTACTGATGGGAGTAAGTTGAACCTTCATAGAGGTGCTTTAGTAACAGATGGTAGTAAATCTTATTGGTATAGTGGGAAGTTGTACTGGTGGACTACACAGATGCAGCAGTTTGCAGGTAAGACTGTACAAGTATATGAGTTTCTAACTAATGCAGTTAGTACACCCACTTCACCACATACAGGTAATGCTAATGATAGATTCTTAGCCTTACCTATGCCAGTAGCATCTATACAAGTTAAGGCAGATGTAGTAGCAGGAAGTCAGAAGGTGCAAATTATCTTTAGGGCGCAGCAAAGAGAAAATAATACTAAGTACTATGACTGGACTTTACAATTTAGTGCAGTAGGTTCTACTTATAGAGGTGGCACAATTAATAATATTGCAGTTAAGCTATGTAAGGATAACAAAGGTATTAATCAGATTGCTTCTGCTAGTGGTCTACCTAAATCACTTACAGTTAATGATGAAACTACTTCACAGAAATATACTGGTTCACTTTATAATAATAGCACATCTTCTATTTGCTGGCTATGTTTATGGTTTGATAACCAGTTACAAAGGTCTATACAGGCACTTATGCCAATGCCAGACCCATCTTTACCATAGATTAATTAATAACACATTTAAATTTTAAAACTATGGCTACAACTATCGAAATGCAGCACACAAATTACAATGTAGTAACAGATAATGGAACAATGAAGTTAGAAGGTACATTCAATATTGATATGAATGGAAAGATGAACTATAATGTTAGTATCTACCTTATTGAAGATATGAACTATATCGGTGATGCTAACTACTGTGAACTGGATGGGGGATTAGTTAATTATAACTATAACCTTCCAGCAGCTAATAAGGCTGATGTAATAGCATTAGTAGATACATCTATTCAAGAAATTAAAGTTAAACAATCAGCAGAATGACAAAAGAAGATAAGCTAAACTTACAATTAATATCGGCAGCAGTATTAGTAATAGTAGGCTGTGGTTTATTAATTGGAGGGTTCTGTGTAGCACCATTAGGAATTATCCATAGTAGTGTACTGGTAGCTTTTGGTGAAACTTGTACCTTTGCTGGTGCCTTGTTTGGTGTAGATTATCATTATCGGATGATATTTAGAAAGTAAATAAATTTAGCCTGTAGTCTGGTGGTAGATTGCAGGCTATTTGTTTATGTGGTTACTTTGTAGTACATTTGCATCGTGATTCTGATAGCACTATTTGTCTGAATAGCCAGTATAATAGTGTATTGGCATAATTTAAACTTTTTATATTATGACACAGAATCAAGAATCACAGATGGATGTTCTTTCAGTATTGGTATCAGCAGACCGTAGCGACCTGGGTAAAGTCTTTGGTGTTGGTTTGTACCCTACAGACAATGACACTGTAGAACAAGTTAAGGCTAAATGCCAAGTTCAGCTTTCAAGACTTGAATTGCAGGTTGCTAATGTTAAAGCTATACTAGCAATTTCAGATGCTAATCTAAAGTCTGAAATGCGAAAGGCTAAGGCTTATCGCTACATTCAATCTCTTACAGAGGATGATAAAGCAGCCTTGAAGGAGTTGATGGGTCAGTAACTGGAAGGACTTCAAACAATGGGGCTAGCTTCGGCTAGCCTTTTTTATTTTAAGATGTATGGAGTATAAGAAGTATGGAAGAAAGATAGTGGATGCTATCGAAGGTATAGATAATCCAGCCTATAAGGTATCATTAGACAGCATTAGAAGAAGCCATTTTACATTAGGCACTTTAGTTATAGCTAATACTATCTATGATGGATTTATAACACTATGCCAGTCTAAGAACTATCTATGTGCTATTCAGCAAATAAGGATGCAGATAGATAATTGTATGACAGTCTTTGCTAGCCAGTTAGTAAAGAACCAGACTTCTTTCTATAACCACTTTGATAAGGGTGGAGCTTTAAACCAGTTGAAAGTAAAAGGCAATGCACTAACTACTAACTATCTATTGGAATTATTAGATGAGAAGTATTTAGGTATTAGGGATATATACAGGGAAGGCTGTAAGTGGATTCATCCTACTAGTAAACGATTGAACTTCTATTATATTACACCTTTGACTAATGGAGAGCCTACTAGTATTGTAGGTTATAAGGATAAGGAATATAGTATAGTTAATGGGTTAATGGCAGATACATTACTAGAAGATATATGTAATGATATGTACTATGCTATGGATATACTGCTAGAGTTGGTAAATGAACAGATAAGGCTACAGAGAGAAGAAGCTAGTGCTGTTACTACTGATGAACAACTAATGAATAACATAGATGAAGTATTTGATAAGATAGGTATTCAAGTAGTTTCAGATAAGGGGAATGGGGGAATATTTTAAGCTGACAGTCGGTTAAACCCCAGCCTACCCTACTTTTCACGGCTGTAAGTTTCCAAATATGCAAAAGGTTGCATTATTTAACATTCTTCATAAATAGCTGATAATCAGTTTGTACGAATGGTTAAAGTGTTTATTCTGTTGTTCATCAAGATATAAAATTCCGTTATGTGCCAGACTGATTTCACCGGGCTGGGGGAAACTTCCTCCACCGGTCATCGCTACCGTAGAAATGGTGTGGTGAGGGGCGCGGAACGGGCGTTTCGAGATGAGTCCACCGTCTTTGCCCAACTTTCCGGCAACAGAATGAATTTTGGTCGTTTCCAGACTCTCTCCCAAAGAGAGGGGAGGAAGTATGGACGGCAGACGCTTGGCAAGCATGGACTTACCGCTGCCCGGCGAACCGATGAGAAGTATATTGTGGCTGCCCGAAGCAGCTACCTCCAAGGCTCGTTTCACATTTTCCTGCCCTTTTACTTCTGCAAAGTCGAAATCGAAGTTGCTCTGCTGGGAATAGAATTCCTCGCGGGTGTTGACTAATGTAGGGGTTAATTCCTGCGTGCCATTGAAGAATTCTATAACCTCCTTGATGTTTCCCACTCCGTACACTTTCAGATTGTTCACTACTGCCGCTTCGCGGGCATTCTGTTGCGGTACAATCATACCCTCAAACCCCAGCTCTCTGGCCTTGATGGCAATGGGGAGTGCTCCTTTGATAGGTTGCAGGCTACCATCAAGGCTTAGTTCACCCATCAGCAGATAGCGTTCCAGCTTATCGGACTGGATGACTTCGCTGGCGGCAAGTATGCCGATGGCTAAAGGTAAATCGTAAGCTGCACCTTCCTTGCGGATGTCAGCCGGAGCCATGTTGATGACAATATTGCTGGTCGGCATCCGGTAGCCGTTGACCTGCAAAGCAGATATGATACGTTGATGGCTTTCTTTGACCGCAGAGTCCGGCAAACCGACTAAATAGAACATACAGCCTCTGGAACTGTTGACTTCAATGGTGATGAGGGTTGCGTCAATACCTTGAACAGCCGCTCCAAAAACTTTTATGAGCACGTTTTTAGTGATTAGGGGTTAGTGATGGCAGGATAGGCTACCGTCGGTTTTGTTTTTTGAGTTTCTTTTCACTCTCTTTCTTCTCTTTTTCCTTTTGCTCTATCTCCTCCAGTTTCTTTTTGATGTCTTCCTCACTCATATTCTTCCCTTCAATTTTTCCGGAAGGGCTAAGGAACAGATTGGCAGGCAATGCTTGTATGGCGAGCTGTTTGATGGGCGCTGTGTTCCATCCGGAGAAATCACAACTCTGTTCCCACTTCAGGGTATCTCTTTTGATTGCTTCTTCCCATTCCTTTCTGTCGATATCCAAGGAAATGCCCCAGAGTGCGAATAGCTTGTTCTTTTCTTCTTTCTTGTAAATCCGGCGCAGGGCAGCGTTGGCTTCCATGCTTTGCGGGTCCCAAGATGCCCAAAAATGTATCAACAGATATTTGTCCTTAAAGCTAGTACGGCTGATTTGTGTGCCTTTGGCATTGGGCAGGTTGACGTAAGGGATGGTTTTCCCGACGGATACCTTCTCTTCTTCTTGGATAAGGTCAAGCAGTTCGTCCACATATGGGCGGTCTTTCAGGCCTCCGGTCATGTGTTCTGTCATTTCTTTGATTAAGGAGAAGTCCGGTTGCGGTTTTTGCACGAAATATTTCTCCAGCAGATAGATACTTACCAGTGAAGAAGGATGGCTGTTGATGAAGGCTTCTGCTTTTTCTTCCAATGCTTTCTCCGAGGGAGTACTCAAACCTTTCAACTCTTTCTGAAAGGCGGTCAGTTCTTCATTGGGAACATTCCCCGTGATTTCCAGTGAAGTAAGTTCGGCGGCAGAACCTTTTATCTTTATGTTGTCTCCTTTGTCCAGGTAAAGCGGATATTCCGTACCGTCACTGAATTGCAACCATGTAGAGGCAAGTGTGTCGGTGGTGAGGGTTGCAGAGAACTTGTCATCCTTGACAAGCAGAGTGTCCATACGGTTATAGAACTTGTCCGTACCATATATATAAAGGGTATCATTCCCCAGCCCTTTGATTTCACCATTTAGGTAGACTGAATTTGTATTTTTGCTGCCGCAGGCAGACAATATAATAAGCAGAAGGTATGCAAGATAGATTTTCTTCATTCCGGTTCTTTTTCTGATACTTCGTCGCGAAAATACTTCTTTTTGGTGTGAATAAAAAGAAATGCCCGACATATTTCTATGCCGGGCACGTTCTTTTCAATCTAACCTTTATTATTTGATGATATTCATAAAGTCAGTGTTAGTGAAGTATTTGGCGAATTCCAGGTCAGAAGCAGCCTTCTTTGCCAAAGCCGGTTCTTTTGCAATGGCATTCTTCAGACTGCTGGTTACCATAGATGTATTGTTGGTTCTTGCGCCAAGTACAGCCATCAGGTAGTCAGTATAAGCGTCTGGTCTTTCGATAGCAGCCAGTGTGTTCTTAGCCTTGTTGTAGTCCTTAGCCAGGATTTGTGCCAAAGCAGCGCTGTTAGTCTTAGTGTCGCCAAATGAGCTGACAGCCTTGTCGTACTGTCCTTGAGCAACATACAGATTACCCAATGCCTCGTTCAGTTCCTTAGAACCGGAAGCCTTGCTCAGATAGCTTTCTGCTGCTGTTCTGTCGCCCTTGGTCAAGGCAATCAGACCGAGATTCATGTTTGCTTCAGGAGCATCCTTGATGGAGAGAGCTTTCTTGAAGTAGCTTTCAGCCTTGTCAAGATCACCAGCCTGATAAGCCAGTTTACCTAAGTTGTTGTAAGCACGGAAATCGTTCGGGTAGATTTGAGTAGCTTTTGTGAAGATGGCTTCTTGCTTGGCAGCATCTTTAGTCAAGGTGGTGGCATACAGTAATTCTTCGATGTTCAGCTGCTTGGCATCGCTGTCGGCGAGGTTTGCGATTTCTTCGTCAGACTTACCGATGATTTCGTAGTTCAAAGTCAGGCGTGAACGACGCAGTTGCGGCAGGATTTCGTCAGCCAAAGTCTTATAAACAGAAGAGATGTTCTTGATTTCTTGTTCTCTTTGTTCAGGATCCTGATACATGGAAAGAACGCGAAGAATCAATTCTTTATCTTGGATGTTTGATTTGGATACCAGTTCCTGGAAGCCTTCCCAGTCCTGAGCCGTATACTTGGTGTCTACTGCTGCATTGATTTTTGCTTTCTTCAAATCTCTGTTGATGATTTTAGCCGTGTTGTCCTGGCGGTTCTCAGCCAGTGTAGTATTCAAGCCTACACCACCATCGGGAGAAGCGTATGCGGAGATTTCGATGTTGCTGATTTTCTTGTTTTCAGCTTCGTCTATGTTTTTCACTTCTTTGCCGAATTCTTTGGCAGTCTTCAATTCGCTGGCGCGTACGTTGGCTTGTTGAATCAAGAACATGATGTTGGCGTCATGCTTTTCTTTGATGATACGTTGGAAAGCGTCGTCACCATTGGCGGGGTTAGCGCTGCCCAATGTTTGTTCCAGCATCTCAGAAGTGGAGATTACACCATCAGCTACTTTTACAGCAGGGATAGTGACAGTCTTTTTGCCTACTGTAGCCTTGAATTCCAGATACAGTTCGGATTTGGCCATTTCCGGTACATAGTCGAAAGATGTCTTCATAGTGTAGCTGCCGCCCATCTTGTAAGAGATAGTCTGGTCGTTACCTTCTACTTTTTCGCCCTGGAACACAGCCGACTGGCCTTTAGCTTCGCCGCCATTCCATTTCAGCACAGGGGTCACTTCTACCACAGCCTTCTTGTTGAAGTACTTTTCGGGGAATTTTCCGTTGATTGTAGCGGGAACTTTACCACCCACAGCTTCCAGAACTTGAGGAGTTACGGTGAAATAATCTGATGACAATTCACCCATCTTTTTGCTGCACGATGTCATTAATGCAACAACCATTGCCATTAAAAACGGCAGATACAATTTCTTAGTCATTTTAGGTATAAATTAATTGTTTGTAATTGAAATTTGTCTATTCCATTTTAGTGTGCTGTTTGGGCATGGACACAACAACGCAAAGATATTAAATCCTATTACAGTTTGTTAACTCGCGCAGCAATTTTATCATAATTTAATGAATTTCCCGCTCTTTGCGGTACTTTATATTGCGGGGATGATGTTCTATGATTTCACTGCGCAATCTGTGCCGGTCAATATGTGTGTAAATTTCTGTTGTAGCGATAGATTCGTGACCCAGCATACTTTGTATGGCGCGCAGGTTGGCGCCTCCTTCAAGCAGGTGGGTGGCAAAGGAATGGCGGAAGGTGTGCGGACTGATGTTTTTGGTGATGCCGGCCTTCTCCGCCAGTTCCTTGATGAGATGGAATACCATGATGCGCGAGATATTTTTGCCCCAGCGTGCCAGGAATACATAGTCCTCGAAGTCCTTCTTGATTTTCCAGCCTCCATTGCGGTCCACGAACCAGTTCCTTATCTCCTTGATGGCACGGGACGATATGGGTACAAGGCGCTGTTTGCTGCCCTTACCTTCTACCTTGATGAAGCCTTCGTCGAAATACAAGTCGGAGATTTTCAGGTTGCACAGTTCCGATACCCGTAGGCCGCAACTGTATAGAGTCTCGAGGATGGCCCGGTTGCGTTGCCCCTCGTTTGTGCCTAGGTCAATGGCGGAGATGATGCGGTCTATCTCTTCCACTGTCAGTACTTCTGGAAGCTTGAATCCGATTTTGGGTCCCTCCAACAGTTCGCTGGGGTCTCCCTCCAGGTAGTCGGCCATGACGAGGAAATGGAAGAATGACTTGATGCCCGACAAGATGCGTGCCTGCGAGCGGGGATGGATGCCGATGTCGTGCAGTCCGGAGGCAAAATGCTGCAAGTCATCCAGGGTAGTGTCAAGGATAGCGATACCCTCTCCTTCCAGAAAGTGCAGCAGCTTCTGTAAGTCTGTTTGGTAAGCATCCACTGTATTGGGTGAGAGTGCTTTTTCCAGTTTCAGATACTGGTGGTACTTTCTGATTATCAGCGTTTGTTTCTCCTTATTCGTGGATTTTTCTTCTGATTTCATTTCTTTTTTCTACCTTTGCTTCGCGAAAATAGGCTGCATTTCAGCAAATTGCAAATAAATTTGCATCTGCTTTCGGTTTGCACTATCTTTGCACCGCAAAGGTATAAAAAATTGTGTTATGAGGATACAGATTATTAACGGCCCCAATATAAATCTCTTGGGCAAACGTGAACCTTCCATTTACGGTAGCGTTACTTTTGAAGACTACCTTGCCGAACTCCGCAAGAAATATGCGGATGTACAGATTGACTATTTCCAGTCCAACATTGAGGGAGAGCTGATAGACAAGATTCAGCAGGTAGGTTTTGATGTGGACGGCATCATTTTGAATGCGGGTGCTTACACCCATACGTCCATCGCTCTGCAAGATGCTATCCGTTCGGTCACTTCTCCGGTGATTGAGGTGCATATCTCTAATGTACATGCCCGCGAGGCTTTTCGTCATGTGTCCATGATTTCCTGCGCTTGCAAGGGTGTCATTCTCGGTTTCGGGCTGAACTCCTACCGTCTGGCCATGGAGGCATTAAAAGATTATTAAATAAAATAGGTATATAGATTATGTTATTGAAGCAAACGAAGATTGTCGCAACGATTTCTGACCAGCGCTGTGATGTTGATTTTATAAAGCAGTTGTTCGATGCAGGTATGAATGTTGTACGTATGAATACTGCACATCTTGGCCGTGAAGGTGCCGAGAAGTTGATTAACAATGTGCGTTCGGTTTCCAACCGCATCGCTATCCTGATGGATACGAAAGGACCGGAGGTCCGCACGACGGTTCTGGCTGAGCCCATTCCTTTCAAGGCGGGCGACCGCGTGAAGGTGGTAGGCAACCCGGAGCAGGAGACTACCCGTGAATGTATCTCGGTATCCTATCCCCATTTCGTCAAAGACTTGAATGTGGACGGCCATATCCTTATTGATGACGGTGACTTGGAGTTGGTTGTTGTAGAGAAGACCCCCGACTACCTGCTCTGCGAAGTACAGAATGAGGCTACTCTGGGCAGCCGCAAGAGCGTCAACGTTCCCGGCGTCCGCATCAATCTGCCTTCTCTGACTGAGAAGGACCGCACCAATATCCTTTATGCTATTGAGAAGAACATAGACTTCATTGCCCACTCCTTTGTGCGCAATAAGCAGGATATACTCGACATCAAGGCGATTCTTGACGCTCATAACAGCGATATCCGTATTGTTGCTAAGATTGAGAACCAGGAAGGCGTTGATAATATCGATGAAATCCTGGAAGTAGCCGACGGTGTGATGATAGCTCGCGGTGACCTCGGTATTGAAGTTCCGCAGGAACGTATTCCGGGCATCCAGCGTGTGCTCATCCGCAAGTGTATTCTTGCCAAGAAGCCGGTGATTGTTGCCACACAGATGCTTCATACCATGATTTCCAATCCGCGTCCCACCCGTGCGGAGGTAACGGACATTGCCAATGCCATCTATTATCGTACGGATGCCTTGATGTTGAGCGGTGAAACCGCCTATGGAAAGTATCCGGTAGAAGCGGTGAAGACGATGACCAAGATTGCCGCCCAAGCGGAGAAAGACAAGCTGTCTGACAACGATATCCGTATTCCGTTGGACGAGAACAGCAACGACGTGACTGCGTTCCTGGCCAAACAAGCGGTAAAGGCTACCACCAAACTGAAAATCCGTGCAATCATCACCGACAGTTACAGCGGCCGTACTGCCCGTAACCTTGCCGCTTTCCGTGGCAAATATCCGGTGTTGGCCATCTGCTACAAGGAAAAGACCATGCGGCACCTTGCCCTTTCCTACGGTGTGGAAGCTATCTATATGCCCGAACTTGCCAACGGGCAGGAGTATTACTTTGCAGCCTTGCGCCGCTTGTTGAAGGAAGGCCGTTTATGTCCTACGGACATGGTGGGCTACCTGAGTAGCGGTAAAGCCGGTACGCGCACTTCTTTCCTCGAAATCAACGTGGTGGAAGATGCCCTGAAACATGCTGAAGATAGTGTGTTGCCCAACAGTAACAGATACTTGTAGGATAAGGGATTAAGGATAAGGGGTTAGGGATTAGCGGTTAATGATTAATTAATAATTGTGCGCAGAACTAACCCCTAACCCCTAATCCCTTATCCCTAACCTATAATCCATTAACAAAGTGACGATTGACGAATACATTTTGCAGCACATTGATGATGAGGGCGATTACCTGAAAGCGCTCTATCGCGACACGCATGTCAAGTTGCTATATCCCCGCATGGCTTCCGGACATTTGCAGGGGCGTATGCTCAAGATGTTTGTCCGGATGATTCGTCCCCGGCAGGTGCTGGAGATAGGGACTTATAGCGGATATTCCGCACTTTGCATAGCAGAAGGACTGCCGGAGGGCGGGATGCTGCATACGTTTGAAATCAACGACGAGCAGGAGGACTTCACCCGTCCGTGGCTGGAGAATTCCGATTACGCGGATAAAATCAGGTTCTACATTGGCGATGCCTTGGAGCTGGTACCGCAACTGGACCTCACTTTCGACCTTGCCTTTATTGACGGAGATAAGCGTAAATACATAGAGTATTATGAAATGGTGCTCGCCCGCCTTTCCGGCGGTGGATATATCATTGCCGACAATACCTTGTGGGATGGCCATGTGCTGGAAGAACAACCCCATCGCACAGACCTGCAAACAATCAGTATCAAAGCCTTCAATGATTTGGTGGCGCGGGATGCGCGTGTGGAGAAAGTCATTCTTCCCCTGCGTGACGGATTGACGATTATCCGTAAGAAGTAACTGTTTTTTTATCTTTTTCTCAGCAGCCGCTTGCTGAGGTATCTCACCGGATACCATACGGACAAGAAGCCTACAGTGATGACCGTTAAGAATACCAGAATAATATCCGTGGCATGTACACTTACCGGATAAGCGTCCACTACAAAACTTCCATTGCCTCCCCCCAATGAAATCAACCCGAAACGTTGCTGCAGAAAGCACAGCAACAATCCTAAAACGATGCCGGAGAGGGCGCCGAATACAGAAATCATCCTGCCTTCGAACAAGAAGATGCGCGCTATGAGCCGGTCATCGGCACCCAGGTTGCGCAGTGTCTCCACGTCCTCCCGTTTGTCCAGTATCAGCATGGACAGCGAACCGATGACATTGAAGCATGCGATACCCAGAATGAAGGTGAGGAAGAGATAAGAGATGAGTTTCTCTATTTCCATGATGCGGAAAACATCGGCCTGCTGCTCGTAGCGGTTCTGTACAATGAACCGGTCGCCGAGAATGCCTGCTATTTTCTTTTGTACGGAGCCGATGTTGGAACCGGGTTTCAGTTTCATCTCGATGGCAGAGACTTCCGTGTCATAATTGAACAGACGGCGGGCAAAGTCGAGTGACGTCAGTATGTAGCGTGAATCGTATTTTTGCTGGTTGACGGCAAAGATGGCGCCGGGCGAGAAGAGATACTCCCGGTTGAAAGCCGCAGTGGGGTTGGCTATGTTTACCCGTACGTTCCGTTTGGGGGCATAGACCTGCAACGGGTCCACGAACTGAATGCCGGTGCCCAACTCGGATATAAGTTCCACACCCAGAAAACCATAGTCCACCACCGAGTCGCTCAGTAGGAACTTTCCCGTCCCATAGAGCAAGCTGTCGATGGATGTAAGCTGTTCGAAATTGTCCTCCACTCCCTTGATGACGGCCATTGCCTGGCGGTCCTTGTACTGCACCATGGCATTCTCTTCCAGTGTTTCCGTCCACACGTCAATCTCGGACAGGGCGTGTACTTGCCGGATGCACGCTTCGTGCGGGTCGAAAACCTTACCTTCGCGGACGGTGATTTTCAGTTCCGGGTCGAAGGCTGTGAAAAAGCCTGCCACCATGTCCTGAAAACCGTTGAACACGGACAAGGTGCATACCAACGCCAACGTAGCCAATGCCACTCCACACACCGAAATACCGGAGATGATATTAATGGCATTGTGTTTCTTCTTGGAGAAGAGGTAGCGGCGGGCTATAAAGAAGGGAAGGGACATTATTTCAACAGTTCATCAATTCGTTCCAGATAGTCCAGTGAGTCGTCTACGAAGAACTTCAGTTCGGGGATAATGCGTAGTTGGTGGCGTACGCGGGTACCCAGTTCAAAGCGTATGGATTTCATGTTTCCGTTGATGTTCTTGACTATTTCTTCGCTTTTCTCCGAGGGGAATATACTGAGATAAGCGCGTGCCACGCTCATGTCGGGGCTGATGCGTACGGCACTGACGGAAATCAGTATGCCGGGCATGGACTTGGTTTGCAACAAGAAGATATCACTCAGTTCCTTCTGCAGGAGACGGGCTATTTTATTTTGTCTGGTAGTTTCCATACTGTTCATTTTTTTATGCTGGGGTGCAGCCTGTTTTCACGTTAGCAAAGTTACTGAAATATATCGTTCTGCCGACTGTTTATAGCTTTTTTTTCATTCTTTTCCCTATTGTAGGGTTCATTCTTTTCCGTTCTGTCGATGAGATATGCCTTTTCGTAGATTCTATTTGTTGTTCTTGTTATGCTTCCCTAACTTTGATGTCAGTTCGGAGAACTGCTGATGATGAGTGAAGAAGGAAGAGAACCATTCCGTTATAGAAGAGACTCTCTCTAAATAGCGTTTTTTCATGTATTATTGACTTGAACCGTTTTTACCCGGGAGGGTAGAAACGGTTTTTTTGCGCATCTGACCGGGCTTTCTTGTCTCTTGCATAGGCTTCCGTTGTGTGTTACATAGGCTTCTGTTGTGTTTTGCACGGTGGTTTGTCTTGAGAAGCCTTTGGGTTTATCATGTGCGCACGGCTGTGATACGCCTTTTCCACAGCGGTGAAGAAGACGTGCCACAGCTGTGAAGAATATGCTTCACAGCCGTGGTTTTTCATCAATATATAGGGGTTGACAGAACAGACATAAGGGAATGACAGAACAAACATGAGGGGATAACGGAACGGACATAAGCACTCGACGCATTCCGTATCAGGGTATGAATAGCGGAATGCGTCGGGTGCTTGTGGGGGAATGATATGATATTTGTTCTTATGCCTTTACATACTTCCTTTTGGCTATCAGCACTGCCACGATGATACCTATCACCAGCAGCGCCAGTGCTCCGTAGGCGATGCCTTCCGTCACGTGTAGGCTGGTGGGGTCAAAGCGCATTTCGATGGTGTGCTGTCCGGCAGGAACATACATTGTGCGCAGGATATAGTCGGCGCGTGCCAGTTCGGCAGGCTGTCCGTCGATGGTTACGTGCCAGCCGTCCGGATAATAGATTTCGGAGAATACGGCAATACCGTCTTGGGCATTGTTCGTTTCGTACGTCAGGCGGTTAGGTGCGTAACTTGTCAGGCAGATGCTGGAGAGGCTGTCTTTATAACTTTCCGTGGCGCCTTTCAGTACATCCTTGAAGCGGGCATCCACTACGGCTGTCTCTGTGGGTATGATGCTGTCCAGGGCGTCAATCTCTTCGTTGGCGTTGTTCACATACTGCACCTTGTTTACAAACCATGCATTGCCGTAGGCGTGCGGGTTGAGGATGGGAACGGTTTGTCTTTGCTGTCCTGCAGGGAAGATGAAGTATTTGGTGTTCAGCATGTTCAGTACGCGGAACTTATTGGCATCCACGCTGTCCATCTCACCTCCGGCGGTGGCAATGGCCTTGTAGGCCGCCTGCATTTCGGGAGAGATGTGATGCTCTATCATTTCCTGGTAGCGGCGCAGCTTGGCCGGGTGATAACCGCCGACGCTTTTGTGCCAGTAGGAGGTATTGTTGTCATCGAAGGTGCTGGTGGCAAAGTTCAATACACGATAGTCCAAGCTGGTATCTTGCAGTATCAGCTCGTCTGTATTCGTCTTGGTGAAGGTTTCCGTACGGATGGAGTGGGGCACGAACTGGGCATCATTCAGATAGCGCTTGTTGACCCCCCACATATCTGCCAGGCAGAGTATGGTGATACCTGCAATGGTCAGCGAGCTACGCAGCTTGCCGCTTGCATAGAGCCAGAGCAGGCTGCAGCCGATGCCTATGATGATGAAGCTACGCAGGGCGTCGCTGCTGACGAGTTCGGCACGCATCTCTCCCAAGTTGGCAAGGATGCCGGAGAGCTCGTTGGCGGGTATCATCTGCTGGTTGACGGCATTCTGCAGCATCTGTGCCTCTTGGGCGGGCACGTAGCCGGAGCCGATGCTGCCCGGGGCAACGGCAAGCAGCAGGGCGATGCCCGCAGTGAGCAGCAGGCTGATGCCGAGGGGCTTCTTTTCCTGTTTTAAGATTTCCGGCTCTTCGAGCAGGCGTTTCAGGGCAAAGATAGCCAGCAAAGGTATCGTGAACTCTGCTATGACAAGGATGGAGGACACGGCGCGGAACTTGTTGTACAACGGGACGTAATCGATGAAGAAATCCGTCAGCGGCATGAAGTTCTTGCCCCAGGACAAGACGATGGAGAAGAAGGTAGCTCCTATCAATGCCCACTTCAACGGTCCTTTCACGATGAAGCATCCCAGTACGAACAGAAACAAGACGAATGCTCCGACGTAGACGGGACCCGACGTCATGGGCTGGGTACCGAAATATTGTGTCAGTGAGCCGTACAGACTGCTGTACATCGGGTTTGCCTTGCTCATGGCAGTTTCACTCTGGCTGAGGGCGGCAGATGCTCCGCCTTTGAAGTTGGGCACCAGCAGAGTCAGTGTTTCGTCGATGCCGTAGCTCCACTGGGTGATGTAGTCGCGGTCCAGCCCGCTACTGGTCTGCTTGGCAGCGTCGCCGGTCTGCACCAGTTCGCTCTTGCCGCGCATGGTTTCTTTGCTGTAAGCATAGGTGTGATAGAGGTTGGATACGTTGGCGGCTATGCCGACGAGGGCTGCTACAATCAGTACGGCACTTGCCTTGAAGAACTGGGGCAATGTCTTGGTACGCCATGCTTTCTCGAAGTAGGCTCCCACAAAGAAAAGGATGACGAAGAAGAAGTAATAGGACATCTGCACGTGGTTCGAGGTGATTTGCAGGGCCACGAACAAGGCGGTGAGGATGCCTCCCCACAGCAGTTTCCCACGATAGGCGAGCACAATGCCTGCTATGGTGGGTGGCACGTAGGCAAGGGTGATGAACTTCCAGATGTGTCCGGCGGATATCAGGATGAAGAAATAGGACGAGAATGCCCACATGATACCGCCCAGTCCGGCCAGCCAGACCGGTATGCCGAAGACGCGCAGCAGGATGTAGAAGCCGAGCATCAGCATGAATGTGAGGCACACATAGTCGGGCAGGAAGAGTTGGTAGGCTTTCTGTACCCACTGCAGTGACTTGGTGGAGTCATACGAAGGGGCTATCTGATACATGGGCATACCGCCGAACAGCGAGTTTGTCCAACGGCTGCGTTCGCCCGTCTGTTCGTAATACTCCTTGACTTCTTGTCCTGCCCCTGCTCCTGCAGCCGTGTCGTGCTGAAAGAGAATACGGTTTTCTATATCCGCCGGGAAGAAGTAGGCGAAGGAAAGGAGGACGAATGCCAGGATGGCAATAAGGTCGGGAAGAAGCTTCTTCATGAGTTATAAGTTATGAGTTATCAATTAATCAATTGTGGGGCAAAGATAGTGCAAACCGAATACAGAACTTTCATGCTTGCGTGAAAAAGTTTTGTTGAGGTGCAGCCTATCTTCGCTTTTGTGGCAAAGATACATAAATGCAGATTGTTATTGTCACGTTATCGGCAGAATGTTGTACCTTTGCCTTTCCAAAAAAAGATTAAAGTGCTTTAATGGTAATATGCAAGCTTAAATTATTATAGATATGACAATAGGGATAATCAGTGCAATGGACAGCGAACACCGCCGGTTGGTGGAGCGCTTGCAGGATAAGAATACGTCGGGCGATGGTAGTTTCCGCTATGTGGAAGGTACATTGGGCGGTAACCATGTAATCTTGACGCAATGTGGCATCGGTAAGGTGAGTGCAGCGGTAGGAGCTTCGGAACTGATACGGCGCTTTTCTCCGGACTGCATCGTCAGCACCGGTGTGGCGGGCGGCATTGATGCTTGCCTGAAGGTGACGGATGTAGTGGCAAGCCAACGTCTGGTGTATCACGACGTCTGGTGCGGCGACGGTAACGAGTACGGACAAGTGCAAGGTTTTCCCGCCTCTTACGAGGGATGTTCCTCTCTGTTGAAACATGCCTTGTCGCTGAACGAAGCCGGAATGGAAAGCCGCATCCACAGCGGACTTGTCTGTACCGGCGACCAGTTCATCACCAACCGTACGGAGCTGGATACCATCAAGCAACGTTTCCCCGACGGTCTTGCCGTTGATATGGAGTCTGCCGCCATTGCGCAGACTTGCTATCTGTACAATGTTCCTTTTCTCAGCTTCCGCATCATCAGCGACACACCCGGAGTAGAGGACCATGCTTCGCAGTATGCCGATTTCTGGGGAACCATGGCAGAGCGTTCGTTCCTCACGATATGGACCTTCCTCTCCACCCTTCCCAGCAATTTATAACTCATAACTTATAACTCATAACTCATGAAGAAGATTCCCAGTTTTACAATTGACCACATCCGCTTGTTGCGCGGTATTTACGTATCCCGCCAGGATGAAGTGAACGGAGAAACAGTCACTACTTTCGACATCCGTATGAAAGAGCCCAACCGTGAGCCTGCCTTGGGACAAGGTGCTCTGCATACTATCGAACATCTTGCCGCCACCTACCTGCGTAATGACCCGCAGTGGCAGGACAAGATTATCTATTGGGGCCCCATGGGCTGCCTCACCGGTAATTATCTGCTGATGAAAGGTGACTTGAAGCCGCAGGACATACTGGCGCTGATGCAGGACACCTTCCGCTTTGTTGCCGAATATGAAGGTGAAGTCCCCGGTGCCGCTCCGCAAGATTGCGGCAACTACCTGCTCCACGACCTTCCGATGGCTAAATGGGAGTCTGCCAAATACCTGCATGAGGTATTGGAACAGATGAAAGAGGAGAATATGAAATATCCGGAAAAAGAAGAAAAATAAGGGGTTAGGGATTAAGGACTAGGGATTAGAGATTAGGAATGGGTTTATGCCTATATTAAAGTCTATGCGACCCCAATAATCCCTAACCCTTAATCCCTTATCCTTTATTATCACACAATCTCAATCCCCTGCTCCTTGCAAAGCTGTAATCCCAGGTCTTTCAGCTTGAATTTCTGTATCTTGCCACTTCCCGTCATGGGGAATTCTTTGATGAAGAAGATATACTTGGGTATCTTGTAGCGTGATATTTTGCCGATGCAGAAGTCTCGTACATCCGATTCGTGCATATCCACTCCTTCGTGCAGGATGATGAAAGCGCCTACGGCTTCACCGTACTTCTTAGAGGGAATGCCGGCTACCTGCACGTCTTTTACGCCTTCCAGTTGATAGAGGAACTCTTCTATCTCGCGGGGATAGATATTTTCACCACCGCGGATAATCATGTCCTTGATGCGTCCTGTGATGCGGTAATTGCCGTCCTCGTCCTTTATTCCAAGGTCTCCCGAGTGCAGAAAGCCGTTCTCATCAATGACTTCGGCTGTGGCTTCCGGGTTTTTGTAGTAACCCTTCATGGTGTTGTATCCGCGGTTGCACATTTCACCTTGTACGCCTACGGGACACTCTTCTCCGGTTTCGGGGTCGATAACCTTTACTTCCGTATGTTCAAAGTCGTGTCCTACAGTGTTGCAACGTACGTCGAATGGGTCATCTATCCGGGTGGCGGTCATTCCGGGAGCAGCTTCGGTCAGCCCGTAAACGCTGGTTACCTTCATGTACATTTTCTCTTCCACCTGCTTCATCAGCTCTACCGGGCAGAGGGAACCTGCCATGATACCCGTACGGAGGCTGGACATGTCGAACATGTCGAACATCGGATGGTTCAGTTCGGCAATGAACATGGTGGGTACACCGTAAAGTGCCGTGCAGCGCTCCTTATGGATGGAGGCGAGCACTACCAACGGGTTGAAGCGTTCCACCATTACTTCCGTACAGCCGTGTGTCAGGCAGTTCATGGTGGCAAGTACCACGCCAAAGCAGTGGAACAATGGTACGCAGACGCAGAGCTTGTCATCGGCGGTAAACTTCATGTGCTCACCGGTAAGGAAACCGTTGTTGGCAATGTTGTAGTGGGTAAGCATGACGCCTTTCGGGAATCCCGTAGTGCCGGAGGTGTATTGCATGTTCACTACATCGTGGCAAGTGACCTGACTTTTGAGTTCATTCAGGCGGCTGTCTTCTATATTGTCGCCCAAGAGAAGTATTTCGGCCGTGTTGTACATGCCCCGGTGCTTCTCCTGCCCCACGTAGATGACGTTTTTCATATAAGGGAAACGTTCGCTTTTCAAGTGTCCGCGTTGGCAAGTCTTCAGTTCCGGAAGCATGGTATAGGTCATCTGCACAAAGTCACTGTCCTTTTCGCCATTGACGATGCAGAGGGTATGCATGTCGGAGTTCTGGCAGAGATATTCCAGCTCGGACTGTTTGTAGTTGGTGTTTACCGTTACGTAGACGGCACCTATCTTGGCGCAAGCGTATAATAGAGTCAGCCAGTCGGGTACATTGGCTGCCCAGATACCTACGTGTGTTCCCCGTTCCACGCCGATGGCGATAAGTCCTTTGGCCATGTCGTCCACCCGGCGGTTGAACTGGCTCCAGGTGAAGCGCAGGTTGCGGTCAGAGTAAACGATATATTCTTTGTCTGGTGTTGTTTCGGCCCAATGTTCCAACCATTGGCCGAGGGTACGTTCGTATAACATGATGTGGAAGTTGAAAGTGGAAAGTTGAAAGGTGAAAATAGAAAGTATTTATCATTTTCCATTTTCACCTTTTAATTTTCCATTAATTTAAATTGGTGTATAAACTACTGCAAGTATCTTGGCTGCCTGCCCTTCATAGGCGTGTACGTGGTGCGGAACGATGGAATCGTAATAGATGCTGTCACCTTCTTCGAGCAGGTAGGTATTTTTGCCGTAACTGATTTCCATGGTCCCTTCCATCACCATGATGAATTCTTCGCCTTCGTGTGAGGAGAGTACAAAGTCACTGTCGTCCGTAGCGGCCACATCAATGATAAACGGCTCCATATGGCGGTCGGCTTTGGATTTGGAGAGTGAATGATACTCCATATGCTTGCGGCTGTGGATGGCATTGTTGGAGAAACTGATGCTGTTCTGCGATTCGTCCTTACGGCAGACTACGGGACCGTTCTCATCTTGGTCGTCAAGAAAAGTCCCCAAACGTACACCCAGTACACGCGCTATTTTGATGAGGGGAGCCAGTGACGGAAGGTCAATATTGTTTTCTATACGTTCAATCTGTTCGATAGCAAGTCCCGAACGCTGTGCCAGTTCTTCCATACTGATGGATTGGCTTTCACGGAGTGATTTTATTTTTTCTCCTACAATTTTGCTGGTATCCATAATGATAGTATTTTCTGTCTAAAGGTTATAATTTATAGCTGTTAAACCGCAAAAATAAGAGAAACTTTTACTTGATGCAACATTCTGAGGGAAAATATTGCTGAAATATCTCCGGTGGTCGGCTTATTTGTATAATATTCTTCTGTTCTGTTTCTCTTTCTTCCCCAAAGTTCTGTTTATAGCCGCTTCAAGTCTTGTTCCGATACGTGCTTTCCTTTGTACGCTTTGCCTGCTGCATTGAAACGATAGCTTAGGTTCAGGGAGAAGCTGCGCGAGTCCGGGTTTGCCTTTTTCGTATAGGTCAGCCGGGGACCGAACAGCATGAAGGAGCCATACCGGGAATTCCACAGGTCATTGGCTTGCAGTCCGAGCGTCAGCCTTTTGTTGAAGAATGTTTTGCGGATGCCGGCGTTTATGCCCCAATAGGAACGTTGCAGCATGGCGCCGAAGTTGCCTTCGCTCTGGTAGTCGGCATCAAGGGAGAGAATCCACTCGTCCGGAAGCTGGAGACTGTTTTGCAGAAAGAGGTAAATGCTGCCGCGGTTCATATTCTTGCTACTGCCTTGATTGGTGACTTTGAAGAACGGTTGGGCGAAGTAGATGCCGAGCTCCGGTTTCCAGATGCCGACGGTGGGTGACAGATGGGCAGAGGCGGTGAGATACTGCATCCGTTTGAAATTTCCGGTAGTGAAGATGACAACATCCGGATTGTCCTCGTATTCTTTGGTCATGAAGGCAATGGCATTGCGGCGGTATTGGTAGTTAAGTCCGAATTGTACCCACTTGTAAAGGGCCGTGAACTGCAGGTCGTGGTTGGTTTCGGGGGTGAGCAGTGGGTTTCCGCCTTCGTAGATGAAACGGTTGTTATAACTCAGTGTGCTACGTAGCTGGAAGAAGCTGGGGCGGTTGCTTTTGGCTGTATAGCTGAGATTGGCTTGGGCTTTGCCGAGAGGAAAGTCTACCGATAGGTTGGGGCACCAGTCATTGTAAGTACGACTTTGACCGGACACGTACTTTTCCTGCTCCCAATAGTCGGAGACGGCATGCTCGAAGCGCAGTCCTGCAAGAAGGCTGATTTTTCCTAATGTCAGTGAGTATTCGGCAAAGACGGCGGACTTGCTTTCGTCGATTCGACTGTCTGTATCGGGAAGTATGTGCTGCCGGTTCAGGAAATTGTCATTTCGCCGGATGAAGGTGTAATCGGCACCGGTCTTCAGTTCACCTTTCCAAAGGGGATGGGTCAGAATCAACTTGGCGGCATAAAGGCGGTTGTCGGCGTGGTTGAAAGAGCTGATGTCGCGATTGCCTTCGGTCTGGCTTTCTTCTTTAGCCTCCTGGTGATTATAACTTTTTCCGTATACCAGGTCGGTGTTGAAGTTTATGTGGAGTTGCTTTATGCTGCCCTGATAGTAGGCATTCAGCTGGTGCCGGTTGGTTTGCTGCAAGTTTTGGGAGGAATGTATGGTGTGATCGGCCAATTCTTCATTTGCCCGGACGGTATATGCCGAATGGTCACTGCTGTGATAATCGGGGGTACGATGAAACTCATAGGAGGCACCGAGGCTGTGTTGGGGGGTGAAGTCGTAACTGGCGCTTGCTTTTCCTCCGGCAAGTAGTCCCTTATTATATAAGTGAACCCGGTTATTTACATCCCATTGTATTTCGGACGGTATCTGGTAGCGAACCTCCTGGTGGCGTTTTCTGTTTTCATAATTGGTGTACAGCATGCCCAGCAGGGACAGTCCTTTCTTCTGATAATTCAGATTGACTTGTCCGTAATGGCTGCTGCGTCTCCGTTGGGTGATTCCTGCACGGAAATTACCGCCAAAACTGTCTCTTTTGTTACGTACGGTGCGTATGCGTACAACGGCTTTAACGGTAGCATCGTACTCTGCACCCGGGTTGGTGATGAGCTCCACTTTTTCAATATCGGCGGCAGAGAGGCGTTGCAGCTCGGAGTTGTCTTGCAGAAGGCGGTTATCTATATAGATGACCGGTGTCCCTTTGCCAAAAACGGTATACCCCTCATCAGAGGAGCGCAGTCCGGGGATATGTTTCAATACGTCGTTGGCATCATTCAAGGATGCGAGCAGGGTTTGCCGTACGCTTGTCTCCAACTTTCCGCCCTTTAGTCGGAAAACGGGGCGGGCGGCGGTGATGACGGTTTCCGCAAGTAGCACGGCATCGGTTTGCAATATCCAGTTGTGGGTACTCCCGGTGGGGCAAGGCTGGCAAAGGGGTTTGTAACCGATGGAAGAAACTTGTAGTAGATAGTTTCCGGGAGCGGGAGGGAGAAGTTCAAAACTACCGTCGCTTCGGCTACACGTTCCTTGTATGAAGGTGGAATCTTCGGAAAGGAGGGCGATGTTGGCAAACTCTATCGGTTGCTTTTCCTCTGTGAGAATTTTACCTCGGATGGAGGGTGTTGCCGGGCTGGTTTGTGCTTTTGTTGTCGTGACGCTCATTAGGAGCAGGGCAAGAATACATATTATCTGTTTCATGTTCCGGTTGTTGTTTGATTTCGGGACACGAAGGTATCCGCTTTCTGCCGGGATGGAAGAAATAAAAAGCGGATAGTTGTCTGACATTTGCCTGACAATAGACTGACAATACTTTCTTTTGTCCTTTTAAAGGGGGAAGATGATTACTTTTCTGTATCCATCTCTCCGGTGAACGAGATGGACTGTTTGTTCATGGGTTGCACATGGATACTGGTAGAACCATCGGGAAAGATGGTGAGGCGGTACTCATAATTGTCTTCATCACTACGGGTCTTGAAGTCTATTTGGATTTTGCCTTTTTTGAGTGCTCTGGTTGTGTATCCGGTGATGGATGCATTGAAATTCAGGCTCTTGCCTCCTCCATACGGAGCATTGTAGGCCACTCCAAAGTAAGGCAGGTAAGAGAAAACGGAGTCGTTTCTAATTTCCAGTGTATAGTTGGTGGTCAGGTTACGGCTACCGCCTCTCATCGGTTGCATCCGATCTACGTTGATTTTGTATTGTTTAGCAGCAATAGCTTCTTTTACAGCACGTTCAGTGCGCGCTTTCTTTTCGTTACGGTTTTGGGCGGTTGTCGGCATTGCGACAGTTAGGCAGATTAGCCCTAATAGGATAAGTTTGTTAGTCTTCATGATTCTATAATGTTTAGGTTTTTATTTCCAGTCCGTAGGCGCGGCCACGATCTGTTGTTATTCTGAGGTTGCTGTTGTCCTCGACAATGGGCTTCAGACGCCGTATCAATGTGTAAAGCGTTTCGTCTGCATTGTCTTTTCCCGGCCATAGCGATTGGCAGATGTCGGATTTGAAAAGTAGGTGTGAGGAAGAAAGGTAGAACATCTCCATCAGTGTGTACTGCATGGGGGTGAGTTTTAGCTTTTCCTGCTGTTCGTTATAGAAGCAGGCTTCCTGGAGGGAAAGCGAAAGGTTGCCGAAGGTAATGAAGTTTTCTTGTTGCTGCCCGTTACTGGCATTAGTCTTTGTGTGCCGGTGGAAATAGAAGAAAGTGAATCCTCCCCAGAGCAGGGCGGCCAATAGCAATGTTGCCGGAATTGTCTGCTTGGATAAGCTGAACAGCATGGCAGCTGAGCAGCGGGCATATCCCCGGAAAGAAAGTGTCAGCCCAGATGCATCGGCTGTGGTGGAGAGCCATACTAATGTGTCGCTGGCAAGACATCCGGCAGGAATCTCATTGAATACGGTGGCGGGAGCATTCTTTTTCAGTATATGTAGCGAAAGGGTAGAAACATCTTTCAATCCGGTGATGGACAATGCTTCGGTAAAGGCTCTGTGGAAACCGCTTACGGAAACGGGAGTGCCCATCACTTCTTGCAACTTGGCATAGGTTTGGATGGTATCTGCATTCAACCATAATCCCTTGTGCTGCAATACTGTGCGTTGCAGTGCCTGGTTCAAGTCAGAGACCACACGTTGTTCTGCCTGTGAATAGCTGCGATAACCGAAGCCGAATGATAGCAGTATCAATAGAAAAGTGATTGCTATCGAAAGATTTGCTGCTGATACTTTTCTTTTCATGGATACAAAATTAGGTATAAATCGGATTATAAACAAAAAAGGAAGTTTCCTTTTGGAAAACTTCCTTTTTTGATGGTTTTGCCGCAAGTAGATTACTTACGCAAGCCGAGTTCTTTGACGATAGCACGATATCTGGTGATGTCGCGGTCCTTCAGATAAGTCAGCAACGCACGGCGTTTACCTACCAACATAGTCAAAGCTCTTTCTGTACTATAATCCTTTCTGTTGAGCTTAAGGTGCTCAGTCAGACGAGCAATACGGTAGGAAAACAAAGCTATCTGAGCCTCAGCTGAGCCAGTATCAGTGTTAGACTTTCCGTATTTGCCGAAGATTTCTTGCTTTTTAGCAGCGTCTAAATACATAATGTTTAATTAAAAGTTATTATAAATATTCCCTTTCGGGGCTGCAAAGATAGGGATAAACTTTTATATCACAATGATATTCAGCAAAAAAATCATATCTATACTGCATATCTAATCCAAAATCACTAACTTTGTCGCCTGAAAATAATAGGTATTATATGCAAAAGATTAGAAACATTGCAATTATTGCCCATGTGGACCATGGGAAAACGACGCTCGTTGACAAGATGCTTTTGGCCGGAAACCTTTTCCGCAGCAACCAGAGCACAGGTGAATTAATGTTGGATAACAATGACCTGGAGCGTGAACGAGGTATAACGATTCTCTCAAAGAACGTTTCTATCAACTACAAAGACACCAAGATTAACATTATTGATACTCCGGGACACAGTGACTTCGGAGGTGAAGTGGAACGTGTATTGAATATGGCGGATGGATGCATTCTGCTTGTGGATGCTTTCGAAGGTCCTATGCCGCAGACACGGTTTGTATTGCAGAAAGCTCTGCAGATTGGTCTGAAACCTATCGTTGTTGTGAATAAGGTGGATAAACCAAATTGCCGTCCCGAAGAAGTGTACGAGATGGTGTTCGACTTGATGTTCAGCCTGAATGCAACCGAGGACCAGCTGGATTTCCCCGTTATCTACGGTTCTGCCAAGAATAATTGGATGAGTACCGACTGGCAGCAGCCGACTGATAACATTTATCCGCTTCTGGACTGTATCTTGGAGAATATTCCTGCCCCCGAACAGTTGGAGGGTACACCGCAAATGCTGGTTACTTCGCTGGATTATTCTTCGTATACCGGGCGTATTGCTGTGGGCCGCGTACACCGTGGCATATTGAAAGAAGGCATGAATGTGTCTTTGGCAAAGCGTGACGGGAGTATCGTGAAATCAAAAATCAAGGAATTGCATACATTCGAAGGTATGGGCCGTGTAAAGGTGCAGGAAGTGTCTTCCGGTGACATCTGTGCGTTGGTAGGTATCGAAGGATTCGAAATCGGAGATACGGTCTGCGATTACGAAAATCCGGAAGCGTTGCCGCCTATTGCCATTGATGAACCTACGATGAGTATGCTCTTCACCATTAATGACTCTCCGTTCTTCGGTAAGGAAGGTAAGTTTGTTACTTCCCGCCACATCCACGACCGTTTGATGAAGGAGTTGGATAAGAATCTTGCACTTCGCGTGCGCAAGAGCGAGGAAGACGGCAAGTGGATTGTTTCCGGCCGTGGCGTGCTTCATCTTTCCGTACTGATTGAGACCATGCGTCGTGAAGGGTATGAGTTGCAGGTAGGGCAACCGCAGGTAATCTTCAAGGAGATTGACGGCGTGAAATGCGAACCTATTGAAGAGCTTACCATCAATGTTCCCGAAGAATATGCCAGCAAGATGATTGATATGGTGACCCGTCGTAAAGGTGAAATGGTGAAGATGGAAAGTGCCGGCGAACGTGTAAATCTTGAGTTCGACATGCCGTCGCGCGGTATCATCGGTCTGCGTACCAATGTGTTGACCGCTTCTGCCGGCGAGGCTATCATGGCACACCGTTTTAAGGAATATCAACCGTATAAGGGTGAGATTGAACGGCGTACCAACGGTTCTATGATTGCCATGGAGTCCGGTACGGCTTTTGCCTATGCCATTGACAAGTTGCAGGACCGCGGCAAATTCTTCATTTTCCCGCAGGAAGAGGTTTATGCAGGCCAGGTAGTGGGCGAGCATTCCCATGACAACGACTTGGTGATTAATGTAACGAAGTCCAAGAAGCTTACCAATATGCGTGCCAGTGGTTCGGATGATAAGGCACGTCTGATTCCTCCCGTACAGTTCTCTCTTGAGGAGGCACTGGAGTACATCAAGGAAGACGAATACGTGGAAGTTACTCCTAAATCAATGCGTATGCGTAAGGTTATCCTCGATGAGCTTGAGCGTAAACGTGCAAACAAGAACTGATAAACAGAAGAGTTTTAGTTGTTATATATGAAAGGAGTGCCCCGCCGAAAGGTGAGGCACTCCTTGTTTATTGTCGTCATTCAAACGAAAGTCAATCGATGAATTTTACCTTTGCCGCATTACGGGGTTTGGCAGCGGGCGTTTCGTCCGGATAGCCGAAAGCGATACAGTAAAGTAGCTGATAGCCTTCCGGAATATCCAGTTTCTTCAGGTATTCGGCAGCAGCCGGAGTAGAGGTCATGAAGCGCGTGGGACCACCCAAGCAGCAAGAACCGATTCCCATGGACCAGGCTGATAGAATCATATTCTCACCCAGCAGTCCGCAGTCAATCTGCGAAAGGTCATAAGACGGGTCATTGGCAATAAATACTACTGTAGAAGCGTTGCGAAACATGTTCTTGAATTTCGGGTCTTCGGCGGCTTTGGGATTTTCCTTCTTGTAGATTTCCGTAATGCCGTTGATGAAATCCGGGTTATCCACTACACGCACTTCCCACGATTGCTTGTTCTGTCCGTTGGGTGCATTGATACCGCAATCCAGGATAATCTGCATGGTGTCGCGATTCACGGCTTGCGGTTTGTACTGGCGGATGCTGCGGCGTGACATGATGGTTTCAATCACCGCATTCTCTTTACTTTCATTTGCATTGGCAGCTTGGGTCTCTTTCTGGGTTTGGGCGCTGCAACTGCAGAGCAGCAACAAACTTGCGCCTGCCAACATCAATTTGATACTTTTCATATTGCTTTATTTGAATAATGGTTTCTGCAAAACTACTAAAACTTTCGGATTATCAATGAGATAGAGATATTAAAAAAGAAAAAAGGCATCTCCCGGAGGAGATACCTTTTCCATATGTTTCTAACTTTATTGTCAGATTAGAGCTTCGGACCAGCAGCAACCAGAGCCTTACCTGCTTCGTTGCCAGTGAACTTAGCGAAGTTCTTGATGAAGCGGCCAGCCAGGTCTTTTGCTTTTTCTTCCCATTGGCAAGCGCATTCGTAAGTATCGCGAGGATCAAGAATCTTCGGATCTACATTAGGCAATTCAGTAGGAACCACGAAGTCGAAGAAAGGAATAACCTTCGTCGGAGCCTTGTCGATAGAACCGTCGAGGATAGCGTCGATGATACCACGAGTATCTTTGATAGAGATACGTTTGCCGCTACCGTTCCAACCAGTGTTAACCAAGTATGCCTTAGCACCAACCTTGTTCATCTTCTTAACCAATTCTTCTGCATATTTAGTAGGATGCAGGCTCAGGAAAGCAGCACCGAAGCAAGCAGAGAATGTCGGAGTCGGTTCAGTGATACCACGTTCTGTACCAGCCAACTTAGCAGTAAAGCCAGACAAGAAGTAGTACTGAGCTTGTTCAGGGTTCAGGATAGATACCGGAGGTAATACACCGAATGCGTCAGCAGACAAGAAGATTACCTGGTGAGCGTGAGGACCCTTAGAAACCGGTTTAACAATGTTATTGATGTGGTAGATAGGATAAGAAACACGAGTGTTTTCTGTTACGCTCTTGTCAGCGAAGTCAATCTTACCGTCAGCAGCTACTGTAACATTCTCCAACAGAGCGTCACGCTTGATGGCAGCGTAGATATCGGGTTCGCTTTCTTTATCCAAGTTGATAACCTTAGCATAGCAACCACCTTCGTAGTTGAATACACCTTCGTCATCCCATCCGTGTTCATCGTCACCGATCAACAGACGTTTCGGGTCAGTTGACAAAGTAGTCTTACCTGTACCAGACAGACCGAAGAAGATAGCAGAGTCAGTGCCTTCCATGTTAGTGTTGGCAGAGCAGTGCATAGAAGCGATACCACGCAACGGGTTCTTGTAGTTCATGATAGAGAACATACCCTTCTTCATTTCACCACCGTACCAAGTGTTCAGGATAACTTGTTCGTTGGTCTTCAAGTTGAATACAGTAGCTGTTTCAGAGTTCAGACCCAGTTCCTTGTAGTTGTCAACTTTTGCCTTAGAAGCGTTGAATGATACGAAATCAGGTTCTCCGTAGTTAGCAAGTTCTTCAGCAGTCGGGCGGATGAACATGTTAGTTACGAAGTGAGCCTGCCATGCCACTTCCATGATGAAACGTACTTTCATACGAGTAGCGGGGTTGGCACCACAGAAGGTATCAACAACGAACAGACGCTTGCCGCTCAGCTGCTTAACAGCTTTAGCTTTCAGGTCAGCCCAAGCTTCTTCAGAGCAAGGTTTGTTGTCGTTTTTGTATTCTTCAGAAGTCCACCATACAGAATCCTTGCTGGCTTCATTCATTACGAAGAATTTATCTTTAGGAGAACGACCGGTATAGATACCTGTCATTACATTTACAGCACCCAGTTCAGTTACCTGACCTTTTTCAAAACCTTCCAAACCTGGTTTGGTTTCTTCTGCGAACAGTACATCGTAAGACGGGTTGTGGATAATTTCCTTCACGTCTTGGATACCGTACTTGCTTAAATCTAAATTTGCCATTTCTTTTAATGATTTAAAATGTTGGTATTTGGTTTATAATCTCTTTCCTTAATCTCTTTTACCTTTGATTTACAAGGGAAAACGGGTGTAGAAAAGCTCTTTTTTTCCTGCTTTTCAGCAGGTCCCTTGTTTTTCGCCTACAAAAGTAATACTTTCTTTTTAAAGAAAAGCTCTATTAGAGAAATTTTTCTCTAATAGGAAATCTTTTATAAAACCATAACAATATCTGCTAACTGAATGTTGCAAATTGAGTGAAATTCGTTTACTTTGCAGCAGATTTTAATGTGCTAATGTGCTGATATGCCAATGTGCTAATTGCCATGCGGCATTACGTACACCACATTTGCACATTAGCATATTTGCACATTAGCACATTTATAGTTATGAAGGTTATCAACTTTGCCGAGACAAATTCTGTCTTGAACCAATACGTGGCGGAAATTCGTGATGTAGCAGTCCAGGGCGACCGTATGCGTTTCCGCCGTAATATTGAACGCATTGGAGAGATAATGGCGTATGAAATGAGTAAGGAACTGACGTATTCTGTCAAGCAGGTACAGACTCCCTTGGGGGTGGCGTCGGTCAGCACACCCGATGACGAGGTGGTGATTGCCACTGTTTTCCGTGCCGGATTGCCTTTGCATACTGGATTCTTGAATATGTTCGACCATGCCGGGAACGCTTTTGTTTCCGCTTACCGTTATTATAAGGATAAGGAATGCCGTACGGTGGATGTACACATCGAATACATCGCTACTCCGGATTTGTCCAAGAAGACATTATTGATTGTAGACCCGATGCTTGCCACGGGAGAAAGTATGGAATTGGCCTGGAAGGCCTTCGTCACCAAGGGGATGCCGGCCAAGTTGCAGATAGCTTGTGTCATAGCCAGCCAGCAGGGCGTAGAGCATCTGGAAAAGCTGTTCCCTGGAGATGAAGTGACCTTGTGGTGTGCAGCAATCGACCCGGAGATGAACGAGCATTCCTATATCGTTCCCGGGCTGGGAGATGCCGGAGATTTGGCGTTCGGTGACAAGATATAAGGTTCATATATCTTTTCCATCAGCCTTTTCCCAAGTGCGGGCCTATAATGACCCGGTTCATAATAATTGTGGATGTCTTCCGTGTATTCGTTGATACCGGTGAAATCAAATACATTCCGTTTTCCGAAGAAGCGCTTCAGTGTCTTTACGTCGGCAGGGTTTATGTTGACTTGCAGGTAGTCGGGACTGATAATGATTTTTACATCGGTATCATGTTTCCGGCAAATCCACTTTATTTCCTGCAACAGATTGATTTGCTTTTCCCTGAGCACTTGGGGGGCTTCCCGGTATTTCCCGTCTCTATAATTCTTCATTTTCTCTTTGGTGAATTCTCCTTTCCGGTTTTCCCAGTACTTATCTCCCTCTTCCTTTATCATTTTCTCTCTGGGATTTAACACGTCATTGGTTACCGGGTTTCGGGTGGAGCCATAGGGGTTTATAACCCCTTTCATGTAAGGGCGATAGGTATGGAACAGCTTGTAGTCCAGATAGGGGAAGAGAAAGTTCGGGTAGAAGAAGGCTTGGCAGAATTCCTTCTGAAACTTGAAGCTGCTTATTCCCGATATGGCGGGTGGCAGAATGTTGGAATGTCCGGTCAGGCAACGGTCGTTGTGCAATGATTCCTTGTCGATAATCAGCAGCAGGTTCTTGATTGTTGCACCTGCCTTGTCCAGTGCCTTCAGCTTCAGGCAGACGGCGGCAAGGCTTTCGGCATTTCCGAATAGCCGTACGGCTCTTCCGCCGTGGAGGTATTTCTCCCATTCATGGCATTGATAAGCCATAGTGCAGGAGTTTCCCATGATATAGGAGTCGATGGGGATGGTATCCCGGTTGTTCAGATACATCTGCCACCCCACGTGCCCTTCGTTTAGTACAACCGGGGTTTGGTCGTATCGTTCATAGTTCTTCAGGACCATGAAAGGGTCGTCCAGGAAATAGACTGCCAGTAGGGCTATAAAAGGGATAAAAAGGATAAAGAGCTTTTTCATGAAACGTATGGCTGCGTTCCGTTCGCTGTTTTTCTTCATCATGTGTCTTTATTGTCAAAATTGTAAATATATGAAGCTGTCCGAGTTGAACTGTCCCAGTGTGAAAAGTATTATGGCGAGCAGATAATAGATACTCCATCTTACGGCTGTCGGCTGTCGTCCGAGGGCTTCCAGCAAATCATGCTTGGACATGAAATATTCGTAAACCAATATCAGTACGAGTGCGCTTCCTGCCACAATGCTGTTGTGGTCCGGCATTCCGATGTTCATTTCCTTCCAACTGTAATGTACGCCGAAGGAGAGGTGGCTGATGTAGTGGAACGCTTCGGCCATGGAACTTGCCCGGAAGAATATCAGAGATACAGCAAAAAGTAGGTAGGTCCTTACGACGGATAATGTGGCATATAAGCGGCTTCCCAATTGGGCTTTCAGTCTGCGGTGAAATGCTGTGGTCTTCATCTCGTAGAAAATGATGACACCTTGAATTAGTCCGTAGACAGCGAAGTTCCATCCGGCACCATGCCAGATACCCAGTCCCGTAAAGGTCAGCGCCAGACTTAGAAATACGCCCCATTGTCCCCATCCACGCAGGCTCGAGGACAACGGGAGGTACAGATAGTCGCGTACCCAGAATGAAAGCGACATGTGCCATCGGCGCCAGAAGTCGGCAGTGGTCTGCGCAATGAACGGCCGGTTGAAGTTTGGGCTGAGCTTGAATCCCAGCATGCGCGCTCCTCCCAATGCGATGTCGGTATATCCGGAGAAGTCGGCATACAGCTCTATCGGATATAGGAGGCATGCCATCAGCAATTGCACGCCTGAGGCTGTGTATACCGACCCGAAGACACCGTCTATGTATGGGGCGATGGAGTCGGCCAGTATCAGTTTCTTTATCAGTCCCACGACAATCAGTCTCATTCCGTAGACCATGGATGCATAGTCCGTAGCTTTGCAGGACTTCAGTTGGGGGAGCATGTCACCTGCCCTTTCTATGGGACCGGAAAGGAACTTCATGAAGAAGAGCATGTATATCATGAAGTCGGGCAGGCTCTTTTCCGGTTCTTCTTCTTGCCAATAGATTTCTGTCAGGTACGAAATGGCCTGGAAAGTATAGAAAGAGATTCCCAGCGGAAAAAGGATGTGGCAGTCTGTAAGCCGGTCGGCATACCGGAATGCCAACCAGCTCACGACCAGAAAACACACACCTGAAAAATAAATTCCCTTCATGCTGCTTTCCCGCTTGGTCTGTCCTATCCATTTGCCAAGGTAGAAGGTGGTAAGCGTGAGGATGAGGGCCGTTATCAGAAAAGTGAGGTGGTAGAAGCCTATGAAGAGGCAGCTGGCTGTCAGTAAGGTCGCTTTTCTGAATCGTGAAGGAAGCGTATGGTATAGAATGAAAGTACACGCAAACAGTACGACGAAGTTCAGGGATATGAATGACATTTCTTAGTTGGTTTTGGTTAAAATGGCATGGCAGATGTCTCCCACGTTTTTGAGTTTTACAATATCTCTGAAGGTGAAGCGTACATTGAATTTCTTCTCTATCTTGTTTATCAGTTGCATGTTGGTCAGTGAATCCCATCCTTCCACATCCTGGGCGGTGGTTTCATTGTCAAGTACGATGTTCTCTCTTTTCAGTACCTCCCGAAAGATGAGGCTCATTTCATTCAAAATAGTCTGTGTATCCATTGTCAAGTTTAAATTAGTTCTTGTATTTTCTTTCTGTCTGTTTTGCTACTGGTGTTCAGCGGAAACTGTTCCAGGCAATGCATATGCTTGGGAATCATGTAGTAGGGAAGCCTGCTATACAGATATTCCTCTATCTGCTGTTTGTCGAGCTGTTTCTTCTCTACGACGAGATGCAGTTCGCACTGGTTGTCGTTGTCGTATTTGGGAATGACGACTACACGGCATTCACCGTTGAAAAAGTTTTTTGCCACATGTTCAATCTCGCTCAGCTCAATGCGAAATCCTTGTATCTTTATCTGTGAGTCTTTTCGTCCGCAATAGATGATGTCACCGTCGGCATCCATCCGGCAGAGGTCTCCCGTCTTGTAGTATACTTTTCCATTGGCGGTCTCTACGAGGCATTCCCCGTTTTTTTCGGGAGCATTCCAGTATCCACCCATCACTTGATTGCCGCTAATCCATAGTTCACCGGTTTCTCCGGTAGGCAGCGGGCGGCCGTCGTTATCCATAATTAGGGCATCGATGCCTTCGAAAGGCCTTCCGATAGCGGTCATGCCGTTGTGATGCTTGCAGGAGGTGACGGGTATCCGGTAGGCAGTGCAGTAGATGGTTCCCTCTGTCGGTCCGTATAGGTTTATGAAAGAGGCATTGGGGACACATTTTCTGAAAGCATCCAACAGCTCCGCGTCAGAAGCCTCGGCAGTAACCACTAGATATCTAAGTGCGGGGAGGTGTATCTCCGGAAAATAGGGACGTAGCAGCTGGAGCAGTGAAGGGGCCACGGCAGCGAAGGTCAGGTCGTATTTTTCCAGAGTTTCAATTACGTTGATGTATTTCACGCCTTCCGGAGAAACGGTGTATATGCAAGCACCCAGCGTCAGCGGATATAGAAAGGATACGATGGAAACGTCAAAAGTGAGTTCGAACATCTGCAGCATCCGGTCGTTCTCGTCCAGTTGCCAGCCGAGGCGGTGGTAGGAGGTATAGAAAGCATTCAGGTTACGGCGGGAGATGGGTACTCCTTTGGGTTCGCCCGTGCTTCCGGAGGTAAAGATGATGTAGGCATTTTCCTCTTCTGCCGTATGGAGGATGTCTTCTGCGGCATGGAACGTGGCGGAGTTCTCTGCCTGCTCTATTTCGGAGGTACATATCAGTTCCAGATTCCGGGTGTCGAGGTTCAAGACATGGATATTCTCGGTATGCAGCACGAGGCGAATGCCTGCCGAGTCGGCAATTCTGTCGTTCCTATGTTTGGGGTAGGAAGGATGCAGGATGACGTATGTCTTTCCGCAAATCAGTGCAGATAGTATGGATGCGTATGTTTCCAGTCTGTTTTCTGCGACGATGCCGATAATTTTGTCTTCTCTGTCCTTGAATAGGGAGGATATTTTCTGTACGCAAGTTGCCAGCTCTCCATAAGTGCAGGCCGTGTCTTCGATGACGAATGCCGGTCGGTCGGCATATTTGCCGAAGGCTTTCATGATGTCGCCAATCAAGTCATTTGGATACTTTTTCATTTAGTCCGTTATGTTATAGTTCAGTTTTTGCGGAAGCGATGTTTGTCCGTCGTTCATTAAAGACAGTGGTTTCCCGCAATCTCCCTACCGGGAAATCCTTAAGATTTCTAAAAAAGGAGGGATACTGTTCGGAATAAAAGAAACAGAGGGGGCAAATACATACTCACCACAGGATAACACGGATTAACACTGCTAAAAGCTCTTTATTATCAGAACTCCTAAGGCAATCTGTGTTAATCCGTGTTATTCTGTGGTGAGTATGATATACTCTTCGGGCAAAATGGGTTTGCGAACAAAGTCCTTATTTTGCCCAGAACAGTTTGTGGTAGTAAGTGTCTTCGGCTGACACCTCTTTATAGTAGGGATTGTAGTTGACTTCCGTATTCGGGTATCTCCAGCGGTTCGGCACATTTGTGATGGTACCGGCCACTTCGGGGAAGGCCAGGCCGGACGGATAGCCGGTACGTCGGATATCACTCCATGCCTCACGACTGGCTAGGAAACCGAAATGCAGCCACTTTTGGGTAATGATGGCATCCATCTTGTCTGTATATTTCGTGCTGTTCCATTTGGCAGCGGCGAAAGAGGCGGTTTCTTCGGCGGTAGGGGCATCATACCGGCGTGCGTTTTCACCCGTACTTACCGAATCGTAATAGTAGTAAAGCGTGATGGACTGGCTGACAGCCTTTTTGAACTCTTCTTCCGCTTTCGCTTCATTCTTTGCCACTCCATACCCCATTTCATAGGCTTCCGCTTTCAGGAAATGGATTTCGGGTGAGGCCATTATCAGCATGTCGAATTTGTCGTTTTCCCAAAAGAAACCTTTCTGCGTGATTTGTGAGAAACCGGTGTTGCTGGTATTGACTTCGTCTTGTGCCTGCGAGTTGTAATATTCCGTCAGCTCATCCGCCACGGTAAGGTCTGTACCCAGATAACGGTGCTCGTCCAATTGACCGGTGTTTTGGTTGGTAATCTTCACGGGATTGAAGTTGAGTAGGATGCGCGGGTCGTCTTCTCCTTTCACATAAACGCCGCTCAGTGGGTCATTGCTGGTCATATCATAGTTGCCATGGCCCAGCATGCGGTCGATGATGGCGCCCGAAGCAAGTCGGTTGGTTACCCAGTCACCCAGTCCGTGGCCTGCGGTGAAGTTCAGTTGCCCAGACTTCTGGTTGACAATGAGAATGTTGTTTTCTTGTTCCTCTATCAACGGATAGGCTGACGGATTTTCCAGGATTTCCTTGATGGCGGTACGGCCTTCCGCCTGCAAGTCTCCTTGCGCGGCTACGCGCATGGCAAGGCGCAGTCGCAAGGAGTTTGCATAGCGTTCCCATTTGTCCATGTCCCCGTTGTTGATAAAGTCTTGTGTATTGAAGTTCCTCGGTGTGGGGATGGAGCGGAACCGCGGAGCAATTTCTTTGAGCTCATCAAGAATGGTTTTATAAATATCCTCGGCCTTGTCATAATGAGCATACGATCTACCTACATCGTTGGTAAGCGGCAGCGTACAAGCTTCCGAGAAAGGCATATCCCCGAAAACGTCCACTGTGGCGGCAAAGAAATCGTACAACTGTACTTTGGCGGCAAGATAGAATGCCTCGTCCTGGGCTTGTTCTGCCGCGCTTTCTTCCTCGTAGAGAGATTCCAGCTTGCGGAACTGGGCCAGTGCCGAATACACATTGTCCCACTGTCCGTCAATAGCGGGTATATAGCCGGGGGTATACATATCCGTAGTGTTGGAGTAGCCGAAGGTTTGTGCATACTTGCCCGTAAACTGTGAATCGAATCCGAAGAACCGGTTGTATTCGTAAACATCATAGTCCTTTACTTTTTGGAAGACTCCTACCATCAGATTACTGATGGTGACTTGGGTTACTTTGGAGGGGTCTTCGTATTTGCTGTCGAAGTCATAATCCGTACAGCTTGATGTTGTCAAGAGGAATGCTCCCAATGAAACAAGAGATAATATCTTTGTCTTTTTCATACTCTTTGTTGTTTTTTGGATGGTTGTTTTGTCAGAAACTTGCACGAAGTGAAACACCGAAACTGCGGGTAGCTGTGGTAGAACTTCCCACGGTAGCCTGGTTGGCCCAGGATGTTCCGACGGACGACTCCGCATCGTAGTTTTTCAGTGCTTTGTAGAAGTAGAAGAGATTACGTCCGAAGACCGACACACTCAGCCGGCCCAGTCCCAGTTTGGAGATCATCTTTTCGGGAAATTGGTAGCCGATGGTCAATTCACGCAGTTTGACATAAGAATTGTCGAATACCGAATGGCGGTATGTCAGCTGTTCGGCCTCCGTTCCCCAATTATAGGTGGTGTTGTAGTAATAGCCTGCCGGAATGATACGTGTGTTTCTTTCGCCAGTGGAGGCCACTACACCCGGAAGAATGATGCCGTCGTGGTAGATTATCTCTCCGTTGGGGCCGGCACCCGTGGAAGGGTCTACTTGTACCGGAATTCCGCTGGAATTGTTGTCGCCCGGATAGTAATAGGATAGTCCGCCGTGTTCCGTATCACGGTACTTCAGGGATTCGGGTGTCAGACCCACTGCGGTGGCATATTGGTTCATTTCGTTGATGACATCTCCTCCGATGCGGAAGTCGATACTGAAATCGAGGAATACATTCTTGTAGGAGAAAGAGTTGAATAGACCTCCTACGCCTGCCGGATTGATGTTGCCGACTTTCTGCAATTCAGTTTGGTTGAGGTAAAGACCTTTATCGGAAACGAGGTACTCACCGTTTTCGTTCACCTGGGGAACCTGTGCATAGATGTCACCCATTGGCTGGCCTTCCACAGCTTGTATTTTTATTCCGCTGCCTCCGGAGTTGAGTATTTCCAGATAGGGCACTCCATCGGCCAGTTTCACCACTTTGTTCTTATATACACCATAGTTGGCTGTCAGGTCCCAGCGGAAATCTCTGGTCAGTATGGGAGTGGCACTGATTGATATATCCCAGCCGCGGTTGGCTACCTCACCCACATTCATCAACACATTCTTTACGCCTGATGTGGAAGGTTGCGGCGTGGAGAGTATCTGGTCCTTTACACGGTTGTAGTAGTAGGATATATCTATACCCAACCGGTTGTTTAAAAACTTGCTTTCCAGACCTATCTCGTATTCGTATTTCTTTTCCGGATGGATATCTGCATTCCCCCATGAAGAGGGAATGGTGTTCCAGGTGAATCCGTTGTCCGAACCTTGCTCGTAGACGATATTGGCGGTATAGGTTTCAGGAGCATTTCCTACGATACCGTATGAGAGGCGCAATTTTCCATAGTTCCACCATGACGGCATGTGGAAGGCTTGGGTGAAGAGGAAACTCAGATTGGCGGAAGGATAGAAAAAACTCTGGTCTTTTAGGGTAGACGAGCGTTCCTGGCGTCCGGTCAGTTCAAGGAATAGATAGTTGTCCCATCCCAGGCTCAGTGTACCCATATAGCCGGTTTTCAGTAGTTCCATACGTTGCAGAGTACTGCTTGGCGTGTAGCGGCTGGCATTGAGGTCGAACCAGTTTTCCGTGACAAGCCCGCCATTGGTGGAGACCCTGATATTGTTCATATTTTCGTAGCGTCCGGTCCAGCCTACGGTGGCGGCAATGTCGAAGCGGTTGATATTATAGTTGAAGTTCAACATAACATCTCCATAAACAATGTCGTAACGGCGGTTGATGGACTGGAAGCTGCCGTTGGGGTCGTATAGGGAATTGGGTTGTTCGCTTTCATATTTCAGTGTTTGCTTCACATCTGTGATATCAGTTGAAACCTGGGCACGCAGACTCAGCCAGTTGGTTATCTGCCAGGTGGGGCGAATCATACCGATGAGCCGGTTCTCTGTCTCGTCGCTATGGTGATGGTACATATTCCACAGCATGTTGTTCACTCCGGTGGCGTAACTGGGGTCGTAGGCCCATGATTCCTCGGGAGTCAGCGTGGCGTTTCCTCCGACAAAGGTATTACGGTATCCCAGACTGGTGACGTAACTTTGTTTCAGATAGGGAATGTCCAGGAAGGTGGAGAACATGTTGCCGAAACCGCTGTATAGGTTGAGCGAGGTTTGCGGGCGGTCTTCTACATTCTGTACGATGTAGTTAAGGGAGTATTCCAGTTTCAGCGGTTTCGCCAGTTGATACGAACCGGTCAGCTTGAAGTTGTGTTTGGTGAAGCTTCCGGTCAGGGCATTGGGAATCTCGTCCATGAATGTGTAGGAGAAGCGGTTGCTGGTGGTTTCCGTCCCTTGTGAGATGGCGAGATTGTAAGTCTGGGTCCAGCCGGTGCGAAACAACTCTTTCCACGGGTTGTCGGTCAGTGCCTGGTAGGGGCGCATCTTCCCGTCCCAGTAAAGTACCTCGCTGCCGTCGTATTTCGGGCCGAAGGACAAGGTGGTGGAACGGAGGCTTTTGTAGCTTTGTCCGTTTAGGGTTCTCTGATAGAAGCCTCCCGTCTGTTTCTCATAATCGCTGTATGCGGTGTTGTAGGTTCCCGGCCCGTATACGGTCTGTACTTTTGGCAGATAAGCCGGTAGGTTTGCCATGACTTGGGCATTGAAGTCCACCGTTAGCTTGCCGCTTTTGGCGCGCTTGCTGGTGATGACTACCGCACCGTTTGCAGCCTCCGAGCCGTAGAGAGCTGTGGCGGAAGCTCCTTTCAGAATACTGAGGCTCTCGATGTCCTCTGGGTTGATGTCTACCAGACCATTGGAACGGATTTGTCCGTCGTTGCCAAATTCGGCGAAGTCCGTGCTTTTGCCCGTACCGCCGTTGCGGATGGGTACCCCGTCCAGAATGATGAGTGGCTGGTTATTTCCAGTGATGGAGGTCAGGCCGCGTACGTTGATGGAGACAGCTCCGGCAGAACCGCCCTGTGTCTGTGTAATGCGGACTCCCGGTGCTTTACCGTACATGGCAGAGGCAAAGTTGGGTGCTCCTGCCTTTACCAATTCGTCTGCACTGATGGTACTGATGGCATAACCGACACGTTTCGTGTCTTTTTTGATACCCATTGCCGTTACTACGACTTCTTTCAGTTGCTGGGTATCTTCGCTGAGTGTAATCTTCAGGTCGCCTTGCTTTTTTCGTTTTGCCAGGTTTATCTCCCGGGTGGCATAGCCCATGTAAGCGATAGAGAGTGTTGCATCTGCAGGAACGGTCAGTGTGAAGTTGCCGTCTACATCGGTAATGACGCCGTTGTTGGTACCTTTCTGTATGACGCTGGCACCGATAAGCGGTTCTCCTGTTACATCTCTCACAATGCCTTTAATGGTTCGGTTTTCTTGTGCGAAGGCTGTTCCGGTGAAAAGAAATGCTAATAACCAACTTGCAATAATCAAACTTTTTTGGAAGTGCGACGCTGAATGTGGAATGTCACACCGTTTTCTCATCCTGATTTTCATACTACTGAAAAATAATTGATTTATCTTATTATAAATGTTACGTCCTTTCGGCGGATATTTTAGCAAGAGGTATGCCAAATGAAAGGCTGACTATCCTTTTAAGGATGAATAATGTTGATAATCAATTGCTTATTTTCTATCGGGAAAAAGGGAAGTTAGGGTGTTTGTGGTGTGGAGATGTGGAAAAAATCCACAGTAGGTATTCCACAATTTCCCTCTCTTCCCTTGAAGTCTTGTTGTCGCCCCTTATTGGTAGCCTTGTTCGTCGGAGGTATGCTCTATCGCTGCAATAAAATCTGGTGCAGTTGCAGTGGTTGCATTTTCTTTTCTGGGTGGGAGTGTTTTTGACCTTTATCTGGGAAGGATTACTCGAACGAAAGAGCTATCAGCCTGCGGTTTGTGAGATTGATATTAAGCCAGTATAAATCAGAGAATCACTTTCAAAATGTGACTACTATGGTTACTGTGGCAAATATAGTTATTCTTGATGGAAGAACTGCATGTTTGGCGTAATAAGTATCTATGTTTGGGAGAGAAAGGATAGGGAGGTACTCTTACTTTTAGGAAATTAATATCATGTTTGCACCTTATTTGTTTCGTGCAAACATGATATTAATAAATCTTAGTGGTTTATTTTACTTCCCACGTATCATTCGTCATCAGTAATTCCTCGAAGTTGTGATACTTCTTCTTGGCAGACACCTCTTCGATTTGTTCATGAACAGCATCGTCGTAAGTAGGAGCTTCCACATCGCGGATAACACCGAGTGCAATCGGGAAGTCGGGACCTTCCATCAAGGCAAGCTTCAGTTGCAGGGTGTTGTCCATGCAGTGGGCATCGTGGATAAGGATATCCTTCTCTGTAATGCCGTTCTCACCGAGTTTCACGACTTTTAGACCAAAGCCTTCCTGCATCAGTCCGTATTCGTTGTTCTCGCCGAAGAGCATTGGTTCGCCGTGTTTCAAGTAGATAGCATTCTTGGCGCGGTCTTCCTTTTTGGCTACGGAGTCATGCGTACCGTTATTGAAGATAACGCAGTTTTGCAGAATCTCGCAAACGGAAGCCCCTTTGTGAGCCATGGCTGCCTTCAATATTTCCACTGTCCCCGGAGCATCGGTAGCTACCGCGCGGGCAAAGAAACGGCCGCGGGCACCGAAGCAAAGCTCTGCCGGGTGGAATGGATCTTCTACCGTACCATAGGGAGACGACTTGCTGACGAAACCACGTGGAGAGGTCGGAGAATATTGACCTTTGGTCAGACCGTAGATGCGGTTGTTCAGCAGAATCATGTTCAGGTCGATGTTACGGCGTACGGCGTGGATGAAGTGGTTACCGCCGATGGCCAGACCGTCACCGTCGCCGGAGATTTGCCATACCGTCAGGTTGGGATTGGCAACCTTGGCACCCGTAGAGATGGCAGCAGCACGTCCGTGGATGGTCTGCATTGCATACGTATTCATGTAGTAGGGCAGACGGCTGGAGCAGCCGATACCTGAGATGACGGCATTCTCCCAAGGAGCTTTGCCGATTTCTGCCATTGCTTTGTGCAGTGAAGCCAGAAAGAAGTGGTCACCACAACCCGGACACCAACGGGGTTGTCCTTTTTTATAGTCTTTTGCTGTATATTCGCACATAATCTTTTTTAATTGATGGTTGATAATTGATAGTTGATAATTGGTGGCTGATGATTGATAATCCGCGTGTTCCGCATGGTAATTATCAATTGTCAACTGTCAATTATCAATTATTTTATTGAACGCTGCCACCAGCTCGGCAACGACGAACGGCTGTCCTTTCACTTCGTTGAATTGGTACGGGGTGAAGTTGTCTATCTTCATGCGCAGATAACTTGCGAATTGTCCGAGGTTCTGTTCGGCAACTACCACCTTCTTGTACTTCTTCAGGACAGCTTCCGTGTTCTTGGGGAGCGGGTTCAGATAAGTGAAGTGGGCGAGGGCCACCTTCTTGCCTGCCTTGTTCATCTCTTCCATGGCCGAATACAAGTGGCCGTATGTACCGCCGAAACCGACAATCAGCAGGTCGGCATCGTCTGCGCAACCTTGCACTTCTACATCGGGTACGGGGATTTTGGCAACCTTCTCGGCACGCAGACGGCACATCAGGTTGTGGTTTTCCGGGTCGGTGGAGATGGCACCGGTATTGCTGTCCTTCTCCAGACCGCCGAGGATGTGCATATAGCCCTCTTGTCCGGGAATGGCCCAGTAGCGGACACCCGTTTCGGGATTGCGCTTGTACGGCGTATAGTTGTCCTTCATTTCGGGAGTGACATACGGAGGATTGATAGCAGGATAATCTGCCAACTTGGGTAGTTTCCATGCACCGGAGCCGTTGGCAACGAAGCCGTCGGTCAGCAATACGACCGGAGTCATGTGTTCCAGTGCTATCTTGCTTGCCATGTAGGCTGCGTCGAAGCAGCCCGTGGGTGAAGTGGCGGCGATGACGGGCATCGGACTTTCACCGTTGCGGCCGAACAATGCCTGCAACAAGTCTGTCTGCTCCGACTTGGTGGGCAGACCGGTGGAAGGGCCGCCGCGTTGCACGTCGAGCACTACCAACGGAAGTTCGGTAATGACTGCCAGGTTCATGGCTTCCGATTTCAGGCAGACGCCGGGACCGGAAGTGGAGGTCACGGCCAGTGCGCCGGCAAAAGCAGCACCGATGGAAGTGGCGCAACCGGAGATTTCGTCTTCGCACTGCACGGTCATCACGCCCAGTGATTTGTGCTTTGAGAGTTCGTGCAGCACGTCGGTTGCAGGAGTGATGGGATAGGAACCGAGGAACAGCTTCAAGCCTGCTTTCTCGGCAGCGGCAATAAAGCCGTAGGCGGTTGCCTTGTTGCCCGTGATATCCATGTATCTGCCGGGAACGGTAGTCTTGCTTTCAATCTTATATGTGTGGGCTACGGAAGCATGGGTATTGTGTCCGTAGTCATATCCTGCATGAATGACCTTGATATTTGCTTCGGCTATTTCGGGCTTTTTGGCGAATTTTTCGCGGATAAAGTCTTCGGCTATCTTCAAATCACGGTTGAACAGCCAGCATACCAGGCCTACTGCAAACATATTGCGGCATTTCAGCATGGCCTTGTTGTCCATTCCGGTATCGGCAAGGCAGTCTTTCACCATCTTCGAGATGGGAGCGGCGATGACATCCTGCTTGATGCCCATTTCCTCTATCGGATTATCGGTCTTGAAAGCCGCCTTTTCCAGGTCTGATTTCTGGAAAGCGTCTGTATCGATAATGATACAAGCAGTGGATTTAGCAAACTTATATTGGGTTTTCAGTGCGGCGGCGTTCATTGCTACCAATACGTCGCATTTGTCACCCGGGGTATAGACTTTCTCAGCACCGATATGTACCTGGAAACCGGAAACGCCGGTAAGTGAGCCTTGCGGGGCGCGGATGTCTGCCGGATAGTCGGGGAATGTACTGATGTCATTGCCCACGGTAGCCGAAACTGTTGAAAAGATGTTGCCGGCGAGTTGCATACCATCGCCGGAGTCTCCGGAGAAGCGGACTACCACTTGCTCCAGTTCTTTGACCATCATGTCGTTTGCCATAACTTACGAATTACTATAGATTATTTGAGGATTACTATTCCGTTTACATGGACGGCAAATTTCGGAAAGTTAATCGGATTAACAAAACTTTTTTCGGAAAATCGGCAGAATACATTATCTTTGCATCCGCAATCAGCCTGCATCGTGCAGGAATAGCGTAGAAGTTCTACTGATATTCTACATATTCCGCTGATTATCAGTTGAGGCTCTGTAGTTCAACGGATAGAACAAGAATTTCCTAAATTTTAGATAGGGGTTCGATTCCCCTCGGAGCTACTTTTCAAGCCCGTCCCCATTAATTAAGAGGACGGGCTTTTTGCTGCCTGCTGAATTCAGCCCGCACCGCTACACAAAGTTTTTTTTCTCTTTTTATCTGCCATCTGCAAGGATTTGGTACTTGCTTCGCTGTAAACCAATGTGTTGTGGGCTTGCAGATACCCCTTGCAGATACCTTGCAGATAAAGTATCTGCAAGCCCCTAAATCGGGTATAAGGCCATCCACGGTGCACAGTGCATTCATGTTCTAAATAGGGATAATCCATTAGTTCACAGTGATGAACAATTTGTTCACATGCTATAGAACAAAGTGTTCATACTGTATAAAACAAAGTGTTCACCCTAATGAAACAAAGTGTTTACCCCAATGGAACAAAGTGTTTCACGCGTCGAAACAAACTGTTCTATGTGGTGAAACGAACTGTTCTATGTGTCGAGACAAGCGGTTTTCTACGTTGAAACTGAAAGGATTCACGTTGAAGTTTGTCTTTTCCTGTCTTTTCCTGATTTCACTAGACACTTTTTTTCTTTATAAACGTAATCAGTAGACGGTTCTTTCATTTGTATGCTGATACAGTAGTCACTTCTTCCGAAGCCATACTGACAGCATAGACACAACGACAAAAAGAGCCATACCAAGAAGTTCCCTTCTCGATATGGCTCTGTAAAAAACTAATCCCTATATATACAAGTATGAATTTGTATTTGTCCGGGGTGTTTCCTGGAGATTAATGTCCTCCCAGGTAAGCTTCGTTCTGGTCGCAGGCCGGATTCTTGATCAGCTCGTCTGCCGGGATGGGCATATCCATCTTGTTGATGTTGAAGTCGAAGTCGCGGTAAGTCCGGAACTCGAATATGGCTTCGAAACCCTTCAAGTAGCCGAAGCCTTTCGGGTAGTTATGCTCGATGTGGTCTTCCAGATAGCCTGACTTCTGCATGTCTCCACGCAGGCACCATTCTGCGTTGAACTCTTTACGGCGTTCCTCGTTGACTGCCACTTTCCACAAGTCGGAAGTAAATCCTTTCTCGGTTTTCAGCTGTGCGTAGTAGTTCTGTGCGTCTACTACTGTCACGGGTGTCTCGTTGAAAGGAATGGGGTATCCTTCGGTAGCCACATACTTGCCATAGCCATTGTCTCCGTACACACTTGCCAGATTTCTGAAGTAACTGTTGAATTTGGCGGTGAGTTCACTGCTCTTACCGACTTCCATGTTGCCGAATGCGCGGTTGCGCAGGATGTTGATTTGTTTCCATCCTTCAGCTTCCTCTCCGGTTCTGAAACAACATTCCGCATAGTCCAGCATCACGTTGGGGAGGCGCTTCATATAAATGTGGTCGGGAAGCCATTGGTCTCCGGACCAGTGTGTTCCGCGTCCGTTGCGCCAGTGCTTGGTAGAGTAAACGGTCGGTGCCGGTTCTGCCGGTTCGCGGTGGAAGGTGTTGACCCATACCACTTCTTGTGCGAAAGGATTGAATCCTATCGGGCAGTCGGGGTCATACTTGATGTCGCAGTCCAGGGTTTCTACGTCTTTACCGTTCTCATCTTTCTCTATCTTTGTTTTTGCATATCCTTTTCCTATATATTTGGCATTGTCCGGGCTTGCCAGCCAGGCTTCAGGCTTGAACGATTGTTTCCAATGTTCTTTGCCGATTTCCTTCAATTTGGATTCAGGTATGGTGGCTGTCACCAAAGAACCGTCACGGCGTTTGTCGCCGTTTTCGTATGCGTCATAGAGTTCCCAGGACACGGCATAGGTTCCCCATGCACCGTTGGCGGGAGCACCGAAGTAGAAGCCTACCCAACCATGGGCCTCGGACCACTTGGCTCCGTCCCAGCCGCCCCACTGGTCGCCTTCGTTGAGCACGGCCTGCCAGATGGCCTCTTTGCCCCATACTTCATCGGCATCCCATAGCGTGGTGAATGAAGGATTCAGCTCATACGTGCCACTGTCCAGAATTTCTTTGAGGGCTGTCTTTGCCAGTCCGTAACATTCATTGGCTGTTTCGGGGCAACGATAAGCTTTCCACATGTAGGCATCGCCCAGATAAGCCAGCGCCATACCTTTCGTACAACGTCCGTACTGTCCGTCCATGGGTTCCCAGTCGAGCAGTTCGGCGGCAGCCTTCAAGTCTTCAATGATGAAGTCCCACATTTCCGCGTAGGTTTCTGCACGGGCTTTCGTCGGTGTATTTGTATAGTTCTCTCCGGTAGAAAGCATCGGTACACGGCCGAATGTGGTGGCTAACCAGAAGTACTGGTAAGCGCGGAGGGCACGTGCTTCGCCTTCCAACGATCTTTTTACGTCGTCAGACACCTTGTCGGCAGTTCCCAGTCCCGACAGGAAGTCGTTGCTTCGTGTGATGGCGGCGTATGCCTGGTTCCATCCGGCGGACAACTCGGTGGTTTGTGCATTCCATGACTGGGTCATGAACGCTTTGTCCCATCCCGTAGCCTGAGAGTCCATTGTCGGGTGTGAACCGGTGAACAGATAGGGCTTGAAGGGGTCTCCGTTGTGCCCGGCGGTGTTGCTCGGCAGCATCAGGTCGTAGCATCCGTTCAGAGCTGCTTTGGCATTGGCGTCGCTTTCGTACATGGTACTCATTTCCAAGATGGAGTAATGTGTCACGTTGAGGAACTCCTCGTTGTCGCAAGAACTGAGACCGGTCATCACCACAGCTCCTGCAATCAAACTGTATAATAATTTGTTTTTCATAATCAATGTAATGTTTGATGTTTATTAAAATTGCACATTCACGCCAAGTGTATAGGTACGCGGCATCGGGTAACGGCCGGTATCCAAACCTGTATAGAGCACACTGCCTTGACCGCACTCGGGGTCACCATACTTGTTGTAACCGGAAAGGGTTGCCAAGTTCTGGATGGAGAGGTAAACGCGGGCGTTCTGGATAGAAGCCTTCTTTACCAAGTTCTTCGGCAGGGTGTAGCCTATCTGGATGTTGGAGATACGCAAGAAGTCGCCGTTCTTCACCCACATGTCAGAGGCACGCATGTTGTAGTTGGGGTCGAGGAAAGACAAGCGGGAAAGTGTACCGTTGGGATTCTCGGGAGACCATGCCTGGGCGGCAGCTTCCTTCAGGATGTTGGGCGCACAGCCGTCATCGGAAGAGAACATGTTGGACAGACGCATGGCGGAATAAGAGAAGATGTCTTGTCCCAATACGCCGTAGAGATATACGGAGAAGTCCCAGTTCTTGTAGCTGGCGCCGAGGTTCAGACCGTAGTTCAGGGTCGGGAAACCGTCGCCGAGAATATCCATATCGTCCTCGTTGATGATTCCGTCACCGTTCAAGTCCTTGTACTTGAAGTCGCCCGCTTTGGTTCCGTCCGTCTGGTAGTAGACTTTCTCTTTTTCCCAATCTTTTCCTGCTGCAAGGGTGGCTGCTTTGTTCATTGCTTCGACTTCTGCGTCGGATTGGAAAACGCCTTCTACACGGAAGCCGTAGAATGAACCTACCGCATAGCCTTCCTTGCAGATGGAGTGGTTGCCCCAGTGATAACCGGCAGCGGCACCTACGGCACCGGTATTGGAACCGTCCTCGGTACCTTTACCGGAGGAGTCGGAGTTGGTGTTGTAAGCAGGTTCTCCCATCTTCTTGATTTTGTTCTTCAAGGTAGAACCGGTCAGAGTGGCATTGATGCTCCAGTCTTTGTTCAGGCGCTTGTTGTAGGCGAGGCTGAATTCAAAACCTTTGTTCTCGATTTCGCCGTAGTTGGTGTAGACTTGTGAGAAACCGGTAGAAGGACGTATCTGGCGGTAGAGCAGCAAATCCTTGGACTTGCGGATGAAGTAGTCCATTGTCAGGTTCAAGTCGCCCTGCAGGAAGCTGGCATCGATACCGATGTTCATCTGCTCGTTGGTTTCCCATTTCAGGTTGGTGTCTACCAATCCGGCGAAGTAACCGGTGGCGAATGTCATGCCGTTCCACATGCCCATGCCTTGTCCGTTGCCGTAGAAGGAGTATTTTACATTTTCAAGTGACAGACCTGCCACAGAAAGGTCGGTGGCGCCACCGGAATTACCGGTTTGTCCCCAGCCAAGACGGAGCTTCAGGTTGGAAACCACGTCCTGATTCTGCATGAAAGCTTCTTCTGATACGCGCCATGCCAAAGCTGCGGAAGGGAAGGTACCCCAACGGTTGCCGGCACCGAAGTTGGAAGAACCGTCGCGACGGAGCGTGGCGGTCAGGATGTAGCGGTTCAGCAAGCTGTAGCTTGCGCGGCCGAAGTAGGAGATGCCACGGCTTTCCAGATTCAGGGCGCCGCTTCCGCTCAGTGTCTCGGGCTTGGTGGTCAGGCCTACGTTACGGTTGTCCGGACTCCAGAATCCTCTTGAAGAGGCGGAAGTCCACTGGCCGTAATAGCGTGAAACCTCGTTACCCAACATTACGGTCAGGTCGTGCACGTCGTTCTTCCAGCTATAAGTCAGCGTATTCTGGATGGAGAGTGTCTGTCCGTCATTGTTGCCCAGGCCAAAGCTATAATCGTTGTCGTTGCTCGGATTGACGTAGGCGTTTGTTCCTTTGGTCACGTCGATGGCTGTTCCGTTGTAGTAGTTTACACGTTTGATGCCGCCGCTGAAGTTGTTGTCGGAGTTGCCGGTGTAGTCGTATGAAACCAGCGTCTTCCAGCTCAGACCCTTCAGCGGAGTGACTGTCAGGTAGGCACTTGCCAAGGCACGGTTGGTACGGTTGCGCTTGTTCAGCTCCATCTGCTTGGCATACATATTACCTATTGTTGTTCCCCAGAAACCATCGTTGGTATCTTTACCGCCGAGCACTTCACCATACGTGCCGTCGGGGTTGACCACGTTCGGAGAAATGTACGAACCGACGGGTACACCGTCATACGTGGCATCGCCACGAGTCACGAAGTCCATTGTCGGGCACATGAAAGCGAAGTCACGCAAAGAGGAAAGGTTACCGAAGTTACCGATAGAGTTGTTCGAGCCGTGGGCATCGGTATGGATATAGCTTACGTCAGCGCCGAATTCCAGGTAATTGTTGACTTTGGTCTTCACGTTGGCGCGAGCCGTGATGCGTTGGTATTGCGTGTTGACTACCATACCGTCGTTGCGCAGGAAACCGATAGAAGCATTGTACTGTGTCTTCTCCGTACCGCCGGAAGTAGAGATGCTGTAGTTCTGCTTCCAGGATGCACGGGTCATCACGTCTTGCCAGTCAATCTGCTTGCGTTTGCCGTCATATTGCTCGCTCCACACTTCGTTCCAAAGGCTTGTGCCGTCGTTGGCACGTGCTTGGCGCAGGTTGGCGGCATATTGGTCTACATTACAAACGTCCAGCTTGTTGGGCAGTGTCTGGAGACCGAAGTCGGCAGTGATGTTGATGGAAGAATGTCCTTTTGTCCCGTGTTTAGTAGTAATCATGACTACACCGTTGGCACCTGCCGAACCATAGATGGCAGTTGCGGAGGCATCCTTCAGCACTTCGATGGATTCGATGTCGGAAGGATTGATGAAGTTGGCATTGGTACCCACCTGTATGCCGTCTACTACATAGAGCGGGTCTGCCTTGCCGTTGATGGTGGCAACACCACGGATACGGACGGCGGCATTGGCATCGGGAGCACCGTCCTGCATGGTTACTATGACACCCGGGGCTGCACCTTGCAAGCCTTGTGCAATGTTGGTAGGAGTGCGGCGCAACATGTCTTCTGCGTTTACAGAAGCTACCGAACCGGCAATGTCGCTCTTCTTCATCGTACCGTAGCCCACAACTATTACTTCGTCCAAAGCTTGTGCGTCTTCTTTCAATATGATGTCCAATGTGGTCTTGCCGGCTACTTGGACAGTCTGAGTGACATAGCCGATAAAGGAGAAGGTCAATTTGGCATTGGAGGGAACGCTCATCTGATATTGACCGTTGATGTCTGTGATGATGCCGTTCGTCGTACCTACTTGCAGGACGTTTACACCCGGCATGCTTTCGCCGCTGGTATCTTTTACGGTACCTTTCACTGTAATGTTCTGGGCACATACCCAAACAGGAATCATCAGTAGGAATGATAATAACCCGATACTTCTTTTAAGATTAATGTTTTTCATATAAAAATAGGTAATAGAAAAAATAAATTTTACTATAGTGGTTAATTAAGGTATAAATGCTGTTTTTACAATTTATACGGAAGGAATGAACTTTTTTTCTATGTCTTCATAATTGCTTTGATTTAACAGGTTAATACTTTATATTATTCTCGTTTCATATCGAAAGCAAAATTATCAATTAGATATTAATAAGTGTGAAATTCACGCTACCTCTTGTTTACTCGACGTAACATCTATAGATGAAAATGTTACAAAAACTGTTTCGTACGTTACATAGCACCGGCAATGTGGTATTTGGTGGGTGTTGAATCTTCACTTGACCCTATTGAAGTTGACAACGCGATACTTCAAGTTGACAGACACTGGCATCCAATCTGTCAGACACTTGTGTTCAGCTTGTCAGGCACTGGTGTCTATCGCGACAGACACCAGTGCCTGACAAGCTGAACACAAGTGTCTGACGACATGCCGGAGACAGCGGAATGTCCTTCACCGTCAACCCTCGAAATGAAAAGAAGTTTCACCGGGAACCCCGATGAATAGAGCGGTTCTGAAAAAGGTGAAAGCTGTGACGATCGGAGTCGGTAAATTTTAGCCTGTATTATTTACTGAAGTTTTGCAAGTCCTTTATATTAGACTTTACGGAGATTTGTACCCTTAGCGCACGCATACACGCGCATATATAATACAAATCTATAAGAAGTCTAATATAAAGGACTTGCGAAACTCTTGAGTCATTAAGAAACTGTTTTGAAATGATAAATGGGAATTTATATATTTACGATTTGACGATTTACGATTTACGATTAAAGTTACTCATGCAATCATAAACCTGCCTGTTGATGAGCGGTTGTTTGACAATACATACTTCAATCGTAAATCGTAAATCGTCAAATCGTAAATCCCCTAAATTATCATTTATCCTATCGAAATATAAATCAGAACAGTTTCTAAATATAGTGTATAGTCCCCTTCGTTGCATTATGTTCAATGGAGATTTTACTGTTCGTCAAGTATTGTGATAGAATAGTCAGGAGAAACGAGGGAGTATAGCTTTACATCATTGGGCAATTTGTTATCCTTGGCGAATTCCTTGTTCATTTCATATACTTTACCACTGAATTTGACCTTTAAACCCTCGATTGCTATCTTGAGTAGGGCTTCTTCTGCATCCTTGGAGGTTGTACGTATATAGAAACGGCTCTTCTCTTCGTCTTCTATGTAGGTCAGTCCGAGGCTTCTATCTTTATGTACCACTCCCACAATGGAGTTTGCCTCCATCAGATAGTTACCGACTATAGTTATCGTTCTGGGGGGAGGAACGCGATCGCCAACAACAAGATTATCATCCTTATTGTTACAAGCAGAATTGAATATGACCGTTCCCATCATCATCAGAAGGAATACGCAAACAGACGGCAAATTGTTTCTTTTCATACGATTCAGTTATTGATTGTTGTGAAAATAATTAGGGTGTCCAGCTCTATGTTCTCAATTTTGAGATTGATTTAACAATTCAGCCTATTGATTATGAACTAGAACGGTGCCGTTTTTTTGATACGGTTCTAACTCTTAAAAAAGCATCGTAACTTTCTTTGTTAATATGCTCCATATACTATATGGTTGTCAGTGCTTTGGAAAATGCACGATTGCTTTTTGAAGCAAAAACCGGAACATCAAACTGGACACCCTAGAAAATGGTATTAGTAAATCTTTCTTTAAAGAGAAATTATCGGGAATGAAATCAATGACTAACTGTGAAATATACGATATTGTCGTAGAAATCTACATTTTCACCACTTGGTAAATAAATTGATGATTCGTCTTTACTAAGTGTACTATACGCATTGAATATATAACTTTCAAAATACCCATTCTGCGCTCCATTCCATCCCCAATTAATATGGTTATGACAAGTTCTATTCGTGCCGAGTTCTTGATAAACCACCCAATTTTCTCCATCGTACGTGCACATTATGCGGTGCAACGCTTTCACATAATAGCAACCATCAATAACCCAAGCGTGCCCTTCATTTTCATTATTATAACCTACCATGAATATCAGTTCATTCTTGGCCAATTTACTTGCTAAAGTATAACCTGCATCAGAATCGTATGCATTAGCATTTATCCGATAGTCATAATTAATAATATTGCTTACATTGTATCCGAGAGTTTGAAAAGTATTTCTACTCTTATTCACGGCTGTTTCTGTACTGTTTTTTGTGGCATCAGGATATGAATGGTAAGAACTATTTGATATTTTTCCTAACTGACGGGCAAGCCTTCCTATTTGAGTGTCAGCTTCATCTCTATTATAGCTTGCATTCGAATATTGGTGAGTGCACATGGCAGTCCAGTTTAAGGCCGTAGAATTTACATCCCTCTCTTCAAAAGTCAAATTAATCGAACTCGGATATTGGAAATAACTCATAATTTGGGCGGCGGCTGTGTTGCTGCATCCGCATACTCCATTGGGGCAGTATTGCCCCATACGTTGTTTCTGTCCCCATCGCACAGAGATTCTTGGATTTATTTTTTTAAAAAAGACGGTGTCATAAACAGGTTTACACATCTGAATTCCTTGCGAAGACTTTGTAGTGGTAACTTTCGCCTCTTTTTCTATTACTTCTGTATTTGCTACGTATACCTTAGCCATTTGCATATACGTATCAAATCCAGGATTTCCCGTTGGTATGGCGGGATCGTAACTTCCCATTTCAACTGCGGCTATCAATCCTTCTGTTTGACGATTGGCAGATACAACAGCAAATCCTTGTTCGTCATTGAAATTGAATACGTACAATAATGTGTCGTTGTCGGAATCATTTCCTATAGAACGAGTTTGGGGCTGGCAGATAGCTTTTATTCCACTTGTGAGGTTCAGTGTGCGAACAGGTTTGTTTCCACGTGTTGTTGCACTTTCCTCTTGTAGCATTTTGATGGAATTTTGAGCAATCTCTACAGCCTCGGCATAACTACGACGATTCAAATTGTACACTGATTTCGTCGGAGTAGTGCTTTGAATATTTTCGATGGGTTCGGTACAAGCAACCAGCCCCGTCGCAATTGTTAATAATACAATTAGTCCTTTTTTCATCGTAACTTATTTATTAGGGTTAAACAAATCTATAATGTATTGGAGATGCAACCTTGGTTTGATGAGTTAACGCTTCATGTAACTTCTGTCTTACATCGAAAACAAAATTACGAATTAAATGTCAATGGTTGTGATATTTGCGTTGTTTTTTGTTTGCTTGATGTAACATCTATAGATATGAATGTTGCAGAAACTGTCTTGTATGTTACATGGCATCAGTAATATAAAGCTGAACATAAGACGCCGGAGACAGAGAAAATGGAGATGCCTCTATTGAAGAGAGTAGACGACATCCGTTCCCTTCTCTTTCCGGGCTGTCCGGCTGATGTCGTATGCGGAGGTGTTGACCTTTCCGGAGATGAACTCGGGGATATTATAGGATTTCATCAGGAAGGTGTAATGGTCTTTCTCCTTTTGCGGCAGCAAGAAGGGCTTGTGTGCTTTCCCTTTCTCGTCTATATAGGCAATGAAGGGGCGGGTATACAGTCCGTCTGTCCGTCGGCTGCTGAACACCACCCAGCGGCTGTTGCTGCTCCATGAATGGTAACTCTCCACGTCGTTGCTGTTCAGTGCCGACAAGGGGCGGATTTGGTTGGTGTGCAGGTGGGCGAGGTATAGGTCCGCATCCTTGTGCCAGATGGAAAAGTTGCCGTATGCGGAGAGGGTGAACATGAGGAATTTGCCGTCGGGCGATACGCGGGGGAAAGAGACGCTTTTTCCTGCCCGGCGTGCATTGTAAAGCGTGTCTGCTTTGCTGCCGAACGAACGGGTGTCTGCATCAAAGCCGATGGAACACAGGCTGTACTTCACCTGGTCGTATTTTCCGGGTATGCTCACGCTGTCCGCGGAACAGAAATAGAGCGTTCTTCCATCGGGCGAGAAAGTGGGGAATGTCTCAAAGGCAGTGGCCGAGGACAGAAGTGGGGAGCTGACAATCTGCTTCCGCTTCACGTCGTAAATCACGACATCGGAGGCATAATCCATGACTTCCACGCGGTTCGGGTCGGTGGTATGGAACATCTGCTTGGTATCGTTCACCGAGAATGCCACAAAATTGCCGGAGGGATGCCACGACGGGTAGACCAATGCCGAAATGGTCTGCGGTGTTTTGGTATTCAGTTTCTTTATCTGTCCTTCCTCTATGATGTAGGTCCCTCCGTAGTCGGAACGGAGGTGGAACAGCATTTTCTCCGGGTTCTGCCCGCAGAAGGAATGGCAATTCATGCAGCCGTAGCCGGTCATCTTGTTGGTGAGGATGGCTGTTTCCTCATAGTTTTCCAGACAACGTTGGTAGATGCCCATCTCGTTCCAGGTCTCGTAGCCCGGTTCTATCAGCCGGTAGGCGATGTAGGGGTCTATCTTCTCTTTGGCGATGTAGAGGTGGAAAGGGGCGTATTCTTCCCATTTGTCTCCTCTTTGGGCCTGCAGGCGGACGGTGATGGTAGATGCGGCGTCTACGAGCCTTTTCCATTTGGAGGGACTGATGGCTATCTGCCCGTTGCGGGTTGTGACGGTAGTTTCTTCATCGCCTGCCCGGTATATGGCCCGGAGACGGGAGGCATGGCAGCTGTCCGGCAGGGAGAAGCATGGGGGAGCCATGTTCGGGGGAAGCGTGACTTCGGTATAATCGGGCGATATGGGAGGCCGGTAACCGGTATGGCGGTCGATATGTACGTTTTGTGAGCAGGCTGCCAGCAGCAGGCAGCTGATTAGGGTTGGCAGATATGTCAGGATTCTCGTTTTCATTTCTGTTTTCATTTTCTATATTTCAGGAAATACCATAAGTTGTGGGAGTCTTTGGAGGGTTGTCGGCTGAATTCCTCGAAGCGCTCCACGGTAGCTGCCTGTATGTTGTATCGTTCCAATGTTTCCCGGTCTCCGGCGGCAAAGACAACCACTCCCTCCTGAAAGCAGACGGGCAGCACGGACGGCAGCGCCGGTGTGCCATAGAATGTTTCGAGGGTGGCCTTGAACCGTGGAATATCCTTGGACAGCAGATATAGTGAGCCTAAGTACTGGATGGTGGTCTTGTGCATGGGGTTCTTGAGGACGATTTGCTTTAAATCGTCGTCCAGCCCTTTGATGCCCGAGAAACGGTTGTCGGGGAAGAGGCATTTTCGCTTGCTGCCTAAGATGGAATCGGTCTCTACAGCCGGGTCGTTCCATAGAAAACGTCTGTGGGCTGTGGCCCAGTCTTTATAGAAGAGTGTACTTTCAAGTATATCAAGATACTTCTTTGCAGTGCCATAATGCCCGTAGATAAGGCTGGTCTGGACCAGCCGTTGCAGCATGCGTGGAGAGAAATTGCCCATGCCTTCGTTGGCCTCGAAGGCATATCGTTGTGAAAAGGCGATGTGCCCCATTGAGAAATAGATGTCGCTGAGCAGTGCGGACAGGTAGGGCGTTTTGTTTCCGGGCACGTAAATGGTCTGTATGTCTATGCAGGGTTGCATGAACAGTTGGTCGGCCAACAGGCCTTGTTCTGCCAGTGCGACGTTGTGATAATTCTGGAAAAGCAGGTTGTTCATGGGCATGTTTTCGCATTTGTCTGTTATCTTGTCCCATTGGCAGTGGCGTGCGTAGTGGTTCAGTTCTTTAAAGACTTCATTGTTCCTGTCGATGTATTGGGGGATGCCGACAAAAGTGAAAGCGACTGCACATGCGAGTTGGGCAGCGATAAGGGTTCCTTGCATCCATCTACTTTTGAATCTGAATGATTTGCATAGACCGCTTGTGATGAAAACGGCCAGTGTCAGCCCCCAAGGCAGATAGATGATGGAGCCTGCTTGGAGTCTTAGCGTGAAGTAGCCGTCGGGCAGCAGGACGTGTTCCAATTCGCCGGAAAGTCCCATCCGTAAGCAAGTTTCAGCGGTCAGGTACACCATTAGCGGAAGGGATATGAACCAGAGTGCCCTCTTCTTGTGACAGAACAATTCTATGATCAGTATGAGGCTGCTGTACAGAAAGGCGACCGATCCTGCCGTTGCGAAGAGCAGGAAGGTGCTTGCAAGAGAATAGGCGAACCGTCCGGTGAACTTGTGGAAGAAGAACCGCAGGCGGAGGAAAAGCAGCATCCACAGGAAGGCTATGGTTCCGGCATATTGGTAGTTTACGTTGTAGTGCAGGAAGAATAATGCTGCAACGGGGAAAAGGGCGAGTGGTAATGTGAGTTTGCTTTTTGTCCAGCGGTGTAGGATGTCGGCTGTCAGCAGTGCAATCCACGTCAGTAGCAGTGCTGTTATCAATATTCCGGTCAGGGGTCGGCAGAAGAATTGGGTCAGGAAGCTTGAAAGGAGTTGTACGAATCCGCCGGGCAGAGCCAAAGAACCGCTAAGGTAGGCGGAATTATAGATGAAGGTGTCCCATTGTTCCAGATAACAGAAGCTGTAGTAGCCCGTCTGGCTCAATAGAAAAGCAAGTAATGCAAATAGGGCAGTCCCTGCAACGATGTATGGGATTCTTCTGCTGTGAGGTGCCGGTCTGTTCATGGTATATAGGGTTTTGATGACAAAAGTAGATAGAATAAACGATAATGTGGGAAAATCTCAGGCCGATTATTGGGGGCATACGGGCCGATGTAACATGGATAAAAGTATTTGTAACACTGGGCGTGCCTTGATGACGGCCGGGATGGGACAAAAAGGAGGCCAAGCCTGAAAATGTAATGACGACGATAAAACGTGATACATATGCATAATAATTATAAGAAGTGTATTTGCTACATTTGTAGCAGAGATATTCTACCATGAAAATCTGATGAGATAATAGATTACTAACTGAGAATTTGCTTATGAAAAACAAACTCTTGTTATCCGTTGCAACCTTTCTTTGCCTCATGGCAGGCAGGGCGCAAGCACAGAATCCCATAATCCGCGATCAGTTTTCGGCCGATCCCACAGCGAGGGTCTTTGATGGAAAGATATATTTGTACCCTTCTCATGACATTCCCAGCCCTATAGAACAGCTGAAAGAATGGTTCTGTATGGCCGATTACCATGTGTTCTCTTCCGATGACTTGGCGCATTGGGAAGACCACGGGGTCATTGTCAGCCAGGAACGCATTCCTTGGGCCAGACCGGACGCCTATTCCATGTGGGCACCGGACTGTGTCTGCAAGGATGGCAAGTATTATTTCTATTTTCCTGCTACCCCTCGGGGCGTGGAAAAGGGATTTGCTGTAGGAGTGGCCATATCGGACAAGCCAAGCGGCCCCTTTATGCCGCAGATGCGTCCCATAGAAGGAGTGGACGGCATTGACCCTTGTGTGCTGACGGACAAGGACGGACAAAGTTATATCTACTGGGCAGGCCGCGGCATGATGATGGCAAAGCTGAAAGATAATATGGTGGAACTTGCTTCGGAACCGGTGCCGGTGCCGGGATTGCCCGACGGATTCAAGGAAGGGCCTTTTGTCTTTGAACGGGAAGGGAAATACTATTTTACCTTTCCATGGGTGAGGGACAAGACGGAAACGCTGGCCTATGGCATGGGAGACAGCCCGATGGGGCCTTTTGAATTCAAGGGAATCATCATGGATGAATCGCCGGTGGATTGCTGGACGAATCATCATTCCATCGTGGAATATCGGGGGCAATGGTATCTCTTTTACCATCATAACGATTATTCGCCGCATTTTGACAAGAATCGTTCCGTCCGCGTGGATTCGCTCTTTTTTAATGCCGACGGTACCATCCGCAAGGTGATTCCCACTCTGCGGGGAGTAGGAATTACGGATGCACGCACACGCATCCGGATAGACCGCTATAGCAGCATCAGTCCTGCGGGAATTTCCATCGCTTTTCTGGATGAGGCGGAGCCGTTCAAGGGCTGGAAGACAATCTTCGGTAAGAAGAATGCCTGGCTGCAATATAATAAGGTGGACTTTGGGAATGAAAAAGTGCAGGAACTGGTGGTGCGTACCCGCTCTTTGTCCGGTGGCGTATTGCAAGTACGCACCGGGAAGAATGGCAAGCCGGTGGCGACTGTTTCCATTCCTCGCAGTAAGGAGTGGGTAGAGAGCCGTGTGCCGGTTGTATCGGCTCCTACGGGCGTGAACGATTTGCACGTATCGCTTCTGAAAGGCTCGCAGGTGGAAGTGGACTGGATGGGCTTTGATGCCCTGCCGTGGGAGGAAGGTGCTTTCAAAACCCGTGAATACCGTAATCTGTTTGCAGAAGCGGGCTATAAGCAGGATGACATTGATGCCAAACTGAAAGAAGTGTTCGACGGCGTATTTTATGGACCTGATAAGGTATATTTTGAGGTCGGTGATTCCATGGCCTACATCAGTGACATCAAAAATCATGATGTGCGTACCGAAGGCATGTCCTACGGGATGATGATTGCCGTGCAGTTTGATAGGAAAGACATCTTCGACCGCTTGTGGCGTTGGGGGAAAAAGTACATGCAGCATCAGGACGGTCCTCTGAAAGGTTACTTTGCTTGGAGTTGCCGGACGGACGGCATACGTAATGCGCAGGGACCGGCTTCGGATGGGGAACTTTATTACGTCACTTCCCTTATCTTCGCTTCCAATCGCTGGGGCAACGATACGGGGATCGATTACTTGGCTGAGGCCAAGAATATTCTGGATTGTTCCATGCAGAAAGCCGGGATGGACCGTGTGGCTCCTTTCATCAACCTGGAGCAGAAACTGATCACATTTACTCCTGACCCTTGGGGAGAACGGTTTACCGATCCTTCTTACCATCTGCCTGCATTCTATGAAGTATGGGCAAGATGGGCGGACGATGGCAGAGCGGGTTTCTGGAGAGAGTGTGCACGCCGGAGCAGGGAGTATCTGCATCGAAGCATCCACCCCGAGACCGGGCTTAATCCGGATTACAATAATTATGACGGGACTTTGCTTGGCAGCGACCGGATTATCGGTGATGCTTTCCGCTTTGATTCCTGGCGTGTCCCCATGAACATCGCTCTGGATTATTCCTGGGCGTGCGAAGATGCCGAGTGGCAGCGGGAGTATGGAAACAGGATACAGAATTTTCTTTATGGTCAGGGCATAGATACTTTCGTTGACCAGTATAATGTGGACGGCACGCCGGTGAAGGAAATTTTGGGAGCCGGAGCGCATAAGCAGTTGCGCCATTCACTGGGGCTGGTGGCTACGGTGGCGGCTGTATCGCTGACTTGTACGCACAACAAGAGCCGCGAGTTCATTCATCGGCTTTGGAATGCGGAACATGTTCCTTACGAAGACGGCTACTTCGATGCCTATTACGACGGATTGCTCAGACTGTTCGCCTTTATGCATCTGAGTGGCAATTACAGAATTATTTTTCCTGAATGAAGATGAATATTTATTTGTGTAACCTTAAATAGAAATAGAACATGAAGCACATTTTATCGATTGGCATTTTATGCTTGCTGGCGGCTTGTAGCCCGAAAGAGAATCAGAAAACATTTGTTTATGAGGGAAATCCTCTGGTAAGAAACAACTTTACGGCCGATCCTGCCGCATTGGTACATGGCGATAGGTTGTATCTGTATGTCGGACACGATGAGTATTATGCCGGACAAGATACGGCTTCGGGAGGCAGGGAGTTCAATATTACCGAATGGCTGTGTTACTCGACGACTGATATGAAGAACTGGACAGAGCATGGCGCTGTATTGAGCCCTGCCGACTTTAAATGGGCAGTGGGAGAAGCGTGGGCTTCTCAGGTGATAGAAAGAGATGGAAAGTTCTATTATTATACCACGGTGCAGGCAGGCGAACCTTGTGTGGGCAAAGCCATTGGAGTGGCGGTAAGCGACAGTCCCACAGGGCCGTTCACAGATGCTATCGGCCGACCGCTGGTGACGGACGACATGACTTCCAACGGTGCCCGGGGGTGGTGGAATGATATAGACCCCACCGTGTTGGTTGAGGAGGATGGCCAGGCATGGCTGTGCTGGGGAAACGGCACTTGCTTTCTGGCAAGGCTGAAACCGAATATGACGGAGCTGGATGGCGACATCGCAGTGGTGGATTTGCCCGAATACGTGGAAGGTCCGTGGCTGCATGTACGGAATGGCATCTATTATCTCACTTATGCCTCGATGGGAGAGGGAAGGGAAAATATCGCTTATGCCACGGCTTCCGGTATGGAAGGGCCTTGGACGTACCGCGGCGAACTGACCGGCATGGCGGAGAACAGTTTCACCATCCATCCGGCCATCGTGGAATTCAAAGGGAAGTGGTACCTCTTCTACCACAATGCCGCACTCACATTGGACGGCCGTGCAGGTGCGATAGGCCGTCGTTCAGTCTGTGTGGACGAGTTGCATTACAATGAAGACGGGACTATGCAGTATGTAGAACAAACAAAAGGTAATTAATGACATAAATAATAGAACTGTATGAAAAATTCTCTTTCTTTAGGATTGATATTGTCTGGTTTGCTGCTGCTGAATGTGGCAGCTTTTGCCCAAGACCCAGACTTGACCGCAGAAGAGGTGCTGAAAAATACGGTCGCTGCCTCTTCCAATATGCACGGTTGTGATTTCCCACGCTTAGACAAGGAGAACCGGGCTTATTTCCGTCTCTATTCGCCGGACGTAAAACGCTTGCAGGTAGACATATGCGGTAAAAAATATGAAATGAACAAGGATGAAAACGGCTGGTGGACAGTAAAGACCGATCCGTTAGTGGTAGGTTTCCACTATTACTTCTTGCTGGTGGACGGTTTCTCGGTCATAGACCCGATGAGTTGCACTTTCTTCGGATGCAGCCGTATGGCAAGCGGCATTGAAGTGCCCGAAGGAAAAGAGGGTGATTATTATCGTGTGCAGAATGTGCCTCATGGGCAAGTGCGTACCTGCACTTACTATGCCGAAAGCCAGCAGCGTTTCCGTCGTTGCGTAGTCTACACCCCGGCCGAATATGAAAAGAACGCCAAGAAACGCTATCCGGTACTTTATCTGCAGCATGGTATGGGAGAGGACGAGACGGGCTGGAGCACTCAAGGCTTTATGTATAACATACTTGATAATCAGATAGCGGAAGGAAAGTGTGTGCCTATGATTGTGGTGATGGAAAGCGGGGATATTGAAGTAGGTTTCCGTCCTCGTCCTGGAAAGGATGTGGATGCGGAACGTAATCTGTATGGCTCTGCGTTTGCTACGCTGATGATAAATGACCTTATTCCCATGATAGACGAAACTTTCCGTACTTATACGGACCGGGAACACCGTGCTATGGCCGGACTGTCATGGGGAGGAAAGCAGACTTTTGACATCACGCTGACCAACCTTGACAAGTTTTCATACATAGGCGGCTTCAGTGGAGCCATCTTCGGACTGGATGTAAAGGATGCTTTCAATGGGGTGTTTGCCGATGCAGACAGTTTCAACAAAAAGGTGCATTATCTCTTCTTGGGTTGCGGCACGGAAGAGAACATGGGCACCAAACAACTGGTCGAGAGCCTCCGTGACATGAATATCCGTGTGGACTTCTACGAATCGCAAGGAACGGCACACGAATGGCTGACTTGGCGCCGGTGCCTGAATGAATTCATCCCACATCTGTTTAGAGGGAAGCAGAAGTAATTTTGTGTTATACAATGAATCTCCCGAAACAGTCCGGGACTGGCATGATGCAGAGTGTCGTATCAATATATCCGGTCGCTGTGCTGATTTGGGGCAAATATTCAAACAGAGAAATGAACATACGGAGATTTTTTTTACTTTTATGCAACTTGGTCGGCTATGCCTTAGGATTGCCGGCACAACAGACTGCCGTCAATCCGCTGATTTATGCCGATGTACCGGATATGTCGATGGTGCGGGTGGATGATACCTATTATATGAGCAGTACCACGATGCACATGGTGCCGGGGGTACCTATTATGAAATCAAAGGATTTGGTGAACTGGGAACTGGTGAGCTATGCGTATGATAGGTTGACCGACGATGTTCCTGCCATGAATCTGGATGACGGGCAGAATACCTACGGACGTGGCTCGTGGGCAAGCTGTATCCGCTATCACAAAGGGATGTATTATGTTTCCACTTTTGCACAAACCACCGGTAAGACTTATTTTTTCATGACACGCGATATTGAGAAAGGACCGTGGAAGCGTGTGGAGTTCGCACCGTCTTGTCATGACCATACTTTCTTCTTTGATGAAGATGGCCGGAATTATCTGATTTATGGCAATGGCAAGTTGTTTATTGCGGAACTGGAGGCAGATTTGTCCGGCTTGAAAACCGGTACGGAACGGGTGCTGTTGGAGAATGCCAGTGCTCCGGCAGGCGGTGATATTATGTTGGGGGCAGAAGGCTCGCAACTGTTCAAGGTAGATGGCAGGTATTATCTGTTCAACATCACTTGGCCAAGGAACGGTATGCGTACAGTGGTGGTGCACCGTGCCGATAAGATAACGGGACCTTACGAGGGACGCGTTGTCTTTCAGGACCGTGGTATTGCCCAAGGCGGACTGGTGGATACGCCGGACGGACGGTGGTTTGCCTATCTGTTTCAGGATTGCGGTGCAGTGGGGCGCATTCCCTATCTGGTACCGGTGCAGTGGGAAGACGGCTGGCCGGTATTGGGGGTGAATGGCGTGGCTCCCGACAAGTTGGAGCTTCCGGCAGGCAAGGGACTGATTCCGGGAATTGTCTGCTCCGACGAGTTCGTGCGCAAGGCAGGCGAGGCCGACCTGCCGCTTGTGTGGCAGTGGAACCATAATCCGGACAATGCCCTCTGGTCTGTATCGGCACGTAAGGGTTATTTGCGATTGACCACCGGTCGTTTGGAATCTTCTTTTATGCAGGCAAAAGGGACATTGACGCAGCGTACCATCGGACCGGTTTGTTCCGGTTCTGTCTGCATGGACGCATCGGGCATGAAGGATGGAGACTTCGCCGGGCTTTCGCTCTTCCAGCACAAGTACGGGCAGGTGGGTGTGAAGATAGTGAACGGAGAGAAGTGCATTGTGATGGTGAATGGAGAACTGGAAGAACCGGTGGAGGTAGAGAAAATCCCGTTAAGCAGGAATAGGGTTTATTTCAAGGCTGAATGTGACTTTAGAGACCGGAAGGATATCGGCTATTTCTACTATAGCCTGAACGGAAAGGAGTGGAAGCCGTTAGGTAGCCCGTTGAAGATGGAATATACCTTGCCGCATTTCATGGGTTATCGTTTCGCCTTGTTCAACTATGCTGCGAAAGAAATAGGTGGTTATGCAGATTTTGACTATTTCAGGATAGAAGACAGCATGCAGCCTGCGGATACCTGTCGGGATGTGGTATACAGTGGCATCAGTGCCTATTTTTCGCCGATTCGGGCGGGAGGGGCGCAGCCTGATGCCGAAGGATTTATAAGACGCTGGCTGCTGTTGGAGCCGATTGCCAAGCCGAATCGTAGTAATGCGGTTTTTACAGACAGCTATATAAGGAAAGCATTTACAACGGAATACTTTCCGAATCAGTTTACGGTTCTTCCCGAAGTGGGAGCGAAGGTCAGGGTGGGCAATCAGAAACTGACATGGCATGCTTTGGACAGCAAGAACTTCAATGTTAAACTATTCCGCTTTGCCCATGGACTGGATAAGAATGTATATGGCGTTCTGTTTTGGGCTGTGACAGTGGTCAATTGTGCGGAAGACATTAATAATGTAAGGATGGCGGTAGGCTCCAATTCTGCATCCATGTGGTGGCTGAATGGAGAGGAAGCCATAGTACTTTCCGGAGACAGGCGCATGGTGAAGGATGATTGTGTATCACCCCGGTTGACATTGAAAAAGGGAAAGAATATCGTCCGGGGAGCGGTAATCAACGGTCCTGGGATGAGTGATTTTTGCGTTCGTTTTTTGGATGAAAAAGGACAACCCGTAAGAAATATTTCTGTCAGTTGTAAATAAGGGGCAGTTCATGGCTCTGTCCGGAATATGCAGTGGCACTACAGAGTATGCACTTCCAGGTGCTGTCTATTCAATTCCGAAACGAGTATTTAAATATTGAAATCATTATGATAGTAAGAAACAAATGGATAGGGGCTGTAGCCTTTATGTCGGCATTTTTTGTGGATACAGTTGTTGCACAAGTTGGAAAGCCGTTTATTCATGATCCTTCGACCATTGTGGAGTGTGAAGGAAAGTATTATACATTCGGTACGGGAGGAGGCGGGCTGATTTCCGAAGACGGATGGACTTGGAACAGTGGCGCGGTGAGACCCGGGGGAGGAGCTGCTCCCGATGTGGTAAGGATTGGTGACCGTTATCTGGTGGCTTATGGTGCCACCGGTGGCGGATTGGGTGGCGGACACAATGGCGTGATTTATACGATGTGGAACAAAACCCTTGATCCGCAGTCTCCTGATTTCGGATATTCGGAGCCGGTGGCAGTTGCTTCGTCGGATGGCATCGAAGATAATGATGCCATAGACCCCGGGCTTCTGCTGGATCCTACCGATGGACGGCTGTGGATGTCTTATGGCACTTATTTTGGCTTTATCCGTCTTGTGGAACTTGACCCGAAGACGGGAAAACGTATGGAAGGAAATCAGCCGGTGGATATTGCCATTGACTGCGAAGCTACGGATTTGATTTATCGTGATGGGTGGTATTACCTTTTGGGTACGCACGGGACTTGTTGTGACGGACCGAATTCCACTTACAACATTGTGGTGGGCCGTTCGCGCAAGGTGACCGGTCCTTACATGGACAATGTAGGGAGAAGTATGCTTGAAGGAGGCGGCCGCATGGTGGTCGCTGCCGGAGGAAGAGTGGTGGGACCGGGACATTTCGGGCTTTTTGACCTTGGTGACGGAATACAGAAAATGTCATGCCATTATGAAGCGGACTTGGACCGAAGTGGAATAAGCGTACTGGGTATTCGTCCGTTGTTATGGAAGAATGGTTGGCCCGTTGCCGGTGACAATTTCAAAGAAGGTACTTATGAAATAGAATCAGAAAGAAGAGGATATGCCTTGGAACTGGCTGTGGATTTTGTAAGAATGCCGGGAGGCATGCGCTGGTTTGAACATACCGGACCTATAGAACCGATGGCTTCGCAAACTTTGGCGGATGTTATAGACACCTGGCCGACAGGAAATATCGGAGTGAGGGCAGGTGACTATATGTTCCGTCCGCATCAGCGGTGGACAATTACGGCTGTTCGCGATGCAGGAGGTTATTTGGGAGCGCCTTATTATAAAATTGTGATAGAAGGGACGGAGCGTGCGTTGGCGGCAACCGCTGAAGCGGAAGTTGTAACGGTTCCTGCATTTACCGGTGTACCCGAGCAGTTGTGGCGGATTGATCAATTGACGGATGGTACGTACCGGATTATGCCGAAGGAGATTCCCGGTTCGACGGAGAAGCTGGCACTGATATCTATTGGTGACAGTACGCCTACTCTTGCCAAGTTTGATAAAGATAGCGATAATTCCAAATGGAATTTTAAAGCTCATTGATTACCTGCTTCTCTCTCTGTAGATTGAATATAGTTTTTCTCAGGTGCGAATTACACGGAACTTGGATTTATAGTAAAAACAAATTCGGGAGATTCCGTGCTATTCGCGCCTGCAGAATATCTTTTCCGGAAAATAGGCTTTCATCTGTTTTTATTCAACAATTCCTTTGTAGGACATTCATAGTTGCTGATAATCAGTTTGACTCTTTTCAAATCCTCCAATTCGTGTATGGGACGTTCCATCGACGGAGGAATGGGTAACTGGGAGTATTCCTGAAAATAGAGCAGGCAAGCATCTTTCCACCAGACAGCATCGCGTACTTGTGTCTTCAAGCGTGATTGTATATCTTTGAATCGTTCGCCGTCAACGTATTCCTCTACCTTATCCCATATTTTCTGGAACTCCCTTACTTGCCGTACGCCGTTGTCGTAGTGGCGGCAAAGTTCCTCCCATAGGGAATTTCCGCTTTTCATCCGGAACGTCCAAGGCACGTGGTGGAACCAGAGAAGATACTTTTCGGGGCACGTGGTCAAGTCGTCGTAGAGCCTGCAGAGTGAGTCAGGATATTGTGCAGTGGCATTACTGCCGGTGTGACTGCGGTTGAATCCGATTCCCGTACTATCGGCATTATGATAATAGGACGGCATCCAGTCGGGTCGTGCGTCGGGAATGTCGCACCAAGGTTCGGGACCGTAGTGATGTCCCCAGGCAAAAATATGGTGTAGTCCTAATGGCATCATGTAGTTAACAACCGCTTCACGACTTTCGAGCATCATCTGGCTTGCCGGCCCAACAAAATTTTTGTCATTGCTGAAAGTCTGCCTTAACCATTCGTCTGCTATTTCTTCGGAAGAGATTGCCGGGTTCCAGGCCAGGCGTCCGAAAGCATACCAGTTGGCTTGTGCAAAGGGATGTCCGCACCAGTTTTTGTCTGTACCTATATTGGCAACACCTGCAACGGCTCTTAACGAAGAAGGTGCCACAAAGCGGAGGAACTCTTTCCACATGGGTGCCAGATAGGCAAGGTGGTTGGAATGTCCTAAGTATTCTTGGGTAATTTGAAATTCTGCCATGAGTGGAGTCTCGTGCATGGCTCCGAAGAGTGGGTTGTAAGGCTCACGTGGCTGAAAGTCTATTGGACCGTTCTTTACTTGCAAGATGACGTTTGAACGGAATTTGCCGTCCAATGGTTTAAACTCGGTGTATGCTTGTTTTGCGCGGTCGGTATCCGATGGATTATAGACGAAGGCGCGCCACATGACGATACCTTTGTAAGGTTTGAGGGCATCGGCCAGCATATTGGCGCCTTCGGCATGGGTGCGTCCGAAGTCGCATGGACCGGGTTGTCCTTCACTGTTTGCCTTCACAAGGAAACCTCCGAAATCCGGTATAAGTCGGTAGATTTCGCGAGTTTTGTCTTTCCACCAGCGAATGACTTGTTTGTCAAGTGGGTCGGCTGTATGCAACTTGCCGAGTATAATCGGGCTGGCAAAGTTGACGGAAAGATATACCCGTATTCCATAAGGGCGGAAGGTGTCTGCCAACGTCTTTACCTTTTCCAGATATGCCGTAGAAAGAATTTGGGGAGAAGCATTTACATTGTTCAATACAGTACCGTTGATACCGATGGAGGCATTGGCACGGGCATACGCTTCATATCTGCCGGAGGATGTGTCGGGCAGCTTCTCCCAATCCCAGAGCGACTGTCCGGCATAGCCTCGCTCTACGGTTCGGTCCATGTTGTCCCAATGGTTGAGGATGCGAAGGCTGTAGGCCGGATTCTCCGTGGAGGGACGGATGGGCAGTCCGCTTTCTTGCAGGCGGAGCAGGTGAAAGGCTCCATATAGCAGGCCGGTTGCAGAGGGGGAGCTCAAGACGAGCTTCTTCTCCGTGCATTGTATGCGGAAACCGTCCGGGGCAAGTTGCTTGTCTTTCTCTATCAGCAGAGTGACCGGATTTCCTTTCCAGGACTGCCGCAACTCTTCGGCGGCCAGATTCAAGGTTGCGGATGTGCATTGGGCCGATACCTCGACGGAGGCATTTGCCCCTTGACTCTGTCTTAACCACAAAAGGCTGCCATCTTCGGCAGCCATTTGGTTTGTAAAGAAGAAAACGATGCAGATAAGAGAGAAGAATCTGTATTTCATGATATATTGTCTACTGTTGTTTATTCAGGATTTCCTTCTATGGTGATGATTTTTCCTTCGGAGTCATATTCCAGTTCGCAGACCTTGAGGCTGCGAAGCCATGTTTTTCCGTTGGAAGGTACGCAGTCGTGGTGGAAAAGATACCATTTCCCCTTGTATTCCGTGATGGCATGGTGCGTTGTCCATCCCACAACTGGGGTGAGGATGACTCCTTGATAGACAAAAGGTCCGTAAGGATTGTCGCCGATGGCATAGCATAAGCGGTGTGTGTTGCCGGTGGAGTAGGAGAAGTAGTATTTTCCGTTGTACTTGTGCATCCAGCTGGCCTCGAAGAAGCGCCGTTCGTTGTCGCCGGCTGTCAGGGGCTTGCCGTTTTCATCCAGAATGACTACCGGCTTCGGCTCTTCGGCAAATTGCAGCATGTCGTCGCTCAGTTTTGCCACGCGTCCCGGTATGGACGGTTCGTTGTCCGGGGGGAAGGCGGCGCTTTCCAGTGCCTTGTTGTCGCGGTAGCGTTGCAGTTGGCCGCCCCACAGTCCGCCAAAGTACATGTAGTAGCAGCCGTTTCCGTCATCCAGTATGGCGGGGTCGATGCTGTAGCTGCCTCTTATCGGGTCTGCCTGGGGTATGAAAGGCCCTTCGGGAGAGTCGCTGACGGCAACGCCGATGCGGAAGATGTCATTTTGGTCTTTCAATGGAAAGTACATGTAGTATTTGCCGTCTTTCAAGGCAACGTCACAGTCCCATAACTGGCGGCCTGCCCAAGGAATGTCTTCGGTGGCGAGCACCACTCCGTGGTCTTTGATTTCACCGTGCATCACGTCGTCGGTAGAGAAGACGTGATAGTCCTTCATGTTGAAGTGGTCGCCGTTGTCGTTTTCCGGTATGCCGCTCTCCCAGTCATGGCTGGGATAAATATAGACTTTGCCGTTGAATACATGCACTGCCGGGTCTGCCATATAGTCTTCCGGAACCAAATATCTCATTTCTTCCTTCATGGTGTATTATGTTTTAGGGTGTTTGCAACAGTTCGCGTACGAATGGTTTGGGCTGGTAATTGCGGTCGAACAGTAGCGGGTATTCCCGGCGGCCGCGCATGGGAAAGTCGTTTTTCCATGAGTCGCCGTCAGATATTCCCCATGCAGTGACGCGCGTGATTACATCTGCATGTTTCAGGAAGAGGTCGAAGAAGGACTTCATGCGTGCATTCCAGATGCGGCTGACACTGTCGGGCAATGTTTCCGGATAAGGATTCAACGCTTTCCGGTATGCTGCGGTGTCCGATATGTTTGCCGTGTGGCTGACTGTGGGAAGGGCGCTCATGTCCCATTCTGTAATCATTACTTTGGCACCGGTGGCTGCAAAGGCGAGCAGGCTCTTCTCAAAGTCTTCCACCGTGGGATAGTCCATGCCCATATGTCCCTGCATGCCGACGGCATCGATGCGGATGCCCTTTTCTTTCAATGAGCGCACAAGGGCGGCCACTGAGTCACGGCGGCCCGGGACATTCATGCCATAGTCATTATAGTAAAGTTCTGCTTCAGGGTCGGCTTCATGGGCGCATTGGAAAGCATAGGGGATATACTCTTTGCCCAATATCTCATAGAATTTGGTTTTGCGGTATGAACCGTCTTCCATAATAGCTTCGTTTACCACATCCCATCCGTGTATGCGGCCTTTGTATCTGCCGACAATGGTAGATATATGTTCCTTCATGCGTTGCTTCAGAACCTCAGGTGAGACATTCTTTCCTGCTGAATCGACGCAGAACCAGGGAGCTAACTGTGAGTGCCAGATAAGGCAGTGACCAATGACGGCCATGCCATTCTCTTCACCGAAGTCTACCAGGGAGTCTGCCGGTGTAAAGTTATACCGGTTTTCCTCCGGATGGATGACCTCGCACTTCATGCAGTTCTCCGCGACGATAGAGTTGAAGTGATGTTTGGCAATGGCAATGGCAGCAGTGTCTTCGCCGGAGACTTGCCGTTGGTTCAACGCCGCACCGATGAGAAATTTATTGCCGAAGGCTGCTTTCAGTGAAGAAGATTCTTCCGAAGGCGTGGTGCGTTTTCCGCCGATGCAAGCCGTAACGAGTCCGGCAATGACAAGGGGAAGTAGTGCTTGTTTCAGTTTCATGTTTTCTCTTATTTCAGTTTCGTATGTTGTTCAACTTATTAGTAAACAAGGTGTCAGTTGACGAGTGGAAAACCCTTGAAAATGATTCTCACGCATCCTATCTTCTTTAATAAACCCGACACTCTTCCTTGTCACCTTGTCCCTTGTTACCTTGTCAACTGCGAAAGTTGAGCTTGCGAAACTTGAGTTAATAATCCGTTTGTTTTCTCCGTTCAGTCAGTTCAGCCTGCATTTCCTCATTGTAGGCTTTCGTGATGGGGTAGAAGTATAATGCAATGACTCCTATGAAGAATGTGGCAGCCGGTATCAGACTTGAAGAAAGTATTATGCCGTGGATGGCCGATTCTGTTTGTGCTGTGCCTGCTCCGCTGACATAGCCAAAACCGGAAAGCAGGAATCCCAGAATAGCTCCACCGATTCCAAGGCCGGCTTTTAATGCGAAAACTACCCCTGCGAAAACGAATCCTGTGGCACGACGGTAATTTACATATTCCGAATGGTCTGCTACATCGGCAATCATAGCCCAAAGTAAGGGTACCGTTGGGGCGTAAGCAAGACTTTTCAGGAAATTTAGGACAAACATGGTTTCTATATCCGTTTCATTGGGGAAATAGAACAGTGCGGTAAAGATAGCTGTCAGTGTCAGACAGAAGATAAACACACGCTTCTTTCCATAACGGTTGGCTAGGAAACTGGATAATAGGATCACTCCGAAGAATTGTACCAGTGCACCGACCATGTTGAAAACTCCAAAGCCTACTTCGTACGCTTTCTCCGGACTATTGACTATCAATCCGAAAGCATTTAGTATATTGTAGCTAAAACTTGCATTTGCTTCTACGGCTACCAGTCCCAATTTGTCGAGGAAAGTATATAGGGCATTGGCATCTACATAGTTCTCAAAGTAGTAGTTCATGGCACTTCCCCACATGGCTAAGGTGGTGAAAAGGAATAGGGTGAGGATGAACATGGCTCGCCAGGGAATACTGTGGAACACATCTCTTATATCTTTCCGGGTATCGGTCTTTTGGCTGGCGGGTGGGGTTATACGTTCTCGTGCAGAAAAAAAAGTAATGATAAAGAATATAAAACCGATTACTGCAAACAGAGAGATTGTGCAAAGCCATCCGTGTCCTTTGTCACCATTTGCGCCGGCAAATTTACCTACAAGGGGCAGCGTTAAGCCTTGCACAATAAATTGTGCTATGGTAGCGGCTACAAAGCGAATGCTGGTAATGCTGTTACGCTCTTTTATATCACTCGTCATGACACCGCCTAATGAGGCATAAGGGGTATTGTTGAATGAATAGAGTGTCATTAGCAGGGTGTACGAAATGGTGGCATACACTGCAACCAGGCTTTTGTCTTCAATGCCGGGATTATAGAAAGCCAATACATAGAATACCATGAACGGTAAAGCCGTCCATAATATCCAAGGGCGGTATTTACCCCAACGGGTTTGCGTCTTATCGGATAAGATTCCCACGGTCGGGTCTACAAAGGCATCGACAATACGGGCTATCAGCATGACACTGCCGGCAATGGCACCCTCCAAGCCGAATACGTCAGTATAGAACTTGGTTTGATAAATCATCATCATCTGGAACACTAAGTTCGCAGAGCAATCTCCGAGGCTATAACCTATTTTCTCCGAGATTGAAATTTTCTGGTTCATGTTGTTCATTATGGTATTAATCTGTTGTAAGTCAATTACTGTTGTAGCTTAACCTCCTTATTGTATTTTAGCGCAGTTTCTGCTGCACGTTGCCCCAACGTCTTCTTGTCCAGTGGATGTATGTCGTTCCACTCTCCCAGATCGCTGTTCTTGATGAGGTAGGTATTGGTGTTCATTTGGGCTGCCCTGGCTTGTTCGTGTCGCATTTCTGCCCAGGCTTTACGTCCCTGGATGTCATTCTTTGCAAGGAAATCTGCCAACTCGACAATGTAGAAAGGTAACTGCTCCGAATTGAAGGTGCGCCGCCAGTCGCTAATCATGGCCGACAATAATGCTGCGTATTCGTTGCGGCGTGAAACGTTGGACTCGCCTTGATACCACAATGCGCCGCATATGCCATAATTCTTGAGCGGTGCAATCATGGCGTTGTACAGACAAACCGGTTTGTAACAAAAGAACATCATCTCCGGAGCATCGGGCATCGGGGCTCCCAAACGATACTTCCATGTCGGTTTGAGATTGAGCTCTTTGGCTTGTTCCCTATCTGTTGCCTGATAAATTATTTTATAGGGCTTTTCTTTGACAAAACTTGGTTGGCCACCATTGCTGATGAGGCGTACAGTAATATTGTTTTGTCCGGTTTTGAGTACACCAGCCGGGATTCTGTAAATACGTGGTGGATACTGGTAAGTTGTATTGCCTATAAATATTCCATTTACATATACAGAGTCTGCATCAACGATGCATCCCAAGCGGAGGATGGCGTCACTTCCCGGCGCAATGTCGGTTATGGTAACATCCTGGCGGAACCAGTGGGAACCACCTATCGGATTCAGGCCATTGTTTCCCCAGTCGGCTGAGAACATGTCAACCTCTTGCCACGTATGGTCGTCATAGTTTTCGCTATACCATGGCGTCGCTTCATGCAACCCTGCATCTCCACGGTACAGAGATTCGTTCCAATGACGGAATTTCTCATTTTCTACTTGCTTGATATGTGTGCAGAACTTGTCGTCTTCATATTGCCGTTTGTCATTGATGTATAACGGGAATTGCCTCAGGCCTTCCTCGCTGACCCATGCTTCTACAGGAGTCCCCCCCCAACTGGCATTGATGATCCCTATCGGAATGTTTGTCTTTTCATACATTGCTTTGGCGAAAAAATAGGCCAAGGCGGAGAAATCCATAACATTGTCTTGTGTCAGTGCTTTCCAGCTTGTTTGCGGCATATCTTCTTGTGGCGCATGGAAATTATAGACCTTTGGAATAATGATATGGCGTATCTTTTCATTGTTATAGCCGGCTATCTCATCGGCAAACATATCTGTTACGCGGCTTATGGGCAATTCCATATTCGACTGGCCTGAGCAGAGCCATACGTCGCCCACCAGTATGTTTCTGATTTCAATGTCGTTTATCAGCATGGAGTAAGGGCCACCGGCTTTCATGGAGGGGAGGGTTATACTCCACTGCCCGTCGGCATTTGCTGTGGCAGTGTAGATGTCTTTTAGTTTTTTATTTGTTGTGGAAGTCGGAAAAGTATCTTTGGTAAATTTTACTTGAATGCTTTCTCCTGCATCTGCCGTTCCCCATACTTTTATGGTTTGTTCGCGCTGCAATACCATTCCGTCTGAAATCAAGGCAGGCAACTTTACCTTTGCTCTCACCATCACGGTGCCACAAAGGCAAAGTAACACTGCCATTCCTAACCTAACTTTATTATAACCATTAAACATCATATCTTAATCCTCTTATATTTATTTGTAATCATATAGCACTACGTGTAGAATGCTGAAATGTCCTGTCGGAATTCTGACATGCCGTCCCTGGTGACTCTGGTCACCGTTCATCCGGCGGATATATCCGAGGCTTCCGTCTGCATTCACCTTCACTTCGTCTACAAATCCGATACCGCAACGCTTGCCATGCCATGCCGTCTTGCCACTTCCGGTTTTATTGTTTTCATTTCCTTTTCTTACGAAGCCGTCTTCGCCTAACACCTTGTGTGTTCCGGCAGTTGCTTTTTCTGTGTTTTTAGCAAACTCGATGACGATTCCGCTACCGGCTATTATATATTCGTTTTTCGACATTCTTAGCAAGATTCCTCCTCCCTCCGGCCATACATTGCCGCCTGTGGCACGAGCATCCCACGGCAGTGTGAAATAGTGGCGGCAGGTTATGGTCAAATCATCTTCTGTAATGATGCGCTCCTTGTTCTCTTGGTCGAAAAGCAATCCTTTCATCACTCCTTTGCCTTGATATCCGGTAAGCAATGGCATCAATTCCTTTAATTTCCCATAGCTTTGTACCAATGGCGCGTCTGCTGACTCAGGACTGTCTTCGATGGAGAAAGGACTGAAACCTATTGCGTCATGTTCGCCGAACACATAGAAAGCCCTTACCCCGTTATTGTCTGTCAACCGGATTTCAGGGATGAATAAAGGGTTGTTGTGCAGATGATATTGAGATACCCAGTTCGTGAAATCATTGTCATATAAGTCGGGGGCCAGAATATCAATATCGGGTGCTCCGCAATGCCATATATCAATCAAATGTGCTAACGGTCCGGCCGAAGGGTATTCCCCGGGTTTGCGTCCTCTGCTGTTCATGGCTGCATTGACATAGAGTGGCACATTGTAGATGGAGCGAGCGCTTTGTGCCAGTTTCCCTACATACTTGGCATAATTCCAGGCCATGAAGATTTCATCGGTATAGATGTCTGCGCCGAATACCTCTTGCCAGTTCCCTTCTCTCTTGCAGCCTTGTGCTTCCCATTTTTTCAGCAACCGGGGATGAAGGTCTTTTTTGTGCTTTTGCAGGTAAGATGCCAGTTCTTGAGGTATCGGGGCGCAAAAAGCGCTGTTGGCTTCCGGTGAATAATCGCGCGCGTCCTCCAGCATGCCGATTTCATTTTCTATTTGTATCATGATGACTGTACCTTCATCTCTGTCGGCGGCAGCAATGTGTTGCAGCCATTGGGTAAAGGCGCGTTGGTCGGCTTGCAGCACTTTATCGGAGAAAGCACTGGCTATTTCAAGGGGCTTACCGCTTCCGGTATGCGCCCGAGGGTATTTTTTGTCATTTTCTTTGAACCAAAGCGGCGCATAGCAACTCATGGAATTTTTCCATGTACCGAACCATAAAAAGACAACTTTTAGATTGTACTTGCGTGCTTGTTCCAAGACTTTATCGGTCAATGTGAAATCGAAATGTCCTTCTACGGGTTCCAGCAAATCCCAGTATGCAGGAACTAAAACAGTATTTAGTCCCATTTTCTGTAGTTTGGGAAAAATGCGTTCAATGTCTTGCGTGCTTGCTGCCGATGAATTTCCCAGTTCTCCGCCAAGAATAAGATAGGGAGTATCATTAATGATAAGTTGGGTGGCATTCCCTTGTCTCTGCAAACGGCTTTTCTGGGCACGGCCATATCCGGCTATCAATAGGTTTAATATTAAAAGTAAAAAGATTCTTTTCATCAATCCACAGCATTAGTTATGAATGCAAAGATAGTGCTCTGTCCTTTAAAACAGGCTAAGGAATGTTGCACAAAACATTATATAGGTAACATGTGCTTTTGTGTATGTTACATAAACTTTTGTTTATCGTACATTTTGGACTTGAAGTGTCTTTAAGAATACATTTGTTTCAATAAAATGAAGAAGTTTCTTACCTTTGCTTAATCTTACCGTAATATCGAGTACTAATATGAAAACACTTGTCCGGTATATATGTGCTTGTTCCATGGCACTTGTAATGTTTGTACCATATTCTCTTTTGATGGCTCAAACAAGGAATTTTTATTCTACAGAAAACGGGCTGTCCAGCAGTTTGATAAACCAGCTTTTCCAGGATAGCCGTGGATTTATATGGGTGGCTACAGAATATGGATTGAATTGTTTTGACGGGCTTAATTTTTCCAATTATCGACATGTACCCAATGATTCCGTTTCCTTGACGAGTGATTATGTACGTACTCTTTTTGAAGATAGTCGTCAAAACTTGTTGATAGGTTGTATCAATGGTTTGATGGTGTACAACCGGGAAACGGATACTTTCCGGGAAATTCCTATGATACGTGCAGGCAAGCGGGTTACTCCACATGTCACGCACTTGCAAGAAGTCCGTAGCGGTGAAATATGGTTGAGCACCAGCGGGCAGGGCTTGTTTCGTCTGGACAGTCTGCTGAATCGGGCTGTATCTGTTGACGGTCTGTTTCAGCAGATAAATTGTACTTATCAATCTAAATTCTGCATTGATTCCCGTTCGGAAATCTGGATAGGAACGGAGGGAAATGGGCTGGCCCGTTATATTCCGAAGTCAAAGCAACTGCAGTTTTTCAAGTATCCCGCATTTGGCGATAACAATGTAACTTCCATTATAGAAGACCATTTGGGGAATATTTTCGTAGGTACACAAAAACAAGGAGTATCACGATATGATAATGAAACGGGAGAGATGGTATCTGTTTCTTATAGTGGATATGATGGGCAGCTATCTGTATATTGCATGGCTATAGTGGACGGACAGCTTTGGGTAGGAACTGATGGACAAGGAGTGAAAATCTATAATCCCTTGAAAGATCAATTGGAAGATTATCGGATAAATTCTGCATCGGTGGATTTTTCGAAAGGGAAGGTGCATTCCATCATGGAAGACAGGGATGGCAATTTGTGGATTGGCCTGTTTCAGAAAGGTATTGTTCTGGTTCCAAAGCAAGAAAATCCATTCGAGTATTATGGTAGCAAGTCTATTTATTATAATCCTATCGGACAAGGATGTGTAATGTCTGTTTTCCAGGATAGTAACCGGCATCTGTGGATCAGTGCTGATAATGAGGGCCTTTATGAATTGGGGATAGATGGCAGGCGTTTACGTCATTATCATCCTGACTATTCGGAGAATTCTGTGCCTAATGTTGTTATGTGTATATATGAAGATACGGACTATAATTTGTGGATAGGCTCTTATGGCCAAGGACTGGCTAAACTGGATAAAGCTACAGGGAAATGTGAGCATTTCCAACAGATAAACAACCCTATTGTGTATTCCATTGCTGAAGATAAGAAAAAGAATCTGTTTTTTGGAGTATTTGGTTCCGGTTTTTATCAGTATAACCTGCAGTCTCGAAAACTGGAGCATTATGAATCCTCCAAAGATGAAAAAGGCGACTTGAAATGTGACGAATTGGTAAACGACTGGATAAACTATATTTTTTGCGACAGTGAAGGACTTGTTTGGTTAGGACATTATAAAGGAGTGAGTTGCTTTAATCCGGAAACGAAGAGCTTCTTGAACTATAAACAAACGAATACATTAATAACCGATTGCATAGGATATGCATTTGCCGAGGACCATGCTGGAAACATTTGGGCAGGAACTACAAATGGTCTTTATTGTTTCTCGAAGAAAACAGGCGAACTGAGACAATTCACAATTTGTAACGGATTGCCTAATAATGTGATTTGTGGCATTTGTGAAGATGAAGACGGGAATATCTGGGTCAGTACATATAAAGGCATCAGCAAATATGATGTAAAAAAGGATTTTTTCGTGAATTATTATTCCGGAGATGGCTTGCAGGGGAATGAGTTTACGCATGGTGCATACTATAAAGACGAGGATGGCAAAATTTATTTTGGTGGGATAAATGGCATAACCAGTTTTTCCCCTAGGAAGATAAATACTGATGCAAAAGAACTAAAGGTTTATATTACAGATTTTTATGTGTATAGCGATCCCGTGCATAAAAATACTCTTTCGGATGGAACTCCTATTATTTTTTCTTCGGTACAGGATGCTAATATTTTTCAACTTTCATATCGTGACAATACATTCAGTATTGCTTTCTCAACTTTGCAATATAATAATCCTGAGCAGATAGCCTATCAGTATAAAATAGATGAGCTTAGCAACCAATGGGCTGTAACGGAACCTGGAGTGAATCGTGTTACATATAATAATTTGTTTCCCGGTAAATATACTTTCCGCGTACGTGCTCTTAATCATGGTAATTATTCAGAGGTGCGTACTATCAAAATATTGATTGCTTCGCCTTGGTATAAAACCTGGTGGGCGTATTGCATTTATATTGGACTGGCAGCATTGCTTGTGTGGGGAATTGTAAACAATGTGATGTCACGTGTGCGGTATCGTCGTGAAATAATGAAGCGTGAACATGACGAGCAGTTGAATGAAGCAAAATTGCAGTTTTTTATAAATATATCCCATGAGATTCGTACTCCGATGACTTTAATCATCAATCCATTGGAAAAACTGTTGGCAGGAGAAAACAAGGGGGAATTACATAAGACATATCTGATGATATACCGTAATGCCCAACGCATTCTTCGGTTGATTAATCAGCTGATGGATATAAGGAAATTAGACAAAGGACAGATGTTCATGAAATTTCAGGAAACGGATATGATCGGCTTTATTATTGATGTGATGCAGCCGTTTGAATATATGGCACATAAAAAGAATATAGACTTTGCTTTTATACATGATATGCCTCAGCTAAAAGCATGGATTGATTTGAATAATTTCGATAAAGTTTTGATGAATGTACTTTCCAACGCTTTTAAATATACTCCGGAAGGTGGGAAGATACAAGTCAGTCTTTCTATAGGCAGAGATGTCTCTTGCAAAGATGCATTGCAGAATTTTTTTGAAATTGTGGTTACAGACAGTGGCATTGGCATTGATAAAGATAAAATAGAACGTATTTTTGAACGTTTCTATCAAATAGACAATGATGTGACAAAGTCGAATTTCGGAACCGGCATCGGTCTGCATTTGTCCCGCTTGCTGGTCCGGTTGCATCATGGAAATATTCATGCTGAAAATAGAGAGGATGCTTCAGGCAGTCGTTTCATTATTCGCATGCCGTTGGGTTCCGGACATTTAAGAGCCGATGAAATGGTGGAGGCTGCATCTTTTGCCGTTTGCCCCCAAGTGCCGAACTCTAAAGAAGAGTATATGGACGATGTTGACGAGAAGCAAGCCGGCAAGCCTAAAACCCGTCAAAGGGTGTTGGTGGTCGAAGATGAAGAGGAAATCAGGACTTATCTGAAGCAGGAACTGTCTGATGAATATAAAGTGGCAATTTGCTGTAATGGTAAGGAGGCATATGATTACATTCTGAAAGAAATGCCCGACTTGGTAATCAGTGATATAATGATGCCTGAAATGGATGGTTTGGAATTGTGCCATAAACTGAAACAGAATACTAATATAAATCATATTCCTATTGTATTGCTGACTGCAAAATCAAGGGTAGAGGATACGTTGGAAGGAATGGATACAGGTGCCGATGCCTATATTGTGAAACCTTTCAATACGGAATATCTGAAGAGTACTATTGCCAATCTGATAACGAATAGAAGATTGTTGCGCAATAAGTTTAGCGGAGCCCAGCAACAACAAGATAAAATAGAGAAAATTTCAATGAAATCGAATGATGAGATATTGATGGATAGGATTATGAAGGTGGTGAACAAACATTTGGATGATCCGGAACTCAATGTTGAAATGCTTGCTTCGGAGGTAGGGCTTAGTAGGGTACATGTACACCGCAAATTGAAGGAACTTACTAATCTGTCTACACGCGATTTTATAAAGAATATTCGTTTGTCGCAAGCAGCATCTTTGTTGGATCAGAATAAGAAAATGACAATATCAGAAGTCGCTTATGCCGTGGGATATACTAATTTGTCGCATTTTTCTAACTCTTTCAGAGAAAAATATGGCATGTCTCCCAAGGAATATATGAACAAGCCTCAGTAGATAAGAATTATTTCTCCCTTTTTTCTTTTCATTCCTTCATTTATATTCATATATATGTTTGGATTCTACTTGTAAGAGGTAAGTAAATGGGGCTTTTAAATTGTAATAAACATTAAGGGGTTGCCCAAAAATGGACAACCCCTTAAAGTAATTATAAAGGAAAGCTTCTTTATTTTGAGGCTTCACCAAGCTCACTGCTCTTCTTGTTTTTCATTAACAGATATGCGATAGGAGATGCTACGAACAAAGAAGACAATGTTCCGAATACAACACCCAGAATCATAGCGAATGCGAAGCTGCGGATAGAGTCACCACCGAGGATGAAGATACACAGCAATACAATCAAGGTACTCAGTGAAGTATTGATGGTGCGTGCCAAAGTTGTATTCAATGAGTCATTGAACAACTGGAACTTGTCACGCTTCGGATAGAGACCGAAGAATTCACGTACACGGTCGAAGATTACCACCTTGTCATTGATAGAGTAACCGATAGCTGTCAGGATGGCACCGATAAAGGTCTGGTCGATTTCTAGAGAGAACGGCATCCAGCCCCAACAGATGGAGTAGGCACCCAGGATGATGATGGTATCACAAGCCAATGCGGCTACTGAACCGATACTGTATGCAATATTGCGGAAACGGATCAGGATATAGATACCGATGGCAATCAATGCAAGTACAACAGACCAGATGGCTGAAACCTTGATGTCGTCTGCGATACTCGGACCTACCTTCTGGGAACTGATGATACTTCCGCCCGTATGGTTTTCGCGGTCGATGAAGGTTTCCAAAGTGATGTTCTGAGTCAATACCGGCTTCAGAGTCTCATACAGATATGCTTCGATTTCAGAGTCGATGTTGTTACCTTCTTCTTCAATGCGGTAGTTCGTGCTGATACGTACAGTCTTGCCGTCTGTACCGATAGCGATAACGCTGACATTGGCATCGCCGAACTTGCTGGAGATAAGTTCACGAATCTGTTCCGGTTCCACTTTGTTCTCAAACTGTACCTTGAAGTTACGTCCACCGGTGAAGTCGATGCTCTGGCTCAGTCCACGGGTAGCGAGGAAAGCGATACATACAACTACGGCAGCTCCGGTGATGGTCAACCACAGCTTGTTTCTGCCCATGAAGTCGAAGTGTACGTTCGCCATCAGGTTCTTGGAAATCTTGGAAGAGAATGTCAGGTTCAGCAATTTGTCTTTGCCCATGAAATAATCATAGAACAGACGTGTCATGAACACGGCAGTAAAGAACGAAATCAAGATACCGATAATCAGTGTAGTGGCAAAACCGCGGATAGGACCTGTACCGAAGTTGAACAGGATGATACCGGTGATGATAGACGTCAAGTTGGAGTCGAAGATAGCAGAGAAGGCGTTGGAGTAACCGTCAGCCAATGCTTTCTTCACACCCTTGCCTGCACGGAGTTCTTCTTTGGTACGCTCGTAAATCAATACGTTGGCATCCACAGCCATACCCAGCGCCAACACCATACCGGCAATACCGGACATCGTCAATGCTGCCTGGAAAGAAGAAAGGATACCCAACGTGAAGAACAAGTTCAGCACCAGAGCGCCGTTGGCAACCATACCCGGAATGAATCCGTACATAGAGCACATGTAAACCATCAGCAGAATCAATGCTACGATGAATGACATGATACCGGCATTGATGGAAGCTTGTCCCAGTGAAGGACCTACGATATCTTCTTGTACGATGTGCGCAGGAGCTGGCATCTTACCTGATCTTAACACGTTTGCCAAGTCTTTTGCTTGTTCCGGAGTAAAGTGACCGGTAATTTGTGAGTTACCGCCAGTGATTTCATTGTTTACGTTCGGTGCGGAATAAACATAACCATCCAACACGATAGCGATGCTCTTGCCGATATTCTGTTTGGTGAGCTGAGCCCAGCGACGTGCACCGTCAGTGTTCATAGACATACTTACGGCAGGTTTACCGTAATGGTCGTATTCGTCTTTGGCGCTAACCACTACATCACCTTCCAGAGGCGCCTTGCCGTTACGTTCTGTGGAACGGATGGCATAAAGTTCGAAAGTCTGAGCCTTCGGATCGTATTCATAAGGAGACACGCCCCATTTCAAACGCAGGTCTTTCGGCATTTCGGCCTGAATTTCCGGCATAGAAAGGTATCTGTTGATTTCAGCTGTATCCTTGTAGTTGGCATAGGCTACAACAGGACCTTGTCCGCTGGGGTTGACTTGCAAGATTGCGAACAGCGGGTGTTCTTTCTTTATTTGTGCAAGGTCAGCGGTTTGTGTCTTGTTTTCACCCTTTAAAGCGGCAGCAAGACTGTCGGCTGTGCTGGTAGCTTGGGCTACGGCAGGAGCTTCGGTAGCTGCGCTGTCTGCCTCTTCTGCCGGAGTTTCGCTTGCAACGATGGCACGCAACTTGGTGTCGGCAGCTTGCAGATAAGGAGTAACGTCTTTGGCTGTGTATGTTTCCCAGAATTCCAGATTGGCAGAACCTTGTAATAATTTTCTTACACGTTCGGGCTCTTTGATACCCGGAAGTTCCACCATGATACGCCCCATCTTGTCTTCCAGGCTTTGGATATTAGGCTGAACTACACCGAAACGGTCGATACGGGTACGGAGTACATTATAGGAATTCTCAACGGCTGCCTTTACCTCTTCGCGCAATACTTTCTCGACTTCTGCGTCGGTAGACTTCTGAGTCACTTTGTCTTTTAATTGCTGGGTTGCGAACAGTTGTGACAGCGGAGCACCCGGAGCAAGCTTGTGATACTCTCTGATGAATAGGGTGATTACGTCATCCTGGCTTGTGGTAGCTTGTTTGGCGGCAGTGGCCAATGCTTGGTTGAATGCTTCGTCAGTCTTGTTGTCAGCCAATACTTTGATGACATCGGGTACGGAAACTTCAAGGATGACGTTCATACCACCCTTCAAGTCCAAACCTAAACTGATTTCCATCTCACGACATTGTTTCAGCGTCCAATTGCCGAAATACACTTTCTCATTAGCCAGAGAATCGAGGTAGTCCTGCTCTACTTTCACATCGCCTTTTGCAAACTCTTTGGCCTTACTTGTGTAATGGCGAGTTACAAAAGAGAAGGAGAGATAGAACACACACACCAGTGTGAGCAATATCGCAAAAACCCTTACAAATCCTTTGTTTTGCATGTTACTTTTAGTTTATTATGATTACTTTTTAATTAAATTCTGTTGCATACAAGGCTGCAAATATAGCTTTTTTTTCACAAATCTTACTTCATACCGCGATTTTTTAACATCGGGTCTAATTGAGGCTCAGTTCCTCTGAAGTTTTTATAGAGAGTCATCGGGTCTTCGCTGTCTCCTTTTTCCAGAACATTCTGGCGGAAGAGGTCGGCTGTCTGCTTGTCGAAGATACCGTGTTCCTTGAAAGCTTCGAAGGCATCGTTGTCCAGAACATTGGCCCAGAGATAGCTGTAGTAGCCTGCAGCATAACCGCCGATGATGTGGTTGAAGTGTGTGGTACGGTAGCGGGGAGCTATTTCCGGAATCAGCCCCAGTTGGTCCATCGCTTCTTTTTCGTATGCAACGACATCAAGACCTTCGGTATCAGTCAGGTTATGCAGGTTCATGTCGAGGATGGCGGCGGCCAGCAACTCGGTAGTCATGAAACCCTGGTTGAATGTTTTCTGGTTCAGTATCTTTTCAATCAGGCTGTCGGGAATGACCTCGCCGGTCTTGTAATGCTTGGCATACATTTTCAACACTTCGGGTTCGGTAGCCCAATGCTCGTTGATTTGAGAGGGGAGTTCCACGAAGTCGCGCACGACATTGGTGCCTGAAGTACCTTTATACTGGCATTGGGTCAATAATCCGTGCAGGGCATGGCCGAATTCATGGAACAAAGTTTCCACTTCGTCGATGGTCAGCAGGGAAGGAGTGTCGCCTACGGGCTTGGTGAAGCTGCATACGTTGCATACCAATGGACGTATGCTGCCTTGTTGTTCGCGGTAATTGCTCATCCAGGCACCACCGCTTTTGCCGGGACGGGGGAAGTAATCTACATAGAAGATTCCTACTTGTGAGCCGTCTGCGGCTTTCACTTCAAACACTTCTACATCGGGATGATAGACGGGGATACCTTCGAGCTTTGTCAGCGTGATGCCATAGAGCTTATTGGCAACGGCAAAGGCGCCTTCACGTACGTTTTCCAGTTTGAAGTAGGGCTTAATCTCTTCTTCTTCGAGGTTATATTTCTCTTTACGGAGTTTTTCGGTGTAGTACCACCAATCCCATGCTTCCAGTTTCTCTCCTTTGCCTTCCTTGTCCATCAGCTTTTGCAGTTCGGCTGCTTCGGCTTTTGCTTTGGGGAGTGCATAACTCCACAAGTTGTTGAGGAAGTCCATCACGGCGGTGGAATTCTTTGCCATTGTATTGTCCAATACAAAGTTGGAGTAACAGTCGAAACCCAGCAGTTGCGCCTTTTCAAGTCTCAGGCGTACGATGTCGGTAATGATTTTCTTGTTGTCGTTCTTGTCATTGTTATTGCCGCGGTTGATGTAGGCCTTGTACATCTGTTCGCGTAGCGGCCGGTTAGCAGAGTATTGAAGGAAAGGCAGGCGGCTTGCATTATGGAGGGTAAACAGCCATTTGCCTTCCTGTCCGGTGGCACGGGCTTCAGCCATGGCGCTTTCGCGGAACCATTGGGGAAGTCCGGCGAGGTCTTCCTCTTTTCCTACATAAAGCTTGAAGTCGTTGTTTTCGTTCAGGATGTTGTTGCTGAACGTGATTCCGAGTGTGGAAAGCTGCTTGTTGATCTCACGCAGACGGGCTTGTTTGTCGGCCGGAAGATTGGCGCCGGAACGGATAAATTTCTTATGGGTTTTTTCCAGCAGCCTTTGTTGTTCGCGGGTCAGGCCGAGAGCATCTTTCTGGCTGTAGACAGCATCCACTTTCTTGAAAAGCTCCTGGTTGAGGGAGATGTTGTCTTCGTGTTCGGCCAATGTCGGAGCCAGTTTCATGGAAAGGGCTGTCAGTTCATCGGTAGTTTCGGCCTCCGTCAGGTTGAAAAATACACCGCCTACACGGTCCAGGGTGGGAGAGCTGTTGTCGAGGGCAACAATGACATTTTCGAAAGTAGGGGCTTCCGTATTGTCAATGATGGCTTGGATATTGGCGTTCTGCTCTTCCATGCCTTTCTGGAATGCGGGTTCATAGTGCTCCAACTTGATTTTATCGAATGGAGGCACGCCATTGGGTGTTTGAAACTCAGTAAGGAACGGATTGCTTTCCGTCTGGGTGGCACAGGAGTACATCATACAACTTGCTGCTAAAATTAGAATACATTTTTTGAACATTGTTTTCTAAGTATTAAATGTTTAAGTATTAATTTTCAATATCTCTTAGTGATATAGCACCATATCGGATAGTGGTCTGACTCTTTGATGGAGCGGTCTACTGTACAATTGTAGGCTCTCAGGTTCTTGCTTGTCAGTATGTTGTCTATCCGGAAATAGAATCTGTTCTGGTTGTAGGAGATGCCCAGCCCCCGTCCTGATTGGGTGAATGCGTCGTCCAAATCCTGGGCGATGGTGCGGTGGGTATAGGAGATGGGGGTATCGTTGAAATCGCCGCATACAATAATGTAAGGATGCGGTGAAGCGGTTATTTCATGTGCAATAGTGTCAGCCTGCGGGGCACGGATGGCCGATGCTTCTGCCAGCTTGCGTATGAGCAGGCGTGCGCCGCTTTTCACTTTTTCCTTTTCGGGAGATTTCAGCATGTCTTCGTACACGACTTTATCGGCTTTGGTCAGCTTGTTGGACTCCAGATGATTGTTGATGAGGGTAACCGTGTCTTCCCCAATCTTGATTTCATAGAGTACCGAACCGTTGTATTCGCTGGGATAATCCAATATGCGTGACGAGAGAATCGGAAATTTAGAGTAACATGCTATCTTGTTGGTATGTCCCTTTCCGCTACCCACTGTGTTGATGCGGTGGTATGGATATGCCTTGAGTTCCCGCTCTACGTCTTTTTGCGAAAGATGCTTTGAGGATTGTACTGTGGAATATTCCTGCAGACAGAGGATATCGGCGCCACTTTCCTTCAAATAGGTCAATATCGGGTTTTTGCCATCTTGTTTGGCGGCACCGTCAAATCCCATAATGTTGTAGGAGAGCAGTTTGATACTTGTTTCCGGTAAGTGGTCTGTATGGAAGTTGATGGGCAGATAGGTGCGTATCTGCGAATAGCAGAGCAACATCCCTATTAGGGGCAGCAAAGCCGACCTATAGCGCTGGATGACCAGCCAAAAAATGAGGAAGCCGGCATTTATCATCAGGAACACGGGAAATGTCAGCCCCAGGCACGATTGCACCGGATGTGTGACCGGCTGGATGTGCGGACTATAGGCGGTGAACAGTAATAGGCCCGTAAATAAGGCATTGACCGCTAAAATCAGAAGAGCGACAAAATTACCGAGATGCTTCATTATAATAGTTGAAAATTGAAAGGTGAAAACTGAAAATAAGAGTGGCGGTTATATTCTCATTTTTCATTTTCCGTTTTCCATTGGTTTAACGTTTACTCGCGTCGAACAAGCTTTTCTTTTCCTCTGTAGTAAGGCTTTCGTATCCCGATTTCTTTAATTTGTCGAGAATGCGGTCTATCTCGTCGGATTGGGCTTTTTTCCGTGCGTTGTAATCATAATCTTTTTGTTTGCCAGTACCGTAGTGTACTTTCATTTTCGGCTTTCTGGGTTTGAAGCTGACGATGGAAACTAAGGTATCCAGACATTTGTTTATCCATGAGGTCAGGTCACTACCTTTGCTGAGGCTGGCGGCAAACCATACCCCTGCCAGCGCACCTCCTAAATGTGCGATGTGTCCACCGGCATTGCTGGAGGTGATGAACAGTAAATCGGTGCCTATAACGATGAGTGCCAGGTATTTCAGCCGGATGGTTCCGAACAGCAGTAGCCGTATCGGATAGTTGGGCTCGCGATAGGCGGTGGCGGCTACAATGGCAAGTACAGAGGCAGAAGCGCCCAGCATGAAAGAATAGTCTGTCATGGGACGGAAATACGGGAAAATGTTATAGGCGGCCATATAGAGCAGACCGCCGCAAATTCCTCCCAGAATGTATACACCCCGGAGATGCTTTGCAGAGAAGAAACTCAGGAACAGTGCACCGAACCAGTAAAGCCACAGCATATTGAAAAGAATGTGCATGAATCCTGCATGCATGAACATATATGTCAGTAGTGACCATGGTTGCAGGATGAAGCGTAGGACTGATGCCGGCAGTTCCAACCATTCGAATACGCCTGCTATGCTCCGGTTGAACAACTGGAACATGACTTCGGTTAGCGTAGTAAGTATGAATACCGCTACATTGATGTAAATCAGTTGGATATAAATGTTCCCTCTACGGAAAGTTTCTTTCAAATCAGTTATAATAGTAGCCATTTCCTCTGTTCTTTTTTCTCCAGTACATAATCAGGATAAAGCCGAATACCATACCACCCAGATGTGCGAAGTGAGCCACATTGTCTCCTGCACTGTTTGCAAATCCGGCATAAAGCTCAATCAGGGCATATCCGATAACAAAATATTTGGCCTTGATGGGAACCGGTAGCGGGAAGATGAACATTTGCTGGTTGGGGAACAACATGCCGAATGCCAGCAGAATGGCGTATACTGCTCCCGAAGCTCCCACGGTAGTCATCATATTGAGATATTCCTCCATCGGGATGATGGCCATGCCGGTATTTACGCTGTCATAGGCGGAAAGTACTGTCTCATAATGAATATACTGTACCACCTCCTGGATAATTCCGGCTCCTATACCGCACACCAGATAGTAGAACAGAAATCGTTTTGGCCCCCATACCTGCTCTAAAATACGTCCGAACATCCATACGGCAAACATGTTGAAAAATATGTGCGCGAATCCAGCGTGCATGAACATATATGTTATCAATTGTGCTGCATTGAAATCTTCGGCAAGAAAAAAATGCAATCCCAGATATTGGGCGAGGTCGATGCCGTAGCTTTGGGCGACGATGGTACCCAGAAACATCAGCACATTAATGATTAAAAGGTTCTTGGTTACAGTAGGTATAGTATTCATAATCTGTTGTTTCAATTCATTTTACAGTTCAAAAACAGTTGCCTGTTTTTGCTTTCTCCGGCAAAAATACGAATAAATTCTGTTCTATAACAGAAAAAGCAGATTCTATTCCTTCTTTTTCGTTGTTTTCCAATATTTTTTTAATGTTTTTATTTGATATTCAGAAATATTGCTCTATTTTTGTGGAGGTTTGTGATGAAAAGTAAAAATATCTTTTGTGTAACATATTAATTAATTTTAAGCATTATGAATAAGGCGGAACTTATTAGCGCTATGGCAGCGGAGTCTGGTTTGTCAAAGACTGATTCAAAGAAAGCATTGGATGCATTTATCGCGTCAGTCACTAAGGCAATGAAGGCCGGTGATAAAGTATCATTGGTTGGTTTTGGAACTTTCAGTGTGGTGGAAAGAGGAGCGCGTATGGGTATCAACCCCTCTACTAAAAAGCCTATCGAGATTGCTGCAAAGAAAGTTGTTAAATTCAAAACAGGTACGGAATTGACAGCTGAATAAGAACAGTATACTCAACATACAAAGAGGGGACGTTTTACAAAGAGCGTCCCCTCTTTGTATGTTGAATATCTTGTGAGGCCATAAAAACAAGCCTGCTTGTTTTGTACTGATTTCGGTTTACGCTATCTTTGCACGCAGGAAAATACATTTGAATCATGAATATAGAACAGAAACTGGTATCGTCCGTCATCGGCGGACTGAAAGCGCTTTACGGACAGGATGTTCCTGCCGCACAAGTGCAGTTGCAGAAAACCAAGAAAGAATTTGAGGGACACCTCACGCTGGTTGTATTCCCTTTCCTCCGTATGTCCAAGAAAGGACCGGAGCAGACGGCCCAGGAAATCGGTGAATACTTGCAGGCAAACGAGCCTTCGGTTGCAGCATTTAATGTCATCAAGGGCTTCCTGAACCTGACCATTGCCTCCTCTGCGTGGATAGAATTGTTGAATGGCATTCATGCGGACAAGCAGTACGGTATCGTGGCTGCTACTGACAACTCTCCATTGGTGATGATTGAATATTCTTCTCCCAACACCAACAAACCGCTTCATTTGGGCCATGTACGCAATAATCTTTTGGGAAATGCGCTGGCTAATATAGTGGCTGCCAACGGTAATAAGGTAGTAAAGACAAATATTGTCAATGACCGTGGAATTCATATCTGCAAGTCCATGTTGGCATGGCAGAAGTACGGGAATGGTGAAACTCCCGAATCATCCGGCAAGAAGGGAGACCACTTGATTGGCGATTACTATGTTTCCTTCGACAAGCATTATAAAGCGGAAGTGAAAGAACTGATGGCCAAGTTCCAAAGCGAAGGCATGAATGAGGAAGAAGCCAAAGCCAAGGCGGAAGCTGAATCTCCTTTGATGAAGGAGGCTCGTGAAATGCTGGTAAAGTGGGAGGCCAATGACCCGGAAGTACGTGCGCTCTGGAAGAAGATGAACGACTGGGTGTATGCAGGTTTTGACGAGACTTACCGTATGATGGGTGTAACTTTTGATAAGATATATTACGAATCAAACACGTACCTCGAAGGTAAGGAGAAGGTAATGGAGGGCCTGGAGAAAGGCTTCTTCTACCGGAAAGAAGATGGCTCTGTATGGGCAGACCTCACGGGTGAGGGGTTGGACCACAAGCTGCTGTTGCGTGCGGACGGTACATCCGTCTACATGACGCAGGATATAGGTACTGCCAAACTCCGCTTTGCAGATTATCCCATCGACAAGATGATTTATGTGGTAGGCAACGAACAGAATTACCATTTCCAGGTATTGTCCATCCTGCTCGACAAACTGGGCTTCGAATGGGGTAAAGGGTTGGTGCACTTCTCTTACGGTATGGTGGAACTTCCCGAGGGCAAGATGAAGAGCCGCGAAGGTACCGTGGTTGATGCTGACGACCTGATGGCGGAGATGATTGATACAGCCAAGGAAACCAGCAATGAACTGGGCAAGCTGGATGGTCTGACAAAGGAAGAGGCGGACAATATCGCCCGTATCGTTGGTCTGGGTGCCTTAAAGTACTTCATCCTGAAAGTGGATGCCCGCAAGAACATGACATTCAATCCAAAAGAGTCCATCGACTTTAATGGTAATACGGGACCGTTCATCCAATATACTTATGCACGTATCCAGTCTGTTCTCCGCAAGGCAAAAGAGGCCGGTATCGAAATCCCTGCCCAGTTGCCCGTCGGCATTGAACTGAGCGAGAAGGAAGAGGGGCTGATACAGATGGTTGCCGACTTTGCCGCTATCGTGAAGCAGGCAGGTGAGGATTACAGCCCGTCCATCATTGCAAACTATACGTATGACCTTGTGAAGGAATACAACCAGTTCTACCATGACTTCAGCATTCTGCGTGAGGAGAACGAAGCAGTGAAGGTATTCCGCCTTGCATTGTCCGAGAATGTAGCCAAGGTGGTACGCTTAGGTATGGGATTGCTGGGAATTGAGGTGCCTGACAGAATGTAACTTTACGCAAGTTTCTTATAAATGAAAGCGGAGCGTAGCCGGATTGATTCTCGGCTATGCTCCGTTTTTCTGTTTTATGTTCTATTGTTGGCTTTGCAACATGTCCTTTATTTCTTATACCAATTTTTGTGGGTGCTTCCGTCCGATTTGACCCATTCGATGAAGTCGGGATATGTGTTGTATATCTTTACGCCCTCTGCAGGTATATTGAAATCTACGATGTTGGGGAGGTTGATTCCGAAGGGCATCAGTTGTATTTCCTCTTTATAGCGTGCAATATAATAGATTCCTGCTGAGGTGTTCGACACATCGTCCTGGGTATTGAAGAGCTCCATATCGGCTTTGTTGGTGGGCGGATAATTCACTAAGTGTACCTCTCTGTTTCTGTCGTTGACAAAAATGAACGGGTTGTAGGGAGGATTCACAGAGTTGTCTTTGGAAGAGATGTCTATCACTTCAGTGGTGACAGTGATTTTTTGTCCCAGCACTTTCTTGATATCGTTAAAAAGAGTGATGGTGGGGTGTGACTGTCCCGTTTCCATTTCCCAGCTGTCTGAACCGGTGACATTGATGCTCCTTACTTTGGACGGGTCGATATTGGAAAGTTGGTAACCGAATCCGCAAACGTAGCTCCCTCCATTGTGGATAGGGGTAAACTCATCCATAATCTTATATATCTTATCGTCCAGAGCACTTTTGTAGATGGTGGATTGGTATTCGACCACTACATCGTTCATGTCATAATCTCCTTCAGAGGGCCATTGGTCCTCATAGGTCAGTGTACCATAAACAGTATATTCCAGGCTGCTGGGCGGATCTACCGGAGGCAGTTCTGGTCCTTCAGGGTCAATGGCATTGGCTTCTGCTATCTTGACATAGAATGTGGCGTCACAGTAGTCGTAGTCTGTATTGTCTTCGAATCCGATGGCTACAATCTGGTTTGTTCCTCCATCGCGCAGGGCTACCACGCGTTGTGCATTGTCACTGTTCATAGAACTGTAAGAAAAGCGGGTGTGACCGGTCTTCTTGATGTTTCCGTTGTTAAAGCCCATTCCTTCCAGACACCAGCCTAGAGTAACGCCGGCAGGGAATTTATCTTCGAACTGCTGTGTACTTTTATTCCAATATTTCAGTTTCATTTCATGGCCGCAGAGTAGTCTGCCCGTTCCGCTTGACTTGCTGATGGGGGACGCATTAGGGAATGCAAGGATTTTCTGGACCGTGCTTTCAGTAGGGACTTCGTTGGTCGGATAGGTGAAATATCCGATGGTATTGTTCCATCCGGCACCACTGCTAATGAATACAAGACTCACTTCCGTCGCTTTGGTGATTTTGATTTCGGATGTTGTGTTATTGTTGAGCCATTCCGGATGCATGACTTTTATTCCTTCTTTGGCCACCTTGGTATATGTTTTTTTGATGCTGTACAGAATTTCAGCCGGTGGCATACTCAAGATACTTTCTATATTGACTGGAAGACCATAAACATCCCAATCCGTACCCGGAATGAGTTTCCAATCGTCAGGATAGCTGTAGCCGCCTGCTGTCGTTGCCCTTGTCTTGGTTTGCAAGGATGCTATATATTCCGCCTGGTCAAAATTGATTTCTTCATTGGACACTGCTAACTTGACCGGAGAAACGGCACCGGGATAGTCACTGTAAATCCATATTTCCGTAATGTCGGAGGGGATGGTGATTTTCCCTGAGTACTGCCCTTTTTTGTCTGTGGAGGCTGCATAGATGGGGGAGAGCTTCTCATCTTTTATCCAAGAGTTGTTCTCTTCCTTCATGGGATTCTGATTGTAGAGCTCGAAAATAATGTAATAGTCGTTGGTGAAACCATAGTCGACGTTCAGTTTTACTTCTTTCGTCAGACTGAAATCGAATACCTCTGTGGGATTCAACGGTGTATTCTTATCTCCTTGATACACGTCTTTTTCCATACAACTGCTGAACAGAGATATTGCCAGTAACAGAATGGAAGTTCTTTTGGTAAAGAAAATTTTATTCATACCTTTCATTTTTTGTTTGTTTGCTTGCTGTAATTGCCTTTAGCACAAATATATATATTTATTTGATATAGAAAGAAAACTTTCACTTGTTTCGACCGTCTTGGAGCTCTTTTATGAGAATAACGGTAAAAGCAACCTTAAATTGGAAGGGAAAGATGAAAGAAAAAAGAAAATCCTCCTTTGCCGGATATTTTGTCCGGCAAAGGAGGATTTTGTATCATGTACTTTCATTTTACTTTTTCTTGGCTGTTGAAGTGGCCTTGGTTGTCGCTGCCTTCGTCGCCTTACTGGTTTTCGTTGTTGACTTGGCTGTGGGCTTGGTTACCTTTGCAGTCCGTTTCGACTTGCCCGTCTCCTTGTCGCTTTGCAGTTTCACAATCTCCAGACAAGCCTGAAGGCTTAGGTCTTGAGGGATGATGTCTTTAGGAATCTTGTAGTTGCTGCCTTTATAAGCGATGTAAGGGCCATAGCGTCCATTCAGGATTTCCAGTTCCGGTTCTTCCTCAAACTTCTTGATATGTTTCTGGGCTTCTGCTTCTTGTTTCTTTTGCAAAAGTTCAATAGCTTCTTCCAGCGTAACGGTCATCGGGTCCATTGTCTTGGGTAATGAGGCATACAAGCCGTTGTTCTGGATATAAGGTCCGAAACGTCCCGCACCTACGACTACATTCTTGCCTTCGTACTCTCCGAGAGTACGGGGAAGTTTGAACAGCTCCAGCGCTTCTTCCAGCGTAATGGTCTCGATGGACATTTCTTTTTTTACCTGGGCGAAACGGGGCTTTTCCTCATCTTCGGCAGTACCTATCTGTGCTACTGGGCCGAAACGTCCGATTTTTACAGACACTTGTTTTCCGCTGACGGGGTCTGTTCCTAGAATCCGTTCGCCTGCCTTGTGGGCGGTTTTCGCGGCAAGCGTGTTCTCCACCGAAGGATGGAATTTCTTATAGAATGTTTTCAGAATGGCGGTCCATTGCTTGTCACCTTCGGCTATTTCGTCGAATTGCTTTTCGACGCTCGCAGTGAAGTTGTAGTCAAGGATGTCCGGGAAGTACTCTATCAGGAAGTCATTGACCACAATACCGGTGTCTGTCGGCATCAGTTTTGACTTTTCAGCTCCGGTGATTTCTGTATGGTTGTTGTCCGTTATTTCATTACCCTGCAGGTTAAGCACATTGTAGGTGCGTTCTTCACCTGCTTTTTCTCCTTTTATCACGTATTCGCGTTGCTGGATGGTGGAAATGGTCGGAGCATAGGTAGACGGACGTCCGATACCCAGTTCCTCCAATTTGCGCACAAGGCTTGCTTCCGTGTAGCGGGGAGGGTGTTGGGTGAAACGTTCGGTAGCGGTGATACCTTCATGTTCGAGCTTCTGTCCTTTTTTCAGAGGGGGCAGTAGGCGTGCCTCATCTTCCTGGGTTTCTACGTCATCATCGTATGATTCGCGGTAGACACGGAGGAAACCGTCGAATTTCACCACTTCGCCGGTTGCAGTGAAAGTCTCCGTCTCGTTGCTGATAGCAATGGTTACGGTTGTCTTTTCCACTTCGGCGTCTGCCATCTGCGAGGCGATGGTACGTTTCCAGATGAGGTCGTACAGCTTTCTTTCCTGCGGGGTACCTTCTATCTTGGCATTCTCCATATAGGTGGGGCGGATAGCTTCGTGGGCTTCTTGCGCTCCTTTGGTCTTGGTGGCGAAGTGGCGGTTGTGTACGTAACGTTCGCCCATCAGGTTGGAGATGGTTTCACGGCTGGCGTTGACGGCAAGTTCGGAAAGGTTGACGGAGTCGGTACGCATGTAGGTTATCAATCCGGATTCGTACAGACGTTGCGCCACCATCATGGTCTGTGCCACGGTGAATCCCAGTTTGCGGGCAGCCTCCTGCTGCAAGGTAGAGGTGGTGAACGGGGCGGCGGGAGTTTTCTTCAGCGGACGGGTAGTGATGTCGCTGATGGTAAACGTAGCTGCTTTACAGCTCTCCAGCAATTTCCGGGCTTCTGCCTTTGTCTTGAGCCGATGCGCCAGTTCGGCTTTCATTTCCACTGTTTTGCCGTCAGTGTCCGGAACGAGGAATACGGCGGTAACACGGTAGGATGCTTCGGTTTGGAATGCATGTATCTCGCGTTCGCGCTCTACAATGAGACGGACGGCTACGGACTGTACACGGCCTGCAGAAAGGGCAGGTTTCACTTTCTTCCACAATACCGGTGAAAGTTCAAAACCTACGATACGGTCCAGGATACGTCGGGCTTGCTGGGCATCGACCAGGTTGATGTCAATGTCACGGGGATTTTCTATCGCTTTCAGGATGGCACCTTTGGTGATTTCATGGAAGACGATACGTCTGGTGTGTTCCGGTTTCAGTTTCAGCACTTCGTACAAGTGCCATGCGATGGCTTCCCCTTCGCGGTCCTCATCGGAAGCCAGCCATACGGTTTCTGCCTGCTCGGCTTCTTCTTTCAGCTGGGTTACGAGTTTCTTTTTATCCGCCGGTATCTCGTAATGCGGTTTGAAGTCTTTGTCTACGTCAATACTGAATTCTTTTTTCTTCAAATCACGTATATGGCCGTAGCTGGAAAGGACTTTGAAATCTTTTCCAAGGAATTTCTCGATGGTTTTTGCTTTCGCCGGAGACTCGACTATGACAAGGTTTTTCTGCATAAATTTCTGTTTTTTAGTGACTCCCGCCACTGAATTCGCCCGCAAAAGTAGGAAAAAAAGATTCTTCCCACCTTATAATATAAGGAGAATTTAGCAAAAATGACCTTTTTTGTTCAAATTAGAGCTCCGGCTTGTGCTGCCTCTATTAAAAGAGGAAGCTTACTCCGCCTAAGAAACTGAGACCTTCTGAAGGGTATCCCCAGTAGTATTGGTAATCTTTGTTCAGCAAGTTGTTCACGCGCGCATACACGGAGATACCTTTGAAGAGTTCGTAACTGCCGTTTAGATAGAGATTGCTGACAGGGTCTGCCTTGTTGCCCTCCACGCCCTGGCGTGAGATGTGCTGATAGCCGATGCCGACAAGCAGTGGGGAGATGGGGCGTACCTTGAGATTGAGATTGCCTTCTACGGCCGGTTTGAAGCTTACTACGACATCAGAACCGTCTGAGTCCGTTGTCCAATGGCGATAGACGGCATTGGCGGCGAGATAGAAAACATCCTTGTAGTTGTAGTTCAGGTCAGCTCCTGCGTAGAGGTTCTTGGTATCTTCTGTGAGGTAAACATTGCTTATCCCGTCGGACTTGACAGTCGGAGTGTCAATCAGGTCGTTTTTCAAATCTTGATACCCGCCGTATAGGTTGAACCACAATCCGCTGACCGGGCTTGCCTTGAAGCCGATGGCTGCGTTGAGCTGTTCGTAGGTATTGTCAAGCTGCTGGTTTGTAATGCCATAAGGCGTAATGGTTTCCAGACGGCGGAAATCGTTCTGTAGCCGTCCTCCCTTACCTTGTGCGTAGAGGATGTAGCTGTCCGAGAAGATGTATTGTATTTCTACGTCGGGAGCGGCGCGGAACTTCTTGCCGAAGCCGAAAGCCAGGTCGACGTGTGCGCCGAGACGTATTTTCCAGTCGTCATTCTGAAAGAGATAGTATGGATTGAAGTCTACGTCGGTGTGATTCTCGAAACGTCCGTCGCTGTAGAATGTATTGTCCATGGCAAAAGCCATGCCGATGGTCTGCTCATCGGAGATGGAACCGGTGACATCGGCTTTGGTACGCACGATATTTTCTTTGATATTGCTCACCATGAGGTCGTGTTGGCGCTGGTAGACCAACAAATTGGTTTCGGCACGGAATTGGAGAGGCATATCGTCGCTCGTGGAACTTACCCCGAAATGTACATCACCCGAAACGAATTTCTGCTTGTTGCTGACGAAGTCGGGCAGGAAGTTGAAATTGCTTTGGTTGAACTTTCCGGCAATATTCAAATCGACTTTGCTGAAAGCATGTACATAATCCATGGCAGCATGGGTACGGTAGTAGAATGAATTCCACTTCCCGCCATTATCCGGCAAGTCCAGTTTGCCATCCATGCCATCCATTGTGAATGTTAGGTTGAGGCGGTCTTTGGGGGATAAGGAGAAGAGGTAGTTGGCGCGTACATCGAGGTTACCGTAGTTACCGTATCCCAAGCGTACATATCCGGGCAGCGCTTTCGCCTGCGTCTCTTTTCCGGTATAGGCTTGCATGATACCTGCCGGGATATGGGTTGCCGGCATCAGGGTGGCGTCATATTCCACCGCCTTTTTGCTGACGGTAGGAGGTTCCACCCTGGGAAGCACGTTCACTTTGGAGGCGTCCATGATGTCCGGATTATATTCTTGTTCCACGACTACCGTACGGTTCATGGTGGTGTCTTGGGGTTGTGTCTGGGCTTGTGCTCCCAAAGAGAGGGAGACAAGCATAGTTCCTGCGAGGATATATTGTTTCTTTTTCATAATGTGCTATATTTCTTACTTCAATTTCTCCAGTCTTTCGTTAATCATGCTTGCTATATCGTCGTCGGCCTGGTAGTTCTGCTGCAGGCTCAATAGGTATTGGCGTGCATCGAGCTTCTTGTCCATGGCTACATATACATCAGACAGAAGGATGAAACTGCGTGCCAGCCAGTAGGCATGCGGTGTGCTCTGGTCGATGAAATTAAGGATTTCCTTTTCTGCAGAGGCATAATTACCGGCGTTGTACCATTGTAATGCCACCAGATATTTGGCTTCGGCTCCATAAAGGGTACGGGTGTCTTTGGCCAGCAGCTGAAGGTCATCCATTGCCTTCTTGTCGGCTTTCTGGTTGAGGTATGCCTTGGCACGGTAGTACAATGCCTCGTTCCGGAGCTCCGGAGACAGCTTGGCTTCGGCAAGCAAGGCTGTGGCGGCGTTGATGACTTCCGCATCATCATGCATCAGTGCTCCACAGCGCAGTACACCGATAGCGCCAAGCTGGCGGCGCTCTGCCGTGGTGGCTTTGGCCTGCAATTTCTTGTAGTCGGCCAATGCCAGGTCATATTGCTGGCGGTTGAACAGAATTTCTCCATGCATCAGCAAAGCCTCTTCAGAATATGGGTTATCGGGGTATTCCAGCAGTTTTCCGGCATGTTCCAATACCGCCTCGTCATCTTTCTGCTCTTTGCCTATGACGCAGAGGTAGTAGTGTGCATTCAGGCTGAAAGCGCCTCCCGGATAACTTTGCAGATAGCGGGTGAAGCTCTCTTTGGCAGGTGCGGCTTCGCCTTTCATATATACTTTTTCGGCAGCGATGTAAGTCAGCGAGTCTTGCTCACTGGGTTCGAAGCGGATTTCTCCCGGCATTTGGGCGGCAAGGGCGGCAAACTCATCCACGCGGTTGGCATCTACGTAGATGGACTTTAAGTCGCGCATGGCAAGGCGGGCTTCCTCGCTTCCGGGATATTGGGTGACTACATGTTTGTAGGCTTCTATGGCACGGTCATAGTCGTCGTTCTGGTAGTAAAGCAGGCCGATTTCTGCAGCTGCTTTACGGCTGACGGGACTCTCGGGATACTTGCCGAGCAATTCGCGGAAGGCGGCGATAGCTTGGGGGCTGTTGTTGCTCTGTACGTAGGAGCGCCCTTTTTCGTAAAGGGCATTGATGGCATAAGGCGAATTGGGATATTTGACGGCAAGGCGGTCCAGTAAAGTAACCTTTCCGGAATAGTCTTTTTGCAGGCCGGCTACAAGGGCCAGCTGATAGTAGGAGTAGTCGCCGGCAGGTGTTCCCAGGCTTTCTGCTTTTGTATAGTATTGCTTGGCTTCGTCGAAGCGGCGGACGTGCAGGTTGCAGTCACCGATACGGTTGTAGGCATCTGCCAATGCGGTCGGATTTTCACCTTTCTCCAGTTGGACAAAGTTGCGGAAACGGTTCTCTGCCGTCGAATAGTCTTTCTGGTGGAAAGCGATGTAGCCCAGGTTATAGTAGGCAAGGGCGAACATCTCCGTATCCCTCTGCCGGGTGAGTGACAGATATTCGTTGAAATTGCGGGCGGCTTCTCTCATCCGGTTCAGGCGGTAATAAGACTCGCCGAGCCAGTAGAGGGCGTCTGCCTTGGTCTGGAGGTTGTATTGCCCCAACGTGACGCTTTGGTTGAAGTAACCGATGGCTTGTTCGAACTGCGTGTTGGCAAAAGACTGGGTCCCGAGTTGGAACAGAATCTTTTGTTTGGCTTCCAGAATGGCTTTGCTGGGATGGGAGATACGGTCGATGGACTTGAGTGCGGCATCATAGCTGCGTGTATTCATGTATACTTCCACCAGGTAGTTGCTGACTTTCTCGGCATAAGGAGAGTTTGGAAATTCGTTCAGGAATTTCTCAAAGACGGTCACCGATTCGCCGAAAGCGGAATAGGAGGTCTCGTGAATGCATAAGGCGTAGTTATAGGCGGCTTGTTCCTTGATTTTCGGGTCGGCATTGGAAGCGGCAGCCTGCTCGAAGGCCATACGTGCCTTGGTCTTGTCGGCCAGTTGCAGGTAAGCCAGTCCCATGTGCAGGTAGGCATTTTGGGAGAAAGCGTCGTTCTCTGCAGTCACTTCGCCAAGGATGGCAGGAACTTGAGAATACACGCCGCATTGATAATAGGACATACCCAGCATGTAGAGGGCATCTCTTCTATGAGTGGCAGATTCGGCATTGTGCTCCAGGTATTGTTCGAAGGACTTTATGGCTTCGTGATATTTCCCGAAATGGTATTCGGCTGTACCGAGGATGCGGTTCAGCTCCGCCGTGTGCGTGTAGCTCAGACCGTCGGGGTGGGCCGACAAGGCATTTTGCGCTACAATTTCTGCCTTGTCGTACTGTTTCTTCAGCAAGTAGATTTCGGCGATGTAATAGGGGACCAGGTTCTTGTACTTGGCATTGTCCTGCAGAGGCAGGAAACCGCTGAGCGCTTCGTCATACCGTCCTTGGGTATATCGGATATAAGAGATGTAGTAAGCACAGTCCGCTGCATATTTCCTGCTGGTGCTGCGCAGGGTCTCGAACCAGATGGCTGCTTCCTTTACATTGCCCGTCTTCAGATAGCAGGTGGCAAGGCGGTAGGTCATGTCGTCACGCTCCTCGGTACCCAGAAGGTCGAGGCGGGCGGAGTTGAACATGGCGAGGGCATCGTCATAATTGCCTTCGAAGAAATAGGAGGAGGCGATTAATGCATAGATGCGGTTGGCATGGGGAGTATCAGGATATTCGTCCAGGAAGGCGCGGAGCAAGTCTATGCTTTTGGGGTCTCTGAGCTCGTATGCGGCGCATACCAGCATGTATTCCGCTTCTTGCCGCTCGCCGGTATCGGGCAGAGGCTTGCCGTCTGCATTCATCTGGCGTACATAGGCTTGCAACGGAGAGATGGCGGCAGCATAGGCCTTTTGCTGGAACAGCGTTTGTCCTTCCTGGTAGAGTCGCTTGGGAGAAGTACTCTTCTCGCTTGTTTGTGCTGAGGCGAGTAAAGGTGCGCAACAGAGTGTTGTGCACAATATTCGGGAGATTTTATGTTTCATCTTCTTTTGTTAGAATAGGTATTTTACAAAAATACGGGTTTTACCCCGGAAATGTTACACTTGTTTGGCTTTTTTAGGATATATACCATAATAGGAACGAATAATCATTCGCTTTTGTTCTTCCGCATGTCTTCCAGGAAGATACCCACTCCTTTGCGGATGGAGCCGAGCCCGAACTCTTTCGTACGGATATCTTTTAAGGGGAGGAAGAAGAGGTCTGCCGCGTCGTCCATCGCCTTGAAGTGCAAGGTGTCCTCCACCGTACAACGGAAAAACATATCCAGCGTGTGTACGGGGAAGCCGGAATAGATGTAAATATTGGGCAGGGAGAAGAGATATTCGGCCTTTGCCACCTTCATGCCGGTTTCTTCTCTTACTTCGCGGGCAACGCCTTCCTCGCCGGTCTCGGTCATGTCGATGAAGCCTCCGGGGAGGTCCAGCGTCCCTTTGGCAGGCTCTTTGGCGCGGCGGCACACCAGCAGCTCGTCGCGCTCGTTCAGTATCAAGGCGACGGTGGCGGAAGAGGGGTTGAAGTAGTAGACGAAACCGCAGTCGGCGCACTGCTTTGACTTCTCGTTATGAACTTCGAAATGGGCTGAACCGCATTTCGGACAATATTTGAATTGCGAAAGTGGATGTTCCATGATATTTTAGCCTTTGTCCGGGGGACAAAGATAATGGAAACCAGGTGTAGAATGAAAGGAACAGAGTGAATTTTTCGTATCTTTGGCGACTATAAAACCATATCGGATGAAAGATTTTGCTGCCATTGATTTTGAAACGGCCAACGAACAGCGTACCAGCGTTTGTAGTGTAGGAGTGGTTATCGTACGTGATGGAGAGATTGTGGACCATTATTATAGCCTCATCCGTCCCGAACCGGAGTATTACACTTATTGGAATACCCGCGTGCATGGTCTGACGTTGGCAGATACCCAGGATGCTCCTATCTTTCCCGTTGTGTGGCAGGAAATAGCTCCACGCATTGAAGGCTTGCCATTGGTAGCGCACAACAAGGCCTTTGATGAAAGCTGCCTGAAAGCTGTTTTCCGTACTTACTGCATGGATTATCCGGATTATGAGTTTTATTGTACTTTGCAGGCATCACGTCGTGCTATAAAGGGATTGCCTAACTATCAGTTGCATACAGTGGCTGTTTGCTGTGGCTATCAGTTGGAACATCATCATCATGCGTTGGCTGATGCTGAGGCTTGTGCATGGATAGCGAAACAGGTCATATAAATAAACAGAGGAGACTTGTCATGAAGCCTCCTCTGTGGAATTGTTTGTTTCCTTGATAAAACTCTATCAGTTTATCCTAATGGATTTTCACCTTGGTCACCATCATTGCCGCCGCCTCCGCTTTCGTTTCCTCCGGGATTTTCTTCATTGTCCGGCACGATTTCAGAGCCGGTTACCAACCGTGTGATGCCCGATTGTTTCATCATGTTCTTCAAACGTTGTCCCGGCACGAAAATCAGTTTCTGGCGGTAAACGACATCAGCCGTTACAGACTTTGCATCCTCCTGGCTTTTGCCGTTCAATCCCGGTCGGAGGCTTCCGAAGTCTCCCAGCCGTACGGTTGCACCGATGCTGGCATAGGTGCAGAGCGCGTCAATCATACCGTCCAATACGGCTTTTACGATACCTCTTGGCACCATCCCTTGACTGGTCACCTGGTCGCATAATCTATCAAAGTCAATATTTGCTACGGAATAAGAAGCAGCTACATACTTCTCGGTTTTGGTACCAATGCCTACCATTCTCTTTTTTACTACATAACGAAATGCCATAATGTTTTTTGTTTTTAATGGTTGTTACTTGCGGTTTCGTTCACTCGTCAGTTAGCGAGACCTGTTTCTTTGTGACCACGGTGCGAAGTTACAACACTTAAAAACGGCATGGTGCTTTAACGGGACTGAACGACTTTTTTTAACGTTGTATTTAGCCATTTGACGACATGGAAAGTCTTATGCTATAACCTATTGCCTATATTTAAAAAAAATGAGTGATTACATAAAATAATAATTTTGTGATTCTCCATCTGTAATCAAGTACAATCCATTGTCTGTAAACTTGATGATTTTGGGTTTGAATGTGAGTTTCTTCAATGCCTCTGCCAAATTGGATGGAATGTTTTTGTAATATACTCCGTTTTTGCAGCAAGCTATCATCCCGTAATTGGTAATATAGGCATAGTAAACCTCTTCGTATAGTTCTTCGGCTTTCAGTATGAAATTTTTGATGGTTTCATTTGAATAGCTGTAATGCTTGTCCGTGATAACTACCCATTCTCCTCTATCATTGAAGCAGGCCGAAAGAATATTGTCGTCTCTTAAATCTCCTGTACGATATTGTTCCAGTTTTTTGAGGAATGCATCCGGATAACCAAGAGTCCAATACCCTGAACCGCCTAAGATAATTACATAGTTGCCATTTTCAGTGATGTTGATGTCTGTTATTTCAGCATTGCTGCTGTTGGCTTCTTCTATACGTTTCTTAAGCTTGCTGGGAGTACTGCCGGTGTAGGCATATCCACTATTCCCATACACTCCTACTCCTGCTCCATACATAGTGATTGCTCCGGTACGGCATTTCCCCCATTTGTTGATGGCTTCTGTGATGTATGACATGTATGAGCTGGTCGGTAAATTTATATAGCGAACAGTACCGCTATAGGAAAATGGTTTTGAAACGGTTCTGGTTCTGGCTGGAAGAACCGGTTCCGCTTTTTCTTTACAGATATAAGAAGTACCGGCTATCAATTCATTTCCAATCCATTTTCCTGACTGAATGGTGTGTGCCGTAATATCAAAGTAAGCGCCGTATCCATTTCTTTCACCATCCTTCCAAGGGCCGAACCACATATTCCCATTTTCCCAGATATGAATGCCGTATCCGTGGCGTTGTCCATTATAGGTTTCTCCCCAATATTTATTCCCGTTTGTGTAGTTTGTCCGTTCAAATATTTGTCCGGGATATTCTTTGGCTTCTATTTCATAACTGTAGGGGCGGAGCAGCATATACGGTTTTCCGGTGTTTCGGTTGTATTCTACACCATTTTCAGAGCCATTTTTAACTATTATGTCATCTTCTTGAATATAGATGAATAAAGTGAATTCTGAGTTTTTAGTAAAGCCAATTTTAATATTATCTTCTTTGAATTCTACCCTGAATCCATTTATTTCATCATTTTGGGTTTGTCCTAGAGAAGCCTCTCCTTCTATTGTTTTTCCCCACTCTACCGTGCTATTGCGAACAGATTCATGCATGCTTTTCTGTTCACTTTCCGAAGGTGCAGTGTAGAATGGTTTATAGTCCGGTATCATTTTGAGGAGAGTATTCTGTCCGTTGAATCCCGCTTCTTCCAATCTTTCTATGGCAGCTTCTGCTATAGACTTCTGGAGTTCTCCAATGTCTTTGTTGAGAGCAGCCTTTTTGTACCAATATAACGCTGAATTCCCATCTTTTCTCAAGATGTTGTCTATGCCGTATTCATAAGAGATTGCAAGCGAAATCTGTCCGCTTGCATTCCCGTTTTTAGCTGCTCGTTTTGTCCATGCCATTCCGGCGGGGTAATTCTTTGTGACTCCTAACCCGTTTTTCAGTAAATAGGCTAAGCGGCTTTGTGCATAATAAGATTCCGGGCTATTATTGTGTTCGGCGGCTTTTTTATACCAGATAAAAGCCTCTTCATAGTTTTCTTTGTCTTCATATATGCGTCCAAGGTTCTTTTGTGGAAAAGCCCCATTTTTTTCAGCTGCTTTTTTATACCAATAGATGGCCGTTTCTTTATTTTGAGTTAAATTCCCCCAGCCATTACTATAGGCTGCACCCATATTGTTTTGTGCAGCAGGATTTCCTTGCTCAGCCGACTTTCGCCACCAATAAACGGCTTGTATGGTATCAGGTTTTATACCCCATCCCCTAAAGTAGCTCTGTCCGAGATAGAATTGTGCAATCGCGTTTCCATTTATTGCATCTGTCCTATAGTCCGCAGCATTCTTGTGGTTTTGCCCATAAATACTGATGGTAAATACTGCAAGGAATATGCACAATAAGTAATTTTTCATGTTTTTCATAAATTAAGAGTTAATCAATTGCATCCAATAAAATGAATGCAGCCCAGTAAAAGGGATCCTTATATTTTTTTATTTTCTTGAACTCTTTGGGCATAGGCTTTTTGCTCTGTTTTTCTTTTTGCCTGGCTTCTGACTGCCAGCGCTTGTCGGGAGTTGTTTCAATTTCAACTTCGTAGTCACGTACATACTTCTGGGCCTCGCGCAAAGATTCAAATTTGCTCTTTCCTGCGAGCAGATTCTTGTAAAACTGTGTCATCAAGAGTTGAGTAGCATTATCGTCCACTTTCCAGAGACTCATTAATAATGTGTTGGCTCCCGCTTTTTTGAAACCGCGTTGCAAGCCGAATACTCCGTCACCGGTTATTTCTCCCAGTCCGGTTTGGCAGGCAGAAAGTACTACCAGGTCTAACCCTCGTAAATCTAAACCGGCAAGCTCTTTGGCGGTGAGTATGCCGTCTTCTAATCCTTCCGGCAAAGGATTTCCTTTCAGTGCAATATTTGCTCCTGACAATAGCAGTCCTGATCGAGTCAATGCTTTGTCTTCTACGTAGCGTGATTGGTTATTGTCTCCCATCATCAAGAAATCAAGATCCTTTGTCTGTCTGGCTTCTGTTTCTGTCCAATAGAAACCATGAGTGGCGATATGTAGCATACTGATATTCTTACCTGATAAAGCTTTAAAAGATTCTTCTGTACCTCGTAAATCCATATATAAGGCTGGCTGAAGTCTCGTATTCTCTAGTGCTTGTTTAATTTGTTCAGCTTCTATCTTAGTGGCGGGAAGGTATTTGGCTCCGTCACGCAGGTTTAGGGAATCCGGATAGAAGGTATGTTGAATATTCAAGTCTCGAGGAATATCAGTATATTTTTTGTTTTCGACTACTAAAGCTGTTGTATCAGCATCATATTTAAGACCTCCATAGAGAACAGCTTCTTTAATATGGCTTTTGTCTTTTATCATAACCAATTGTCGCGTAGACGACAACCGATAGAAATTTATTTGTTCCGCTATAAAAGTAGAGTCGCTGCTTGGAAGGTGTTCTATGGCGATGTTATGGAGTTGCCCAGCAGGAGCAAAATAAACATTCTTTCTTTGTTTGGAACGGCAACTTTTTATTCTCAACTTTGCTCATTTAAGAGTCTGTTTAAAAACCAACTGAATAAAAGCTTTTATTACGCCAATGAACCTATTATTAGAGCGATTTTTCCCCTTTTTTAATCCCTACTTCCCTTTTTATTAATACTTTTGGGCGTTGTTTTTAATTCGTTAGACAGATGTCTTCTTTCCGTTAGACAATTGTTGTTCTTTCGTAAGATGGACGTTTAACGAAACAGCAACAATTGTCTAACGAATTAAACTCGGTGCATCAGGACTTGTTCTTGCAGCATTGAATGAATAATATTGCCCAACTGATATTCTAAATTATATGAGTGCTTATTACGATTTATACCAGACCCCCAATCCTTCTCCGGAGGACGGTGAAGAAAAGCTGCTTCACGCCCGTATTCTTCCCAAAGGAACCATTCCTGCCGATAAATTCCGCGAACTGGTTCACAAGGCTACCGGTTTCAGCCCTGCCATTCTCGATGGCACGTTGCAGGCTATAACGGATGAGTTGCACAGTTGGCTGGCAGACGGATGGATAGTTGAAGTGGGTGAATTGGGATTCTTTTCGTTGTCATTGAAGTGCGACAAGGCCGTGGCGAATAAAAAGGATATTCGCTCTCCGTCCGTACATTTTCAGAATGTGAACTTACGTATCAGCAGTAGATTCCGCAACCGCTTTCAGACAATGGAGCTGGAACGGAAAGCATCTCCCTATATCTCTCATTCCAAATTGACATTGGAGGAGCGGAGAAAAAAACTGTTGCAGCATTTGAATAAGTATGGCTGCATTACGCGTACTGATTATGAACAGCTGACCGGAAAGGCGAAACATCAGGCGGTGGCCGATTTGAACCTATTTCTGGAAGAAGGTATTATTCGCAAATATGGTAGTGGAAAAACAGTGGTATATCTCAAGCCATGACAAGCAAGAGAGTTAGAGGAGTTATCACTTTGCTCCGCTAGGGGTTACAGCCGATACTCTTGTGTATGTATTCACAGAACTATCGGCTTTAACTCCTAAGCCGACTTGCCGGCTGATGACTCCTTCTGACTCCCGATAACTCCTTTAAACGAAAGAGCCGTGCGTATAAAAAGGGAAGAAACTTTTAGTACTGCCGATTTGTTTTTAACTTTGTCAATTGAAAACTAATAAAAACAAGCGTATGAATATGAAGGTTGTATCTATGTGCCTGATATGTGCCGGAGCTTTGTTGACCGGTTGTGGAAACGGCGGTAAAAAGGAAGCGGAAACTTCGGAGAGAAAGGAAAAAGAGGCCGTGGTTGGTAGTGATAAAGACGAACATGGTTGTATTGCTTCTGCCGGATATACGTGGAGCGAGGTGCAGAAAGATTGCATCCGTTTGTGGGAGAAAGGTGTCCGCATGAATGCAGTGGATGATGCCGGGAAGACTTTGTTCTTGGTGTTCAGTCCGGACTCTACGCAAGTGGAGTTGTTTTTCTCGGAGGAAGGTGTTTCGAACGAAATTCTGGACCGTCGAGGTCTGCCTGCCGGTGGATATGCCTGGAATGTGGAAGATGATGATACGAAAAACGTACGTCTGGAAGACGGTGAGTGGACGGTCAGCCAACGGGGGAGGCTCATTTATCAGGAAGATGCGAATGGTAAATAATATAAGAATATGGAAAATTTGAAGGCGTTGACAGAGGCTGTCTGCTGTGTAGCCCGTGAAGCCGGGCATTTTTTGAAGGAAGAGCGGAAAAGTTTCCGTCGGGAGGTGGTGCAGGAAAAACATGCGCACGATTATGTATCTTATGTGGACAAGGCTTCCGAGAAAAAGGTTGTATCTGCCCTTAGGAAATTGCTTCCCGAAGCCGGATTCATTGCCGAAGAAGGGTCTGCTGCCTATAGTGACGAAACGTATTGCTGGGTAGTGGATCCTTTGGATGGGACAACGAACTATATTCACGACAATGCTCCCTATTGTGTAAGTATTGCCTTGCGTGACAAGCAGTCGCTTTTGCTGGGTGTGGTTTATGAACCCTGCCGAGACGAGTGTTTTTATGCTTGGAAAGGAGGAGGAGCCTATGTGAACGGAGAACGGTTGCGTGTTTCGCTTGTCAGTGAACCGAAAGACGCTTTTGTGGTGACAGAGTTACCCTACAATTTCGAGCAGTATGCCCGTACGGGCGAACATTTGATACACGAACTTTACGGTAAGGTTGCAGGCATTCGCATGAATGGTTCGGCGGCGCTTGCCCTCTGCTATGTGGCTGCCGGACGTTTTGACGCTTGGCTGGAAGCTTTTATCGGTAAGTGGGATTTCTCTGCGGCTGCACTCATGGTGTTGGAAGCCGGCGGTAAGGTAACAGACTTTTTGGGAAACGAGAACTTTATAGAAGGGCATCATATCATAGCCACCAACGGGCCGCTGCATCCGTTGTTTTTGCGGTTGGTACGGGAGGCGCTGCCATTCTGATACGGTTCTTATTGCCTTATTACACTTTTTTATGGAAAACACATTTAAAGCCTGGTTCTTGTCCTTTGTCCATCTCTTCTTCCCGCGTCAGTGTGCTGTATGCGGGAGCTCTTTGCAAGAGGGAGAAGAGGGCATTTGCATCAGGTGTAATATGAATATGCCACGGACAAACTATCATCTTCGCGAAGACAACTCCGTGGAGCGTATGTTTTGGGGGAAGATACCTCTGGAACGCGGCACTTCCTTCTTTTATTATCACAAAGGAAGTGATTTCCGCCACATCCTGCATCAACTGAAGTATGGAGGCCGGAAAGATTTGGGAGAAATAATGGGGCGTTTTATGGCAGCGGAGCTGGCGGCTACCGGTTTTTTCCGTGGTATAGACGTAATTATCCCCGTTCCTCTACATCCCCGCAAACAAAAGTTGCGCGGATACAATCAGAGTGAATGTATAGCGCGCGGCGTTTCTGCCGTAACGGGTATTCCTATTGATGTGTCCTCCGTGCTGCGCAGAAGACATACGGAAACGCAGACCCGAAAGTCTGCTTACGAGCGTTGGGAAAATGTAGACGGTATTTTCCTTCTCCGCTATCCGGAACGCTTTGTGGGGAAACATATCCTTATTGTGGATGATGTACTGACCACCGGAGCCACTACAACTGCATGTGCCGATGCGCTTAAAGATGTGGGAGGCGTACATGTTAGTATCCTGACGCTGGCAGTGGCGGGTTCGTGAATCAGAAGCGGAAACGTCCGCCTGCCACGATTGTTCCCGTATATCCTACGCCGAATTCGGTGAAGAAGGCAAACTGATTTCCATATTCGATACCCAGAAAACTGAACTGATAGGCAAATTCCTTTTTGTGATAAGTGTCTCCTCCAAAGCTGTTCCGGAGGAAATAGGCGCCGAGCCCTGCAGAGGAATATAGGGAGAATTGGGGGCGGGTGAACCAATGCCACCGGAAGGTGGGGAGGATATACAGATAGCGCCGGTCATCGTTCTTATTCTCATCCAAAACTTCATAAAGGCTACTGGCCGTCCCTCTATTACCGGTTATTCCTCCGGTTACGCCTAGGCTGATTTTACGGTTGATTCTATAAATATAACTGATATTCAGAGCGCCGTAATAGCTGGTCTTCTCGCGTGTATAGATTCCAAAACTTGCTGTCGGAGCAATAAACTCTTCGGCTATACTATTGGCGTCGGTAATGGGGAGGAAGCCGTAACTGACGGATATTTCATGGTGGCGGAATTTTTCTCGCGTAGAAACAAGAGAGGTTTGTGCTTTACCAGCGGTACATAGGCTGAATCCTATGACTAAAAAGAATAAAAGAGTTTTCATTGTAGTTTGGTGTTTGGATTAAAATATGTTTTTCTAATAAATAAAGACAGGTGCTTTTATGAAACTCCTTACTTTACATTTGGCAAATGTATGTTAAATCTTTGAATATGAAATAGAAATGTTTGTCTTTTGTGTGGGATAATGTGGGAAAACAAAAAAGGTTCGCCTAATTGACGAACCTTTTCGCTCTTCCTCTTGGACTTGAACCAAGGACCCTCTGATTAACAGTCAGATGCTCTAACCGACTGAGCTAAGGAAGAATATGCATTCAAGTTTTTTCGCTCTTCCTCTTGGACTTGAACCAAGGACCCTCTGATTAACAGTCAGATGCTCTAACCGACTGAGCTAAGGAAGAATGTTGTTTTTTCTCAAATGCGCTGCAAAAGTAATAGGATATTTTGAAATATGCAATATCTTTGCAAAAAAAATATCGAAGATGGATAAAATAATTGGGTTGGGCAATGCTTTGGTCGATGCGCTGGCAATCATTGAAGATGATAATATTTTGACGGAGATGCAGCTTCCGAAAGGAAGCATGACGCTGATTGATGAAGATAAGTTCTTGAAAATTAGTGAGTATTTCAGCCGGATGAAGACGCACCTGGCTAACGGAGGTTCTGCCGGAAACGCAATTCGGGCAATGGCATGCCTTGGTGCGGGTACGGGATTCATCGGAAAAGTAAGCAATGACTTTTACGGTAACTTTTTCCGGGATAGCCTGCTGGAACGTGGGACAGAGGCGAATTTATTGCTTTCCACTACCCTTCCGTCCGGTGTAGCCTCTACTTTCATTTCTCCTGATGGAGAGCGCACTTTCGGCACTTATTTGGGGGCGGCTTCTACATTGAAGGCGGAAGATCTTTCGCTGGATATGTTCAAAGGATATGCTTACCTATTTATAGAGGGGTATCTGGTGCAAGACCATGATATGATTCTCCGTGCCATTGAGCTGGCTAAAGAGGCCGGCTTACAAGTATGTTTGGACATGGCGAGCTACAATATAGTAGAAGGAGACCTTGAATTTTTCTCTCTGTTGGTCAACAAATATGTGGATATTGTTTTTGCCAATGAGGAAGAGGCAAAGGCTTTTACGGGTAAGGAACCGGAGGAAGCATTGGATATCATTGCCAAAATGTGTAGCATAGCCATTGTAAAGGTGGGTGCCCGTGGTTCTCTGATTCGTAAAGGTACAGAGATGGTGCAGGTACAAGCGGCTCCGGTAGAGAAAGTGGTGGACACTACAGGAGCGGGCGACTATTTTGCAGCAGGTTTCTTGTATGGACTGACGTGTGGCTATTCGCTGGAGAAATGTGGCAAGATAGGCTCCCTTCTCTCCAAAGATGTGATACAAGTGGTGGGTACGGAGCTTCAGGCAGCACAATGGGAAAAAATCAAGGAAGAAATTTTATTAATTAATTAATGTGCTGATGTGCCAATGTGCTAATTGGCTGCGCAATATTTGTTTCGCTATTACGCTGCAGGTTATTAGCACATTGGCACATTGGCATATTAGCACATTATCATAATTATGAGAAGAATTTTAAAGATACGCTGGATGGTTGCCTTGCTGATTGTAGCGGGAGCCGTTTGTTTTTGGGGGTTTAAGAGTGGTGATAGCCGTAGTTTCCAAATAGCAAAGAATCTGGATATATTCAATTCCATTGTGAAAGAGTTGGATATGTTTTACGTGGATACGATTGATCCGAACAAGACTATCCGTGAAGGCATTGATGCCATGCTCTACTCGCTGGACCCCTACACGGAGTATTATCCGGAAGATGACCAAAGCGAACTGGAGCAGATGCTGAAGAATTCCTATGGTGGTATAGGTTCTGTGATTACTTGGAACCCGAAACTGAAACGTTCCATGATATCTGAGCCATACGAGAATATGCCCGCTGCCGATGTAGGCCTGAAAGCCGGAGATATTTTGATGGAGATTGACGGAAAAGACCTTGCCGGAAAGAATAACCAGGAAGTCAGCGAGATGCTCCGCGGACAAGTGGGTACCAGCTTCAAGCTGAAAGTGCAGCGTCCCGGTACAGAGAAACCGTTGGATTTCGACATTGTGCGCCGTTCCATCCAATTGCCGTTCATACCTTATTATACGGTGCTGGATAATAATATAGGTTATATCAATCTCAGCACCTTCTCGGGGAATCCTTCCAAGGAGTTCAAGCAGGCTTTTCTGGACTTGAAGAAGCGGGGGATGACTTCGTTGGTGATTGACCTGCGGAATAATGGAGGCGGCTTGCTGGATGAGTCTATAGAGATAGCCAACTTCTTTCTGCCTCGCGGAAAAACACTTGTGACGACAAAGGGTAAGATTAAGCAAGCCAGCAATACCTACAAGACATTGCGTGAACCGTTGGATCTGGAAATTCCTTTGGCTGTTCTGGTCAATGGCGGAACGGCTTCTTCGTCAGAAATCCTTGCGGGCTCTTTGCAGGACCTTGACCGTGCGGTCATTATCGGTAACCGTACTTTCGGTAAGGGATTGGTGCAGACCACCCGTCCGTTACCATACGGTGGTACCATGAAGCTGACGACTTCCAAATATTATATTCCCAGCGGCCGTTGTGTGCAGGCTATCGACTACAAGCACCGGAATGAGGACGGCAGTGTGGGACGTATTCCGGACAGCCTTACTACCGTGTTCCATACGGCTGCCGGACGTGAAGTGCGGGATGGTGGAGGCGTGACTCCGGACATTGCGGTGAAGCAGGAGAAGCTGCCCAACATTCTGTTCTATCTTGTCAATGACAATCTTATTTTCAATTATGCCACGGACTATTGCCTGAAACATCCTACCATCCCTTCAGCAGAGAAGTTTGAAATTACAGATGCCGATTATGCGGACTTCAAGACGATGGTGAAAAAGGCGGACTTCAAATACGACCAGCAGACAGAGAAGATGCTGAAGAACCTGAAGGAGATGGCCGAATTTGAGGGCTATCTGACTGATGCTTCGAAAGAGTTTGAAGCGCTGGAGAAAAAATTGTCGCATAATCTGGACCGTGACCTTGACCATTTCTCCAAGGACATCAAGAGCATGATTGCGGTAGAAATCATCAAACGTTATTATTTCCAGCGTGGAAGCATTATCCAGCAGTTGAAAGATGATGATGATTTGAAAGAGGCTGTAAAGATACTCACTGCTCCGGAAAAATATAAGGAAATGTTGAGTGCTCCGGCAGTGACGTCAATGTCTCTGCAACAAAGAAAGGAGACAGCCCCGGTTTTTCTGAGTACCGCTACGAGAGCAAATGAACATGTTTATGATGAAATAGTATAAGGACACTCTTAAGAGGATTCTTTTATTTGCTCCTTAATTTATACCGGATAGTCTCTGTATAAGCCTTTTATACACGACTATCCGGTTAAGTTGTTTGTAGGGTATTAACTTGTTTTATATTTTTGCAGGTGATAATGAAAATATTGACAAGGTTATGAAACAATTGAATTCTCTGAAAGTATGGCTGTCTGTGGTATTGTTGCTTTGCTTCTCTCTTTCCGGACAAGCCCAGTTCCTGCGCACTTCCTACTTTATGGAAGGAAGTAACCAGCGTATGCAGCTCAATCCGGCCTTGATGCCGGGACGCGGTTATCTGAATATTCCCGTGATAGGTTCGTTGAATGCTACCGTCAACTCCAGTTCCCTGGGGTATAGGGATATTATGGACATTATTGAGAACAGTGATGATAGCGACTATTTCATGAGCAATGACTTTATGAACCGACTGGATGCTACCAATAACTTGAATGTGAATTTGAGTACCGACATTCTGTCTGCCGGGTGGTATAAAGGAAAGAACTTCTGGTCAGTCAATGTGGGGTTGCGTAATGATATCGGTGCCGCCATACCGAAAACCATGTTCCAGTTTATGAATAACATGAGCAGCCGGGAGTTCGGTGACAATATTTCTGACTATTTGGGTATTAACGAAACCATTAATGGACAGAAGCTTGAGATAAATTCCTATGCGGAAGTCGGCCTTGGCTTTGCAAGGAATATCACAGACCGACTGGCTGTAGGTGGTAAGGTGAAGATGCTGCTGGGTATCGGTAACTTAAAGCTGAACATCAACCAGATTCATGTGGAAACTCCTTCTGTCGGCTCTTCAGGAGTGACGAGTAAAGCTTCCATTCAAGTGGATGCAACTTTGGAGAACTCGTCAAAGCTGTTAGAACTTCCCGAGAATGAGAATGGTGATTATATCGATGAAATCGATTTTGGCAGTTTTGGTTTTGCCGGATATGGTGGGGCTATTGATTTGGGAGTATCTTACAAGTTACTGGATAAATTGACACTTTCTGCTTCAGTTCTTGATTTGGGCTTTATCAAATGGTCTAAATCGAATACCAGTATAGCGCGAGCCAATGCAGAGCAGACTTATGATCTTCTTGACCCGGCCTCGCAGCAGGAGTTCATGAATATTGTGAACAGCGGCGAGATTCTTAACTATGACATGTTGAAGCTCAAGACGGAGGAGGCTTCTGAGAAGAGCCGTACCCGTGGATTGACTTCTACAATGGTTCTTGGCGCTGAATATGCCTTATTGAATGATTGGCTGGTAGTGGGTGCCTTGTATACCGGTCGTTTTGCCAAACCGAAAACTTTGAATGAGTTGACTTTCTCTGCCTGCATCCGTCCGACGAATGCTTTCAATGTAGCTGCCAGCTATTCCGTACTTCAAGGAGCCGGTAAAACCTTCGGTCTGGCACTGAAACTGGGTCCTTTCTTTGCGGGAACAGACTATATGTTCTTTGGCAAGAATACGAAGAATGTCAATGCTTACTTGGGGGTTTCTATTCCTTTGGGAAAACAGAAAACGGCTGAAAATTAATAAAGTGAGTTATCAGTTGTCGCGGGTTATCTTTCTATAAAAGAGGATAATCTGCGATTTTGTTTTTACGAAAACGCAAAAAGCTTTATCTTTGCTGGTAAATACCTATAAACAGTACTCATGAGAATTGCAATAACGTTTCTCTTGTTTTTGGTTTTCAGTAGTTTGCTGCAAGCTTCACCCATACCTTTTTCTCCTATAGTGAGGAACTATTCGGTGTCGGATTATAATGCCGGTATTCAGAATTGGGCCATTGCTCAAGACGAAAGAGGAGTGATGTATTTCGGTAATAACAGTGGGCTGTTGGAATTTGATGGAAGTGCTTGGCGGCTGTATGAATTACCGACAAAAGGAATTGTGCGTGCTATATATATCAGTGAAGATGGAAGAATTTATGTAGGCTCTTACGAAGAATTCGGTTATTTTGTCCGTACTCCTTATGACACTCTTGAATATCATTCATTGAAAAATAAGGTGAAAGATTTTGCGTTTCATAATGACGAAATCTGGGATATTGCTTGCGTTCAAGGAGAAATTGTATTTCAATCATTCGGTTCTCTCTTTTTTTATAATGGAAATTCGGTAGAAGGTATTCGAATGAAGAACCTTCCACTGAATTTGTTCCAGGTTGGAAATACTTTTTATTCTCAAAGAATAAACGGTGGACTTTATGTCTTTGCCGGTAGGGAAATGAAAGAACTTATTCCCAGAAAAGCATTTGGAGATAGTGATGTCCTGGCCGGGCTCCCTTATGATGATGCGGTTTTAATGTTTACCCGTAATCAGGGAGGTTTCCTGTATCGAGATGGGAGGGTAGAAAAATGGGAAACTGAATGTGATGATATATTCAAGAAGCATACCATTAATCGTGCGGTGATGACCAAAGATAGTTGCTACGTTGTTGGCACAATATCCGATGGCATATATGCGTTGGATAAAAAGGGAAAGCTGATTTGGAAGGTCAATACGGATAATAAACTACAGAACAATACTGTTTTGAGATTGTATTGTGATGATGACAACAATATATGGACAGCTTTGGATGAAGGTATTGCCTATATACACAACAATTCTTTAATCTATTATTATGAACCTCCATTTCGTAAAATAGGCATGGTATATGATGTTTTGGTAAGGGAAAATGAAGCTTATATTGCTTCTAATCAAGGACTTTATTGGCTTAGGGATGGAAAGACTGAATTAGTTCCGGGTTTGGAAGAACAAGCGTGGTTCGTCGATGAATGGGGAAAACAGATTTTCTGCGGGCACAACAAGGGAACTTTCCTTATATCAGGACTGAAATCAAAGCTGGCATCTGATGTAAAAGGAGGGATGTGTATGGAAAAAATTGAATTGAAGGAACAATCTTTTTTGTTGGAGGGAGCTTATGCGCTTCTGAATTTATATACGGAGACTGCTTCGGGAGAGTATTGCTTTACTCGGTCCTTACGTGGGTTCAGTCACATGATTCGTCATATAGAAGTGGACCATCAAGGGAATATTTGGGCGAAACATTTAAGGAATGGTTTGTATCGCTTTCGGATTGATTCGGATATGAAGCAGGTAAAGGATGTGCGGAAGTATGAGAGTTTGGGAGAAGTGAAAGGTGGGAGTTTTACTTTGTTCAAAATCAATGGTCGGGTAGTTTTTTCTAATGGGGAATATTTCTATACTTACGAAGATATGACTGATTCGATTGTTCCCTATGAAACAATGAATGAACAATTGATGGAATTGAAGGGAATCAAGACTGTGAGTCATGCGAACGGAGATTACTATTGGTTTGTGGGCGACAGGACTGTGTATTTGGTGAAGTGTGCGATAAATACTTTCAATATCGAACTTCGGATTCCATATTCTTTGTTTGACGGTCTGGCTGTGGAAGAACGAGGAAGCGTGGTTTATGACAAGAGAAATAATCATTCCTATCTTTGCTTGAATAATGCTATTGCCCGTATTGAAACAGATAGTTCCTCGTTATATAAATCTCAGACTAGGCGTTCTTTATGGATTTCAGAGATGCAGGTTACTGAGGAATTCAGTGATAAACGGAAAACATTGGTCGTGCAGTCGGGAGTCAAGGTCGAACATGAGTTTAATACAGTGAGTTTTACATTGTGCTATCCGGTTTATAACGATTATACTTATAAAGTAAGATACCGGTTGGAAGGGTATTCTGATCAGTGGATACCCGATGGACGCAATTTGCAGAAAAAGTATGCCCGTCTTCCTTATGGAAGTTATGTTTTTCGGGCGGAGATATATGATACTGGTAGAGTTTTGGCATCGGTAGAGTTTCCCTTTGAGATTTTGTCTCCGTGGTATTTGTCTTATTGGGCTGTGGGAAGCTACATTCTGATAGGGTTGTGCCTGCTGGCCTTGCTGCAATATATTGTTTATCGTTTTGTGAAGAAAAAGAAGGATCGTGTGATTGAGCAGCAGCGTGTAGCCCATCAGGCAGAGCTTGAACGGCAAGAGAAGAAGATTATCGAGTTGGAAAAGGAACAGCTTGAGGCCGATTTGCGTTTTAAAAGCAAAGAATTGTCCAGCGTGGTAATGATGAATATCGCTCATCAGGAGTTTTTGAATTCATTGAAAGAGGAGATACAGAAGCAAAAGTTGTCCGGACAGCATAGTCGTAAGAATTTGGATAAGCTTCTCGCTTTGGTTAACAATAATATAGTGTCTGATGAAGAGAGCTGGATAATGTTTCAAGCTAATTTTGACCGTATACATGAAAATTTCTTCCGGAATCTGAAACTTCAATATACTGATTTGACTTCAGGAGATTTACGCTTTTGTGCATTGCTCCGCTTGAATATGCCGACAAAGGAGATAGCGAAGTTGCTCAACATTTCTACACGTGGGGTTGATGCTGCGAGATACCGGTTACGTAAGAAATTCAATTTGCTTCCGGAAGAAAGTTTGACTGATTTCCTTATAAATTTTAAATGACTGTTTTACAGTAAAATATTAATGGAGGAAGTACTAATATTGTACTTCCTCTTTTGTTTTTTAGTGATGGGTGTACTTTTGTTGTAGTGCGGGATGTGGAGGTTGTCGCATGCTTTTCTTTTATTTGCAGCAAAATAATATTTCTATAAATTAAAAGCATGAAAGACATGAAGCATTTACTTTTCAAGTTACAATCATTTTTAGTCTTGTTGGTGTTTACTGCCGCTAGTGCGTATGCGCAGAAATCTCCGGTCGATATGAATCGTTTCATCGACGATTTAATGAAGAAGATGACCCTGGAAGAGAAAATAGGTCAGTTGAATCTGCCGGTTACCGGTGAGATTACGACCGGTCAGGCTAAAAGTAGTAATGTGGCCAAACGTATTCGTGCCGGTGAAGTGGGCGGGCTTTTCAATCTGAAAGGCGTGGAACGTATCCGCGATGTACAGAAGCAGGCGGTTGAAGAAAGTCGTTTGGGTATTCCTCTCTTATTTGGTATGGATGTTATTCATGGATATGAAACGGTGTTTCCCATTCCTTTGGGATTGTCGTGTACATGGGATATGAAGGCGGTTGAAGAATCGGCACGTATTGCAGCCATTGAGTCCAGCGCCGACGGTATTTGCTGGACATTCAGTCCGATGGTGGATATTTGCCGTGATGCCCGTTGGGGGCGTGTGTCCGAGGGCAACGGTGAAGACCCGTTTCTGGGAGCAGCCATTGCGCAGGCCATGGTACGTGGTTATCAGGGAAAGGATATGAGCCGTAATGATGAAATCATGGCTTGTGTAAAGCATTTTGCCTTGTATGGTGCCGGTGAGGCAGGACGTGACTATAATACAGTAGATATGAGTCATCAGCGCATGTTCAATGAATACATGTTGCCCTATCAGGCGGCGGTTGATGCCGGTGTGGGCAGTGCGATGGCCTCTTTCAATGAGGTCGATGGCATTCCTGCCACTGGAAACAAGTGGTTGATGACGGATATACTGCGTAAGCAGTGGGGATTTGACGGCTTTGTGGTGACAGACTATACTGGAATTGCTGAGATGACCGACCACGGTATGGGCGATACGCAGACTGTTGCCGCCTTGGCACTGAATGCAGGTGTGGATATGGATATGGTGAGCGATGCATTTGTAGGTACGCTCAAGAAGTCATTGACAGAAGGAAAAGTGACAGAAGAAGCAATTAATGCGGCTTGTCGCCGTATTTTGGAAGCTAAGTACAAGTTGGGCTTGTTCGATAATCCTTATAAATACTGTGATGTGAAGCGTGCCAAGAAGCAAATCTTTACCAAAGAGCATCGTGCTGTTGCGCGTAAGATTGCTTCGGAGAGCTTGGTGTTGTTGAAGAACGAGGGTAATGTGCTTCCGCTGGCCAAAAAAGGCACTATTGCTGTGGTAGGTCCGTTGGCAGACAGCCGCAGTAATATGCCGGGTACTTGGAGTGTGGCTGCCGTATTGAAGAATGCAACTTCTTTGGCTGAAGGTTTGAAGGCGGTAGCAGGCGATAAAGCCGAAATATTGACTGCGAAAGGCTGTAATTTGATGAGTGATGCCGAATATGAGAAACGTGCCACTATGTTCGGACGTTCTTTACACCGTGACAATCGTTCGGACAAGGAGTTGCTGGACGAGGCTCTTGCCGTGGCTGCCAAATCGGATGTTATTGTGGCTGCGCTCGGTGAGTCTTCGGAAATGAGTGGAGAGAGCAGTTGCCGCACGAATCTTGAAATGACCGACACCCAACGCATGCTGTTACAAGAATTATTGAAAACAGGAAAACCAGTGGTACTGGTACTGTTTACCGGTCGTCCACTGGTACTGAACTGGGAGCAGGCAAACGTGCCGGCCATTCTGAATGTATGGTTTGCGGGCAGTGAGGCAGGTTTTGCCATCGGTGATGTACTGTTTGGTGATGTGAATCCGAGTGGGAAGCTGACTACGACTTTCCCGAAGAGCGTGGGACAGATTCCTTTGTTCTACAACCACAAGAACACGGGCCGCCCTCTTGCCGACGGTGCATGGTTCCAGAAATTCCGCAGCAACTATATAGACATAGACAATGAACCGCTTTATCCTTTTGGTTTCGGCTTGAGCTATACCACATTCTCTTATAGCGACGTGTCTTTGGACAAGACTAGCATGACGGATAAGGGCGAACTGACTGCTACCGTGACTGTGACCAATACCGGCAAGAGAGACGGTGCAGAAGTGGTTCAACTTTATATTCGTGACCTTGTGGGAAGTGTAACCCGTCCGGTGAAAGAGTTGAAAGGCTTTGAGAAGATTTTCCTGAAAGCCGGTGAATCTAAAAAAGTATCTTTCAAGATTACTCCCGAATTGCTGAAGTTCTACAACTACAATCTTGATTTTGTATGCGAGTCCGGTGACTTTGAGGTGATGATTGGCAGAAATAGCCAGGACGTAAAGAAAGCAGCGTTCAAGTTACTCTAACTGATTCTCAAGACGGCAATATGCAGCATTCGAGCCACTGCGTTGAGATGGCATTGTTGCTGCATATTGTCTACATCTTCACTGCAAACGTTTTGCAGTATTTGCTTGGTATATAATCTATCGTATAATGGCAATCGGTTATGGAAATCTTATGGTCGGCTTTGAGGCAGTGAAAGGTATGACGTTCTTGAATATGGGATAAAAAACTTCAGAATAGGATAAAAGCCCCCTTTGCTTTTCTATCTTCTTGCTCTATATATATGAATAGTACCTAAATATTTATTGTACTTTTATATTCCTTATAATCTGTCGTTTATGTTATACAGTAGTAGTAATGATGTACCCCTCCGGTGAACTGTGGTACTCTTGTGGTAGCTTGTTTTTTGACATATATCAACTTCTCCGGTATGTTTGCAAAAGAATTTTAAATCAATACAAAATGAAGAAAAATCTACTAATTACATGTGTGATGTTATTGTTTGCCATTACTTCGATGGCACAGAACAAAATTACGATTTCGGGTGTCGTTACGGACAAGACAGGCGAAACTGTTATCGGTGCTTCTGTTCGTGTAAAAGGGCAGGAGAGTAAAGGTAGTATTACTGATATAAATGGTAAATATCAGATTGTTGATGTGGCATCTAATGCTACCTTGATTTTTAGTTATATAGGTATGCGTGAGCAGGAGATTGCCGTAAATGGGCGTTCAACTATCAATGTGAAGATGGAAGAGGACAGCCAGCTCATTGATGAGGTGGTTGTAGTTGGTTATGGTAGTGCCAAGAAACGCGACTTGACCGGTTCTATCGTTACTGTGAAAGCGGACGAGATTGCCTCTAAGCCTTCTACCAATCCACTGGCATCCATACAGGGTAAGGTTGCCGGTGTACAGGTGGTGAATACGGGTCGTGCAGGACAAGACCCTGAAATCCGTATTCGCGGTACGAACTCCATTAACGGTTTCAAACCCCTTTATGTGGTAGATGGACTGTTCACGGACAATATCAATTATCTGAACACTGCGGATATTGAATCTATGGAAATCTTGAAAGACCCTTCTTCTTTGGCTATTTTCGGTGTGCGTGGTGCCAATGGTGTAATCATCATTACTACTAAAAGGGCAAAAATAGGGAAGACGATGGTCAACATCAACTCTTCAGTGGGTTGGAAGGTTATTTATGACCGTGTAGGTGTGACGAATGCCGAAGAGTTTAAGATGCTGTACAACGAGCAGTTGATATCTCAAGGAAGCGACCCTTATGATTATACTCAATGGACTGGTAATACTGATTGGCAGAATGAGATATTCCAGACAGGTTTTCTGACCAATAACAATGTGAGCATTACGGGTGCAACGGATAAGAGTAAGTTTTATTTGGGTTTGGGTTACGTCATGGAAGAAGGTTCCATTAAAACGGAAAAGCTCAATAAGTTTACCGTAAACTTGAACAGTGAATATAGCGTAACCGATTTCCTGCGTTTTGGTTTCCAGCTTAATGGAGTTCGTGCCAAGTATCCTGATGCAAAGGGTGTGGATGGTGCTTTGAAGGCTGCTCCTATTGCTCCTACTCATGACCTTGAATCGGGACTGATACATACGCTGCCCGACTTCCAGCGTGCACAAGTGTGGAATCCTCTTATTGAAACAGAGCTGCGCGGTGCTCACAACAAGTCTGAAAACTATCGCGTGGCAGGTAATGTGTTCGGAGAGATAGATATTCTGAAGAACCTTACGTTCAAAGCAACTTTCTCTATGGACTATGCTTCCAGTCAGGGACGTTCATATTCTCCGCTGATTTATGTTTATAATCCCGATGTGGAGGGGGGGGAAGAACGGTTGACTGAAAGAGAAAGTGTGAACCAAAGCAAGTCTACCTCTCTTGCTGCACAGTCTGACTATGTGTTGACTTATCTCGGACAGTTTGGCAATCATGGATTGACATTGACTGCCGGTCTTACAACCAATTACAATGAGTCTTCCAGTTTGAGTGGTGGACGCAGCCAGCTTGCGGGCTACGGCATTTTGGTGGGCGACGACCCGGACAGATGGTGGCTCTCTACCATCGACGATGTATCTACGGCAACTAATGGCGGTTCTCAGAGTGACAGATTTACCATGTCTTATTTGTTCAGAGCATTGTATAACTACAAGAATCGTTATTTACTTAATGCTTCTTTCCGTAGGGACGGTTCATCTGTTTTCTATAAGACAGGTAATACTTGGGACAACTTTTACTCTTTCGGTGCCGGTTGGGTAATGACCGAAGAGAAGTTTATGCAGAACCAGAATGTAATTAACTTCTTGAAGTTGAAAGGCTCTTGGGGTGTGTTGGGTAGCCAGAATACTGGTTCCAGTTATCCGGCATATGCCACCATTGTTAGTTCGGGTTCAGCTGTGTTCGGTGACAATATCATTGCGGGTAAAGGCCCCAACAAACTGATTTCACCTACTTTGGGATGGGAACGTAATTATTCATGGGAAGTAGGTTTTGACATGCATATGTTCAATGATCGTTTGCAGCTTTCTCCGGTTTATTATAACAAAACAACAAAAGATATGTTGACTTCCATTCCGGGTATTGCAGGTACTGTTCCCGGATTACAGAATGTGGGTGAGATTCGCAATCGCGGTTTTGAACTTAGTGCTTCTTGGAACGACAAGATTGGGGAAGATTGGAGATATGGATTAGGTGCTAATTTGAGCACTATTGATAACAAGGTGCTTTCACTGGTAAACAAAGACTATAATATTATCAGTGGTCCCTCACGTGTTTCCGAAGGTTATCCGATTGGCTATTTCTATGGTTACAAGGTTGAGGGTGTATATCAGAACGAAGACGACATCCGTTTCTCTCCGATTAACTCGGTTGGCTCGGTAACACCGGGTGACTTGAAATTTGCTGATGTTGACGGTAATGGCAAAATTACTGATAATGACCGTACAATGATAGGTAATCCAACTCCTGATTTTACTTACGGTTTTAATGTTAATTTGGGATGGAAGAATCTGGACCTGACTGTTGACATGATGGGTGTTTATGGAAATGAAATTTACCGTAATTGGGGAAGCAGTAGCTATGCACAACTGAATTATCGCACAGAGCAATTGAATCGTTGGCATGGAGAGGGCACTTCCAATTGGGAGCCCTTGCTCGACCCTTCACACAAAATAAATCAGGAGGCTTCCACGTATTTCATCGAAGATGGCAGTTTCTTCAGAATCCGTAATATCGAATTGGGGTATAACTTTGACAAACGACTGTTGAATCGTATCAAGGTACAGTCACTGCGTCTTTATACCAATGTGCAGAATCCCAAGACCTGGAGCCGTAATGGAGGATATACTCCGGAAGTGGGCGGAAGTGCTATTTCGTTTGGTATTGATGGTGGAGGCTATCCTATGCCTACAGTTTATACGATTGGTTTTAATTTGACTTTCTAAAATTATATAGAGACAGACTATGAAGAAGATATTTTATTATATAGCATTTTTAGCAGTAAGCTTTGCACTAACTTCGTGTGAGGATATGTTTGATAGAAAACCGCTTGGACAACAGACAGAGGATGATTTGACTGGTGGTACTTATGAAACACAGGTTTTTAATATGTATGCCAAGTTGCGCGGTTTTCATTTGACAAGCGGCAATACTGCATTGGCAATCCACGGTATGCGTTCTGAGGACGCAGAGAAAGGAAGTACATTGTCCGATGGAGCAGCTACCGGCAAGATGTTCGATGACTTTGAATATTTGGCAAGTAATGGGATGATTAAGAGTTATTGGAATGATAACTATTCATTGATACATAAGGTAAATGATTTGCTTGATGAGATGAGCCAAAATCCGTCATTGACAGAAGGTGACCTCGTCAATAAGGGGGAAGCTTTGTTTGTACGTGCTTTCTGTTATTTCAACCTTGTACGCGCTTTTGGTGAAGTGCCTTTGATTGACTTTAAAGTTTATGATGCAGCTGAGGCAAATGTTCCAAAGTCTTCTGTGGCAAAGATATATGAATTAATAGATTCTGACCTTACGGAAGCCGAAAACAGTCTGCCCAGAACGTGGGAGCAACTTTATGTAGGTCGTCTCACTTGGGGAGCTGCTCGTTCTCTTCATGCACGCACATACATGATGCGTAATGACTGGGGGAATATGAAGGCTGCCGCTGAAGAAGTGATTAACTCCGGTTTATATAATCTGAAAACACCTTATGAAGACATATTCCGAGAAAAAGGTGAAAACTGTAGTGAATCTGTTTTTGAATTGCAATGTACGGCAACAGAATCACAACCAGGTTCTAATGACATAGGAAGCCAGTTTGCTTCCGTTCAGGGTGTACGTGGCGCAGGCGAGTGGAATCTCGGTTGGGGGCAACACACCGCTACTCAAGAATTGGCAGATGCTTTTGAAGAGGGAGATCCGAGAAAAGACGAAACTTTGCTTTATTTTATACGCAACGGCAAGGACGATCCAGAGTCCATACCTGCTAACAAGCCTTATGGTGAGAAACCTATTTCGAATGCTGATGTTATAGCTAAATACTTTAACAAGAAGGCATATACGGACCCGGCGATGCGTTTGAAATTCACAAAGGGAGGATATTGGGTAAATATTCGTCTGATACGTTATGCTGATGTGGTATTAATGGCTTCCGAAGCTGCTTGTGAATTGGGTGATTTATCTTCTGCCCGTAACTATTTGGAGATGGTGCGCGCTCGTGCTCGTGGCAATAATATCGGAATTCTACCGGAAGTGACGACCAACAACCAGAATGAACTGCGTGAGGCCATTCGTCATGAAAGACGTGTTGAGTTAGGTATGGAGTTCGACCGTTTCTACGACTTGGTTCGTTGGGGTATTGCTAAAGAGGTACTTCATGCGGCAGGCAAGACCGGTTATCAAGACAGACATGCTTTGTTGCCCATTCCGCAAGACGAAATTGACAAGTCGAATGGTGTATTGGTTCAAAATCCCAATTATTAATCTATAAATGTACTAACTACTTATGAAAAAATATATAGTATCTGTGGCTTCTTGCCTGTTTGCATTGTGTATGCAGTCTTGTTTTCAGGATATGGATCATCCTGCTTTCGACTACCCTGAGAGTACAGGTGAAGTACCTACTACCCCTTTGAAGATGTATCTTCCTTTTGATGAAGAGGACATTCGGGATAAAGGTGAATGGGGATTTTTGGTAGCAGATAACGGTAATGCCAAGTTTGCGGAAGACGGAATCGCTGGCATGGCCTATCAAGGTGCTGAGAATGCTTACATTTTGGCCAAGACTCCTTCTATATTGGAAAATAACATGCCCACTATCGGTGATTTGACTGTAGCTTTCTGGATGAGAACCACTAAGAATACTTCTGCGCAAGGTTTGTTCTCTATCCCTAACTCTATTAAATTCTGGGGCAACTTCGACATCTTCTTGGAGAATAATAATAGCGAGACTCAGGCATTTTTCAAGGTTCATATCTTCAATCAGACAGCAAAAGAGAATGATGAAAGATGGGTTGAGGCAAAAATAGATGATATTTTTGGTAGCGAATGGGTGCATCTGGCTTTTGTGTATGATGGCAATACTTCTACCATTACTGTTTATCGTAATGGTGAGGGTGTCTTTACCAAAGAATTGCCAGATTGTGGGAAATTGAAGTTTAATAATGTAGGCGCTTCTTTGGCTGTTGGTGCATTTCAGTTCAGCACTACTCCGAGTCTTACTTCGGGTGCAGGAGCACAAACCTGGGCAAAGAACTTTCCCGGTCAGCTTGATCAGTTCCGCTTATATGACAAGGTGTTGACGGCAACCGAAATTCAGAGTATTTACTCTGGAAAAGAATGAAGCTACACTTTAATCTGATGATAGGATGAAAGTATTATATTTCATAGTATGTCTTTTGTTGGTTGCGTGCAGTGGTGATAATCAACCTGAAGTGAATCAGCCTTTCGAGTTGAAGAATATCATTGTGGGTGACCAACAAAACCAACAGACATTTGAGAATGTTGCTCCCAATGTAGCCATTGTTTTGGAGTTCTCGGATGCTGTAGATGAGGCTTCAGCCCGTAACAATATTGCTTTGAAACATGAGGAGCTTCCTGTAAGCTGCGATTATGAGTTCCTGCAAGAGAAAAAAGTATCGGTGACTCCTAAGGGAGGCTTTAAAGTCTTGTCATCGTATAAATTGATTGTCAATCCGGGGGTGAAATCCACTTCCGGGACACTGCTTTCCAATGGCAAGGTTTGTATGATTAAGACTGGAATGGATGATACAGACAAGTTTGAGCGTATCCCTGATGAGGACTTGTTGACATTGGTACAGAAGCAGACCTTTAAGTACTTCTGGGACTTTGGGCATGAATATTCCGGAATGGCGCGCGAACGTACTACTTCGGGCGATGTCGTTACTACCGGTGGTACCGGCTTTGGCGTGATGGCCATGCTGGTAGCTGCTGAACGGGGCTTTATTACCCGTCAGCAAGCTGTTGAACGAGTGCAGAAGATAGTTACTTTTCTTGATAAGGAATGTACGGCTTATCATGGTGCTTATGCACATTGGATAAATGGCGCAACGGGAGCAACCAAACCTTTCAGTGAGAAAGACAACGGTGCCGATTTGGTTGAGACATCCTTGTTATTTCAAGGTTTGCTTGCCGCTCGAGCCTATTTCAAGGAAAATACGGAAGTAGAAAGCAGGTTGCGTGCCGACATAACCCGTCTTTGGGAAGCTATTGACTGGACCTGGTTCCGGAAAAATGGTGAAGATGTACTATATTGGCATTGGAGTCCCGATTACGGTTTTGAGAAGAACCTGGCAATAAGAGGATGGAATGAGTGTCTGATTACTTATATACTTGCTGCTTCGTCTCCAACACATGCTATCGATAAAGTTGTATATGAAGCGGGCTGGGCTAAAAATGGAGGAATCAGGAATGGAAAATCTTATTATGGCATCACTCTTCCTTTAGGTTCGGATAAAGGGGGACCGCTGTTCTTATCTCAATATTCTTTTCTAGGCATTAACCCACAAGGACTGGAAGACCAATATGCCGATTACTGGATGCAAAATCGCAATCATACGTTGATTAATTACAATTATTGTAAGGAAAATCCTAAAGGATATACGGGTTATAGCGCTTCTTGTTGGGGGTTGACGGCAAGTGACGGCGATACGGGATATTCAGCTCATTCACCTACTAATGATAAAGGGGTCATTGCTCCAACAGCTGCTTTGTCTGCATTTCCTTATACTCCGGAGGAGTCAATGGAAGCGCTGCATTTCTTCTATTATAAGATGGGAGACAAACTTTGGAAAGATTATGGTTTTATAGATGCCTTTAATTTGACGGCAGATTGGTACGATACTCAGTACATAGCCATTGACCAAGGGCCGATAATCTGTATGATAGAGAATTATAGAACAGGTCTCCTTTGGAATTTATTTATGTCTATACCGGAAATCCAACAAGGACTGAAGAAGCTTGGCTTTCAGAGTCCGTGCTTAAACTAAAAGAATGATTATGATGAGAATATTAATATATTTGATACTTTTGCTATACCCTTTTAATTTGATTTCGGGACAGAAAAAGCAGAAGCGGCTTTCTGACGACGAACTTATGACCCTCGTTCAGAAGCAAACTTTCCGTTACTTTTGGGATTTTGCCCATCCTGAATCCGGATTGGCGCATGAACGGAGTAACGGTGGTGCCGAGACAGCTACCATTGGTGGGTCGGGATTCGGAGTGATGGCTATCATTGTCGGCATAGAACGCGGGTTTATCACCCGTGAACAAGGTGCTGAACGTATACTGAAGATTGTTCGTTTCTTGAGCGACAAGAATACCGACAGTTATCACGGCATGTGGGCACATTGGATGAACGGTAAAACCGGTAAGACCATTCCTTTCAGCCGTAAGGATGATGGAGCCGATATTGTAGAATCCGCTTTCATGTTCGAAGGTTTGTTGGCTGCCCATCAGTATTTTATAAAGGATAATCCGACGGAAAACCGTATCCGGGGAATGATTAATAATCTGTGGCGCCAAGCAGAGTGGAATTTTTTCACTCAGGGGCAAGATGTGATGTATTGGCATTGGTCACCCTATAACGGGTGGGCGATGAACCATCAGATTAAAGGTCATAACGAGTGCCACATTATTTATATTTTAGGTGCGTCTTCTCCTACTTATCCGATTGCCGAGAGTGTTTATCATAAAGGCTGGGTCAATGCGAATACTTTTCTGAATGGTCGGGAGTATTATGGCATCAGGCTTCCTCTCGGAAACGATAACGGTAAGGGCGGTCCTTTGTTCTTTACTCATTACTCTTACATGGGGCTTGATCCGCATGGCTTGAAGGACCGCTATGCTGACTACGAGGAACAAATGAAGGCCCATACCTTGATTAACCGTGCCTATTGTATCGACAATCCGAAGGGATATAAGGGTTACGGTGAGAAATGCTGGGGATTGACAGCCAGTGACGGTGATAAAGGCTATTCGGCCCATAGCCCCGGAAATGATCGCGGCGTGATTACGCCTACTGCGGCCCTTTCATCCATCCCTTATACACCGGAATATTCTTTGGAGGCCATGCGCTATTTCTATGAAGAACTGGGTGACCGTCTTTGGGGTGAATATGGGTTCAAAGATGCATTTAATCTGACTGAGGATTGGTTTGCGCCTTCGTATCTTGCCATTGACCAGGGACCGATTATTGTGATGATAGAGAACTATCGCACCGGTTTAATTTGGAAGCTTTTCATGAGTCATCCCGATGTACAGAAGGGATTGAAGAGATTAGGCTTTACGTCTCCTTATTTGAATAAGGCTGATTAGGTTTGGCAGGATTTGATTTTGGTAAATTTTATATAGATTAAAAAGGATTATAACCATGAAAAACGTGCTTTTCAATAGTGTATTGGTTGCTTTCGTATTGCTTGTCGCCTCGTGCGGCAAGCAACCGGAAGCTAAGGTGGAGGTGATGTCGTTTAATATCCGTCTGGATCATGTAGCGGACAGTATGAATAACTGGAAATACCGTAAGGATAATGCAGCACAGATGATTGCTTATTATGCTCCGGACATTGTGGGCATGCAGGAGGTGGTAAAGAATCAACTCAATGACTTGAAGGAGCGTCTTCCTCAATATACTGCCCTTGGCGTAGGTCGTGCAGATGGAAAAGAGAAAGGCGAATATTGCTCCCTTTTTTATAAGACAGAGCGTTTTGAGCTTTTAAAGAACGGAGATTTCGGACTGAGTGAGACTCCCGATTCCATCGGAAAGAAAGGCTGGGATGCGGCATGCGAGCGTATCGTGACTTGGGCTGTGTTGAAAGACAAGGTGAGTGGCAGGAAAGTAGCTGCTTTCAACACCCACTTTGACCATGTAGGTGAGGTGGCACGTCGAGAAAGCGCTAAGTTAATACTCGAGAAGATAAAGCAAATAGCGGGAGAGCTTCCGGTAATTATCACTGGAGACTTTAATGGAACGGTAGACTCCGAGCCGGTCACTATATTGACGGAAGGTGGAATGAGGAACGCTTGTTCCACGGCAAAGGTCGTTTACGGACCGACATGGAGCTTTCATGACTTCGGACGTATTCCGGTGGAGAAGCGCAGGCTGATAGATTTTATATTCGTAAATGCTTCTGTAGAGGTGGAGCGTTACCGCACAGTTGGCGATAAGCCGGACAATGGCTATCTTTCCGACCATGCTCCCGTATTGGTTACTTTGAAACTGTAAAGAGGCACTCGTCTAATTCTATTCTGCATTATTTACAAATCATAAGGGCTCAAGAAACACTTGTATACTGAACCTGATTCAGTCGTATAGTGAATGCCATTCAGTCGTATACTGAATAGGGTTCAGTCGTATACTGAATGCACTGTATTCTAACTGTACTGATAATCAGTAAATTATAAAACGGTGTTACGCCTTTGATAAATTACAACAAATAATGAATACATGAAAAATAAACTATCCTGGGGAATTGCCTTGTTGCCCTTTGTTCCTTCGGTTTGGATGCAAGGACAAGAACAGAAACAAGGAATAGGAAACAGGCGTCCTAACATTATTTTTATCATGAGTGATGACCATGCCCGACAAGCAATGAGTATATATGGACATCCCATAGGTAAAATAGCTCCTACTCCCCATATTGACCGTATTGGGCATGAAGGGGCGGTATTTCAGAATAATTACTGTTGCAATTCCATTTCCGGTCCCAGTCGTGCAGCCATACTGACTGGTAAGCATAGTCATAAGAATGGTTTTATGAGGAATGGAAATAAAGGATTTGACGGTTCGCAGCAGACACTGCCGAAGATATTGCAAGCAAACGGTTATGAAACAGCCATTATCGGCAAGTGGCATCTTGTTTCAAAGCCTACCGGGTTTGACCATTGGATGATTTTGAATGATCAGGGAGATTATTATAATCCGTATTTTATTACCGAGGGAGATACCACTCGGCATAAAGGATATGTAACTGACCTCATCACTCAATATTGTGAAGACTGGATGAGTGGGCGCGAGGATAAGAATAAACCTTTTTTCTTGATGATGCATCACAAAGCCATTCACCGTAATTGGGTGCCTGCCGAACGGCATTATCATTTGTACGAACACACGCAGTTCCCTTTACCCGACAATTATTATGATGCATACGAAGGACGTTATGCGGCACAAATGCAGAAGATGAATATATACCGTGATATGTACGAAGGTCACGACTTGAAGATGGTTGCGGGTATGAATAGCGACAGTCTGCTATTCGACCCGTGGCCTCATGCTTTTCTTGGTACGATGGAGCCGGATGAGCGCCGCCGTTTTATGGATGCCTATCGTGAACGGAACAATGAATTTTATTCGAAACAGCGTACTTTCAAAGAGGTGGCAGAATGGAAATATCAGCGTTATTTGCAGGATTATATGGCTTGTGTGGCAAGCGTGGACGAGAGTGTAGGAGAAATATTGGATTATTTGAAGCGTACCGGATTGGATAAAAATACGATTGTCGTTTATACTACAGACCAGGGGTTCTATCTGGGCGAGCACGGTTGGTTTGATAAACGTTTTATGTACGAGGAGTCTTTCGGTATGCCGATGGTAATGAGCTGGCCGGGACATATTAAGCCTGGAACGCAGGTAACAGGATTAACTCAAAATATTGATTTCGCTCCCACTTTTCTCGATATGTGTGGAATTGAGATTCCTGAAGACATGCAGGGAGTGTCATTTCGTCGGTTGGTAGAGGGAGAAAATACTCCACGAAACTGGAGGAAGTCACTTTACTATCACTATTATGAATTCCCCGGTTTTCATAGTGTCCGTGCACATTACGGTGTCAAGATGGAGCGCTATAAATTGATGCATTTTTATGTGGATGACAAGTGGGAACTTTATGATTTGAAGGAGGACCCGGCAGAAATGCATAATTTGTATGGTGAAAAAGGGATGGAGAAGGTTGCTGCAGAATTGAAAGCGGAACTTGCCCGCCTGCAGGAAGAATATGATGTTCCTGAATCTCTGTGCAAATAATAGTGCATATTTCGTGATGTATAAATGAATATTTAGAAATATAAATGTGGATAATATGATGAAAAGATTAAGTGGTCTGGTGCTGCTGTTGTGTTTGGCGAATTTCCTTTCTGCACAGGACATGCGTATGGATACTTATTGTAATCCTTTGAATATCGATTACACGTATATGATTTATAATTCGGATAAGAGTATCTCCTACCGTTCCGGTGCCGATCCTGCCGTGGTGGAGTTTCGGGGTGAATATTATATGTTTGTCACCCGTTCACACGGTTATTGGCGTTCCAGGGATTTGCTGAACTGGGAGTTTGTACGTCCGGGCAGGAACTGGTATCCGCAAGGGTGTAATGCTCCGGCGGCACATAATTACAAAGATTCGGTACTTTATGTGACCGGTGATCCTTCCGGTTCCATGAGTATCCTTTATACGGATAATCCGGCTTCAGGAAACTGGGAAGCTGTTCCGGCAATTTTGCATAATCTGCAAGATCCCGATTTGTTTATTGACGATGACGGTAAAGCGTATATGTTCTGGGGTTCTTCCAATGTGTATCCTATCAGGGGAATGGAACTGGACAAGAACCGGCGTTTCATCAAGAAGGGAGAAACGAAAGAACTCTTCAATTTGGATATGCCTAAACATGGCTGGGAACGTTTCGGTGAAAACCATACGGATACTGTATTGGGCGGATATATTGAGGGGCCTTGGCTGACGAAGCATAATGGGAAATACTATATGCAATACGGTGCTCCGGGAACGGAATTCAATGTCTATGCCGATGGTGTTTATGTGGCCGATTATCCGATGGGGCCTTATACTTACCAAAAGCATAATCCGGTGTCCTACAAGCCGGGTGGTTATATGAACGGTGCCGGACATGGAAGTACCGTGCTTGGTCCTGGGGGGCAGTATTGGCATTTTGCTTCGATGTCACTCTCTATCAATGTGAATTGGGAACGTCGCCTTTGTATGTTTCCGGCAGGGTTTGATAAAGATGGCATTATGTATGTAGATACCCGTTTCGGAGACTATCCCCGTTATGCACCTGCCGTACCGGGCAAGGCTGGACAGTTCCGTGGCTGGATGTTGCTCTCGTATGGCAAGCCGGTGACGGCTTTTACTACAAAAGACGAATTTAAGGCAGATGCCCTAACGGATGAACTGACTAAAACTTTTTGGCTTGCCGAGGCTAATGACGAACGGCAGTGGGTGATGATTGATTTAGAGAAACCTGCTGATGTGTATGCTGTTCAGATAAACTATCACGATTATCAAAGTAATATGTACGGTCGCTACGAAGGACTCCATCACCGTTATCTCATCGAAGGTTCTCTTGATGGTGAGAATTGGGATATATTGGTGGACCGTAAGGAAAGTTATAGGGATACTCCGAATGATTATGTTGAACTGGCATTACCCAAGTCTGCCCGTTATATCCGTTATAAAAATATAGATATACCGACACCGAATCTGGCTATATCTGAACTTCGCGTCTTTGGATTGGGTACGGGGAAGGCACCGCAACAACCCAAAAAGTTGGTACTTGACCGCCAAGCAGACCGTCGTGACATCTCCATCCGTTGGGAGGCTGTGAAAGGTGCACAAGGTTACAACATACTTTGGGGCATTGCACCGGACAAACTTTACAGCTCTTGGATGGTCTATGATAAGACTGATTTATTGATGAAAACCCTTACTGCTGATCAGGATTATTATTTTTGTGTGGAGGCTTTCAATGAAAATGGTGTATCTTTACGTTCGGAAGTTAAACATGTAAAATAAATAATAAGATGAAACGTATAATCGGCATCCTTTGTGGATTATTCTTTTTCTTGTTTTCGTTTGCACAAGAAACCTTTCAAAAGGAAACTTATATCTCTTCCCGTGGAGATACATTGTTGTATCGTTTGTTGCGTCCAGAGGTGATGAAACCTGATGAAAAGTATCCTTTGGTGCTTTTCCTGCATGGTGCCGGAGAGCGTGGCAATGATAATGAGAAACAATTGGTTCATGGTGGGCAGATGTGGCTTAATCCTGTAAACCGCGAAAAGTATCCGGCGTTTATTTTGGCTCCGCAGTGTCCTGAAACCGGATATTGGGCATATACGGAGCGCCCTTCATCTTTTGCTCCGGCAGATATGCCGTTGGAAGTGCCTGTTTCTCCTATTTTCCGTACGTTGAAAGAGTTGTTGGATTTCTATCTGGCCATGCCGCAGATAGACAAAGACCGTATCTATGTTATGGGACTTTCTATGGGAGGAATGGGTACATTTGACATGGCTGTCCGCTATCCGGAGATTTTTGCGGCAGCAATACCTATTTGTGGAACAGTGAATCCGGCACGGTTGAAGGCTGGCAAATCGGTCAAGTTCCGTATTTTTCATGGAGATGCGGATAATGTAGTAACTCCTGAAGGATCGCGTGCAGCATATCGGGCCTTGAAAGCTATTGGTGCCGATGTGGAATATATTGAATTTCCTGGTTGTAATCATGGTAGTTGGAATCCGGCTTTCAACTATCCTGATTTTATGGAGTGGCTGTTTAATCAGAAGAAAAAATGATGAGAATATTGTCTGTTATCGGAGCGCTCTTTTTAGGGGGCGCTTTTTTAACTTCTTGCACCACTTCCGGTCGGGTAAGTACTTTTGTGGTATTGCCGGATACGCAGACTTATCTGGAGCAATGTCCGGAGGTCTTCGATTCGCAAGTGGACTGGTTGGTTGCCAACCGTAAGAAAATAGATGCCGTGTTCCAAGTGGGAGATTTGACACAAGATAATTCTCCGGTGGAATGGGCATATATGCAGAAAGCTTTTCATCGTGTCAGCCAAGCAGGAATACCTTATTCTGTCGTATGGGGAAATCACGATATTGGCAGTAAGCCCGGTAAGTTTTCGGACGTGCATAACACTGCAATGGCCAACAAGTATTTCCCTCTTTCTGACTATAAGCAGAAGAGTTATTGGGGAGGCAGTGCGGATGGAAAGACATTGGATAACTATTACATAAACCTTAGGTCGGGCGATACCGATTGGCTGGTCTTGAATCTGGAATTCGGGCCTTCTGATGAGGCTCTGCAATGGGCCGATTCCATAGTGGGTATTCATCCGGATAAGCTTGTCATATTGAATACACACGCCTATTTGTATTGTGACAGTACGTTGCATGACGGGAAAGACTGGTGGCGCCCTCAAGGATATGGCATCGGCAAAGAGTCTGGGCGCACAGTGAACGATGGTGCTGGAATCTGGGAGAAATTGCTTCTCAAACATCGCAATGTGATAGCTGTCTTTTGTGGGCATGTCTTGAAAAGCGGAGTCGGCACGCTGGTCTCTATAGGGAAAGAGGGAAATAAAGTGTATCAGATGCTGGCAAACTATCAGCGTGGTGTGGAAGGCAGTAGATTGGGAGGTGAGGGCTACTTACGCATTGTAACTTTTAACCGGAAGACAAGGGAGATAGATGTGAAGACCTATTCGACTTGGAATAAAGCCTACCACCCCTCCGAACATCATAACTTTAAGTTCAAAGAGGTGGACTTTGATAAATATCTACGCTGAAATTTTTCAGAAAATAGATTCCTGTGTCTGTGTGGTCAGCAGTTCCAAAGCCTTGATGCCCATAACGGAATTCCCTTTCTGGTTCAGTCTTGGGCTCCATACTGCGACTGAATAACGCAGTGGATAAACTGCAGCTATGCCGCCTCCTACACCACTTTTTCCAGGAAGGCCTACTAGATAAGAGAACTCTCCGGCTTCGTCATAAAAACCACATGTTTGCATGATGGCATTGATCCTTTTTACCTGAGAGGAGGTCAGAGTGATGTTTTCGAACGCAAAGGCTTGTTTATGGTTGGCGAAAGGTAAAAATGCCTTAGACAAATCATAACAGCTCATCTCTATGGAGCATTGCAGGAAATAGAAGCGGAGTACGCGTTCTATGTCATTGTTTATGTTATGATGATATTTCAACAGATTGGTAATTGCCGCATTCAGGTAGCCGTTTTCGCGTTCGGATAGGGCTACTTCTTCATTATAATCAATCTGGTTGTTTCTGCTGAGTGAACGGACAAAACGGATATATTCCTCTTTTGGATGCTTTAAATGGCTCAATAGAATGTCGGTCATCACAATGGCGCCGGCATTGATAAATGGATTTCGGGGAATACCTTTTTCTACCTCTAGTTGCACTAGCGAGTTGAAAGCAGTGCCCGAGGGTTCTTTACCCACTCTTTTCCATAGATTGTCTCCTTCAAGGCTTAGGCACATGGCAAGGGAAAATACTTTCGAAATACTTTGTATGGAGAAGCCGGTAGTAGCTTCTCCATGCATGAAGGTTTCGCCTTGTATGGTGTGAATGCACATTCCGAACTGGTCCGGATTGATTTTGGCGAGTGCCGGAATGTAATCAGCTTGCTTGCCAATAGTGGCATAAGGCTCTATTTCCTGATGAATACCTTTCAGTATTTTCTGATAATCCATATTATAGTTCTTTTATTTCTCTATATAGTCGCCATTGTCCCTAATGAGTTCTATCAGCTTTTCCACCGCCTCTTCTTCGGGAATGTTCTTTTCGATACATTCCTTCTTCTTGTAGAGGCTGATTTTGCCTCGTCCGGCGCCTACATAGCCATAATCAGCATCGGCCATTTCTCCGGGGCCGTTGACAATGCATCCCATGATTCCTATCTTGAGTCCTTTCAGATGGCCGGTGGCTGCCTTGATACGGGCAATGGTACTTTCCAGGTCGTAGAGGGTGCGTCCGCAGCCGGGACAAGAGATGTATTCGGTCTTGCTGGTACGTACACGTCCGGCTTGCAGGATACCGAAAGCAGTGGCATCCACTACTTTGCCGCTTATGGTTTCTCCTTGGTTGAAGAGAAGGATACCGTCACACAGACCGTCGAAGATGAGTGCTCCCATGTCTGCAGCCGCTTTGATTTGCAGATTCTCTAATTCATTTTCTGCGTAGTGTTCAAAGAAGACTACCGGATTTTTCAGGCCCTCCTTCATCATCTGGTGTACCAGAGCGCGTTGTTCTCCCAATCGGTTGGGGTGATTGCTTTGTGAAACTAATACGACTTCCGGATGATACTTCAGGCAGGCGATGGCTTCGTCATTCAGCCCCATGTACGTGATGAAGAGGAATTTCAAGGAAGCGCCGCAGCTGCTTAGGAAAGGAAGCTGGTCTCCTTTAAAGGCGGGCCAGGCATTGTCCGGTTTTGTCTCGCTGTTGCTTTGTTCCATCCAGACATCGGCATCGATGATGCATTGCATGCCTTCCGGAAGTTGTTCAGGGATGGAACGTCCCGTATAGATATAGTCCGGCATGAATTGCGGATTGAAGTCCATGTCCCCGTTTAAGCGTGCGGCAATGACCACGGGCAGATTGTCTCCACCGATATTGTGTACGGCGGCAGTCTCGCGGCGGGTGGGAGAGAGATAATTGAATTCCGGCACATCTGCTCCGGGGATATAAGGATGGTCGTGGCGCTGCACGATATAGTCCACCAATTTGCGGGCTACGGGGATTTCCGCCTCCGGAGCTTCGCTCAGGGAAACCCGGATGGTGTCACCCAAGCCGTCTGCCAGCAGGGCGCCGATGCCCAAGGCCGATTTGATGCGTCCGTCTTCTCCGTCTCCGGCTTCCGTTACACCGAGATGCAGCGGGAATCGCATACCTTCCTGCTCCATGACGGCTGCCAGCAAGCGTACTGTCTTTACCATGACCACTGTATTGGATGCCTTGATGGAAATGACCACATCCGTGAAATTCTCTTGTACGCAGATGCGCAGAAACTCCATACAAGATTCCACCATGCCTTCCGGTGTATCGCCATAGCGCGACATGATGCGGTCGGATAATGAACCGTGGTTTACGCCGATGCGGATGGCAGTATGGTTCTCCTTGCAGATATTAAGGAAGGGTACAAAGCGGTCGTGTATCTTCTGCAACTCCTGGGCATACTCTTCATCGGTATACTCCAAATGTTTGAAAGTACGTGCTGCATCCACATAGTTTCCCGGATTGATGCGGACTTTTTCTACATACTGTGCTGCTACGTCCGCTACCTTCGGATTGAAGTGAATGTCGGCGACAAGCGGCACCATATATCCGTCCTGGCGTAGGCCTATGTTGATATTCATCAGGTTTTCAGCCTCTTTGATGCCTTGGGCCGTGAGGCGTACATACTCTCCTCCGGCGTCGACAATACGTTTGGTTTGCGCCACACTGGCTTCTGTGTCCTGCGTAGCGGTGTTCGTCATACTTTGTATGCGGATAGGATTGGAGCCGCCCATAGGGGTGGCTCCGATGTTTACTTCTGACGTTTCCCGTCGGGAATAGTTAAATAAATCCACGATGATATTTACAGTTAAAGGATTAAAAGATTTACGATTGGACGATTTACGATTGGACGATTTACGATGTACGATTGAAGATACCAAGAAGTAATTTCAATCGTACATCGTAAATCGTCCAATCGTAAATCAATTGGTTTTGTATTCGTACTTCACCTCCTTCAAGTCCTCATTTGCCTTGACTATTTTCTTTTTCAGCCCTTCTTTATAGGCGGCGAATGTTTCAGCCAATGAGGAATCGCTCAGTGCCAGCATCTGTACGGCAAGGATGGCAGCGTTCATGGCACCATTAATGGCAACGGTGGCTACTGGTATGCCCGGAGGCATCTGGATGATGGAGTAAAGGGCGTCTACGCCATCGAGTACGGACCCTTTTACGGGAACCCCGATTACCGGCAGTGTGGTATTGGCAGCAATGACGCCGGGCAGGGCGGCAGCCATACCGGCAGCGGCAATAATCACTTTAATGCCGCGTTGGCGGGCATTCTTGGCAAATTCCTCCACTGCTTCCGGTGTGCGGTGAGCAGAGAGAGCGTTCATTTCGAACGGTACATGCAGGTCATTGAGCAATTGCGCGGCCTTCTCCATAACGGGGAGGTCGGAAGTGCTGCCCATGATGATGCTAACGATTGGAGACATGAATCATTAAATTATTAAAGGGTTAATTTTATAGGGGCTAGGGATTAACGATTAGGGGTTAGGGACTGCGCTATCATTCCATCTGGTGCTAATCGCTAACCCCTAATCCTTTCATTTCATTCGTTTATCAGCGCTTTGTAGGCTTCGGCATCCAGCAGGCTGTCGAAGTCGGCATCAGCAGCGGGTTTGATTTTGATGAGCCAGCCTTCGCCGTACGGGTCCTGGTTTACCAGTTCCGGCTGGTCGGCAAGGGCTTCGTTTTGCTCCAGAATCTCACCGGCTACGGGCAGGAAGAGGTCTGATATGGTTTTTACTACTTCGATGGTACCGAACACTTCGTCGGCAGCCAATGTTTCACCTTCGGTCGGGATGTCGACAAACACAATGTCACCCAGTTGCTCTTGTGCATAATCGGTAATACCTACATAGGCTACATCACCTTCCAGGCGAATCCATTCGTGTTCTTTGGTGTACTTTACATTAGTCGGGAAGTTCATGATCATTAGTTTTTAAGGGTTGATACTATGTAAATTAAAAGTTGAAAATTAAAAATTAAACAAGGCTCTTAAAAGAGGAAGATTCGGAACAGTATGTTGCTCAGCGGGTGGAGTACCAGCAGCGAGCAGATAAGCCCTACGGCAAAGCCTCCCATAACTTCGCCCAGGGTGTGGTGTCGCAGGATGATGCGGGCGGTGCCCAACACGCCAGCCACCAGTATAAAGAGGCATAGCCACCATACGGGATTGTAGCTGAACAAGGCGCTGAAAGCTACCAGTCCACCAATTACGGCTCCGGCGCCTGCCATGTGTTCGCTCAGTTTCCATTTTAAGTTGACAATGACGCAGATTATCATCACTACCAGGGCGGAGAGTATGATACCGGTCATGTACCACGGGATATTGAGCCGGTGCATCATGAGCAGGCAGAATACATAAGAAGTGATGGTCAGAATAAAGGGAATGTATCTCCTTTTTCGTTCCACCAGTTCTTCCGGACTGAAACCGTTGATTTTGCGGAAGATGAAGATAGTCAGTGTAGGCATCAGGATGGTGAAGCAATACACCACGCCCAATACTATCAACTTGTACTGCAACGGCATGATGCGCAGGTACGAGAATATAAACAGAACCAGAAATGCCAGGAAAGGGATGGAGAACGGTGTGAATACCGCCGAAATCACTTTCGCTGTTCTGATTAAAGTTTTATCTGCTATAATATGCTCTTCCACAACCTAATTTTATTTACGATTTGACTATTTACAATTTACTATTTGAATGCACTAATCTTTAAACCTTAATCCCTAATCGCTCATCCTTTTCTCTCATCTTCTCAGTCTTGCCACGGGGATATTCATCTGTTGGCGATACTTTGCCACCGTGCGGCGGGCTATGGGATAGCCTTTCTCCTTCAGCAGCTCGGTCAGTTCGTCATCGGTCAGAGGCTTTTTCTTGTCCTCGTTGTCAATGCACTCTTTGAGTATCTTGCGTATTTCGCGTACAGACATCTCTTCGCCGTCTTCGGTTGTGTAGCCGTCGTTGAAGAAGAATTTCAGCGGGTAGATGCCGTAGTTGGTCTGTACATACTTGCTGTTGCTCACACGGGAGATGGTCGAGATGTCCAACCCGGTACGTTCGGCAACATCTTTCAGAATCATGGGGCGGAGCAATGACTCGTCTCCTTCGAGGAAGAAAGGACGTTGCAGGTCTATGATGGCCTGCATGGTGGTCATCAGCGTATTCTGGCGTTGCTTCACGGCATCGATGAAACCTTGTGCGGCATCCATTTTTTGTTTGAGGAACATCATGGCTTCGCGGGATTCCTTAGACTGGTTGGCCCGGTTCTTGGTGTGTTCTTCCACCATCTCGGTGAAGTCGCGGCTCATGCGCAGTTCCGGCACGTTGCGGTTGTTCAGTGTCACGTTGATGGTACCGTCGTCATAAGTGTCTACCAAGAAGTCGGGCACAATCTGCTGCATGTTCTTGCCGATGGCTTCGCCGAGCGAGGCGCCGGGACGGGGATTCAGTTTGCAGATTTCCTTAACGGCTTGTTGCAGAGTCTCTTCGCTGATTCCTAATTTCTGCATAATCTTGTCCCAATGCTTACGGGTGAACTCTTCGTAACACTGGGTAAGAATATCTTCTTCTATATAGTATTGTGGAGGCGAGGGCATGGGCCGTTGCGCTTCCTTGCGTCGAATCTGGATGAGCAGGCACTCTTGCAGGGTGCGGGCGCCCAGACCGGCGGGGTCAAAGTCTTGTATAATCTTCAATACTTCTTCCAGCTCTTCGGGAGAAGCGTCGATACCGGCGTAGATGGCGAGTTCGTCGCTGATACTGTCCAGCGATTTGCGCAGCAGGCCATCGTCGTCCAGCGAGCCGATGAGATATTCGGCCAGTTCGCGCTGGTGCGGAGTCAAGTCCTGCTCGCCGAGCTGCTGGCGCAAGGTTTCATAGAAGGAGGTGGCGTCGGAGAAAGGAATTTCTTCTGCCTGCTCCCCTTTGCTGCGGTTGTTCTCCTGCAGCTTGTAGTCGGGGATATCGTCTTCGTTCAGATAATCGCTTAAAGAATCATAGCTGGTGTCTCCACCGTCTTCTGAGCCGGTTCCCGCATCGGGTGTGTCGGGGTATTCGTCGCCAGGAGTATCCTCCTTACCCTCTTCCAGTGCCGGATTTTCCAGAAGTTCGGCACGTACGCGGTCCTCTAGTTCCACGGCGGGAAGTTCCAGCAGCTTTACCACCAGAATTTGTTGCGGCGACAGCGTTTGTATCTGCTGTTGCGCTTGGGTCTGTACTTGTCGGGAGCCTTGTGCCATATTTTTATAAATTATTCAATGCACTCATTGTGCATCTTCTTTCAGATATTTACCGCAAAAATAGTGAATAGTTCGATAACACGAAACCTCTCTGATGATATTTAACAAGAAAAGAGAAAACAAGCTTTTGCCAATAGCTTGGCAAACTTTTGCCATGCCTATGGCAAGACTTTGCCAACGCGGTGGCAAAACTTTGCCAAAGGCTTGAAAAACGTTGGCAAAATAGTCTTCTGATTATGAACTATATAGATTAATCTCCTTTTTGTATTATCTTCTTTCAAAGATTATCTATATCTTTGTCCTATAACTACTAAAACAAGGAATGTTATGTTTGCTAAAGAAACGTATGTGCAGCGCAGGGCCCAGCTGAAAAAAACGATAGGCTCCGGAGTGTTACTGTTTTTGGGTAACGATGAACAAGGTTTGAACTATGAGGACAATACTTTCCGTTACCGCCAGGATTCCACTTTTCTCTACTATTTTGGCTTGTCGTTTGCCGGGCTGTCAGCTCTCATCGACATAGATGAAGATAAAGAAATTATTTTTGGCGATGAGCTGACCATCGACCATATTGTCTGGATGGGTACCCAGCCCACCCTTCACGAAAAGGCTTCTGCTGTGGGAATTTCCGAAACCCGTCCTTTTGCCGACATCGTCGGTTATCTGCACAAGGCTGTACAGAAGGGACAGACCATCCATTATTTGCCCCCTTATCGTGCCGAGCATAAGTTGAAACTGATGGACTGGCTGGGTGTTCCTCCGGCACGTCAGGAAGGGTCTGTGCCGTTTATCCGTGCGGTGGTGGCACAGCGCAACTACAAGTCGGCAGAAGAAATAGCGGAAATAGAAAAGGCATGCGACGTGACTGCTGACATGCACATCACCGCAATGAAGGTGCTTCGTCCGGGCATGTACGAATACGAGGTTGTGGCCGAAATGAACCGTATCGCCGAGATGAACAACTGCGAGCTGTCTTTTGCCACGATTGCTACTGTCAACGGCCAGACCCTGCATAACCACTATCACGGCAACCGGGTGCAACCGGGAGACCTCTTCTTGATTGATGCCGGCGCCGAGCTGCCTTCGGGTTACTGTGGTGACATGTCGTCTACCGTGCCGGCGGACAAGACTTTTACTCCACGCCAGCGTGCCGTTTACGAAATCCAGAACGCCATGCATCTGGAGTCTGTTAAAGCGCTTCGCCCGGGCATTCCCTATATGAAGGTGTACGAGCTTTCCGCCCAAGTGATGGTGGAGGGGCTGAAAGAGCTGGGGTTGATGAAGGGCAATGCCGAAGATGCCGTGCGCGAAGGGGCGCATGCCTTGTTTTATCCCCATGGACTGGGCCATATGATGGGGTTGGATGTGCACGATATGGAGAACCTGGGTGAGCTCTGGGTAGGCTATGACGGTCAGCCCAAGAGTACGCAGTTCGGCCGCAAGAGCCAGCGTCTTGCCATCCCTCTGGAACCGGGCTTTGTGCATACGGTTGAGCCGGGCATCTACTTCATCCCCGAGCTGATTGACTTATGGAAAGGAGAGAAGAAGTTCATGGACTTCATCAACTACGATAAGGTGGAAGAATACCGCAATTTCGGCGGCATCCGTAATGAGGAGGATTATCTGATTACCGAAACGGGAGCACGTCGCTTGGGCAAGAAAATTCCGTTGACACCGGAAGAGGTGGAAGCGTTGCGTTGACAACCACATCCTTAATATACACAGAGAGCCGTTTGTCCCGATAATGCCGGTGGCAAGCGGCTCTCAAATTTAGGGGTCATACAGATTGTATTATGTATGGTTTATGCGTGCAGTTCCAGTACGAACCGTGCTCCCTTGTTGTAGCTGCTGTCTAGTGTCAAGCTGCCGTTCATCTTGGTGGCAATCAGTGAGCAGATGGGGAGTCCCAGGCCGTCGCCTTGCGTCAGGTCTTTCACTTCGGTGAAAGGCTTGAAGATGTTTTCGCGTTGCTCCTCGGGGATACCGCAACCGGTGTCGCTGATGATGAACTGGTGGGTGTGCGCACCACGTTTCTTGAAGTCCAGCCATATTTTTCCTCCGGCAGGGGTGTACTCGGCGGCGTTTTCCAACAAATGCAGCAAGACGCGTTCCAGTTGCTCAGGGTTGATTTTCACATTCAATTTGGGGGCATTCACGGTCAAGGTGACATCTTCTTGTGTCATTCCTTTGATTTTGTCCATGATGCCTTCACAGAAAGTGGAGATATTCTTCTCCTGCACTTCGTAGGGTTCGGACAAGGTGGTTTCCAATTCGGACAGTTCCTGGATATGGTTGGAGAATGCATGCAGGGCTTTTACGCCCGGCAGTGAGGCGTCGAGCGTGTCCAGTGTCGGTTCCATTTGGGCGGAAATGTTCTGGATAAATTTGGTTTTCAGCTCATTGTGCTCATTAGCAATGCTGATGGCCTTCTTCTGTTTACGGGTGAGGATGATGAAACGCAGCAATACGATGGCGCCGAATACCAGTGCGGCGGCAAGGATGGCGGCGAGTATGCAAAGCCCGATGATGATGTACTGCTTGGCGCTTAGGGAATCATCTTTCTCCTGGATAGTGGCCAGGCTTTCATCGTATTTCTTCTTCAGGGCGTTCAGTTCCTCTTGGGCGGTAAGCGCCTTTACGGAGTCGGTCCATAGGATGTACTTGTCGTAGGTGCGTGCCACCAGTCCGGCATTGTTTGCTTTGCGGGCGATACTGATAAGAGTCTTGTAGCATTCGTCTACTTTGGCGTAGTTCTTCTGTTCCTTATATTGCCCTATCAGGCGGTTGGTAGCCGCATCACCTTGTGTGTTCATGCCGAAGGTGTAGTAATAGTTGGCCTGCGTATAAAGCAGGTCGTTGCTCAGAGAGTCGTTGTGAGAGGCTTTGGCGGTCTCTTCCAGTTTGGTCAGCTGTTCCTTGGCGCGTGCGGGATTTTTCAGGTTGATGTACATCTGCAGGCGTTCCTTGTTGATGCGGAAACGTAGGTTGGGCATGGCCTTGCCCGTTTTCTGTTCGCCGGTTGCCACCACTTGCTCGGCACCGCGCAGCAGTTCAAAAGCTTCTTTATAGTAATTCTCCCGATGGTAGAGGGCGCTGGCATTGACGCCGCATTCCACTGCCTGGGCATACTTGTCTTGCGTGGCAAAGGCATTGTAGGCTTGCAGGAATAGATAGCGGGCTTTGATATATTCTTTTTTCGTAAGATTTTCTTGTGCTTGTTTCATCAATTCGTCTGCACGGTTTTGCGCATGGAGTTGAGTAAAGATGCAGAAAGTCGCTAAGAGAAGTATCGAAATAATTTTTTTCATGTGTACGTTTGTTTTATTTGCTCACAAAGTTAGAATAAAAACTTAGTATTTGAAGCTACTGCCTCCTAAAAATTCTCTCAATAAGGATGTCGGTGGAATTTCTTTGTCCTGCACGGGGGTGAAATATTTGATGAATTTCAGCAACCGGTAGGCTTCTGCGTATTCCGGACAGTTCCGTGGAACACTGGTAAGGATGGGCTCTGCGTGGCAGCGGAGCACGGCAAATTCGAACAAGAGGGCGGAGTTGAACATGACATCGGCATTTTCCTGGTAGGGGAATATCCATTTGTCCTCGCCGGCACGTACACTGGGCCAGCGTGAAATGGTCTCTTGTGCCGAGTAGCCGCGGTAGTTGAAGTCGCGGATGATGCGGCGCAGCAGGCGGTTGTCCGTGGTGGGAATCCAGTTGTGGTCGTCCAGCGAGATGGTGGTCAGGGCGGATACATAAATCTTGTATTTGCTGGCGGCGGGAATCTGTGGTGTCAGTTCAGGGTTTAGGGCATGGATTCCTTCCAGGATGAGGATGGTATGCTCGTCGATGCGAAGTTTGTCGCCCTTGTACTCTTTCTTCCCGAGGTTGAAGTTGAAGCGGGGCAGCTCCACTTCTTCGCCACGGAGCAATGCCTGCAGCTGGGTGTTGAAGAGTTCGAGGTCGAGGGCGTAGAGTGATTCGTAGTCGTAGTTTCCGTTTTCGTCGCGTGGGGTGTCTTCACGGTCTACGAAGTAGTTGTCCAGCGAGATGGGATAGGGACGCAGGCCGTTGGTCATCAACTGCACGCTGAGCCGCTTGCTGAAAGTCGTCTTTCCGGAGGACGATGGACCGGAGATGAGTACGAGCTTCACCCGGTTTCCGTTTTCGCCGCGGTGGTAGATGTCGTCAGCTATTTGGGCTATCTTTTTCTCCTGCAGGGCTTCGGCTACGTTGATGAGGTCGGTGGCATGGCCTGTCTCGCAAGCCAGGTTGAAGTCGCCCACGTTACTCAGCCCCATGATGTAGTTCCAGCGCAGGTGTTCCTTGAATACGTCGAGCATCTTCTCCTGTTTCACCACTTCTTCCAGTACATTCGGGTTCTCCTTGTTGGGGATACGCAGCAGCAGGCCGTCGTAATACTTCACGATGTCGAACAGCCAGATGAACCCGGTACTGGGCAGCAGGTTGCCGTAGTAGTAGTCTACGGTGTCGCCCAATGTGTAATAATAGGTATATAGCGAGCCGGAGGTTTCCAGCAGCTTAACCTTGTCGTTCATGCCCCGTTCGCTAAAGATACGCACAGCCTCGGTGGTGTGGCATTCTACACGATGGTAGGGGATGTTTTCGGCGATGATTTCCTGCATCCGTTTCTTGATGGCGGTCACATCTTCCAGCTCTATGGAACGGCCGATGCGCAAGTTACAGAAGTAACCTTTGGATACCGGATGCTCTACGAACAGTTTTCCTTCCGGAAACAGCTCGCTGACAGCTTTGTAAAGAATGAAGCAGAGGGAACGGACATAAGTGCGCATGCCTGAGGAGTCACGTATGTCGAGAAACTCTACATCCTTATTGTTGTATACACGGAAATTCAGTCCTTCGGAACGGTTGTTGACTTTTGCACTGACTACCTGATAGGGGAAATTTAGATTAAAACCGTAATAAATATCCAAAAGTGAGCTCCCTATAGGGAATTCTTTAGAAATATTATTATTTTTGCAACAAATTTGTAACATGTGTTTCATGATGTCTCGTTTTTAGTGGGTTGACACGTTAAATATAGGACATTATAACACGTGAAGGAATGAAACACCTTAAATAATTAAAGATGGAATATTCTTTTTATGATTTTTTAAAGCTACTCGGCTCATTGGCACTGTTTCTTTACGGAATGAAGATTATGAGTGAGGGGCTTCAAAAATTTGCCGGTGACAGACTGCGGAAAATATTGACCGCAATGACAACCAACAGAGTGACCGGTGTGTTGACGGGCGTGCTGATTACAGCACTTGTACAATCTTCCTCTGCAACCACGGTGATGGTTGTAAGTTTTGTCAATGCGGGATTGTTAACGCTTTCACAGTCCATAGGTGTCATAATGGGTGCTAATATCGGTACGACTGTTACGGCATGGATTATTTCAGCTTTAGGTTTCAAGGTGGACATTGCCGCCTTTGCTCTTCCTCTTCTTGCTTTCGGCATTCCTCTCCTCTTCTCTCAAAAAAGTAACCGCAAGTCTGTCGGTGAATTTATTTTCGGTTTCTCATTCTTGTTCATGGGGCTTTCCTATTTGAAAAACAATGCTCCTGACTTGAGCCAAAATCCTGATATGCTGTCATTTGTGCAGGACTATACCGACATGGGCTTTATCTCCATACTCCTTTTTGTGGGTATCGGTACGGTGTTGACCATGATTGTGCAGGCATCTGCGGCAACTATGGCCATTACGCTTATTATGTGCGCCAACGGCTGGATTAGTTTCGAATTGGGGGCAGCACTGGTTTTGGGAGAGAATATCGGTACAACCATCACGGCAAACCTTGCGGCGCTGACCGGTAATACGCAGGCGAGGAGGGCTGCTTTGGCTCATTTGGTATTCAATGTGTTTGGTGTGATATGGGTGTTGTGTCTTTTCACCCCCTTTACCGAGGCTGTGTCATGGTTCGTAGAGAACGTGATGGGTACTAAAGATCCGGCTGTGGCCGTATCCTTCAAGCTTTCGGCATTCCATACTTGCTTCAATATCTGCAACGTGCTGATATTGATATGGTTCGTGAAGTTTATCGAACGTACGGTCTGTGCCATTATTCCAATGAAGGAGCAGGACGAGGAATATCGCTTGCGTTTTATCTCGGGCGGTATGCTTTCTACGGCAGAGCTGTCCATCTTGCAGGCAAGCAAGGAAATACATCTCTTTGCCGAACGTACCCGCCGTATGTTCGGAATGGTGCAGGACTTGCTGCATACGGAGAAGGATGATGATTTCAACAAAGTGTTCAGCCGTGTGGAGAAGTACGAGAATATCAGTGACAGCATGGAGCTGGAGATTGCCAATTATCTGAATCAAGTGTCCGAAGGGCGCCTGAGTTCGGAAAGTAAGTTGCAAATACGTGCCATGCTGCGTGAAGTGACGGAGATAGAGAGCATCGGCGACAGCTGCTATAACCTGGCACGTACCATCAACCGCAAGCGCCAGACCAATCAGGATTTCACCGAGAAGCAGTACGAGCATATTCATTTCATGATGAAGCTGACGGATGATGCCTTGGAGCAGATGATTGTCGTGGTGGAACATCCGGAGCATGCAGGCGCGGATGTGAACAAGTCCTTTAATTTGGAGAATGAAATCAATAATTACCGCAATCAGCTGAAGAATCAGAATATCTTGGATGTGAACAACAAGGAATATGATTACCAGATGGGTGTTTACTATATGGACATCATTGCAGAATGTGAAAAGCTGGGCGACTATGTGGTGAATGTAGTGGAGGCCAGCAGCGATATAAAAGAAAAGAAAGCGTCTTAGGACGCTTTCTCAAATTCTTCTTTGCCTACTCCACACAAGGGGCAAACCCAATCTTCGGGAAGGTCTTCGAAAGATGTTCCCGGTTCTATTCCATTTTCAGGGTCGCCCAATTCAGGGTCATAGACATAATCGCATACAGTGCAAATGTACTTTTCCATAAATTTCTTTTTTTAGGTTTATTCTCTTATAATAACGTTTAAAAGCCCTTTTTGTTCTATTGTTGAACAAAAATAGTTTATTTTTGTTCTCTATTAAAACAACATTTTATGAAAATGACCGACAAGCTGTTCAGGGCGATTATGCGGAATCTGCACGCCTATGTACTGCTGATAAACCGCGACTTCACTGTATTCTACACCAATTACTACGATATTACCGGAGCTGTAAAGCCTGCCGAAACTGGACGGGTGGGAGATATTCTGCGCTGTAACAATGCCTTGTCGGCAGCAGGAGGTTGCGGCACTCACGATTTGTGTGAGCACTGCCCCGTGCGGAATGCCATAGAGAATGCCTTTGTGGTGCAAAAGAACTTCACGGATTTGGCAGCTATTCTGAATCTTAGGGATAGCGAAGGCAGAACTACGGAATGCAATGCTTATGTTTCCGGCGAGTATATGGAGATTGAGGACCGTGACTGCATGGTGATTACCGTGCATGACATTACCCGACTGAAACAAGTGGAAGCTGAATTGAAACTGGCACGTGAGAAGGCAGAGAATGCCGACCGCTCCAAATCGGTGTTCCTGGCGAATATGAGCCATGAAATCCGTACCCCGCTGAACGCAATTGTCGGATTCTCGGAATTGCTGGCCTCTGCATCGACAGACGAGGAGAAGACACAGTTCCTGGAAATTGTGCAAAGTAACAATGAAATGCTGCAACAGCTGATTGCTGATATTCTGGACCTCTCGAAGATAGAAGCCGGAACATTGGAATTTGTGTTCTCGGATGTGGACATCAACCAGATGATGTCCGATTTGGAACAACAGTTCCGTATGCGGGTGGCTGAGCTGGGTAGTGGAGTGCAGATTGTCCGGGAGGCTTCTGAGAAGGAATATACCATGCATACAGACAGAAACCGGCTTGCACAAGTGGTATCCAATTTTATGACGAATGCCCTGAAGTTCACCCAGGAAGGCAGTATTACCCTCGGATTCAGACCCTATGAGGAAGGTCTCTATTTCTACGTAAAAGACACGGGAACCGGTATTCCCCAGGAAAAGTTGCCACATGTTTTTGAACGTTTCGTCAAGCTGAAGCAGGAAAAGAACGGTACCGGACTGGGACTCTCCATTTGCCAGACCATTGTCCGCAAATTGGGGGGCGAAATAGGCGTGGAATCGGAAGAAGGGGCAGGTTCGACTTTCTGGTTCACATTGCCGTGGGAGCCTGCAACCAGACCGAAACTGGTGAGGGAAAAAGAGAATCAATGACAGTCAATTAATCACTAATCATTATATAGGTATTGTTTTCCCGGATTATTATTGTATTTTTGCGTTCCAAAATTAAACCTAAAGACTTGCATGACTGCAATAAAGGATGATTATTATCATGTCGGACTGACCGACGAACAAGTGCGGAAGAGCCGCGACGAACATGGAGTAAATTTATTGACGCCTCCTAAACGGCCTTCCTTATGGAAATTGTATCTGGAGAAGTTTGAGGACCCCGTAGTAAGGGTATTGCTGGTTGCCGCTCTGTTTTCTTTGATTATTTCCATTGTAGAGAATGAATATGCCGAGACTATCGGCATTATAGTAGCCATTCTGCTGGCTACCGGTATCGGTTTCTTCTTTGAGTATGATGCCGGAAAGAAGTTTGACCTGCTGAATGCAGTGAACGAAGAAACTTTGGTGAAAGTAATTCGTAACGGACATGTGCAGGAGATTCCCCGTAAAGATGTAGTGGTGGGTGATATAGTGGTGCTGGAAACCGGTGAAGAGGTTCCGGCGGACGGTGAATTGCTGGAAGCCATTTCCCTGCAAGTGAACGAATCGAATCTGACCGGTGAGCCGGTAGTGACGAAAACTACCGTAGAAGCTGACTTTGACGAAGAGGCTACGTATGCTTCCAACCGCATTTTGCGCGGTACAACGGTGGTGGACGGACATGGCACCATGCGTGTGGAGGCTGTGGGCGATGCTACGGAAATCGGTAAAGTGGCACGTCAAAGTACCGAACAGAATACGGAACCTACTCCGCTGAATATTCAGTTGACCAAATTGGCCAATCTGATTGGAAAGATTGGCTTTTCCGTAGCGGGTCTGGCTTTTCTCATTTTCTTTGTAAAGGATGTGGTACTGGTTTATGACTTTTCTTCATTTCATACCTTCCGTGATTGGCTGCCGGCCTTGCAGGCTACTTTGCAATACTTTATGATGGCAGTTACCCTGATTGTGGTGGCTGTGCCCGAAGGCTTGCCGATGAGCGTGACACTCAGTCTGGCGTTGAATATGCGCCGCATGCTCTCCACCAACAACCTGGTGCGCAAGATGCATGCATGCGAGACGATGGGAGCCATTACAGTGATTTGTACCGACAAGACCGGTACATTGACCCAAAATCTGATGCAGGTGCATGAACCCAATTTCTATGGTTTGAAGAATAACGGGCAGCTGGGGAATGATGACCTCAGCAAGCTGGTAATGGAAGGTATCAGTGCTAACTCCACTGCTTTTCTGGAAGAAGAGGTGACTGGCGAGAAGCCGAAAGGGGTGGGTAACCCCACGGAGGTGGCACTGCTGCTTTGGCTGAACAGCCAAGGATGCGACTATCTGGCGCTGCGTGAGAAAGCTACGGTTATCGACCAGCTGACTTTCTCTACGGAAAGGAAATTCATGGCTACCCTGGTGCAATCCCCCCTGATTGGGAAGAAGGTGCTGTATGTGAAGGGAGCTCCCGAGATTGTTTTGGGTAAATGCAAGGATGTCATGTTGGACGGCAAGCGTGTGGATGCGGTGGAATACCGTTCTACAGTGGAGGCTCAGTTGCTCAACTACCAGAATATGGCTATGCGTACACTTGGCTTTGCATTCAAGATTGTGGATGATGCGGAAGCGTCTGATTGTGTGTCATTGGTTGCTGAAAATGACTTGTCGTTCCTCGGTGTGGTTGCCATCAGTGACCCTATCCGTCCGGATGTGCCTGCGGCCGTTGCCAAATGCCAGTCGGCAGGTATCGGAGTGAAGATTGTGACGGGAGATACACCGGGTACGGCTACCGAGATAGCACGCCAGATTGGTCTGTGGAAACCGGAGGATACGGAAAAGAACCGCATTACGGGAGCTGCATTTGCCGAATTGACGGATGAGGAGGCATTGGACCGTGTGATGGACTTGAAGATAATGTCGCGTGCACGCCCCACAGACAAACAGCGTCTGGTGCAACTGTTGCAGCAGAAAGGTGCGGTAGTGGCTGTGACGGGTGACGGCACGAATGATGCTCCTGCGCTGAACCATGCGCAAGTGGGACTTTCGATGGGTACCGGAACCTCCGTTGCCAAGGAGGCCAGCGACATCACGCTGCTGGATGACTCCTTCAACAGTATAGGCACGGCCGTGATGTGGGGACGTTCTTTATATAAAAATATACAGCGTTTCATTGTTTTTCAGCTGACTATCAATTTTGTGGCTTTGTTTATCGTTCTCCTGGGTTCACTGGTGGGTACGACGCTTCCTTTGACCGTCACGCAGATGTTGTGGGTGAACCTGATTATGGATACGTTTGCGGCTCTGGCCCTGGCGTCCATTCCACCCAGTGAGAGCGTGATGAAGGAAAAGCCACGTAAGAGTACGGATTTCATTATAACCAAGTCCATGAGGTATTACATTCTGGGAATGGGGACTGCCTTCCTGGTGTTACTTATGGGAATGCTCTTCTGGTTTAACAGTGAGGAGGGAGGGATGACTACCTATCGGCTGACTGTGTTCTTCACATTCTTTGTTATGCTTCAGTTCTGGAACTTGTTCAATGCGCGTGTGTTCGGCACTTCGGACTCGGCGTTCAAGGGCATTTCCAAATCTTATGGCATGGAGCTGATTATACTTGCCATTTTGGGCGGACAGATACTGATTGTACAGTTTGGTGGAGCTGTGTTCCGCACAGTGCCGCTCGATTTTATGACTTGGATGACGATTGTCGTTTCTACTTCGTTTGTTTTGTGGATAGGTGAACTGGTTCGCCTTATCCGACGTTTAACACAGAAATAGTGATGAAAAGAAGAGGAATCAAGAACCTTATTATTGATTTTGGCGGAGTTCTGATTGATTTGGACCGCCAGCGCTGTTTAGAGAATTTCAGAAAGCTGGGATTGCCGGACGTGGAAGTCATGTTGGACCTCTATCACCAGCAGGATTTCTTCCAGAAATATGAAAAAGGGTTGATTACCAGTGCGGAGTTCCGGGAAGTGATTCGTGGAAAGATAGGGAAACCGGTGACTGATGCCCAGATAGATGACGCCTGGAACAGTTTCCTAGTGAGTATTCCTACTTTTAAATTGGATTTACTGTTGGAACTGCGCAAAAAATATGTGGTCTATCTGCTGAGCAACACCAATGAAATCCATTGGCAATGGTCGTGTCTGCACGCGTTTCGCTACAAGGCTTTCCGTGCGGAGGACTTTTTTGAGCATATCTATCTCTCTTATGAGATGAAGATGGCAAAACCGGATGCCGATATATTTCAGAAAGTACTGGATGAGACCGGTATTCTTCCCAACGAGACTCTTTTCATTGACGATTCTGAGGCCAATTGCCGGACAGCGGAGGCGTTGGGTATTTCTACCTATACGCCAAAGGCCCACGAGGATTGGAGACATGCAGTTGTTTTGTGAAACATCGGACATTGGTTCCCGTCCAAGTGTAGCCACTATCGGTTTCTTTGACGGAGTACATCGGGGACACCGCTACCTGATAGAGCAAGTGTGTGCGGTAGCTGCCGAGCGTGGGCTTGCTTCGTCGGTCGTGACTTTTCCGGTACATCCGCGTAAAGTGATGCAGGCCGATTATCATCCGAAGTTATTGACCACTTGTGATGAGAAAGTTTCCCTGCTTGCCAAGACTGGGGTGGATTATTGCATGATGCTTGATTTTACTCCTGAAATAGCCCGGCTTTCGGCACGGGAATTCATGTCCATACTGAAGGATCGCTATCAGATACAAGCTTTGGTAGTGGGGTACGACCATCGTTTCGGGCATAACCGCAGCGAGGGTTTTGAAGACTATGTGCACTATGGTCGCGAATTGGGTATGGAGGTGCTTCTTGCGCGCGCGTATTCTTATAGTAAGGAGACATCGGTAACGGAGGTTACTGTCAGCTCCTCGGCTATTCGCGGTCTGTTGCTGGAGGGAAACGTTTCGGAAGCTGCCGAGTATCTGGGATATGATTTCTTTTTGGACGGTACGGTTGTCGGCGGCTATCAGGTGGGGCGTAAGATAGGTTTTCCTACGGCTAATCTCCGTGTTTCCGATCCTGACAAGCTGATTCCCTGCGATGGTGTGTATGCCGTCCGTGTCTGTGTTGAAGGCAAGGAGTACGGCGGTATGCTAAGCATTGGCTACCGACCTACGTTGGAGAACGGCCCCGATCGCAGTATTGAGGTCCATATATTCCGGTTTGATGCTGACATTTATCAGCAGCCGATGCGTCTTTCCTTTGTGCGCCGCACCCGTCCTGAACTGAAATTCGACAGTATAGAAGAACTTATTGCCCAGCTTCACCGTGACGAGGTGGAGATTAAATCCATTCTTTCTTTATAAACATAAGGCGATAAGGTCATTTATCTCCTTGCAGTTCTATGTATTTTCCCGTTTGAAATGTTTGTTTTCTGTGTATTTATCGTAAAACATATTTTTTTTATTGTTTTTCGATAAATATTTTCTGTTTTTCTTTGTCATATCAAAAAAAGGTCTTTTATTTGCATATCGAAAAACGATAAATGATTATCGAAAAACAAAATAAAGAACTAATAAAACAATAACGGTATGAAAACTTTAGTAATGACAACAATCTTTGTAGTGACAGTAGTGATAAATGCTTTTGGTGGTAATATCCAGGAAAACTTTGCCTATAATGAAGTGATGAACGGAAATCAGGTGGAGTCCCAGATTGTATATAAAGTAGAGAACGGTAAGTTTCTGCAGAACCATTTGAAATACAATTTCATCTATGATGCCCAAGGGCGTACGATACAGAAGGAGGCGTTGAGATGGAACGAGATTGAGCAGGCGTTTGAACGCTTCTATTGCTTGAACTACAATTATACGGAAGCCGGTACGGATGTGGAATATGCCTTGTGGGACAACAAGACGAATGCCTACTCCGATGTGAAGGAAAAAGCTGTTTATCTGCAGGCGGGAGATGACATCAACTACTTGAGTTACAAATGGAGTAAGAAGGACAACGACTGGAATCTGTTGGTGGAACATGCCACTGCGGAGGAAGACGTATTGCTCCTGGCAGTAAAATAAATGAAGAACAATATAGAAATGAGGGAGGGGTTTAGGTTATGAGAAGAGCATTCATGAGTATTACACTATTGGTATTGTCACTTTCTACAGTGATGGTGCTGCTGATGGGACTTGTTGCCACAGCTTGACGGATTGACAGAGAAAATGTGTATCTTTGCGAACTTTTAGACGAATAGAACAATGAAAACGGCAATAAAACTAGTATTGATTTACTTTTTGATGCAGATTGTAGGAGCACTGTTTGCAGGACCTTTCTGTCTGCTGTATACGTATTTCGCTTATGGAACTTTCGACATGGACAAGGCTGGTCAGATTGCTGTGGCGCCTACCATGCTGCTGGGCTTTGTTTTCATGGGACTGTACTTGTGGCGCAAGAACTACCTGACGGGAGACAAGCATCTGTATTCTCCGGTGTCAGTCCCTTATCTGGCATGGAGCCTGCTTGCCGGAATGACTTCCATATGTATAATAGGTCTTCTGATGTCCGAACTTACTTTTTTGCCCAATTTGTTGGACCAGACATTTGATATACTGCAATCCGGTTGGCTGGGTATTCTCTGTATTTCTGTTTTGGGACCCGTACTGGAAGAACTGCTTTTCCGTGGTGCCATTACCAAGGAGCTGCTTCGCAGATATAGCCCGGCAAAGGCTATCTTGTTTTCCGGGTTGATATTCGGTATCTTTCATCTGAATCCGGTTCAGATAATAGGTGCTTGCCTCATCGGTTTCTTGCTTGCCTGGCTTTATTATAAGACACGGAGTCTTATGGCATGTATTCTGATACATATCATGAATAACGGCTTGTCTGTCTATCTGAGCCTGAAACATCCTGAAATGGAGGATGTGACACATCTGCTGAGTAACCCGTATGTACTGGTTTGGGCAGTGGTTTTCATATTGTTGCTTCTACTCTCCTTGAAACAACTGAATAAATATAATATATCTGATACTAATACAACAACAACTGAATTATGAAAAGAAGATTGAACATTCTCTGCCTGGTGGTAATGCTTGTACTGAGTTACTCGGTATTGGAGCAGGGGTACTATATCTTTCTGGGAGCCAAGATGGGGGCGCAGACCGGACTGGAGCTGGGAAAGAAAGGGAGTGACATTGCTGCCTACAAGGAACTGATGAACCTGAAGGTTGTCAACCTGATACCTTCTTCCATGGAGTCGTTTGATTTCTTCAGGGATTCCGTCTACAATGAGAAAAGCAGGAGTTATGTGCCTGCAGCCTACTCTTCGTTGATGGTCAGCGTAGATTCTCATGATTCTGTCGGGAAAGTGGTGGCAAAGTATTTGCTGATATATCTGCATTTGGGCTTTTCCCTTTGGGCGGTAGTATTGTTTATCCGCTTGATAATCTCTATCAACAAGTCCGACATCTTCAACTGGCGGAATGTACGTCGGCTGCGTCGATTGGGAATGGCACTGGTTGTCAGCTTCTGCTGTACCTTTGCGTCATCATATCTTGATTTTATAGGTATCGATACCGTATTCTCGCTGCATGGTTACGAGCTGAGCCTCTCAGAATTGGTGAGCACTACCACGCTGGTACTTGGGCTTTGTTCGCTGATTGTAGGTGAAGTGTTTGCCATTGGATTGAAAATGAAGGAAGAGCAGGACTTGACGATTTAATGAAAGGAGATACAATAATGAAAAAGATTCAGATATTGGCAATATTAGTTATTGTAGCATTAGTATTTACTGGTTTGAAAGGTGGAATTGAAGGTGCGGTTGATGGCTGGAATCAAGCAGGAGACAGTCGGGAGTTTGACTTCTCTACTGTAAATGTTGCAGTGAAGGCTGATGAGACTTTGATAGCAGATTCTCTTTTTAATAGTGTGGCAAAGCGGAATATTCCGTATTGTATTGAAACCCTGGAGACACAAGTGGAAGAGTCCGTTTGGGGTGTTGTATTGAATATTCTGATGTTTCCTGTGGCATTTGCCGGCTTGTATGGTTTTTTCTGTTTGATAAAGATGGTTATGGCTGTAACCCGTCGGGAAGTGTTTATTCGTGATAATGTATTTCGTATGCGTGTTTTTATTTATACAATCATTCTTATGGGAATACTTCTTGAACTGAAACAGTATTGTCAATATTGTGATGTCGTTTCTCAGATTCATTTGGCCGGTTATGAAATAGAGTCTTATTGGCTTAAATATCCTTGGTTTTATTTTTTGATATTAGCTCTTTTCACCGAGATATTCGCCATCGGCGTGAAGATAAAGGAAGAGCAGGATTTAACGGTTTAATGTGGGGGGAGGATTATGAAAAAGATAAGTATATTGGGTATCCTGGCTATATTGGTCATTGTTGCAGAGTTTACCTATGCGATGATAGCGGGCTGGGTGGATATGAAGAATAGTTTTCTTGAGGGTTACAATAGTGTAAATGTGCATTCGGGAACTCCACAGCCGGAGTATTCCGGTTTATTTGATAAGGTATATGTGGATGTAAGACCTTTGGAAACGACAGCAGTCGATTCCTTGACGAATCGTTTTGCCGATAAGTCAGTACCTTATCAGGTAAAGAGAATAGGCACTGTGATTGTCCCCACTGTCTGGAGTTCCATAGTGAACTTCTTTGCCATGTTTGCCATCATTCCTTTCTTTGTAGGAATCTATTGCCTGATACGTTTGCTGGTATCCATCTCAAAGCGGGAAGTGTTTACTTCGGATAATGTAGCCCGGTTGCGTTTCTTTACTTATTCGTTTGCTGCATTGTACGGCTTGATGACTTTGCACGATTGGCTGAATCATCTTGAAGCAGTGAAGCAAGTGGCTCTGCTGGGCTACGAAGTGGTTGCATCGCATGATACGGATTTCACATCCCTGGTTATTATAATTCTTTTCACCGAGATATTTGCCGCCGGGGTGAAGATAAAGGAAGAACAGGACTTAACTATTTAGGTGTGAGTGGGAAAAGAATAATTGATAAATAGAACACAATTATATGATTATAGTAAACCTTGACATAATGATGGCCCGAAGAAAGATATCTTTGGGCGAACTGGCGGAGAAGATTGATATTACGCCTGCCAATCTCTCTATTCTCAAAACCGGAAAGGCTAAGGCCATCCGTTTCTCTACACTGGAAGCAATCTGTAAGGAACTTGATTGCCAGCCGGGGGATATACTGGAGTTTAAGGAGGGATAAATAGGGAGAAGAAGGCGCAAGTAGAGGTTGAAATGCTTACCGCCTTAAGAAACTCCGTTTACGTACTACAGTAAACACCTTTACATACTACGGTAAACGCCTTTACATACTATGGTAAACGTCGTTACTTCATAATGTAAAAGCCGTTACATTCTGGAGTAACGGCTTTTACATTATAGGGTAAACATCCGGTAAATATAATCTGCTGATTATTAGTTTATATATTGTCGGTCGTAACCTTTAGATGCCTTTCGCTTTGAAGGCCAGCGCATACATTCGCATCTGCTTTACCATAGACAGCAGTCCGTTGCTACGGGTGGGCGACAAGTGTTCCTTCAGTCCTATTTTATCAATGAAATAGAGGTCGGCATTCAGTATCTCATCCGGTGTGTGCCCGGAGAGTACTTTGATAAGCAGTGAAATGATTCCTTTCACAATCAGTGCGTCGCTTTCGGCCTGGAAAATAATTTTTCCGTCCACTTCGTCTGCCTGCAGCCATACGCGGCTCTGGCAACCTTCAATCAGGTTTTGTTCCGTCTTGTATTTTTCGTCGAGCGGTTCCTGCTCGTTTCCTAAATCAATAAGAAGTTGGTACCGGTCCATCCAATCGTCGAAATCATTGAATTCGGCAATTACTTCATCTTGTACTTCGTTGATACTTATCATGGGATTTACTATTTTACTATTTACGATTTACTATTTGATGGTCTATTTCTCATTGTAGATGACTTCCAGCAAGGTCTGTCCCACTGCGTTGAGAGTGCCCTTGTCGATGATGTCCATGGTGTCGTCTATCGTGTGCCAGAAGTCACCGAAGCCGGTGTCGCAGTTCGGGTCATAGTTGATGATGTCCACGCAGGGAATCTGCCGCAGGTTGTATACATACATATGGTCGTCCGTCACTTCGGTGCCTTTTTCTTTGGGGAAGAAGTTGCCGAAGCCCAGGCGGTGGGCTGTGTTCCATATCTTGTTCACGTACTTACCGGCGGTTCTTTGAGAGAACTGTTCCTTGTAGAAGGTGGCGTTCTTTCCGCCCACCATGTCGAGCAGGATGCCGTAGCGGGCATTATAGCCGTCTACATGGGGTACTCGTCCCCAATATTGCGAGCCCAGGCACCAAGTGTCGTTCTTGTATGCACCTTGATAGAAGTAGGGGATGCCATAGTCTTCAGCGTCAAAGAAGATGATGTCGATGCCGATGGCTGGAGCCTGCTGTTGCAGTTGGCGGGCCACTTCGAGCAATACGCCCACACCGCTGGCTCCATCGTTCACACCCAGGATGGGGCTGTGATGCTTCGTCTTGTCGGCATCCTGGTCGGCATAAGGACGGCTGTCCCAATGGGCACAGAGCAGTACACGCCTTTTACTTTCCGGATTATAGGCGCCGATAACATTGCGCGCTTTCAGGATGGTGTTGTCGTAAGCCACCAAGTCGGCATGCTGGTTGTATACCTTGGCGCCGAATTCTTCCAGCTTCTTGGCAAGGAATTCTCCGCAGGCTTTGTGGGCGGCGGTGTTGGGCACGCGCGGACCAAAATCCGCTTGGGTCTGTATGTATTGGTATGCACTGTCTGCACTGAACTGGGGCACTTGGACAGTCGCTTTGGTCGCATCGCCCTCACTGTCATTATCGGCTGCAGACTTGCTGCTGTTGTTGCTGCATGCCACTATCGCTACAATCAGCAACAGCAGCAACGGGATGAATGTATAATTCCGTTTCATTCTCTTTCTGTATTAAAACTTAGTTTCACTTCTTTCTTTCCAACTTTCAGTGTTACCGCAGCGCCGTTTATCAGCGGTACATTCATGCTGACATGTCCGACGGGAAAATCGAAACATATCGGGTAATCGTATTCCTTCACCAAATCGGCCAATGCGCCATATAGGTCTTTTCCCAGGGACTTGTTCTCCTCGTATTCGGTGAATTGTCCGATGATGAGGCCGGAAAGCTTGTCGAGGACACCTCCCAGTTTGAGATTGTACATCATGCGTTCCACCGCATGTGGGCGTTCTCCCACATCTTCGATGAAGAGGATGGTGCCTTCGGCGGGAATATCGTAAGGAGTACCACGCAGCCCGTAGAACACAGACAAATTGCCGCCGCGCAACACGCCTTTTCCCTCTCCCTTATGATTTAGTTTGTGCCCCGGGCAGACATAACTGAATGCTTCGGTTCCTCCCAATGCCTGCCCGAACAGTATATCCTTCAGTGCTTGTGTGCAGAAGTCGTCTTCCGGTTCTACTGTGAGATGGCGCGCCATGGGGGCGTGCAACGACGCGAAGCCATTCTGCTGGAACAGATTATGGAGGGCGGTGATGTCACTGAATCCGATGAGCCATTTGGGATGCTGCCTGAACTTGGTAAAATCCAGTTTGCCTATCAGATGCACGGCTCCGTAACCGCCCCGACTACAGAATATGACTTTGGCTTCTTCATCGTCCATGGCTTCCTGCAGGTCCTCGAGGCGTTGCCGGATATTTCCTGCATACGTTCCGTTGGAACTCCCCGCGTGCTTTGCGAATACGACTTCCAGCCCCCAGGACTTCAAACGTTTGTAGGCGCCTTTCAGGAAAGATTTGTCAATCTTGCTGGAAGGGGAGAGAACAATGACACGATCACCTTCCTGCAGATACGGAGGGAAAATAAGACTACCCATATTATATTATCAATCTATTTTGGGCAAAAGTACACAATTCACCACAGATATCACAGATTAACACGGATTTTTAACAGAAGAGAGGGAGGTTATATATGATATATAATCAACAGAGTAACTCAAATTCTGTTCAAATCCGTGTCAATCTGTGTAATCTGTGGTGAACATATCAAAATGATATTAAACATATAAAATTTCAATGGGGCAAATGCCGTATTTCTCGACATTTTTTTAGATATTTGCTAAAAATCTAACGTTATGGAACCGATACGGAACTTTGCCCAGTTAACAGCCCACCTGAAAACCTTGAATAAGAGGAAACGTATTGCGGTAGTCTGTGCCAATGACCCTAATACAGAATATGCCATATCCCGTGCCTTGGAGGAGGGGATTGCGGAATTTCTGATGATTGGCGATTCTGCCATATTGGAAAAATATCCCACCTTGAAGAAATATCCTCAATATGTCAGTACCTTGCATATAGAAGATTCCGATGAGGCTGCACGTGAGGCGGTGCGTATCGTACGCGAGGGTGGAGCGGACATCCTGATGAAAGGCATCATCAATACCGACAATTTGCTACGTGCCATTCTGGACAAGGAACATGGTTTGTTGCCTAAAGGAAAGATTCTGACCCATCTGGCCGTGATGCAAATACCTACTTACGATAAACTGCTCTTTTTCTCCGATGCTGCGGTCATTCCCCGCCCGACGCTGCAACAGCGCATTGAAATGATTTGGTATGCCATCCATACTTGCCGCCATTTCGGGATAGAGCAGCCACGTATCGCGCTGATTCATTGCACGGAGAAGGTTAGCGCTAAATTCCCCCATTCATTGGACTATGTGAATATTGTAGAACTGGCGGAAGCCGGAGAGTTCGGCAATGTCATCATCGACGGCCCATTGGACGTGAAGACTTCTTGTGAGAAGACGAGCGGTAACATCAAAGGCATTGTATCACCGATTGACGGGGAGGCGGATGTGTTGATATTCCCAAACATCGAATCGGGCAATGCTTTTTATAAGGCTGTATCTCTGTTTTCTCATGCCGATATGGCCGGGTTGCTGCAAGGACCCTCATGTCCGGTGGTATTACCGTCGCGTAGCGATTCCGGTTTGTCCAAATATTACAGCATTGCCATGGCTTGCCTGACCAGCGGGGTGAAAGAGCCTTGATTGTAATTAGTAATTTGTAGTTCGTAATTTGTAAATCGTAATCAATGAAAATACTGGCAGTAAATCCCGGTTCCACCTCGACAAAAATTGCTGTCTATGAGGATGAAACTCCCCGTCTGGTACTCAACATCCGGCATTCGGTGGAGGAGCTTTCCCAATTTCCCCGCATCATCGACCAGTTCGAATTCCGCAAGCACTTGGTGCTGGAAGCGCTGGAGGCCAATGACATTCCCTTTAAGTTCGATGCCATCGTCGGCCGTGGGGGATTGTTGAAACCCATTCCTGGCGGTGTGTATGCCGTGAACGATGCCATGTTGGACGATATGCTCCACGCCATGCGTACCCACGCCTGCAACTTAGGTTGTCTGATAGCCCACGAACTTGCCGCCATGCTGCCCGGCTGCCCCTCTTTCATAGCCGATCCCGGCGTGGTGGACGAGCTGGACGATGTGGCACGCATCACCGGTTCGCCTCTGATGCCCAGCATCACCATCTGGCACGCCTTGAACCAGCGAGCCATCGCCCGGCGCTATGCTGCCGAGCGTAGTGCCCTGCAGCCCGAAGCTCCCGTGCATTACGAAGACCTCAATCTGATTGTCTGTCACTTGGGTGGAGGCGTTTCCGTAGGAGTCCACCGCCACGGCCGTGCGGTGGACGTGCCCAATGCCCTCGACGGTTTCGGTCCTTTTTCGCCCGAACGTGCAGGTACCCTGCCCGCTGGGCAACTGATAGACCTTTGTCACTCGGGGCGTTACACTACCGAAGAACTGAAGAAACGTATTTCCGGCAAGGCGGGACTTGCCGCCCATTTGGGTACTACCGACATTCCCGCCATAGAGAGGCGCATCGCTGAGGGAGACACCCATGCCGCTTTGGTGCTTGATGCCATGATTTACCGCATTGCCAAGGAGATAGGCGGTGCTGCTGTTGTGCTTTATGGCAAGGTGGACGCCATTCTGCTTACGGGAGGTATGGCACATTCCGAGTACATCACTTCGCGGTTGCAGGAGCGCGTGTCTTTCCTTGCTCCCGTCCACGTCTATCCCGGAGAAGACGAATTGGAAGCATTGGTAATGAATGCGCTGGGAGCTTTGCGTGGAGAGCTTCCGGTGCAGGTTTACCGATAATAATCATATCGCTTTTGTTCTTCATGAAAGTGTCATAACTCACCACAGATTACACAGATTCACACAGATAAATATGTCAGATATCAATAAACTAAAAAAATCTGCGTGAATCTGTGTAATCTGTGGTGAGTTATGACATATATGGAATCCCGGTTTACTTACCGTAATCGTCGTACATCATCAACAGATGTGAGGAGCTCCAGCTGAAATGGGGAGCTTTCAGGCGTTCGCCGGTATGGGTTCCGTAGTTCTCGTGGATGGGAGCACCCTCTTTCAGCCCACTCAGGCGGTCGAAGACTTGCAGCGTATATTCATCTGCCAGCCGGTTGTAGCCGTAGTTGCGCAGTCCGCGGATGGCAAAGTAGGTTTGGTCCAGCCAGATGGGGCCACGCCAGTAGCCGCGCGGATTGTATTTGGGATTGTCGGCGGCAATGGTCGGGAAGGGGATATACGTGGAGAACTTTGCCGTATCTTGAAGCATGGGCAGCATGCTGTCCACTTGCGCTTGTGTGGCAATCCGGGTCCACAACGGAGTGTAGGCTTCGCAGCCCGGCTCTTCGATGAATGAACCGTCCTTCAGACGGCGGTCGCAGAAGAAGTTGATGTTCTTGTCAAAGAAATAGTCGGCTACCTGGCTACTGTAGTCCGGTGCGTCGAAAGGTATCTTCAGCAGGCTGGAGAACTTCTTCAGCAGTTTGCATTCCAGTGCCAGATAAGCGTTCAAGTCCACACTCTCCTGATCCATACTCCAGGCATCCTCGTAGCCTTCGTTTTTCAGCATCACGGCGCCGTCAAAACGGATGGCGTTGTCCATGCCGCTTTCCCAGGCGGCAGCTTCCAGTGTTCCGTCGGTAGCACCGTACTCGCACATGCCATTGCGGTTGTGGTCGCGCTTCTCGTACCACCATCTATAATAGGAGAGCAGTTGCGGATACATCTCGGCAACGAAGGCGGTGTCACCCGTATGGGTAAATATTTCATCGACAGCCCAGCATACCAAGGGAGGCTTGCTGTCACGGGCATTGTTCTCGGAGGGGTCGGTGTAGATACAGTCGATAATCATGCCGTCCGGTTGCTGGTAGTCGAACATGGCTCGGATGTTGTTCTTGGCCAGTTCGGGGTCGAATTTGGCGGTTCCGGCACTGAAGCGCCAGCTATCCCATGCCCAAAAGCCGACGAAATAGCCTACGGCATGGCTCGGGATGATACCTTCGTGAAGCAATCCACCGCGGTGTGTCCGCCAATTGGAGATGAGCGTGGTGACGGCTTTCACGGCGATACGGTCATATTCGGGCTTCATGTCCTTGCGCAGTATCTTGGTGAGGTAACCTTCCCAACGTTCGGCATTGGCTTGCAGGGCGGGGGCGGGATTGTTGAGCAGGCTCGGCAGGTTTTGCAGGTTGGCAGTCATCTCTTTTTCGGAAGTGAAGAAAGAGATGGCTACGTTGACAGGGTAGCGCGGAGAGCGGACGAGGGCTGTATAGTTATTGTCGGTCTTGGCCAGCTCTACATTAGGAGTAAAGGTCACGGTTTCGCCACTGGGATGACGGGCGATGACGGAGTTCTGTTCTACGCTGACGGTGATGTCTTTGCCCCATTGGCTACCGGAGAACAGCAGGTCTTCAGCCGTGTCGGCTTCGATGCGCAGCAAGGCGGTCGAGGCACTTGTGAAGTTGAGCCGTTGCGTGATGCTCCCGTGGGTGGAATGTGCCGACATATAGAGCTCGCCGGGGTAATAGCAAGTGGAATCCGGAACAAAAATCTCTTGTGTATCTTTGGCAAAGCTTACGACGGCGGCTGACTGTGCCATCCACTGGCGGCGGAACATATCGAGGCTGAAGGGGCCGCAGAAGCCGTTGACCCATTGTTGCCGTTCGGGCAGCGTGAAGCCCATCCACGAGCCGGCGTCGGTGAACCAACCATAGCAGCGGTGCAGGGTGTCGGGAGTGTAGGAGATGTCCAGTATGTCGGCGAAGGCATACCGTTTCTCCGTAGTGCTTTTCATGCCGGGGGTGCAGGCTGCGATGCCTGCGGCCAACAATGTGAAGCAGAGTATGCGTATAAATTTGTATTTCATATGAATGAGGTATTTAACGGTTATTTGTGCGCTTGTTCCGCCGCATCATCCTCCGGTGCGAGAGGGGCGAGCGTGAAGCTGTATTTCCATTCGTGCGGAGTGATGGTGTACTCGGGATGAACTTGTGCTCCCCAGGTATTGTCACCGCCTACGCCCATCTGCTTGTGGTCGATGTTGAGCCATATCATATCTTTCTTCTGGATGCTTCCACCGTGGCGGCGCTCCATCTGTGAGGGACGGTATTCAATGTCCTCCATCGGGAAGTTCCAGGCGCTTACGCTCAACGGTTCCTCGCCCACTACCAGCAGACCTTCACCGGCAGCATTGCGCAGGGCCACCCAGCGTACGTCACAATGATTGGCCGTCTCTTGGGCACGTACATACGGATGGAATTGTTCCCACACCGTGGCGTTGTAGAGGCCTATCAATGCTCCCGTCTTGCGGTCGGCGTACGTCTCTTGCGGACCACGGCCCAGCCAGGTCATCATTTCATATTCGGCAGGGAGTATCATGCGCATGCCCAGACGAGGCATCTCGCTCAATGGCTTCTTGCCGGGGGTGAAGTGCATGGTTACCTGAACCTTGCCGTCGGGAGTGATTTTGTAGAGAGTCTGCAAATCAGCATCTTGTTCTTCCATGCGGTAGGTCGCAGTGACAGTAGCCGTTTGTCCGGCTTCTGCAACTTCGATGTTCTGCAGTTTGGCATCGCGTCCGGCGTTTCTCCAGGTGCCGCAGCGTATCAGGTGCCCATTTGGAATATCATTATCGGTCAACGGGCGCCAGAAGTTGGGTTGTAGCCCTTCTTTAATCAGATTCTTTCCGGTGTAGTTCAACTCTGTCATTTCACCGTTTCGGGTAGAGAAAGCTACCTGGAAGTTGTTGCCTTTCACGGTCAGTGTTTCGTTGTTGCGGTCTACGGTCAGCGTTCCTTCCACCGGCTGAACAGTTTTGGCTGACGGTGCAGAAGGCAATTCCCATTGTTCGATGGCAACCTCGTGTCCTTTCGGTACTAATGGCGCTTCGTGCTTGGTGAATGCACGCAGTGTGAGGAAATACTCCTTGCCGTCGGCAGGCAGCGCTTTCAGTGGCAATTCTATGTTGGCAGAGTTTCTGGGAGCAATCTTGGGGAAATCCATCTCACCGTTCTGAACGGTCTTGCCGTCGCATTCCACTGCCCAGCGGAGGGTATATCCTTCCAATCCGATGAAATCGTGCCAGTTGGTGACCTTTATCTTGTTCGGGGTGAAGGCGAGTGGTTCGAAATGGATATATTGCAATACCTTCTTCACTTCGTAGATGTGCGGGTGCGGGGTGCGGTCGGCAGCAATCAGGCCGTTGGCACAGAAGTTGGAGTCGTTGACGACGCCTACAAATCCCATGTCGCCGCCAAAAGCCCAGATGTCGCGCTGGTTCTCGTCCTTGATGGCAAACGTCTGGTCCACCCAGTCCCAAATGAAACCGCCTTGCAGTTGGTCGTACTTGTAAATCAAGTCCCAGTAGTCCTGGAAGTTTCCTACACTGTTGCCCATGGCATGGGCATATTCGCAGAGAATCATGGGGCGGGCATCACGCTGGTTCACGTGCTGGCGCAGCCTCCAGATGCGTGCGTACATGGGGCAGTAGATGTCGCTCTTTGAGTTGTAACCACCCCCTTCGTATTGTACGGGACGGGTGGGGTCTATCTTCTTGGTATAGTCATACAGAGTTTCGAAGTGCTTGCCGTAGCCCGACTCGTTGCCCATGGACCAAGTCACGATGGCGGAGTAGTTGCGGTCGCGTGCAATCATGCGGCTCATGCGCTGCATGAAAGGCACCTCCCAGTCGGGATAGTTGGTAAGGGTCTCATCCTTGTGGAACATCATGCCATGGCTCTCGATGTTGGCTTCGTCTACCATATAAAGTCCGAATTCTGTGCAAAGCTCGTACCACGCATAGTTGTTCGGGTAGTGGCAGTTGCGTACACCGTTCAGGTTGAACTGCTTCATCAGCTGGATGTCGTGTATCATGGACCCCACGGTGATGGTACGTCCCTTGTGCGGGTCGTGCTCGTGACGGTTCACCCCCTTGAAGAGGACGGCCTGGCCGTTAATCATCTGCATGCCGTTCATCATTTCCACGGTACGGAAGCCAAAAAGGTGCGTAAAGGATTCCTGCGGTTTCCCTTGTGCATCAAAGGTGCTGACTACCAGCGTGTAGGTGTTCGGTGTTTCGGCATTCCAGGCTCGTGCATTCGGGAACACTTGCTGCTGGGTAAACAAAGTGTCTGTGGCAGAGGTTATGGACTTTTTCCGGTCATAGATAACCTTGTCCTTGTCCATTACCTTGACTTCCACCGTTTCTCCGGCTTTAGGCCGATGGAGGAATACGTCCAGCTTTAGTTCGCCATCCTTGTAGTTGTTTATCAGTTCCGCTGTCATCCGGAAGTCCTTGACGCGGCTCTGGGGGCGGGCGTAGAGATAAACACTCCGTTCGATGCCGCTGTATTTCCAGTAGTCCTGGCCTTCCAAGTAGGAACCGTCGCTATAACGGAATACTTTTACAGCCAGTCTGTTGTTGCCCTTCTTCAGCAGCTTGGTGATGTTGAAGTGCGACGGCAGGCGGCTGTCCTCGGCATAACCCGCCAATTCGCCGTTTACCCATACATAGTAGGCAGACTCCACTCCTTCGAAATCGAGGAAAACGTCCATGCCTTCCCAACCTGCCGGGATGGTGAACTCGCGGATATAAGCACCTACGGGATTGTAGTCGGTAGGCACGTAGGGCGGATTGGGCGGGAACGGATAACGGGTATCTGTATAGATAGGTGCATCGAAGCCTTGCAGTTCCCAGCTTCCCGGAACTTCAATTTTACCCCACTTGCGGGTACTGAATCCGGGCTTGTGAAAGTCTTTGGGGCAGAGGTCATTGTTCTTTGAAAAAAGAAATTTCCAGGTGCCGTCCAGAGTGATACGGCGTTCCGTTGCAGGATTAACGTCGAACCGTACGTCGGCGGGCAAGGCACGTTGTTTCAATGCGTTGGCTTCATTCGTAAACGGGGTGAAGTGGGCGTGCATCGGTTCTCTGTTCATTTCGTTGACTTGCGGGTTCTGCCACGGCTCGTTGTCGGCCAGGGCACCGGTGCAAAGCAGCGAAGAAAGGAGAAAGGTATAAAGTTTGGTTTTCATTATTAATAGGATTTAGTGATATAAAAATGGCTCTTGTCAGGGACCGGTGTCTGTCAAAAGAGGGTAAAAGCCCTATATCGAGCAGAACAATGTCACCAGGAACGGAACGCTGAAATCGACCACAAACCCGTGGAAGATGGAAACCACTACAAACTGCTGTCCGGCTGTCCGTGTGATGATGGGTAGTGTGGTGTCCATCGTCGTGGCTCCTCCGGCAGAGATGGGGGCAAGGTTTCCGAACCATCGTACCAGCAACGGGGCGGCCAGCAGTGTCAGAATCTCCCGGCTGATATTGGCAAGCAGGGCGATGGTGCCCAGCTCGGCTCCCTTGTATTCGGTAATGAAGATGCTGGAGAGCGAGTAATAGCCGAATCCCGAGCCTACGGCCAGACAGTCCGTTATAGAACGGTGTGTCAGAATCAGACTGACGGCTGCCGAACCTGCCAGTGTTCCCAGTATCGTCATGATGGGCAGGAATACCAGTCGCGGATTGAGTGAACGGAAGTTCTTCAGGGTCTGCGGGTCGTTGCCTACGCTCAACCCTACACTGAACATCAGCGCGCAAAGCGCGTAGTAGCTGATATTGGTTTCTGCAATATCAAAAGGCAGCAGATGGCACACACCACAAATCGTACCCAATACAAAAAAGCCCACAATGATAAGACTTCCTTTCATGCCCTGCCTCCTTTCCTTTTATACAAGGCTCTCCAGAGTGCCCAAGCAGCGATAACACTTCCCAAGGTCCCTCCCAGAGTGAGGACAACGGCTTCATATCCGATGGTATGGAGTCCTCTGATAATCTCTTCGTTACTTCCTACCTCAATACCGAGGATAAACAGTAGCAGCCAGATAAGCAGGGTGATGATTGGATGGACCTTCTTTAAGTCCCGTTTCCGTAAGAGGTAGCCCAGCAGCATTCCTGTGAGCATTAGTCCGATGATTGTAAACATTGTCTGTATGGTTTTGTGAATAGATGGAAAGCTGTCTTACCCTCAAAAGCGCCTCCTGTTTAAAGAGGGGAAGGCGCTTCTGAGGTTTGACAATTGCAAAATTACTTCATTTCCAAATATCTTTGGTTCTCTTTCACTCCTTTTTCTTGTGCAGGGCATAAGCGGAATGAGAATTCCATCTTACGGGCAGGAATCAGGTATGGTTGATGCGGGTAGGCTCCCCAACTGGTATCTCCACCCACACCCATCTGCTTGAAGTCTATGTTCCAAGTCACCATATCTTTGGGTTGGATGTCTGAGATATGGCGTTGTGACTTGCGTGTGCCGGGTTCATCCAAATCTTCTGTCGGGAAGAGGTAGGCACTGCCGCTGATTGTGGGTGCACCGATAACCATCAGGCCATTGCCTTTCAAATCGGTGAGGCTCATCCAACGTACATCGGTCTTGTTGCCGTTTTCTTGTGGACGGTCGTAGGCGAAGTACTGTTCAGCTACGCTACCTTTGTACAGACCCACGAAGGAAGAACCGTTGCGGTCGCAATAGTTCTCGTGCGGACCTCGACCTAGCCATGCCATTTGGTCGTATTGCTTGTTCAAGGTGATGCTCACACCCATGCGGGGCATCAAAGGTAAAGTGTCGTTGGCAGGAATGAAAGTACAGTTCACATCGAGGCTGCCTCTCGGTGAGAAGCGGTAGCGGACAATGAATTCCGAACCGGCAACTTCTTCGGGCAGACGGTAGTGTGACACTACTTCATAGCCATCTTTGTCGAGCGCTGTTTTCTCCAATGAGGTGAGTTTGGCGCCACGTCCGGCTTCACGCCACGGGCGCAGGGTCTTGTTCATGTCGTTGCCCATGTCATTGTCCGTCACCGGACGCCAGAAGTTGGGACGCAGTGCTTCCTTAATCATCTCTTCCTTGCCTTCCTTGAACGAGCAGAGTGCTCCGGTGGCTTTGTCGAATCCTACACTGACATTTCCGGCAGTGAGGACAAGCAGGGCTTCGCTGTCGCTTGCTGTCACGTTGCCTGAGGCAGCTTTGGGGGTAACAGCCTTATAGAAGGGAAGCTTCACTTGTTCGGCAGCCAATTGTGTACCGGCCTTCAGCAGACCCTCGTCGCGCTTCTGGCTGGCATAGAAATTCAGGTAATATTCTACTCCTTCGGTGGAATGTATGGTGGGGAACTGTGTCCGGAATACGCCTGTCTGTTGGGCGGGCAAATCTACATTATCTATGCGTCCTTGTGCCAATACTTCGCCGTTGCCTTCCAAACGCCAAGTGAAGTCAAAGTCATTCAGGTTGGTGAAGAAGAACTTGTTTCTAAGCTCTACCAATCCTTCGTGATAATCGAGCAATCTGAAAGCCATATTCTGGTACACCCGTTTCACTTCATGTATGTGGGGCTTCAATGTGCGGTCTGCGGCAATCAGGCCGTTCATGCAGAAGTTGGCCGAGCTTGGAGTGCCTTCGGGGGCAAGGTCGCCGCCGTAGGCCCAGTAGAACTTACCGTCGTCGGTCTTGTTGTAAAGACCCTGGTCCACCCAGTCCCAGATGTGACCGCCTTGTAGAGAAGGGTACTTCTCGATGATGTCCCAGTAGTCTTGCAGATTGCCCACACTATTACCCATAGCATGAGCGTATTCGCAGAGGATGAGGGGCATGGTGGGCAGATAGAGAGCATGGTTTATCAACACGTCTATCTTCTTGTACATGGGGCAGAAGATGTCGGTGAAAGGACGGTTTTTGCCAGAGTCCTCAGAGTGTACGGGGCGTTGGGAACGGTCGTGGGCATGAATCCAAGCATAGGTGGCTTGGAAGTTACAGCCTGAGCCGGTTTCGTTGCCCAATGACCAGATGATGACGCAGGGGTGGTTCTTGTCGCGTTCAAACATACGTTCTGTACGGTCGATGAAAGCCTTCTGCCATTCGGGTTGGTTGGCGAGGCATTGGTCGGGTTTGTAGCCCATGCCGTGGCTTTCGATGTTGGCCTCGTCCACTACATACATGCCGTAGATGTCGCACAGTTCATACCAGCGCGGGTCGTTGGGGTAGTGGGAGGTGCGCACGCTGTTGATGTTGTTTTGTTTCATCAGTTCCAGGTCGCGTATCATGGAGGCTTCGTCCACTACATGGCCGTGGTAAGGGTCGTGTTCGTGGCGGTTTACGCCCTTGATGTAGACGGGTTGCCCGTTGACGAGTAACTGTGCATGTTTGATTTCCGATTTGCGGAATCCGATGTTGCGGCAGATGTACTGTGTCTGGCCGTTGGCACGCAGTGTAATCATCATCTGGTATAGGTTGGGCTTTTCAGCACTCCACAGTAGGGGCGTTTCGATGTGTTTCAGGAAGTGCAGCTTGTTGTCTTTGGCGCGTTGGCGTTCAGTGTAGATGACTTTTCCCTCTTTGTCCGTCAGGCTCACTTCCACTTCGGCACCTTTTACCTTGGGCGTTTGAGTACGTTGGGAGTTTTGGGCATTGTCCAGTTCCACATAGAGGTGGAAGTCGGCGTCCTTGTACTCGTTGTCGAGGTCGGTCACTACTTCAAAGTCGCGCACGTGGATGTTGGGACGGGCATAAAGGTACACATCACGTTGTATACCGGCAAAGCGCCAGTAATCCTGATCTTCTAAGTAGTAGCCGTCGCTGAACTTGAATACCTGCACGGCAATCTCGTTCTGTCCGGTTACTGCATAGGGGGTGATATCGAACTCACTGGGGGTCTTGGAATCTTGCGAGTAACCCACCTTTTCACCGTTGACCCACACATAAAAAGCTGAGGCCACGCCTCCGAAGTGGAGGACGATTTGCTTGCCTTTCCAGTTGGCAGGGACGTTGAATGTGCGTTTGTAGGAACCTACGGGACTGTTTTCCACGGCAATCAGTGGCGGGTTGCGCTTGATGCCGTAGCCGGCACCTATATAGAAAGGATGGCCATAGCCTTCCATTTCCCAGTTGGCGGGCACTTTGATGTTGCCCCATCCGCTTACATCGTGGCCTTTTTCAAAGAAGTCCATCGGGCGCTGGTCCGAACGGGGAACAAACTGAAACTTCCAGGTACCGTTCAACGACTGAAAATATTCCGATTGACTCTTGTCGTTCTTCACTGCTTTCTCTTTGGTGGTGTAGGCCATGAAGGTGGCGGCGGAAGGCAGTCGGTTGATGTGCAACACATCAAAGTTTTCCCAATCGTTGTCCGAGTGAGGATATTTGTCGGTTCTTACGGCGGTTTCCGCTTTCTTGGTGTCGCCCGTCTTGTTCATGGGTGTACCGTCGTACTGTGCAAATGCGCATAACGGTAGCATCAGTGCGAGGGTGCAGATTGAATGTATCTTATTCATATTCGTATGCTTTTAATGATGTATAATCGTTTGTCTTTTCAGACTTTTGAGAGTTGTTTTGCGTGAGAGTTACTCATCGAGCAGCATCTTGATGATACATGCCGAACTCCAGCCGAAGTTAGGCGAATTGAGCGCTTCGCCGGTCAGCGGGTTGTAGTTCTCGTGGATAGGGCCGTCGGTGGTGAGTCCTTGGGCGTTGTTGATGAACTTCTCAGTCAGTATGTCGGCTTCCCGGTCGAAACCATAGTTGCGCAGGCCGGTGATACCGAAGTACACTTGGTCTACCCAGACCGGACCGCGCCAGTAGCCGCGCACGGGACGCAGGCGAGGATGGCTGATGTCCAAGGTACCCAATGGAAGGGTGGAGTTGAACTTCTGCGGGTCCATCATCTTCTGCATCACCTGTTTGGCCTGTTCGGGAGTGGCGATGCCTGCCCAGAGTGGCAGCCAGCATTCGGCACCCATCACTTTGATGTGCTCGCCGGTATCGATACGGGTGTCGTAGAAGAATCCGGTTTCCTTGTCCCACATCTTTGTCTGTACGAATTCCTTGATGACTTTGGCTTCGGCATTAAGCTGTGCCGCCAGTTCGGGCTTGTTCAGGAGGGTTGCCATTTCGGCGAGGATGGTCTTGTCTACGTAGAGGAACGAGTTCAGGCAGATGTTCTCCTGGTTCATGGACCATGCCTTCTCGCTGTTTTTCTGCATCACGGCATCGTCAAAGCGTACGCCGTTGTCCATGCCGCTTTCCCAACAGGCAGCAATGAGAGTGCCGTCGGTGGAACCGTATTCGCAGATGCCGTTGTGATTGTGGTCGCGCTCGGCATACCACCACTGATGGAACTTATAGAGCTTGTCGAACATTGTTTCGAGGAATTTCTTGTCGCCGGTAGCTTTATACACGTTCATGGCTCCCCAGGCGGCTACGGGCGGTTTGGCATCGCGCCAGTTATTGTATTTCTTGTTGTAGCTGATGAAGTCGGGTACCATGCCGTTGTCGGCTTGATAGTCGAAGAGGGTAATCATTTCGCTTTTGGCTATCTCCTCGTTGAAATGTACGTTGCCCGAAGCAATCTTCCAGGAGTCCCACGACCAGATGCCGTTGATGAATCCGTTGTACGACGGGTTGCTGCCGCCATGCAGGATGTCACCGGCAGGGGTGCGGTAGTTGCTGTTTAGGGTCATCATTGCTTTTACGAGTACCTTGCGGTATTTGTTGTCCTTGAGGTACTTGCTGTTTCCGCTCAGCAACGAAGCGATTTGTGCGTTCCATTGCTGTTCGTTTAGTTCAAAGCAATTGTCTATATTCAGCGTTGCTATGGCAGCCAGTTCTTTGGCTGTGTCTTCACCGCGCAGCGTTAGGGTTTGAGTCATCTCCGACTGATAAGTCTTGCCGGGTTCCAGGGTCATTTCACTTTTTTCTGTGACGTGCAGGCTATCGCTCCCCACAGCCTGAATCTTGTCTGCTGTGAGGAATCGGATTACCGTGTTCGTGGAATCTTTGGGGCGGATGAAAGAGAGACCTTTATCTATGCTGCTTACGACAGAGGTAGGCTCGTATACGCCTCCGTTCCAGTCGAAGCTGACCTTTACCGGTTTTTGGCTCATATTCTTCACGATTGAACGTATGGCTACGGAACGTGAGGTGAGGTAGCACAATTCGGTAGTGAAGTTTAAGTTCTCATCGTTGTATTCCTGTATCAGTTTGCCGGGGAGGTATCGGGTGGTCTGTACATTGTACACCATCCTATACTGTTCGCCGTTCACCCACAGCGTAGGTTCGGCGAGTCCGGCAGCTATCCATCCGCGTCCGGTCATGACCATAGGTCCCATGAAAGCACCGGCATGGCGACGGTTTTCGTTGTCGGGCAGTGAGTATGCCATCCAAGCACCTTTGTCGGCAAAGACGTAGGCATCCCAGTCTACGGCTCCGGCGGGAGTGTTCTTTATGTTGATAAGATTACAGAAGTCCGCTTGCTTGGATAAAAGCGGTTCTGAAGAAGTGGGAGCTTTGACGCACGAGGCCAGTATGCAGGCAACGATGCCAGTCAAAGCGATGTTTTTATTTGGATGTCTCATGGTAAATTAAGTATATGATGAAATGAAGTCTTGAAACAGAGAGTTCTATTAAAAGCAATCTCTATCGGATGGGAGCCCGTTTCCGGCATTTCGCTTCCGATAGAGACTGAGTTGTAGGGTTATCGGTTATTTTGTGTAACCTTCGTTTTGCACCCAATCAGGATTCATCAGGAATTCTTTGTGAGGGATAGCGAGTCTGATATGCTTGGTCGATATGAAATTGCTTGCGAAAGGCTTTTCATGACTCTTAAGTGCGTCTTCCACAATGCCCCAACGGATGAGATCATACCAGCGTGAGCCTTCGAGGGCCAGTTCGCAAGGACGTTCCACATCCTGCAGGTGCTTCAGCACTTGTTCTTTACTTAGGGTGTCGGACAGTGGCGTTACGTGTACACGGTCACGTACTTTGTTGATGTATTTGATGGCTTCTTTAGAGTTTCCTTCATCGTTCAGACACTCGGCATAGAGCAACAGGATGTCCGCATAGCGGATGAGGGGGATGTTGAAACCGGAATAATCCCAGTAATCACCCAATGACTTGTCGTAAGTCACATATTTGCGCCAGTAGATATTGTCTTCTTGGTGGTAATCACTGAATCCTTTGCCGTCTTCGTAATAGAACGGACGGGATTTGGGATCGTCGAAAATGATAGTCTCATACAATCGGTCGCTGTATTCCCCATCTTCGGTGAGGTCTTTCTTCAGTGTATTGAATAACCATTTGGACGGATATGCTTCCTCGTATGCGCCACAGCCACTGTCGGGACCCAAGTGCAAGGTAAAGAGATTGTATTCGTAGTGCCCGCCTTCCAGACTTCCGGTGAACTGTACTTCAAGGATGGATTCCTTATTGTTCTCGTGTAGTCCGTTGAAGTTGTCGCCATAGTTCTCCATCAGTTCATATCTGTGACTGTCAATGACTTTCCAGAATTCTGTTTTGGCTTTGGCCTTTTCGCCGATGAACATATAGTATTTGCCTAAGAGTGCTGCGGCAGTATATTTAGTGACGCGTCCGGCCATGTTTGTATTCCATTTTTCGGGAAGGTTGGCTTGACATTCACTCAGTTCTGTCTCGATGAAAGTCTTCAGTCTGCCGGCTTCTACCTGAGGAGGATAGAATTCCTCTTCGGTACCTTCGAGTTCGTGCTCGAACATTGGTAGTCTTTCACCGAAGTTGATGAAGAGACGGTAGTAGTAGAAAGCTCTCAGAAAACGTGCCTCGGCAATACTGGTCGCTTTGGTCTGCTTGATGCCTTCGTCATCGTTGTCGGGCACATTGGGAATGTTGTCCAGACACTGGTTGCAATAGTTGATGCTGGTATAGAGGTTGGTCCATTCATCGTTGGGCACGTAGTTGGTCGATTCGTTGTTGTACATGGCCAGTTCCATCCAGGCGGTCACGTCGGGGCGGTAGTCCAGCTCGTCGCTGCGGTAGTTGTCTATCACAATGTAGCGTTCGAAAGGTTGCGCCCATTCGATGGTAGGCTGTAGTCCAGCGTAGGCTGCGGTAAGTCCTTTGAGGATGTCGGATTCGCTCTTCCAGAAGTTTTCGGGGTCCAGTGAGTTGGGGTTTCTGTCTTCATCCAGGAAATTCCCGGTACATGAAGAGAGTGCCAGGCCTCCTAAGACTGAGGCGCACAATAATATATTCTTTAATTTCATAATCATCTTTTTTAAAGTTTTGGTTCAATTAAAATCCGAATTTAATACCGGCCATGAAAGTACGGCATAGAGGTGATGAAGCATAGTCGTAACCCATGCGGTCAATACCACCGTTGGTAGAGGGGTCATAGCCACTGTAACCGGTGATGGTAAAGATGCGTGTACCACCTACATAGAAACGGAGGTTGCTGATGCCCAACTTACCACAAACTGTAGCAGGCAGGTTGTAGCCCAGTTGCAAGTTGTTCAGGCGGAAGAAGTCGCCTCGTTCGATGAAACGGTCGGAAGTGCGAGCATTCTTGTTCGGGTCGCCGTATACGGCACGTGGAATGTTGGTGTTGGGGTTCTCCGGAGTCCATGCTTTCAGTGCGTTTCTGCCATAGTTGAACTTGGTATCCATACGTTCCAATTGATATTTGGTATAGTTGTAACGGTCTACACCGAGGTCACCGTAGAAGTTGGCTACCAAATCGAAGTTCTTGTAATTCAGTGTTACGTTGAAGCCGATAGAGGCCTTGGGGCAACCGTTGCCCAGAAGCTTCTTGTCATCGCTGTCCAGCATGCCGTCACCGTTTTGGTCTACGAAGCGGAGGTCACCGGGTTCTGCGTTGGGCTGCATGGGAATCCAGTTGCCTTTGCTGTCCTTGCGTCCGTGTGATTCTTTCCAAAGTTTGGCTTCTGCTTCATTTTGGATGATGCCTGCGGTTTCGTAAGCCCAGAATTCACCGAAGTAACCACCCACGTAGGTACGTGAAGCACCATATTCGTACATATAGTTGGGGTCTGCCATTGATTTCAGTTTACTCTTGAAGTGGCTCAGGTTGAAGTCAAGGTCATACTTGAAGTCCTTACCTGCATTACCGTGGTAAATCAGTTGCATTTCCATACCGGTGGTGCGCAGTTCACCGTCGTTCACCGTCAGTGCACCGTAACCGGTAGACAGACTGATGTTCTTTTCGGAAAGCATGTCCTTGGTGTCCTTGATGTAACCTTCAATCGAGAATTCCAGTTTGTTGTTCCATAGGCTCATGTCCACACCGATGTTTTTGTAGAAGGTAGTTTCCCACTTGATGTTCCTTGAGGGGAGGCTACGTACTGCATATCCCTGGTTTACGACTTTGCCGTCGAAGGGGTAGTTGATGTTGTCGGCGTTGGAGTCCAATTTGGGAATGTAGAGATAGAGAGGTACCGATTGGTTACCGAGGGCGCCGTAGCTCATACGCAATTTGAAGGAGCTGACTGTTTCTTTCATATCTTCCCAGAAAGGTTCGTTGGCAATGTTCCAGCCTACTGATACAGAGGGGAAGAACCCCCACTGGTTACCGTCGGCAAAACGTGAAGAACCGTCATAGCGGAACGAGGCCATTAACATGTAGCGCATTTTCCAACTATAGTTCACACGGCCAAATACGGAACGCAAGCCGCTACGGGTCTTTTCACCTTGCACACCATAGTCTTTGCGTGCCTGGCCCAGAATGCCCATGTCGTTGTTCTCGAATTCGGAACCCGATGCACCCAATAGGTCGTAAGTGCTTTCTTCTTGTGAAGCTCCCAGCAGGAAGGCGAAGTCGTGACTGTCTTTGATGGTGAAGTTGTAGTTGGCAGTCAGTTCCAGCAGGTCGTTGACGTTTCTGGTGCGGGTCTGTGATAGTGAGGCGCTTTCGTTCCACTTCATGGCACCCAGTTCGTAAGTAGGTTTGAATACGCGGGTTTCGCGGAAAAGGAGGCTACGGCTTGCTTGTGCCTTGATTACCAGTCCCTTGATGGGCTCATATTGCAGATAGCCCGATCCTTTGATGTAATCTGTGGCGCGGGTGTTCTCAATCAGGTTATTATAACCTACCATGTTGGCAGCATCGCTCATGTTCATGCCGGGGATGGCACCACCGTATCCGCCGTCACAATTCTCGTCATACAGACGTGCGATAGGTTCCATGTTGGTCACTTGGTATATGCCGGGAAAACCTGAGTTGGCTTCCATTTCCGATTCCCAACGGCTGTAGTTTACTGATTCGCCCACTTTGAACTTGCCGCGTTTCATGTCTGAGTTTAAGCGGAAGCCATATTTCTCGTCACCCGTGCCGGTCACGATGGCTTCGTTTTTTGAATAGAATACGGACAAAGCTACGTTGGCATTCTCACTGCCACTAGTGTACCCCACATTGTATTTCTGTGTGAAGCCGTTGCGGTAGTATTCGTCCTGCCAATCGGTGTCGCCAAACTGTGTGGGGTCTTGCTCATAAGCCGCAATGTAAGCAGGCCAGTTTTTGGGGTTTTGACCGGCGTTTGTACGGGCCATCTTTGCCATGTGGATAAATTCTTCGGCATTGCAGACATCCAGTTTCTTGGCTATCTGATCCACTCCCCAATAAGCTGAGAACGTGATTTTGGGTTTGGATTTGGTACCACGGTAAGTCTCAATCAGGATAACGCCTGCGGCGGCGCGTGCTCCGTAAATAGCGGCGGTGGCAGCGTCTTTCAATACAGACATTGACTTGATGTCTTCGGGGTTCAGAAAACTCATATCACCCGGAACACCATCGATAATTACCAACGGAGAGTTGTCTGTTCCATAAGTGGTTACACCGCGCACCTGCAGGCTGGGAGTGGAGCCGGCGGCACCGCTACCAAAGTTAACTATCAAACCGGGAGCCATACCCTGCAGGGCAGTTTCGGCATTAGCGGTAGGTATGTTGTTTAGTTTATCGCCCGATACGGAACTTACCGAACCGGAAACATCCGATTTCTTTTGTGTGCCATAACCGATAACGACTACTTCGTCCAGTAGTTCGGTGTCTTCTTTCAGCACCACTTTCAATTCCTTGCGACCATTGAGGGCGATTTCTTGTGGAGCATAGCCCACGTAAGAGATAATAATAGTGGCTTTTGGGGAAACGCTGAGGGTAAAGTTACCGTCGATGTCAGTGATTACTCCATTTGTTGTTCCTTTCTCTAATACACTGGCTCCGATGACAGATTCACCGGAAACATCGGTTACGGTACCGTTCAGCTGAATGTTCTGTGCCAATGCGCCCATAGGCAGCATAAAAGCAAAGAAGAGAAGTAGCTGAATGACTCTTTCTTTGTAGTAGTTACTTTTACTCATTTGAATAAGTTTTTAAGGTTAATACTATTGGTTTTTCACAATGCTAAATTAAGCTTCATAAACAGGAATTGCTAATGAATGTTATCTACAAGCAGACTACAAGAGAGGGATATTCTTTGTTTTATTATCTACAAATAGTTTTGTAAGTATTTGATAAATAGGAGTAAATGAGATATTCTATATCTACAAAACTATATCCACATAAACTTTTCCCGATTTACATTAATTATTGAGTTGCGCAAGTAAACGGTGATTAGATGAAGAAGGAAACCAACTCTTTTAGAAATATCAAGCAACTCAAGTTTCGCAAGTCTTTTATAATCATTGATAAACAGTAGTATCTCAACTCTCCTCCCCGGAGGAGAGTTGAGATACTACTGTTTATCAATGATGTCCCTTGCAGATGGTTTGCAGATGTTTTATCTGCAAGCCATCTGTAAAAGAGGAAGTCGAGTATAAGACGGATGACATTCATATCTTATCTCTTGCAAAATACGGATAACTTATTAGTTCATAGTGATGAACACTTTGTTTCTGCAGTACAAAACACTTCGTTCATGTAGTATAAAACGTTTTGTTTGCACAACATAAAACAAGGTGTTTATATAGTATGAAACAAAGTGTTCACTATAATGGAACAAAGTGTTCGCCCTAATGAAACACATTGTTCTACACGTCGAAACAAACCGTTCTGTGTGTTGAAACAAGCGGTTATATTGGGGGAAACAAAAAGAAAGCTGTCTTTTCCTGATTTCACTAGACACTTTTTTTCTTTATAAACGTCATCAGTAGACGGTTCTTTCATTTGCATACTGATACAGTAGTCCCTTCTTCCGGACTTGCGAGCCTATGCTTACTTGTTCGATGCCTTGTTTCTACTGAGACAAAGTGAGAGCAAACTTTACCCTCACCTTTTTGAAATTGCCCTTACTCACCTCTGAAAGTCCGATGAATAAAGACTTTTAGGTAAGCAGTGAGGGCGGTGAGGGTAGAAATGCAAAATAAATATTTTCAGCCTTGAGCCGGGTTATATATTCTGTAGATAGTCGGTTAGGTCTTCTTCGGAAGAGAGGTTGAGGGATTTGCGCAGGCGGTATCGGTTCATATTGATGGTTTTGGGGGTGGTGCCGGTCAACATGGATATTTCTTTGGTAGACAGGTTCACCCTTAGCAGGGTGGCAAGATATTTCTCGCCTTGTGTCAGTTTGGGATGAATCGCTACCAGTCTTTGGAGGAATTCATTGCTTTTATCATCGATGTTTGTCAATAGGGCACTGTTGGTTTTGTCTCCGCTTTGGCTCTGGCTGATGAATGCGTTGATTTTCTTCAGGTGGGGCGTGATGGCTTGCGCGTCCATCTTATATCCTTCTTTCACCATTCCGCGTATTTTGTCCAGCAGTTCATTGCGGCTTTTCAGGAATACGGCGAAGCTGGTTGCCTCCTGCCGACTGGTAGCCAGGGCATTGTGTACATTTTGAAGTTCCAGCTCTTGCTGATGCATCTTCAGTTCGGCCACTTCTTTTTCGGACAGTTGCAATTGGTAGCGTGCTTCTATCAGTTGCAAATCTTTTCGGCGTTTATACCATTTATATAGAAAGATGCTGAAAGCTATTCCCAGAATAAGTACGCTGCCCAAAAGCCACAAATTGCGTTTCAGTAGCTCTATCTTGTAGGTTTGTTCCTGCATTTCAGTAGTATATTTTTGGTCTTGGTATCTTTTATAGGAAATTTCCTGCTCGATGTTGCGTAGCTTGTTGCTACTTTGCAGTTCCTTGCCCAGGTGGTACCTCTTGTCCAGATACTTATAAGCTTGGGCATAGTCACCTATAGCTGCATATACCATGGACGAATATTCGTAATTGTCGCAAATCAGTTCGCGGGCTCCGATGTTGTGGGCATACTCGTAGGCTTTATGCAAGGCTTCCAAGGCTTTGGAGTATTGCTTGTCATAGTAATACTGTTTCCCCATGTTGTTGTAGTTTTCGCCAAGAGACCATTGGGCATCCAGATTCTTGTTGATGGTGATGGCTTCCTGGATGAAAGAAAGTTTCTCTTCCGTATTTCCCCGGTACAGACAGAGGTTGTTCAGGTTGGTTGCAATCTCTTTCAGGTTTCGTTGGGCACGGTTGATGGCCAGCGCACGCTGGAAGAAACGCTCGGCAACGGTAAATTCACTCATGAAGTGGTGCATTACTCCACGTTCGTTATAGCATCCGGCCACAGAGGTGGAATCGCCGATGGATTTGAAGATGGAGGTTGCTTTGTCGTTCAGTTCAATGGCTTTGTTGTAATCGCCTAGTTTGCTGTATACACGCCCCATCAAGGAGCAGAGTTGTGCCATTTGTTTTTTGTTGGTGGGATGGATATATTTTTGGGTGTCATAAAGATTCTTGATACTTAGGTCGAAGTTCCCCAACAATTGTTCGGCTTGACAGTAGAGAATCATAGCTTGTGCGCGGACCTCACTGGGCTCATCTTCGGGAAACAAGGCAGAAGCCTGAGCTGCATAGTAGGAAGCTTGTTTGGGGTTGTTGTACAGGTATTTCTGTGCTTGGTCAATCAATTTCTGTGCTTGCTGCATGTCTTGAGCTTGCAGTGGGGCAGCTGCTGACAGAAGACATACGAGTAGTAGACATAGGTTTTTCTTCATGGCATCGTCTTGTTTCTGCAAATTTAATTAATTCTTCTTAGAAGTCCGGTTTCCCTCCAAAAAGATTTATCTTTGTGCCTCAAAGATAGCGATATATATGTTATTACCTTATTTGAATAAAGATTTGATAGAGGCAGGATGCGATGAGGCCGGTCGCGGCTGTCTGGCCGGTGCGGTCTATGCCGCTGCTGTTATTCTGCCAACGGACTTTAAGAATGAACTTTTGAACGACTCCAAGCAGCTGACGGAAAAACAACGCTATACCTTGCGTGAAGTGATTGAAAAAGAGGCTCTGGCATGGGCGGTGGGCGTCGTCTCTCCCGAAGAAATTGACAAAATCAATATTCTCAATGCCTCCTTTCTTGCCATGCACCGTGCTGTTGACCAACTGAATGTCCGTCCGCAACATCTGCTGATAGACGGCAACCGCTTTAAAAAATATCGGGACTTGCCGCATACTACCGTAGTGAAAGGAGACGGGAAGTACCTTTCCATCGCTGCCGCCTCCATTTTGGCAAAGACCTATCGTGATGACTACATGAACCGCCTTCACGAGGAATATCCGTATTATGACTGGAATCGTAACAAGGGGTATCCCACCAAGAAACATCGTGCCGCCATTGCTGAGCGGGGTACTACACCCTATCATCGCTTGACGTTCAATCTCTTGGGGGATGGGCAGTTGTCGCTGAACTTCGGACAATGATGCTGTTTAGAACCACTTAATCCTTCTGAACCATACGAATGTCACTGCTGATAATATTGCCGACAAAAGTATGATGAAAATAAACGCGTGCGGAAAACTCTCCAGGTGGATGTCCACATTCATGCCGTAGAAACTGGCTATCAACGTGGGAATCATCAGTGTAATGCTGAGGCTTGTCATACGTTTCATGATGGCATTCACATTGTTGGAGATGATGGAGGCGAAGGCGTCCATGGTTCCCGTCAGAATATCACTGTAGATGTTCACGGTATTGTATGCCTGCTTCAACTCGATGACCACGTCTTCCAATAATTCCAAATCCAGATAATTGGTGTCCTGAAAGATGTTTTTCAGCCGTCCTATCATCACTTCATTGCCACGGATGGAAGTGTTGAAGTAGACCAGCGTCTTCTGCAGCTTCATCAGTTGCAGGAGGTCTTCGTTGCGGATGCTTTTCTCCAGCTCTTTTTCGGCGGTGGCCACGTCGTTGTTTATCTGTTTCAGATACTTCAGGAACCAGACGGCAGAAGAGTAGATGATTCGCAGAATCAAATCCAGTTTATTGTTGACGACTATGTTCTTCCGGCGTGTGTGCTGGATGAAGTCCGGTATCAGCTCCGTGTGGTGATAGCAGACAGAAACGATGATTCCGTCATTGGTGATAATGCCGATGGGCACGGTGATGAACGGCACGCCGCGTTGGTTGCTCTGCATCGGGATGCGGAGGATGGTCAGCAGCCAGTTGTCTTCTGTTTCCGTACGCGGGCGCTCGTCCACGTCGGCTATGTCTTCCAAGAATGATTCGGGAACTTTCAGCTCTTCGGTAAGGAATTTGAAATCATCGTTGTCCGGGCATTCTACGTTGACCCAGCAGTTGGGTTGCCATTCGGCCTTTTCAGTGAAGCCGTTTTCACTGTAGAGATACTTTCTCATTGTTTGCCTCCTTTCTAGTTGGAACAGAGGCATTGCAGTCAACGTCTCCGTTCGTTTTATTGGTGAATACTATTGCACGTTCGTGGGTTTGAATCGTCCATATTTCTTGTTTTTTATTTTTTAAGCGTGGCAAAAGTACATAAATCATTTGAAACAGTACGCTTTAACAGCTGTTTTTTGTACCTTTGCAGCGCAAAAACAGGTTCCTACTATAAAGAACGTTTGTATCATACAAAAAGATTATACAATTAAATTCGATTAATATTATGAGTAAGAAAGCCCTTTTAATGATTCTTGATGGCTGGGGCATCGGCGATCAAGGTAAAGATGATGTGATTTTCAATACACCTACTCCGTATTGGGACAGTCTGTTGGCAGCTTATCCGCATTCCGAGCTTCAGGCAAGCGGTGAAAACGTTGGTTTGCCCGACGGACAGATGGGTAACTCTGAAGTAGGTCACCTCAATATCGGTGCCGGACGCATCGTTTACCAGGATTTGGTGAAGATTAACCGTGCTTGTGCCGATGGTAGCATCCTGAAGAACAAGGAAATTGTTTCTGCTTTCTCATATGCAAAGGAAAACGGCAAGAATATCCACTTTATGGGACTGACCAGCAACGGTGGCGTGCACAGCTCTTTTGACCATTTGTTCAAACTCTGCGATATTTCCAAGGAATACGGCATCGAGAATACCTTCATCCACTGCTTTATGGACGGTCGTGATACCGACCCGAAGAGCGGTAAAGGCTTCATTGAGCAGCTGACTGCCCATTGTGAGAAGTCTGCCGGCAAGATTGCTTCCATCGTGGGACGTTTCTATGCCATGGACCGTGACAAACGTTGGGAGCGTGTGAAGGTTGCCTACGATTTGTTGGTAAACGGTGAAGGCAAGGTTGCTACGGATATGGTCCAGGCTATGCAGGAGTCCTACGACGAAGGCGTTACGGATGAATTCATCAAGCCGATTGTGAACGGTGGCTTCGACGGTACCATCAAGGAAGGTGATGTTGTAATCTTCTTCAACTACCGTAACGACCGTGCCAAGGAATTGACCGTTGTCCTCACCCAGCAAGATATGCCCGAACAAGGCATGCAAACCATTCCGGGCCTGCAGTTCTACTGCATGACTCCGTATGACGCCAGCTTCAAGGGTGTACATATCCTTTTTGATAAGGAGAATGTACAGAACACATTGGGCGAATATCTTGCTGCCAATGGCAAGACCCAGCTGCACATTGCCGAAACAGAGAAGTATGCACACGTGACTTTCTTCTTCAACGGTGGCCGCGAGACTCCCTACGATGCTGAAGAGCGCATCCTGGTTCCTTCTCCGAAGGTTGCCACTTACGACTTGAAGCCTGAAATGAGTGCGTACGAGGTGAAGGACAAGTTGGTTGAAGCTATCAAGACCCAGAAGTTCGATTTCATCGTGGTGAACTACGCCAATGGTGATATGGTGGGACATACCGGTATCTACGAAGCTATCGAGAAGGCAGTGAAAGCCATCGACGAATGTGTGAAAGACACCGTTGAGGCTGCCAAGGCAAACGATTATGAAGTAATCATCATCGCCGACCACGGTAATGCCGACCATGCTCTGAATGAGGATGGTACTCCGAATACTGCCCACTCTCTGAACCCCGTTCCTTTCGTTTACGTTACTGCAAACAAGGACGCCAAGGTTGAGAACGGTGTATTGGCTGACGTAGCTCCTTCTATCCTGCATATCTTGGGTATGGAGCAGCCGGCTGAAATGACTGGTAAGGATTTGATTAAGTAAGGCGTCAAAGCCGTAACAATATTTAGACGCGGATTATACGGATTCCACGGATGCTCTTAAAGTTGAGTCTGTGCAATCCGGATAATCCGCGTCTTTTTTCAATAGAACGATTATGATACAGATTGGTGATGTTGTGGTTTCTTTCGATGTTTTGCGCGAGAAGTTCTTGTGTGACTTGGATGCCTGCCAGGGGATTTGCTGCATTGAGGGCGATGCCGGTGCTCCCGTAGAGCTGGACGAGGTGGAGAAACTGGAAGAGGTGCTTCCGCTGATTTGGGACGAGCTTTCTCCCGAAGCCCGTACCGTGATAGAGGAGCAAGGTGTGGTCTATACCGATTGTGAAGGTGACCTGGTGACTTCTATTGTGAACAACAAGGATTGCGTCTTTACCTGCTATGATGATAAAGGCTGTTGCTATTGTGCCATCGAAAAGGCTTACCGTGAGGGTAGGACCAACTTCTACAAACCTATATCCTGCCATCTCTATCCGATAAGGGTGGGGAACTACGGACTCTATAAGGCAGTGAACTATCATCGTTGGGATGTCTGCAAAGCCGCTATGCTGTTGGGACAAAAGGAAAATCTGCCCGTGTATAAGTTTCTGAAAGAGCCGCTTATCCGTAAGTTTGGTGAGGACTGGTATGCAGAGTTGGAATTGGTAGTGGAAGAGATGAAAAAACAAGGAATCCTATAGTTCTTCCGTGCGGAGACGGGCCTCTTCTTTGGAGGAGAAGAGGGATAAAGGAAAAGCCCCGGTCAGCAGGATTATCCTGCCCGTCCGGGGCTTCCTCGTTGTAAGATGTGAGGTTGGTTATTTATTATTTATTAAGCGTCGATATTTGCATACGTTGCATTCTTTTCGATGAAATCGCGGCGCGGGCCCACGTCTTCACCCATCAGCATGGAGAAGATATAGTCGGCTTCGGCTGCATTTTCAAGATGCACCTGCTTCAGCATGCGGTTTTCCGGATTCATGGTGGTTTCCCACAACTGTTCCGGGTTCATTTCACCCAAACCTTTGTAGCGTTGGGTGTGTACTGCGTTTTCCGAACCGCCGCCGTAAGTGTCGATGAACTTCTGGCGCTGCTGGTCTGTCCAGCAATACTCTTTCGCCTTGCCTTTGGTGCAAAGGTAAAGGGGAGGAGTGGCGATGTACAAGCAACCCTGCTGGATAACTTGCGGGAAGTAGCGGAAGAAAAGCGTCATAATCAGCGTGTCGATGTGAGAACCATCGACGTCGGCATCGGTCATGATGATAATCTTCTTGTAGCGCAGCTTGTCAATGTTCGCTTCTTTGCTGTCTTCACCGTCCACGCCGAAACGGATGCCCAGCGCCTGGATGATATTGTTTACTTCGTCGCTCTCGAATGCCTTGTGCCACATGGCCTTTTCCACATTCAGAATCTTACCGCGAAGCGGCAGGATAGCTTGGAACGCACGGTTACGGCCTTGCTTTGCTGAACCGCCTGCCGAGTCACCCTCGACGAGGAACAATTCGCATTCTTCCGGGTCCTTGCTGGAGCAGTCGGCCAACTTACCGGGCATGCCACCGCCGGACATCGGCGATTTGCGTTGTACGGATTCGCGTGCCTTACGTGCGGCGATACGTGCCTGGGCGGCAAGAATCACCTTGTCTACAATCAGCTTGGCTTCCTTCGGGTGTTCCTCCAAGTAGTAGGTGAGGGCTTCGCCCACAGCCTGGTCTACGGCACCCATCACTTCGTTGTTACCCAGCTTTGTCTTGGTCTGTCCTTCGAACTGAGGCTCTGCCACCTTGATGGAGATAACGGCAGTTAATCCTTCGCGGAAGTCGTCGCCTGCAATCTCTACCTTGGCTTTCTCCAGCATCTTGTTGTCTTCGGCGTATTTTTTCAATGTACGGGTCAGTGCACGGCGGAAACCTGCCAAGTGGGTACCCCCTTCAATGGTATTGATGTTGTTTACGTAAGAGTGTACATTTTCGTTATAAGAAGTGTTGTACATGATGGCTACTTCCACCGGTGTGCCTTGCTTCTCGGTGTTGATGTAGATTACATCATTCATGAAGTGCTCGCGTGAGGAGTCTACGTAGCGCACAAATTCCTTCAGGCCTTCTTCCGAGTAGAAGATTTCCTTCTTGGCATTTCCCTCTTCGTCCTTTACGCGAAGGTCGGTCAGTGAAATCTTGATGCCTGCGTTCAGGTAAGCCAACTCGCGCATGCGGGTGGCAAGAATATCATAGTTGTAGACTGTTTCCGTAAAGATGGTATCGTCCGGCCAGAACTGCTGGCGTGTACCGGTAATGTCTGTTGTGCCCACTTCCTTGACGGAGTAGAGCGGATGTCCGCAGGAATATTCCTGCTGATAGATTTTTCCGTTACGGAAAACCTGGGTAGTCATATGTGTAGACAAGGCGTTTACGCAAGATACACCTACACCATGCAGACCTCCCGATACCTTGTAGGAACCTTTGTCGAACTTACCTCCGGCATGCAGTACGGTCATTACAACTTCCAGTGCGGATTTCTTTTCCTTTTCGTGATAGTCTACCGGGATACCACGTCCGTTGTCTTGTACGGTGATGGAGTTGTCCTCGTTAATGGTGACTTCGATGTGGTCGCAATAGCCGGCAAGTGCCTCGTCGATGGAGTTGTCCACAACCTCGTACACCAGGTGGTGAAGTCCTTTGCTGCTAATGTCGCCAATATACATCGCGGGACGCTTTCTCACTGCTTCCAAACCTTCCAGTACCTGGATGTTTTCGGCAGAATAGCTCCCGTTATTGGAGTGAATCTGTTCTTCAGTCATAATCTTTTTTCCTTATTGTAATAACAGAGCAAATATAGTGAAAATCCTCGGGATATGGTGCTAAACAAACGGATAAATTCGGGTAGTTTACAGCTTTTTAGCACAGAAAAGAAACTTGTGTGGAAGCAGGTAAATAGAGAGGTATAAATGAGAAAGGCCGGACTAAAAAGTCCAGCCTTGTAATATCTTTTGTGTAACAGTCAACTTAATCCAGCTTGTTGATATAGATAGCCAATTTTGACTTCAGGTTGTTAGCCTTGTTCTTGTGGATTACATTAGTCTTAGCCAATTTATCCAACAGTTTTGTGATACCCGGATACATTGCTGTTGCTGCAGCTTTGTCTGTAGTAGCACGAAGCTTACGAACAGCGTTTCTCATGGTCTTGCCATAATATCTGTTGTGAAGTCTTCTTGTTTCTTCTTGTCTGATTCTCTTCAGTGATGATTTATGATTTGCCATCTCGACTAATCTTTTTTAATTCGTTTATTTTTTTATTTTGTAGCCCGTGGGGGAATCGAACCCCCCTTTCAAGAATGAAAATCTTGCGTCCTAACCGATAGACGAACGGGCCATCCTTTGGTGAGCGTTTCCGCTCTTGCAAAGAGCCTTTATTTCTCGTTTGCGGATGCAAAGGTAGAAACTATTTTTGAATTACCAAAACATTCGCAAGAAAAAAATATAGCTTTTTGTCGCTTTTTGTCTTAGGGTGGAGTTTTATCTGCTGAAAATCAGTGTGGTATGTGCTTTTATTTTTTTACACTCCTTACCTTATTTTTTTATTCTTCTCCTTTTGTTTCTCTTCTTTCGGGCTTTTTTTGTAGCTTTGTTATCAGATTGAAACCAGATAAAGAAATCGGGAATGTTACAGAAAACACTGGGAATTGTACTGCATACCTTGAAATATAAGGATACATCTCTCATTGCAGACATCTATACGGAGGTGGCTGGCAGGGCTTCCTTCATGGTGTCCATACCCCGTTCGCGCAAGGCGGCGGTGAAGCCGGTACTCTTCCAGCCGCTGGCATTGGTGGAACTTGAAGCCGATTTCCGTCCTAATGCCACTATATATAAGGTGAAGGAGGCGAAGTCCCTTTATCCTTTCGCCACGCTTCCCTACGATCCCTACAAATCTGCCATCGCTTTGTTTCTTTCGGAATTCCTTTATCGCGCCGTCCGGGAGGAGGCAGAGAACCGTCCGCTGTTTGCCTATCTGTATCATTCCATCGTCTGGCTGGATGAATGCAGGGAGGGGTTTGCCAATTTCCATCTGGTCTTCCTGATGCGCCTTTCCCGTTTTCTCGGTTTGTATCCCAACCTGGAGGATTATCATGCCGGAGATTACTTCGATTTGCAGAATGCTTGTTTCACTCCCTTGCGTCCGCAGCTCCATTCCAATTACATCGCTCCCGAGGAGGCGGCCCGCCTGACACAGTTGATGCGCATGAATTATGAAACGATGCATCTTTTCACCATGAACCGGTTGGAGCGTACCCGCTGCCTGAACATTATGAATGAATATTATCGTCTGCATCTGCCGGATTTCCCGGTATTGAAATCACTTGAGGTATTGAAGGAGCTTTTTGATTGATTATCGTCGATGTAACGGCCCAATAAGTGTGCGCTGCCTTTATTATAGGAGTAGGGAGTTTTACTTACTGCTGTAAGGGTCGTTACGATAAGCTGTAACGGTCGTTACAATATAGGGTAACGACCGTTTCAATATAGGGTAACCGTCGTTACATCATTAGGTAACGGCTTTTACATCTTATGGTAAACGGTCGGTAAATATAATGCGTTGATAGATAGCGTATAATCTCTTGTGGGGGAGGATATGGATTGGTATGTAAAAAGCCGTGTTCAACAGACTTTGGACGCTGAGTCCCTCTGTTGAAGCACGGCTTATATGATAGGGGAAGTGTATTTCTTTATCCCAGCAACTCTTTTACTTTGGCTGAGATGGCGCGGCCTTCGGCAAGTCCGGCAAGTTTCTTGCTGGCTACACCCATCACCTTGCCCATGTCCTTGCCGCTGGTGGCGCCGACTTCGGCTATGATTTCCTTCAAGGCTGCCTCCAGTTCTTCGGCGCTCATCTGCTTGGGCAGATAGGTTTCAAGCACCTTTACTTGTGCCAGCTCATCGTCTGCCAAGTCCTGGCGACCTTGCTGTACATAGATTTCAGCGGCGTCTTTGCCTTGCTTGGTCAGTTTTTGGATAATCTTCAAAGCATCTGCATCGCTCAGGGTATCGTTGGCTCCGGGAGCGGTTTTGGCTTCAAGGAATACTTTCTTTACGTTTCTCAATGTTTCGAGAGCCACTTTGTCTTTGGCTTTCATGGCTGTTTTAATGTCTTCGCTGACTTTTTCAAATAAATCCATATTGTTATAGGTTTACTCCTGTTCCCCCGAAGGGGAGGAGGATGGTTTTACATATCGGGAACGGAAAAATCAGAAGGTGATGACTCCCCCTGCACCGCCTTCTGCCTCTTGCGCGGCTTCGGTGGCGAGCTGCCCTTCCTGCTCTGCCTTCATCTTGATGCTGTTCAGCGTGCTTTTGTCACGCAGATAGGTCGGAGAATTCTCTACCATGCTGATGATGTCGGCGTTGTCCATGTCTTCGGGATTGAAGAGATAGATATGGCGACGGCGGCTGCGCTGGGAACGGGCATTGGCATCCTTGCCATAGTACACTTCGCGGCGGTTGCGTCTCTGTTCCTCTTCCTCCTCCAGCTCGGCAAGGCGTTGCTGTTCTTCGGCGGTGCGCTGGGTGATGCGGTCGTCCATCTCCTTCATGTGGATGTCCTGGATACCGAAACCAGTGGCAAGCAGGGTGATTTTCACTTTCTGTTCCAGCTTGTCGTCAATGGCCATACCGAATTTGGTTTCGAAGTCGCGGCTGAAACGGTTCATGAACTCCTTCACCTCGTCCATTTCGCTCATCATCAGCTTGTATTGTGCACTGTAAGAGATGTTGAGGAGTACTTTCTTGGAGTTGAAGATGTCGTTGTTGTTCAGCAACGGCGAGTGCTGCGCGTTCTTGATGGCTTCGCTGACACGGTTGTCACCTTCGCCGTAGCCGGTACTCATGATGGCTACGCCGCCGTCCTTCAGCACTGTTTTCACGTCGTTGAAGTCGAGGTTCACCTTTCCATGCAGGGTGATGATTTCGGCAATACTCTTGGCGGCTACCGAAAGGGTGTCGTCGGCCTTGTCAAACGCGTCGTCCACGGATAGCTCGCTGTATATCTCGCTCAGCTTTTCATTGTTGATGACCAGCAGGGCATCTACGTGCTTGCTGATTTCCTCTACGCCATCCAGTGCCTGGTCTATCTTCTTGTCGCCCTCCCAGCGGAAAGGGATGGTGACGATGCCGATGGTCAGGATGTCCATTTCCTTGGCGGTTTGTGCAATGATGGGTGCGGCACCCGTACCGGTACCACCGCCCATTCCGGCAGTGATGAATACCATCTTGGTGCCGTCGTTCAGCATATTCTTGATGTCTTCGATGCTCTCTTCTGCTGCCTTGCGGGCACGGGCAGGGCGGTTTCCGGCTCCCAGGCCTTCTTTCCCAAGCTGTAACTTCACGGGCACGGGAGAGTCCTTCAACGCTTGGTTGTCTGTGTTGCACAGTACGAACGTCACGTCGTGTATACCTTCCCGGTACATATGGTTCACGGCATTGCCGCCACCTCCGCCTACACCGATTACTTTAATGATTTTCGGTGAATCGGTCGGGAAATCGAATTGTACTATATCTTCCATAATAACTTAATTTTCTGGCACATTATCACATTATTACTTCATATCGTCGTCCGAGAAGATTTCGTTGGAAAGCTTGTTGAAAGTCTTTTCGAACCAGCTGGGGCCTTCTTTCTTTTTCTTCTTCTTTTCTTCCTTTTCGCGCAGCTCCCTTTCTTTGCGCTCACGCTCCTTGCGTTCTTTCTCTTCCTTCTCGCGCTGTGCCTTGGCGGCGCGTGCGGCGGCTTCCTGCTCTTTCAGCGCTTCGTCGTCAACGAATATGTCGACCGGTTTGGGAGGAACATTGGAGGCAGGCTGCTGCACCGGCTTCACCTCTTGCAGGCAGCAATTCTCGTTGCCGGCAGCCAGCAGGCCCAGCAGTGTGTTGTGCATGCCGTCCTTCTTGGGCTCGTCGCTGCGTGTGTGGACGGTGGTCTGTACGAACTTGGCGGTCTTTACCTTTTCAATCTTGCTCACTCTATGGAAGGCTTTCTCAAGATTCTTCAGATTGGCTCCTCCACCGGTGAATACAACACCGGAGAAAAGTTTGTCCTCGTAGCCGGAAAGTTGCAACTGGTTCCATACGTTGGCAAGAATTTCTTCTGCACGTGCTCCGATAATATTGTTCAGCAGGGCCAGTTCAAAGGTACGGCCGTCTTCCGACGTGCATACGGCAGGGGTCTCGGCGTCTTCTTCCTCCTCGTAGAGGGCATCACCGTATTGCAGTTTCAGCTTCTCGGCATCTTCCTCTTCCATTTGCAGGGAAGTGATGTCGTGGGTAATGTTGTTTCCACCCAGCGGCAGTACGCTGAGGTAGCGCAGGATATTGTTCTTATAGACCAGCACGGTGGTGGTGTCGGCACCGAAGTCCACCAGTGCACAGCCTGAACGCATCTCGTTTTCGGTCAGCACGGCTTTGGCCAACGCAGTGGGAGCCACGAGCAGGTCGTCGGCAATTTCCACTTTGGCTTGCTCGAAGCTGTGTTCGAGGTTCTTCTTCAGCGAGGCACGCGCCACGATGTTGAGGAACTGTCCGGTGATGTATCTTCCGGCAACTCCTACGGGCTCCACATGCAGCGTGTTGTCTATCTTGTATTCTTGCGGGGCTACATCCAGCACACTCATGTCTACCAGAGGTACATCACGGTTCTCGTCGCAAATCTCGTCTACCAGTTCTTGCGAAATGATGCTCTCTTCCTCCAGCGTACGGCTTACCGCATTCCTCACCGTGCGCAATGATTGTCCGCCGATGCCTACATATACTTTGGCGATGGAGTTGTTCAACTGGCCTTCCAGCTTGTTGATGATGGAAGTCAGCGCTTGTGCGGCCTTGTCAATGTTGTAGATGGCCCCTTTGTGTATAAACGGGGATGCATCTTCGCGTGCATAAGCCAACACCTGGATACTTCCGTCACTGCTCTTCTTTCCTGCGATACCGGAAATCTTGGAAGAACTCAACTCGATAGCGGCGATGAAATCTGTTGTTGCCATATCTATTTATTTACTATTTTACTATTTACAATTTACTATTTGCTGCGCTTTGATAAAGAAGGACTATTAGTAAATCCCTTTCTCTACTCTCTCTTTGTGCAGATGATTTGATTATCAAATTCAACGCTGATACGGGAGTATTTGTTCCAACCCACCTGGTTCAATCCTCTTTCGTAGAATGCCTTTACACGTTTCAGCTTCTTCTCGAATCCGGCAATCTTGCCTAAATAGATAAGATGGTCGCCGACACGGGGCACTAACTCGATGTTCTTGCCGGGCAATACGTGAATTTGCTCTATCTGTGCATTCCAAAAAGAATTCTTTTGCAAAAATACACCAAACTTATATAAATCCCTCATGGCAAACGACTTTTCTACATTTCCGGTTACAACGGCGAGGTGTGCAACGCACTTTGCATCGGGGGGCATCACGGTACCTTTGTTGTCCAGATAGTAGTTTTCGCCGTTGGCGCTCATCACGCGCAGGATGGGGGTGCGCTGGGTCACTTCGATGCAGAGCTTGCCGCTCGGGGTTTTGTAGCACTCCACCTGGTCGATGAGGGGATGCTTGGCAAGTTCGCGCTCCAAGGTCTTGGTACGCACGCGTTCCAGGTCTTTCCCAATGGGGCTGATGCCTTTCTTTTCCAGCAGGGTAGCTACTTCCTTCTTCGTGATGAAGCCGGCATATACCGTGTCTTTTATCACCAGTTCCACGTCTTGGCACACCTGCGAGGTGGGCTTGCGGTTGAAAGCTGTGACAGCCACTACCAGGTAAGCAATGACAAGCAACAGAACGATAGAAAGTAGAATCCTTTTAACCATGATATTTTTCTGATAATAGTTGGGTGATTTGGGGCGCATAGTTGTCCAGGTCTCCGGCTCCCAGCACTACCAATACTTCGGTGTGCTTTTGGGCGAGGAGGCTGAGGACGTCTTCTTTCCTACAGATGCATTTCTCGATGCCGGGGCGGAGGTTGTCATAAATCAGCTGACTCGTCACGCCGGGAATCGGTTGCTCGCGGGCAGGGTATATCTCTGTCAGAATCACCTCGTCGGATAGGGAAAGGCTGTCTGCAAAGTCACGGTAGAAGTCGCGGGTGCGGGTGTACAAGTGAGGCTGGAAGATGACGGTTATCTTCTTGTCTTGGTACAGCTCGCGGACGGACTTCACGCTTTGGGCTATTTCCGCCGGGTGGTGGGCATAGTCGCTGAGAAATACAATCCGGTCATTCTTCAGCTTGAAGTCGAAACGGCGGTCCACTCCGCGGAAGCTTGCCATGCCTTGCTTGATTTCTTCGTCGGTGGCACCGCTGAGATGGGCGAGTGCCATGGCGGCAACACCATTCTCGATGTTGATACTGACGGGAACCCCCAACTGAATATCGTTGATGCGGGTGTCAGGCGCCACGAAGTCGATGAAGATTTCACCGTTTCCGATGCGGATATTCTCGGCATGGAAGTCGCCTTCGTTGCGCGAGTAGGTATAGGTGGTGACGCCCGGTTGTACGTCGGCTTGCATTTCCAGTCCTTTGTGCAGAATCAGGGCGCCGCCCGGCTGGATAAGCGTGGTGTAGTGGCGGAAGCTTTCGAGATAGGCTTCTTTGGTGCCGTATATATCCAGGTGGTCGGGGTCGGTGGCAGTAATGACACTCATCCAGGGCGATAGCCAGTGGAAGGAGCGGTCGAACTCATCCGCTTCGATAACGGTATAAGGGCTGGTGGCGGAAAGCAGCAGATTCGTACCGTAGTTCTTCGAAATACCTCCGAGGAAGGCGATGCAGCCCACGTGTGACTGGTGCAGCAGGTGGGCAGCCATGGTGCTGGTGGTAGTCTTGCCATGCGTACCTGCCACGCACAGGCCTTTGCTGCTGCGGGTTATAATGCCTAATACTTGGGAGCGCTTATGTATGTCGAAACCGTTTTCACGGAAATAGGTCAGTTCTGCATGCTCTTGCGGCACGGCGGGGGTATAGACCACGAGCGTGCTTGCCTTGTCTTTGCACTCCTCCGGAATAAGGTCGATATCCTCTTCGTAGTGTATCTGTGCTCCTTCCGTAATCAGACGTTCTGTCAGTTCGCTCGACGTACGGTCGTAGCCCGCTACTGTCTTTCCTTTAGAGAGGAAATAGCGTATCAGAGCGCTCATGCCGATGCCGCCGGCACCGACGAAATAAACGGAGTGGATGGCTTCAAGCCTCACCCCCTGCCCCTCCCCCGTAGGGAGGGGAGATGAGTTACTATTGCTTATATTTTTATTCATATTCAAATTTTTTCTTCAAACTCTTCTTCCAAAAGTATGATATTATAAAAAGAACGATAGCAGTACTATCTATTCCCCCCTCCCTACGGGGGAGGGACAAGGGGAGAGGCTCTTCAATACCTCCTTCGCAATAATTGTCGCCGAGTCCGGCAACGCTAGCTTGGCGATATTCTTGCTCAAGTCTTGCAGCTTCTCGGGGTTAGCGATTGTCTCCAACGCCACCGGCAGCAGCTTCTCTTTCGCTTCCACATCCTTCACATAGATAGCTGCATCCTTATCCACCAGCGCCAGCGCATTCTTGGTCTGATGGTCTTCGGCCACATTGGGTGAGGGAACCAGGATGACCGGCTTGTGCAGCAGGCAGAACTCGGAGATGGAACCGGCTCCGGCACGTGAAATCACCAGATCGGCAGCGGCATAGGCGTTTGCCATATCCTTAATGAAGTCCGTCACATACAGATTCGGAATGGCACTGATATGCGGGTTACGTACGGCTTCTCCCGTAGTGGCTGTAATGGCTTCTCTGACTTGGTCAATGTATATCTTGCCAGTCTGCCAGATAAACTGTACGTCGGGGTGGGTACGAATGATATCCAGGCCGGCGGTCAGTGTCTGGTTGATGGTGCGGGCTCCCAGGCTGCCGCCCAGAATGAGGATAGTCTTCTTTTCCGGGTTCAATCCGAAGTACTTTACGGCGTCTGCGTGCAGGATGGAATGTCCGAGTAGGTTCTGGCGCACCGGATTACCTGTCATGATTATCTTTTCTGCCGGGAAGAATTTTTCCATACCTTCGTAGGCCACACAAATCTTGCATGCCTTCTGTGCCAGCAGCTTGTTGGTGACACCGGCGTAAGAATTCTGTTCTTGTATCAGTGTGGGAATACCCATCATGCCCGCCATTTTCAGCGTAGGACCACTGGCATAGCCACCTACACCGACAGCTACTTGCGGGCGGAACTCCTTGATGATGCTCCGTGCTTTCCACTGGCTCCGTATCAGTTTCAGCAGTACGGAGAAGTTCTTCCACAGATGTTTACGGTCGAATCCGGCAACGGGTAAGCCTATAATCCGGTAGCCTGCATCGGGAACACGCTGCATCTCCATTCTTCCTTCGGCACCTACGAAGAGAATCTCTGCGTCGGGACACAACTCTTTTATGGCGTTAGCGATGGAGACGGCCGGAAAGATATGTCCTCCGGTACCGCCGCCGCTGATGATAAGCCTCACCCCCTGCCCCGTAGGGAGGGGGGTAGAGTTACTTCTGCTTGTATAATTGTTCACATCTTTGCTCATATTCTTGTTCTTCTTTATTTTTCTTATTGGTATCCTCTCCATTACTCAATCATTCTTTCCTTCCCTCCCTACGGAGGAGGGGTTGGGGGAGAGGCTGTTATTCAAACTCCGCATCACTGTTCAGCACCTTTGCCGTCGGCTCGGCGGCTGTTTGTGCCTCGCTGTCGACCGGTTGTTCCGGGCTCTCTGCATTTCCGGCATCCACCAGCATCGGCACTTGCGCATCATGCATCCGCTGTTCCTCCAGCTTGGCTGTATAGCGGCTGACACTCAGTATCATGCCGATGTAGGCACAGTTGATGAAAGTGGATGTACCACCCTTGCTGATGAGTGGAAGCGGTTGTCCCGTGACGGGTGCCAGACCTACGGCAACCATCATGTTGAACAGCGCCTGCGTGACGAGCAGCAAGGCTATTCCGGTAATGAGGAAAGCGGGGAAGGTACGGTCGCATTTTTTGGCGATACGGCCCACTCGCACCAATAGGCAGACATAAAGGAACACAACGATTATTCCACCTACCAGTCCCAGTTCCTCGATGATGATGGCATAGATGAAATCGGAAAATGCCTGGCTCAGAAAGTCACGCTGTACGGAGTTTCCCGGACCCTTGCCTACAACGTTGCTCGTAGCTACGGCAATACGGGCATGTGCCACTTGCCCGTCGCCGTCGATGTCGAATTTGGCGGCAGGAACTTCCTCCTTGTTGGTAAAGTCTGCAATACGGGATTTTACAGTGGTGAAGCGGTGCCCCATCGGTATATTTTCCAATGTCTTGTCTGGCGTGGCCAGCAGGAAGGCGACAAAGACTGTTACGAATGCCACAATCCCTCCTCCCAGTATCAGCAGTTTCCTGGCAGATACCCGCCCGATGAACATCATCAGGTAGACCGTTCCGAAGAGCAGCATTCCCGTCGAGTAGTTTTCCGGCAGGATAAGGCCACAGACAATGCAGGTAATAATCATGATGCGCTTAAAGGCTTTCGGACTTGCACCGTCTTCATCCTGCCCTTTCGAGAGGATAAAGGCGGTAACGATGACGACGGCCATCTTCGCTATTTCCGACGGCTGGAACTGAATGCCCATGAAGGTCATCCAGCGGGCTGCGCCGTTTACGCGGTCGCCGGTAATGAATCCCATCAGCATCACAAAAGCCAGCAGTCCGATGGATATCGGAAGCAGGAATACCGGGAACACCTGAAACCATTTATAGGGGATGTTGTGTACCAGTACTACAATGACGGCGCCTACCATCAGGAGGATGCTGTGCTGCGTAATCGGTCCCCAGTGGTCGCCACTCTTGTAGGTCAGCGTACTGGCAGCACTGAATACCTCTGTGATGGAGATGAGGCAAAGGAAAAGGAAAATAATCCAAATCACTTTATCGCCTTTGAATATGCTCTTTAATAAATCCAATGCTTCGCAAATTAAAAATTAATAATTAAAGAATTACAAGTTGACGGTCTCATACGGCACTTGTCTTTTATAGTGCTCTGACACATACTTTGAACTGCTCGCCGCGGTCCTCATAGCTCTTGAAGAGGTCGAAGGAGGCACAGCAAGGGCTGAGCAATACGGTTTCACCTTTCTTTGCCAGTTTGAAGGCTGCTTCTACGGCATCCTTCATGCCGGTCTGAACATCGGCTACGGGCAATCCCAGGCGGTCGAAGAAGTCGTGCAGCTTTTCGTTGTGCAATCCCAAATATACCAGGGCAGAGCACTTTTCGCGTACAAGGTCTTCGATTTCCGTATAATCGTTTCCTTTGTCCTTACCACCGAGGATAAGTACGGTTTTGCCGGTCATGCTTTGCAGGGCATACCAGCAGGAGTTTACGTTCGTTGCCTTGGAATCGTTGATGAAGTTCACGCCGCGTACGGTGGCTACTTTCTCCAACCGGTGTTCCACTCCCTTGAAGTCGGACAAGGCTTTGCGGATATATTCTTTCCGGATGCCGGCCAAATTGGCCGAGATGCCGGCGGCTAACGAATTGTATAGGTTGTGTGTGCCGTGCAGCGCCAGCTCCTCTTGCTCCATATTGAAGGCTATCGGTTCGTTGATTTCCACTTCACCGTCTTCCACGTATGCGATGGCCCCGTCTTCCTTGACGGCAGCGAACGGGTAGAGATGGGCGCGCAGGCCATGCTTGTCCAGCTCGCGCTTGATGATGGGGTCGTCGTTCCAGAAGATAAAAGCGTCTTCCGGTGTCTGGTTTTGGGTGATGCGGAATTTGGCGTCCACATATTTCTGCATACAGTGGTCGTAGCGGTCCAAGTGGTCTGGAGTGATGTTCATCAGTACGGCAATGTTGGCACGGAAGTTATACATATTGTCCAGCTGGAAGGAACTCAGCTCAATGACGTAGTAATCATGCTGCTCCGTGGCTACCTGCAAGGCCAGGCTGTTGCCGATGTTGCCGGCGAGGCCGACGTTCAGTCCTGCACTCTTGAAGATGTGATAAATGAGCGAGGTGGTTGTAGTCTTTCCGTTCGAGCCGGTGATACAGACCATCTTTGCGTCAGTGTACCGTCCCGCAAACTCTATCTCAGAGATGATGGGCGTACCTTTTTCCTTTAATTTCATGATGAGCGGAGCGTCGTTGGGAATACCGGGGCTTTTCACCACTTCGTCAGCATTCAGAATCAGCTCTTCTGTGTGGTGTCCCTCTTCCCAGGCAATGCCGTATTTATCCAGCAGTTCCTTGTATTTGTCTTTGATGGCGGACATGTCGGAGACGAACGTGTCGAAACCTTTCACTTTGGCCAGTACGGCAGCGCCTGCGCCGCTTTCGCCAGCTCCTAATACTACAATTCTCATAATGTACTAATATGATTAATGTGCCAATGTGCTAATGAGCTGCGCTGTCGTGCCGCATGGCAATTAGCACATTGGCACATTAGCATATTGAATAATTATTATCTAATCTTTAATGTTATAATCGTTATCGCTGCCAGCACAATCGTCACAATCCAGAAGCGGATGGTGATTTTGGATTCGTGGAACAGCTTGTCCGGTTTGGTGAATACCACGCTACATCCCGGCTCTATCAGGCTCATGGAAGTGCGGAAGTGGTCGTGTATCGGTGTTCTTTTGAAGAGGCGTTGTTTCATGCCTTTCCGCTTGCCTGCCTTGTAGTAGAGGCGTTGCAGGATGACCGAAAGGTTCTCCACCAGGAAGATACCGCAAAGGATGGGTATCAGCAGTTCCTTGTGAATAATGATGGCGTATACTGCGATGATTCCTCCAATGGTCAGACTGCCCGTATCGCCCATGAATACCTGGGCCGGATAGGCATTGTACCACAAGAAGCCGATAAGTGCACCGATGAAGGCACAGATAAAGATTACCAGTTCTTCCGAGCCGGGAATGTACATGATGTTCAGGTAGCCGGCATATTCAATGTGGCTCGATACGTAGGCGAGTATTCCCAAGGTCAGTCCGATAATGGCGGAGTTCCCTGCCGCCATTCCGTCCATTCCGTCATTTAGGTTGGCTCCGTTGCTGACGGCGGTAACTACGAAAATCGTGATAATCACGAACAATATCCAACCTGCTGTCTGGGCATGTTCACCCATGAAGCCCACTAGGTCGGCGTAGTCGAAGTTGTTGCTCTTGAAGAACGGGATGGTGGTCTGCGTTGCCTTGATTTCCTTGGCGGCATGCACCACTTCTATCTGTCCGTCCGGTTTCTCTATTTCTATGTTCTCGCGGATAACCACCTGCGGACTGAGGTAGAGAGTCAGTCCGACGATAAGTCCCAAGCCCACCTGGCCGATGATTTTGAACTTACCGTGCAGACCTTCCTTGTCCTTCTTGAATATCTTGATGTAGTCGTCGGCAAAGCCCAGCGACCCCAGCCAGATTGTGGTAATCAGCATCAATATCATATAAATATTGCTCAATTTGCCCAGCAGCAGGCAGGGAATGAGTATGGCAAAAATAATGATGACACCGCCCATGCTGGGTACTCCCACCTTGTTTACGCCGAACGGGTCGATGCTGGCATCACGTTGCGTTTCGGTAATCTGCTTGCGTTTCAGCAGGTTGATGAACTTATCTCCCCAGATACTCGAAATGAGCAATGCCAGAATGATTGCCATCAACGAACGGAAGGATGTATAGCCGAACATGCCCGCACCGGGGAAGTCATATTTGTCTAACCATTGAAATAAGTAGTATAACATGATGTTAATTATTTAATTGTTTAATGTGCCAATATGCTAATTGATAGTCTGGTATATCTGCTGGTAAAGGAATGAATATCCTACATGCCGCATGGCAATTAGCACATTGGCATATCAGCACATTATTTCATTTAATATCTCTTTATCGTCAAAATGGTGTTTCACGCCTTTAATCTCCTGATAATTCTCATGCCCTTTGCCTGCAACGAGAATCACGTCTCCCGGCTGTGCCAGCATGCAGGCTGTCTTGATGGCTTCGCGGCGGTCGGTGATGCTGATGGTTTTCTGCATGTCGTCTTTATCCAGCCCCGCCAGCATGTCGTTGATGATGTCCTGCGGCTCTTCAAAGCGCGGGTTATCGGAGGTGATGATGACCCGGTCGCTCAAGCGGGCGGATTCTTTGGCCATGATGGGGCGCTTGCCTTTGTCGCGGTTGCCGCCGGCGCCCACAACGGTAATCACTTTCCCTTTTCCTTCCAGCACTCCGTGAATGGCGTTCAATACATTGACCAGGGCGTCTGGAGTATGCGCATAGTCCACAATGGCGGTGTAGCCTTTCGGTGAACGGATGGCATCGAAGCGGCCGGTTACCGGATGCAGCGTGCTGAGGGCAACCAGTACATCCTCTTCTTTCTTGCCCAGCAATACGGCAGTACCGAATACCGCCAGCAGGTTGTAGGCATTGAACTTTCCGATGAAACGTACTGCCAGTTCGTGATTGTTGAAGTCGAGCAACATTCCCTCGAAATGAGATTCCAAGACTTTGCCTTTGAAGTCGCTAAGACTGCGCAAAGAGTAGGTGTATACCTTCGAGCGGGTATTCTGTGTCATCACGAGTCCATTCTTGTCATCCAGGTTGGTCAGGCTGAAAGCACCTTTCGGCAGTTCGTCGAAGAACTTTTTCTTGGCTTTGAGGTAGTTCTCCACCGTTTTATGATAATCCAGATGGTCGCGGGTCAGATTAGTGAAAATACCGCCGGCAAACTTCAGACCGCTGATGCGCTTCTGGGCAATGGAGTGGGAACTGACTTCCATGAAAGCATACTTGCAGCCGGAGTCCGCCATCTCTCCAAGCAGGCGGTTCAGGGTTATCGGGTCTGGGGTGGTGTGTTCGGTCGGTACGGGCTGGTCGTCGATGTAATTGCATACAGTGGAAACCAGTCCGACCTTGTAGCCGAAATAGCGGAAAGTATTATATAATAAGGTGGCAACGGTTGTTTTTCCGTTGGTTCCGGTCACGCCGATGAGTTCCATCTTGGATGTAGGGTCACCATAGAAAGTGGTAGCCACTTTCCCTACGGCATCTTCACTGTCTTTCACCTGAATGTAGGTGATGCCGGCCTTAAGCTCTTCCGGCAATTCTTCACACAATACTGCAACAGCCCCTTTATCGATGGCAGCCGGAATATAGGCATGCCCGTCGGTCTGTGTACCACGCATGGCCATGAACAGATGTCCGGTTCCTATCAGGCGGGAATCTATATTCACCCCCGTTATCTCCATGCTTGTACTTCCGGCAATCCGGACCGGCTGTATTGTTTGCAACAAATCACTTAATCTCATACCTTATTATATAATGTATATCCAAATCTTGTTTATTCTCATATTAACGTAGTGTCAGGGTTATGGTTTGTCCTTTCACTATCCGGCTGCCGCTTGCTATGGACTGGTTCCTTACCCGTCCCACTCCGTTTAGCCTTACTTTCAGTCCTTTACTCTCTAAAAGGTAGACAGCATCTTTCGCTCCCATACCGACCACACTGGGCACAGTGCCCGAGGCCGGTTCCTGGTCTTGCAGGATGACTGCCGACGGAGCTGCTTGTGTATGCCCCCACTGTTCCTTTTTCTTTTGTCCGGCGAACTGTTTCTGAACGGGCACTTTCAAATCATTCAGTACAAGGAGTGCTTCGTTCATCTCTCCGGCTTTCACGGGAGGAATCACATTGGTGGTACTGTCTATGGCACTGCGTATGTCAAAACGCAGGTCTTTGGCATAAACTCTTTCTGCTATTTTCCCAAAGACACTACCTGCCATCAGACCGCCTGAAGCTGGTAACCCAGGCTTCTGAATGGAAACGATGCAACTGTATTTGGGTGCTTCCGAGGGGAAATATCCGCAGAAACTTACAAGGTAATTCACCCGTCCCGACTTATATCCGGCGGCTCCTTGTGAAATCTGTGCCGTACCCGTCTTGCCCGATACGGAGAATTGCTTGCTGCCGGCGGGTTTTGCCAGACCTTGCGATACCACTTTCCGAAGGATTTCGCGGATTTGTGTCAGGGTATGGTCGGAGCATATCTTGGGATTGATTACTTCCGTAGGATATTCTTTCACTACCTCACCGTCCTTTACCGCTGCTTTCACAAACTTGGGGCGTACCATGACCCCGTTGTTGGCTATGGCATTGTAGAAGGTCAGTATGTTCATAGGAGGTACCTGAGTCTCGTAGCCGATACTCATCCACGGCAAAGTCGTTTTGGCAAAATAACGCTCTTTGGGTCCTTTGATGTTGGGCTTCCCTTCACCGGGTATTTGCAGATGAAGCGGCTGGTCGATGCTCATGCGCTTCAAACCGTCCACGAACTTCTGCGGATTATCCTTGTAGTGCTTGTCGATGAGGTAGGAGACGCCCACATTGGAAGAAACTTCCAGAATACGTGTCACATCTATCTTTCCATAACCTCCCCGGTGCCAGTTGTGGTCTCTCATCTTGCTGCCGTACATATTCATAATACCGTTGCCCGTGTCTACCTCGGTATCCGGGGTTATCTTGCCATCTTCCAGTGCCACCATAATGGAGGCTGTCTTGAAGGTGGAGCCCGGTTCCAACATATCGCTGATGGCATTACTGTTCATTTCGTAGTAATTGCCGTCTCCGGCTTTCATCATGTTGACAATGGCCTTTACTTCTCCGGTAGCCACTTCCATCAGTACGGCTACCCCGACATTGGCATTGATTTCCTTCAACTTGTCCACCAGGGCTTTTTCGCAGATGTCCTGCATGCCTACGTCGAGGGTGGATATGATGTCACAACCGTCTACCGGGGGAAGGTCTACGATATTCAGGTATTTATTCATCACCTTCTGACGGTGGGTAATACCGTTCCGTCCTTTCAGCAGGGTGTCGAAGGCCAGTTCAATGCCGTTACGGGCTCCCATGGCTGTATCGGCATAGAGACGGCCCAGGGTTTGGGCTGCCAAAGAACCGAACGGCTTTTTACGCTGGTTGTATATCTGTTCGTGGAAACCGCCTCGGTATTTGTTCATCTTGAATACGGGTAACCGTTTGGCTTCCTTATACTGAATGTAAGAGATGCGCCGGTTGCGGTTGGGAAGAATGTTGTAGTTCCGGCTCTTCATCTCCCGCCCCTTGCGCAGATGGCTTTTGAAGGTGGCGGCACTGATGTCCGGAAAAATCTGATGAAGCCCGATACAGATAGAATCGAAATTGGCTTTCCAGATAGAATCCTTGCGCTGCTGGTCCTTTTTGCGGCGTTTCTCGTCCCTTTCGCCGGACATGAAGTCCATATATATTTTATATTCTGGCAGCGAACTTGCCATCAGTTTGCCATCCGAGGACAGGATATTTCCCCGGTTGGGCTTCACCGTTACATTCTCTTTTACGAAGCGGTCGGCTACATCGTGCCAGTACTGTCGCTCGGCAAACATAATCATGGCACCTTTTACAACAATAGCTATCCCCACCAGCCCCATGAGTAGGACGACGAAGAAGTAACGGGTCATTATGTTTTTTTTATTTACAGCCAATGTTATTTACGATTTAACGATTTACGATGTACTATTGAAATTACTTTAATCCTCAATTCTCCATTATTTTAGTAAGTACGGTGGATTAGTGGAAGTCTGCAAATCGCTTTCTTTGGTGGCGATGTATTCCTCGATGCGTGATTGGCGGCTCCGCTCCATCAATTCCGAACTGCGTGTCAGGGCATCGTACTTGATGTCTATCAGCTCTTTTTTAAGATTGTCTATCTCTATCAGTTGCAGTTGGCATTCGTAACGGTTGTTGATGTAAATAATGATAAGCACCATGATAAGGAACAACAATCCGGCTTGGCGGCGGAAGAAGTCTGTGGCCAGAATGTCGCCTCCGATGATGTTCTTCAGTGAGGTGCGTTTTTTCACCTTTTCCGTATTCTTTTCTTCTTGCTTCTTTTCCATTGCTAGTCACTAATCATTCATTACTCTTTCTGCAATTCTCAGCTTGGCGCTGCGCGAACGCGGATTGCGCTCTATCTCTTCCTCGTCCGGTACAATCACTTTGTTGTTGACTAGCCGGAACGGGGTCAATACGTTCCCGAAAAAATCTTTTTCGGCCTTGCCTTCCACGTTGCCGGTTTTCATGATATTCTTCACCATACGGTCTTCCAGGGAGTGATAGGTTATCACCACCAGGCGGCCTCCCGGCTTTAGCGCTTCTGTTGCCGCATACAGCATTTCTTTCAGTGCTTCCATTTCCTGGTTTACCTCAATGCGCAATGCTTGGAATACTTTTGCCAGTTCTTTCTTCTCGCGTTCGCGGCCGAAGAGTGGCTTGACGATTTCCAGAAATTCGCCGATGGTGGCAATTCTCTGCGTAGCCCGTGCCTTAACGATGACAGATGCCAGTTTCCGGCTGTTCTTCAGTTCGCCGTACAGATAAAAAATATCGGCCAGCTTTTCTTCTTCGTAGGTATTCACGATGTCGGCAGCGGTCAGGCCGGCACGCTTGTTCATACGCATATCCAGTGCCCCGTCGAAGCGGAAGGAGAATCCCCGTTCGCTGTCATCAAAGTGATGGGAAGATACGCCGAGGTCGGCAAGTATGGCATCCACTTTTTCGATGCCGTGATAGCGTAGGAAGTTGTGCAGGTAGCGGAAGTTGCTGCGTACGAATGTAAAATGCGGGTTGTTCACAATGTTACGTTCCGCATCCTCGTCCTGGTCGAAGCTCAGCAGCCGGCCGCCGTCTTCCAGGCGGGACAGTATCTCGCGCGAATGTCCTCCTCCACCAAACGTTACGTCTACATACGTGCCGTCCGGACGGATGTTCATTGCATCTACGCTCGGCATCAGCAATACGGGGATGTGATATGTTGTTTCTTCTTTCATCATCTGTTGTTTATAGCTTATTTTCGTCACAACAAATATTTTCGTCTCCCAGCAGTTCTTCAAGAGCCTCGCTGAACTCGTCGGGGTTCATGAATGGTTGGTCGGCACGTTCCTTAGCCCAGATTTCTATTGTGTTGTCCACACCAATGAAGCGGACATCACTTTGTATACCCGCCATTTGCAGGTAACGTTTTGGGAGCAGGATGCGTCCGTTCCCGTCAGGGGTCATGACTTCCGCGTCACTTACGAACTGGCGGAAAATCATTTGTTGTTTGGCGTTCCATTTATTCAGCCGGCAGCGAAGTTGGTTTTGAGTGGCAAACCATACACTTTCCGGGTAGAGCACCAGGCAATCCTGATACACGTCCTTACGCAACACGAGTCTTTCTTCAGAAGCGGCTTGCAGCTGTTTCCGGAAGGTGGCCGGGATGAAAACTCTTCCTTTTGCATCCGCCTTAGCCTCGATATTACCTAAAAATTGTATCATTTCTCACCTTATTATAATAAGCGACGGTAAAAATACACATTTCCCCACAATTCCCCACAATCTTTTAACTAAAATCTTAGGAAGAAGTTTTCAACACCTTGTTGATAGCTTATTCATTTGATAATGAAGCTGCTTTTGAAACGCTTTGCTGGTGGGGGATTCGTGTAGTCTCTTTTGAAAAGATTCGGTTGAGGATGACGGTCTTTGGTTTGAAAGTCGCTTGTTGGTGGAATGGTGTCTTGGGTGGGAAACTTCTTTCCCAGCTTTGCGGATATCTAAACCAAGACTTGGTTTCTCTATCCCCAGGCTTGGTTTGGAAAAACCAAAGTTTGGGATAAAGCTCTTTCTTAACTCTTTCTTGTTTTAGTATTAACTTCTGAAACTTTTTTTGTTAACTTCCCGTCTATTTTGTTAACGTTACTACTTACCGGAAGATGATGGGAGGGAGGAGTGATAATATTCCCCCTGGAGTGGTTGATTATTACATTCATCCACAGAATCCAGGGGGGATAAATGTTTTTTTACTGTATGCTGTTCAGCAAGTCTAGCTTGCCCTCGTTCACCAGTTTTAGAATGAGTTCGCCAAACAATGTGTTTTGCCATGCAAACCAGGCGCGGGTGAACTTGGCGGGATTGTCTTTGTGGAAAGACTCGTGCATAAAGCCGGTTCCGGCTTCTGTATCCATCAACATCTTCACGCAAGTTTTAATCTCTTCATCGTTCTGGCTTGTGAAGGCTTTCATCATGATGCTCATCGGCCAAATCATGTCGTAGCCGATGTGCGGACCTCCAATGCCTTCGCCTGCCGTACCTTTGAAGAAGTATGGGTTATCCTCGCTCCATACGAAACGACGGGTGTTCTGGTAAATAGGATCGTTGATGTCCACATCGCCCAGATAGGGCAGTGCGATAAGGCTCGGTACATTGGCGTCGTCCATCAGAAGGTGGTTGCCGAAACCGTCTACCTCGAAGGCATAGATGGTGCCGTATTTGGGATGGTTGTAGGTAGCGTATTTTCGTAGGGCGGTTTCTACTTCTCCGGCCAGGTCGGTACATTCTTTTGCAAGCTCCGGGCGGTTATTGACTTCAGTCAGAATCTCGGCTGCCTTACGCAGCGAAGATACGGCGAAGAAGTTGGAGGGTATCAGGAATTGGAAGGTGGTGGCGTCATCGGAAGGGCGGAAAGAAGATGCAATCAGTCCGACCGGTTTCACCGGATTGCCCCAGCCGTCGTTGGTCATCGTGTCCAGTGCGCGTTCAGTTACCCGCTGGAAATGGTAGGAACCGCGTCCGTCACGGCGCTGTTGGTCGCGGAAGGTGGTCAGGATGTTTTGGATTGCTTTTATCCACTCGGCATCGAAGATGCTTGTATCACCGGTCGTTTTCCAGTAATGGTAGGCAAGGCGTAGCGGATAACACAGTGAATCGATTTCCCATTTACGCTCGTGCACCTCGTCGTTCATGTCGGTAAGGTCGGTTTTCCAGTGTCCGTCGGGGATGGGGCCGTCGTTGAAGGCGTTGGCAAACGGGTCTACATTAATCAGCTTGAATTGGCGGTTGATGACTCCTGCAAGCATCGTCTTCAGTTCCTTGTCTTCATTGGCCAGCTGTACGTAGGGCCACACCTGCGCACCTGAGTCGCGGAGCCACATGGCATGGATATCTCCGGTGTAGACAAATGTGTCGGGCTTCCCGTCTTTCTTGTCCTTGCGGAAATGGACGGTGGTGTCCAGCGTGTTGGGAAAGCAGTTAGTGAACATCCATGACAGCTTCTGATTTTTCAGCAGCTGCTGTATCCGTTGAATTTGTTCTTCTACGGCTTTGGAACGGAACAGTCGTTTTGATTCTACCGGTCGGTTGTCTTTCTTGATAGCGTCGGAGGCGCATACGTGGTTACTCATGGCCGGCTGTACGGCAAAAACGGCAGGAGTAGCCATTGTCATTGCTGCAAATGTGCAGGCTGTAATGATTGTCTGTTTCTTCATGTTGTTTATTAATTACTCGGTTTTTCTTTAGGTATCTTGGTTTGTGTCCCATGATTGCCCAAAGATAAGCATATTTACTTTTTTATCCGGCCAATTAATAAACAATTCTTAGGTTGCCGTATTCTCTTATCTGAAATCTTTCAGTTCCTGTTGCAGTTTCTGGCGGGTAAAGAAGATGCGGCTCTTTACTGTTCCAAGTGGGAGGTTCAGCTTTTCTGCGATTTCACGGTACTTGAAACCGGAGACATGCATGGAGAAAGGTATCTTGTACTCACGTGGCAAGGCATTGACAATGCGGTGCATTTCCTTCAGGTCGTAGGCGCCTTCTGTGCTGTCGAGTGTGAGGTCGTGCGGCGTGTTCAGATGATAGAGATTGTCTGTGGTATCTACAAATGTCTGGTCACGTACCACTTTACGGTAATTGTTGATGAAAATATTACGCATGATGGTATATATCCATCCTTTAAAGTTGGTATCAGGTGTGTACTTCTCTTCATTGTCCAGAGCTTTCAGGGATGTCTCTTGAAGCAGGTCGTTGGCCTCTTCGCGGTCGGAGGTTAATTTATATGCAAAGCGTAATAAGTCGTTTTGAACTCCGAGTAGGTCTTGGGTAAATGTTCTATTATTCATAATGGATGTTTTTTAAATTATTGTTCGTTTTATTGATGATGCAAAGCTACGGATGATTTCTCTTTTTGATAGACGGAAATCAAACTCTCTTTGGGGTAAAATCTAACAATTGGCAGTTTTCGGGTGGCTTTGGTTAGCTTTCAGTGCCTCGGATAGGTGGAAAAGTGGGATGTAGCCAGAGATTGCTATCCTGATTTTTGTAAATAATATTGTCGCAAAGCGTAACGGCTTGAATGAGTTTGTGTACGAAATACAAGGGGCGAGACCATGAAAGGCAGACGCGGGATTGTCCCGGCCTGCCTTTCTCTCTTTTGATACAACTAAAATCTGTACTCTTCTTAATTTATGGAAATCACTGGTTTTATATGCTGAGTGCTTAAACAAAATCCTTCAAGTCTTGTTGTAGTTTTTGGCGTGTGAAGTAAATGCGGCTCTTTACCGTGCCTAAGGGCAACCCTAGCTTCTCTGCAATTTCGCGGTATTTGAAGCCGGAGACATGCATGGAGAAGGGAATCTTGTACTCCCGTGGAAGGGCGTTGACAATGCGGTGCATCTCTTTCAGGTCATATGCGCTTTCTGTGCTTTCAAAAGCGGCGTCGCGCGGCAGGTTCAGGTGATAGAGATTGTCCGTGGTATCCACGAAAGTCTGGTCACGCACCACTTTGCGGTAATTGTTGATGAAGATATTGCGCATGATGGTGTATATCCATCCTTTGAAATTAGTATCGGGCGTATACTTCTCTTCGTTATCCAGAGCTTTCAGGGATGTTTCCTGCAAGAGGTCGTTGGCTTCTTCACGGTCGGAAGTAAGTTTGTATGCAAAACGCAATAAATCGTCTTGAACTCCGAGCAGGTCTTTTTTAAATGTTATATTGTTCATATGTGCTATGTTTTTTTTCGTTAATCTTGATATTGCAAGTTTACGGAAGTTTTCTCTTTCAGGCAGACGGATTTCAAACACACTTTAGGGGAAAAACTATCAATTGACAGTTTTTAGGTGCTATTTGATAGATTTCGGGTGCAGTTTTCTGTCATTTTTTTGCGATTAATTAAAAAGATGAGTTAATTTTGCGCATTCATTTCATCAAAAGAAGAATGGCTGACGACTCTTTATTTTTGATTGACATAGACAAGATACTTCGGGAAAAGGCTCCGAAGCAGTCTAAGTATATCCCCAAGTTCGTGGTTTCTTATTTGAAGCATATCGTTCATCAAGAGGAATTGAATGTCTTTTTGCGGGAGTCGAAAGATAAAGTCGGTGTAGATTTCCTGAAAGCTTGTCTGGAGTTCCTTGATGCCAATATTGTGGTAAAGGGGGAGGAAAATCTGCCTAAAGAAGGGCTTTATACTTTTGTGTCCAACCATCCCCTGGGTGGGCAGGATGGAGTGGCGTTGGGTTATGTCCTGGGCTCCTTTTATGGTGGCAAGGTGAAATATATGGTCAACGACCTGCTGATGAACCTGCACGGACTGGCGCCGCTTTGCATCCCCATCAACAAGACGGGAAAGCAGGCCAAAGACTTCCCGAGAATGGTGGAGGCGGGATTTGCTTCGGACAATCAGCTCATCATGTTTCCCGCAGGGCTTTGTTCGCGTAGGCAGAATGGGGTCATCCGTGACTTGGATTGGAAAAAGACCTTTATCGTGAAGAGTGTCGAAGCCCACCGTGATGTCGTTCCTATCCACTTCGAGGGGCGGAATTCCAACTTCTTTTATAATCTTGCCAATCTTTGTAAGATATTGGGTATCAAGTTCAATATCGCCATGCTTTACCTGGCAGATGAAATGCTGAAGAATCGTCATAAAACATTTACCATCACCATAGGGAAGCCTATCCCCTGGCAAACTTTCGACAAATCGAAAAGCCCGGCCGGATGGGCGCAATATGTGAAGGATATTGTATATAAATTGTAGAGAGACCGTATTTATATTAAAGAAGAACTACTAACAGAAAAATATGGAAGATGTTATTGCACCGATAAGCAAGGAGCTGTTGAAAGCGGAGTTGACTGAGGAAAAGCGTCTGCGCATGACCAATAGAAGTCATAATCAGATATATATCATTACTGCCCAAGACTCTCCGAATACAATGAAGGAGATCGGCCGTTTGCGCGAGATTGCATTCCGTGCTGCGGGAGGAGGAACGGGCAAGTCTATGGATATTGATGAATATGACATCATGGACAACCCGTACAAGCAGTTGATTGTCTGGAATCCGGAAGCAGAAGAAATTTTGGGTGGATACCGTTATATCTTAGGTACGGATGTGCGTTTTGATGAACATGGTGCCCCTATTCTGGCAACTGCCCATATGTTTAACTTTTCGGATAAGTTTTTGAAGGACTATCTTCCTACGACCATCGAGTTAGGACGTTCGTTCGTTACGTTGGAGTATCAGTCTACGCGTGCAGACAGTAAAGGTCTGTTTGCGTTGGATAATCTGTGGGATGGTTTGGGCGCACTGACCGTAGTCATGCCCAATGTGAAGTATTTCTTCGGAAAGGTGACTATGTATCCCAGCTATCATCGTCAGAGCCGTGATAAGATTCTTTATTTCCTTCGGAAACATTTTGCGGATAAGGACAACCTGATTACTCCGATGAAACCGTTGCTTCTGGAGTCGGACGAGAATGAATTGGATGCTCTATTCTGTAAAGACTCTTTTAAGGAAGACTATAAGATTTTGAATTGTGAAATCCGTAAGGCGGGGTATAATATTCCCCCGCTGGTGAATGCCTATATGAGTCTCAGCCCTACCATGCGTATGTTCGGTACAGCCATCAATTACGGTTTCGGAGATGTGGAGGAAACGGGTATCCTGATTGCCGTGGACGAGATTTTGGCAGAAAAGCGCATTCGCCACATCGAGTCATTCATAGCGAGCGAACCGGAGGCGTGCAAGCTTACGTCGGGAGCAAATAAGGTTGTATCATAGGACTATCCGGAGGAATGTTTGTCGTCTGTTATACCGCTGGCAAGCTATTCCCGTTTATTTTCCTATATAAATCGAGTGCAAATACATCCGTCATTCCGGAGATGTAATCCAATACCGCCTGTATTCTTTCATAGAGTGCAGGCGCTTTTATGTTGTACTGGCCCGATACGCGATTGATGAGCAGTTGCGAATATGCCTTTTCCGGAGAACATACGGCGTCAATCATCAGTTCGAGCAGGGTACTGATGATACGGAAACCGGCAAGTTCAATGTCCAGCACGTCGCGTGAGCGGTAAATCTTCTTCAGGGAGATGTCTGCACAGTGCTTGTAGGCATTGGCAGGTACTTCGGATATATGGTTGATGAGGCTTCCTTCAAATTCTCCTTTCAGAATCTTTTCTTCATTGTCTACAAAGGCTTGCACGCACTCGCCGATAAGCAGTCCGATAACGCTGGAACGCAGATAGGCTATTTGCTCGTTGGTGTCGCTTACTATCTCCATGGTTTTGAGCCGGTGTGCTCGGCGCTCTTTCGAGAAATAAGAGAGAAGTAGCTCTTTGGTTTCTTGTGTAGTCAGAATTTTCAGTTTATGGGCATCCTCGATATCCATCATCTGGTAGCAGATGTCATCGGCGGCTTCCACCAGGTAGACCAGCGGGTGGCGGGCATATTTCAACGGGGCATTGTTCTGCTTCTCCATACCCAGTTCTTCTGCTATGCGGCGAAAACTTTCTTCCTCTGTAATGAAGAAACCAAATTTTGACTTCTTGCCTGCGAGACTCGATGAAAAGGGATATTTCACGATGCTTGCCAGGGTGGAGTAGGTGAGTACAAATCCTCCCTGCCGCCTTCCCTCAAACTGGTGGGTAAGCAGACGGAACGCATTTGCATTCCCTTCAAAGTGAGTAAGGTCCTCCCATTGGGCAGGTGTCAGTTGGCCCTTCAGGGACATTCCTTTTCCCTCGGAAAAAAAGGTGGAAATAGCTCGTTCTCCCGAATGTCCGAAAGGAGGATTTCCCAAGTCGTGTGCCAGGCAGGCGGCCGAAACTATGGAGCCTATTTCGGTGAGGTAGCTGCCTTGCAGTTCCGGGTGGCGGGCAATGAGAACTTTCGATACATCGTTGCCTAATGAGCGGCCTACGCATGATACTTCCAAGCTGTGTGTCAATCGGTTGTGGACAAATACACTACCGGGAAGAGGGAATACCTGGGTTTTGTTCTGCAGACGGCGGAAGGGGGCAGAGAAGACAAGGCGGTCATAGTCACGTTGGAATTCCGAGCGGTTTTCATGGCGTTCCTGGTGAAACTCTTCCAGTCCGAAGCGTTTGGCAGATATGAGCGTATTCCAATTCATCATGATGTTATTTGAGATTTGACGATTTACTATTTACGATTGAAGTTACTATTATTTAACTGCAAATGTATCACTATTTTGTATAAAAAGCCGTATTTTCGCCCAAGTTTATAGTAAAAGGAAGATGAATTGCGAAACTTGAATTACTCGAATTGTAAGAATAGAAGTAGCCCCAATCGTAAATAGTAAATCGTCAAATCGTAAATAACATCATGTTGAACGTACAAATCATCAATAAATCAAAGCATCCGCTTCCGGCTTATGCCACTGAGCTGTCTGCAGGAATGGATATCCGTGCAAACCTTAATGAACCTATTTCGCTGGCTCCGATGCAGCGGTGTCTGGTGCCTACTGGCCTTTATATCGCTCTTCCGGAAGGATTTGAGGCGCAAGTGCGTCCGCGTAGCGGATTGGCCATTAAGAAGGGGATTACCGTGCTGAACTCCCCTGGAACGATTGATGCCGATTACCGTGGTGAAGTTTGTATCATTCTCGTCAACCTTTCTGCAGAAACCTTCGTCATCGAAGATGGGGAGAGGATTGCACAAATGGTGATAGCGCGTCACGAACAAGCTCTTTGGCAGGAAGTGGAAGTGCTGGATGAGACGGAGCGCGGTGCCGGTGGCTTCGGGCATACGGGTAAAAAATGAATGGATATTGTTCCGTTTTACGGGTTAAGAATTTATAATTAAATAGATGAGAATCAGAGTAAAAATAATACTTGCGTTGTTGATAGGTACCTTCTGCTTTACTACGTACGGAGTGCAGGCTGCCAATGTTCAAGCTTCTAAGGAGAAAATGAGCGGGTACGGTCGGTCTGAAAAGGCACGGAAGGAATTGAAGAAACGGAAGAAGTCGAAGAAAGCCGACGTTTCGCCCGTAAAGGAGCTTACCCCCGAACAGCAGCGCCGTTACGACTACTTCTTTCTTGAAGCCGCCCGTCTGAAAGTCCAGAAAGACTATGATGCGGCTTTCGATGTCCTGCAACATTGCCTGACGATAAACCCGAACGCATCATCGGCTTTGTATGAGATGGCCCAGTATTATATGTACCTCAAGCAGGTGCCGTTGGGACAAGCCGCCTTGGAAAAGGCGGTGGAGAATGCTCCCCATAATTACTGGTATGCCCAGGGACTTGCCAATCTGTATATGCAGCAAAACGAAACGGAGAAAGCCGCTGCCTTGTTGGAAAATATGGCGGTACGTTTCTCGGATAAGCTGGACCCGCTATACAACTTGCTGGAGATTTACAACCGCCAGGAAGAGTATGACAAAGTTATCGGTATACTGAACAAGCTCGAGGAACGGATGGGCAAGAATGAACAGCTCAGTATGGAGAAGTTCCGCATCTATCTGCAAAAGAAGGACGACAAGAGCGCCTTTCATGAAATAGAAAGTCTGGTAGAAGAGTATCCCAACGATATGCGCTATCAGGTTGTGCTGGGGGATGTCTATATGCAGAACGGGAAAAAGCAGGAAGCTTATGAGATTTACAAGAAGGTGCTGGCCGAAGAGCCGGACAATGCAATGGCCATGTACTCATTGGCTTCTTACTACGAAGAGACCGGACAGAAGGAGCTGTATGAACAGCAATTGGACACGCTGTTGCTGAACAAGAAAGTGGCTTCGGACACCAAACTGAATGTGATGCGGCAGTTCATCGTGCAGAACGAGCAGGCAGGCAAGGACAGCACACGTGTCATTACGCTCTTCAACCGCATCATGGAGCAGGAGCCCGATGAGGCGCAATTACCTTTGCTGTATGCCCAATATCTTCTTTCCAAAGGAATGAACAAGGAGGCAGGGCCGGTTCTGCGCCAGGTTCTGGCGATAGACCCTACCAACACAGCGGCTCGTATGACATTGCTGGGGGAAGCTGTGCGCCAGGAGGATTACAAGGAAATAATGAATTTGTGCGAAGCCGGTGTGGAGTCCAATCCCGATATGTTGGAGTTCTATTTCTATCTGGCCATTGCCTACAACCAGGCGGAACGGACGGATGATGCCCTTGCCATCTGTCAAAAGGCTTTGTCGCACGTCAAGGACGACAGCAAGAAGGAGGTCGTATCAGATTTTTATGCCATTATCGGTGATGCTTATCACACCAAGAATCTGCATGCGGAAGCTTATGCGGCTTATGATTCCGCTTTGGTGTACAATCCTTCAAACATCGGTGCCTTGAATAACTACGCATATTATCTTTCCGTGGAGCGCCGCGACTTGGACAAGGCGGAAGAGATGAGCTACAAGACAGTGAAAGCCGAGCCGAACAATTCCACCTATCTCGATACATATGCATGGATATTGTTTGTTAAAGGTAATTATGCCGAGGCGCGTCTCTACATAGATGAGGCGATAAAGAATGATAAAGATAGCAGTGACGTGGTCTTGGAACATTGCGGAGATATCTATTACATGACTGGCGATGCGGAAGGTGCCTTGAAATACTGGAAGCAAGCCTGGGATAAGGGCAATCGCTCTGATACGTTGAAACAGAAAATACAAAAAAAGAAATATATATCAGATGAAACTAAACCTGCTGAATGATATGGCAAGGACATGCCGCCTATTGTCCTTGCTGTTGTTGCTGGCTGTGGGGCTTGCCGGTTGCAAGACTTCGCGTCACTCAAGTTCTCTGTCCGGAGAATCTGCCTGCCTTTCCTCCAAAGTGCAGCTGACGGTACCCCATAAAGATGCCACCCTTACTGTGAACGGTACGATGAAGCTGAAGAAGGAAGAATGCATGCAGATTTCCTTTCTGATGCCGATACTTCGTACGGAGGTGGCACGTATGGAAGTCACCCCGGATGAGATTCTGCTGGTAGACCGTATGGGAAAACGTTATGTCCGTGCAACACGTAAGGAACTGAAGGATGTGTTGCCCAAGAAGGCGGATTTTGCCCATTTGGAGAAACTGCTTTATGCTGCTTCCAAACCCAATGGCAAGAAGGTGCTTACCGGCAAGGAACTCGGGATACCCTCTCTGGAAAAGGGAAAGATTGAACTTTCCAACTTCTCGGATAAGCCTTTTGCCCTGACTCCTACCCAGCTCTCACAGAAATATAAAGAGGTGGAGCTGGAAGAACTGCTGGAAATGCTGATGGACCTTTGATTAGTTGATAATTGTCAGATAATCCCTCATAACTTATAACTCATAACTTATGAAGCTTCTCCTTCTCTTCTTTCTCCTCCTTTTGCCGGTTTCTCCGCTCCTTGCCCAGTCCAACAAGCTGATTAAGGAACTGGAAAGCAAGCGTGGTGCCTTGCAGAAACAGATAGCAGAGTCGGAAACGCTGTTGATAACCACCAAGAAGGATGTGGGAAGCCAGTTGAACGGTCTTGCTGCACTGACCGGACAGATAGAAGAGCGCAAACGCTATATTCTGACTATCAATAATGATGTGGAATCCATAGAGCGCGAGTTGTCTTCATTAGAACGTCAGTTGACTCGCCTGCAACGTGACCTAAGGGACAAGAAGAAGAAATACGAATCGTCCGTTCAATATTTGTATAAGAACCGCTCCATTGAAGAGAAGCTGATGTTCATTTTCTCTGCCAAGAGCCTGGCACAGACCTATCGACGCATGCGCTATGTACGTGAATATGCTACTTATCAGCGCCTGCAAGGCGAGGAAGTGTTGAAAAAGCAGGAGCAGGTGAACCGTAAGAAGACTGAGCTTCAGCAAGTGAAGGTTGCCAAAGAAGGATTGTTGAAAGAACGTGAAGAGGAGAAAGTCAAGCTGGAAGCGCAGGAGAAGGAACAAAAGTTGTTGGTAGCCAATCTGAAAAAGAAACAGCGGGGATTGCAGAACGAACTGAATAAGAAACGCCGTGAAGCCAATCAGCTCAATGCACGCATTGACCGTCTGATAGCGGAAGAAATAGAGAAAGCGCGTAAGCGTGCGGCAGAAGAAGCGCGCCGTGAGGCAGCCGCACGTAAAAAGGCTGGTGAGAAAACCGAAAAAACGGCAACTGCCTCTACGCCCGCAAAACCGAAGGCACAGCCTTTGGAAACTTACTCCATGAGTAAGGCAGACCGTGAATTATCAGGGAACTTTGCTAATAATCGCGGTAAGTTGCCGATGCCCATCACCGGAGCGTATATCATTACCAGCCATTACGGCCAGTATTCTGTGGAAGGTTTGCGCAATGTCAAGCTGGACAATAAGGGCATTGATATACAAGGGAAACCGGGTGCCCAAGCCCGTGCCATCTTCAATGGTAAAGTGGCGGCTGTCTTTAAACTGAACGGACTGTTCAATATCCTTGTCCGTCACGGGAATTATATATCAGTCTATTGCAACTTGTCATCGGCCTCGGTGAAGCAGGGCGATGATGTCACCACCAAACAGCCCCTCGGACAAATCTTCTCGGATGGGGCCGACAATGGCCGTACGGTGCTACACTTCCAATTGAGGAAAGAGAAGGAAAAACTGAATCCGGAGCCGTGGCTGAACAGATAATGATAATTTAAATTTTTACTCCTTCCAGCAACTCCAGATACATCCCTATCGCCTCCTCTATCTCCTTGACAAAGATAAATTCATCGGCAGTGTGTGAACGGGCACTTTTCCCCGGTCCCATCTTCAGAGAAGGGAATGGCATCAGTGCCTGGTCGGACAAGGTCGGTGAGCCGAAAGGAGTACGTTTCATGGCAATGGCCTTTTGCACTACCGGATGCTCCGGAGCTACGTGTGAAGAGCTTAGCCGGAAGGAGCGGGCTTTGGCTTCACACGTGATGTGTTTCTGTATTTCATCGAATAGCTCATGATTGCTATAACACTCGTTGCTGCGAATGTCTACGACAAAAGTACAACGGTCGGGAATGACGTTATGCTGTGTACCGGCGTTTACCATGGTTACGCTCATCTTCACGGGACCCAGCAGGGAAGATTCTTTTGGAAAACGGTAATCACGAAACCAGGCAATATCATCCAATACCTTATATATAGCATTATCTCCCTCGCTTCGGGCAGCATGTCCCGATTTTCCGGTAGCAGTTACGTCCAGCACCATCAATCCTTTTTCTGCAATGGCAGGTTGCATCTCTGTCGGCTCGCCTACAATGGCAAACTGTATGGGAGGGAGTTCCGGCAATACGCATTCTATTCCCCCCTTGCCTGATACTTCCTCCTCACACGAGGCAAGATATATCAGATTGTAGGCCTGAGTGGTGCGGCACAATGTCAGGAATACTTGCAGCAGGCTGACTACACTGGCTCCGGCATCGTTGCTGCCCAGCCCGTAGAGCTTTCCATTACTTTCCAGCGTTGGTTTGAAAGGATCTTTCCGCCACCCGTTGACGGGTTTTACGGTGTCGATATGGGAATTCAGCAGCAAGGTCGGTTTCTTTAAGTCGAACATCGGGCTGAGGCACCATACATTGTTGCCTTTACGTCCTGTTGCCATGCCTTGCATTTCGATATAGTTCTGCAGATAATCTGCCGCCTTCTCCTCGTCGCGGCTCAAGGAAGGAATGGCTATCAGTGATTTGAGCAATCCGATTGCTTCGGAAGTTAAAGTCGGTATATCGTAAATCATATTCGGTAAATAAATAATCTGGCCGCAAACTTACGGATAAAAAATGAAAAGGACGCCAAACCGACGTCCTTTCTGTTTTTTCAATATTGTTTAGAAGAAGCAACTGAGTGATATCATCAAGTTGCGGTTTTTGTTGCCTGAATCTTTAATGTTCTCTACCAGTCCCCAGTCATAACCGATGGAAATCTGATATTTCTGACTGAATTCGACTCCGGCTTTTAATCCGAGACCGAAATCAAAACGCTTCATGGCATCATCCCCGAATACATTGGTGGAGTTATCATCAAACTCATATTCGTCAAGAATATCTCCTTCTGCCTTGGCTTTGCCAAAAAGACCGATGGCTAAATAAGGACCGGCATTGCCGAATATGGCAAAGTTCTCATTCACTGCATATTTATAGCCAATGTGTACAGGAATTTCCAGGTAGTAGGGATTGAACTTGATAGAAGCAGCAGAGCCTCCGTCTATTTTGGCTCCTTTCAGCGTAAGTAATGCACCCATATCGAGGTAGACTCCTTCTGAAATTTGAGGCAATCCTACTTCAGCCTTTACCCCAGCATGAAAGCCTATTTTACTGTCGAAACCGGTAATGGAGAAGTTACTGGAGTTCATGCCGACTGTTGCTCCCCATCTGAGGTTGTCTTGAGCATTGATGCTTGCTAAACCTATGGTCAGCATAGCCATTAAAAGCAATACTTTTTTCATGTTCATTGAATTTGATTTAGTTTGTATATCACCACAAATATATATTTAATATATTTCTATTGTTTTAATGGTAAAGAAAGTATCTTTTGTGGATAATTTGCTAACGGATGGTCGGATACTTTAAAGGTAAAGTTTGAATAATTACCCGCTAATATCGAATTAGTTTCAAATGAAACCACTACCTTTGTACCGTATTTACCAATATCAAAAGTTATGACTTATCATCATTTATCTGTCCTGGTGCATCGCCAGGCAGAGAAGTATGGAGACAAAATAGCCCTGAAATACAGGGACTATGAAACTGCACAATGGATACCCATCTCTTGGAAAGAGTTCTCACAGACTGTACGCCGGACTGCCAATGCAATGGTGGCTTTGGGAATAGAGCCACAAGAGAATATCGGTATCTTCTCGCAGAATAAACCCGAATGTCTCTTTACTGATTTCGGTGCATTCGCCAACCGGGCGGTGACTATACCTTTGTATGCTACCAGCTCACCGGCCCAGGCACAGTATATCATCAACGATGCACAGATACGTTATCTGTTTGTAGGCGAGCAGTTCCAGTACGATGCCGCTTTCAGCGTGTTCGGATTTTGCCAGTCTCTGCAGCAGCTCATCATCTTCGACCGTGCTGTGGTGAAAGATCCGCGCGACATGACTTCCATCTATTTTGATGAATTTATGGCAATGGATGAAGAGTTGCAGCACAATGCCATTGTAGAAGAACGTACAGCAGCTGCCTCAGATGATGACCTCGCCAATATCCTTTATACTTCCGGTACTACCGGTGAGCCGAAAGGTGTCATGCTCCATCATTTCAATTATAGAGAGGCTTTCCGCATTCATGATATCCGATTGCCTTTCATGACAGACCGGGATGTTTCCATGAACTTCCTTCCGCTGACCCATGTATTCGAAAAGGCATGGACCTACCTTTGTATACACCGGGGGGTGCAGGTCTGCATCAATCTCCGTCCACAAGATATCCAAACTACTATTAAAGAGATACGCCCTACACTGATGTGCAGTGTACCCCGTTTTTGGGAGAAAGTCTATGCCGGTGTGCAGGAGAAGATTTCCCAGGAAACCGGTCTGCGTAAAGCGATGATGTTGGATGCCATCAAGGTGGGCAGGACGCATAACATTGATTATTTGCGCCAAGGAAAGACTCCTCCGATGATGCTTCATCTGAAATACAAGTTCTACGAAAAGACCATTTATGCTCTGCTGAAGAAGACGATAGGTATTGAGAACGGTAATTTCTTCCCTACGGCAGGTGCTGCTGTGCCCGATGAAATCTGCGAGTTTGTGCATTCTGTAGGTATAAACATGGTGGTGGGCTATGGTCTGACGGAATCTACGGCTACCGTTTCCTGCTTCCTCAACGAAGGCTATGAGATTGGTTCCGTAGGTACGGTGATGCCTGATGTGGAGGTGAAGATTGGCGAGAACAACGAGATACTTCTTCGTGGTAAGACTATCACTACCGGCTATTACAAGAAACCGGAGGCAACGGCTGCTGCCATCGACCGTAACGGTTGGTTCCACACGGGTGATGCCGGTTATTTGAAGGATAGCCATCTGTATCTGACGGAGCGTATCAAAGACTTGTTCAAGACCTCCAACGGAAAATACATTTCGCCGCAGGCATTGGAAACGAAGCTGGCTATTGACCGTTACATTGACCAGATTGCTGTCATTGCCGATGAGCGTAAGTTTGTTTCCGCTTTGATAGTTCCCGTTTATGGCTTTGTGAAGGATTATGCCAAGGAGAAAGGCATTGCATACAACAATATGGATGAGTTACTGCAACATTCCAAGATACAAGCGTTGTTCCGTGCCCGTATCGATACCTTGCAGCAACAGTTCGCCCATTACGAGCAAGTGAAGCGCTTCACGCTCCTGACCGAACCGTTCAGCATGGAGCGTGGCGAGCTGACGAACACGCTGAAGCTGAAACGCTCTGTAGTGGCAAAGAACTACAAGGGGCTGATTGACAAGATGTACGAGGAATAGATTTCCATTTGTTTGTTTTTGAACCGTCCGACTTGGAGTGAATTATTTTCATTCCGGGCCGGACGGTTTGTTTTATGTATGGACTTGCCCTTGGCAGATAGGACTCTCGAGTATGTGCACGTTAGTTAGGCTTAAAAAAACAGCCTGGTAGATAAATGGGGATTTATCATTTCAAAACAGCTTCTTCAAAGATAAAGGGGAAGAACCGTCTGTCATCTGTCACGGGATTCAAGCACGTAGTCCGGAACGCTCCCCTTGTTCAGTCCGTCTTTCCCCGTTGCTTTATCCCTCAAACGCTTGGTGTCTGTCCCCGAAACAGCCTTTGTTCATTGTCGGCTCACTCGGGTGAACAAATCAGCTCACTATGGTGAACAACTCCGTTCACTATAGTGAACGAGTCAGACCACTATAGTGAGCCGCTCAGAAACTCAAAGCCTCTATAAGACAAAGAAGCGGACACAACAAGAGAAAGAAGGGGACGAGACAAGAGAAAGCAAGGGAACGGGACAGACCGAACACCGGTGAGGGCAAAATTTGCCCTCACCCTTTTTATTTGCCCTCACTCACCCATGTAATGCCGATGAACAGGGCGGTTCGGGAAGTGAGTGAGGGCGGTGAGGGCAACATTAAGAAAATCGTATTAGTTTTTCCTTCTTCTTCCGAACCCGATTAACTTTTATTAGCAAAGAAACTTCTGTTTCTCGATAGGGTTGCGGTTCTCTACCCGGTTTTATATACGAAGCTTAAAAAGAAATCTGCAGAATAAGAGACATTTTAATAAGCTCGAGTATTAACCGTAACATTCTAATAGCCTATGTAGCATACAAAAAGAAACAAATGAGATTGACATTCAACCCTGCTTGTCAATCGGAAAGACAGACCCCATCAGAATCTGTTTATTAACTTAACACATTTAATCTAATATTTATTTTCCGAAAAACAGCTTATGAAAAAAAGAATTATGCTGACCTTGGTTTGCCTGCTGGCAGCCATCGGTTGGGTAGCAGCCCAGAATTCCCCCATTACCGGTATCGTTATTTCAGCTGAGGACAATGAACCGATTATCGGAGCTTCCGTATTGGTAAAAGGAAGCACTACCGGAGCCGTAACAGATTTAGACGGCAAATTCACTATTACAGATGCGCCCGCAGGTGCGAAAATCCTGCAAGTGTCTTTCGTAGGTATGATAACACAAGAAGTTCCCATCACTCCGGGGACGATAAGAGTCACATTAAAGAATGATGCCAAGCTGCTGGATGAAGTGGTGGTAACGGCATTGGGTATCGCAAAGAAAGAAAAATCACTGACTTACTCTACCCAGGTGGTAAACGGTGATGAACTGGCACGCGTGAAAGACCCCAATATGATGAACGCATTGGCCGGTAAGACGGCAGGTGTGCAGATTAATAAGAGTTCTTCCGGTTTGGGAGGTTCTTCTAAAGTGATTATCCGTGGTAACCGTTCTGTAAGCGGAAGTAACCAGCCGTTGTATGTGATAGACGGTGTACCGTTCGGTTCATCTGCCAACGAAAATACCTCAACTACTATCGGCGGAGACAACGACAGTGGTAACTACGACCGTGGCGACGGTATTTCCAATCTGAATCCCGATGATATTGAGAGCATGAACATATTGAAAGGCCCTGCCGCTGCTGCACTTTACGGTAGTTCGGCTGCCAATGGTGTGGTGATTATTACCACTAAGAAGGGCAAGGAAGGAAGCGCCAGTATTACTTTCAATTCAAGTACGACGATTGATAATGCGGCTTATGGCATTCCCGAGTTTCAAAACCATTATACAGGTACCGGCCAAAGTTGGGGTAGTGAAATCAACGGTAGTCCCGATTATGCCGACGAGTTCTTCAGAACCGGTGTAACTACCATCAACTCCCTTTCTTTGAGCATGGGTTCGCAGGCTATGCAGACTTATTTCTCGTATGCCAATACCGTAGGAAAGGGTGTGGTAGAAAACAATCGTCTGATGAAGCATAACTTCAACTTCCGCGAAACTGCCAATTTCTTGAATAACAAGTTGACTATTGATGCTAATATTAATGGTATGTACCAGCGTGGTAACAACCGTGTAACTTCCGGCGGTTACTATATGAATCCTCTGGTAGGTCTTTATCACTTCCCACGTGGTGGAGTAGAAGGGGGCAAAGACTTCTACTACTATAAAGAGAACTATCAGGTACTTAATCCGTCTCGTAATATGATGGATCAAGCTTGGTATCAGAACGCCAGTGTAGGTGCAGGCGACTTTGAGCAGAATCCCTATTGGTTGATTAACAAAGCTCCTAACGAGGATACCCGTTATCGTGCCATGTTTAATTTGAGTGTAAAGTATCAGTTTAACAAACTCTTTAGCCTGCAAGCCCGTGGTAGTGCAGACTTTATCAACGACAAGAATGAGACACACATGTATGCCGGTACCAGCTCTATCTTGGCGGGTCTGAACGCCCAGCAGACGGGTTCCAATGGCCGTTATATCTATGGCGAAAGCAGTGAACTGACCACTTATGGTGATATTCTGTTTACTTATCAGCAACAATTCGAGAAGTTTAGTGTGAACGCATCAGTCGGCGCCAGTATAAATGACTATACCGGCAGAGGTACGGGATTTGACTCCTATCCGGGTACGCTTTCCATTCCGAATGTATTTGTAATAGGTAATGTGGATGTGAACGGAGGTCTTCCGAGCGATTGGAAGACTCACACGCAGTCGCAATCAGTATTCTTCACCGGACAGGTAGGCTTTATGGACCAACTTTACCTAGATGTCACTGCTCGTAATGATTGGACTTCCACACTTGCATTCACTAAATACAAGAACAAAGGTTTCTTCTATCCGTCGGTAGGTGTGACTTGGTTGCTCAACGAAACGCTGAAACTACCCGAATGGATTGACTTGGGTAAAATTCGTGGTGCATGGTCGCAAGTGGGTAACGGATTGAGTTCTTATATTTCTCATCCACTCAATTCTATTAGCAAAAATGGTAATGTAAACTTTAATACTACTGCCCCGTTTGACGAACTGAAACCGGAAAGAACTACTTCTATAGAATTCGGTACGGAATGGCGCTTCTTCAATAGCCGTTTGGAGTTTGACTTTACCTATTATAAGACAAGTACCAAGGATCAGCTTTTCAATCTGCCGGCTCCTACCGGTTCTTCTTATGCGCGTTATTATGTCAATGCCGGTGAAATCCAAAACAAGGGTGTGGAAATTGTGCTGAATGCCACTCCGGTGATGACTAAGGATTTCCGTTGGAAAACAGGTGTGAACTTTGCCACCAACAAGAATGAAGCAATCAAACTGGTGGATGAACTTGACCGTTTTATGTTCAACGGTGGTGAAAGTAATAATGTATGGAGCTATCTGGAAGTGGGCGGCTCGTTCGGTGATATTTATGGTACTACGTTTGTACGCGATGACAATGGCAAGATTCAGTATGAGAAGAAAGAAGTGGAAATTGACGGAACGAAAGAGACCATGACTATTCCAATGGTCAATAAGGATCCCGTGAAGCTGGGCAATTCCAGTCCTGACTTCAATTTGGGATGGAGCAACACCATCACTTGGAAGGACTTTTCTCTTTACTTCTTGATTGATGGACGGTTTGGCGGTGATGTGATGTCATTGACAGAAGCTGACTTGGATCAACAAGGTGTAAGCAAGACATCGGGTGATGCCCGTGACCGTGGGTACATTATGTTGGAAGGAACCCGCATCGACGGTGGAAAAAACAACCGGAATATTCAGGAATTCTACAATGTGGTGGGCGGACGTGCCGGTGTGACAGAACACTATATGTATGATGCTACCAACATCCGTCTGCGCGAATTGTCACTCTCTTACTCATTGCCGCAAGCACTGCTTGCCAAAACCGGCTTCATCAAAGGGCTACAAATTTCTTTGATAGGGCGCAATCTGTTCTTCTTCAAGAATAATGCTCCTTACGACCCGGACGGTCTGATGTCTACCAGCAATCGTTTGCAAGGTGTCGATGTATTCGGTATGCCGACTAATCGCTCGTTTGGTTTCAACTTGAAGGTTAACTTTTAAATGATTTAGCAAATATGAAGAAATTTATAAAATATACAGGTATTGCTTTTTTAGCAGCCTCTTTCCTTACTGCTTGTACGGGAGCTTTTGAAGATATGAATACAGATCCCAAAGGGGTTACAGACGAAGAACTGAAACAGGACGGTAATTATATAGGTGCTCATTTTGTACCTATGATGAAGTCGGTTTATTACAATACCAGCGGTGGAAACTGGGAATTCCAGTTGACGCAGAACTTGCACGCCGACATGTTTTCCGGCTATATGTCAAGTATCAATCCCTTTAATGGCAATGTCAATAATATGACTTATTCCATGAATGCCGGTTGGAACGATTACTGCTGGGATTATGCTTATAATACGGTCATGTCGGAATGCCTGAAGGCACAGAAAAAATGTGCGGAAGACCCGGATACCTATGCTCACTTCAATGCCATCAGTACCATTATCCGCGTGCTTGCCATGTCGCGTACGGCTGACCAATACGGTTGCATCATCTATTCTGAATATGGCAAGTCGGCCACCGGAGGTAAATACGATGCTGGTGATGTGGTCTATAAGGCTTTCTTTAAGGAATTGAAAGAGGCTGCAGATGTATTGCGTGACGCTCTGACGAAATCAGTGGTAGGTTTTGGTGCCTTCGACCTTGCCTATGGTGGAGACCTTGCCAAGTGGGCCAAGCTGTGCAACTCTTTGCGTCTTCGTTTAGCTATGCGTGTAGTGAAGTTTGATGCCGTTTGGGCGCAGACAGAAGCTGAAGCTGCCATGAGCGATTCTAATGGTCTGATTGAAACCAACGATGGCAACCTCAAATTCTCTGGTAAAGGCTATACTAATCCGTTGACAACTTTGGTTGCATGGGGCGATTGCAGTTTGAATGCGAATATGACTTCTATCTTGGGCGGTATGAACGATGCTCGTTTGAAGCTGATGGCCAATGAAATAGATGGTAAAGTCGTTGGTTTTAGAACAGGTGTTGATATTCCGGGTGGTTTTAAAGACGTGGCTTTTGGCAAGGTAAGTTCGCCTGCTACAAAAATTGATGAAACGATTCCTTTGGTTACTGCCAGTGAAACGCTTTTACTGGAGGCCGAGGCTGCTTTGCGTGGTTGGAACGTTAACGGCAAAGGAACCGCAAAAAGCCTTTATGAAAGAGGGGTACAGACTTCGTTCGAACAATGGGGAGCAGTTATTGGAAACTACCTTGAAGGTGAAACTCCTGCAACTGACCATAACGATAATTTGTTGCCGACAGCTTCTACAAAAGCTGTCAGCAAGGTGACAGCCAAGTGGAACGATGCTTTGAGCAACGAAGAGAAGTTTGCCAAGATTGCCACACAGCGCTGGATTGCTATCTTCCCCGAAGGTATCAACGGTTGGGCCGATTATCGTCGTACAGGTTATCCTAAGCTTTTCAAGAACGACGTTAACTATAGTCAAGGAGAGATTGACACGGATTTGGGACCTCGTCGTCTGCCTTTCACATTGGCTGAGAAAACTACTAATCCCGACTATGCGGATGCGGTTTCCAAATTGGGTGGTCCTGATAATGCGGGTACTCGTGTATTTTGGGATATAGATAAACCGAACTTCTAGGCTAATCGTATCATAGATAAAAGAGTTCTGGAAAAAATAATCTTTGATAAATGAAAATAGGGAGAAGTCTGAGATATGTTTCTCATACTTCTCCTTATACAATATTTGATATTATACTTGATTTTTATGAATGCAAAATATATTCGGAACAGTTTATTCATATTGTGCTATTCAATGTTTTTAGCATTAACAAGTGCTTGTGATAATGGATTAGAAGCAGTTAGCTTTGAAAAACAAAAGCCACAACGACCCGCCTCTATCGGAGATGATATGTGCATAATCCAATTACTTGGATTTGATACTTTAGATGTAGTAAAACTAAAATCAGGATATCTGATTCAAGGTGATATATATATAGAAAAAAGTAAACTTGTTGCTTATGGTCAGCCACAAACAAGACAAGCTTATCATACTACCGGTTTAATTGGTCACCCCAAACAAAGAGCGATTACCGTTGGTGTTGATAGCTCGATACCTGCATCAGGTGTAGATGATTGGCGAGATGAAATACAGGAAGCCATCAATCTGTGGAATCCTCTGAGTAACCTTAAAATGACTTATACTACAGCTGCTAATCCGGATATACTTATCCGTAGTGATGCCAGCACTCCTTTACCGAACAATGCTATTGCGGCAGGCTCTTGGCCTATGAACGGAAAACCAGGTCCCTCTATTTGGATAAATTTGGATTATGATTATAACAAAACCATTCCAAGACTTCAGAAGATATACAATATGGTGCATGAGTTGGGACATTGCTTTGGTTTAAGACATACAAATTGGAAATCAAGGAATGAATCTAACGCTTATGACATTTATGGAACGCCTGATTCTGATTCCTATTCTGTGATGAATGGAGGAACTGCCGAATATCAATGGTCTGGGTTTAGTGAGGGAGACAAGAAAGCTATTGAATATTTGTATCCATCTACTTTTACTGCAGATTTTGTGGGTTATCCTCAAGAAGTGAAGCATTGGGGAGTTGATGTACATAGGTTGAGCGTTCGAGGCAGTCATCCGATTGTTGGTTATGAAAATTGGAATACGTCTGGTGGGTGGATTGTCCGTGTTAATGATGATTCAGCGGATATTGTTTTTGGAAGCCCATATACTTCTGGTGTCTCTGTTCGTGTTACGACTATTTATGGAGAAAAGTATTCCTTGAAAAGGGAGTATATAGATCAAATTACTAGATTAACACGTGTTGAATAATAAAATGTCTTATGGAAATCGAAGATGATGTTTGGGCCTTAAATAATCTCTTTGAAGATTATTAACTAATAAGCAATACATTAACATTAGGATTTGTGTTTTTTTGTTGGTCTTTGATTATAAAAATATTTTTTGCTCAATATAGTTAACAGTTGATTTTAATTTTCTCAATAGTCTGATTTAATCTTAAAATATATCATGAAGAAACTCATTAAACCTCTCTGCTTGTTGACCGGTCTGCTTTGTGCCCCGGCCGTTTTGCTTCATGCCCAGGTAGATGAAAAGTTGAAAGCCGACATCGTCAGTACGGGCTACGTGCACAGTCCGTTACCGCTCGACGAGACAAAGGCTTTCGAAACATTCGGCTTGAAAAAGAAAGTGTTGGAAACCGTGATGCTGTGTGATATGGAGGATTTCTCCAAATGGTCGCACAAGGGCATCGGTAAGATTGGTTTGACTGACGAACGGAGTAAGTCCGGCAAGTACAGTCTGCGTCTGGAAGCTCCCGCCCATCCGGAGAAGATTCTCGGCTGGGGGTTGGGACGCGGCACTTGCATGGCCTCTTATGATATAGGAGGCGCGGACTGGGAAGGTTACAACCGTCTGAAGTTCTATATCTATCCCACGTGCGAAGGAGCACGCAGCATCTACCTCAACCTTTATGTGGAGAATGACGGAGAAATAAAAGTACCCGACATTTACGGTCGGGAAGGCTACCACGAAATCAATCTGAAGAATAACCAATGGAACGAATGCTTCGTCGAGATGTCTGGACTGGCGCGCGACAAGGTAACCAAGATTTCATTTGCCATCGAAGTGTTCGGCAAAGAACGTACTATGGGTGACTCTCTTCGCTTCGATGTAGATGCCGTGGAACTTCAGAAGGTGGAGAACCCGGAAACCGTGAAAGGCTGGATGCCTGCACAGAACCGCATCATCTTCTCTACTACCGGTTATAGTATAGAGAGCCCCAAGAGCGCCATTGTCAATGTGGAAAAGCACGGCGGACAGTTCCAGTTGAAGGATGCCGCTACGCAGGCCATTGTTTATACCGGTCCCGTTCGTAAGGAAAAGACCGGCCTGGGAGAGTTCGAGACGATAGACTTCTCGGACTTCAAGACACAAGGCCGTTACGTCATTCAGGTAGGGGATGTCACCACCTTGCCTTTCTATATCCATCAGGATGTGTGGGATGATTCTGCCTGGCGTATGGTGAACTTCCTGTTCTGCGAGCGTTGCGGTTATCCCGTTCCCGGAAAGCACGGGGCTTGTCATAATGACCTGCATGCCACTTACAACGGACATATCATTCCTATAAACGGAGGATGGCACGATGCCGCCGATATGTCCCAACAGACCTTACAGACGGGAGAGATAGCCTATTCCTTGCTCTTGATGGCCGAACGTGCCAAAGAAAAAGGCAATGTAGACTTGTACAACCGCCTGATGGAAGAGGCTTTGTGGGGAATGGACTATGTGATGAAGACCCGTCTGGGCGATGGCTACCGTGCACAGACATGGGGCACCAACCTATGGACCGACGGTAAGGTGGGCACCGACGATGATGCCGGTCGCCGCGAACTGCTTGTCCATAACGGAGCTTTGGAGAATTTCCTGCTTGCAGGAATTGAAGCGTATGCCTCCATGATGGTTGAGAAGGATGAAGCCCTCAGGAGCAATCTGAAAAAGATTGCAAAGGAAGACTTCGGTTATGCCATGAAACGCTTTAATGAGTTGGGCTTTGCCGAACTGATAAAGAAGGGTGGGGGACATGCCGCCATGGCATCCGAAAGCCAGTATCACGCCAATATTTCATGGGCAGCCAGCATGCTCTACAAGCTGACCGGCGAACAGCAGTATGCCGATGAGGCCGTGAAGGCTATCCGCTACACCTTGCAGTGCCAGCGCACCGAACCGCTGAAAGACAAAGACAAGACCTGCGGCTTCTTCTACCGTGATTTGGCCAGGAAGTCCATTGTACACTATACCCACCAGTCTCGCGACTATGCCTATATGGAAGCCCTTGCCGCCCTTTGCGAGACACAGTCCGGCCATGCCGAGTATGAGCAGTGGATTCGTGCCATGAAACTCTATGGCGGTTATCTGAAGAATATCATGAAGTATGTATATCCTTATGGAATGGTGCCCAGTGGCATCTATCACAAAGATGAAGTGAAGGATTCCGCCAACTTCTATGCCGTTCAGGTAGGGATTCGCAGCGGTGCCGATAAGGATTTTGAGGAACAGCTCGAAAACGGTATCCGTCTGGATAAAGAGCATTATTTGCGCATATTCCCCGTCTGGTTCTCGTTTAAGGGAAATATTGCCGTACATTTGTCTACCGGTAAAGCTGCCGCTATCTGTGCCAGGGTACTGAAGGACAAGGAACTGAAAGACATTGCAGAACAGCAGCTCTTCTGGGTTGTAGGCCGGAATCCTTTCGGGCAGTCCATGATTTATGGGGAAGGCAGCAACTATCCGCAGCTCTACACGGCATTGCCCGGAGAAACGGTGGGAGAGATACCCGTAGGCATGCAGTCCTATTTCAATGAGGACGCGCCCTATTGGCCACAGTTCAATACGGCTACTTATAAAGAGGTGTGGGGCTCTTCGGCAGCCAGATGGCTGATGTTGGTTTCTGAATTCTAAAGCAAGATGATATGAGTGACAAGACTGTTTATTCACGGCGCAACCTGGCCATCGACATGCTGAGGGCATTGACCATGTTCATCATGATTTTCGTCAATGACTTCTGGAAAGTGCATGACGTACCCCATTGGCTGGAACATGCCGTCTATGGTGAGGATTTTATGGGACTGGCGGATATTGTATTCCCCTGCTTTTTGTTTGCAGTGGGAATGTCCATACCTTACGCCATTGAGCGCAGATATGCCAAGGGCTTCTCGGCAGAGTCCACCTTGGGGCATATCCTTTCCCGCACCTTTGCCTTGCTGGTGATGGGGGCGTTTATAACGAACTCGGAGTTCCGGCTTTCACCGGAAGCTCCCTATCCGATAGGAGTATACTGGTTCCTGATGGCCATAGGCTTTATCGGTGTGTGGAACCAATATCCGAAACCGGCTTCCGGCACTCAGAAGAACCTTTTCCGTGCTTTTAAAATAATCGGAGTATTGGTTCTCCTTTACCTTGCCTTCACGTTCCGCAATCCGCAGGGAGGTGTATTCGGTGCCTATTGGGGAATATTGGGCTCCATCGGCTGGACCTATCTGGTATGTGCCGTAATCTATATCTTCAGCCGTGACCGGTTGCAGTATCTGCTGCCTGCCTGGGGTGCCTTTATCCTGATATGCCTGCTGGGTACGCCTTTGCGCGAGGGCTTTGGTGGTGAGGCTATCCTTGCCTTTCCCGAACGCAACTTCTATCAGGGCATGTTGTCCATCCTGCATATCGGCAACGGGGCTTTGCCCGCATTTACAATGGGAGGTGTCATCCTTTCCATTCTCAGCGCCCGCTATGCCGGCAAGGGTGACGGCTGGAAACTCCGCAATGGGCTGACGGTTGCCGTTCTGCTTCTGCTGGTCGGAATTGGGACACACCATTTCTGGATTGTGGCCAAGATGGGTGGTACTCCTCCCTGGGTGTTCTATGTGACTGCCATTTCCGTGGGGCTCTACACACTGCTCGGCTATCTGGTCAGCCATCAGGTCACAGGTTGGTTCAACCTGATACGCCCTGCCGGAACGGCTACGCTGACCACTTATCTGGTGCCTTATGTCTTCTATGGCTTTGCTGATGTGACCGGTGTTGTCCTGCCGGACTGGTTCACACATGGATTCATGGGGCTGGTCAACTGCCTTTGTTTTGCCTTTGTGGTAATCGGCGTTACGTGGGTGATGGAAAAACTGCATGTTAAACTTAAAATTTAGATAGAATGAAAAAGAGCTTTTTACCTGCATTCTTGCTGCTGTTCCTTGCGTTGGGCATGTTCTCGTGCCAGCAGGGAGCTAAGGAAACAACCAAGGAATATCCCATGTTCTGGACGTGGCTGGACTATCGTCCCGGCATGAACTTCGACTCCATCTGCCAAGTGATGAACGACATCGGCATGGATGGAATTATGCTGAATGCGCCGACTCCCGACGATTACCGGGCTGCCATACCGGTTGCCCATAAACACGGAATCGAAGTGTATGCCTGGTTATGGACCATGAATCTGGAACACGACCGTGACAAGATATTGAAGGAGCATCCCGAATGGTTCAGCGTGAATCGTAACGGCAAGAGCCTGGCAGACACTACCGCCTATGTAGGCTATTACAAGTTTCTCTGCCCGGCATTGCCCGAAGTCCGCGAGTTCATCAAGGAAAAAATCAAGGCCTACTGCGAAGTGGAAGGCTTGAATGGCATTGCCATCGACTATCATCGTTTTGTGGATGTGGTGCTTCCCACCACCTTGTGGCCCCATTATGGCATTGTGCAGGACCGTGAATACGCTGCGTGGGATTACGGTTACCATCCGGAAATGCTCAGGTTGTTCAAGGAGCAGCATGGTTATGACCCCCGCGAGCAGGAAGACCCTTCCCTCGATGTGAAGTGGCGCCAGTTCCGTTGCGACCAGATAACCGAAGTGGCCAATATGATTGCCGAAGTGGTGCACTCCTACGGCAAGACAATGGCTGCCTCCCCGTTCCCCACCCCGAAGATGGCTTCACGCATGGTGCGCCAGGACTGGGGCAAATGGAATCTCGACATCGTGTTCCCGATGGTTTACCATACCTTCTATACGGGCGATGCCAGCTTCATTTCCGACTGTACGGTTGAGAATGTACGCGACAAGAACGATATGACTACACTGTACTGCGGCATGACCGCCACCGATGGCCCGATGATGTTCGAATGCATGGATGCCGCTCTCAACAACGGCGCCCAGGGAATTGCCGTATTTACCATTCATGGACTGCGTTCTCCGGAGGTGAAGAGGCAGTTCAAGGCTTATACGGACAGTGTCAGAGTCGTGCGTGCCGCCAATGGCGGGGTGATAAAGGCTACCCATCCCGAAGTGGCGGATCCCGACCCCTTCAAGCATGAAGGCATTATGAAGCTGATGCAGGAACGCATGCAGCAAATCATAGCCAAGGCTGCCGGCAAGGAAGAGCCGGCTCCGCTGGCATTGGGCGAGTACAAGGAGGTGGATTCCTATGACGCGACACGCTGCTACCAAGTGGTGGATGAGAATAGCAAGACTACTTTTGACGTGACATTCTATCTTTACGGCGACGTTGTTTCCGGTTGGGATGTAGCAGTAGCAGACAAGGCTTCTACTAATAAGAAATGAAAGGACGTTTTATGATAGTGAGAGATTACGGGAGCAAACTCCTTCTGCTCTTGGTGTTTTCAATGGTAGGCATGGTTTGTTGCAATGCCCAGAGTGGAAAGAGCTTGTCCGTAAAGAAAGTAATGTGTACGGCTTCACCGGAAGGTGAGGCTGTGCCGTCCTTGCTGGACGAGAACGGGATAGAGTTTCAGCCCCTTGATGTGGTCAACTGGAAAGATTATCCCTACAAGCCGGAAGTGAGTTTCCGCATAGCCCATACGGGGCGCGAAATCCTGCTCCACTACAAAGTGAAGGAAGCCAGTGTGCGTGCAGTGGCCTCCGGAGACAATGGCCGGGTATGGGAAGATGCTTGTGTGGAATTCTTCGTATCTCCCGAAGGTGACGACCGCTATTACAATTTCGAATGTAACTGCGCCGGCAGGCTGCTGATTCAGGGAGGTGCAGTCAATGAGCGCCGTCCTACGGCGAGTCAGGAGGTGCTGGGCATGGTGAAACGTTGGAGCTCGTTGGCCGGCGAACCTTTCGAGGAACGTTTGGGCGAGTGCAGCTGGGAACTGGCCATGGTTATTCCCGTTTCCGCTTTCTTCCAGCATTCCGTCGGTTCTCTGGACGGAAAAACAATGAAAGGGAATTTCTACAAGTGTGGTGACAAACTCCAGACTCCCCACTTCCTTTCTTGGAGTCCTATCGGGCTGGAACGCCCCATGTTCCACTGTCCGGCCTTTTTCGGCACCTTGTCTTTTGAATAAATCTTTAGGGTGTTCTGGTGGAATCATTTGCCGTTAGCATTACTTATTGGATTGACAATTGCGGAATTATGTGTTTTTTTATACCTTTGCACTTCCTAAATTGTAAATGCATATATGATTACCGCAGAACAACTGAAAGATATCAAAGAACGTACCGAGGCGTTGAACCGCTATCTGGACATTGAAGGAAAGAAGATACAGGTGGAAGAAGAGCAGCTCCGCACCCAGGCTCCCGGTTTCTGGGACGACCAGAAGGCTGCCGAGGCTCAGATGAAGAAAGTGAAAGGCTTGCAGCAATGGATTTCCGGCTACAATGAGGTAAAGACCTTGACTGACGAGGTACAACTGGCTTTCGACTTTTACAAAGACGAACTGGTGACTGAAGAGGAAGTGGACGATGCCTATGCCAAGGCAATCACTGCTGTCGAGGCCCTCGAACTCAAGAATATGCTTCGCGAGGAAGCCGATCAGATGGACTGTGTGCTGAAAATTAACTCTGGTGCCGGTGGTACGGAGAGCCAGGACTGGGCAAGCATGCTGATGCGTATGTATCTGCGCTATGCCGAGACTCACGGCTATAAGGCCACCATCGCCAACCTGCAGGAAGGAGACGAGGCAGGTATCAAGACTTGTACCATCGAGATTTCCGGCGATTATGCCTACGGCTACCTGAAAGGTGAGAACGGTGTACACCGCTTGGTGCGTGTTTCGCCCTACAATGCCCAGGGCAAGCGTATGACTTCTTTTGCATCCGTGTTTGTCACTCCCTTGGTAGATGATACCATCGAGGTGAACATCGAACCTGCCCGCATGTCATGGGATACCTTCCGAAGTGGTGGCGCCGGTGGACAGAACGTCAATAAGGTAGAGTCCGGTGTCCGTCTGCGCTATCAGTATAAGGATCCATATACGGGCGAAGAGGAAGAAATCCTGATTGAAAATACCGAGACACGAGACCAGCCCAAGAACCGCGAGAACGCTCTCCGCCTTCTCCGTTCCATGCTTTACGACAAGGAACTCCAACACCGCATGGCCGAGCAGGCAAAGGTGGAAGCCGGTAAGAAGAAAATCGAATGGGGTAGCCAGATTCGTAGCTACGTCTTCGACGACCGCCGCGTGAAGGACCACCGTACCAACTTCCAGACCAGTGATGTGAATGGTGTGATGGATGGAAAGATAGACGGCTTTATCAAAGCTTACCTGATGGAGTTTGCAGGAAGTGGCGAATAAATTTTCTCCCTTTCATTTGCATTCTTCCCGAATTTCTTCTTACTTTGTTCATCGTTGAACTTTAAACTATAAAACACACCATGGGAAAAAGTAAAAAGAAAGCAATGCACAGCCAGAAGGAAGAGCAACAAGCCAAGAAAGTGATGATGACGATGGGAGTAATAGCCATTGTATTGGTCATCGCCATGTTTGTGGCTTACTCTTACTGGGGCTGATAAAATCACTGGAAACGACATGCCGCAGGAGATAGAACGGAAATTCCTCGTGACGGGAGAATACAAGCCACAAGCGTATGCACACAGCCGTATCGTACAAGGATACATCAGCAGTGTACGTGGACGGACAGTACGGGTGCGCATCCGCGATGGACGGGGATTTCTCACCATCAAGGGTGCATCCAATGAATCGGGAACCAGCCGCTACGAGTGGGAAAAGGAAATTCCGCTGTGCGAAGCGCGGGAATTGCTGAAGCTGTGCGAACCGGGTATCATCGACAAGACCCGTTACCTGGTGCGCAGCGGACAGCACGTCTTTGAGGTGGATGAATTCTATGGCGAGAATGAGGGACTGACTGTGGCCGAGGTGGAACTCTCCTCGGAAGACGAGCCTTTCGTGAAACCTGCATTCATCGGACGGGAGGTGACGGGAGATGTCCGCTACTATAACTCGCAACTGATGAAACACCCTTTCACCACATGGTAGCAAACCAATTGTATGCCGTACTTGTTTAATCGTCATGGAGAAACTTTACGACTACCTGCCAAGAGAACTGGTCACCTTCCTTTTGGTCACTGTATTCTCTTTACTCATCGGGCTTTCACAGCGTAAAATCAGCTTGAAGCGCGAAGGGGAAACTACGCTTTTCGGTACCGACCGCACCTTCACTTTTATAGGCATTCTGGGCTATCTGCTCTATATCCTCGACCCTACGGGCTATCGTCTGTTCATGGGAGGAGGAGCCATTCTGGGACTGCTGCTCGGACTGAACTATTATGTGAAGCAGTCACAGTACCATGTGTTCGGAGTAACCACCATCATTATTGCACTCATCACCTACTGCATTGCTCCCATTGTGGCCACGCAGCCGTCGTGGTTCTACGTCATGGTCATAGTGACCGTCCTGCTCTTCACCGAGCTGAAACACACCTTCACGGAACTGGCCCAGCGCATGAAGAACGACGAGATGATTACGCTTGCCAAGTTCCTTGCCATCAGCGGCATTATCCTGCCGATGCTGCCCAATGAGAATCTTATTCCCGGCATCAACCTGACGCCATACAGTATTTGGCTGGCCACGGTGGTTGTATCGGGCATTTCCTACCTTTCTTATCTGTTGAAGCGTTACGTTTTCCATGAGTCGGGCATTCTGGTTTCGGGCATCGTGGGAGGCTTGTACAGCAGCACGGCTACCATTTCCGTACTGGCGCGAAAGAGCCGTAAGGCTTCTGTGCAGGATGCTCCCGAATATGTGGCGGCCATGTTGTTGGCGGTCAGTATGATGTTCCTCCGTTTCTTGATATTGATAGGTATTTTCAGCCGGGAGACGCTACTGGCCATTTATCCCTACCTGCTGATAATGTCGGTGGTGACGGCAGCCGTGGCATGGTATCTGCATTCCAAGCGGAAACGGGTGGACGACGGCACGCAGACCACGGAGGACGAGGACAGCAGTAATCCGTTGGAGTTTAAAGTGGCGCTGATTTTTGCCATGCTGTTTGTCGTGTTCACTATCTTGACACACTATACGCTGGTGTATGCCGGTACGGGTGGGCTGAACCTGCTCTCTTTCATTTCGGGCTTCAGTGACATCACTCCTTTCATCCTGAACCTGCTTCAAGGGACGGGCAGCGTGGCGGTGCTGGTAATTACGGCTTGCAGCATGCAGGCTATTGTCAGCAATATAGCGGTAAACATGTGCTACGCGTTATTCTTTGCCGGTGGAAAAAGCCCTTTGCGGCCGTGGATATTGGGGGGATTCGGCTCTGTTATTGCCGCAAATATCTGTCTGTTACTTTTCTTCTATTTTCTCTAAATTGCTTTCTTTTTGCTTTTTTAACTCCGAAAGTCTCGTAAATGCATGAAAAAGGGGCTATTTTTGCCGAATTCATTGTGACAAAACTCGAACGGGAAACGTCTAATACCAAGACAATAAACATGAATAGTCACTAAATATAAAAACGCAATGAGAACAAAATGGACTGTGCTGCTATGGATGCTGATGATTTCGGGACTGCTTGCAGCGCAAAACACGGCAAACACTTCTTTCCAGGTTAAAGGAATTTTGCTCGACTCGCTCACCCAGGAGGGTGAACCTTATGCTACCATTAAAATCGTGAAGAAAGAGGCCCCTGCAAAGGCGCTGAAAATGCTGGTAACGGATATGAAAGGCCAGTTTCAGGAAAAAGTTCCCGGTACGGGCAACTTCGTAATGACCATCACTTCCGTGGGGCGTACCCCTATCGTGAAGGATTTCTCTGTGAAGGCTGGAGAGAACCTGGTGGACTTCGGCACACTCTACATCGTGGATGCTTCCAATGAGCTGGGACAAGTGGAAATTGTAGCTCAAAAGCCTTTGGTAAAGGCGGACATCGACAAGATAGAATATAATGTGCAGGATGACCCTGATGCCCAGTCGAACTCTGTGCTGGAGATGCTCCGCAAGGTACCGTTGGTGACGGTGGACGGCGAGGACAATATTCAGGTGAACGGGAGCAGCAGCTTCAAGGTGTACGTCAACGGAAAGCCCAACAACATGATGAGCAATAACCCGACCGAGGTACTGAAGAGTATGCCTGCCAACAGCATTAAGCATATCGAGGTGATTACCAATCCCGGCCCCAAGTATGATGCTGAAGGTGTGGGCGGTATTCTGAACATTGTCACCGTGGGTAGCGGACTCGAAGGCTATACGGCTACGTTCAGTGCCAACGTCAGCAACCGCGGTGCAGGCGGTGGAGCATTCGGTACGATAAAGAGCGGCAAGCTGACTGTCAGCGCCCGCTACAACTACAATTATAATGACCAGCCCCGCAACTACAGCAGCGGCAGCCAGCATGTGACGTCGGAAGCTGTTACGGAGAATTCTTCCAATCTGGACTATGACGGCAGTAACAAGGGCCACGGTTCCTTCCAGTCGGGCAGCATGGAGGCCAGCTACGAAATAGATACACTGCGCTTGGTCACTATGTCTTTCGGACTTTGGGGTGGCGGAAACAAGAGCAACGGCTCTACGGACTACATCGCCACCTTTCCGGAGAACATAAACGCTGCTCCCATTTACAGTTACTCTGCCTTCAACCGCAGCAAGTCTTCCTGGTATTCCATCGACGGAGGTATAGACTACCAGCGTCTGTTCAAGGTCAAGGACCGCATGCTGACGTTCTCCTACAAGATAAACACCCGTCCGCAAACGTCGGATTCCTATACGGAATATGAAATAGACAATGGCTATAACCCCGATTGGGCGGACTATCTGAACCGCTTGAAGAACCAGCATAACGACGGTGAACAGAATACCACGGAGCATACGTTCCAGGCCGACTATACCACGCCTATCGGCAAGCTGCATACACTGGAGGCAGGTGCCAAGTACATTCTGCGCAACAACTCCTCCGAAGACGACCGTTTTGATGCGGACGATACCGGAAAGTATGAATACAACAAGGACCAGAGCTCACATTACAAGCATTTGAACGATATTATCGCCGCCTATCTGGGATATGGACTGAAGGTGAAGAGACTTTCGGGCCGTTTGGGATTACGCTACGAACATACCATCCAAGATGTGAAGTATCTGGTGGGCCGCGGCGAGGATTTCACAAAGAACTTTGACGACGTAGTGCCTTCCGCTTCCATCGGCTACAAGCTGACGGATATGTCCAATCTGCGTTTGGGGTACAACATGCGTATCTATCGTCCGGGAATCTGGTCTCTGAATCCTTATCTGAATGATACGGACCCCTCCTATATCAGCCAGGGTAATCCGGAGCTGGACAGTGAGAAGAGCCATGCTTTCAACTTGAGTTACAGTAACTTCACACAGAAGTTCAACATCAATATCTCGGCCCGCTACTCGTTTACCAACAACAGTATTGAGAATGTGACAAGGCTCATGCCCGATACGGAGATTGAGGGATTGAAGAACCCCACGGGCAAGGATGTGCTTTATTCTACCTATGCCAACATCGGCAAGACCCGTTATGCCAGTGTGAACGGTTACGTCAACTGGAATGCCACTCCACGTACACGTATCTACATGAACATGAGCGGCAATTACTCTTATCTGGAGGGCAGTGAAGGCATGCGTAACGATGGCTGGAGCCTCTTTGCCTACGGCGGTGCACAGCAGACGCTGCCCCATGACTGGCGCATCAGTCTGAATGTCTTCGGACAGACGCCGTGGATTATGCTGCAAGGTAAGGGCAGCAGCTTCTTTGATTATGGCTTGAGCGTCAACAAGTCCTTCCTGGACAAGCGCCTCACCTTGTCTGCCTTTGCCAGCAACTTCTTCAAGAAGTATATGGACCAAAGCTCCACCACCGAAGGCAGCGGTTTTATACGGGAAAGCAATTATAAGTACAGCCGCCAACGCTTCGGCATAAGCGTCAGCTACCGTATCGGCGAGCTGAAGGCAAGCGTGAAAAAGGCTGCGCGCACTATCAGCAATGATGATGTGAAGAGCGGTGGCAGTGGTTCCGGTGGCGGCGGTGAATAAGTTGTAAATACATTTATGGATATGTCAGGCAGGTGACTGTTCCGTCCATTGTCATTACGATGAGGCGGCGGTCACCTGCATTTTTTAGTGAGGTGACTGCCGAATGGGAGACCTTATGGCTCCAGGCTATCCCGCTTCCGTCCGTCCTTACGGCATGGACCACCCCGAATTCAGTGGGGATGAACACATACTCTTCCGTGGTTTCCATGCGGGTAGGAATAAAATTGCTTTCGTACGGCATCTGTGTATTCCAAAGTGGAATGTAGCTTCCTTTTGAAATGTCTGCTGCCGTAATATTATTTCTGATACCTTTTACGTACATGGTCTTTCCATCCGGGGAGAAGCCGAGGGATTCGCGTCCTTTCGCTTCGTCTGATGCCCAGAGGATTTTTCCGTCTTGGGGGGTGAAAGCGCGTACGAAATAGTCGGAACTGATGACAACAACCTGCTCTGACAAGTTACCTTCTTTCTCGTAGGGCAACACTACCGGCCAGCAGGCACCCGGGGAGAAATATCTTCCGCGTCCGGTATTGAATTCCCATATCTTTTCCCCGCTCTTCCGGTCCATGGCATAGAACATGGCTCCCCAAGTTCCGGTGTAGACGCGTTCGCTGTCTGTGGCCGGGCGGGATTCTATATAGCCATTCAGTCCGTCGGTAATCCAATTGGGGATGCCGTCTGCCAGGCGGAGGGAATAGAATTTTCCGTTGCTGCTGCCTATATAGATGTTTCCGTCGGTCACTGTGGGGCAGGCTACAATGGGATAGCCCGTGTCGTATTTCCAGCAGACAGTGCCTTTTTGCTTGTCCAGGGCATAGATGAACCCGTCGCAGGAAGAGACAATTGCCAGTTGGGAGGTGATGAAGGGAGCTGAGAATATCTTATTTCCGGTAGCGTAGGTCCATACGGTTTTCCCATTGCGGGTATCCAGGGCATGAACCATTCCTGCTGTATTGGTGTAGATGTACAGATGGCCGTCAATGTTCCCTTGTGAGGCGATGTCGGTTACGTCTTTCTGTTTCCAGGCTTCGCGGACAGCGGGATGGTTGCTGTTGATGCTGAAGTCCGGACGGTAGTAGACGGTATCCTGCTTTTCATCCGCTGTGCCCTGCGAGGCATTGCCGGCCATCTTCAGATGGACAATACTCCAGGCCGGGCGGGTTTCTGTCTTGATGATGCGTTCCCGGAAGGTGATGGAGTCCTGGCCTACCGTAACCAGATTGTAGCCTCCTATCGGATCCTCTCTCCGTAGGGAAGAGCGTCCGATGACGGCGGAGATACCTTCGGCGTCATAGCTGCGGTTGGTGTGCAAGTGTCCGGCAAGTGCAACCAGTACGTTGCGCGTCTTGAGGATGTCCGTCACCTCGTACCAATTGCTCAGGTCTTGGTTCAGCGGGAAGTGGTTGACGAAGATGACTGGTTGCTCCCGAGGGGTCGTGCGTACAATGGAGTCCAGCCAGAGTATTTCCTCGCGCGGGATGTGCGGAGGTCCCATGCGCAGGCTTGGGCCGGCACCACAGCCGATGAAGCGTACTCCCTGCCAGTCGTGGCAGAAATGGGATGCTTTGAAAATTTTTGTTGAACATGGTGCAGCCGTTCTCGCTCCAGTTCACGTCGTGGTTGCCCGGCAGCAGCAGATAAGGTTTCCGGAAGTCTTTCAGAATCTCCTGCAGCAGCAGGAACTCTTTGGTGTCTCCGAATTCCGTGACGTCTCCGCTGAGGATTGTGAAATCCACGGCAGGATTGGCATTGATGTCCTCAATAGCCTGCCGCAGGTCGTCTTCGGCGTAGGCGAAGGAATTAAGGTGTACATCGCTAAGCCAGGCGAAAGTAAATGAAGCCCGGATGCTCTGCCCATAAGATGATACTACGGACACTGCCATCATGCAGATGGCCAATAAGATACGTTTCATGATGATTGGTTTGAGTTTGCCCAAAGATAGGAATAATTCTTGCAATTATGGATAATCTAAGACAAAAAGGAGGGATATGCCATCATGTACCACAGATTGCACGGGTTAACGCAGATGAAAGTTCTTGATTATCAAGACTCTTGAAATAATCTGCGTTAACCCGTGCAATCTGTGGTGAGTTACGGCACTCTCTTTATTGCAAGATAGTATGTTGTTTACTTGTCGAGAACCCCAACTCCTTCAGCCCTTTCTGCACATCTGGATGACTCATGAAGAGCTTCCACAGCAGTCCCGACCGATAATTCTCGAGCATGACGGCTATCGGGCCCTGGTCAATGGCGAGGTAGCGTCGGGGATACCAGTTGTCCGTCTGGCTGAAGGCATCATAGAAGCCATAGGGGCCGAAGACCTTATCTCCCATCTCGTAGAGGTGGTGCATCACTTGCAGCGACTGTTCCGGGGTATAGACGATGGATGACAAGGCGGCAGTTGGAGAGATGACTCCCTGGTCGTCGCGTTCGTTGGGAGCGTGGGCGGCATATCCGTTGACGGAGTAGCTGGCTGTCAGTCCCCAGCAGTCGGGCCCGAAACCTTTGTAGTGCTTGGGGTTGCGGACACAGTAGGCACGGTTCACAAGCGTCAGGTTACGCATCTCGTCGAAGTAGTTGGCGCAGTATTCATCCTTCAGCCCGATGGGGTCGAGGCCGAGGAACGAGTATTGTGCCCAGAAGAGCGGTCCGGCTTCTGTGCCTTGATAGCGCAGATGCAACTCGATATTCTCCACTTTATGAGGGTCTACAATGGCCCCGTTCTGCGCCCAGCCCTCGTGATAGACTGCTGCAGGCACGCCGTGGGTAGGCGAGGCGGCGGCAAGGATATACATGATGAGGCATTCGTTGTAACCGTATACGGGAAAGTTCATTTCCCAACCGTATTCCGGACTCCAGTGCCAATAGAGCACGTTCTGGCCGTTCTGGCGGTAGAAGTTCCAGTCCACTTCGCGCCACAGCTTGTCGATGCGGGCGGCGAGGGCTTGCTCGGCGGGCGAACCGTCGATGTAGTACTGGTGGACGGAGAGCAGCGCCTGCATGATGAAGGCTGTTTCTACCAGGTCGCCGCCATTGTCTTTCTGCCCGAAGGGTTTCACCTTGCCCGTATCGCCATACCACCAGTGTGGGTAGGCACCGTGGAAACGGTCAGCGGTTTCGAGGAAGGAGACGATTTTCTCCATTCGTTCCAGCCCTTCCTGGCGGGTGACATAGCCGCGGTCTATACCGGCAAGTATAGCCATGATGCCGAAGCCGCTTCCACCGGACGTGATTACGTTCTGGTCGTTCTCCGGATAGACACCGTCCATGTGGATGCGTTCGCGTGCCAGTCCGCTGTTGGGCTCGGCACCTTCCCAGAAGTAGTTGAAGGTACGGCGCTGTACGGTGTCCATCAGGGCATCGTCGCTCAGCCGGTCTTCTTTGGCGGCGGGGCTTTTGCATTGCGTGAAACCGAGCAACAGCAGGAACAATAATAAACAGTATTGTATTTTCATTGTACCAATGCTTACTTGTTTTTTTATCATTTACTTATCTATATTCATTGCACGGTCAATTCAACAAGTATAGGACAGTGGTCGGAAAGGTAGCTGTTCTCCGGTTTGTCTTGGATAACGCGGTAGCGGTCTATCTTTGCGCCTTTGGTCACGAAGACATAGTCCAGCAGTACGCGTTCCTCCACCGGCAGACGGCCGAAGTCATGGAAAGACCAGGACGGACCGTAGGTGACGGCAGCTGTCTTTGCGGCATTTTCCATTCCTCCCTTTTCCAGCGTTTGCAGAGGTTCTTCACCGGGCGTACAGTTAAAGTCACCGGTGATGATGGCGGGCATGCCCGGTGCTATCTTCTTGATTTTGTCGAGAATGAGTTGCACGCCCTCTTTGCGGGCTGTCTTTCCGTCGTTGTCCAGATGGGTGTTGAAATATACAAACTTTTGTCCGTTGTTCTTTTCCTGCAGTATCGCCCAGGTGGTGACACGGTTGTAGGAAGCGTCCCAGCCCTTGATGCCGATAGTTTCGGGTTGCTCGCTGAGGGAGAAATTGCCGTATTCCACCAGTGTAAACCGGTCGGTCCGGAAGAATATCGGGCAGTATTCGCCTGCTTCCTTGCCGTCGTCGCGCCCCACGCCGAGTGCTGTGTATTGCGGCAGCCCGCGTTTCAGGTCTTCCATTTGGTTGTGAAGCACTTCCTGCATGCCCAGCAAGTCGGGGCTGTAGTAGGCTATCATACGGCAGGCGTCACCCTTGCGGTAATTCCAGTTGTTTACACTGTCCGAAGGAATATCCAGGCGGACATTGAACGTCATCACTTCCAGCGGCTGTCCGTTCTGTACGGAGGGCTGGCTCTTGCAGCTGCCAAGGAGCAGAATGCTGCAAAAACAAAGGAGTAAAGTAGTATATCTCATGTTTTCTTGTTTTTAGAGTGCAATATTAAATATTTTATTTTATTTCAGCGTCAGTCGGGCTGTCTTTTCTGCCTGGCTGCTGCCACCTATCATCACATCGAAATCTCCCGGCTCGGCCACGTGGTTGAGGTCGTAGTCGTAGAAGCGGAGCAGCTCAGGGGTAATCTTGAAGGATACGGTCTTGCTTTCGCCCGCTTTCAGGAACACCTTTTCAAAGCCTTTCAGCTCGCGTACGGGGCGGGTAATGCTGCCTACGAGGTCGCGGATATAGAGCTGCACGACTTCTGCGCCGTCACGCTTACCGGTATTGGTCACGGTGACTACGGCAGTGGTGGAGCCATTTTGTCCCATGACCGGGGTACTGAGGGCGATGTCGCTGTACTGGAAAGTGGTGTATGAGAGCCCGTATCCGAAGGGATACAGCGGTTCATTGTCCACATCCAGATAGTTGCTGCGGAACTTCTCGAACCAATTACCGGCAGCCAGCGGGCGACCGGTATTCTTGTGGTTGTAGAATAAAGGTATCTGCCCCACGTTCTTCGGGAAAGTCATGGTCAGCTTACCGCTTGGGTTCACGTCACCGAACAGCACGTCGCCGATGGCGTATGCCGCTTCACTGCCACCGAACCATACGTTCAAGATAGCGGGCACATGTTCCTGCTCCCAGGTGAGCGTCAGCGGCCGGCCGGTGAAGAGGGTCAGTACAACGGGCTTTCCGGTCTTCAGCAAGGCCTCCAGCAGGGTGCGTTGCACGTCGGGGATGCCGAGGTCGGTACGGCTCGAGCTTTCACCGCTCATTTCGGAAGACTCGCCCAGGGCGGCTACAATCACGTCGGCACCGGAGGCCACCTTCAAAGCTTCGTCCAGCAGTTCCTTATCCGTACGGTTGTCCCGGCTCAGCGATCGGCCGAATAGGGTGGCGCGTTCCTCGTAGGCTACATCACCGATGAGGTTGCTGCCTTTGGCGTAGGTGATGTTCACCCGGCCGGCTGTCATCTCCTTCAGTCCTTCGTACAGAGAGGGATAGTCATCCAGGCGTGCGGCAACACTCCAGGTACCGGGCATGTTGCTGCGGGTATTGCCCAGAGGGCCGATGACGGCGACGGTGCCTTGCTTCTCTAAGGGAAGGACAGGACGAGAAGACTTCTTGCCTTGTCCCTCAAAAGGTTCGTTTTTCAGCAGCACAAAGCTTTCGGCGGCAATCCGGCGGGCGGCGTCGCGGTGCTTGCGGGTGAAGATGTCGCGTGCGGGACGGCTGAGGTCGCAGTATTTGTAAGGGTCATCGAACAGCCCTAACTTGTATTTCGCTTCAAGGATGCGGCGGCAGGCTGCATCCAGCGTCTTCATGGTTATTTTGCCTTCGGTGAGCGACTTTTTCAACGTGCCCACGAAACCTTCGCTCACCATATCCATGTCCACACCGGCGTTGAGCGCACGGGCGGAAACGGTCTGCAGGTCACCGATGCCGTGCTCCACCATTTCGGAGATACCGGTAAAGTCGGTCACCACAAAACCGCTGAACCCCCATTGTTTGCGCAGCACGTCTGTCATCAGCCAGCGGTTGGCTGTGGCGGGCACACCGTCCACTTCGTTGAAAGAGGCCATTACACTGCCCACTCCGGCATGGACGGCTGCTTCATAGGGGTACATGTATTCGTTGAACATGCGGTTGCGGCTCATGTCTACGGTGTTGTAGTCGCGTCCGGCTTCTCCGGCACCGTACAGTGCGAAGTGCTTGACGCATGCCATGATTTCGTCGTTCCGTTTCAGTTGGTCGTCCGGGTCTTTTCCCTGATACCCCAACACCATGGCGCGGGCGATGGCACCTCCGAGGAACGGGTCTTCGCCCGACCCTTCGGATACACGTCCCCAGCGCGGGTCACGGCTGATGTCCACCATCGGGCTGAAGGTCCATGAGATGCCGTCGGCACTGGCTTCTGTGGCGGCGATGCGGGCAGACTGCCCGATGGCTGCCATGTCCCACGTGCAGGAGAGGCCGAGAGGGATGGGGAAGATGGTCTCATAGCCATGTATCACATCCATGCCGAACAGCAGGGGGATGCCCAGGCGGGAGTTCTCTACGGCCAGTTTCTGTACGTCGCGTATCTTAGCCACTCCTTTCAGATTGAAAAGCCCTCCCACGAGCCCCTGCTCAATCTTCTTGGCCACGTCGCTGCTCTTTGCCTGACCGGTGGTGATCTCTCCGGTCACGGGCAGGTTGAGCTGGCCGATTTTCTCTTCCACAGTCATCCGGCGCATCAGTGCGTCGATGAAGCGGTCCATGTCCTGCGGAGACTTCTGCGCCTGCACGGTGGCGGTGACGCCTATTAAAGCAGTCGCGAGCAGCAGACTTGTTCTCTTGAAAATTTTCTTCATATTCATATTGAATTAATTGTTTGTAAGTATGTTCCCTTCATTGTTTTTAGATTGCCGTCACTCTATTGCAGTAGCGCTATGACTTCTTTGCAACGGTGCTGCAATTTCTCTGCAGTGATACTGCAAACGGTTTGCAGCGCTACTGCAACTGCTTTGCAGCGACACTGCAACTGTTGTGCAGTGCTACTGCAACACCTTTGCAGTGCCACTGCAAAAAGTTTGCAGCTCTTTGCAGTAGCAATGCTTTGATTGCAAGTAAGTTATGAAACAGACCTTTTGCCATTGATTGGGCCGACTGTTTCCTTTGGCCGGGTATCAATAGTCGGGGTTCTGCACCAGTACTCCGTTCGATTTGTCTATCTCTGTCTGGGGCAGAGGCAGCAGCGCATTCTTGTCCTGGTAATTCTTTCCGGCAGCTTGCAGCACTTCTTTGGCAATGCCCCAGCGCACGAGGTCGTAGAAGCGGTCGGGTTCCAGTGCCAGCTCTACGCGGCGTTCGTGGCGAATGGCGTCACGTAGCACAGACTGGCTGGCAGATTCTACCTTCGGAAGCACGTCTGCCAGTGTGCCGCGGGCATGGGCGCGTACTTGTTCCAGATACCCGGCGGCTTCGCCCGTCAGCCCTTTCTCGTTGGCGGCTTCGGCAGCCATCAGCAGCACGTCCGGGTAGCGGATGAGGCGGATGTTTACCCAGAAACCCATGCGGGTGTACTTGCGGCGCAGTGTCGGGTCCGTGTAGGCCTTCTTGTTGAAGTAGGCACCCATGGCGGTGGATACGGGTGACTCGCCATAAGGCTGGTTGGTATTCTCCGGTGTGATGGGCTCGTCCGTGCTGCGGCGGAAGTAGAGCAATGTGGCGTTCCGGCGCGGGTCGCCCGGTTCAAAAGCTTCTCCCATCAGTTTGGTGGCCATGTGCCAGCCCCATCCCAGGTCCCACTCGCCGGCTCCGCGCACCCCTTGCACCTGGCAGAACTGGCTGCCGATGCTGGCGTCCTCTTTCATGGCATCGGTGGCTTCGCATTGCAGTTCGAAGATGCTCTCACCGCAATTCTCCCCTTCTACGGTGAAGACTTTGTCGACCGGTGTATTCAGGTTGTAGATGCCCGATTTTATCACTTCGGTGGAGGCTGTGTACATATTGTCCCAATCGTTTCGCATCATATAGGTGCGTGCGTGCAGGGAGCGTGCGGCGCCCCAGGTCAGCCGTCCCGTGTAGTCGCTGTCCCACCGCAGGGGCAGGCATTCTTCGGCTTCGGTCAGGTCTTTGTCAATCTGTTCGTATATCTTTTCCGCCGTGGTCTTGGGCACGTTGGCATCGGAGGCTTCCACTACCTTGATGGTGACCAGCGGCACTTCGCCAAAGGCGCGTACCAGGTTGAAGTAGCACCAGGCACGGAAGAAGAGCGCTTCGCCGCGGTTGCGGATGGCTTCGGTGTCGTCCTTGTGTCCGCTCTTCTCAATGTCGTCCAGGATTTCGTTGCACTGGTAGATGATTTTGTAGTTCTGTCCCCAATAGGCGCTGAGCGGCCCGTTGGAGGCAGTGTATTCGAAGTCGTCCCACATGGCGGCCTCGTTGCTGCCGTCGCCGGCGTCACTGCCTTTCTCGGAGTCCTCGCTGCGCACCATGTGCACCATAAAAGCAGGAATACCGGCAGTGATGTCGTACGAGCGCATCAGGTAGTAGACGTTGAATATCTTCCCGCCTACAAGGGCGTTGGGAGAGTCATCTTCCGTGAACTGCCCCAGCGGATCGCGGTCCAGGAAGTCGTTGCAGGATGTCAGTGAGAGGGCTGTTGCACCCACCAGCAATGTAAATATGTATTTTATCAGTTTCATAAATTTATATTTTTCATTCCCCGTTCCCTTTGAAGGAGTCGGGGGAGGTTTGAAGTTACTCTTTTTTAGGGGAGAGGCTTTTAGAACGTCAGATTAAATCCGAACGTATAAATCGCCGGCATCGGATAACTGCCGTCGTCCACCCCGAAGGCGATGGCGCTTCCGCCCAGTTCCGGGGTATATCCGGTGTTGTGCTTCCACGTCTTCAGGTTCTGTATGTTCACGTAGAGCTTCAGCGCCTGCATGCCTATCTTCGAAATCAGCGCCTTGTCGAAGTTGTATGCCAGCGACACGTTACGGATGCGGAAGAACGAGCCGTCCTCTATGTAATACTCGGAGTTCAGATTGTTGATGGTATGCTTGGTGTTCAGCAGCGGCTGGGTGTTGCTGGTCCCTTCACCGTGCCAGCGGTCCATGCGTTGCTCCATAAAGTTGAACTGGCTCCAGTTGTAGTTGTCCCAGGTACGGTAAATCTGATTGCCGCCTTGTCCCATCATGTCAACGGCAAGCTCCCAGTTCTTGTAGCCCAGGCCGAGCGTGAAGCCGTAGGTGACATCGGGTGTAGGATTACCAATCATCGTACGGTCTGCCGTGGTGATTTCACCGTCACCGTTCACGTCGCGGAATTTCAGGTCGCCCGGGGTGACGGTTGCCAGTGTGTTCTTGGGAGAGTGCTCAATCTCCTCCTGGGTCTGGTAGACGCCTTCCACCTTGTAGCCGTAGAAGTAGCCGATGGGGTATCCTGCCATTGTGTAGCTCTGCTGCTTGTCTCCGGCTATGATGGAGTAGCCTTCCTGCACGAGGCTCAGTACCTTGTTCTTGATGGTGGCAAGGTTCATTCCGATGTTGTAGTTCCAGTCGCCTATCCGGTCGCGCCAGCTCAAGGCAAGCTCTACGCCCGAATTCTCGATGGAGCCAAGGTTTCCGATACCCGGTACGGTGCCCGAGATGCCCGGCACTTCGGCCAGCAGGTCTTTGGTTTTCTTCTTGTAGTACACCCCTTCAAAGTGCAGGCGGTTGCGGAGGAAGTTGGCTTCTGCACCGGCTTCCCAGGCTTCCACCTTCTCCCAGCGCAGTTTGGGGTTGGGCAGGTAGGCAAGCTGGTAGCCCGGATAGATGGCAGACGGGGTGCCGAACACGGCGGAGTAGGCATTCGTCAGCAACGGTTCGGCGGGATAGGCGCGGTCCAGGTTCTGGTTGCCCAGTGTGCCCCATGAGCCTTTCAGTTTCAGCATATCCAGCCAGGTGATGTCCTTCATCCATGCTTCCTCGCTCATCAGCCAGCCCAGGCCGACGGAGTAGAAGTTCTGCCACTGGTTGCCGGTGTAGGAGAAGGCGGAAGAACCGTCGCGGCGGTAGGAGCCGTTGAACAGGTACTTGCCCTTGTAGTTGTAGAGCACGCGTGCCAGCACGGACACGGTGGAGCGCTCCCACTGCGTACTGCCGTTGGTGGCGGTGGCTGCGTCGCCGATACTTACGTACCATTTGTCGGGATTGTCCGGAATGACCAGGCCTACCCCTTGGGTACGGGCGCCGTTCAGATTCTCGAGCTTGTTGTAGTAGGTGGTGAAACCGGCTGTGGCCGTCACGCTGTGGTCTCCCCAGGAGTTGGTGTAGGTCAGCAGATAGTCGCTCTGTACCTTCATTTCCGTTTCTTTGGCTTGGGACACTCCGGTCTTGCCGTTGCCCAGCGTGGCTATGTCTCCCTCGACGCTTGCGTCATATACCTGGATAACCGGGGTGTATGTCCGTGTGCTGTTCGAGGCATAGTCCAGGGAGAACATGGCCTTGAACTGGAAGTGTTTCAGGAAATCCCATTGCCCGTACACGTTGCCCGAGCCACGGTAGTTCTCGGCTTTCGTGGTATTCGCCTTCAGGTCTACGTCCACCATCGGGTTGTTCATCTGTGCCTTCTGGAATCCGGGCAGTGAGGTGTAGAGGCCGTACTCGGAGTTGAATACATGCGCCACCGGAGCTGCGCGCAGGGCTGTAGCCACACTCTTCGTGTCGGCGGGCAGCATGCGTGCCCCGTTGAATTGGAAACCTACCTTGAGGTTGTCCGTCACTTTATAGTCGTTGCTGATGTTCAGCGTGATTTTGCTGTACTTCTCGTGCTTGATGTTGCCTTGCTCGTAAGCATAGCCCGCACCGAGATAGAAGCTGTTCTTGTCCGAGGCACCCGTGATGCTGATGTTGTTGTTGGTGATGAACCCAGTCTGGAAGATTTCATCCTGCCAGTTGGTGTTTCCCGTCCAGTCCGAGAAGTTGTATTCCGGGTTGCCTTCATTCCTCAACTGTTCGTTGTACAGCAGTTTGAAGCCTTCGGCATCCGTCAGTGCAATTTTGTCGGTGATGGACTTGAAACCGAACGAGCCGTTGATATTGACGCGTGTCTGTCCCTCTTTCGCCTTCTTGGTGGTGATGATAATCACGCCGTTGGCACCGCGCACACCGAAGATGGCGAGCGACGACGGGTCTTTCAGTATCTCCATGGATTCGATGTCCTGCGGATTCAGGAAGTTGATGTTGTCGTTGAACAGTCCGTCCACCACATAGAGTGGCTTGTAGCCGTTGATGGAGTTTGTTCCGCGTACACGGATTTCCGGGTCGGAGCCTGCCTTGCCGGAGTTTATCACCTGCACGCCGGCAATCTTTCCTTGCAGTGCGGATACGGGGTTGACCACCGGCTTGTTGGCGATTTCGTCGCCTTTAATGTTGGTGATGGAGCCCGTCAGGTCCCGCTTCTTGGCGCTGCCATAACCGATGACCACGGTTTCGGCCAGCATTTGCGAATCGTCCTTCATCCGGACATCGATTATCGACTGGCTGCCTACCTTGATGGCTTGCTTTACCATGCCCACGTATGAAAAATCCAATGTGTTCTCCGGGGTGGCCTGGATGGAGTACCGGCCGTCTATGTCGGTAATCACGCCGTTGGAGGTTCCTTGTACCAATACGGTGGCGCCGATTAGCGGATCACCCAGTGCATCGGTCACAGTACCGGTTACTGTTTTTTCCTGTGCCGATGCGGCGACACTTGCCAGCAGGCACACCGTCAGAAATAGGTTTCTTAGTCTTCCGGTTTTCTTCTTGGGAAGGTTTAGGTTCTTCTTCATTACATTCATCTTTTAGTGGATAACTAATTCAGTTTTCTCCTCTGAACAATCAAAATGCAAAAAAGATTTGGTGACGGTGTTAAAAAAGGGCAGCCCGGTTCTTGCGGACTGCCCTCTTACCTAAAAGCAAAACTATACCTATTTCAACTCAAAACTCGTAGTCTTTACATCGCGGCTGTTGGGTCCAATCATTACGTGGAACTCGCCGGGTTCGTATACATACTGTATGTCGTAGTTGTAGAACTTCAGCAATTCGGGGGTAATGGTGAAGGTCACCTGCTTGCTTTCGCCTTTCTTCAGGTGGATGCGCTCGAAGCCTTTCAGCTCTTTCACGGGGCGGGTAATGCTGCCCACCAGGTCGCGGATATAGAGCTGCACGATTTCATCCGCATCGTAGTTGCCCGTATTGGTCACGGTTACGGAAGCAGTCAGTTTGCCGTCTGCATTCAGTTGCTTGGAACTGAGCGTGATGTCACTGTACCGGAAGGTGGTGTAGCTCAAGCCATAGCCGAAGGGATATAGTGGGTCGTTGCTCACATCCAGGTAGTTGCTGCGGAACTTCTCGAACCATTTGCCTTCTTTCAAAGGACGTCCGGTATTCTTGTGGTTGTATGCCATAGGCAACTGGCCTACATTCTGCGGGAAGGTGGTGGTCAGCTTACCGCTGGGGCAAACGTCTCCGAACACTACATCGGCAATGGCATCGGCAGCTTCGCTACCTCCGAACCATACATTCAGGATGGCGGGGACATGCTTATCCTCCCAAGTCAGCACTACGGGACGTCCGGAGAACAATACCAATACTACGGGCTTGCCCGTTTTCAGCAATGCTTCCAGCAGGTGTCGCTGTGCGTCCGGCATTTCCAGTTCGGAACGGCTGCTGCTCTCACCACTCATCTCGGAAGACTCGCCGAGAGCGGCTACGATGACATCGGCTTGTGCGGCTACTTTCAGGGCCTCGTCCAGCAGTTCTTGGTCATTGCCGCGGGGCAGTTCACGGCCGAACATCGTGGCGCGTGTCTGGTAGTCGGCATCGTACATCAAGTTGCTGCCTTGTGCATAGAGAATGTTGGCCTTGGAGCCGACAGCATTCTTGAAACCTTCCAATAGGGTGCTGTATCTGTCTGCCGTGGCTGCCACACTCCAAGTACCCGGCATGTTGGCGCGGGTGTTGGCAAGCGGGCCAATCAAGGCGATGTTGCCTTTGCGCTGCAAGGGCAGCAGGTTGTCCTGGTTCTTCAGCAGTACGAATGTCTCTGTGGCAATCTGGCGGGCGATGGAACGGTGTTCGGGAGTGAACACTTCTTTTTCGGCACGCTTCACGTCACAGTATTTGTACGGATTGGCAAACAATCCCAGCTTGTATTTGGCCTCCAGGATGCGTCGGCAGGCTTTGTCAATGTCGGCTTCGGTCACTTTGCCTTCTTTCAGAGACTTTTCCAGTGTGCCGATAAATCCGTCGGCTACCATGTCCATGTCTGTTCCGGCGGTCAGGGCACGTGCGGATACTTCCTGCAGGTCGCCGATTCCGTGGTCTATCATTTCGGAGATGGCTGTATAGTCTGTCACCACGAAGCCGTCGAAGCCCCATTGGTTGCGTAGTACGTCGGTCAGCAGCCAGTGGTTGGCAGTGGCGGGTACTCCGTCAATTTCATTGAAGGAGGTCATTGCGCTACCCACACCGGCTTCTACGGCAGCCTTGTAGGGAGGGAAGTATTCGTTGAACATACGGTTGCGGCTCATATCCACCGTGTTGTAGTCGCGGCCGGCTTCTCCGGCGCCATACAGTGCGAAGTGCTTTACGCAAGCCATTATCTCGTTGTTGGCACTCATATCCTTGCCCTGATAACCGCGAATCATGGCTTGTGCAATGGCTGAACCCAGGAAGGGGTCTTCACCGTTGCCTTCTGATACACGTCCCCAACGGGCATCGCGGCAGATGTCTACCATCGGGCTGAACGTCCAGCAGATACCGTCTGCACTCGACTCAATGGCGGCGATACGGGCCGATTTCTCTATAGCCTCCATGTCCCAACTGCACGAGAGTGCCAAGGGGATGGGGAATACCGTTTCGTAACCGTGAATCACGTCCATACCGAACAGCAAGGGGATGCCCAGGCGGCTGTTCTCTACGGCAAGTTTCTGCACTTCGCGGATGTTCTTCACCCCTTTCAGGTTGAACAGACCTCCGACTTCACCGTTGCGGATTTTACCGGCAACGTCGCTGCTCTTGGCTTGTCCGGTGACGATGTTTCCCGTTACCGGCAGGTTGAGCTGACCGATTTTCTCGTGCAGCGTCATTTTGCCCATCAGCTCCGTAATGAATTTATCCATCTCCTGCGGATTGCCTTGGGATGTGTTTTCTTTGGGCGTTGCCGTCACGGTGAGGGCAGAGAAAGCCAAGGCTGCTAATAATGTGTATTTCTTCATATGATATAATTTTGATTATCCCCTCCGGCCCCTGAAGGAGGAGGGGAATAGTGATATAGAAATTCAACTTAAGCTTAGCTGCTCCATCATGTCGCATACTAACTTCAATCGTAAATCCCTAAGCCTTAAATCCCAGCTTCTGCAATCCTTCCTGAACCTCGGGACAGCTCATGAAGAGTTTCCACAACAAGCCGGAACGATAGTTCTCAATCATCGGGGCAATGGTGCATTGGTCGATGGCAAGATAGCGGGGCACCGTCCAGTCACTTCCCTCGGAGAAGGCATCGTAGAATCCGTACTTGCCCCAAATCCAGTCGCCTTTGGAATAGAAATACTTCAGTGCACGCATGGATTCCTCCGGTGTGTAGGGAAAACTGGACAAGGCTGCTGTCGGTGTGATGACACCATGGTCGTTGTCGCCCGGGCAGTGGGCTGCATAGCCTTTGGTAGAGTAGCTGGCGGTCAGTCCCCAGCAGTCCTCGCCGTAACCTTTGTATTGTTTGGGATTCTCCACGCAGTAGCGGTAGTTGGAGAGGGCATGGTTGCGCACCACGTTCCAGTAGTTGGCATAGCGGTCGCTCAGGTTGCGCGGGTCCAGACCGATGTGCGAGTATTGTGCCCAGAACAAGGGACCGCCCAGTTTCTCGGCTCCGTTGTGTTTCAATTCCAAAGGCAGGCCGTAGGGGGCAGAGTCGGACTTGATGCCGCCGCCGCGTGCCCAGCCGTTGTGGTAGGCTGAAGCCGGAACGGGATAAGTGGGGGAGGAGGCTGCGAGCACATACACAATCAATGCTTCGTTGTAGCCTTCCAGCGGGAAGTTCATTTCCCAGTTGTATTCGGGAGACCAGTGCCAGTAGATGACATCCTTGCCATTCTGATACCAGCTGAACTCCATCTCTTTCCACAATTGGTCAATCTTCTCTACCAGCGCCTTTTCCTGCTCGTTGCCGTCGCGGAAGTATTGGCGTACGCAAAGCAAGCTTTGCATCAGGAAGCAGCTTTCCACCAAGTCTCCGCCGTTATCTTTTTGTCCGAAAGGTTTCACCTTGCCGGTAGGGCCGTACAACCAATGGGGCCATACGCCGTGGAAGCGGTCGGCGCGTTTCAGGTAATCGGCAATCTTGGTCAGGCGCTTCACGCCTTCTTCCCTGGGGATGAAGCCGCGTTCGATGCCTACCAGCAGTCCGGCTATACCAAATCCGCTGCCGCCGGTGGTGACAACATTCTGGTCCTTTTCGGGATAATCCCCATCCAGGTGGATGCGTTCGCGTGCCAGTCCGGAGGTCGGTTCCGCACCGTCCCACATGTAGTTCAAATGTACCTTCTGGATGTAATCAAGCATTTCGTCATCCGAAGCGAATGATTCGGGACGTACTTCCTCTGTGTCGGGCTTTTCCTCTTTTCCGTTCTCTTTCCCGTTTTCCTTCAAGTCGGAAGAGCAGGATGCACAGCCCGCCAATGTGGAAATCAGGAACAAAGCCAGCACATGTATCATTATTGGTTTTTTCATATCTTTATTTCTTGTGTTTAATTTTTTGTCATCTTGCACAATGGCGAGCGGCCGTTTTCGTTCAGCGCCTCGATAGTGAAGTAATAGTCCGTGTCCGCATCCAGTCCGCGGAAGTCATATTCCGTCTGTCCCAGTACCGTGATGGCATTGTACATCTTGCCTTCGGCGGTGCCGTAGTAGATGTTGTAGCCATAGGCGCTTGCTTCGGGTTGCCAGGAGATAAGGGCATTCCGGCGGTCTTTCCTGTCACGTTTCACAGTCAGTCCTTTCACGGCTTGCGGGGCATCGCCGTCACCGTTCCCGAAGACGCGGAAGCCGGACAAGGCGACATTTCCCGTAGGCATGTGCACATTCTCGTATTTCAGATAACGGGCACGCAACGGCTCGTTGAGCTCGATGTAGTCGTGCGGACAATCCTTGTCACTGTCGCTCTTGTCTATGACCAATGTCCATTCTTTTCCGTCTTCGGAAGCAAAAATACGGTATTGGTGATAAATATCCATGGCACGGTTGTATTGAACCGCTTTATGGTCGTAGAAGTTCAACTGCACGGCACGTACATTCTTTGTACTGCCCAGGTCTATCCCGGCCCATTCGCCGGGGTTGCCGGAACGGGCTGCCCAGTAGGTGCGCATACTTTCGTCCGTCAGGTTGGAAGCTGCATGGATGCTATCCGTAGATGATACCTCCACCGGTTTGCCGTAGGACAGAAGCATCCATCCCGTGAAACGCTCTGCAGGGTTCTTTACGTCCATCGGTTCTGCCCAGTTGGGATAATCGCCGAAGGCAGTGGACGAATACATGACACCATCCTTGTCGAAAGCCACCGGATAAAGACCGATGCGGCGTTCGAACTTGTACTTCAGGGAGAGCATGCAGGTGGCCACGTGCCAGTAATTGCCTTTCACGTCGCAGAACGTGCCTCCATGACCGGCACCTTGCACATAACCGCCCGGCTTGTAGCACATCGGGTTATGCTTCTGGTAGACAAACGGGCCCAGCGGGGAATCCGAAACATATACGCCATCGGCATAGACTTTGAATTCAGTGCCCGGAGCACCATATTGGAAATAATATTTGCCATTGTGTTTGGTCATGTAAGCGCCCTCTGTGAATGGGCGGAGTGTCACTTCATCGTCATTGTTCATGCCGAAACGTTCCCAGCCGTGTTCTTCGGGGCGGAGCATCATGACATCGTGAATCTTGCTGATGGGGTAGAAATCATTCCGGTCCAGTTCTACCGCTTTCAAGGGATATTCATTGCTGGAGCCATAGTACAGATACAATCTGCCGTCGTCGTCCAGAAACAGACAAGGATCCCATGAAGGAAGTACGTTCTTTTCGATGGCACGTTTGAAACGTCCCGTTTTGGGATGCGTGCTGTACCACACGGCAAGGCCTTCGTAGGTGGAGCCGGTATAGAACAGCGTGTCACCGCTTACATAGGCTGCCGGTGCGCACTGGTCGTCGTCCGTAGGCTTGCGTTGGAAGCCGGCAGGAACGAAATCCCAATCCACCAGGTTCTTGGAATAGTGAAAACCGCCCTGGTTGGTGGAGAACAGAAAGTATTCTCCCTTGTATTCCACCGCCATCGGGTCGGCAGAGGAACGGAACGAACCGTTGGGACGCACATTGTTGTTGAAAGGCTCGAAATTGTAACTGATGTTCATCGGATTGCAGAAGGTGCGCGACAGAGGCGCCTGTGGGTCATACCACCGGGTCGCCTGGGCGGGACGGCGGATTGCGGTTGCCTTGTGTACCTCTTCTTCCATCACTACCTCAATATCGGTTTCATCCAGTGCCAGGATTCTGTTCACTATCTTTTTCCCGGGATAGTAGACATACAGGTGCACGTCGTTCTTCGCTCCTTTGATGGCAAAGCTGCCGTCGTGGGCAGTGGTATTGTGCATGGGACTTGCGAAGAACATGACTGTGGCGCCTGTGAGTGGCTGGCGGTTGGTGTCCAGTACGTGTCCTTTTACGATACGGTCTTGGGTTACAGTGATATAATAGTCACTGACTTGCCCCTTCACCACTTTGATGGAATCGTCAGGGGTTGCCTTTGCCGTCAGAGCGGCAAAGGCTATTCCACAACTGATTAGGAATCTTTTTACCATATTGGAGCGGATTTATTCGGCAATTCCGTCAATGGGTTCCAGCTTCAGGTCGGGAAGGTCGTCCAACTGGTTGGCTGGTATGGGCCAATAAGTCTTTTCTGCTGTCCATCCTTTGGGACCGAGTACGGTGGCGGCATCGCCGGTACGCACCAAGTCCACATAACGGGCACACCATTCGCCGCAAAGCTCCATCCGGCGTTCGTCCATCACGTCTTTCAGGGTAACACCGGTTTTGGTGCTCATGCCTGCACGCCGGCGCACTTCGTTGTAGCCTGCGTCTCCATCCTTGCCCAGTCTGACTTTGGCTTCGGAGTTCATCAGCAGCACTTCGGCATAGCGGATGATACGCACATTGTTGTTGGCTCCGTAGGTCGTACGTGGAAGAGTCATCTGATTGTAGGGAAGGTAACCTTTGCCGTTCCAACAGTCGGTCTTGGTGGCCGATGTGGGACCTACCTGCCAACCCTCGCGCGTCTTGCTCAGGGCTTTCAGGAAAGAAGTTTCGGCACGCACACCTTCGCCACGGGCTTCGGCCCATGCCACGAACTCGGGTTCATAGCCTATGAAATTCCAGCCGCCTATGGACTTGGTGCCTTCGGCTTGCTTGTAGCTGATGGTACCGTCTGCGTTCACTACTTCATCATACCTCTCTGCCATGTTCGGACCCTGGAAATTGAACCATTGGTCTACGCCCAGGTAATCGCCAGAACCATTGCCGTAGTCTGTTACCTGGCATTCGAACAAAGATTCGTCACACAACTTTCCGGGAATTTTGAACAGCTGGTAGAAGTCGTCGTAGAGACGGAATCCACCGTTCTTGATGATGTCATCGGTCAGTGTCTCCACTTGTGCATAGTCTCCTTTCAGCAGATAGATGCGGGCGGCCAATGCTTGGGCGGTGAAGGCTGTCACGGCTCCCTTGTGTTCCATCTGGTTGGGACGCATGCGGGGCAGTTTGTCGATGGCGTAGTTCAAATCTTCCAGCATATAATTATATACGGCCTCTACGGTAGAACGGCGAAAATCGGTCTGCAGGTTGTCACGGTAGATGACGGTGGGACCGAAATTGGTCACCAGACAATAGTAAGCCCATGCACGGATGGTACGTACTTCGCCGCAATAGGATTCGTAGGTTTTGTAATCTTCGCTTCCTGCAGCAAGATATTCGGCATAACCGTCGAGGCTTTGCAGGGCGGCATTGGTGATGCGGATGATGTCGTAGAAGTTCATCCATACCTGGTTCAGTGCCCAGAATGAGTTGTTGTAGTTGAACTTGCGTCCGAAGGCCACGGCATCGCCCTGGTCATCGGTACGGCCCGACCACACGTCACCGTCGCGGGTGAACATCAATAGTGCGTTGCACCAGTGCATGCCCTGTGTGCGTACTTTGGAGTAGGCACCCACTACGGGTTGGTACATATTGTTCTTGTTGGTAAAGTCCACGCCTTGTTCGGGAACTTTGTTCTCCGGATCGATTTCTATGAAATCGGTGCAAGCGGTAGCTCCTCCCAGTACCATCATGGCCGGAAGTATATATGCGAATGTTTTCTTTAAGAATTTCATTGTTTTACGTTTTAGGGTTTAGAAATCTATTTGCACTCCGAAAGTATAGGTTGAAGTCAGAGGGTATACTTCGGTATCCCAACCTTCGGCATCCGACACTTCAGGTGTGAAGCTGTTGGCCTTGAAGGTAGTGAAGGGGCGGTCGGCCGTCAATGAGAGGCGGAGTCCCGGCATCACGTAGCTGCCTATCTTCAAGTTCTTGAACGAGTAGCCCAGCGTGATGTTCTGGATGCGGAAGTAATCGGAGCTTTCTACGAAATAGGAAGCGTTGTTACTGTCTGATTTGTTCCAGGTTTTGAGAAGAGCCTTGGCCGACGGATGTTCGTTGGTAGAGCCTGCACCCGTCCAGCGGTTCTCATACTGTGCGCGGTCAAAGTTATAGTAGTCGGCTGCATAGCGCAGGGCACGCTTACGGTTCCACAGTTCGCCGCCTGCTTGTCCGTAGGTAGTGAGGCTGAAGTCGAAGTTCTTATAAGAGAATCCGGCATTGAAGCCATAAGTAAAGCTGGGCACGTATGAGCCCAACACCTGCTTGTCGTTTCCGTCTATCACATGGTCGCCGTTCACGTCCTCGTAGATGAAGTCGCCGGGTTCCAGTCCGTTGGCCACGGCGATGGGGTCGGCAGCACATTGTTCAGGAGTCTGGTAGATGCCGATGACCTTGTAGCCATAGAATGAGTTCATCGTCTCGCCCACCATATTCACGGTCTTTCCGCCTTTGATGATTTTCATGTTTCCTTTTAGGCTTTTCACTTCGTTATGCAGATAAGAGAGATTGACGCCGATGTTGTAATTGAAGTCCTGGCCAATCTTGTCGTTCCAGTTCAAGGAGAGGTCGATACCGGTATTCAGAATCTGTCCGTTGTTGCCGGCCAGCAGCTCGCCACTCATCGGGAGCTTGGGTGAAATCACGGCGTTGTCAGTCAGACGGTAGTACCAGTCGATGTCGGCGTTCAAGCGGTTCTTCAGTGTACTGAAGTTGACGCCCACGTTGGTTTCGTTCACTACTTCCCAACCCAGCCAGCTGAAGTTGGTGGTGTTGATGAATCCGTCGATGGCGGTATTGGGACCGAATACGGACTGTACGTTCTGTATGCTTGCGAAGCCTGCACTGGCAGCAATCTTGTCGTTACCCAGCTTACCCCAGCTGGCACGCAGCTTCATGTAGTCGAAGATATTCTGGTTCTTCATAAACGGTTCTTGGGAGATGACCCATGCGGCACCGATGGAGGGGAAGTAGCCCCATTTGTCGTTGTACTTGGACGAGCCGTCGGCACGGAAGGTGAACATCAACATGTACTTGTCGTTGTAGTTGTAATTCAGTCGGGTGAAATAGGAGAGACCGCGGTATTTCCAGCCGTCGTCTTTCACCGTAGCGCCTTCCTTGTTGCCCAGTGCGATGTATTTCCACACGTCCTCACCTTCGGGCACGTTGGTGGCGGTACCTTCGAGCAGGCGGTATTGCTCTTGACGCATGGATGCACCCAGCATACCGGTAAAGGAGTGTTTGCCCCACTTGTCAGTATAAGTGGCCACGTTGTCCCATATATATTTGTAGTAGTTAGTGTTCTTTTTAGTGAGTTCGGTAACCTCTTTCTTCTGGTTGGTGCCTACATAGTAGGTAGGAGTGAACTCAGAACCACGAATCATTGAGTAGTCGTAGCTGTAGCTACTGCGTATATTCAGCTTGTCGGGGATGAGGTTGAGCTGTGCATAGAAGTTGGTCAGCACTTGGTAGGTCTCGTTCCGGTTGTCGTAATAGTTGGCAGTGGCTACCGGATTGTTGAAGTTGTTGGTCAGGCCCACCTGCTCGGGCGATGTGTACTTCTTAGGGAACACGGCATCGTCGCGGCGGTCATCATACACCGGGATGATAGACGGTGTGTTGTATGCCTGTTGCCATGCGGCATTCTTGGGAAGCTGCTGCTGCGAGTTGCTGAATACGCCGTTGAAGCCTACTTTCAGCCATTTGCGGGCTTCGTAGTCAAGGGCGGCACGGAAGTTCAAGCGGCGGTAGTAGTTTTCCACGTCCATGATACCGTCTTGTGCCAGATAGCTCATGCCGGCAGAGTAGGTCGCTTTTTCCGTACCACCGGAGATATTCAAGCTGTGATTGGTCATCATGGCTGTGCGCAACAGTTCGTCATACCAGTTGGTATCGGCATTGAATTGCAGGTTTTCCATATTGCCTCCGAATTCGGCTACTGACTTTTCGAAAATCGACCGGTAAGCTTCCGGGTTGGCTTCCAACATCATGGTGGCATACTCGTGAGAGTTACACATCTCCAGCAGGTTGGTGGCTTTCTGAATACCTACATAACCGTTATAGGTAATCTTGGCATCCTGGTTGCGGCTTCCTTTCTTGGTGGTGATGATTACAACACCGTTGGCGGCGCGTACACCGTAGATGGCAGATGCGGATGCGTCTTTCAAGATGGTCATGTCCTGAATGTCGGAATTGTTCAGGAAGTTGATGTTGTCGTAGAACATTCCGTCCACTACATAGAGAGGAGAAGTGTCACCGAAGGAACCCATACCACGGATGGTCACTTTAGGACCTTCGCCCGGCGTTCCCGAATTGATGATGTTAACACCCGGTACCTTTCCCTGCAATGCTGCCATCGGGGAGGAGGTAGGAACATTGATAAGTTCTTTCTCTTTGACAACGTCAATCGGGGCCGTCAGGTCTTTCGCCTTGGCCGAACCGTAACCGATAACAACAACTTCTTCCAGTAGTTGTGCATCTTCACGTAGCTTTACATTAATGACGGATTGTCCCGCAGCGCTTATTTCCTGCGGCAACATGCCCAAATAGTTGAATACGAGAGTTGCGTCTTCGGGGACGCCGTTCAGTACATAGTTACCGTCGAGGTCGGTAGCTGCTCCAATAGTAGAGCCTTTTACTACAACCGTGGCTCCAATAATCGGTTCGTTGTTCTGATCAACAACAGTTCCTTTAACTGTCTTTGTTCCTTGTGCCAAAACTGTCAGTGGCAATGAGAACAAAATCATGAATAGAAGAAATAAAGTTTGCCTTCTCATAAACTAAATTTAAGAGTTAATAATTCTGCCGGCAAAGGAAGTAATTACGGTAAGTAAGGCAAAAAAAAACACTACCACGATAATACGTTTAGGGTAAAAATGGGTACCGTTTTACTACGTTTTCGTGTTACTTGTTTCTAATAATCAGTTTGTTATGATTGAATGATTTGTAGCCGCTTTATTTCAAGTCGATGAGAAAATCCACTAATCCCGTTCCGTCGGGGATATCCAGTTTCTTGCGCAAACGGTAGCGTGCTGCCTCTACTCCCCGGATAGTGAGGTTGGTCATTTGCGCAATGTCTTTCGTAGAAAGATTCAGGCGCAGCAGCGCACAAAAACGGAGGTCGGTAGCGGTAAGACTGGGATAACGTTCGCGCAAATTACGGAAGAATTTCTCATGAATTAGGTCGAAGTTGTTCTGGAACACATCCCAGAACTCCTGCGTCTCGATGTTCTCGTTGATGAGCTTCAGCAGAGATTCGAGGTTCTTGCGTCCATATTGCCCTTTCACCAGGGACTCTTGTACGACAGTACGAAGTTTCTCCAGGACCTCGTTCTTGGCAAATACACCCAGTGCCATGCTGGCAAGGTCTTTACTCTTTGCCGACAACTCGGCTTCCAGCAATTGCTGTTGCTGCAGAGTTATCAGATGCTCCTGCTCGCGCATCTTGATGTTCTGCTGCACCTGCTCTGCCTCATACTCCTTCCGTTTCTTTTCCATGGCACGGTTGGCGCGCCACTTGGAGAAAAAGTAGACAAGCGCTGTGAGAACTATGAGATAGAGCGCAAAGGCATAATAGGAGAGGTAGAAAGGGCGGGCTATGGCAAAATGATATTCCACCTCACCGATTTTCTGTCCCAAATCATTATAGGCTTCTGCCTGGAATGTGTATTCTCCGTAATCCAGGCTACCGTAGCGGATTTCGGGCTCTTTCAGGTCCGATGTCAGCGCCATGCCTTGTCCTCCTTGCAGGACATAATGGAAATGTACGGACAATTTATTGTAATGCGGCAGGCTTACTGAGAACAGCAAATCCCGGTAATTGCTTTCCAGTTCGACATTTCCAGACAGAGGCAGGCGTTTCTCCTTTTTATCGGAAGAGGAAGCAGTGACCGAGCTCAGTGAGAGGGCGGACTCCAGAGTAGGACTGAGGCTGTCTGTGTTTTTGCTGTAACTGGCGATTCCGTTGTTCAGATTAAAATAGACAACGTCATTGTCGACGAACACATTGTTGTAGTTCTCTATGCATGGAGAATCAAACAGTTCGATGAGGATGCGCTGCTTCACGATGTACTCTCCTTCTGTGTACTCTACCAGTACGTACTCATGTGAACCGGACAGCCAGAAGCGGTCGTTCGTGACGGATACCACAGAATGAGCATTCCTGATATAGGGCAGAATGGCATTCAGCTTTTGGAAGGGGATAATCTGCCGGGTGATGTCGTCATAGGTATAGAAGCCGTTGGGACTGGAAAAGACGATACGTCCTCGCATTTTCATTACTTGGATAGGGCCGATGATATATTCCGAGCCTAAATGGGAGATGTGCCGTACGCTTTTTACAGCCGACAAGTCATCGCTCAAGACTATTTTATAGACTCCCTGATACATGTGTGAAGCCCAGATGACACCGCTTTGGTCCACCTCCAAGTGCATGACCGGTGCAATGAAGCCGTCTATGACATGCGAAAAGGTCCATTGCCCGTTCTTCTTTTTATAGATACGCAAATTGGCGTAGGATGATTCCAACAGTATCTCTTCGCCATAGAGGGTGCACTTTATCAGACACGTACTGCTGTTGGTATTGCTTATGACGGAAACATTCCCTTTTTCGCCTATTAATAAGGTATGGGCATTGTTGCCTGCAAAGAGTTGCCCGTCAATGTCCTTCACATACCAGTTCTGTCCTTCAGTATGGGGAAGCAGGCGCAGATTCTCGGTAACCTGGTGGTATTCGTACAAGCCCTGGTTGGTGGCCAGATAGAAACAGTCGCCCCGGTGGGCTATGTCGTACACCATGCCCAGTTTGGTTTCATGGTTGGCAGGAGTCAGCAGCATGACGGGTGAGTTGTGGTGGATGTATGCGATGCCGTCGTCCAATGCTGCCCATACGTTGTTGTCTTTGTCACAGAACAAGCCCAGGACTGTGTTGTTGTCCAGACGGTTATCCAGATTGAAGTGCCAGAGGCAATGTCCTTTGCGGTCGATGGCGTATATGCCATTCAAGACTGTACCTATCATGAATATGGAATCATTGGTCATGACGGCGCGGTTCACCCGCTGTTTCTTCAGCTCTGCATCAATGTCTGTTTTCCAGGGGGTGATGTCACCGTTGTAGCGGAACAATCCGTTATTCTCTGTGACCATCAGGAAGCTGTCGTCCCCGTCGGGCAGTAATGCCACTACATTGTCATCGTTCACTTGGCTGCGGGGGAAGAGATGAAGGAAATCCTTGCCGTCGAATTCATAGAAGTCCTCATCAATCATCTGTGTGTAGATATGTCCGTTTTGGGTGTAGAAGTAGAGCGGCTGTTGCTGTCTGTTGCGGAAAGCGTGTACCATCTTCCCGTCGTAGGAGAACCAGGCGCTGAACGACTGGAAGTAGATGCGACCGTCCAGCTCTACAATGTTCCATATCTCGTTGTTCTCCATGGGGAAATTTTTCAGGAATTTGCTCAAAGAATGGTACCGGAGAGTGCCTGCCTCCGAATACTTGAAATAGCCGAATTCCTCGAATGCCCCCACATAGATACGGTCTTCTTTCACATACACCGAACGGACAATATGGTTCCCCGGCACTTTGTGGAGAGTCCAGCGATAACCGTCATATACCAGGAGCCCCTGGCTGTTGCCGAAATACATTTCGCCGTTGCTGCCTTGCGCACATGCCCAGTTCTGATAACCGGCTTCATAGTCTTTGGCAAGATAGTTGGTGACGGCGGGCATGAAGGAAGAAGCCCTGGCCTGGATGAAGAGGATGAACAATAGAAGGCACACTACCCAATACTTGAAAAGCATCGGTCTTATCGTATTTTGTTTCATTTTTTCAGGTTAATCGAAGTGTTTCTTGGAAGCAAAGATACAATAAGTATTCTAAATATTGTGTTTTGATGAGATAAAAAAGGTACTTGAAGCGGTTAGGGAGGATGCTTCTTAATGAATATCCTCCCCTCTTAGTTGTTTGTCTTTTGAAATTTATCATAGGGATTGTGCGGATGATAGGACTCGAACCTACACGCCTCACGGCACCAGATCCTAAGTCTGGCGCGGCTGCCAATTACGCCACATCCGCGGAATAATTCCGATTAGCGGGAGCAAAGATAGAAAGAATTTTCGTTTTGGCAAATTGTTTTGTAGATAAAGTCGTTTTAGAAAGTCACTTTCAGTATTTTTCTTGCTTCCTCAATGATGGTGTCCAAGTCATTGTTCTCATCTTCTTTGCTCATATCCACTTTCTTGTCCGGGTCGATGCCGAACTCGATATGCTGTTTTTGGGCATCGAGGTGCGGGCTGGCAGAAAAGCGTACCCCCCATCCGTTGGGCAGTTCCGAAGAGAATGGCAGGCCCGACCCGCCGCCGGTTTTGTCACCAACCAGGGTGACATTGGGAAAACAGCGCATGGAGTTGACAAAATCATTGGTTGCACTATAGGAATGACGGTTGGTCAGGACAATTACCTTTTTTTGCCAGCGGATACTGTTGGAAGGTTCCACATAAATGGGAGTCGGATCTGAAAAATCGCTATGGCCTTTGCCGGTCTTGTGCTGAATATATCCCGTCAGTACTTTTTCATTCGTGAAGCGTTGTGCCATTCGGGTGGCGTTTGTCAGGTTGCCGCCACCATTGTTGCGCACGTCGATAATCAGGCCGTTACAAGCGGAAAGGTATAACAGAATCTCATCCAGGTTGCCGTTTCCGATGCCGCTGGAGAAATCACCGTAATAGATATATCCTATGTTGTCCTCCAATATGGTATATTTGGCGCCTCCAGCAATGCGGTAGTCTCTTCCCAGGTACTTTTCAATGATACTTTCGTTGAAGTTACGAGGATAATCCAGATACCAGTCCCAGTAGCGCGCCATGTTGGAAGAAGAGTACAAGTTGACATGTCCGTCTTTTAACTCGGCAAGCATGTTACCTAATATTTCAAATAGACCGTCGTAGCTCATTCCCGGGGTAATGAGTGGCTGGTACTTGTCATGGATGGCATCCCAGTCTATTTGCTTGTAGTCCAGGAAGCAGTACTGTTCGTCTATTATTTTCCACAAGGCTTCGAAATTGCCTTGTGGGGTATTGTCGAACTCTTCCTCACGAATACATCCGTTCAATAGGGGCAATAACGTGAGTAGGATACTCCAAATTATTAAAATATATCTTCTTTTCATGCACATTATCCTTATCATCTTATCGTTTATCACCTTGTCACTTTTTACTTTCTCTTGTTAGGAAACAGATAGAGTTCCTTTACGAACCCCACCATGAATACATGCGAGTAAGTATGTGTCTTTATTTCATTTACTTTGGACTGTTGTGCGTCCCATATGTAAGCGAAACGCATCCGGGCACGTCCCACCGGAAAGTCTGCGGTCAGCATTTGTCTCAGAGAGGGCTGGTTGTGCAGGGAGGTGAAGTTCACTACTCCGTCCCAATGTCCTAACGTAAATATCTCGTAGTAGGACTGTCCATAGTTGGGCATGAACATGATACCTGCCAAGGGAAGATTTACCTGATAGCGTAGTGTGATGGGACGGTTCTTGATGCGCAAGTCCCAAATAGCCATTCCCGATGCGGCAAGGTTGATATAGGCACGTGCTTGGGCGGGGTTGTTTCCGTTGCGCAGATTATAGACAAAGCCACCGTTGAAGTCGCCGACTCCTCCGGCAAGCAGTTTGAAATTGCCCGTGATTGGAAAATTATAATGCAGGCCGTAGTTCCAGTTGGCCAGTCCGGAGAATGTATTGTTATTGTCTACTTTGTTGTGTGTATATCCCAAGTCTGCCTGGAAGAAAGTTTGCAGAGACACGTTGCCGTCCATCAACCGTGTCATCCGCATGCTTTCGCGGGAGATACGGAAATCGATTCCCTTATACTCCTGAGGTGAAAGATAAGTGTCGAACACGTTGGTGAAGCCGACACCATACATGGTGGCACGGGTGATAATACGGTTACGGTTGGTGGAGTCAGCCCGTAGCTTCCGGTCGATGCTGCATTGTGCTTCTTGTGCTTTCAGTCCGACACTTCCCAAGAGCAGTCCGCATAGGATTATTATCTTGTATATGTACATATTAAATTATCAATTACAAATTAGTAATCGTTAGCCACTAATACTTCATTTCCGTCCTTCATCAAAAGAGTTTCATCTGTCCTGTCATCTCGTCCAGTATGTCCCCTTCGCTTTTACCGTGGTCGGGGTCCAGAATTTCCGGTTCTTCATCCGTTTCCTGCTCTTCGGTTTTCTGCGAGGGTTCCGGTTGACGGGTAGGCTCCAGCTCGTTGATGGTTTCTATAGTATAGGTGGTCAGGCGCTTACCTTTTGCTTTGAAGCCTTTCACGGCGATGAATTCGTCGGCTTCCACCACCATCGGCTCTCGGAAATTGTCGTGGCCGCCAAACACCACTTCTAAACGTGGGTAGCACTCGTCTGTCAGCAGAATGAGGCTGCTGTTCTTGTTTTCTCCCAAGTAGTTTTGCTTGCGGGCGGTTGCCTCGAAGCAGAAACGCTTGATGTAAGGATAGTTCTGCTGGTCGGCATCGTAGAGTACGGCGGTCCATACTTTGTTCGGATCGTATTTCTCCAATACGCGTATGCCATCGTCATAGTGATTGTTCAAGTCGAAGTTGGTGGCATAGAACTCTCCGCTGTTCTGTACGACAAGGATGGTGTCTTCGCTCTGGAATTCTCCGAGATATTCTCCGCGCCCGTCGTAGTTGAGACGTAGCACATCACGGTCGAACCAGACTTTCCGTCCACCCAGCGTGGAGCCTCCACGTTGTTTCAAGGCTATCTTGTGTACGGGGAGTTTCGTGAGTATATTTCCCATGGCCTGCCGTCCCTTGATATTGATGTTGCTGAAATCCTCCTCGAAGATAATACGGCGTACACGGGGATTGGGTTTCAGGGTTACCTTGATGATTTCAGCTTCTCCATTGGGATTGGCGGTGAAGTAGGTGATACGGGAGTCGGGAGTACCTTGTGTCACATCGTATTCGCGGTCACGCACCACGGAAGTGACGGCAAAACGCTTGATATAGCTTGTCCCCTCCTTGCCGTCACGGTAGCAGACATTGTAGATGGTACGTTTGTCGTTCTTCTTAAAAATGTTGGCATAAAGTATATTCTTGCCCACGAACTTCTTGTCGGCCACCGGTGTGATGATATATTTTCCATCGCGGAAGAAGATAATCACGTCATCTATGGGCGAGCAGTTGCCTATGAATTCGTCTTTCTTCAATCCAGTTCCGATGAACCCCTCTTCGCGGTTGATGTACAGCTTTTCGTTGGCTTCGATGACTTTGGTTGCTTCGATGGTGTCGAAGTTACGCAGTTCCGTGCGGCGGGGGAAGGCTTTGCCGTACTTGTCCTTCAACATACGGAACCAGTCGACGGTATATTCCACGATGTTTGCCAGATGGTGGTCTATCTCCTCTATGTCCTTTCGCATGCGTGCTATCAGTTCCTCTGCCTTGTCGGAGTTGAATTTGAGGATACGTGCCATCTTTATCTCCATCAGCCGGAGGATGTCTTCCTTGGTCACTTCGCGGATAAAAGTCGGGTAGTAGGGAGTCAGGCGCTCATCGATATGTTCGCAGGCGGCATCCATGTTTTTGGCTTGTTCAAACTCCTTATCCTTGTAAATACGTTCTTCAATGAATATCTTTTCGAGTGAAGCGAAATGCAGGCTTTCCAGTATCTCTCCCTTACGGATTTCCAGTTCCTGGCGTAGCAGTGCCAATGTGTTGTCGACTGATTTGCGCAATACATCACTCACGGTGAGGAAGTGGGGCTTTTGGTCGTCGATGACACAGCAGTTGGGAGAGATGCTCACTTCACAGTCGGTGAAGGCATAGAGGGCATCGATGGTCTTGTCGGATGATACACCCGGGGCTAGATGCACTAATATTTCCACACTGCCGGATGTTAGGTCCTCTACCTTACGTATCTTGATTTTTCCTTTTTCGCTGGCCTTTACGATGGAGTCGCATACACTGGCCACCGTTTTCCCGTAAGGAATTTCCTTAATGGCAAGTGTCTTGTTGTCTATCTTTTCTATTTTGGAGCGCACGCGTATCGCACCGCCACGTTCACCGTCGTTGTATTTGGATACATCGATACTGCCTCCCGTCTGGAAGTCGGGGTACAGCTTGAATTCTTCGTTGTGCAGATAGCTGATGGAAGCATCGCACAGCTCATTGAAGTTATGTGGTAATATTTTGGATGACAGGCCTACGGCAATACCTTCCACACCTTGTGCAAGTAGCAGTGGGAATTTTACCGGTAGTGTAACCGGTTCTTTGTTTCGCCCGTCATAAGAGAGTTTCCATTCGGTGGTCTTGGGGTTGAATACCACGTCCAGTGCGAACTTGGAGAGACGTGCTTCGATATAACGGGGGGCAGCGGCGCTGTCACCCGTCAGAATGTTACCCCAGTTTCCCTGGCAATCCACGAGCAAGTCCTTTTGTCCCAGCTGTACCAGAGCATCGCCGATAGAAGCATCACCGTGCGGATGGAACTGCATGGTATGTCCTACGATGTTCGCCACCTTGTTGTAGCGCCCGTCTTCCATGCGGCGCATGGAGTGGAGGATACGCCGCTGTACGGGTTTCAGACCATCCATGATATGGGGTACGGCACGTTCCAATATAACGTATGAGGCGTAGTCCAGAAACCAATTCTGGTACATGCCGCTCAGTTGGTGCTTTATATTGGCATCCTTTGCGTCCGCAGGTTTGTAATCCGAGTGTTCTTCGCTCCCGGCCGGGAGTTCCTTGTCCAAATCATCTTTCGGTGCTTCAAAATCTTCGCTCATATTTGTTCGGGAATTGTCTATTCTATGATATTACTGATTTTTCAGTCGCAGGCAAAAATACAATTTTTGTTCGATAAATGAGAATTTGCGCGGAACTATTGTGCCAAATCCTTCCCATTTTTTAAAACTTCTGCCCGTTAATGGAACCAATCTGTCTCTTTCCCGTTAGCGGAATTATATTGAGGACGTGCTTCCGCCTCTTTGCGGACAGCGATGTTGCTTTTGTCTTTCTTGCCGACAAGTTGGCAAGGTTTTGCCACCACATTGGCAAAGCTTTGCCAAAGGCATGGCAAAACTTTGCCAATATGGTGGCAAAACGCTGGCAAAGTAACTTGCTAGCTTGTTGTGTGTTGGCTCGAATTGTGCAGCGATATCATCACAAGGGTGAAGAGATACTGGGCAGATTCTGCCGACGGATTCATTATTTTGTGAATTTCCATTCGTCAAATAAGAACTTTCCGTTCCCGAATACGAAGTAAATGTCGTGTTTGCCTTTTATCTGTTTGTCCAACGGCTTTGTCAATGTTTGCCACGTATCGGTATCAAAGGTCAAGGTGGATAGGAGCGGACCGTCTGGACTGTCCATGTGTATTTCGATGGAGCCTTTCCCTTTTATCTTCATCTGTATGGCTTGAGGTGATTGCGGGAATTCCGCACCGCGGACACAGATGGCCTGTCCGCTCTTGTTTCCTACGGCAGACATGTTGCCTGTCTGTCCGGTCGGTTCAAAGGCAACGCCGCGTGTGGCGGCTGTGGTCTCGGCCTGTTGCTGCGCAAACGGGTCGAGAGGCTTGATTTGTGAAACGCCCTTGGCTGTGGCTGTGCCCATGTGGATAGTGAGGTCCTTTTCGTCCACCTCTATTTCTTCCACGCAGATACTGCGGACGCCCACTTTGAGGTCGCGGCTGTCCTGCAAGCCCAGTGAGTGGTAGAAGAGATAGTACTTCCCTTGAAATTTTACCAGATGTGTATGGTTGTTGCTGTCGGACATGCCATAGTCGCCGGGATTTTTGAAGTAGTTGTCCCGATAGGTCCAGCTGTCTGTCTCAAGTGGCGTGCGACTCGTCATGTAGCTCATGCAGCACCGGCTCGGCTTGTCTATATCCTTGTGGGGCCATGCATCCCGGTTCTTCCAGTTGGTGTTGTAGGTGTAAATCCAAGTGCCGTTCAGATAGTTCAGTTCGTTTGCTTCAAAGTGGTATGGCGCTTTTATTTCAACTATTTCGCTGTCCAGCGTCTTCATGTCATTTGCCAGCCGCACGATGCGTGCGTCTCCGGGAATGTAGTCGTCGCTGTCGCCCCCGCCAAAGGAGAGCCAGCCGATGCCCTTGTCGTCGATGACTACTCCCGGATCGAAGGGAGCTTTACACTTGCCGAGTCCTGGAGTATTGCCGTCTACCACACATTTGCCCAATGGGTCTGTCCAGGGCCCCACGGGGGAAGTGGCGGTCAGCATACCTACACCGGAACCGCTGTTGGAGTAGTACAGATAGAAGTGGGTTTTGCCGTCGGCCTCCTTGCGCGAAGCGATGGAAGGTGCCCACGAAGCCATTCCCCAGGGAGCCAGAGCCTTTACATTGATTACTCCGTGATAAGTCCAGTTCACCATGTCGTCAGAAGAGACCATCGTCAGCGAATGGATGTGCTGATAGGTGTTTTTCCCGTTACGGCCCACTACATCATATTGCTGGTGGTCGTTAGTGCCGTACACATAAATGCGGCCGTCGTGCACCACTGCTGTGGGGTCGGCCATGTATTGGAAGTCGAGAAGGGGATTGGCATTGCCGGTAGAGAACTTGGGCGAGAATTCAAAAGATTCTTCCAAAGCGCTGTCTGTAGAAACCGGAATGTTTTCAGAAGAGGCAATGCTGTCTGCCCGGAAGGGGGCTAAGGGGATGCCTTCCGTTGAAAAAAGGTTGCCTTGAGCAGCGTCACTGAAGCAGTAGCGAATGGAAACCGGGCTTTCGATTCCTTTTACCGGGACAATCAGCTTTCCCCCGTCTATCCTGGCCCGGGCCTCTTGCCATTCCTGGCCGGCTGCGGCCATCATCAGCCCCTCTATCCTTTTCCCGTGTACGGCCAGTCCGTTCTTTATGTCTTTGAAAGAGATTGTCACATGGTTGCCTTTGCGGCAGGCGCTTTCAAAGACCGGGCTTTTATAGGGGCCTGCATATATATGGTATGTATCGTCCAGTGCAAGATTGGCGAGACGTTTGCCTACGCTTCTTTTGTCACGTGGATGGATGTCCTGCACATTGTCCACCAAATCTGACACGGTAATCATCTTGACCTTGTCCAGCATTTCGGGCAACATGGCCTGCTGCTCGCGTAGCAGTGCCGGTCCGTTGTCTTTGGAGTGGTATTGGAAGGGGGCTATCTGGACCAGATAGAATGGGAATTCCTTGTTAAATCCGGTACGCCACGAGCCTATCAGCCGCTGCATCACCCGGGCGTAGGAACTGGCACGGCCTTGGTTGGCTTCTCCCTGATACCAGATGCATCCGGCAATGCCGTAGGGCATCACGGGATAAATCATGCTGTTGTACAACGTGCCTGTTTCAGCCGGAAACCAAGGATTGGATTCATACGGATAGTTGCACAAGACCGGGTCGCTCATTACGCATTCGCGGGGCGTCCATGTCTCGGCGGTGGTTCCGCCCCATGCGGCTACGATGATTCCTACCGGCACGTCCAGCTCTTCCTGGATGTTGCGGCCGAAGAAGTAGGCCAGGGCACTCGTGCTGCGCATCGTTTCGGGCGTGCACTGTGTCCATTGCGAGAAACAGTTTTCTTGAGGGAACGGGGCGGCTATTCTGGCCACGTGAAAAATTCGGAGATTGGGACAATGGGCATTTGCCGTTTCCTCGTCTCCGTTCTTTATGCCGTGGTTGGCGCTCCATTCCATATTGGATTGTCCGCTGCACAGCCAAACTTCGCCTAGCATGACATCGGTCAAGGTTACTTCTGACGAGCCGCTGAAACGAATCTCATAAGGTCCGCCGGCTTCGCCGGAAGGTACACGGGCTGACCATTTCCCCGTATTATTGACTTGGGTTTTGATTATTTCTCCTTTCATCCATTCGGGGGCGATGGAAATTGTTTCTCCCGGAATACCCCATCCCCAGAAAGTAAGTTCTGAGTTACGTTGTAGCACCATATGGTTGGAAAATATGGCAGGGAGTTGTATCGCTGCTTGCAATTTCAGGATGCCGAGCAGCATAAATAAACTTAAAAGGGTAAGATAATGATGATATTTTTTCATACGAGTATTTATTTCCATAATGCAAATTAATAGCTGTTTTTAGAAACCATTACATTTTAACCGTTACTTTTTTCCCATTATAAGCCACTGCCTTTTTTGCGCCATCAGCAGTTACTATGTTGAATTTCCGTTCTTTCAACATACCGGAAAACTCTCCTTTCCGATTTTCAATAGTGAGCATGCGAGTACGGTCATTCCATTTCATCGTAATGGTGCTGTACATTCCTTTTTCATAATTGTAGTTGTCATTCTCGTCTTCGTAAAGTGTGAATTCGCCGTTACAACCGGGATACACTTTTATCTCCAAGTTGTCCCATGATTTTTCGGTGCTATACTGCACTTCGGGACCTATTGGCAGGATGGAACCTGCTTTCACATAAAGTGGTAAAATGTCAATAGGGGTATCTTTCACGATATATTGTCCGCCGGAGTGTTTCTGATTGGTCCAAAAATCATACCATTCCGTATTTTTAGGCAGATATATTCGCATAGACTTAACGGTACTGAAATCTTCTACACGGATGGTGTCCGAAACTGTTTGGGTATACATGGGTTGGGTTACAGGGCATACCAATAGGAATTTGCCAAACATATACTGATTGTGGATGTTCCACACGTTGCGATCGTGGGCAAAATCCATTGCCAAGGCACGCATGAAGCTGGACTGATTGGCAGTTACCTCCCAGGCAGTTGTGTAGATGTATGGTAACAAACTGTAGCGTAACCGAATGTATTTCTCAATCGCATCGTATATTGGCTCGCCTTTTTTGCCGAATTGATAGATTTCTCTGGGAGCACCTTCCCCATGTGATCGCATCATGGGACAGAATGTACCGAACTGTATCCAACGGGCATAAAGCTCGCGATAATCCGGGTCATCCAGCATCAAGGGATATTGCCATAGGAAGAATCCGCCGATATCGCTGTTCCAATGGGGAATGCCGCATAGTGAGAAGTTTAATCCCGCAGGTATTTGCTTCTCCAAAACTTCCCATGATGCTGTGATATCTCCTGTCCATGTATTGGCACCATAACGTTGCTGGCCGGCAAAGGCTGAGCGGGTAAGGATAAATACGCGTTTATCCGAAGTTACGGCACGCTGGTGGTCGTACACTCCACCTACACTCATTAAAGGGTAGGCATTGCGTACTTTACGGAATGACCCCAAATAGGTGGGCGTGTCAAAATCTTCAGGAATGGGGTGAAAATGGTCGGGTTCGGTAGAGTCCATCCACCAGCCGTCTATACCCACAGAACGTAGGTTCTCGTTCAGGTACTTCCAATAGATGTCGCGTGCTTGCGGATGGTAGGCATCGTACACGCGGGCACCGGATGGATAGTCCATATTGGGAGGCCACTTCTCGGAACCGGATTCGGGCCATGTGCGGAAGTTGAAGAGCATGTTCCCTTTATCCAACTCGTGATAGGGTTTGGTATGTGGTCCGAAAGCTGACCAAATGGAGATGATAATGTGGGCATTCATTCCGTGTATGTCTTCCATCATTTTTTTGGGGTCGGAGAATTCTTCGTTCAAAAAATCCATTGCGTTCCACAGGTAGTTGCTTCCCCAGTATCTCCAATCCTGGATAATTCCATCGAGGGGCACACCCAGTTCGCGGTATTTTTGCACTACGCCAACAATCTCTTTTTGGCTTTTGTAGCGTTCACGGCTTTGCCAGAATCCATATGTCCATAATGGAAACATGGGCACTTGTCCTGTGAGGTAGCGCATCTGGGCAACTACTCCATCGGCATTTTCGCCGTACATGAAATAGTAGTCAATGCAGTCGCCGACTTCAGAAAGGAAGGATGTCTCTTCTTGATTGTCTTTGAAGATGGTTGGCGAATAGTTGTCCCAAAAGAGACCGTAGCCTTTGACGGACTGGAAGAAGGGAATCACATCCTCAAGATTGTCTTGGATAAGGCGTTTGGTCTGGTTACGTTGCGACATTTTGCCGTTTTGCAATTGTCCCAATCCATAAATAGCTTCGTCTTTCTCTAAGGTGAACGATTGATAAACGCTGAAGGTTTTTGTGCCGGCATCGTTGAAATCATCAAAACGTGCGCCTTTATTTTGTTCCTGCAACAGCGATTTTCCATCGGAAGAGGCAAAAGTTATTTGTCCGGTCTCTTCGTTGAGATGGACTGTAAGCTGATGGCTTTTGATAGTCAATATGCCCCCTTTCGAAGAGACGGATAGTTTTACTTTTTCCGGTTGCCCGATGACCGACAAACTTTCTTTGGTATACTTCCAGCCGTCAGGCGATTTTAAGATTCTCACTGTGACAGGAGAGAAGAAGCTAATATCTATATTTATACCTTGCACAGTGCTTTTTATGCCTTGTGAGGTGCGTTGGTAGGTTTGTGCTCTGCCTTGTTCTGCTATGAAAAATGTCAGCATCAGCAGGACAAATAGTCTTAAAAAAAATCCCTTTTTCATACAATATCAGCAGTTTAACGGTTAGTGATTTTCAGTACCAAAGAAATAGGATTGGGTGTCTTGTCTTTGGGAAGGTCAATAAGCAAGCCTTTGGAAGTTCTTCTGAACTTTGCCTTTCCGCCTCCTAATAATTCTACCTTTTCGATTTCTCCTTTGCAGTAGGGACTGCCGGTAGCCAGTGATTTTATCTGTATTTTTCCGTCTGAGGGCCATTTCATGATATGGGCATACAAGTATTTCCCTTTTTTCACAAACCGGATGTCGGCAGAAGTGTAGGGTGCGTTCTTGCCTTCGTTGAATCCTGCTCCGTCCAAAGGTATTGCTGTTTCTGTGGAGGGACCTTCACCATAAATACACCAGGGACGTGTGTCGAATATTCCTTCTCCGTTCACTTCCATCCAGGCGGCTATGTCTTCCAGAATTTTTTCTTCCTTGTCGTCGATGGTGCCGTTTCCTTTCATTGGTACGCTTAGTAATAGGTTGCCATTTTTACTGACGATGTCAATGAGCATGTGGATGACGGTCTCGGCTGATTTATACCAGTTGTCTTCGTAAGCAGAGCGGTTATAGTGCCAAGTACCGAGGCAACTACAGGTTTGCCACGCCTTGTCCTGGCATTCCGATGGAACCCCTTTTTCTACATCCCATACGATGGCCTCTTTATGTTTAGCTTCCAGCTTCTTTCCGAAGACTACGGCATTGAGATTGCCCTTGTGAAGCTTCATGTTTTGGTTATAGTAGTGCGACACGACTTTCAGCCCCGTATCGTTGATGGGCCAGAAGGGGAGTACGCTGTCGTCGAAATAGACCAGGTCGGGATGATATTTGTTTATCATGTCCACTGTGCGGTCGAAGAAGTTGTCGTAGTAGCTCTGTGGGGGGACAGAGGTTCCTTCGGGCCAGTCCCATGCCACCCAAGCATGTCCGCTCAGGGCATGATTCTGTACGTATAGCTCTTGCGGGTCGTAGCCTTCCCACCATTTTCCCTTGCCGTCTTCCTTAGTCACTACGCGGGCATCGTAGGAGATTCCTGCGTATGGGCCTTTCTTGTCGGCTCCTTGTGCAGTTTCATACCATGTCCAAGCATGGGAGGAGTGGATGCTGACACCGAAGGGCAGTTTGTTTTTGCGAGCCGCTTTCTCCCATTCACCCAGTACGTTTCGCTTGGGGCCCATGTTGACGGAGTTCCATGACTGGTATTTACTGTCCCACAAGTCCATGTTGTCGTGATGGTTGCCCATGGCAAAGAAATATCGGGCACCGGTTTTCTTGAAAAGGGCTACCAGCCTCTCCGGGTTCCATTTTTCGGCTTTCCATTCGTTGATTACATCCTTGAAGCCGAATTCCGAAGGATGTCCGTAATGCTCCAAGTGCCACTTGTAGGCAGCACCACCTTCTTCGTACATGCCACGACCGTACCAGTCGCCGGCTTCGGGTTGGCATTGCGGACCCCAGTGTGCCCATATGCCGAATTTGGCGTTGCGGAACCATTCGGGCACTTCGTATTGGGACAATGACTCCCAGGTAGGTGAGAACTTGCCCGGTTCTGCTTTCTCTTGTTGTGCCAATGCACTGCCCCCTTGCAGGATGCAGGCGGATAGGAGAATTGTTTTAAAGATGTTTCTTTTCATACCTTTATTGTTGTTTACAAAATGTTTATTCCCTTTTTGAATGCATTGATGAACGGATTATTCTGTTTTGTCCATATACTCCATGATAAACCCATACCGGTAAGAGCGATTGCCGTCAATGGTGTATGGCTTCATGGTCTGTGCGCCCCATCCGTCGTTTCCACCTACTCCGTGTATGTTGGAGTCGATATTCAGGTTGATGAAGTCGCGTTCGGGCAGTTCGTGCGCATGCTCTTTCCCTTCCAGGTCTTCTTCCCCGTAGGGCCATATACGGAAACATAGGGGTTGCAGGCCTTTGACTTGTATTTTCCATCGCTCACTGTCTCCCAGCATGAACCAGCGTGTATCGCACCGGTTGGCATTGTCTTGCGGTACGATGTAGTTCGTGATAAATTCGTGTATGCCACACTCGTAGACTCCCAGGAAAGCAGCGCTCTTGCGGTCGGGATAGTTCTCGAACTTGCCGCGTCCGTACCAGGCTATCCGGTTCAGCGCTGAGGGCATTCTCATGCGCATACCGAATTTGGGCATCAGCGGAATATCTTCCTTTTCAGGCTGATAGGTTGCTTCTACTTGTATGCGGCCTTTGCCGTCCACAGTGTAGCGGAGATGGTAACCGGCTCCTATCCGGGGGAGGGAGAGACTGGCATCCACTATCACCATACCATCGTTTACGGTTGCTTGGTATGCCTTTACGATACGTTTTTGCTCTGCATTTTTCCAAGCGCTCAAACGTTCATTGTAGCCGTTGCGGACCTGAATGTCATTTGCCGGTTTCCAAAAATAGGGTTCCAAGGCACTGTGCAACAACTCTTCTCCCTTGACTCGCCAACTCACCAAAGCACCGGTACCTTTTTCTATGGTGAACAAGGCATCGGCGGCTATAATTTCCACCGCTTCGGGTGTCTCCTTAAACGTGGCCTTCCCGCCGTCATCCTTCAATTGTGGGAATTCATAGTCATGATACGTAAGTTGTTCCTTGGCAACTTTGAAGCCCTTCTCTGCCCACGTCGTGGATTCCTTCAACGTGGCATATACATTGAGGCAAAGTTCCCCACACTTATCCGGTCTTGAAGGTACCTCCAGCAGATTCCCTTCGGACAAGTGGAGGTCGCCGTTGCGTACAGCCTTTCCGTTGCATATCCACTCATAGCTGTAATCGAATTCATCCAAATCGGAAAACGCATACCCGTTGGTCAATTTGATTTGCTGTGTTCCCTTCTTTTCAAACTTGATGTATTGATATACTTTTTGTACTTCATAGTAATGGGGGTGAGGCACCCGGTCGGGAGATACCAGCCCGTTAATGCCGGTGGGACCGTCGTTGGGATAGTCCCCGAAATCTCCTCCATACGCCCAGAATTCATCGGGCAGTAATGGGAGTGACGAGGGGCTCTCGCCGAAACTTAACGGTGCACCGTTAAGCTTTTTAGGAATGCCTTGGTCTACCCAGCACCAAATGGCAGCTCCGATAATACTTTCGTCCTTTTCAATCACATCCCAATACTCCTTGAGGTTGCCGATGGAATTTCCCATGGCGTAGGCATACTCTCTCATGAATACGGGGCGGTCGGTTATTTTCTCGCCAAGTTCCTTCAAAGCGTTGGGATGCAGATAAGCTTCGTCATAGACATCGGATACGGTGCGGTCTGTATCGTCGTATATCGGTCTGGTGGGGTCTAAGGCACGGATTGTGTCTGCCATAGCTCGCAAATTGGCACCGCTTCCACCCTCGTTGCCCAATGACCAGAATAGGATGCACGGATGGTTCTTGTCCCTTTCCACCACGGCTACTGCCCGGTCCACATGGGCCAGTGTCCATTGAGGGTTGTCTCCTAATACTTTGTTCCCCAAACCGTAGGCATGACTTTCGTGGTTCGCTTCGTCCATTACGTAGATTCCATACTTGTCACATAGCTCGTACAGCAATGGCAGATGTGGATAGTGGGACGTGCGTATCATGTTGATGTTGGCTTGTTTAATCAGCCGGATATCTCTCTCCATCGTCCGGCTGTCGACAAAGAATCCCATACGGGGATGGAAGTCGTGACGGTTCACTCCTTTCAGCTTGACGGCTTTCCCGTTGACTTTGAAGACGTCTCCCGCGATTTCTATTTTCCGTATGCCCCAATGGTATTCGAATGATTCCAAAAGTTCATTCTTCCTGCGAAGCTTGATGTGGATGTCATATAGATGCGGTTTCTCGGCAGACCATAGTTGAGGCTCCCGGAGCATTTCGGACAGCGTGACGCTCGTTTCAGAAAAGGCCTGAATAGTACCTACGGGAGTCACCATTTTTTTGTCGAGTTTATTTCCTCTGTTGTCTTTCCCCACCAGGTTTATTTCTACGGTCAGGTCTTTTACTTTGCGGTCGGTCTGATTTCTTATCCAAATTTCGGTTCCGAATGTAGCTGAACGCATGTCGTCCGACAAGTCGCTGCTGAACCTATAGTCCCGGATATTTGTCCGGGGGCGTATCCATAGCTCTACCGGTCTGAGTATTCCACTAAGCCGCCACATGTCCTGGTCTTCCAGATAACTGCCGTCCGACCACCGATACACTTCCACTGCCAGACGATTGGTTCCATTCTTCACAAATCCGGTTATGTCAAACTCGGCAGGTGACATCGAATTCTGGCTGTAGCCTACCTGCTGTCCGTTTACCCAGACATACATGGCCGATTTTACTCCTTCAAAGTGAAGGTATAGGCACTTGTCTTTCATATCGGGCGTCACCTCGAACGTGGTGACATAAGAGCCTGTCGGATTTCTGTGCCCGTAACTGTAATATTCGGCGGGAGGTTCGCTTGTTACTCTGGGTGCATCCTTCTGGAAAGGATAGTTTACGTTGGAATAGATAGGTTTGCCATAACCTTGCAATTGCCATGCTCCCGGCACTGTGATGGTATCCCATGTGTCGGTATTGAAATCATTCTTGTAGAAGTCGGCCGGGCGCTTTCCCGGGTCGGCAGACCATTGGAATCGCCACTTGCCGTTCAGGGATATGATTTCTTTGCAATCGGCTTTTTGCGAAGGCAATGTCAGTGTGGCATGATACGGCTCTTTGTTGATGCCGACTACAATAGGATTCTCCCAGTCCGGAACTTCTTGGGCGCCGGCATATAGGGCACTTAGCAATAGAAAGGCAAATATCTTTTTTCTCATTTTTTCTCATGTTTTCTGATGGTCAATAAACTTCCATGATGAGAATTCCCCAGGGGGGCAATGTTACATGGTCTCCTTCTTTTACAGTCTTGCCGGAAATCAGCTCTTTGGACGTCGGATAGTTATGAGTGATTTTTTTGCTCTCGCTGCTGTAATTGAAGAAGTAACGGATGGCTTTTCCGGCTTTGTTTATTCCCGAACGCTGTATGATGGGGAACACGTCGCTCTCTGAAGAGATGATACCGGCATGGATGGCTGCCTTTCGCACGATGGCATTCAGCAATTCCTGCGAAGGGTAGGCTCCTATGTAGGTCAGTTTGCCTTTGCCATACTTGTTTTCGGTGACAACGGGCCATTTGCCGAAGAATGGATGCTCTGCATAAGCCAACGGGGTGGCTGTCTCGGGAATCAGGAATTCATACCAGTCGCTTATCTGGTTCTTTCCCTCTAATTGAAAGGGGTTATCCTTTAATGATAAGTCACCGATAGTGGAGAATTCCTGGTAATGGAAGCCGCAGGCTTTGCGTAGCGGCCCGGGAGCCAAGGTGGCCCGAACTGCGGAGTGCTCATTGCAGTAACCGCTTTTGTGCATCATTACCACGTGTCCGCCGGACTGTACGAATTCATCAATGGCTAATAGTAATTGGTCGGTAGCCACATACAAAGGGGGAATGACAAGCATGTCATATCCGCTGAAATCGGTTGTCTTGTCACAAGGGATGATGTCCGTTTCTATGTTTTGAAAATAGAGGGCTTTATGCACCATATCAATGGGATAATTGCTCTTGTAAGTGTAGGGCATGAAGCCGAGAGCATGGTAAGAATCATGACTGTAGAGGATAGCTGCCCGGTTTTTCTTTTTCAAGTTCACGATGTGGCTGCCTATTCTTTCCAACTCTTTGGCGGTGGTGGTGAATTCCTTGTATATGCGGTTGGGCTGGAGGTCATGGCCCAGCACGCCTCGCCAGTATGTCTCCTGCCCGTAGTGCAGGGTAGACCAGTGCCAGTATTCCACCATATTGGCTCCGGAAGCATAATGTGCGTACACATTCTGCCGCAACTGGTTGTCGTAGGGAGGAAACTGGGTGCGGGCATCCCAGCCGATGCCTTGTGCGTTGGTTTCCATGACGATGTAATTGTTGTCGGCCACGGTGCGCACGAAGTCACCGGCATAAGCGATGCGCTGGCCGTCTTGTTTATCCTGTACATCGTGATAGACATTGATGGCAGGATATTGCATCTGCCTGAAACTTTCCACTTGGTCTATATTATGGAAGTCGGGCATAAAGCAGTGGGTGACAAATTGGTCTTTACGCTTGTATTCATTTACAAGGTCGCACTGCCAATTCAGAAAATCGGCCACTTCCTTCCGGTTATAGCGTTCCCATTCATTCTTGTACGAGGGGCTTGTCACTCCATCGCGCGGATAGAACTCTTCCCAGGTGTTGATGTTCATTCCCCAGTAGTTCATTCCCCATTCCTTGGCAAGCAGGTTCAGGTCATTGTTGAATTTCTGTTTGATGTAGTTCCTGAATCCGAAGAAATAGTCTCTGTTGTTTACTCCGCGCGCTTCTGTTTCGTTGTCCACTTGATACCCGATGACTGCCGGATGCTGTGCATATCTTTCCAGCATCTTGCGGATAATCCGTTCGCAATAGAATTGGTAGGTCGGGTTTGTAAAATCCATGTTCTGTCTGATTCCATAATAGGCTTTGTTTCCTTTGGCGTGTTCTGCCAGCACTTCCGGGTGTTTGTATGCCAGCCATGCAGGAATGGAATAGGTGGGAGTTCCCAAGATGACTTTGATTCCTGCTGCATGCATCTTGTCCAGAATGCGGTCCATCCATTCAAATTCAAAATTTCCTTCTTGCGGCTCAAATACTCCCCAGGCAGATTCTCCAACGCGCACTACTGTCAGGCCGGCTCTTTTCATCAGCCGGATATCTTCATCCAGTCGCTCATAGGGCATATATTCATGATAGTAGGCTGCACCATAAAGCACGTTGTCGAATGAATACTGCGCTTTTATTTGTAAAGCGCTTAAAAACAACACTAATAGAATAAAGTAATTTTTGTTTTTCATAATCTTACCAGTCCGATACAATATTTTTATTTCATCATAGGTCTTATGCTGATGGTTCTCCGATATTCCTGCGGCATCGCCTTGTAAGCACCGAATACACCGCGGGCCGTACAGCCGACCCCGGTAGTGGCATAATCGAGATTCAGGGTCATGCCTTTCTGCTTCTGCAATTGGTAGGTATACATCGCTTTCGTCAGATTGTCTGTGCTGTACGGATAAATGTTGAAGTTGAACCATTCGTTCATCTTGAATTGAAGGCCGATGCCTTTGTCCGTGGTCAGTTGCAGCCAGCGTACATCTGTCCGCAATCCGTAATCTTGTGGCATTAGATAGGGCTCGTACATAGCTTGTACGGTAGAGGCATATATCCCCGTCGGATAGCCGGTTTTCCGGTCCGGATAGTTCTCTTGCGGTCCTCGGCCGTACCATTTCACTTGGTCGAGCGCATCGCTTACGGTCAGCGTAAGTCCTATGCGAGGAAACCAAAGCGGCATTTTCCCTTCAGGCTTCAATACATGGCGTATCTCTATCGTCCCTTCACTATTGATAATATACTCATAGTGGTTGATGATGCCGTTGTTCTGTACTCCTTCGATGTAGAGGTCTTTTTTCTCTTTTTCTCCTTTGCCCATCAATTCCGCATCAATGATGTGTATATGTACGCCTTCGGTGGTTTCGGACACCGAAAAAGAGAGGGGCTGATGTGTCAGGCGGTCAATCCCTGCAGAATACATTTCTGTGGCTACCGTGTATCCGTAACCTTCTTTCCAGTTGGAGGAGCGGGCGCTGGAGGCATTCCAGTTGTCCAGCTCATTGGCCAGCGGGGCACGCCAAAGATTCAGCCGGAGCGGTGATTCCAGCAGTTCCATATCTTGAACAACCATCGACGTCAGTTGTCCGTCGGTACGGTTGAATACATATTTGAAGCCATCTCCGGAGACAACCAATTCTTTCTCCGAAAGTGAATAGGAAGGTACGCCTTGAGCCTTTTCTTCCGAAGAGCATGGCAGGCTCCAAGGCAGTTCAAATTCTTCCCATGCCACCTCATGTCCGGCTTTTGCCCACAATTCATCTTTTTTCAGGACGGCATGAAGCATCAGGCGGTATTCTTTGCCGGGAATCAGGGCTGGCTTCTTATAAGGTATGTGCACCAGCTCTTGGCTAAGCGGCGCTGTTGAGAGTGCCAAGTCGCCCGATTGAATAACCTTGTCATCTTCTTTCAATTCCCATCGTATGGCATATCGGGAAGCATTTGTATAATGATTGCGATTCCATAACTCAACGACTCCCTCTGTCACATCCGACATGGAAAAAGAAAGAGGTTGTCCGGTTTTCTTCATTTGCCACATTTCGGGCTGTACGCTACGGTCGGGCCAGATGCTGCCGTACGTACGTGCACCGATGCCGTAACTGTAGAATGTACCATTTTCCGTCTCTTGCTCAAAATCTAGCCACAGAGCGACTTCTTCCGGGTGAAAAGAGGAAGTCAGTGCCTTGGCGAAAATGCCGACTTCGTCCATTTGAGCATCGCAGATGTAGACCGAAGTCTCTTGGCCGTGTGTTTCTGCATTCCGACCGATGTTGACGGGGTAGGGGAAGTTCCGGATATTGCCCGATGCTTGTGTGGAGGCCTTTTCTGCTCCGTCTATATAGATGGACATTTTCTGTCCGTCGTAGACGCACGTCACTTGATGCCAGTTGTATTCCCAGTCAGTAGGCAAGGAGGCGCATACGGAATGCTTTTTATCAGTATAGATATAAAATTCCAGTTTGTCTTTACCGCGTTGTTGCAGCCCGAACTGATAATTGCCTTTTGTGATGAATGAGCCGCAACTGCTTACCAGTTTCCGAGGGTAGATTCTGCAAGTGAGTGTCAGTTCATTACTGTTCAACTCCACATTGTCTGCACGATAGACCTCTACCCATTGGTCGTGACCGTTCAAGTCCAGCACCGTGTTCTTTCCTTCCTTCACCAAGCGGGCATTTCCCATCAGATGGGCGGGAGTATGGAAGGGCGAAAGGTCGTCCACTTGCCTTATCCGTTCGGTCAGTCCCGGACTTACAAAATCCCAGATGGCCCCTCCTATCAGGCGGGGATGTCGGTAGATGGCTTCCCAATAATCGTCCAGGGCACCGCCGGCATTGCCTGCAACCGATAAGTATTCATCCATAAACGATGGTCGGGAATCCTCTCCTATGCCTACCTGCATTTCCAGTTCCATAGGAGTAGGGTAACGGGGTCCGATAATATCTTCTGCCGGATGGGAGAATGCATTTCCGCCATACATCCAGAAGCGGGTGGGGTCCAGCGATTTCCCTTCTTCAATGGTGTGGGTAATGTTGATACCTTCACCGCTTTCGTTTCCTGCGCTCCAGAACAAGACGCAGGGATGGTTTCTGTCCCGTAACACCATTCTGCGGCATCGCTCGCGATACATCTCTTCGTATTCCGGGAGACTTGAAATCCATTCCGAGGCATGGGCTTCATCGCCCACCTCGTCTATGATATAAAGCCCGTATTCATTGGCCAGTTCCAAATACTTATTCACCGGAGGATAGTGAGAGGTACGTACGGCATTGAAATTAAACTGTTTCAACAATTCAAAATCCTTGCGTATGGTGGCTTCGTCCATGACATGTCCCTCTTCGGGATGCTGCATGTGCGAATTTTGTGCATTGACTTTCAGTGGGATACCGTTAAGATAAAAAACACCGTCTTTGATTTCCGTCTTTTTGAATCCGATGACCGTTTCTATCTTGTCTTTCTGCAGACCGGCCGGATTGGATAATTCCAGACCGAGCGTATAAAGCTCGGGTGTCTCGGCTGTCCATTTCCGGGGTTCTTGTACCAAGGTATGCAACTGTATTGTCTTTTCCGCAGCGTCCATTTCAAATGGAGCTGCGGAAAAGTTACAGATAATCTTGCCGTTTTTATCCTTTAAGTAAGCTTTCAATCCATAATTCTCATTTGGCTTCTTTTGGTAGTCCTTGATTTTTACCTGAATACTTAACTGCGAATCGGTATACGTATTATCAAACTCTGTGATTACTTGCCAGTCGAATATCCTGACAGCAGGTGTGGCGTACAACCATACGTCGTCAAAGATTCCGGCCAGTCGCCAATAATCTTGTCCTTCCAGGTAATAGCCGTCCGAATACTTTAGTACACAGACAGCCAGCGTGTTTTCGCCCGGCTTCAAATAAGGAGTGATGTTGTATTCGGCAGGTTCTTGTGCTCCTTCATTGTAGCCCACTTCATGACCGTTGACCCATACAAAAGAAGCGGATGCCACTTTCTCGAACCTTAAAAATATCTGGTCTTTTGCTGCCCAACTTGCAGGTACCTTGAATGTTCGCCGGTATAGTCCGGTAGGGTTATACTCTTTGGGAGCATGTGGTGGATTCACCCCGAAGGGAGCAGATACATTTCTGAACAGCTTGTCACCATAACCTTGCATTTCCCAGTTTGAGGGAACTTTGATGTCGCCCCATTGCTTATCCGGGAATTCGGGGTTAAAAAAGTGTGCAGGTATCCCTTCCGGTGTATCGCACCAGAAAAACTTCCATGTCCCATTCAGTAGCATGCTCTTTTCGGGCATATGCCAAGCGTGTCCTTCCTCTTGTCCTTTTTCAAATACAGAAGGGTTGTCTATATACCAGAGCATATCCTTAAGGAAGGATTTGTCTTGTGCATAGGATTGCAGGCACAAGGCTACTGAACACAATGGCAGAAACAGTTTTCTCAGATTCATTTTTTTGTAATTCGTGCTGTCCATCCACCGCCGGGTGCCAGTTGTACATTGAGTTTGTCTTTGGCAGTGACGATGCGTACTTCTTTTTTATAGTCGGTAGCTTCACGGTCGGCATTGATGCCGTCGGCAAAGATTTCGGCTTCGTAGTTGCCTTCGCTGAGGAAGGAGAGGTCGATGGTGCAGCTACGCGGAGTCCAGTTGGTCATGCTGCCTACAAACCAAGTGTTTCCTTTGCGGCGTGCTATCGTGATGTATTCGGCTATTTTACCATCAAGAGCAATGGTTTCGTCAAAGGTAGTGGGAACCTTGGCGATGAAGTCGGTGCATTCCTGTTCCTTCATGTATTTGCTGGGACTGTCGGCAAGCATCTGCAAGGGTGCTTCGAAGACGGTGTACATAGCCATCTGGTGTACACGTGTACCTTGACTCATGGGGTGGTCGTTGACGGAGCGGAACAGGGAACGGGTGGCATTTACCATAGCTCCCGGCGTATAGTCCATCGGACCGACGAGTTGGCGCAGATAGGGGGCGGTAACGTCGTAGCGCGGGAAGTCATGCAAGGGTGCACCGTTCACGATGGGCTCCCACTTGCTGTTTTCCAGTCCTTTCACACCTTCAAAGTTGAGGATGTTGGGATAGGCGCGCTGGATGCCGAAGGGTTTCAGTCCGTGTAGGTCAAGCAACATGTGATGCTTGGCGGCACATGCTGCGAGTTGTTCGGTAGAAGAGATGGCGAGTTGGTCGTCGCGGTCGAAGAAGTCAATTTTGAAACCTTTGATTCCCATTTGTGCGTAGTGGCTGATAACTTGTTCCACGGCAGGGGAGATGTCGCCTCCTCCCGTAAGATTGCGCCAGCTTGCCCAGAGGATGATGCCTATGCCCTTTTGGTTGCCGTATGCCACCAGTTCTTCGAGATTGATTTCGGGACTGATGTCTTCCATTAATGATTCCTTTCCGCTCCAACCTTCGTCGATGATGATATACTCCAGCTGGTTTTCGGCGGCAAAGTCGATGTATTTCTTATAGGTGGGCGTATTCATGCCTGCCTTGAAGTCCACGCCGGTCAGGTTACAAGTATTCCACCAGTCCCATGCCACTTTTCCGGGTTTAATCCAGGATGTGTCAGCGATGCGGCATTCGGGTGCGAGGCGTTGCATCATGTCGTTGTTGGCGAGTTGTGTGTCGTGGGTAACAACAAGCACGGCACGCCAAGGATAGGTCTGTTTCCCTGTGGGACGCCCGTTGGGGCAGAAGTAGGGGGCATTGTTGGGCTTGCTGATAACGTCGGCACGTTTGGTAGGGACGAGGTTCAAGCGGTCATAGCCTCCGATGACTGTTTCCAGTGGATAGGGGGCGAATTCTGCCTTCACTCCGTGGGGCATCTGTGGGTTGGCAGTGAGGAACATGCCGGGATAGTTGGACAATCCGGCTTCCATAATGACGGCTTTCTTTCCGTTCTCCAGTTCTACCATCAGCGGAGTAATGGCAAGCGAGTCTTTGTACATGCGAGAGAGGGGGGCCTCATCGTAGTAGGACTCGAAGGAGTAGCAGTAACGCTCGCCGGCGCGATTGTCGTTAATATAGGGCACGAAAGCGTGGTAATCGCGGTCGAAGTTGAACTCGGCAATCTCGTCCTTCACGCAGAAAGGTTTGCGCAGTTCGGAAACAAAACGATAGGCGGCTCCGTCGTCGTAGGCGCGGAACTGTATGCTATAGCCGTTACGGCATTTCAGCGTGAGTTGGTTATAAGTGTCCTTCACACTCGCCTTTTTGTAGAAAGGAGTGGGGAAGGAAGTGTCGACGGAAGTGCGGGTAGCTTTGGTCACCTTCACATCTTTGCCGAAGGTGAAAGCAATGGGCTTTCCCTCAGATTCAGTGCATTGCATGGCAATGTCTGAAGGCAAAAGAACGGTGGTACCGTCGTGGGCAATCGCCCAGTTGAGGGCTTGTCCGGCTTCGATGTTGACAATTAGTTTTCCGTCCGGTGAATTCAGTTGATATTGCTGTGCTTGTGCCGTCAATGCACAAGAAAGCAATAGGCTGGCGAAACAAGTGCTGATTCTGTTCATTTTTATTTGATTATTGATTATGAATATTTGTTTAATTCCGTGGATATTTAACCGGAATAGCCATCATTTCTTCTAAGAAGAGAGGGTCGTCGAACTGGCAAGTCTGTCGGTTGTATTGTCCCCCCGGAGTGTCCCATAGCATTGGGCACATGCCGCGCGAGTAGATGGCTTCGGTTACGGAAACACAGAAGAGTCTTATCACTTCCTTTGTTCTGTTTCTGGAGTCGGCGCAATATTCGCCTATGATGACGGGGATTCCTTTGTCTACGCAATTCTTCTTCAGTAGGTCCATATTGTCGTTCAGTTCCTTGAAGTCAGCTTCCGTTCCCCAGCTTTCCCGGCCTACACCCCAATCGACAACCTCGCCTCCACCCAGTATGGCAAAGTTTGCGGGAGTATAGTAATGCACTGTAAGAGCAAGTCGGTTTGCGGGATCATTCGGCATCTTGAACAAGGGGTCGTAAGCATACTCCAAGTTGGTGTTGTAGATTTCCACCAACAGATGACGTTTGGCGTTGTTGCCGCCACTGTTTCTTACTATGTCGACAAAGAGCTGGTTGAGGTCGTTCACGTATCCCAGTGCCTTTGCCTTGTCGGCTTCACTACCGCCCCACGGAGTCCAAATCTCATCGTATCCGATTTCATTCATTGGCTCGAACAGTAAGTGGTCACCGTACTTTTCGAAGCGTTCACATATCTGTTTCCAGATGGAAGTGAATTTTTCTTTTGCTTTGCTGTCGGTGGGTACTTGTTTAATCCATTCGTTTTCGTGGTGGATATTGATGATAGCCACCATGCCACAGTCGAGGGTCCAGTTTAGGATTTTCTCTACGCGGTCCATCAGGTCAGGATGCACTTTGAAGTCGTCGGACAGCAGATTGCCCCAGCTGACCGGTATGCGCAGAGATGAGTAGCCCGCTTTGGCATATCCTTCAATGATTTCTTGTGTGATAATAGGGCTTCCCCATGCTTGTTCGTAATTGAGAATGTTGCTTGGGTCTATCCAGTCGCCCACGGCATCCAGCGTGTTGCCTAGGTTGATGCCCAGTCCCATTTCGTTAATCAGTTGGTGGGTTGTGAGATTCTCGCGTACAGTGTATTTTTCCGGTTCATCGCTTTGGATATAGGCCGCCTGCTCCACGTTGATTTCTTGTATATGCTCCTTTACGCTGACGGTGATGATGGCGTTGCGCACGTCGGGCGTAGTGTTGGGTTCTACGGTTATGTTATAGATTGCCTGTACGGGAGTGCTGCTTTCCGAGGTTACTTTGCACCATGCTTCCGAACTTTGGAAAGTGGCTGGTTCATTGGGGGTGATACCGAATTTCTTGCTACCACCCGTTTGTTCAAAATGGAAAGAAGTAGGCTCTACGATGATTTTCAGCTCCTTTTTATCGTCAGAGCAAGCTGTCATCAGAAATAGAACCAGGCTGGTTAATAAGGTTTTCTTGAAGATTTGTGTCATGGTATCGGTAAAATTTCGTTTTAATAATTTCGGTGTATTTATTTTTAGACGCTGATTCAATTGAATCAGCGTCTAAGAGTTTAAAAGAAGGTGTCACTTTGTGTAATCCTGTGCCAGAATTTAATTCAAATTATTGTATCTTGACAACTCGGAAATTATCAAAATACATTTCGATGTTGTATGGACCGTTTTCGCTGGGATTTGTCATCTGGAGTGCCAACTCGTCACCGTCACGTTTTTGGAACTCGCCCCAAGTGGTTTCGTCTACCAGTTCGGAGAGCGGAATGCTGCACTGCATCCATTGGCCTACTTCGGTTTTTCCGGTGAAGTCGCTCACCGGACGATAGTTCGTGTAGTTGTGAGCCTCATTCCCTTTGAGGTAGATGCGGAATACAGGACCTTCGCCATATTCCACTGCCACGAAGCATTCGAACTGCAAAGCCAGTTCGGAAGTCGGTGTATCGGTAGGCAGGAAGGCTGTGTCAATGCCCCATACGGCACCGTTCTGCAATTGGCCCCACCAGTAATTCCATGCTGAAAGTTCCCCTGATATGCTGTAGCATTTACCATCCGAGAAGAAAGGAGCTGCTGTACCGTCGGCAGTGACGGGTACAGCTTGCCCGCCCCAGGAGAACCAACCGATGTTGTCATAGTTCAATACTATATTCTCCAAAGGATAGAAGCCCGGAACTTCGGCAGTACCGCCCATTGTGGTAATGGCGAGTGAGCAAGTGCCTTGCGGTGCACGCGGCATGGTAAAGGTAAGCATATCGTTAGCTTCGCTTACGGTAACAGTAGAGAGATCTACCGAGCGATTGCCCATTGTGATGGAGGCGATATCCATAAAATTCTGTCCCAGTACGGTAACTGTGGTACCCGTGATAGGCATCATGGAGCTTACCTTGCTGATACTTGGTGGGAGGGCTGTGCGACGGAAGGGAGTAAATGCGGATGCGGTATAGCACTCCACTACCAGACTGCCTTCATCAATCAGGCCTGCGGGAGCATTGAATGATATTTCGTCAAAGTTCTTGTTTACCGTGTAGTCCGTTACTTCTACCGAAACAGGTGCATTGGTGATGTCGTCCACGGCAGTGGTGAAATAAACGCGCTGAATTTCGTAGAAGTTACCGCCCACGATGCGCAGAGGCGTGCCCGTCTCCACGGGGAAGGTTGTGGCTACACGGGTGATGTAGGGTGCGGGCGAGAGTACATGCATGGAGTACGTGGCAATGCCGTGCGAGGTCTCGATACGCAGTTCGCCTTTCAGTTCGGGGTTGGCACCCGTCAGTTGCAATTCGCCGGGGATAGTGAGGATGAGACTGGTGGAAGTGCCGTAGTTGCTATTGAACGAAACTTCTTGTTCGTTGATGAACACTTTCCGCACATCATTCAGATTTTCGCCGATGACTACAATCATGGTGCCCGGATTTACATCGGTGAACGTACTGTCGGCCTTCTCTGGGTCGACAAGACGGATGTGGTGGATTACGGGAACACCGCCGCCCTCGTCATCGTTGCAGGCGGTGAAAAGGTTGCATGCCAACAGGATGGTGAGCAACACAAAAGGAAAATGTATATATTTCATATTAAAGTCGTTATTTGAGATAATGAATGTATAACTTGGTTTATTCACTGAATTCGTATGCTACCGGTTCTTCGTTCAGTAGCGGATTCTGGATGACATCGCTTTCCGGATAAGGCATCAGGATGTTGCCGTGGTGGATTTCGATGTTCTCGCCCGGTTCCTGCCAATTTTCTATGCCTTCGAGGAAAGTGTCGCCTTCTTTCTTGCCGAAGTGGAGGTAACCGTCTTCGTCTTTCACGATGAGGTCTACTGTGTAGCCGCGGTGTTGGTTCTGGAAGTAATTCAGCATGTAGTCGGGTTTCCAGTGATACCACGATACCATGTCATACCAGTTACAATACTCCATCGAGAACTCTACGCGGCGTTCGCGAATGATGTCTTCGAAGGTTACGCGTTCCTTGCGGGGGATACGTGCACGGTCGCGCACCTGGTTCAATGCTTCCAGGCCGGGACCACCGGTCAGTTCTTCGCTGTTGCCCAGACAAGCTTCGGCATAGGTCAGGTAAACATCGGCAAGGCGTAGGATGTAGGTGTTGAGCGGAGAGTTCATGGACTGGATATAACCGTCGTTGTCGTCGTCCGGACCGCCCGGTACACCTTTTTTAATGCAAGAGGTGGCGCCGTCGTAAGTATAACCACCGTCGGCAATGCAGATGTATGAATAGTATGTACCCGGTGTGCAGAAGGTGGCGTTGCGGCGGATAGTGTCGCCCAACTCATATTGCTGGAGCATATCTATACTTGCCTGATAGCTGCTCCATACGTTTACACCGCCGGTCATCTTGCTGTTGCCGGCGAGGTCGGCAAGCAGAGTGTTGCATACGCCCCAATCACCCAGTGGCACCCACTGCATGGCAATGAGCGATTCGGGATTGTTGTTGTGCTTATACTTGAAGAGGTCTTCATAGTTTTCGTAAAGGCTGATGCCGCTGTTGTTTATCACGTCGGCGGCCAGTTCCTTGGCTTTCTCCAGGTCGGCGTTGTCGCGTGTGCCTCCTTTCCAGCCTGAGCGGGCGAGGTAGACTTTGGCAAGCATGCCTTTTGCACCCCATGCGTTGACACGTCCTTTGGCGGTTGCCACTTCAGGAAGATTCTCGACTGCATAAGTGAGGTCACGAATAACGAGTTCCAGCACATCTTCTTCGCGGTGGAGCGGTTGCATGGGATTGGCAACCACTTTGTCGTTGTCTTCGATGATGATAACCGGTCCCCAGAGGCGAACCATGTAGAAGTAGGCACAAGCACGCATCAGGCGGGCTTCGGCAATGGCTGTGCGCTTGGCACGTTCGCTTACGCTGTTGCTACATTTGGTCTGCACATCACTGATAACTGCATTGGCCATTGTAATGACCGAGTAGAAACCTGTCCATGCATTGGCAAGGTTTTCGCTCAGGGCTGTCACCTTGAAGTTGGTGAACTCGGGAGCTCCCCAGCGACTGAAGTTATCGTTGGCACGGTTACTGCCCAGCGGCACGATGGCGCGGGAGTTGAGGTCGAACCATGCACGGTTGTAAAGCGGTGCAGTGGCTTGTTCGAGTGCATCGTCGGAAGTGTAGTATGTCACATCTACGTAGTTTCCTTCGGGAGCACGTTCCAAAAATGAGTCGCTGCATGCCGTAAGCAGAAGGAGCGATGATATAAGGGTTAGAAATCTGTGTTTCATAACTATATTGAGATTTTAAATGATAAATGATTTGTCTAGCTCATTAGAAATTGAAGTTAAGGCCAAATGTATAGATACGTTGCGAAGGATAGCGCGCATCGTCCACACCACGTAGCAATACATTGTAGTTCAAAGCGCCTATTTCGGGATCGTAGCCTTTGTAGCCTGTGATGGTACAGAGGTTCTGGATGTTGACGTAGAGGCGCAGATGGTCTATCTGCAAACGGCGCAACCATTTCTGTGGGAAGGTGTACCCCAGCGAGATGTTTTTTATGCGGAGGTAGGAAGCGTCTTCAACAAAGCGGTCGGAGATACGGTTGTTGTCGTTGGCGCTACTGGTAGTGATGCGTTGTACTTTGGCTGCATCGGCGTTGGCCACGTAAACATTGGAAAGTACCTCGTCGCCCACTTCGGGGTCGTGCATGGCGATTTGGGCAATGCCGGTAGCTTCTTTCAGCAGGTTGCTGTTACGCATGGGATCGGTGAAGGTGCGGCGAATCAGGTTGATAGCCTTGTTGCCCACCGAGCCGTTCAGGAAGATGTTGAGGTCAAATCCTTTATAAGAAAGGTAGTTGTTGAAGCCGAACGTGAATTTGGGTGCCGGATTGCCGAGGAACGTGCGGTCTTTCTCATCAATTACACCGTTGTTGTCGCGGTCTTCATAGATGTAGTCACCTACCCAGATGCCCGATTTGCCGATGGTCTGGTCTTTCGGGATGGCTACTTGGATGCGGTTGCCCGTTTCGTCGAGCAGGAAGTTGCCGTCGGCACCTTTCTTGTAGAAATCTCCTTCTTCCTTGAACATACCGATTACTTTATAGCCGTAGAACTGCCCGACCGGTTCGCCCACCATGGTGTAGGTCAGTGTTTCCGAACCGTTGATTCCCGAAATAGCGGATGATTCGGAGTAGAGCTTCGTCACTTCGTTGTGGTTGATGGAGAAGGTGAGTCCTGAGGTCCAGGTGAAATCACGTGTCTGGATGTTGTGCGTGTTCAGGGTAAATTCTACACCTTTGTTGGTCATGGCACCGGCATTGACCCACGGTGCACGAATCAGACCGCTTACGTAGGTAGGAAGAGAAGCTTGCATCAGCAGATTGTCCGTTTTCTTGTAATAAGCATCGGCGATGAACTCTATGCGGTTGTTGAAGAGGGCGAGGTCGAGTCCTACATTGAAGGAGTTTGTTTCTTCCCACTTCAGTTCACGATTAGGATAGTTGCCTGCATAGAAACCAGTACCCCAGATGGAGGCTGCCGAAGCCATGGTGACGCCGTAGGCATAGGAACCCGCCCATTGGTTACCTACTACACCCCAACCCAGGCGGAGTTTCAGTGAGTTGATGGCTTCCACATCTTTGAGGAAAGCTTCGTTGTTGACTTTCCAAGCCAATGCTACCGAAGGGAACCAACCCCAACGACTTTCTTTGGCAAACGAAGACGAACCGTCGGCACGGAGCGTAGCGGTCAGCAAGTAGCGGTCGTCGTAGTTGTAGTTCAGACGGCCGAAGTATGATTCGATGGCGGATGAACCACGGGAACTGTTGGCTTTTGCTGTTGTGGCATCACCCGCATCCAGTTCGTGTACGGAGTTGAAGAGGAAGTTGGTACGGCTGCCGCTCAGCGACTCGTACTTGTTTTCTTGCGCTTCGTGTCCCAGCATGGCAGAGAGGCCGTGTTTGCCGAAGGTATTATTATAAGTAAAGTAAGTTTTCAATGTCCAGTTGCTTCCGTTGCCGGCTCCACGGCTTGCTGACGACTGCTGCTTGAAGTGCTCGTAGTCGTAGGAGGGGGTAAACTTATAGTCGTTGCTGTAATTGAAGTTGGCGGCATATTCCGTGCGGAATACGAGTCCTTTCCACAGCTTGATGTCGGCAAAGGCGTTGACATAGACTTGTGTGTTGCGACTATAGTTTTCATTTTGGATAAGGTCGGAGAGGGGGTTGGAGAAGTAAGTTCCATACATGTTCTCCGTCTGCATGCCGAAACTGCCGTCCGGGTTGCGGGCAGGCACTTCGGGGAGCTGGTTCAGGGCATTGTAGATGGCACCCGAACCGTCTACGTTGTTGGTCTGCTGTGTACGGGCTACGGAGGCGCGCAAGCCGGTGGTGAGCCACTTGTTGATGTCGTTGTCCATGTTGACGCGGAAAGAGAAACGCTCAAAGTCCGAACCGAATACAATACCGTCTTGCTGCATGTAGCCGCCGGAGAGCGAGTATTTCATGCTCTTCGAACCTCCGGAGATGTTTATCTGATGGTTGTGCATCGGGGCAGTGCGGAAGATTTCATTCTGCCAGTCGGTACCGCGGCTGAGGAGTGAGGGGTCTTTGAACTCTTCGCGTGCACCGAAGCCGATGGTGGCGGCGCGGAGGTTCTGGTAAACTGCATATTCGGGGAGTGTCAGTGTTTCCAGTTTCTTGGGAAGCTGTTGCAAGGCATAGTAACCTTCGTAGGAGACCTTCGTTTTGCCCTCTTCGCCCTGACGGGTGGTGATGAGTACTACACCGTTGGAGGCGCGGCTACCATAGATGGCTGTGGCCGATGCATCTTTCAATACTTCCATGGAAACGATGTCTGCAGGGTTGATGGAACTGAGCACGCTGCTGTTGCTGGTGTTGTTGCCTGAGATGGCTACACCGTCGATAACGTAGAGCGGTTCGTTGCCGTTCAAGGAGTTGATACCACGGATGCTGACCGAGATACCGCCACCCGGAGTTCCGGAATTCTGGGTCACCTGCACACCGGCGGCACGTCCTTGCAAAGCTTGGTCGAGCGAGGTGACTACGGACTTTTTCAGTTCGTCACCCGTCACGCTGACTACGGAACCGGTCAGGTCACTGCGTTTCATCGTACCGTATCCCACTACTACTACTTCGTCCAGCATCTCATTGTCTTCTTGCAGCAGTATGTCGATGCGGGTGGTGCGCTCTACTTTCACCTCTTTGGTGCGGTAGCCGATGTAAGAGACTATCAATGTTTGTCCCAGATTTGCCTGGATGGTGTAACGGCCGTCGATGTCGGTAATGCCGCCCGTATTGGTTTCTTTCACTTTGACGGTGGCTCCTACAAGTGGCTCACCGCCCGATTCTGATTTAACGATACCGGATACTGTTTTGGTTTGTCCATACGTGGAAACAATACCCAAACCTAGTAACACGATAACAAGCAATTGTCTCAATTTTGTCCATTCCCATTGAGAGCATACATTTGCGTGTAACTTCATAATACTTTAATTTAAGATTTAAAAATAACTGTTATTAAAAGCTACTGCAAATATGGAAAGTTATCATAATAGCATAGGTCTATCATGTCTCAAATAACATACCTTTATGTTTCAAGTTATCATTTTAGACTGCGGATGTAATCAGATGGTGATATTCCAAATTCATTCTTGAAGTTTACAGTGAACCTTTTTGGAGAACTGAATCCCACCTCATAGGCAATTTCTGCAATTTGTTTCTGGCTTTCCTTTAGAAGTTGCTTACTGCGCTTCAAACGGATAATCCGGATGAATTCTGCCGGACCTTTACCGGTGATACACATCAGCTTTTTGTAGAGATGGCTACGACTCAACCCCAATTCTGCTCCTAACATTTCCACAGAGAAGTCGGAATCACTCATGCGCTCTTCTACTATTTTGATAGCTTTTTCAATAAATTGTTCGTCTAGTGGAGTGATTGTTATTTCATTAGGTGTCACTTCTATTTTCTGACAGAATTTACGATGGCTTTTTTCTGTCCATTCAATAAATTTCCTGATGCGCAGCTTTAGTAATTTGAAGTCAAAAGGCTTTACGATATAGTCATCGGCTCCTTGCTCAAATCCTTCACTTTTGTATTCTTCTGCCATACGGGCTGTAAGCAATATAACGGGAATGTGGGACCATTGCATGTTTGTTTTGATTTGCCGACATAGCTCTGTTCCATTCATCACTGGCATCATGATGTCGCTTATTACAATATTGACACTGTTTTTTTCTAATATCTTCAATGCCTCTGCTCCATTGTAGGCAACCTGTATGGCGTATTCATCGGACAGGTATTCAGACATGAAACTACAGAAATCCTTGTTGTCGTCCACCAACAAGATGGTATACCGCAATTCTTCCGCATTTGGAACGGGAAGTTCATTCGGAGCTTTGTCATTGTTTAGCAGTTCCGGAAGTAATTCCTCCTTTTCACTGGCATATGTGACGATAGGCAATTTAACGGTAAATACGGAACCTTTAGGAAAATTGTCTGTAACGGAGATTGTTCCTTTGTGTAGATGTACATATTCGTTTGCAATATGCAGGCCGATTCCACTGCCGGTTTTTTCCGAAGTTTGTTGCACCTGATAAAAACGTTCGAAGATATGTTTCTTGTCTTTGTCTATGATACCTTGTCCGTTGTCTGCCACACAGATGCATGCATTGTCATCTTCGCGATAAAGATGTACATTGATTTCTCCTTTATCAGGAGTGTATTTGAAGGCATTGGACAACAAGTTGTTCATTACTTTTTTTATTTTAACCGGATCGAAGGACATGTTCAGGTTTTCTACTTCGCACATGAAACAGAAGCTGATGGTATGGTCAAGAGCATACTCTTGAAAAGTACTGCAAATCTCGCGGATAAAGTTGACAATATCTCCCGATTTGTAATGAGCTGTCTCGGCTCCTACATCCAGTTTCCGGAAATCAAGCAGAGAGTTTATCGATGTAAGTAATTGTTGTGCATTTTTATTGATTGTATTTAGTTTTTTGCGTATTCCGTCATCCAGGGTTTCTGACAATAACATTTGTAACGGGCTAATGATAAGCGTCAGTGGTGTACGTAAATCATGGCTTATATTTGTAAAGAACTTTAGCTTCATCTCATTCAGGAGCAACTTTTGTTCTTGCTCCAGTTTTGCTCGTTGTTGCTCCAGTCTTATGTTGTGATGCTTTTTGAATCGGTATATTACATAGGATATTATACCAATGGCAAACAATATGTATAAGATGATAGCAACATTACATAAATATATTGGAGATGAAACGGTTATATTCAACTCACTAGCTTCGTCATTCCATATACCGTCACTGTTACAAGCTTAAAACAAATCTCTGGAATAACCTCGAAAAACAGGAGAAATGACGTTAAATGACTTAATATCAGAGTCGTTACGGTGTCAAATGATGACAAGCCGAAAAATCGGAAAACGCAAAGAAAAGCGGATTTAAGAAGAAGAATGGTTTGCAAATCATTACCCGTGAAAGAGTAAGATTTAACATATGAGAGATGCTATTGCACCGTTTGTCACCGAT